>ERZ1027208.1-NODE-1-length-734443-cov-99.519659_pt1 | contig 734443 bp, 666 predicted proteins | sample MGYA00520867_ERZ1027208 | MGnify/ENA primary metagenome ERZ1027208 (study PRJEB33311, sample SAMEA4378413) | marine metagenome | biome: Marine biome; feature: Fjord; material: Water | collected 2014-07-20T08:00:00Z/2014-07-... | depth 75 m ... | reverse complement strand
TGACGTGGGGTGGCGCGGGAATGACGTGGCAGCAGGAACCTCACTCATTGTCATTCCAGCGTAGGCGGGAATCCAGTTACTGATACCAGGAACCAAGGCCTGTAATGCCGCCCCTTACAAGATGGCAGCATACTGCAATTAATAGAGGGAGGGTAAACTGCTAAGCTCTCTGCTTTCTACAAGTTTCTGGATTCCCTCCTTCGAGGGAATGACGTGGGGTGGCGCGGGAATGACGTGGCAGCAGGAACCTCACTCATTGTCATTACGGGGTTCGGCAGGAATCCAATTCATTGTCATTCCCGCGTAGGCGGGAATCTAGTTGTTTGTACGCCCCCACAGCAGGCACAATATGCGCCAAGCAATGAACATTTAACTCTGAGATAAATAATGCGTTCTGGCCACCCCTCACAAAGTAACCACACTCAACCATTGTTTGTGTTTTTGCTGGTTATTCTAGCCTGGGCACCCCTGCCCTTGGGCAGCAATATGCCTTGGGCCTGGCACTTGCTGGAGGTACTGGTTTTTAGCCTTGCTGGGTTGTGGTTAGTTTCTTTTTACCGTGGCCACGCCAAGCTTACCCCAAGCTGCATGATGGCATGGCCCATGCTGACCGCCCTGCTACTTGTGCAATTATGGGTGCTTGTGCAAATTTTGGCGCAATGGTCAGCCTCACCTTACGATTCTATGGCCGCCTTTTACAAAGGCACTGCCTTTAGCCTGCTCTTTGCTTTAACCCTGTTACTGGTAGACACTCGCGAGCGATTAAAAACGCTGGCATTGATGATGATTGCCTGTGGCACTTTTCAGGCATTTTATGGCGGTGTTATGACTCTTTCCGGTTTGGAATACAGCTTTTTTGTCGAAAAGGTTTACGCTCGTGGCCTAGCCACTGGCACGTTTACCACGCGGGCTCATCTGGCCGGGTTTTTGGTGATGTGCTTATCCGTAGGCATAGGCTATATGATGTCGACACTGCATCGCGGTAGGTCAGGAAGCTGGCGCGAACGTAGCCGACGCCTGATCAGCACGCTGTTGAGTAGTAAGTTTTTAGTGCGCCTGGCGCTGGCTATTATGGTGGTGGGGCTGGTGCTAACCCGTTCTAGAATGGGCAATAGTGCCTTTTTTATTGCCTTAACTGTCTGCGGATTTTTGGGCCTTTTTTTGCAGCGTAAAGCCACCCGCAATACGGTGATTTTGCTTGTAAGCCTATTGGCGATTGACGCGGTTATTGTTGGCAATTGGTTTGGCATTGACAAGGTGGTAGAGCGACTCGAAAACACAACAGCCCAAGCCGCCGTTCGCGACGAGGTGGCTCGCGATACTTTGACCATGTGGCAAGCACACCCGATGAAGGGGGTTGGCGCTGGCAGCTTCTATGCCGTTTTCCCTAATTACCAACAGGCGGATGTTAACGACTATTTTATTCATGCCCATAACGATTACCTGGAATTTATCTCGGAGTACGGGCTGGTCGGCTTTGGCTTGCTGGGGTTTGTGGTACTTAGCTCGTTATGGCAGGGGGTGCAGGCTCAACGTGAAAGAAATAGCGGCCTGATGAAGGGCATGGGCTTTGCCTGCATGATGAGTATTACGGCCATGCTGATTCATGCAACCGTTGATTTTAATTTGCAGATTCCTGCCAATGCTGCCTGGTTTATGGTGATATTAGCGCTGGGTTGGATTGCGCGATACGCGGGGAAAACTCCACGTAGTGGATGATGGCGGTTGTAGGGTTGGTGGCTACCCTGCTGGATTAGTGCGTCAACTTCAAAATCCAAACGCCTATCAAAGAGCGAACTCTGCTTCCCTCTGGTGTTGTTTTACTAAGTTAATGGAAAATCGTTTGCCCGTTGTTTTTTGCATCAAACTAAAGAGTTCCCGGCCAATCTGCTGGCTGCTAGTTGACCAGTTATCCCATTCCATAACCAAAGCCTGAAAGAGCTTTCGCTGCACTTCTCTGTCGTGTTGCCCTAGGGAATAGGCATGCTGAACGGCATTATTCGCTTGGCTGTCAAACTGATGTTGTTTTGCCTTAAGCAGCACAATATCGGCCCAAACATTCGGCCGGGTAGGCCTTAATGCTGCCGCCTTTAGATATAAATGAAGGGCGTGGCTGTTATTTGTTTGCGCCACTAGCGGAGTATTACCCTTAGCATAGCCATACCATTCGTACATGCGCCCCAGCCTTTCCATCACTGCGGGGCTGGTGTCGTCTATGGCCACAGCGCGGGCGGCATGGTGGAAGCCTTGTTTCCACTCATCAACAGATGCTATTGCGCCCTGCTTTGCCCACTTCTGCTGGTAGCTTAAGGATATGTAGTCGTGGTAGTCGGCAAGAATCAGCGGGACGGAGCGATAGATGCCTACCAACAAAAGCAGAACCAGTGTTGCCACTAACGCCTTGCGGGTATTTGGGGGGGAGTCTTTCACGCGAATTGCGACGCTGCAATTGCCCAAGGGTTTTCGAAAAAGAGTTGCGCGGCTTTATTTTCGCCCAGTTTATTGCTGATGGCGGCTTTCGCTTCAGAAAGCACGGGCATTCGGTGTTTAACGTTGTGTGCATCGGTGGCGATAACAGTTACTAAGCCTTGCTCGAGTAGTTGCCAGGCAATTTGCTGCGAAACCTCACCAAACTTGCCCACCACTGAGCCTGCGGTCACCTGAAAGAGGCAACCCTGCTTGACTAGCGGTTGAATTTTTTTAATGTCACGCATGATGTCTTTGTTGCGTTCTGGGTGGGCAATCATGGGGATGATATTGCGCTTTTGCAGCCACTGTATCAGTTTGTCGCTGCCCGGCATGATATGGCTGTGAGGCATTTCTAGCAGCATCACATTTGCGCCCTGCCATTGGCCCAGAAAAGGAATTTGATCTGTAGCGACCATGGTAAGAATTTCGGCGCTTATGCGCACCTCCCCGGCCATACCCAGCTTAATTGTTAAGCCCTCGGCCTGGGCGGCAGAAGATAAGCTGTGCAGGTTTTGTTTTATAATGGCTTTATCGTTCTCCCACCGGCCGGGATGAATATGTGGGGTAAGAACGGTATGGGTAATGCCGTCGGCTTGCGCCATTTTTAGCAAGGCAAGAGCGTCGTCTAAGGTGCGTGCACCGTCATCAATTCCGGGTATTAGATGGCTGTGAAGGTCGATCATGGTTTATTCAGCTGTCTGACTGATATTCCCCATAGTAGTAACCGCCATAATAGCTGCCTTTGCCGTAGCTATATTTTGCCAGTTTTGCTGTATCAAGACGGTTAAGTACCACGCCAGTAAACGGCAGGTTGCTGTTCTGTATTTTTTGAATGCTTTGAAGGCTTACTTTGTAGGAGGTAGAGTCTGCCCGCACCACAAAGATAAGTGAGTCGGCCAAAGTTGCCAGCATCAATGAATCACTCACTGCTTGAACTGGGGCCGAGTCAATAATGACTCTGTCATACTTCTCTCCCAAATATTTAATGGTCGATTTGAATTTTTCGGATGAAAGCAACTCCAGCGGATTAGAGGGAATCATACCTGCGGGAATGTAGTCAAAGCCACCTTGTTCATGCCGATATAGGCAGTCTTTAAATTCGGACGTACCCGCCACAAGGTTTGACAGCCCCGGAGAGTTGGGCGGCAGCTCACAGGTTTTAGCCAACGTGGGCCGACGCATATCGGCATCGAGCAATAATACCTTTTCCATCTGCGCCAACGCGGATGCCAAATTAAAAGCTAAGGTGGATTTACCTTCACCAGGAACAGACGAGGTGACCACGGTAATTTTGTGTGGGTTATCTAGCCCCGACAGAACGACACCGGTACAAATGGAGCGTACGGCCTCTGAAAAGCTCGATTTACTGTTCTGAATATACCCCTGGTATGAGCCTGCGATTTCATCGTCAACCTGCACCTTTGGCATAATACCCAGCATCGGCACGCCCAGTTTTTGATCAATGTCTTCCGGTGTTTTGAGGGTGTTATCAAGCGCATCCTGCAAAAAGGCCAGCATCACACCCAGCATACCGCTTACCATAAACGCCAAAATGACAATCAGGCTTTTCTTGGGTTTTATTGGGCTAACCGGGGCCACAGCGTGGTCGACAATACGGGCGTGGGCCGACTGAAAGCCACTGGCTTCGTCCGTTTCTTTGATACGAGTAAAGAACAGGTCGTAGAGGCGGCGATTGGTTTGCACATCTCGCTCAAGCTCACGCAGTTTGAACTCTTTTCGGTTGATTTCTACGATTGATTTTTTGCTGGCATTAAGCTGCCGCTTGGTAGCTGCTTCATTTCGGGCGGCCACTTGATATTCTTTTTCAATACCACTGACAACACTGACGACCTGACGACGCAATTCACTTTGAGCCGCCCGTAAATTGGAGACAGCGCCGATCATTTTAGGGTGCTTGGGGCCATAACGTTTGGTCAATTCAGACCTTTTCTGTTGCGCTACACCCTCAGCTTCTTGCAGCGTTTGTACTAGGCTGTGCTCCAATACGGCCGGTATCGACATCAACTGTTCAGCCGTTGGGTTATTGAGCCCGCGCACTTGTTGATAAATGCTCTCGGCCTCTGATCGCTCCCGACTTGCTTCAACGAAGCGCGTTGTTAACACATCCAGCTCTTTGGCATTAATGGTTTGAACACCTTGAACATCAATTAGCTGCGCCTCGTCTCGATAGGCTTGCAGGTTTTTCTCAGCTTTATCCAGACCACTTTTCAACCCATCTAAACGCTCTGTCAACCACTCCGCAGCATCCATGGTGACCTGCAAGTTGGCTTCTAGGTGGCTATGAATATATTCTTCAACCAAAGTGTTGGCAATTTTGGCCGCTAATTCAGGGGTGTAAGATTCAAAATTGACCTGCACTAACTGTGTTTTTCGGGTTGGGCTAATGGAGAGCTGATTTAAAAACTGGCTAACAACTTGAGCCATAATCACTTGCTCTCTTTGCTGGTCGCTAACGCTCTCTTCAGACAGCGGATATACCGACTTGGCCAGACCTTTTAGCCAAGTGACAGGGCTAAAGCCCAGCAGTGGCTTTTTTTGATCAGGGTCAAATTCAGGGTGGTGTCGCAAATCCAGTTTTTCGATCACTTTTACCGCCAACTCACGGGATTTTAGAATCTCAAACTGGGTCAAAAAATATTCAGCGTTGCCGGTATTAAGGCCGTAGACCTCTTCGATAGATACCGCTTTAGCCTGCTCAGACTCGATCAACACCGTGGTGCTTGCCTGATAAACCGGCTTCATCGCCAAGACGACCAATGCCGTTATCAGTGAAATAGCAAAGGCTAAGCCAAGAATACTCCACTTGCGACGCCAAATAATTTGCCCGTAGCGTTGCAAATCAATTTCTTCTTCCTGAAACAGCGGCCCATTGGCTTGCATGTCTTGCATATTATTCACTTACTACCTTTATGTTTGTTGCATACCATCTTTGTTTTGACCAGAACGCAACTGAGCGCACTGATCTAAACTTTATAAGCTTGCTATACAGGAATCGACTTGTTGTTATGGAGAGCAAAAAACGCTCCGCCAATAATTAGAAGAAACTCTGTTCGATGATAATTATATCTCCTGGAGAAATGGCTGCTTCCAGCTTGGATGAACGGGGAGCCATGCTGGGATCGTCATCGGAAATGATGAAGAATTTGCTCTTTGAGGCTCTTTCAGAAAAGCCTCCGGCAAGGGATACCGCTTTACGTAGAGTCATACCGGGCTGAAAGGAAAACCCGCCCGGTTCTTCTACTTCACCATTTACATAAAACTGGCGGTATTCAATAATCGATACGCTGACCCGAGGGTCGATTAGATAAGGCCCTTTGAGACCAGACGTAATAAGGCGCTCCAGCTGGCTAACGGTTAATCCTTTGATGGCTAGCTCGCCCAAAAACGGGTAAGAAAGCGACCCGGCATCATTGAGAATTGTTTCCAAACTCAAATCTTCCTCGCCAAACACGGTAACGCGAATGGTATCTCCAGCGCCCAGGGTATATACAGAAAGGCCTGTTTTATCACTGGCAACAGAAGGCAGCACCATCAAAAGGGTACAGAATACGAGAATTGACTTAATAAGTTTCATATAACTTTCTGATTAGACTCTGACACCACCTTCAAAAAAGAAGGTGCCAGAAAGGTTTGCTCCTCAATGTTAGAGCCGACGGGTACGCCAGCTATAGCAAAAAAGTTATAAGCTAACGTTGAAGCCAAGAGAAACGACGTTATGTTCGTAATCGAGCCCCGCTTGGTTAGAGTCACGCTCGTCGAAGTCATAACCGAGGTCAAAGCTCAACCAACGACGAAATTTGTAGATGGCGTGGGCTCCATAGCTGGTGATATCGTCTTCACGCTGGGAGCCTTCATGGCTATCATCAGCAACACTGGCGGTTAATCGCATTCTGAGGCGCTCACTCCAGTCCTGATCAAGGGTAATGCTGTTCTGCTGCCGCTCGATTAAGCTGCCAACACCGGTTGATTCATCTACAGTTTTACCAGTATGCAGTGTAATCAGGGTATGATCTTGTGGCTGCCAGTTGATATCTACTGCCCAGCTAGCTGAATCAAAATCTTCTCGGCCAGCAGAGTCAAACTTTTTGTCAATACGACCCAGTTTTGCTGTGCCCGTTGTTTTGGCCGTTGCTTCCCAGGTGACACCAACATTGTATTCGTTTTCTTCACTGTCGAGGGTTAAGCCATTCAACGGGTCAATATCATAGTTGATATCGGTGTAGTCATATTCGATAAAGGCGTTGGTACTGCCCCCAATTTTGTAGAAGAAGGTAGCTCCCGCATGCGTTTCATCACGGTCACGAGCAGCATTGACCACGCGATTATTGGTCCATTCTTTATTCAACTCATCCAGCTCGAAAACTAGGCGAGCCCCACCTTCATTACTACCGTACTGATAGCTCAGGCCATAAGTCACATCGTCATATTCAGCTGGTTCACCAATTGCCGTACCACCACCCGCACTGGCACCCTGGCCTCGTGCTTCGTGACCTTTGTCCAGACCGGCAGACAGGTCTAGTTTATTTCGGCTATTGAGCTCGAGGTGTGCGTTCGCATTCAAGTGATGATCAGTGTAATCGTCTTCGTCACTGTCAACGTAACTCGCATCTTTCAAGTTGTAGGAAAGGTGATAGGTGTTCATTCTATCGCGCAACACAGCGGTGACGCCTGGTGATATTTCGTACACCATGCTGTCTACTTCGTTATTGTCGCTTAGAACAATATTATCATCGTGCTTGATAACACCTGATATGGTAGGAAAAATTTCGATGGGCCCGGCAGATATCGAGGCTGGATCACCTGCTACTGCTAATTGCTGTGTAGCCGCTAAAGCTAAAAAAATAAGCGAATGCTTACGATTAAGTTGCATATTACCTCTCCTTGAAACCCGTATGATTTGTCCAACCTGGGCAAATTCGTCCGTGGCTGTCCATTCTTGAAATCGAAAGCATTATATGCATTCCCCCTAGGAAATGCACTCTAGCTTTAAAGGAATGCGGTATGGGTAGCAAAAAGTATGATATTGGCAAACAAATTAACTGAAAGTTTTATTAATCATATTTACGTCTACATGCTCGAATAGCATTCGCTTTAGTTTCGTCGGGTGAAAATTGCGATACTCCCATTGAAGCACATATACCAACCAACCTCGAAAGGAAAAATTTGGCAAAAAAAACGCTGCCAAAACTGAATTGGCACGGTGATACTTGGGCAAACAACTCAGCAAGCAAAGCTATTGATCGCGAACTGGAAAAAATAAAGTCCCAACTAGCCCAGCTAGCCGGACTAGATGAACCCGAAGAAGTCGACGCAATGATTGATGACCTTGCTGCCGAGTTACGCCATGCTTGGGCTATTTTTCGTAACGTGGATATGGCTGCCAGCTCTGCCCAGGTTTTTACCAATTTAAAGCACCTGTCTACGCTCTCCTCTGAAGAGATTGCCGTCAGTTTTGACGAGTTGAATCCCGCTACTCAGTCCTATATTTACGTTCATTATCCCGGCGGTGGAATGTCTCTGGAAATCAATCCAGCTGTAGGGGAATTATTAATTGGGGCAGTCAAGGATGCTTTCGCTCGTCTCCTCCCACCTCAGTCTGGACGGCCCAAAGGTACAAGCAGCCATTCGCTGACACACCTTGCTAAATACCTCCCCCGAATTTATGCCAGTGGCGGAAAGCGTCCGACTCGCATCATTGACTGCGAGACTGGCGAGCCTCGAGGTGATTATCGTGAGTTCGTTAAACTCGTTATTTCTGTTGTTCCTACCGAACTAGGCAGATCCACCAAATTCGGCATTAAGGGTGTTGATCATTTATTGCAGAAGAGCATCGAATACTACAACCAAGTCGCTCAAGACCAATAACCCCCGACTTTCTATTCCGCTATCGACACAAGGAGCTCTTCGCAAACGGAAGTTGCACTTGCTATTGATGACATTGAATTATGTATACACTTTGTTAGGTTTAATAAATGACCGAAACTAGCAAGCATTTACGTAACAGTTTAATCTACTTAGTGGCAGCATTACTCACCGTGACACTTTATTATGGGGTGGCAGAAACAATAGAAAAACGCAAAATAACTAGATTCTATTCGTTTAAATGGTACTCAGCCTGCCTTGATAAATACGGCATAGACGGCCATAAATATAAATTAATGAGACAACAAATCCTGGAAGCCAGTGAATTTGAAAGATTTCGCAAGAAGACGCGCAAAGAACAGTTTTTAGAAGAGATGGAGCAAGTCATTCCGTGGGCAGAACTGTGCACAGTAAAAGAACCCTCCTAGCTCTGGCTGGCACTGCATTGGCGATGCAGACTGTGGGCCATCGAAATACGGAAATTTACGGTGCACCGGTGACCCAGTTGTCAGAATTATCGGCAAACTGAATCGCTACAATGAACATGTAGACATCCAGTGACAGTTTCAAAATTGGTTTACAGCCTGAAAAGCTTTTAAGTGTAGTGATGAAGAACAGGAAAAATTGCTCAGGTAATACAACGTGCTTATGCAGCAGAGCTGCGATGTTGATAAATCAACAAAAAGCAGGGACAGCATGGTTTGAAATCGGCCTTTTCTCATTGAGCAATCTCTTATTATGTCGCAGAGCGAGTAAAAATAGTTATTTATGGTACCGAAGACTTGATACAGTTCTTTGAATTAATGGGCTTTCGGTATGTTTTCACCTGGCTGAATCCCCTCCTTTTTAGCCTTCGCCAAGCGGTGCAGTTTGGTGTTGCCTGATCTAGGTAATTGAAAGCTGGGCGGGCACTGAAAATAAATCAACATTTATGGGATGTATTTTTTGAAGGAGCTTATTTAATGCATCAACAGATCGACAGCGATAGTCTGAACCATTCCGGCGGGTCACTACATAACATAGCGGCTCATCTTCGAACACCACACAGGTCAGGACACTATCACCTGTCATCTCTAATTTAATCTGGTAGTTTTTTTTGTAAAAAATGGCTGAGGCGATTTTTTCTCTTATGTCGGCAACGGCGATATAATTTTTCATGTGGGTTTATGGCACGTTTAAGCGCACCCGCTTAGTCATTGAATGGGAATGGGGCTAATTTTAACGTAATTGTGGCAGTAATGGATGCTATCTAAATGTAAGTGGCAGCCTTGTGTGTCAGCACCCACCCTGAGAGAGTCATCCTAGCAACAGGTGTTACCTAAACCCAAAACAACGATAACGGAACTGCTTTTACATCAGGAAGGTTGGCTAGGCGTTTACGAATCAACATATTTTCCTCCTTGAGGCTATACTAGTATTATGACAACGTTTACACATTCCAATGCTATATTTGCCGCCGCACTGAAAGTGCTGACCTCTTTTTTGAAGCTGTTGGTCGAATTAACCCGAGAACTTCTGTCTATACTTGCTGGGAACAATGAAGGTACAAATGAACGGCCACTATCAGATGGTACGAAACTTTTTGGTGTACACAATTTTCGGACAGGGCAGGCGGATTCAGGATCTGATTCCGATGGATGGTATGAAGAAGACATGCAACTCTCTTATTCTATTTCTTTGCCCCTTTCGAAATCACCTTCTTACCAATACCTCCACCCTGCCTTCCAGCATCATCCGCGGGCCTTGCCATCGGTGAAGTGGCTGCAGTAATCGATCTTCCAATGTTAACGCCCGCCCACGCCATCATGCCACTCCATAGCAACGGCAAACCTAAATACAGGCTAGTGGTAATCATATTCAGCAACATCCGCTTGGCATCATGTTCACCGGGGTTGGCAAACAGCTGTAAAAAGGTATTCACATCCGGGTACATGGATAAAATCAGGTTTTGATCCACCCACATTGCCAGATACCAAAGTACACTCCAAAACTTGATGGTAAAAATGGCCATGCCACCGGTTACCATCATGGAAAGTGAATACCGTGACAGCACAACCACCATGGGTAAGAGTGCATAAACCCCTAACAACATGATGGCCTGCACCATCGGCAGAGATTGTAAAACGGCGGTCATGGTGACCGAGAAAAAAGCCGAGGCTGTGACAATACCGCCAGCAGCCAGACCTTCTTTAACAAAAGATCCGGCGGCACTGACCAACCCTGAGCCACTGGCGTTGTAAGCAACTAAATCATTGCTCGACCATGAAGGCGGTGCATTGGTTAAGACCGTTTTTGCTACGGCATCTTTTTGTTGTTCAGTGGCTAATACAGGGGCAATGGCTACCACCAAGCTGGAAAACCCCGTCGAGGTGGTATCGGCTTCATTGACCAGCTTCTCTCTTAATCCAATACCCCCCTCTTCCCACCATTGTTTGCAGTAAGGCTTACCCCAAATCGGCGGTACTAACGGATCATATTCCGTATCCCGAGTAACGTCATAAATCCACTCTGCAACAGGATTAATTGGCCGCAAAGTGTCGTAATACTCCGGTGCCTCTCGATAGACATGGGATCCCATCCAGTCCGGGTCATCAGCGCCGTAGGTTGTCAGTAGCGTATTGATTAGGGTGGTATTCGGTTTTTCTGCCCGGTACTTGGAGCGAGCCGGAATATAACACTGACTGAAAAAATTACTGACCTCCTGCTTTAAACGGGGGTCGGCTATGGTCGCCAAGTGGGCTTGCTGCTCAAAAGTCCGCATATCAGACGAACTCGGCAGGCCTTCAACGACCGCATGGTTTAACCCGGCGCTTATTGCCATCACTCCATACCACCAGATCGGTATATTGACTGTGGCCGGGGAGCCGGTAAAGCCCGTAGAACCATAGGTACTTTGTGGTGATGCAACAGTTGCGGTGGGCGGTGTTGCATCCATTAACGTCGGCGGTGGTGAATAGGCCAAAGTGGTCGCATTTAATGGCATTAATGCAGCGGGTTGACCTGCAAGCACCACCACGAGCAGTGCCATAAAAAGTTCGATTTCCATACGGCGTAATGACAGGCCACTGGCATGCCCTACTTCACCACCCTGAGCGGGTTCCCGCCAGTTATCAATCAAAATACCTAAGAAGGGCAAATAGACAATACCGGTATTGACCAGCACGTCCCACAAAAGGCCATAAAATGCCCAGCCAAACAGGGTAGTAAACAGTTCGAGATAGCTATCGACACTCATCGGTTATTGCCTGCGAGCAAGGCCAATAATTTCACCAAAATGCCCTGCCCTACAACTAACTCAAGGACGATAATCCAACCAACAACTCGCCATCGTAAGCTTGTAAGTCGTTGCGCTCTCTCATCCGTGGTCAATCCAAGCTTAACCAGAAAACACGCGATATAAGGCCAACCAATCGCAAGTAAAACAATCAATAAACAACGCATAAAGGCGAGTATTGGCTGCCACTGATTAACTTGTTGACGAAGGTTCTGTAAGGAATAGGTTTGAACGCTACCCCACAATAGAACCCCAATACCCAACGTACTGACTAAAGCCACTAGGCTTAAGAAAAGAAATCCCTTTCGCTTTGAAAGCAGGCTATTGAACACGACCACCTCGCAAGGGCTTGGGATCCAGTGTAGGTACATCCGGCACCATCAACGAGCTTTGTCGCTTGGCTGCAGCGCGCTGCAATAGAGTCGCCACGGTCTCGGAGACCACCTCTTTGCGTACCCGAGTTTCAAACAACAGGTTTTCAATTTCCTTATCGAGTTCGGCAATGGAGGTATCGGCATGCTCTCTCGCCACTTCGGTGGCATAGACTTCCGGCACCTGCCGCCCAGTAAGTAGAAGTCGGCGGGCAAACAACGCCTTTTCGACAATACGGGCAGTACTGATTTCAGAAACGAGTCGGCCCATAATCAGGCTTTGCTCTGAGGCAGGCATTTCCCGAATCGCTTCGACCACTTGCCGGGTAATGGCGACACCGGGTGCGGTGATTTTCTCCAGATTGTCCAATGTTGGTGGCATTGCGCCACTGACCAGGTTTTGGATTTCTGCCGTAACGATACTCGATTCCTGATAGAGCTTGGGCAGTAAACCGGTACCGGGAATACTGTCTTTACGACAGGTATCGCACGTAGTCACGATATTCTCGCCCACCACATCCACCGTCCAATCCCGTGCTTCAGCAGGTGATGACCAAATCTCCGATAATCGGGTTGATGAGACCACAGGTACCGGACTGGTATCCGTGACTAGTCGATTCATAGTGATGTTGTAACCGGCCTCAACCATATCACCGGTAAATTCCAATACAGGCTGTCCAGCCCCCCCAGCTTGCCCACCTATCCAGGGCACACCATTATCCCCATTAGATGTCTCTACGGTGCTTTTGGCGGTGACCGCATCATTACCCCCAATGCCCATTTGCACCTTCCAATCATTGCCCTTGGATAAGGTAATCAGATCGGCATAGGGATTTTTACCTTGCGCAATTTCCGCTTCCATCTGCTCACAAGATTTGGTGGCAAGCTGCATGGTTTCTTCCGCCTTAAGTAAGGCATTTTGGAAGAGATCGTACAGGCCGGGATTCGCTCGCTGCAGAATCAACGCCGGTAAGGCCGCAATGGCGCTGGTGGCTGCTGCCGTCATGGCATTGACCATATTATCAACACCGGCACCAATATCATTGAGGGTATTGGTCACCGCAGCCACAGGGTCAAACTTACCACAGCTATAGCCCAATCCCAGTTGCGCTGAACCCCCTAAAGTGACCGAGGTCACCATCGGATTGGCCGGTACCGAGACAGGTTCTGCACCACCGATTTGGTAATACCATAGGCCATCTTCGGTGGGGCCTTGGGCGGCATAAACACTGTGCCCCATGGACAAGGCGGAAAGTAATAGTAGCGTGTTAAAAGGGCATTTTTGAATCATTCTGGATAATCAATCCAGTTGATATCAAATAGAAAAAACTGGCCTTCTTTTTCGCAACACTGATAAGGCCGCCATAAATTCCAGACGTAATCACCCTCCTCATCCACACGCCCACCTCCCCAACCTTTTGTACTCGCTAGATCATTAGTGCCAAAAACCGCACAGCTTGATTCTTCTTTAGGGAGGAGCATCTGCCACTCGCCTGTTGCCGGGTCACCTTCGAGCAAAGGCCCCGGAGACCAAATCCGTTGGTCAGAGCTGGATGTTGGTTCAATGACGGAATAAATATGTGGCTGATCTTCGCGCGTGGCGATATCGCCGGCACGTTGTGCATTGATTGCTGCGGCTTTCGGCTCTTCCGCTTGCGTTGTCCATCCCGTACGGGGGTAAACACCGCCCCAGGTTTGTGATGGCCAATCACCAACTTCCCTTTGGCCGGGAATCCAACTCGCGGTATAGAAGATTTCTGGAATGGCCATACGCCAAGACAGCGCATCAAGCCCCGACATAAAATAGGGGTAAAATGATGTGGTTTCCGACTCACACAAATAGCCAGTGCCCGCCAAAACACCGGACAACGAACCTAGTGGATGACCAATCACATCCGCTTCACGAAAGATCAAATTGCGGTGATCACGGTTGCCCTGCCCGCCTTCGGTGCGATTGCCGGCACTCTCAATGGGTACCGACAGCAAGCTGCCCAGTAAACCATTAGCCGCTGTTTGTTGAACCGATCCCAATAGGCTACGAATATCCTCCCAAGGATTGCCACCTATTTCGTTATAACTGCTCACCACTACATCCGGCTGATAGTGTCCCACTTTGATAGATGTCTCAACGCTGCATTCATAATAAGAACAACGCAACCAAAAGCAAATGCCCACTGGCATCCAACGCATACAGCTTAGAGCTGCGCTGGTGGTCTGAGACACAATTTCAGTCGTGGTAATAGTACCGGCATGAACGCTAGTAGAGATCGAAATCAGTATGACTAAAACATAGCTACAGAATCGCTGCCGCCTCATTGAGAGATTCCCTCTTGTCTTTGACGATACAGGCGAAGGGCAACCACCAAATCCGTAATCCCATAGATAACGGTTTTGCCATCAAAAACAATCGCTGGGTAACGGTTAATTTCATACTGATGTGCTTTAGTCAGTCCAATTGCCGCATTTTCAAGCTGCTGGCTGAGTGTCGCATCCATTGTCTGAAAGCGTGCCAACACCACTTGCTTGGCTTTTTCAGGGTCACGGGGTAATTCGCTGGAAAGGGTTTTCTTTAATACGTCGATTTGGTCAATTACATAAATCGACGTTGCTTTCGTTTCACCCGAAACCACCCAGTTAGAATTAACAAAAACCTCAATAACAGGCTCGCTGGAATCCTTGGCAAATGCCACTAAACTGATTAATGACATCACAATGATGAAAATGCGTAAAAAAATAAGGCTGAGGTAGATCATAAACATCGGTTCGTAACAATTGCCGATATCCTCGGGTATCTACCATCAAGAATGAAGAGGAAATTCAACCCAACCCGGTCGTGGTTTTTAGGCTTAGTCGTTAAGGGTTGATTACTTGCGCCTCACTGCGCGGTACTTGTTGCAAACCGGATGGTTCCCCCGTCTGGATACAGGACTACTCCCAAGGGGCAGGTTGATTCTTCCTCTAACACTTACGAACAATCATTGCGCAATGTTTCACCCATTACCCAATAATCCTGCTACGCGTTTATAATGGGTTTTTCAACGTTTGGAGCGCTATCAGCAAATGGATTTCACACCCATCATCCTTCAGGTCTTCGGTGCAATTGGGTATTTAATACCGCTAGCCATCCTTGCTGTACTTTTTAAATCGTCCTGGTTCAAAGGGCTGTTGGGTGAATTTATTATTAATCTAATGAGTCAGTTTTTCTTGCCCAAAGAGACTTACCAATTATTCAAAAATGTCACGCTTTCCGCTGGAGATGCTTACAACAATTCAGGTACCACGCAAATAGACCACATCATTGTTTCCCATTACGGCGTATTTGTTATTGAAACAAAAAATATGAAAGGCTGGATTTTTGGCCAGCCCAACCAAAAGCAGTGGACGCAAACTATCTACAAGCGCAAGGATAGATTTCAAAACCCCTTGCACCAAAATTACAAGCACGTAAAAACCCTTGAGGCCTGCCTAGATATTCCTTTGGAGACAATACATTCCGTCGTGATTTTTGTGGGAGAGGCCCGGTTCAAGACACCTATGCCGAGCAATGTGATCTATGCTAGCGGATATGTTCGTTATATCAAGTCAAAACAAAAGGTGCTGCTCACCGAAGAGCAAGTTGACGACATTACCAACACCATTGAATCCGAGCGATTACAACCCAATCATCAAACCCACCGTGCTCACGTTCAAAATCTCACAGAAACCAGAAAACGTCTTTATTCGGATAATAACTGTCCAAAATGCGGTGGTGGTATGGTTCGACGAATTACTAAAAGGGGTAGCAATGCAGGCAATTCGTTTTGGGGATGCTCTTCTTACCCTGCCTGCAAAGGAATAAGGCCCATTACCTGAGTTGCCATGCTTGAGGTTTTGGCTTACCGTTTTTCACTGATTTTTTGGGCGACAAGATAAGCAGCCTCCAATTCAGAGCAATGCTTTTCGCGCATAATGGCCGCCCGCTCTGCTTTCTCATGTTTTTCGGTCATCGCCAATGCCAGTGATAACGGTGGTGGTACATTCCTAAATAACGCCTCCACTTTATCGGCCAACACGACGCCCTCCACGTATTTTCCGGGTTCTTTCCGAGCCGATAACAGCAGGTTACGCTGCTCTACACTGAGGTCTTTAAACCGTGCTATCTGTTCAATCTCTTCCTTCGGCATCACCAGACATAGCCACCACTCCATCATGTTGAGCATCTTACGGCTGGCATCGGGGAAGTCTTCCAGATTCTGGGTGGCAATCCAAAACCAAGCACCGAGCTTGCGCCACATCTTGGTGATCTTCACCACATAGCGGGCTAACAACGGGTTGGTGGTAATAATGTGCCCTTCGTCCGTCACTACCAAGGTAGGACGTTCATCGTGCTGATGCCGTTCCACCAGATCATTGATATGGCTCATCATCGACAAATAGGCCACCGTGAGCTGGTCCTCATAACCCTCCCTTGCCAATATCCCCATCTCCAAAATGGTCACATCAGCTTCAGGCCAAGATATGCCAGGACGGTTGAAAAAATGCCCGGCTAAACCTGAACAAAACAACGCCATACCATCGCCCATTTCAATGGCACGATGTCGACGGTGCTCCGGTAATTCAGGGTCACGTGCAATGGTGTGGAAAGCATTCACCACATCGTCGGTCATTACCTGTGGTTTCTCACCCCTTTCATGGTGGTTTTCTTTAACCGTTTTCGCGGCCAAAAACAGCGCATTCCTGATTAATAACCGGTCGGCTCGGGTAAGTCGTGCATCTTCACGCTCATCACCCCCGGTAATCATAATGCGGGCAGCAATTTCCATTTCACCCAAAATATCCCGGCCGGCCGTTTCGTCGTCAAACTCTTCTTCCTCGTCCTCCAACAAGGCCTCAGAAACTGATGTTGTGGCGAGAAAAACCGGTTTATCCAGCAGCCGCAGCGCATCAGCAAACGGCGGCAAGCTGACATCCACATTCGGGTTTAAGGTGACCTGATTCACTGACAAACCCTGTGATTGAAAATGCTGACCCAGCAGGGAAAAGGAAGCCCCGGCTTCAATAATAAAAATACGCGGGCGATGCATGGCCATCATTTGCTGGAGTAAATACACCAGCAAAGCCGATTTACCCGCACCGGTGGGGCCTAGAATTAACATATGGGCATTTTTCTTGCGATCATCCCGGTGCAGTGGGTCAAACACCAAAGGTTCTGCACCCCGGTTATAAAATACCAATCCCGGATGCCCGGTGCCCCGTGAGCGACCATAAAAGGGTAAAAGGCTCGCCGTATGGCGGGAAAAAACCAATCGCGAGCGACGACGGGATTTATCCAGCGTGGCATCATAGGCCATGGGTAAATTGCGGATATAACTATCCAGGCTGAGTAAGTCCGCTTCCTGAGTAATGGGCTGTAAGCCATTGGGCAATAACAAGGCATTGAGACGATTAATATTGGCGCGTAAGGCTTTGGGGGTTTCAGCCCGCAGGTAAAAAGTCATGCTTAAGGGGTAGAGTTTATTGCCCTGTGCCATTTCCCGCTCCACCTGCTCTGCATCTTCACGGGTGATCGAAGCTTCGGCTGAATCACCCACCGAGGCACGCTTAATTTGCCCAATCTGGTTGCGGGTACTGTCTTGAGGCTTGAAGGTCAGGGTCATGACCATAATGCTGTGTTCAGGTAAACGATCAAACAGGGAAAATACCTGATCCCCGGCCTCACGTTCTGCCGTGAAATGGCCGATCTCCGGCGCCCGTCGCAAACCCTGCACACTCACCACCGTGTGGGGTAAATCATCAAACCACCAAAAGCCATTCTCATTATCGGAGCGAGGCAATGACAGGCTTAAGCATTCAGCAAAATCATGGCCAAAGGGTAAGTGCTCATCACCGGGGTAAGGGGCAAGCTCCAGCAGTTTATCGGGATCACCGCCGGTCACTTCTGGTTTGGGATTAAACCATTTCAGCAACCAGCCATAAAAATCCTCGCCGGTTGAGCGATGCGCCTTAACACCGGCTGAAGCAAGCGAGGCGACCCACTTGATGGCCACATCATTGAGTGCTTCCTCCACCTCAATAGCTGATGGCAATCTACCCTTCACGCGAATACGGCGATAAAGCACCGCTCTGACCCGCCGCACTTTCCCCTGCCAACGAGACCCGGTGACAGCCGTATCATCGAACAGACCACCTGGACGAGAAATCGCCCGCAAGTGTTCAGCCATAAGGGCGTGATAATGACGGGTAAATTGCGATGTTTTTGCCGTGGCATTGGGGTAGCTTGCTAAGCTTTGAACAAAATGATGTAAACTCGGTTCATCCTGCACATATACTTGCAAAATCCAAGGCGAATCATCTCGCTCCGGTATCGCTTCATTGATGGCGATTTGCAAGGCATTACGTAGGCCTTCCATAAAGGCAGGCGTGCGGGCTTCACAACCAACCGGGTCAATATCAAATAAGGCCCCCAGGCTTAAGCCGTCTTCTAACAAAAAGCTGCGGCTTTCCGGCAGGTATTCCACCCAAGGTAGCAAGTCGGTAAACGATGCGGGGCGATCATACAGCTGTTGAACTGCCGTCTGTTTGAGAGGCGGAAGGTCAGCGTTGCTTTTTATCATTGTCGCTTACTCGCCCTTGGATGGATAAGTGCTACCGACTTCACCGGGCAAGGCATATTCCACCGTCTCGTAAAAAGGAAAACTGGTGACATAGCCAGGTACCGGATGACGCTCCTCGCCTGACAGATGCGGAAAGATATACATCACCAGGGTAGGGTTCGGTAAGCGGGGAAACAGGGTGTCAATTTCGTTGGCCGCTTCACGAATAAAACCGACGTAATGATCAATGCCAGCCGAGGATAATAGCGCAGTTTCTTTCGCGGGCGAATTATCCTGATTGATGCTGACTAAATGACCCGTATAGATCTCTTTCATGGTCGGACCATCCTGAGGTAAGACCGATTCCTTGTTGCTGGCACAGCCTGCTAACAGCAGGCTAATCAAGACCAGAGTGAGCATGGGTCGATAGGTTAAAGGGAGGGATTTTGCCATGGTAGAGTTTCCTGCCGTTACGTTGAAAATTAATGGGAAGTTCGTGATCCACATGAATGGCCAGCTCGATACCCGCAGGCACAAACACCGCATCAAAACTTTGTGCCTGACGCTCGCGCAACCACTGTGCCAGTTCATCACTACCGCCACTCAGGGTATTGCCTAAGACGTAGTTGCCGGAATTCCCAGAGACAACACTGGAAATACTGCCCGAATCACTGATCACTTGGGTGGTTTCCGCTTGCGCAGCGGCATTGGCTGCCGCCTGCATGGCCACCCCACCAAGACGTTGAGATAAAAAAGCCGGGGCATTGGTTTTACGCGCGCCACTGATACAGGGAATACCACGCGTATCAGAAATCCAGCCCAGGGGTTTGTCCTGATTACCACCAGAGTTAGTCAGGCTATTATCATCACTGGACAGGGTCTGGATGGTGCCATCATCAAATACAAAAGTAACCGAATCTAACTGACCTGACACACAGGATAACGTCCAATCACCAATGGCTGTGCCACTCCAGATCATGCCCTGTATGCCAGGGATGGTCAGACCATTCGCTGCCAGATTATCTTTACCGACAATCACCTTAAAGGGCATCGGGTCGCGCACTTGCCCGTCCACCGGTACGCGTCCTATTAGTGCTGTCATGGTGGTGGATCCGATCAGGGTGGCATTGCGGGGAATGGTATACACCGGCACGGTGCTATCTATTAATTTGACACTACGACTTACCACCGATTCCCCCTGCGTTTTTCCGGCATTGAATAGGCTGTCTGTGGAACGACTTGCCCGCTGTAACAGGCCATTACCCTGCTCAATGGGTGCAAGGGTTTTTTCCAGCGGCGCTATCCAGATAAGGGGTTCATTGGCATCAACAGGTTGACCCAAACCATCCAACCCCAAGCCAATGGGAATATCGGCGTGGGAGCTGTTACTGGGTTGCTGACTCGGTAAACCCTCGGTGAGCGCATCCATTCGTGCATTGAGTTTTTTTATCAGCGTGCTGGCTTGCTGATCGGCTTCTTGGCGTTGTTTATCCGTTTTTGCCGTTGCGGTTTTTAGCGTTTGTTGCAAGCGGGTAAAAATATTTTTTTCAATGTGTTGGCGATCTTCAATAAGCGCCTGGCTGTCCTTTTTTAAGCTGGCATTTTCCTGACGTAAGGATTTGACCTCGGAGGTCATGGCACTGACATTGGCGGTCAACGTTTTAATGGTGTCCGCAGGCGTATCCGCATCAGGCTTCGGCGCTTGAGGTACAGCACTTAAACCCAGCTCCGCAGTGTCTTTATCGGAACAGGATTTAAGGCCAACAAACAGCGTCAGCAACAATACTAACCCGACCAGAATGGGCAATAAACGATTACTGGTTACCATGGTTAACCTCATCCGTTGGCATGACTAATCGCGTTTTATAGCTCATCGCCATCACTCACAAAGCCAATTCAAACGGACGATCTGAGACCAGATACAGCGTGGTGTTATCAGCATCCGAACCTGCAGGCAGTAACCGATTGTGCTGAAAAGTGGCAGTCAACCAGTGCCCACGCAGATGCCTCGGATCCAATACCACTGGCTCTGTACTTTGATTGACCAATTGCACCGCTGTCACCGTCTGTGATCCAGCTCGCCAAGCGGCCACCGGAATAGCTTGCACCTGTCCACCGCGCAGAAGATCAACAGACTGCTTTGACACCGACACCCGAACAATGCCCGATTTTGTACTGAGCAATCGGCTGGGGGCATATTGTTGTTGGGCGGCAAAGCGTGTCAACGCAGCGTAGCCCCACGGGGCTTGTTGATTATTATCGTTTGCTACCGTGAGTTGAGCTTCCTCAGGCAAAACAACCTGTATAGCCGGTAAAGGTGTTTGTTCCTCAGGTAAGTCATCCGCAGACAATTCCAGTACATACAGTGGGCTAGGCTGCTCAGAACGCACCATCAATCGTGTTGAAGTAAAGGGTTGATACGCCATCAAATACAAGGTGCCATTAATACTTTGACTGCGTAATACCGATTGCAGGTGTTGGGGAATACCCACACTGACAGAACCGGGGAAATGTACTAACCGCTCCTCCCCTACCCTGAGGTTTAAAGGTATCGGCGCCTTGCGCCAAAGTACCCGTTCGGTCTGTGGCTGGAGTGCGGTATTTTCAGCAAACACATTCAAAGAAAGGAAGGATAGCCAGATTAAATAAGCAATAAATAACCAAGCAGGAATTCGGTTGCTTTGTTGCCTGATGAATGGCATCGAAGTGGTTTTGGTTTGCATCATGGTGTCAGTTTCTCCTGAGAAGGCATATCTTGTTCACGTTCATCGTTGCTTAATCGGTGTGGGCCTTTACCGGCGTAACCATCTAGTGCCAAGCCCCAGGGGTTGGATTCCGGATCAACGCTGTGGCGTACAATCCGCAAGGGATAACGGATGGTGGTTTGTTTAACCGTCATGCCTTTGACCGATTCCAGTAAATCCACATCTAACCAAACCACCCAGATACCGGAAGCCAACAGGTCTACGCGTCTCTCTTCATAACCGTGCCCCGGCACTTCATGCATACCGCGAACCCGATAGGCAAGTTCACCCTGTTTAGCTTTTTGTTCCATATCGGTGATTAGTTCATTCCGATATCGCGGTGTCAGGTAAGGCGACACTCTAAAAATGGCTTTGCCATAATCCGTGGCACCGTTCTCTGACCAGCGATTGAGTTGCTGAAAAATATAAAAGGCAAAGGCATACACATTGGCCGGTGGCACTTGCTTGGCCGACATCACCGCGCCCGAGCGTAAATCAGGGGGCACATGAATGCGCAGGTGCTTGGGCGACTGGCTCCAGCCGAACCAGAGTGCGGCAATCACTAAGACTTGGAGGCCAATCACTATCCAAAGAGATTTCAAGTGCGAGCGAACGTTATCGATCTCGTTGCGGTATCGCCCCATGGCTTGTCCTCCCAATATCCCATACACCTGAACGGCGAACCCAAGGGGTTTGTATTAGATGCTGGTCTTCCAAAAACATGCGAATACGCTGTTGATAATAGCCATCTGGACGATCCCGCTTGATCCGCTGAAACAGCGTGGCACTGACAATCACCGTCACCACCACGCCAATGCCTGCAAGTCCAAACCCCATGGTGATAGCACCTAACAACCATGCCAGTAATAAACTCAGGGGCAACCAAAACACAATGGCGATAGCCACAATCATCCCCAGTTCCGAGGATGAACAGCCCTTAAAAATGGCCGGCTCTGCATTGAGTCGATCCGCCAGAATGTCTTTTTGATACGCCATGATTCTTTCTGCCTAAAATAACCGGGGTTAGATCACACCGGCCGCTTCGGTCAGCAAGTAGCTGGCAAAAATCAGCACAATGGCACCGACAATACCCAACACACCCACTTCAGCCCATTCGGCTTTGCCTTGGCGTGCTTCGTTGAATTTGGCAAATATCAGGTAGGAAATCCATAAAAACCCCAATACCGCAATGGCCAGGCCCAGCACTAAACCCCCGTCTTTGATATACCCGGAAATCAGGCCAATCCAGTCACCCGCAGGCGGCGCGGTACTGGGTGGCACCGGTGTGGGCAAGGCTGCCCACAAAGGCATGTGAAACAACACGCCAACTGCACTGGCTGCAAACAGCCAGCCATTTTTAGCCGTTGTTGAAAAAACCAAATTTGTCTTTACCTTCATCATGTTCTACTTCTCCTATTACCCATTGAAAGGTCGTGATCCGACCTGTTAAAAATTACTGTGTGAGATTTTTTTCATCGCATATAAAAACCCAATACCATCAAAACAATGCTGGCGCGTAAGGCACTCCAGGTCAGATCAAATACCGTGGCCTGCCCTTCCTGCCATGCCCGAAAAACACCGAGTGTTACCCAAATTACCCAGACAAAAGCTAGCGTCAAAATGATTGAAGCAATGGCTGTCAGCAAGGTATTGGCAGTCACGCCTGAACCGGCCTGAAACATCGTTTCCTGTGCAGCGGTCATAGCTATTCCCTAACGACGGTAGTCGCCACGCAAAGGTGGATAAGTTCTAGGCGTTGATCGCGGTGAATCCAGGTGTAACTGGATACCGTCTTTGATTTGCTTCAGATCTTGCCGTAACCAGTCATAACGGAACTGAATGCGCACGGGTTTTTCTGATTGCGATTCAGCCTTTTTTATAAGGGGTTCAATGACGGTAAGTTCGTGCAGAATGCGTGCGAGTGATTCACGCTCAGCATTGCTGTCAGCCAGGAGTGCTGGTGTAATCAATAGTCCGATAGTCAGGCTGATGATGTGTCGGTAATGGCGCGGCATGTAAACTATGCTCCCTGTGTTGTTAGGGTGCATAGTGGGGGAATTTATTTTAGGGGACGATAGAAAATCTATTCAGAGAGTGTTTTGGTTTTTGAATAGGCTGATGACCACTTTCAGTAATAAACATCTTAATCCTGCATTCTGTTGCCTAGAACCTACAAGAAAATCAGCGGCCAACAACACATACTGGAGGGCCATTTCAATTGTGAAAGGCTTGATATGTGATTTTAAAATACCTCAAATCCTGCTGAATGCCCTCAACGGCCTTTTCGTTTTAACTTACCAAGTTTTAAGCTTAAACAACCGTCCTTTATCTCCTTCATCATGCAGCTGAAGAACAATCTCATTCTCTTCAAAGACAGGTGGCTCATCAATCGATCTAACTGGAAGATCTGAATCAATCAATGTGATGATTGATTGAATTCCAAATTGTATATATTCATGTAACACTTCCAAGAGATTTTCTTTTTTCCGATTATCTAAGGACTCAAAGGCTCCATCATGGAATGCAAAATGAGGGAAACTTTCACTTCCATGAGCTCTTAGTACCGCAAAGTCAAAGGCAATACAAAGTAACTTTCGATAAGTGTGGCCCATGTCAGCACTAGTAGCATTTCCAGATTCATCAAGTATTTCTGCTTTAAACTGTAAATGTCCCTCTCGATTTGGAGAAACACTTAACAGTGCCTTTCTGCTAATCACAGCATCAACAATCTCACTGAAATACAATCGGATTTGCGAAAAAATACTAGCTTTGTCGGAATTCTGCGCTTCAACATTATCCTCAATTTTTGATTGCAAATGACTACATTCTTCAGTCAGAGATCGGATTTCAGTTCTTAATTCTTGGAGCCTCTGCAAATGTGTTTTTTGCCGTTCAAGAGTTTCAATATCCGCGCGAAGTGATACTAGTTCGTTCGAAAGAGCTTTGTATTTAGTAAAGATTCCTGTATCGCTTAAGAAAGAAAGGGTGTTGGAACGACTCTTACCCAGCTCACTTAACTTCGCGTTTATAGATTTTAATTCTGCTTCAATTTCAGACTTTTCTTCCGCTAGGTAGCCAAATCGTTCTTCTGTGATAGCCTTATTGAACCCCACAAGTTGTTCAAAGTCTTTTTTTATTTGACCAGAAAACAGTACGCCCACCTCTTTGAACAATTTTTCTGCTTCCTCAGGTTTGAATAGTACTTTGTCTTCCTCTAAGGATTTAAGAATTTTTTTTCGATTTTGCTGAAGCGAATATCTTGATTGGTTCAGTCTTGAGATTTCTTCATCTATCTCGTCAACCAATACCTTTGTTTTTTCTTTGTCCTGCTGGCGGAAGTCAAAGGCATCAAGTAGCACTTGTTTTTTTTCAGCATCTTTTTGCTTTAAAAGTAATATCCCTTCAACTTTACTTATATCTTCAATTGATCCACCAAGTTCTTTCTTAACTGTTTTTTCTGTGGCTAGCTTTTCCTCGAGTATTTTTTCCTTTTCATAATGCTCTCTTACCAGCTCTGCATCAAAGCCCAATATATGTGATAGGTAAGGCTTCCAAGATGCGTCCTTTGAGCGAAATTTTCTTAATTGAAATACATCGCTGTAATCATCTTGTGATCGAATAAGGTACCCTAGGCCGTTTCTATATCCCCAAGGCTTAATTGCACTAAGATCAAGTAAACCATCGAGAAGATCTTTAGCTCTGTCAAAAGGCACATCTTCATGATCCCACTGGTCAGTGGGTAACTGACTTAAATCCAGATGTTTCTCATTATGTTTCTTGAAACAGACCTTTGACGCTTGAGCGACATCTCTACGAATAGTTAAGTAGCTTGAATTTTTCAATTCAAGCTCTAGAAAAAAAACAAACTGGTCGAAGATCCCGGAGTGTTTGAAGAGAAAAAAGTTTGGGTTTCGTTTTGCTAATAAGGTGAAATCTATCACACGCCCTAGAGTGCTTTTCCCTAAGTTGTGAGTGTCCTTTTCCTTATTTTCAGGAAGCCGAATCTCACCATAGATCACATTGAACCCATCGTTAAAAATAACGGGCGTGAATAGCGTGGGCTTATTAGTATATATCTTAGATAGCTTCATTGTTGTTCGCTATGTATTCAACAGCATCAGTTTTGGCACGATACTCAATTAGCCCCATGAGAAACAAAAAGTTGAGCGCAGGAAGAAAAAGCACATCGCCACCAGAAATAGCTTGCTTTGTATAATTTAGCAAGTCGCTATAGTTCTCAACCCTCAAACCTTTAAGGCGTGAAAGTATAATCAATGATACGTTGATTATCGTGCGGTCGGGATGAGAGTGTTTAGTAGGTCGAAGCATATTCTTCACTACCGATATCACATCTCCAGTACATATAAAAAACCATGATTTTGGTAAGCTTTTTGTGTTTCCTTAATACAGGATCTCTCGTAAAAAGAAGATCGAACAGATAATTTATTACACTGTCGAAATTTTGGTATTCCTTTCTTTTTGCGATAATTTTTAACTGGAATTCATCTACTACATTTTCATAGAGCTGCATTATTTCAGTATTTTCAGGGGCCGCTAGAAATGCTTCAATTTGGGCTGTTTCTTTTAGGTATCGTTTCCTGAGTGTTGCCGCATACTCAGCACTCATATTATTTATTTGATTCTTTTCACTGTACGGCAGTCTAGGTGTCGGTGGATCGTCTTTGGTGTCGATACCTTTTGCATATTGATCGGCTAATGCGGAAACGACATCAGAAAGGTCATCCGGACTAACGATCAAAGGGAAATCTATTGGGTCAAGCCCCGCCCTTTCTGGGACTTTGGGAAAAGTTTTAAGCCATGTCTCCAGTAACTCTACGCCACAAAGGCAAATTGATGACTCTGGAAGGCTGCATTCTTTCGCAAGGTGCGCTCGAATCTCGCTTTCTGCATTGCCTGCTAATCGTCTATTAGAAAATAACATGTAGTGGTCAAGCTGTTTGGACTCACGCAACTTTTTAATGCGAATGATTTCCTTGCTTAATATGTTTGAGTCTCCACCAAGGCTATAAAAGTCAGACTCTGAAAAGTGTTTGTTGTAGCCATTGGTGTGTTTCGCCTGGATAATAGTTGTACCAACCCAGGGGGCAGAGTTGCTAGGATAACTATTGCTTGTGCCAACAAATTTGGCATCTCTACCACCGTCTGGTCCTTTAGAAAAACCCTGGACGGCAATCCCTAGAAGCTCTTGACATAAAAAGACGATCAGCTGTTCAAACTGATCGTCACTTAAATCTTCATAAGCGTATTTCATCTATGCACACAGTCTCTTGTTTGATTTATGGGGCTGATTTCAAGCCGCATCTCCATTGTATTTAGCGTCGAGTGAACAGCTCTTATAGTGGGTGTTCCCTATTGGTGAGAACGCTGGATATAAGTCCTCTCACGACAAACCAGTCATCTTGGTTATATAGGATATATCACCATTTTCCTCAGCAACTTGTCGATCTGCTTGTAACAAAAACTGATACCTTGAGATTCTTTCGCTTTGGCCAACTTCTTATTTAGCAGAGATATTTTCAATCGTAGCTTATAAGTTACAATTTATAAACAAACGATTTAACTAGAAGAAACACTGGCTTTCTATAAAGGCAAGGTACATCTACCCTTCACTCGTTGAAGAAATATTTTTGAATAGGCTCACTTTTTCCTAATTTTTAGGCTCCATAGTTTAACTTTTTTGTGAGCTTTCTGTTTTTAGCATACATCACCACTTACTCCAAATATATCACTACCCAGCAAGTAATTTGGCAATCGTATTCATGGAAAGGAAAAGGCGTTTTCGATGGTTGTCTGTCTCCAGTACTTCAAAGCCATATTGCTCATAAAAGCCCTGAACGTCATCATCCAGCGCATCGACAACAACGGCGAAGGATGGCAGGTGCTCGTTGATTGCATAAGCCTGCTTAAAGGCACGGATCAACGTCACTTTCCCCAGGCCTTTTCCGTGACATTGCTGATCAACGGCAAGCTGTGCAATCAATATGACAGGTACCGGGTAATGAGGTAATCGTTTGGCAAACTTTTTAGGCAGTGTGCTCCGCTCTATTTCCGTGTGGGATAAGGTGTAATAGGCACAAATCGCCGATTTATTGCTTTTTTCTGGCAGCACCATGGTCATGCTGATACCCGCTGACCGGTGCCTCGCCGCATACAGCTGAAGAAATTGATTCAGCTCTTCAGTGCCACAATCAAAACTTTTTCGATCATGTACAGATTTATCCAGTTCAACAAACCGGGTTGCTGGGATCACTGAATGTTCTGCTGGTTAGCAAGTTTGTAGGCATCACGCAGTTTTTTGTTTGGGGCTTTTGCTGCATTACAGGCATGGATAAACCGGTCAAAAACATCATCTTTAACGGTAATAGATTCGTGTTCCTTAATCACCCGTTCAGCATCTTTTTCGATAAGTTGAACAACGTATTCCGTCAGACTTTTCATACCCTCAAGTGCCGCAGCCTTTTCAGCCGATGCTTTAATCGTCTCATCAACTCTCATATCAATACGTGACGTTGCCATGTTGGTCTCTCTCAATGTTCATATAACAGTCATAACATAGCAGCTTACAACCAACATGTACAGCGGATATCCGTACACATTTTTATTATAAGCTCTCTTTATAAGTATTTCTTAAAGGTACTGGCTGTCACCGTCACAGCAAAGCCAAATCCCAGTGCAAAAGGCAATATCACCCAGGATGGGTGCAAGCTGAAGGGCAACGACAGATAAATAACCCAGGCCATCATGATCAACGGTAGCGCTACCTTTTTGGTGTAATGGTAGACAAAAGAGCTCTCTCTGCCACCACCCCAGCGGCGTAAATCTCTGCGTACTAAACCATCCACTAGACCCACTAAGGCTACTAAACCAAATACCGGGGTTGCCAACATCAATATCGCTAACCGCACAGAGAACACTTGTGCGATTTGCAGTGCTGCCAGTACGAAATTGGCAACGGTCTCATACCCCTGATGCAAAGAAACCCGAAAACCATCACCCTCCACCGGTTGTGCTAACCAGTGAATCAAATCATCCAGATGGGTAAATTCAAACAGGGCATAATAGATGCCATCGACAACACGCTGGGCAAACTGCAACGGATTGGAGGTAATAATACTGCGTTTAAAGTCTTCCCCCAGATAATGCAATTCATTGGTGAACATTTGCCGGCTGTGTTGCAAGCCTTGCTCCTCCCACCAAAACAGCATCCCTATCCATTCAATCACAATGGAAAAGGCCAGAGACAAGACCAGCCATTTTAGGCATTGGGCTATTCCGGTCAGAAGGCGGCCAGAGGTGCCGGGCTGCGTGACTGGTCGGCGCGGGTCTTTCCGCTCAGTCATCGGGTTCCGTCGCCGAATGCAGTGATGCTTCTGATACATCCGGTTGCTGGTTCCCTGCTAACCACCAAGATTCTTCAGCACGATACCAATGATCATTGGTGATATAGGTGCGTTGCATCTCGGATGCAATCTCTTCAAATGCCGTGGGCATGGCATCATCGCCCCGGGTATCTGGCAGCGGCATACGGATTTTCCAAAGCTGCCCGCCCTCCAATAAGGCAAATGCCTGCCCTTTGGGCAAGCTCACTAAATCCGCAGGGGTTAGCATGGGCACTTCCGAGACACTGATTCGGTCTTCGTTGCGGGATTTAAAATCCACACCCGACCCGGGTTCGGAGGAATCATCCACCCCGGACACACTCATCAGGCTAAACACTTCGACCCGAGGTAATTGCTCAGTAAGCATTTCTGCAGTGGCGAGTTCTTTAACTCGCAACATAATCATCGTATTAAAATTTCCCGCCACCTGCCCCGCTTTGGCCTTATTGCCAATGCGTGCCTCCACATCCGACCATGTTTGGGTATAGGCCGTCACCTGAAAACCAGCACCACCGGCTTTATTCAGCAAAGGTACAAACTCATCACCGATCAACTCATTAAATTCATCGGCGTGCAGGGAAATAGTTGGTAGTTTTTGTGCGGTAGTAAGCTCTTCTGTGCCCTCCTCGCCTGAGGGCACCCCGTGCTTATAAATATGCCCGGCCACCGAGACTAGATCAGCAAACATGGAATTTCCCACCGCACTGGCCACCGTGGTATCGGTCAGTGCATCCAAGCCCACATAGACAATACCTTTTCTTTTAATGACCTCCATCCATTCGAAGATCGGACGGTGATCGTCTTCATCCTGATAGTTTGGCGAAATCAATGCCGCGATATTGCCGGTGGTCAGTTTTTCCATCAGTGGCCCCACGGAGCTGACAATTTTATCGAAGTAGGTTTTGTCATACTTAAAGGCCGATACTAGGCCATCCAGTACCGGATCATAAAAACCTACCTCTTGGATCATGCGCATGGTGGCAATGGCTTCCATGGAGCGACCCCGTAATGCATTGGGGAGATTACGTTCTTTTATAGCAGCCGCACGTTCTTTAACCTGCTCGCCCCAGTCATCAATACCTTTTTGTTGCGCACAGTATTGGGTGTATTCAATAAAGAGCGGTTCAATGTCATTGATGTATCGACGTATTTGCTGATAGTCCGGACGACGATTGAGCGCTTCCAACGCACGGGCAATGATATTGACAAACCGCCAGGCAAACTCTTTAAAAGCAGCCGAGTTACCCTCGTTCGGTAATTGGTTGGCAATACGGGTGGCGACCTCAGTGATGCGTGAGAAATTACCAATGGCGTTATACCGTGCCGAGATCTGAGGAAAACCCAGATGGAATAAATGAAATTCATCCAACCGTCCTGCTCGCTTGGCCTCGGCATAAACACGTCTTAATAGATCCGCATCCCCCTTCGGGTCAAACACAATCACCACATCCCCACGACGAATATCCTGGGTAATCAGCACTTCAGCCAACCGGGTTTTACCGACTCGCGTGGTACCCAACACCAAGGTATGCCCCACCCGCTCACTGTTATCCATCCACACGGGCTGTTCAACAGGCTCCACCGCATGCAGTGCTGGTTTACCCCCGACTGCGGGCAAAGGTGCAAAGGGGTTAAGGCGGGATCGGCTGCGCAAGCCCTTGGCCAAAAGAGATAACAGCGGCTTGGCCTCCCACAGAATTTCTTTTTGTCGCGCCCAGCGGTAAAACATGCCGGGTTGCACATAGCGCTGCACTTCGGGTTTTAAGGTATCGCGCAAGCGTTGGGTATGCTGTTGTGTCCAACGAAAGCCTCTACCTAAAAACAATTTGTACTGACTCAAAGGCATTCGATCTGCCCGTAAGCGATACAGGGGCAGTCGGCGCATATTGCGCTGATACCGTAATACCCGCCAGGCTTGCTTAGCACGTAATGCCGCAAATAACCAAAAGAGTATTGTCGCTAGATAAGCAATTCCCGGCGGCATCATCACTGCCCAAGGAGCCATCAATGCCACCATTCCAGCGGCCAAAGCAACACACAGTGACCAGAGTTCGACCGGCGGCCTCAGCAAGGCTTCAATGGGGTGCTGATTCACTGTTCCACGCCCTTGGACGTAATCAATACCGGGTAATGTTCAATACCCAGAGCTTGGGCAATATCCGTGGCCGAACCCAAGGTGATTTCTAAGCCTGAAACGAGCTCAGCCATACGACGAACATCGGCTTCGGTTTCCGCCTGTACCAACATGCCCACAGCACCCATTGTTTTGAGTTGGCTGTAATATTCCTGCAACCATTGCTGGGATAACGCATCGGCACCAATCAGAAAAAACGGTCGGGCATTACCCTGTGCCAAACGCCTTAATTGGGCAGAACCCGTAGTCGTTGTTAATACCCCTGGCGATAACCCGGGTGAGCGTATGGGCAGTAAGTTTTTTATCGCTGCCGGCCCCAAAGAAGGCGGTTGTTTAGTCGAGTGTTTTGTTAATGGTTCTGTCGATGCTTTCTTTTGCTGTTGCGTCGCGTCAGCATCTCCTGACAGTAAGGGTAACAACAGCGGAGCTAAAGGCTGGGTTTGACCACTGTCATAAATCACCGTCAGATCGGCATAGGTGCTGAACGCTAGCAGGTAAAGACTCAGCCCTAAAAAATAATGCAGGCAAGAACAGTGCATACCCCTATTGCTTGAACATATCATTTTGATGCCCAATACTGGCTTACTCGTTTTTGATAACGTGCAGCGCGAACGGGATCATTGGGTGCGTGATAACAACCCACCGCCTTTTGCCAATCGCCCACACGGGTAAAACAACGCTGCAAAATCGCCGCGCTCACCCGCAAGTTATGGTGCGGATCCAGTGCCTGCCAGGTTGTGCCGAGATCTCGGCGATGGTATCGCCAACTCACCTGCATCAACCCAATATCGACATTTCGATTTGTTACAAGCGCAGCTTGCAAGGCAATCCAGGCGGCCCTGCGTGAGGGGTAATAAGTACCCTGCCCGTTCACATTCAATGTCCAGGGCCAAGGACGAAACTGTTGTTGACTCCACTGACGTTGTCCGCTTTCAGCCAGAGCTATGGCATATAAAAGCGCGGGCGGGATTTTGTTTTCTCGCGCAATGCGCTGATAAGCCGATGGCACCTTGGCATATAGATCCACGCTACAAAGTATCAGGACAAAGATCAGGGTAGGTTGAAATTTTACCGATAGAATCGTCACAAATTAAAACTGATAGACCGACAACGGAGCAAGGTTATCACCCCTGCGACGTAAAACCACTGGGGCTTGTTGCGCATCCGCTTTTTGGCGCGGCAAAGCAATCGTGGCACTGAGTTTTTCAAGCACACCGGCATCTCTATTGAGGGTAACCCGCTGAGATTGCACCCAATCGGGTTTGATATTTCTTAACTGCGCCCATTGACGGATGACATCGTCATCCCCTGCCGACACATTCAGCAAATACACATCAAGGCCAGCAAACAAACTCAGCTTGCTGAGCAATCGTTCCAACAAAGCATCACAGGCTTTGCAATCCGTGGCGGTAAAAAACAACACTCGATCCAGCGCATCAAGGGGTGCCGTATTCAACGGCTTTATTGTTCGGTTGTTTGCCCTTTTTTTGTTTGCTGTAAAACGTGCCAGTTTTATCACATCAATTAATGCAGTGTTGGAAAACAATCGCTGTTGCGCTTCATCGTAGGCGTGCTGAAAAGCCAAAATCCGCTCGGCATCATCACGCATCATCATTGCCCACTGTTCGGCGTACTGACGACGTTCATTGTCATTACGCGCATGAATGCCCAATACTTCAAGAGGTGATAGTGTGGCAGGGCTGACACTGCCTCGAATACCCTGCATGAGCGACCGATAACGCTGCCAATCTTCAGCGTCCAAATTCCACCGCCCAGCACGAACTTTCTCAGTGGCATCAAACACTGTCTTTTCGATATTAGCTGGCTGAGGTTGCGAGCGTAATGGTTCCGTAACCCTGCTATTTTGAGCCACCAACGTTCCACTGATGACAAATGCAAAACCGGTAACGATCGCACGGAATGCCGTTACACCTTGATTACTCATTATGGAAAACCCCATCAGCAGCAGAAAGATCACGTTGAATGATTCGTCCGTAGTCTCGATCACAACCGCTGACATCGTCTCCCAAATCAATAAAGCGCGATGTTTTCTCAACACCGACAGGCACCTTTTCAGCATCAGTATTGTCTGAAGGTTTGGAAGAAGGCAGCGTGATCGCTGCCACGAGAATCAGCACAGCAATAACAGCTTCCATCACAGGTCTCCTTCTGTAGTTGATTCAATGTTTTCAGTTTTAGCCCTATTAGATAACTGTACCCGTTGAGAGCAACGCTCCACGCTGATTAGTCGGAGAACCGGGTCATGTACCCATCTAAAGGCAGGGCCAATAAGCAGGTCGATCACTGCTTTTAAGGGTAAGGCCTGAAAATGGCGATGCACCTCTGGCAAGGGCAAGTTCAGAAAAGCCTGCGCCTTTAGCGATAACTGATCAGACGCCACTAGGCGATAACCGGAACCGTTAATCAGCCATGCCAAGGCACCACCAACAGTGACAACTTCCTTCGGTACATCCCGAGCAACCGGTACGGACAGAAGCTCCTCTTGCCCCAAAAGTGGGATCGGATGAAGAACGGAATAACGCGCAACCTGCATAACCGGCGATTCAGCATTCAACAGCGGTTTATCGGCTACAACCGTTAGGCTTGTTAAACCTGCCAGGCAAAAGCATAGACGACAGATTTTGTGTAAATTGGGTGCTGGCACCATGATCACGACTCCTCAAAAATAATGAGCCGCATCTTGAATCAATGAGCGAGTCGCTGGAACACAAAATCAATCCCCGCGTTGTTTGGGTTTATCGATTGAGATAAACCGATACAATTTGCTTGCGAATGTGACCCAGCTCATGGCTGATAACCAGCCGTGCCTCATGATCTATTTGCCGCTCCTGAATGCCAAGATCGATAGTCTTGACTCCGCCCGCAGCGGGTGACGGCCAACCCGTTAAGGCAAGGTAGCGAGCCTGTGCATAGGCATGGCGTAACCCGTGCAACCGTGACAGCCCCGCATTTGCGGTATGGCGTTCATAGACACGTAATTGCTGAACATAGTTTTTTCCGCCAGGAATTAATGACCCCTTCCCGGTTAGCTTATGGGCTTTGTTTAGCGTATCGCGCTGTGCTGAGGTCACAATGGGAATGTGGCGAGACTTCCCGCCTTTAGTCCAACTGGGTTTGAGTTCGATATGATCACCCCGATCCGCAAAATCTGGACGAAACTTTATCGCCTCTTCCCGACGCAAGCCAAAAGCCTGTTGGAGTTCAAGGCTCATGCGCACATAAGAATCACGCACCTTGGCCAGCGCCTGCTCATTCACCGACTGAGCTTTTGACTCAGCCGTGACGAACTGGCGATTGGGGATCCCGTAATGATCGTTCGATCTTGCCACCACATTGCTGCGATTGACCTTTCCTGCCCACCAACGCAAACAGGTCATACGGTTTTTGATGGTTCCCACGGCAATATCATGGCGTAGCCAATGTTCGACCAGTGACTCCACATGTTTGGGCTTCAATGACCGGACATTCATACCACGATAGCCCAACCCATGAAGCTGGCTAGCGATTTGGCCCAGGATATGTCGACGGGCAGACTGTGTACTGTAACTGCCATCACGATTTTGATTGCACAACTGTTTCAATTGGTAGTTCAGATCTTTCATAGTGTGTTTCCTTATTTGGTAAGTGTTTATGACCAACCAATGGCACGTAGCCTATTGGCCCGCTTACGCGGAACAGTCTTGGGACACCACTCCCATTGTTGATCTGAAAATTGCCTGATCTTTGGCAACGCAGTTTTCCCTCTATTGAGAGTGGTGCTACGCACACCAATCGACTCATTACTGAGTCAGTTGCATGGTGACTACATCACCTCCTTATAAAATGACGGGACCATGAGTCCGCCTAAGTGAGTTGAGCCGCTATAGAGCGGCAATGGTATAAATAACCTCCTGTTTAATTGGGCGACACCATCGGGCCGCTTCTGTGAATGAAACCGTTGTAATAACGGCTGTGTGGAAGGTGCCGATTTGCATCAGCTGGGGTAATGGCTTTCGCCAAAAAGTAGAATGTGGCCCTAGAGCCTGACGATGCGCAGTTAAATAGCGTATCTGATAGAAGATAGGTTATCTGCCTATTGGCAGATGCATCATCACAAACCCTGTTTGATGCTGTTATCCGTTGGCGCTTCAGCGCGGGTGGATAATCCCTGCCACATTACCGCCGTGGCTGCGGATAGATTCATGGCGTGGAGCCAGTATATGAACAGCAAACTAATGCGTCCCTACGAAAAAGCAACGCTGAGCGGTGTCGTTTCTCGTACGGCGGCCCACGTCACTACACCACTGCGTGGTAGTGACGTGGGCTTCGATCGTATCAACCCCCACGCCAGGTCTACGACCTGTCATGGAGTTGAACGTAAACGCTTTCTTCCAGAAGCCGCAGAATGCGCTTACACTCTAATTATGTCTCTATTTTCTATTGGATATTTCCACACAATTGCTCGACCACAATCAGAGCTTTTAGTCTGTTTGTGCCCAGAGGTATGTTTAAAGAGCCTGCTTTTTTTCAAGTTCTTAAATATTTTCCGGTCGCCTACTTGTGTAGTGACAAGCCTGAATATGCGAACTTACCAAAATTGTCTGACTATAGAGATTTATCATTAGATGATGAAGTAGAACTGAAAATCGATTTAACAAGAATTGGGCACCCTTATTAGCCGGAGGCGCCAAGTGATAAAGAGAACAATGTTTTATTTATGGGGAAAGTTGGAGCTAATTCTGTACAGGCGGTTCCAAAAACTTAACAAGTATTAGATCGACAGATAGTGTGGATACAAGGGCAATACACCTCATCATAGCTCCCCCTTATGTTTAACCAACCAGAGAAACCATCACCCACCAGGGAGAAAATCTCCCCAGTAGGTTTGGCTTATATTTCAAGTCACCGACTTGATAAGGTTAAATACCAGCACGACAACAATCTTCAGTCCTCATGCGGTAGCAGTATGGTGACTACCGGTTCGGCTGTATCACCCGGCCCAACGATGAGTTTTAGCGTTACCAGTACCGCTTCTGTCGAATGCCCGTCACATGGCACGCGATAGAGTTGGAACAATATCCGGTCACCCGAATCATTACTGGTTCGAATAGTATGGGACGCCATATACAAGATATCCCAAAGTCTTCCCGTCTGATCCTGATGGATCTGATGCGTACTGTCATCATCAGTCCAGGCCACACAATCGGCCCAGACCGCAGATGTCAGTGCAACGGGCCATTTAAAACCGGCCTCCTTGGCCATGACACCCGGGTTGATCAACACACCATCCTCAATAGCCTGAGCACGAGTATAGGTAGAAATGACATTACCGAAAAACGATTCGGCTGTTGGTTCATTTGAAGTGTTGGACATAGTGTTTCTCCTTTGATGGATAAGCACCGGGTCACACCCCCTTCCCTGCCGGGGAAGAAGATACTTCCCCGGCAGGGTTTGTAAAACATTGTAGATGTCAGATAAGCCCACGTTCAGCCATTGACACAGATTCGCCCGCGCAAACGATGAAGTGATCTAGCACGCGAATATCTACTAATGCCAAAGCCTCCTTCAATCGACGAGTGATTGCTTCATCCGCATGACTGGGTTCGGCTACACCGCTGGGATGGTTATGAAAACACATCACGGCGGCGGCATTGAACGACAACGCCTGCTGCACCACCACACGTGGGTACACCGACGCGCCATCAATCGTGCCTTGGAATAATTCAGCAACATCAATGACACGATGCTGACTATCCAAAAACAGGCAACCGAATATTTCAGCACTGCGATCTCTCAACCGCAGCCGCAAATACTCACGCGTTCTGGTTGGGTTTGTCAGTAACACACCTGGCTTGTGCTGTTCTTTTAGCACAGAAAACGCCAATGCGATCAGGGACTGCTTTTCCCTTTCGTTAAGTGTTGTTGTCGTCAAATCAGTGAAACGGTTTTCACCCCTCACTGACTGATAAGTAGATTTAGAGTCCATAACTGGTCTCCTCAATGGTGCAGGGAGACCAGCCCGGCGAGGAGTGATTTCCCCGCTGGGTTGGATAAATGGCAGTCATCTAAAATATTTAAAATACTGCCTTGCGTGTAGTTAAGCGCTGTCCTTCTGTGGCGCCGGAAATGGCTGCCCTTCCACTTTTACCCAGGGAAATCTCAGTAAACGTGACTTCAGGCTTGCACCTGTTGTCCCTGCACGATCCCCTTGTTTAAAGGTGAAAACTTCAGTTTGCAGATCACTTAATTGAAAGCCGACCAGCACTTTACATTTTGCCGCAACGACAGGTTGTAATTGACGTGCCAAGTCTTTGGCTTCCTCGCCCACCACAACACACTCAAAATACGTGTGTTGAACGTTGTCGACATGGCCCCTTAGCGCGGCAAGTTTAATACTCCAAAAAGGGGTGCCCCCTTCTGGATGAACTTCCCGCACTTCATTCAAGTAACCAATGCCTTGGGTGTGTAAATCAAAATATTCAGATGAATTATTTCTGTTCATAACGCTTACTCCTAGAGATGATAAAAAATAGAGAGCGATTCCCTGCGGGAAAAAAGCTCCCCGACAGGGTGGATAAAACACGGGGAAATCCCATGCTGGATTGACGGACTAGCCGCGGTATCAACTGAACAATCCTATTGATACCCATGTTTACTGCACTGATTGCCACTGAGACCGCAGTGACCACGTATAAATTAGTTGTCATGTTTGTGCCGTTTCGTCACAAACGTATTGCAGGTACTTCAACATACCCCGAGCATTGGCAAAGGCCGGGTGTGCTGCAATCAACTGGTTGGGAAACCAATGGGCAATGTCGGCCGCCAAGGCCGCACTGCCACCACCGACAAAGAGCACCTGGTCTAGCTCAGCGCCCTGCCCTAGCAGCCGTCGAGTTTCGGTGTACAGCCGCTCAACCAGTTCCTGACGTGCGATTTGAATCAGTTCCGAGACATCATGTTCTTTACCGTGCAGACGAATACGATTGCTCGCTAAGGCCTCGGATACCCGCTGCTCACTGACAGAGGCTAAATCAAAAGCATCCTGAATACTGTTGGCGACCTGCGCCTTTACGTCCAACATACCCCGAGCAAGCGACCCGGATGAACCGTGCACGACGCCTTGATTTTGCACGACCACATAATCGGTAGTCCGACCGCCAATATCGACAATGGCGATCGGTGCGCAGGCGCGATCCTGCGCCAAACTCACACCCTCCTCATTGGTGACAATGACATAGTCATACCATGCGGCAAGGGCTTCAGGAATCACTTCGTGAAAAGCAACGACGGCAGGCCGTGGTGCAGACAATCCGCCAAGGCAGCACGTATCCAGCGTTAAACTATGTCGCTTCCTGCGAATGGCTGCAGTTCGACGTTCCCCGTTTTGATGATAAAACGCACCAACAGGCAAGCCCGAAACCACATGTAATGCACACCCCGACAGGCCTGCCTGCTGAAACGCATGCTGGACAATCGCGCGATTCATCCCTGACGTGGGGTAGTCATCAAAATGAGTGGGTTCACCATCCACAGCACCAACTGAATAAACGGTGCCTTCGGTTTCATATTCAAAAATTTTCCGCTCTTCCTCCTGCATCCAGGTGACACCGCAATGACCGATGCGGGCGCGTGACGGTATGGACAATAAACGCCCATCAGCCAGAGCCAGCTTGGTGCAGGCAAAACCATCATCCAAACCCAGGTAGGCGACGGGCAAGGCTTTCATATCGGTCGCGGGTGGACTATTGATAATGGCTTCTGGAATGTTCTTGTCGGTTAACTCTGTCATCGTCTTTATCTCTCATTCATTGTGTTATGCCATCCTCGAACTACCCCAGCACTTGGCTTAATTGGGCAAATGGTTTGTGATGCCCTGCCCGTGCAACCACTGGCACTTCCTTGGCGTAGGTTTGGAGGACAGTTACTGCGTCGACCGATGAGCTATCTTGATCGGATTGTTCTAGCGGCCCCGTTTGCAAACCTTTCCTGTATGACGGGTTGGTGTCCGGCCTGGAGAAGGACAACCCGCCCTCTCTTTGCGTCATGTGTAACGCGTGACAGGCCAATCGAAACCCGTCCATCAACAAACCCCGCAGCCATTCTTGTTGCCGGTTCGCCGGAATTCTCTGCAAGCGATTAAGCACCAGAGATTCCAGGGGTACCTGCCGATCCAGCACAAGTACTAATTGGCAGTGGGAATAGCTGTTTGTCATGGTGAATTCCTTGGCGGACAAAGGGATCAGTGATTACGCATCGAACAGCCAACAGATTAGCCAAACAACCTAGGGCTCAATAGGTTTTATCCCCTCGCCTCCTGTTGTTGTTTTGGCGGGTGGCGAGATGTCTTGGCTAGGGTCTGGCTTGGCTTCATTTACGACAGGATCCGCCGCGATCAGAATTTCTAGAGGGTTCTCGACGGACTTCTGTGATTTACGGTCGAGGTCTTTTCTGGGTTGTAGCGAAGGCACAATAACGCGATTGAGGATGTCTTCCGGTAACTCACCCATCAAGGTTTTAGCCTTTATATGCAGCGGGTCATCGGCTTGCACCAAACGTCGATTAAGGCCTAAATCCTGAAATCCCTGGGGCACAGTGAAGAGCGCGCGTAATTTTTTAGAACAGGTTTTTAGGGATTCTTCCAATACCTTGTCGATCGGCATTCCCACATGGGTGACCGTCAACCACAGACACATCAAACGATCATATTCCGCCAATAAATGCGCACCTCTAAATCCATAAGGGCTGGAAAACCTCAGAGGTATGCGCCGTGGCTGTGTCGAGTGTGCGGTTTCAACCTGTAACGCACAGTATTGGGAAAGCAATACCGTCAGTGTTTGATGGCTACTCTCAATGACGTGTTTGCAGGCCTCGATGGCCGCATCTGTTTTCACCAGCCACCAATCCGCATAAGGGTCATCTAGACTAGCCGCCAACCAGATGGGTTTCAGCGTATCGGCGAAGGCGATTAACCCCCATATTGCGGGTCTGTCCTTAGACTTCCTACGCCCATAGATAAATTTTTGGGCGCGCTCCGTTTGCACGGTCAGCCATACATCGCCTTGCAAGGCGCCGGGTTTTTTCTTCCGGTTTACTGTGGGAGTGGGTATGGAATCAGATTTTGGGTCAGAATTGGAATGCGTGTTTGGCACAGCGGTCTCTCTCTAAGCATCATGGCTAAGACCGAATGAACGCATTCCCACCCTTGAGAGACAATGGAATATTCAAACGTTTGGTGGGGACATTCAGCTTCAAACAAACCCAAACCGTCGAAGAAAATCTTGTTGCCAGTGGCAACAAGCATTGATTACCTACCCGAATTTACTCTGCCGGAGGGACAGACCCATCGTTGGCGATCAATAAGCCACCAAATTCGCACCAGCGTTGAGTGAGTATCCAGATAGCCCGCATCGGTAAATCTATATCCCTGTAGAGTTGGAGATAATCCTCACCCGACACACTGGGTTCATCGTCTCCTTCTGTCATTGCTTCCCAGGCATACCACAACTTGTGATTATCACTTTCCTCCAGCTCAGCAGGTCGCCCAACGGAAGGTGCAATAGTCAACGTTCGTCGCCACTGGGTGTATTCCCGCGCACTCATCCCATATAAGGCGCGCATCATCTCCATCGGCGCATCCGCAGTAATCAGCGCTTGCTGAATTTCCTCGGACTGTCGCTGTTGTTTCAGTTGTTCAATGGTTGGCCAGAAGACATGGCGGTTGAGCTCTATCGATAAACAATGGGTTTGCAATGTCTCAATACGATAGAGGTCAGCCAGAGTTAATTCTCTTAATGCTTCTAGTTCATTGGGGCCAAATTTCATGGTGCGCAACGCCACTTGATCACCTTCGGCTAGGCAGCGTACGGCGTATAAAATAATGGCGGTGGTCAGTTCTGCTTCCTTGTTATGCGTCACGGCTTAGCCTCCTCGCTATGCTGCCACAGTGCTATGCCATGGCCGTTGGCCATGCCATGTAATTGGCGGTAGGTCTCGATAAAAGCCGTCACGGTCTCCCAATCAATATCACTTAAGTGCCGCCAAAAATGATGCCCCATTTGATCAGGTCGTAGTGTTAGCACCGCCTGTGATAGCGCCTCAATATCGTGCTGAGCCAGAGCCTGATAGAACGGTGTTGTCACATCGAGGTATCCTGCCAACAGTTCCACGGGTGCCATCGCCATATCCGCACAGGAAAAAAGTTGCCACCACAGTGTCGATACTTGAGCTAACAATGCTTCATCGATAACATCGCCCAGAGACTCTGTGGGGGTATTGCTCAGCAGGAAGCCTAGACCGTTATCCGGCAACCGAATCACCATCTCACCAAAACCATGATTTTCAGCCAATGTTAACGCCCGTCGATATAATTTCGAACGACACAGCCCAATCTCAACAATTGGCTCACTACACACATCGACGGGCGGCATGCCTCTGTCGGAGTGGATCGTGATTGAAGGGGATATCGCCACATCCTCTCCACCGTGCTCCGTTGCACTTACCTCGGACTGTAACAGGTCTGATGGATTGCCATGATCACCTGGTTGATCCACGGTCTCCTCGTCGTCACTAGCAATATCTCTGACTTCAAGGGAAGGTAATTCCCTACCCGCTAATGCCGCGTCCAGCGCCACTCGAATAACCTGAAGGCTTTGCTCGGCCTCTGCCGCCACTTCATTCTCCAATGCTTGCCTCAGGGATTGCAGATCCCAGTCGGGGGTATCGTAGCGTTGGCACAAAGTTGAAAATATATCGTCAAATGCTTCCCCGTCACCCAGCTGATAGTGCTTCCAAAGCAGGCTGGTTGCGCGATCCAATGCTCGGATTTTCTCTACCTGAGGGCGACCTAAGCCTGCTGATAATGCTTTTGGTATGAGGGGAAGTAAGCGTCGCACCGCATAACCTAACTTGGAGATCAGACCTGGATTTAAATGAAACCCTCGATCCCGACACAGCGCGGCCAAATCTCGAAAGGTCAACGACTCAAGACCTAACTCCTCCTCAAACAGCTGCTTGGCATCAAAGACTGCCTGGGCTTTATCAATAAAATGCAAGCCACCGCGCAACTCATTTTCACGCAGGTGCGCCAGCAATACGTCGGACTCTTGGCTCCAGGGTACCCAATGGCACAGTAGCCACTGAAACCGCGTTTGGCCGGATTCCTGATACAACTCCTTCAAGATTTTCAGCCGGGTATTACCACCGGACATAAGTAGATAGCCCGACTCTCCCGGCGGTTGCGTTACGATCAACGGTTGATCCAGCCCCGATACCTGAATGGAAGCCTTTATACGGTCATATTCTGGATTCGTATGGCGACGGGGTTTGCGCGCATAGCCTTTAATACTACGGATATCGAGACGAAGCAACGGAGTATTTATTTGACTCATTTCCTCCTCAATACGGACTACAGCACTCTTATTATTCATAGTGCGCTCAAGATTCATCACTGGGATTTTCACTGCGCTGTAGGGAATTCAGCCTATTGCCACAAAAACAACAAAACAAATGGGGGTGTCGGACTAAGGTACCCCAAGATACTTTCTGCAAGCGTCCATTGGACAGAGCGGCAACCTGCTCTGTTTTTACCTCAATCTTTATCGCCAATAATGGGCTGGAAAAACGATGCCCACCGGCAATTTGGTACAAATACCCAACGGAATCACTACACACGACAGCCACATCAGCACGTTCCCTCTTTGTAGCCTTTTTCAGAAAATCCTTTAACTTCATGGCTAAAACATTAGCAACAAGCAAATACACTAACAACACAAAGCGCTAACTTTATGTTTATCAATTTGCTAAATTACCAACAAATATCAGGCTCAGTTCACACCAACAAAAAGACGTCAACATCAAATGCGTCTAGGCAACCTGGAGCACTTGATCAAGCAAGAAGCCAAGATATTCACGTAATAATCCCTTCAAGGTATGCTGTAGTTTTATTCGGAAAACGTCCTCAGTACTTGAAGGGATTACCTCTTAGTTTCTTATCGTTTATACCTAACATGCATCGGTCGCTAACAGAAACTAGGATGTATACGATGAGCCACAAGATATTGCGATTAAATGAAGTGAAGGCGTTGACCGGGTTATCCCGCTCAACCATTTATCTGGAAATTTCAAAGGGTACATTTCCCAAACAGATAAAATTAACGGGCAATCGTTCGGTTGGTTGGCATGAGAATTCAATTACTCAGTGGATTGAATCCAGGCAGCAAGCATGAGACTTAGGCATCCACATACTGAGTATTAAACTCAGTCGCTTTCGAAAATATTGGCTCTACAGTTTCAGTGTCCAGTATTTCATCCAGATAGTTCGCCCACCACTGCATCATCATTTTTCTCTGCTTGAGGTACTTAGCATGGTTATAACTGGCGCTGACTTTGTTACGCTCTTGGTGAGCTAACTGCAGTTCAATATGTTGATGCTCAAAACCTTGCTCATGAAGCACGGTTGAGGCAATGCCTCTAAATCCATGACCGGTCATACGTCCTTTGTAACCCATTCGCTCCAACGCTTTGAGGATGGTGTTATTACTCATGGGCTTTTTGGGGCTTCTTTCGCCTGGAAATAAGTACTCTCGATGCCCTGATACGGTATGCAGTGTTTGAAGAACCTGTAAGGCCTGTCTGGACAGGGGAACAATATGCGGGGTGTTCATCTTCATGCGCTCTTCGGGAATACGCCACTCCCCTGCTTTCTCATCAATCTCGTCCCAGGTTGCACCAATGAGTTCTTGGGTGCGAACAAAGGTCAGCAACATAAGCTTGGTCGCCAAACGGGTGACCGGAGATCCGGCATAACCTTCAATATGCCGCTGTAATTCAGGTAATTCTTTGGCTGAGATACGGGCATAGTTCTGAATTTTTCGACTGCTTAGAATATCACTGGGCTTAACGTCTGAGGCAGGGTTTCTGACAATCAATCCATGGGCCACCCCATAACGGAAGATCTGACCCGTGGTTTGGTAGGCACGTTTGGCAATATCCAAGGCACCCCGCTTTTCGATCGCTTTAACCATTAACACTAAATCCGGAGACTGAATGTCAGAAATTGGCTTTTTTCCTATTGCAGGAAACACATCTTGCTCAAGGCGTCGCGTGACATAACCCACATGACGTGGACTTTTAGAAGGACTCCACCAAGCTAACCACTCTCTGGCAACCTTTTGAAAAGAATGTTCAGTGGCTAATAACCTATCACGCTTTTCCAGTCGCTTAGCTTCAACAGGATCAATACCTTTATCCAAACCTTCTCGGATATCTTTTCTTTTTTGCCGGGCACCAGCAAGCGAAACATCAGGGTACTTACCCAGAGAGGCCGTTTTCTGTTTACCATCAAGTCGGTAGCGTAATTGCCATAGTTTAGATTTATTGGGATAGATCTTAATGTGAAGGCCGTCCCCATCCGTCAGTTTGTAGGGTGACAATTTGGCTTTGGCCGTTTTAACAAGGGTATCGGTGAGCATGCCATCTCCATATGAGGGTAAAAATTACCTAATCATTGAGGGAGCATAAAATTTACCCTTATTTTTACCCTCATGAGAACATGGCTTTTAGTGTATCTAATGCGACACTAAAATACAACAAAGCCCGTAAAACGGGGCTTATGTATTGATTAAAAAGACTTTTTCGGATGTAACGGAACTTCTTAGGAACAGAAAATGGCGGTGAGGGAGGGATTCGAACCCTCGATACCGATCAAGATATACTCCCTTAGCAGGGGAGCGCCTTCGGCCACTCGGCCACCTCACCAGAAACTTTACTGACCCAATTAACGGGGCAGCGCTTACTTTTTATCAATACTGATCCGAAATTCCCGGTTTACTCTATATTGAGCAAACCCAGAACCACGTTATTAATCAGATGATAGTTAACGTATCAGAAGACTTAGCCAGAACGCCTTGTACAAACACTTAAAGACGAGAGAAACTGGCAGCCCGCTTCTGAGGGCGGGGATAATACCATACTGCCAGTAAAAACAAAGGGGCTAAACAGCCCCAGGCTCACCGTTTTTTTCATCCTGTATACGCTGGTATATTTCTTCTCGGTGAACTGAGATTTCTTTCGGCGCATTGACGCCGAGACGAACCTGATTACCTTTGACACCCAATACTGTGACAGTGACGTCATCACCTATTACAAGGGTCTCTCCAACACGCCTTGTTAAAATAAGCATTACTCATTCTCCTTGCTATAACAATTAATGTCGCAGCCTCTCAAGCAGCCACGACGCCTCCAATATCGGCGAGTATTTTTTATTTCCGATACAACCTTCGCTAGTACTACGTAACGACCGCGCATTTTACCTTTTATATAAGATTTGTCTAATACCGTCTATCGGCCAAAAAACACTCACCCATAGGAATAAACATAGACCAAAGGTATTATTTTGCGTCGTTTTCCAGTTCAAAAGCAGAGTGCAGGGCCCGCACGGCCAGCTCGAGATACTTTTCATCGATCACTACCGCTATCTTAATTTCGGAAGTCGTGATCATCTGAATATTAATATTGTGCTCCGCCAGAGCGGTAAACATGCGCGAGGCAACACCAGCATGGGAGCGCATGCCGACACCCACTAACGATACTTTGGCAATCTGGTCATCGGTGACTACCGAGCGCGCTTTCAGCTCCATAGCGATGCTTTCCAGCAGACCACGGGCGCGATTGAGGTCGTTACGATGCACCGTAAATGTCAGTGATGTGGTGCCATCTTCGGAGACATTTTGAATAATGACATCGATTTCGACGTTGGCCTCACCAATGGGGGCGAGAATGCGTGATGCCACACCGGGTGTATCGGGGATTCCCTGAATCGTCAGCTTGGCTTCGTCACGGTTAAACGCGATGCCGGAAATTATGGGTTTTTCCATGCTGTCATCATCCTCAAGGGTAATTAATGTGCCGGGGCCGTCTTTAAAGCTCGACAGAACACGCAGCGGTACTTTGTATTTGCCGGCAAACTCCACGGCGCGAATTTGTAAGACCTTCGAGCCCTGACTGGACATTTCCAGCATTTCTTCAAAGGTGATTTGCTCCAGCCGTCGAGCACCTTCAACAACTCGGGGGTCCGTGGTGTAGACACCATCGACGTCGGTATAAATCTGGCATTCATCGGCTTTTAAAGCGGCTGCTAGTGCGACGGCCGAGGTGTCGGAGCCGCCACGACCGAGGGTCGTAATATTGCCAGCGCTATCGACACCCTGAAAACCCGCCACCACCAGCACCCGGCCCAGTTTCAAATCGGCCTGCATGCGCTCGACATCAATCTCTTCAATGCGGGCTTTGGTGTGGGAATCGTCGGTGAGTATTTTCACCTGGGCACCGGTGTAGGAGCGCGCCTCACAACCAATCTTATTCAGCGCCATACTCAACAGCGCAATGGTGACCTGCTCACCAGTGGACACCAGCACATCAACTTCACGGGGGACCGGTGTATCAGTGATCGCATCGGCAAGGCCAAGCAGGCGATTGGTTTCGCCGCTCATGGCAGAAACCACCACGACAATATCGTCACCGCTAGCACGGCAGGCCGCGACTTTTTCAGCGACGGCTTCGATGCGTTCGACGGAACCGACCGAGGTGCCACCGTATTTTTGAACAATTAAACTCATTTTTTAACTCGACAACTTAACTCTACAGCTAACAGTGTGAATGGGCGCTGCAAAATCGCTTTTGGCTAATGCCGGTATCCAGCGAATTGGCACCCATCGACGAGGGGCGCAAATGTACACTAATCAATCAAAAAGAGAAACCTGATTAATTAGAATTAAGGTCTAGCATTCAAGCACTTAACTGCTCTTCAACCCAAGAGAAGACCGACTCGAGTGCCGCTGGCAGTGCCGCGCTGTCCGTACCGCCGCCCTGAGCCATATCCGGGCGACCACCGCCCTTGCCGCCAATTTGCGGTGCAACAAACTGCATTAATGCGCCCGCCTTAATATCGGCAGTGAGATTCTTGGTGACACCGGCGCTCAGGGAAATTTTGCCATCGCTCTCTGCCGCCAGCAGTATTACGCCTTTATCCATGCGCGAGCGCAGCTGGTCGAGCATGTCACGCAAGGTTTTAGCATCGGCACCGTCAATCTTTTTAGCCAATACAGCAACTCCGGTAATCATTGTTGCCTCGTCGAGTAGATCGCCACCCGAGGCACTGGCCAGCTTCACCTTCAAGGCCTCCAGTTCTTTATTTAAGGTGCGATTGGTTTCAACCAACGTCGCTGCCTTATCGAGCACAGTGGCGCGCCCGGCTTTTAATGCTGAGGTGACTTTATCCAGTGTTTGCTCAAGCTCGCCAAACCAGGCCAAAGCCGGAGCACCGGCCACTGCTTCAACACGGCGCACACCCGCAGCCACCCCCGACTCGGAGGTAATGTGGAAGAGGCCGATATCACCGGTGCGCTGGGCGTGGGTGCCACCGCAGAGCTCGACGGAAAAGCCATCGCCCATGGTCAGCACGCGCACGCTGTCGCCGTACTTCTCGCCAAACAGGGCCATCGCGCCGCTGTTCTGGGCCTCGTCCATCGACATAAGTTCGGTTTGCACTGCGCTGTTTTGACGAATTTGCTGATTCACGATAGCTTCAACGGCTTTAATTTCATCCGCCGTCATCGCCTGGGGATTGGCGAAATCAAAACGCAAACGCTCAGCATCAACTAATGAACCCTTTTGCACAACGTGTTCACCCAGCACTTCGCGCAAAGCTGCGTGCAATAAGTGAGTCGCAGAATGGTTGACCGCCGTCGCCTGTCGCTTGTCGACATTGACCTGAGCCGTCACCGCCTCGCCAACACCTATTTCACCCTCGACCAATCGTCCAAGGTGGATATGGTTATCACCCTGCTTCTGGCAGTCGTTAACGGCAAAACGCCCAGCCGCAGTGAGCAGCTCACCACTGTCGCCAGCCTGGCCGCCGGACTCCGCATAAAAGACTGTGCTATCGAGTACTAATATGGCCTCGTCACCGGCATTCAATGTTTCAACCGCTGAACCTTCGCGAAACAGACCGGTAATTTTTGCGCTGGCCTTCAAGTCTTGGTAGCCAACAAACTCTGTTTTACCGGCTATGTCGAGCTGCGCGGTGTGATCAACACCGAAACGGCTGGCCGCACGAGCGCGCGTTTTTTGCTCTTCCATGCAGCGTTCGTAGCCCACTTCATCCAGCTCATAACCGTGCTCGCGGGCAACATCGTTGGTTAAATCGAGGGGGAAGCCGTAGGTGTCGTAGAGTTTAAAGACCACCTCACCCGGTATGACTTTAACCCCTCCTCTCTCACCAAGCCCACCTGCCTCAACATTAGTGGATACACCAGTAAGAGCAACAGCCTCATCTCTGGTCAAGCCTTTAATGACTGAAGTCAAAATATCCATACCCTTGACGAGGGTTTTGCTGAATTGCTCTTCTTCAGCCAGCAGCGCTTTTTCAACTATCGTCTGTTTGGCGGTGAGTTCAGGATAAGCCGCACCCATTTGTTCAACCAGTGGCGCAACCAGGGTATTAAAGAAAATACCCGTCATACCCAGCTTGTGGCCGTGGCGCAGGGCGCGACGAATAATGCGCCGCAGCACATAACCGCGCCCCTCGTTGGAGGGCAGCACGCCGTCGACAATTAAAAATGAGGATGAACGAATATGGTCGGCAATCACCCGCAACGATTTATGCTCCAGGTCAGCGCAGCCCGTTGCCTGGGCCGCCGCTTTTATCAGGTGCTGAAACAGGTCAATCTCGTAGTTGCTGTGCACGCCCTGCATAATGGCGGCGATGCGCTCCAGACCCATCCCCGTGTCGATGGAGGGCCTGGGCAGTGGCGTCATATCACCATTGCGATCGCGCTCGTACTGCATAAACACCAGGTTCCAGATCTCGATATAGCGATCGAGATCGTCATCTTCACTGCCCGGCGGGCCACCCGGCACGTCGGCACCGTGGTCGTAAAAAATTTCAGAACTTGGGCCACAGGGACCGGTATCGCCCATTTGCCAGAAATTGTCTTCATCGAGGCGGGAAAAACGCTCGGCGCTAACGCCCATTTCTTCGAGCCAGATTTTTTCGGCTTCGTCATCAGAAATATGTACGGTGATCCACAGCCGCTCTTCGGGCAGACCCAGCACTTCGGTGAGAAAGGTCCAGGCCAATTTAATGGCATCGCGCTTAAAATAATCGCCAAAACTAAAGTTGCCGAGCATTTCAAAAAAGGTGTGATGGCGAGCGGTGTAACCGACGTTCTCTAAATCGTTGTGCTTACCACCGGCGCGCACACAGCGCTGGGAGCTAGTGGCCCGTTGGTAGTCGCGCTGCTCGGCGCCGAGAAAAACATCTTTAAACTGCACCATGCCCGCATTTGTGAACAATAAGGTAGGATCATTGCCCGGCACCAGTGAACTGCTGGCGACAACGCGGTGATCGCGCTCGGCAAAAAAATCCAGAAAGGCCTGGCGGATGTCCGCACTCGATTTAACAGCAAGAATGTTCGGTTTTACGTCTACCATGAGAGTCCCGCTCCGACTGGAGCACTATTAATACGTTGAATATTAAAACTGTCGTTTTGAATCAGAAAGACCGGCTTAAAACCCCAGCGACGATTCAGAAAAACCCTTGCCGCCCAATATATGCACGTGCAAATGGAACACCGTTTGCCCGGCACCGGCACCGTTGTTAACAATCAGGCGAAAGGCATCGCCGACACCAGCTTCTTCAGCAATCTTGCCAGCAGCTAACATCAAATGGCCAAGTAAGGCCTGATCTTCAGCTTCGGCATCAATAATGCGAGGGATGATTTTCCGGGGAATCACCAATAAATGTACGGGGGCTTTCGGCGCGATATCTTTGATGGCGATGCAATGCTCGTCTTCATAAATAATTTCGGCGGGGATTTCACCCTTAATAATTTTGCTGAACAGCGTTTCTTCTGCCATATGCCCTCATCCTCAAAGTTTGTTCGTACTCCACAGCCACCCAATTGGCGTAAATCAGCCAGGTGAGCTAGCGTTTGCGGCCCTGTTCTTTTTCTTCGCTACTCAGCTCTCGCGCTTCACTTTCCAGCATCACCGGAATGCCATCGCGGATGGGGTAGGCCAAAGCACTGGCATAGCAAATCAGCTCTTCACGTTCGCGATCGTATTCAAGAGGTGCCTTGGTGACAGGGCAAACCAGAATACTCAATAGCTGTTTATCGATCATATTTTTCATTCCCAGCACAGGCCCATTTACAGGCGGTGAATTTTAAGGCAATAGCCGCTCTAACACCATGCTTGCGAGGAGATGTTCCTACAGGAAAAAAACGGGAAAAGAGAATCGATAGGATTATTGCCCGCTGGCAGCGGGAAAATATTCCAGCACCAGTGCCGGGTCGAGTCGCACACTGAACCAGTTAACGCGCCAGTCGAGATGGGGACCGGTGGCACGGCCAGTAGAACCCACCTTGGCAATGGCGTCACCCGCCTCCACTCGCTGCCCCTCTTTCACTAAAGCACCACTGAGGTGAATAAAAGAGGAGGTCAGCCCGTAGCCGTGGTCGAGTACCAGTGTGCCGCCGGAATAATACATATCGGCGTGCACCAGTTTGACAATACCGGCCGCCGGCGCAACCACCACCGTGCCCGTGGGCCGGGCGATATCGAGACCGTAATGGGGGTTTTTCGGTACGCCGTTGTACACCCGCTGGCTACCGTAAACGCCAGTAATTGGCCCTTCGAGGGGCTTGATAAAACCCTGGAGAAAATCTTCGCGCCGATCATTATCCGCCCGCGCCTGTCGCACCAAACGCCCTTCGCGGCGAATACGCTCGAGCACCTCCGCAGAGGGTGGCGTCACCGTGCGCTGGGGCACGCCATCAACCCGCTGCACTTTGTATTCGCGCTGCGCCACCGAGTAACTGTACTGCTGGCTACCTTTACCATTATGCACATCAACCACCACCGGGCCTTTAACATCCCGGCTAAGCCCGATAACAAAGTACCCTTGCGGCGTAAGACTGACGTTACGATCCTGAAAAACCACTTTATTGCCCGGCTTTGTGTGTCCCACCAACATGGCACCCTGCTGCCAGATGCCCTGAAATTCTAAGGCCGCTGCCAGGGGCATAAATAATGTGCCGCAGAGCCACAACAAAACACGCAGGTGAAGTTTCACTATTCTTTAAACCCTCTTAATTAATGATCGAGCTTTCAAGCCAATAGCAGATTAATCATTTAAGGCAGCCCGAATTTGTTCACCACTGAAACCCCGGTACTGCAAAAAGCGCATGCGTTTGGCTCGCTGTTTTGGGTCAGTGGCGGGACTTTCACCAAAACGCTTGTGCGCCACCGCTACGACAAGCTCAAACCAATCGACATCACATTCGCGTAAGACGGCATCACCATCGACACCACGCTCGCGCAGATCCATACGAATTCTTACCGGCCCCTGCCCCTTGCCCACTCGCCAGCGCACAAAGGCTTCGCTAAAGCGCTGATCCGATAAAAGGTCATCGGCAACTAGTTGATCTAGCACGGCCTCGAGAAGATCAGTGTCAGGATCAAACTTCTGCAGTAATTTACCCCTGACTTCTTTGCGCGAATGCTCTCTGCGCGCCAATATATTCATCGCGCCAAGACGCAGGTTTTTTGCCGACGCTGGTTTTACGGGCTCTGGATTTTCTGACAAACAATCATCTTCGACTGAATCATCTGGCACAGAACTATCAGCTTGCTGGCTCACAATATGGCTTACCGATCTTTGAAGGGAGAACCGACACCCATTTGAGCAGTCGGTTTATCAGTGCTTGCTGCAAGAGGCGTATCCGGCATCAGCCCACCCTCGTCACTCTCGGTTTCATCTGGCTGCTTTTTAACAAGCCCCAGCCAGGTGCCAATGCGTCGAAACACCGCTCGCACCACGCGCCATAATTTCGGCAACAGCCAGATAACCAGCACAATAAATACCAGCATCAAGCCAAGAAAAGTCCAGGGATGATTAAGCATTGCCCAGAGGCCGCCAAAGACCATCAGGTCTTCGCTAATAGAGGCACCCCAGTTACTAAAGGGTTCGGGGGAGGTGTTGATCAATAAACGCGTTGAAGCCTTGGTAAAATGACTGCCCATGGCCATGGAACCGCCAAGTAGACCGGCGCCAATTTCCAACGCCGGCGTAACATCGCCCACAGCACCCGCCGCCAACATGGCACCGGCGGGGATGCGTATAAAGGTGTGCACGGTATCCCAGGCGCTATCGACACCCGGTGTTTTATCGGCAAAAAACTCAACCACATACATCAGACAGGCGATACCGATGACTAGCGGGTCCTGTATTGTTTCCAGCTCCGCTGGCAGTTCGAGATTGCCCGTGGCTCCGGCAAAACCGAGCACCGCAATAGCGGCATAAAGATTAATACCACTGGCCCAGCCAACACCGAGAACCAGGGCCAGGGTTGAAGCTAACTGTTCATAGGTTTCCATTTCAATCTACCTAAGCGGCATTCACACTCATTTGTGTTGCTTCACAGCCAACACAAATGAGCAGTATCACGCCATTATTTTTCAATCTGTATTTTTCGTAACTGCCCATGGGTATAGCGTACCAACTCGTACTCAAAGGGCGAGCCCGTTTCGTAATAACGAAAGCCCGTGTTCTTGCGCGTATCAACTGCATCTAACAATGAGAGCCCAATGCGAACACCATCTTTATTAGCATCATCCTGCAAGTCTAATAAATCGACTTCAGTATAAAGCGCATAGTCTACACCCAGACCCGAGGCATCGCGCAGACTCGAGGGACCAAAAAATGGCATCACCAAATAGGGCCCACTACCGACACCCCAGTAACCCAGGGTTTGGCCAAAATCCTCGGCCTGCTCATACATACCAAATTTTTCGGCAGGATCCCACAGGCCAGCTACTCCGATAGTGCTATTGACGACAAAGCGCCATAGGGTAATGCCACTCGATTTTATGCGCAGCTGTAAGAGATTGTTAATCAGGTTATTCACTTCGCCCAGGTTGGAGAAAAAATTACTGACACCCTTTTCAACGATATCCGGGGTAACGGCTCGATATCCCCTTACAGTTGGCAGAAATATCGCCCGATCAAAGCGCGCGTTAAAATTATAAATACCCCGGTTCATCGGTTCCCAGGGATCGTAAATCAACAGTGCATCTTCAGGCACCTCGGGCTTAACAAGCCGTTCCACCTCATATTTCTCGGGGGCCTGCTCCTCCATAAGCTCTTCCAGCTTTTCCTGGTTAATCTGGGCATCGTCCTTCTCTTCCTCTGCCCAGGATTTTGTGCCAAAGAATACCGCGATGACTAGAATGGCTACGTAGCACTGCAATTTAATATTCATTATTGGCCACCCTTCAGAAACGCCACCATATCTTCCACGCTTTCCTTGCTATCAATATTCCCGCAATGTCCTCCATAGGGAAACACCTTGATTCTTTCTCCCATCAAACCCTCCATGTACTCCAGCTCTCCCGGGGCCAAAATAATTTCATCGCGGTTAGTCACTACCCTCACCTGCTTATTGCCTGCAAGAAAGTCTTCGATATGCTGAAGACTCGCCTCGTCGAGCAGCTGTTCACGGCTTTTTCCGGGGTATTTTTGTAGAAGATAAGGGATGACCAGATGATCAACGTACTCGGTAAATCTCACTACATGACTGGCCTTGGCATAGTAGTCCAGCCGCTCACGTCGGCCGAACTCGGTGCCGGGTGGGATGATATAGCCCGTGTGGGACATAAGATCAGAAGCAAAGACTACATTGGCCGAACTGAAACGAAATGAGACGCCGATGAGGGCGGCTGCACCACTGCGCCCCTGCGGGCCAACACCGCGCTGCGAGGGATCCCAGGATTCATAGGCGTCATAAAGAAAGTCGCCGTCAAAGCGCATGCCATCTTTAGGGCCGTAACTCGCCGCTAAACGATTGAGTGCTTTATCCAGAAACACACCGACCCCTGCAACCCCACCCTGGACGTTATCGTCGATCAGTTGATCGAGAATGTCGACCGAAGTGTAAAGATTAACGGGCGGGTTAATCATATAAACTTTTTGTAAATTAAAGGTCTTTCGCGTCTGATCCAGGTGCGCGACGAAAGCGGCGTGAGCCGCGCCCAGGCTGTAGCCCATGACGTGGAATTCACTGACATCAGCATCGGCTTCGATTTTTTGAAAAGCCAGCTCCATCACTCTATAAATATCTTCCGCATCCTCTGGTAGAAAGCCCGGTAAATTTGACTGAGAAGCATTGATAAGAAAATTAAGATAAGTGGGTGATGACAGGTTAATCACGTGAAAGCCCGCCTTATACAGCGCTTTTTGCAAAGCCAGCATTTTCATCGACTTATAACCGGCGCCTGTACCGGCAATATTGAACACCAGCGGTGCACGGCCTTTTTGCAGCGCTGCTGAAAACCGTAAGTCTTCGCTGTACCAAAATAACTTTGGCACCGAATGCAAACCCGGCAAGGTATATTCTTTCACCGGTATTGCGTCGGGTAGCTCGGCTTTATAAAATTTCGGCGTACCAATTACCGTCGCGGCAAACCGATCTTCAATCGGGTACTCACCATTGGGCTTGCCCCCAGCCGCAAACACCTCTGCACTACAAAGCGCTATCCATAGCCCAATGGCCAATAGTTGTTTAAACATTAATCCCTCTCCCTTAACGAAACACCCTCGGGAAAACCCCGAAAACTTTTCCTACATCACTGTAACCAACTAACCCACTTTTGTCGGCAGTCGACAATAGGCCCCACACTATAAACAGCGTTGGCAAATAATAACAATGCCGTTCTTTGCCCCCGCTTTTTACCAGATCACGATCATCTATTGGCCTGCGACTACGAACAAGAAGATAAAGAATTGAGGTAAGATCGGCCAACAAATAACTATCCAAAAAGGCCTTACTTATTATGACTGACCGACGCTACGAACAACTCAGCTGGAAAATTGGCGATGTATCCATCACTCGCCTGGTAGAGGTAGTACTAAAAGCGCCCATCAACTCCCTCTTTCCCGAGGGCACACCCGAGCAATTAAGTGCTCACGATAGCTGGTTGAGACCCAACTTTCTCGATGCCGATGGCGACATGATTTTAAGTATTCACGCCTTCTTAATTAGCGTTGGCGGGCTGAATATTATTGTCGACACCTGTGCCGGCAATGGCAAGAAACTACCACTCTATGAGGAGTGGAACGATCTCAATACGCCCTTCCTCGAGAATATGGCCGCGCTGGGCTTCCCCGCCGATAAGATCGACCGAGTGCTCTGCACCCATCTGCACTTCGACCACGTTGGCTGGAACACCCACCTGGTCGACGGCAAGTGGATTCCCACCTTTCCCAATGCCCGCTATTTATTTGGTGCTACAGAGTGGGACTTCTGGAAAGACGAAGAAGACCCCTACGAAAGTAATGCCCTGGACCACGCATTAAAACCCATTTTTGAAGCAAATCTGGTTGACCTGGTCGACTCCACTCACCAAATTTGCGATGAGATCAGCCTTATCCCAACGCCCGGCCACACCCCCGGCCACGTCAGTATTCTCATCCGCTCAAAGGGTGAAGAGGCGGTAATTACCGGCGATATGTTCCACCACCCCCTGCAAATGGCCAAACCCGACTGGGTTGATGCCGCCGATACCGAAAGCAGTCTGGCCGAAAAAACCCGCATCGAATTTATGCAGCGCTTTGGCAATAGCGAAACCACCGTGCTGGGCACCCACTTTGCCACACCCACCGCCGGCAAAATTGTTAGCGACGGCAAGGGTTATAAATTCGACAGTTAAAAATTTTTATCAGCTTAATATTAAGGGAGTAGAACATGAGTGGTTTAGTTGCAAATAAGGTCGCCGTAGTAACCGGTGCCGGTTCGGGTATCGGTCGCGCATCGGCCCTGGCTTTTGTGCGCGAAGGCGCCAAAGTGGTGCTCGGCGATGTCGATGATGCCGGCGGTGCTGAAACCGTAAAACTGGTCGAGCAAGCGGGTGGCGAAGCTGTTTTTGCCCACTGCGATATTAGCAAAGAGGCCGATGTCGAGGCCCTGGTCGCCAAGGGTGTTGAAGCCTTTGGCCGCATAGACTGCGCCCACAATAATGCCGGCGCCCCCGGCGAGGGCTTTTCCATCGTCAACGACACCGTGGAGAATTTTGACTTCAACTACGCGGTTAACTTGAAGGGTGCCTGGCTATCGATGAAGCACGTCGCCCGGCAAATGATCGCCCAGGGCGACGGCGGCGCGATTGTCACTACCGCGTCTTACGCGGGGCTGGTCGGCATTCGCAATAGCGGTGCCTATGTTGCCGCCAAGCACGGCGTGGTCGGCCTGACCAAAACCGGGGCCATTGAGCTGGCCTCGAAAAATATTCGCGTTAACGCGGTGTGCCCAGGCCCCATCGGTACATCTCTGTTGCTGACCGCCATTGGCGATAACGATGCAGCGCGTACCCACATGGAAAACCTGGCACCCATGCGCCGCTTTGGCGAGCCCAACGAAATAGCCAATGCCGCCGTTTGGCTCTGCTCCGACCAGTCATCGTATATGACGGGGGTTTCGCTACCCGTCGATGGCGGTATGGCGGCAACCTAAGCGCCCACTTTAGCTTTCCTGCCCTTTTCAACACCCCTGTTAGTCGTAAAGGGTTAAGGGCAGAAAATGCTATGACACAAGAGCTAAAGGATTTATATCGGGATGTTCTGGCCTGCCAACTGTGCCGGGCAGAGCTACCCCTTGGATCCCGCCCGGTATTACAGGTTTCAAGCCGGGCGCGCCTGTTAATCGCCGGGCAGGCTCCGGGCATCAGGGTTCATCAAAGCGGCATTCCCTTCGACGACCCCAGTGGTGACCGGCTGCGAGAATGGCTGGGAGTCGATAAGGCAACCTTCTATAACCCGGAGCTTATCGCCCTGCTGCCGATGGCTTTTTGCTACCCCGGTCGGGGCAAATCCGGCGACCTGCCACCGCCACCGCGCTGCGCCGTACACTGGCGACAGGCGTTACTCGAACAAATGCCAAACATTGGCCTAACCTTATGTCTTGGCCAATACGCCCAGGGCTGGCATTTGGATAGGCGAGAAAAAAACCTGACAGAGACAGTGCGTCAATGGCGCAATTACGGGGAGCATCTCATGCCACTGCCCCACCCAAGCCCGCGCAACAATGGCTGGTTAAAAAACAACCCCTGGTTTGCCGAGGAGTTAGTGCCAGCATTACAACAGCGGGTTGCCCGTTTACTCACGGCAGGTGTACTTAAGGATGCCACCCTCAAATAAGTACTCAGAACCAATACTTTTAAAACCAAGTACTTAAAAAGGGTGCTTGAAAAAGAGCGTTTGGAAAAGGACGCTTAACCAGGGAGCCTCTGAACAAGCCATGAGCTCGTATCTGACGGCTAAAACATTCAGTTTCTTCGTTGCAAAGCTTCGCAATAGCTCGCTATTACGTGCACTTTGCGCCTTGAATCTAAAGGTTTTAGCTCGCCATCTACTTCGTCCAGACTTATCCAGAGGCTCCCTAGTCTCGGCGAATAAAGTAGATATAAAGCCCACCCTCTTCGCCTTGCGCCAATAACTCGTGGTTGAGAAACTGACAAAACTTGGGAATATCACGCTCGGTTGAAGGGTCTGTCGCCACCACTTTGATCACCTGTCCACTGGCCACATCGCGCACCGCACCGTGCAGCATCATGACTGGCTCGGGACACGTTAAGCCCGAGGTATCGAGCAAGGTATCGAAGTCCGGCGCTTTGGGAACGGAGTTATCACTGGGCACTTTCATCGCGCTATTTTCTCAGAAGCCAGCGGACAGGAAAAGGGCCAGAGCGTATGATGTCGGCACAGCTTGGTGCATTAGTTTCGAGCAGGCACCGAGCAAACGCAAACCTGGCAATTTGAGTCATATATTTTAGCCTTATTTTTATAGAGCCCAACAATGATCACCGTATTAATCGAACGTCACATCGCCCCCGGCATGGCCAGCACTTACGGCAACTTTGCCCGCAAAATGCTACAGGCCACTGTATCTGCCCCTGGCTTTATTTCTGGGGAATCCCTGCACGGCATCGAAGACCCGAATGTGCGTTATATTTTAATCAAGATGCAAAGCCGGGAAAACTGGCAGGATTGGCTCGCCTCCGCCGAACGTAGAGAGGTGGTTTCACTGCTCTCATCTATGCTCGTACTACCGGAAAAAATTACCCTGCTTAGCCACGGTAGTTAAACCTTCGAGCGGCCTCCTGGCTTAGCTCTCTATCCAGATCAAGCTCGCCATGCGCCCTGTTTGCCCCTGTCGCCGGTAGGAATAAAAACGTTCGGTATCGGCATAAGTGCAAAAGTCACCGCCATAAATGCGCGTCACACCAAGGCCGCGCAGCTGAATGCGAGCCAGCTGGTAAAGATCGGCATAGAAGTAACCGGGCCGATCTTTTGAAGGTACAAAACAAGCCTCGGTCGACCGCTGATCTGTTGGCTGGGCCTTTGCCAAAAAAGCCTCTCTCACTTCGCCACCCACTTCAAAATGCTGTTGGCTAATGGCGGGGCCCAAATAGGCTGAAATAGCCGATGTTTCACCCCCCATTGCCGCCACCGTCTCGCCGAGCACACCAGCAACTAGCCCGCGCCAACCGGCATGGGCTGCGGCCACTACCGAGCCATCGTCACGACACAGCAACACAGGCAGACAATCAGCTGTTTGAATCACACAGGCGAGGCCGGGAGTACGGCTGACACAGGCATCGGCATTGCGTGGGGACTGGTATTTTATAGCGTCAACAGCATCGACCACGCGAATGCCGTGCTCCTGAACCAACCAGGGCAGAGGCTGAGTGAGGCCCAGTTGCTCAGCCAGGTCGTGACGATTGCGTAACACTTGCTGTCGACACGCATCGCTGTCATCGAGAAAATTCAGCAACTTGCCCTGAGCGCCAGCCGGCTGCCCCTGGCAAGTGGTGATGACACTCTTCACCCCCGACGGCAGGGGCCAGTCGGGTATTAAAACAGGCAGTTCAAACGGGTGCGGCTTCACTCTGCAATACACGCAATAGTTGCTGCATATCCTCCGGCAGGGAGGATTCCCATTCGACAGCTTCACCTGAAGCGGGATGGATAAAACTCAAGCGTAAAGCGTGCAGGGCCTGGCGCGGAAATTCACGCAGCGCGGTCGCTAATTCTGCGCTGCCACCGGCACTTAAACGCAGCCGCCCACCGTAGACCACATCGCCCACCAGCGGATAACCCAGGTGCGCCATGTGTACGCGAATCTGGTGGGTGCGGCCGGTTTCCAACGCCACTTCAACATGGCTGTGACCGGCAAAGCGCTCCACCAAACGGTAGTGACTAATCGCCTCTCGATAGCGACTGCCCGCCTCGCGTCCGGGCCGTAGTACCGCCATTCGCGTGCGGCTGGTGGGGTGACGACCTATCGGCACGTCAATGGTGCCACCCCCAGTCATCACCCCTTGCACGATGGCTCGATAGTGGCGTTTGACACTGCGATCTTTAAGTTGAGTGGTCAGCGAGTGATGAGCCTCAAGGGTTTTCGCCACCACCATTAAACCGGTGGTGTCTTTATCGAGGCGGTGGACAATGCCGGCGCGGGGCACGGTGGCCAACTGCTCGCAGTGGTAAAGCAAGCCATTGAGCAGAGTGCCATCGGGATTGCCCGCCCCCGGGTGCACCACCAGTCCCGCCGCTTTGTTGACGACAATAACACTGGCATCTTCAAAGACAATCTCGAAGGGCACGGGCTGGGGTTGCCACTCGCCCTCCGCTTCCAGTCGGGCGTTGAGGGTGAGGCATTCGCCACCCAGCAATTTTTCACGGGTCTTGCCGACCCGGCCATCAACTCGCAGGGCACCATCACGTATCCACTGCTGTAGACGGGTGCGCGAATAGGCAGCGAAGAGTTCGGCGGCCGCCTGATCAAAACGCGCACCACTTAAATGACTCGGCACCTCGGCCTGTAAAGAGATTTCAGCTTGTTCGGTAGGCATTCGGTATTTAGCTTCTCACTGAGCTATGGTTAAATGGCAATTCTACAGGGCGATGCCCGACACGCAATAATAAACACTCATTAGCCGAGAGCTTTAACGGCCAACCAATCGGATTCCTCAACACCATGCGTTTTTCAGCCCTACTGATCGCGAGCTCACTGTTACTTTCCGCCTGCTCATGGATGCCCTTTGTCGACTCTGAAGAAGAGCATGTAAAACAAACAGAGGAAGAAGCCCTGCATCTCAGCGAGAAGCGACTGCGCGATAGAATAAGCAGCAACCTCGACGCTCGTAACTGGTCTGACGCCATCGTTAATCTCAATGCCTTCGAAGCTCAGTTTCCTTTTGGCAACTACGCTGACCAGGCTCAGCTAGAATTAATCTACGTCTACCATGAGTCTGCCGATCACGAAGCCGCCATGGCTTCGGCAGATCGTTTTATCCGCCTCCACCCCCGCCACCCCAGTGTCGATTACGCCTACTACATGAAGGGCCTGTCGGCGGCGGTGCAAAACATGGGCCTGTTTAGTAACCGCTCACCCGTTGACGAGACCAAGAGAGACCCCGGTAGTGCGCGCTCGTCTTTCGCTACTTTTAGCGAGCTGATCACTCAATATCCCAATAGCGTCTACGCCGGTGATGCCCGCCAGCGCATGCTCGAATTACGCAACCGCCTGGCGCGGCACGAAATTCACGCCGCCAATTATTATTTTAAGCGCGGCGCTTATTTAGCGGCGGCTAATCGTGGTCGCTATGTGATTGAGAACTTTCAACAAACACCTGCCGTACCCGATGCCCTGGCAGTGATGGCGCAGGCTTACTATTTGCTCGACCTCCACGATCTCGCCGCAGAATCATCACAGGTTCTGGCCGCCAACTACCCCCGCCATCCCGCACTCAATGAGCAGGGCGAATTTCAATACCAGGCAGCAGATACGGTTGATAAAGGGGCCTGGTTAAGCCGTCTGACCTTTGGCTACTACGTGCCAGAAGACCCCGCGTTTTTTGATAGTAGAGCCATCTTCAACAACCCGCTTGCAGCCAGCCACAAAGACGACCTGTCATTGACACCCAATAGAGTGGACACACAGACACCTGATGAAGAAGAAAGGTCTCTCTTCGACAAGGTGACTTTTGGGGTCTTTAACTAAAAGAGATTCGCCAGACTGAAAAAGGGCCTTAACGCACTAGCGTTAAGGCCCTTTTCTACTTTCGACACTGGGTTCCCAATACTAGGTTCCCTACGCAGGTCTCTCGGCACTACTCGCCGGAGCGCCAGCCATTGGTAATCGGGTAGCGCCGGTCGCGACCAAAGCCCCGCTCGGTAATGCGCAGCCCAATGGGTGCCTGACGACGTTTGTATTCATTGATATCGACCATGCGCAGAATGCGGTGTACATCCTCTTCATCAAAGCCTCGGGCGATTATATCCAGTGCCGCCATGTCTTCTTCAATATAGAGCTGCAAAATTTGGTCGAGTATTTCATAGGGCGGCAAGGTGTCTTCATCGACCTGATCCGGCGCGAGCTCCGCCGAAGGGGGGCGAATAATCACCGACTCGGGGATCACCTGTGAAAGCGTGTTGCGGTAGCGGCACAGGTCAAACACCAGCACTTTTTTCACATCTTTTAGTACATCGAGGCCACCGGCCATATCCCCGTAAAGGGTCGCATAACCCACGGACATTTCACTTTTATTACCGGTGGTTAATACCAGCGAACCCTTTTTATTGGAGATGGACATCAACAGCACGCCACGGGAGCGAGCCTGCATATTCTCTTCGGTTTTATCCGCATCCAAGCCGGCAAATTCATCGGCGAGGGCTTCGCTAAAGGCATTGTAAATGGGCTCGATGCCGATCACTTTATAGCTCACGCCAAGAATATCGGCCTCTGCCTGCGCATCATCAAGACTCAGCTGAGAGGTGTAGCGAAAGGGCATCATCACCGCCTCGACCCGATCCGCTCCCAGAGCATCGACGGCAACCGCCAGAGTCAGCGCCGAGTCGATACCCCCCGACAAACCCAGCACCACACCGTTGAAACCGTTTTTATTGACATAATCACGCACACCCAGAACCAGGGCTTGATAAACGGTTGCCAGATCTTCAGGGGTCGGCACAATCGTTTGTGGGGCTACTGTTACCCGCCCAGCGTCCAGTGTCAGGTCAACAGTAAACACACCCTGCTCAAACATCGGCGCCTGATAACACAGCTCACCCGTCGCATCGACCACCATGGAGCCACCGCAGAACACCAGCTCATCCTGGCCGCCAATCTGATTGACGTAAACGATGGGAATATTAGCCTCGCAAGCACGCTGGGCAACTGTCGCCACCCGCTCCGTCTGTTTGCCAACGTGGAAGGGTGAGGCGTTAATGTTAAAGATCACCTCGGCACCCGCTTCGCGAGCTTGCTGCAATGGCTCACTCGACCAGATATCTTCGCAAACACTCAGGCCAACTCGGGCACCACAAATATCGACCACGCAGGGAGAGTTGCCGGCCTCGAAATAGCGCTTTTCATCAAATACCTGATAATTGGGCAGACAATTTTTTGCATATTGGCCAATAAGTTTACGGTCTTGTATCACCCCTGCCATATTGTAGAGGCGGCCCTCTTCCCGCCAGGGATAGCCTATAACAGCGACAATGCCATCGCAGGCCGCAGTCACTTCTGCCAGCGCTTTCTCAATACGAATCTGAATACTTGGCCGTAATAAAAGGTCTTCTGGCGGATAACCGCAGAGCACCAACTCAGGGAAAATAACGATATCGGCTTTTAGCGTGTCTCGGGCATTAGCCAGTGTATCGATAACCAGTCGTGTATTACCGGGTATATCGCCGACCAAGGGGTTTATTTGCGCCAAAGCAACTTTCAGTGATGTCATACTACTGACGTGTCCATAAATGATTAAGCCGACTATTTTCAGCTAAAATCCAGCTAATAGCAAAATCCAGGTAGCGCAATGCAAACAAGCAAGTCCGCCGTCGAAATGAGCCATCTAGCTCAGGGCACGGCCAAGGTCTACATTTACTATCGCTGGGCGCTATCCCTGGTGTTACTAGGTATGTACTACTCCGGTGCCGCCAGCAATATTTTTGGCACCGACAACCCCCAGCTCTACCAGTTGACCGCTATTGGCTATGCCCTTGCAACGTCCTTCACGGCTGCAATGCTCCTCGTATCGGACCGTGCGGCAAACAATAATCTACTGCTGTTTACACACTTTTTACTCGACCTGCTCGCCCTGACCCTGTTAATGCACAGTAGTGGTGGGCTCAGTAGCGGTCTCGGCCTGTTGATGATGATCACTGTCGCCGCAAGCTCTCTGGTTTTCACCAATCAACTGGCATTATTGACCGCCGCTCTGGCCAGCATATTACTGCTCGCCGAAGAGCTAATCTCCGCCTATATATTTAACGATAACAATCGAGCCATTTTTCCCGCCGGGCTACTGGGCTTTGTGCTCTTCCTCACCGCCCTTTTATTCAGAATACTCAACCAGCGCCTGCGCCAAAGCGAACAAATAGCACTGCGTGAATCCGATCAGGCAGTGCACCTGCAAAACCTCAACCAATTGATTATTCAGCGTATGTTGACCGGCATCGTCGTGGTCGATACCGCCGGCAAAATCGAACTCATCAACAACGCCGCCATTGAATTACTGGGTGGCGAGAAAACAAATATGGCCCTGGGTAGCGGCACCAGTCTACGAGCAAGCCCCCTATTGCAAAAAGGTTACGAGAGCTGGTTGAGCAAGCCCTGGCAGAAAATGTCCGCGTTTAAAGCCAGTGAAAGCAGTTCCGAAATTCAGGCCAAGTTCGCCAACCTGGATCGCAGTGACAACAAGAGTACGATTATTTTTCTCGAAGACACTCGCATCGCCGCACAAAATGCTCAGCGTTTAAAGCTCGCCTCCCTGGGGCGACTGACGGGCAGTATTGCCCATGAAATCCGCAACCCTCTGGGCGCAATTAGTCACGCGGCTCAGCTATTGGCCGAGGAACAAGACCAGCAGGGTTCCAGCAAGCGTCTCAGTGAAATTATTATTAAGCACACGCAACGACTTAATCAGGTGATAGAAAATGTCAGCCAGCTCTCGCGACGCAAAGCGCCCGATGCACAAAACCTGCATCTCGAAAGCTGGTTAAACAGTTTTATTGAAGACTACAAAAATAGCTGTGCCAACGAATGCACCATTGAAGTCGATACTGACGACCCGACAGCTATTATTGTTTTCGATACTAGCCAGCTGCACCAGGTGCTCACCAATTTGCTGGAAAACGCCCACCGCCACGGCCTCGAATATAGCTCTCAAGCATGGGCCAGGTGCGTCTGCCACATCGACCCCCTTACCCAGAGACCCTGTCTCGACATCTACGACCGTGGCGCTGGTATAAGTGCCGAGTTAGCGGGGCAGGTTTTCGAACCCTTTTACACGACTTCCCACACAGGCTCGGGCCTGGGGCTGTATCTTGCCCGTGAGCTCTGTGAAATCAACTTTGCCACCCTCGATTATCTGGTGGCTGAAAATGACGAACCTGGCTTCTTCAGAATTGGCTTTGCCCATCCCGAGCAAGCGCAACAGAGATTACACAATGACTAAAAAAAGAGCCCTGATTGTCGACGATGAAGCAGATATTCGTGAATTACTGGCGATGACTTTAAGTCAAATGGATCTCGAGGTTGTTGAAGCGGAAACTCTCAGCGAAGCCATCTCAGCCCTGAATAAAGAATCTTATGCCTTTTGCCTGACCGATATGAATTTACCCGACGGCAGTGGCATGGATTTAATCAGCCTGATACAAAATAAATACCCCAACATGCCCGTCGCCATGATCACTGCCTACGGCAATACAGAAATTGCTGTTGAAGCCTTAAAACTGGGTGCCTTCGACTTTGTCACCAAACCTATTGAACTGCCGCGCCTGCGCAATATGGTCGAAGCGGCACTGGCACTTTCCTCGCAAACACCCAAGGTTCTCAGCAAGAGTGCCGGCAAATTAACCGGCGACTCGCCCATGATGGACAAGCTACGCCAGCAGATTTCCCGCGTAGCCCGTAGTCAGGCACCTATTTTCATTCATGGCGAATCCGGCAGCGGCAAGGAAATTGTCGCCCGCAATATTCACTACAGCGGCCCTAAGGCCGAGGGGCCATTCATCCCCGTCAACTGTGGTGCCATCCCTTCGGAGTTGATGGAAAGCGAGTTTTTCGGCCACACCAAAGGCAGCTTTACCGGTGCCCATCAGGACAAAAAAGGCCTATTTCAAAGTGCTGATGGCGGCACACTGTTTCTCGACGAAGTCGCCGATCTACCCCTCTCCATGCAGGTCAAACTGCTGCGCGGTATTCAGGAAAAAGCGGTGCGCCCCCTTGGCTCAGAGAACGAAATAGCCGTCGATATCAGAATCCTCAGCGCCTCCCACAAAAACCTTGATGCCGAAATCGCCAACGGTAATTTTCGCGAAGATCTTTACTACCGCATCAATGTTATTGAGCTGGCGGTGCCCCCGCTACGGGACAGACGAGAAGACATCCTCCAGCTGGCCGATTTATTTCTGGCAAAGTTTGCCGCCAACTTCGACGCTGATCCGGTGAAGTTATCCAGCGAAGCCCAGTACACCCTGCAACACTACCCCTTCCCCGGTAATGTGCGTGAACTGGAAAACACCCTGGAAAGAGCCTTTACGCTATGCGACGGCGAGCTTATCGAAGCTGCTGATCTGCAACTTAAGGCCCGCAAAGCGAGTGCCGTTACTGTGAGTGCCCCTGTTAATAGTGACCCCGGGGCCATCACCGCCCCGGAAGATCGACAAACCGTAAACAGCGCTAGTCAGCACGAATACAGTCTCAATGGTCAATCTATCGATGACTATTTAGAAACTATTGAAAAGGCTCTACTGGAAAAAGCCCTGGAAGAATGCCGCTGGAACAAAACGGCCGCTGCAGAAAAACTCGGTATCACCTTTCGCCAACTGCGCTATAAACTGAAAAAATTAAATATCGATTAACTGACTGTAGGCATTCAAGAACCCGATGGACTACTTTTGCGCAGCTCTTTGGGCATCGAGAAGCGGATATTCTCAACCTTCCCCGATAACTCTTTAACACCTGCTCTGTCACCACCTGCCAGGGCCTCAACCAGCTCCTGCACCAGAGTTTCCGGCGCCGAGGCACCCGCACTTACCCCTACGACGCAACCCGGCTCAAACCATTCGGGTTTAATATCCGCACTGCTATCCACCAAATAGGCTTTGGCACCGCAGCGCTCGGCTAGCTCACGCAGACGATTTGAATTGGAGCTATTGGCAGAGCCGACGACCAGCAGCACATCGCACTCCAGTGCCAGTTGTTTAATGGCATCCTGGCGATTTTGCGTGGCGTAGCAAATGTCGTCTTTGCGCGGGCCTTCGATGGCGGGAAACCGTGTACGTAGCGCATCAATCACCCGAGCAGTATCGTCCACCGACAAGGTGGTCTGGGTAACAAAAGCTAAATTATCGGGTCGATTAATGGGCAGTATCGCCACGTCATCGACATTTTCCACCAGGTAAATATCACCACCATTAGCAGCGTCGTACTGTCCCATGGTGCCTTCTACTTCGGGGTGACCGTAGTGGCCAATCAACACACACTCGCGACCCTCGCGGCTAAACTTTTCCACCTCGAGATGCACCTTGGTCACCAGGGGACAGGTGGCATCGAAAACCTTTAGCCCGCGCTGCCTTGCCTCGGCACATACCTCTTTCGAAACACCGTGGGCGCTGAAAATAACGATGGAACCACTGGGAATATCTTTCAGCTCATCAACGAAAATCGCGCCGCGCTCGCGCAATTGATCCACCACAAATTTATTGTGTACCACTTCATGACGGACATGAATGGGCGCACCGAAAAGATCGAGGGCACGATTGACGATATCAATGGCGCGATCGACACCGGCACAAAAACCTCGCGGGTTGGCCAGACGTACTTCCATTACACCACCTCGGTAATGGTGTTATCCACGGCGACAATTTCCACTTTGAAGGTCAGGGTTTTTCCCGCTAGCGGATGGTTAAAATCAACCGTCACTTCATCGTCGCCAATGCTTTGAATCACACCCGGAAGCTCACCTTTGTTGGCATCGGCAAAAGACACCACCAAACCCTGTGACAGCTCCATATCTTCGGCAAAGCTCTTGCGTTTAACGTGCTGAATATTTGAAGGGTTGTGCTGACCAAAGGCTTTTTCGGGCAGTACTGTAAAGCTGGCTTTTTGAGCAACACTCATGCCCAGAAGGTGCTCTTCAAAACCCGGGGGCAAGTTGCCATCACCAATACTTAGCGTGGCGGGCGTTTGCTCAAAATTGGAATCAATCACCGAACCATCGTCGAGCGACAGGGAAAAATGCAGGCTTACCCGTGAGGCACTGCCGATCAGGCCGTTAGCGTTTTTTTGATCAAAACTCATCGTTTAGAACTCATTATGTACACTTCAATAACAGGCTGGGTGAGGTGCTCAATCTCGACGGGAGGAGCGGAAAGAATCAATCACCATGGTCACAGCACCGACACTAATAGCTGCATCGGCAATATTAAAGGCCGGCCAATAGTAATCGTTATAGTGCCATTGAATAAAATCGACCACGTAACCAAGCGTTACCCGGTCCCATAAATTACCCAGGGCGCCGGCAAGAATTAATGCCAGTGCAAACTTCAGTAGCACCTCAGTTGCTGGTGCCCGATAAATCCAAACCACCAGCACCACACTAATAATGCTGGCGATGCCGCCGAACAGCCAGTGCTGCCAACCGCCCGCCGTACTCAAAAAACTAAAGGCGGCACCAGTGTTATGCAACAAGGTCAAATTAAAAAAGCTTGTCAGTACGACCGGTTCAGCGTAATTCAAGTGCGCCGTAGCAAGCGCCTTGGTCCACAGATCGAGCACCAACAACACCAGCGCCAGGGCATAGAAAACAAGGACGGAAGCTCGCTTATTCACCATTAAAAGCCTATCAAGCAAAGGGCCATCAAGCGAAGCGGCGCTGCTCACCGTCGCCCTCAACATTGTCAACGCAGCGGGCGCAAATCTCGGGATGCTCGGTATTGGCACCGACATCTTCGCGGTGGTGCCAGCAGCGCACACATTTCTCGCCCTTGCTTAATTCAACCTGAATACTGAGTCCCGCAATGGCACTCTCAATTGCAGTCTCACTGACGCCGCTTGCCGGCAATTCGCTTTGCGAAAGCACAGATGCGCCGGAGGTAATCAAAATAAAGCGTAGCTCATCACCCACTTTCGCCAGAGTACTCGCCAGCTCGTCGTCACAATACAGAGTCACACTGGCTTCGAGAGATCCCTTCAAGCGACCCGCCTGACGCTCAACTTCCAGAGCCTTGTTGACAGCTTCTTTAACGGCAATAAATTGCTGCCAGTCATCTTCGCTCAGCACCTTATCCACCGCTAGCTCGGGCAACTGATACCACTCGGCCAAGTGCACCGAATCACTGTGCTCACCGGGCAGGGCCTGCCACACTTCTTCTGCGGTAAAACAAAGAATGGGGGCAATCCAACGCACCACGGCTTCGGCGACATGGTAGAGAGCGGTTTGTGCAGAGCGCCGCGCCAGGCTTTCACTTTGGCAGGTGTATTGGCGATCTTTAATAATATCGAGGTAAACACCACCGAGATCACCGGCGCAAAAATTGTGGATTTTCTGGTAAATGCTGTGAAAATTATAGCTCTCGTAGGCGCTGTTAATTTCCGTTTGCAACTGCCCGGCACGGGCAATCACCCAGCTATCGAGGGACAGCAGCTCATCGCTGGCCACGCAATCTTTAGCGGGGTCAAAGCCGTCGAGGTTAGACAGCATGAAACGAATGGTATTGCGAATGCGGCGATAGGAGTCGGCAGTGCGGCGCAGAATCTCATCGGACACCGTCATTTCACCGCTAAAATCGGTGGAGGCCACCCACAGGCGCAGCACATCGGCCCCGAGCTCGTTAATGACCTTTTGCGGGGCCATGACATTGCCCAGTGATTTGGACATTTTGTGGCCGTTGGCATCGACGGTAAAACCGTGGGTCAGCACGGCTTTATAAGGCGCGGTGCCGTTGATGGCGATAGCCGATTTTAGCGAGGATTGAAACCAGCCACGGTGTTGATCCGAGCCTTCGAGATAGAGATCTGCCGGATAACTCAGGTTGTCGCGGCGGCGCAAAACGGCCTCGTGACTAACACCGGAGTCAAACCAGACATCGAGGGTGTCGCTGACCTTGTCGTATTGACCAGCCTCATCACCGAGTAAATCTCGCGCATCGAGGTCGTACCAGGCATCCATTCCATCGCGCTCAACTAGCAGAGCAACCTGCTCGATCAACGCCGGTGTATTGGGGTGTAGCTCGCCAGTTTCACCGTGAATAAACAGGGCGATGGGCACACCCCAGGTGCGCTGGCGAGAGATACACCAGTCTGGGCTGTTCTCAAGCATGGACTCCATGCGCGCCTGTCCCCACTCGGGGAACCACTGTACTTTTTTGACTTCGGCCTTCGCCGCGTCGAGCAAACCGTGCTCGGTCATGCTGATAAACCACTGGGGCGTAGCGCGGAAAATCAGCGGCGTTTTGGTGCGCCAGCAATGGGGAAAGCTATGGGTGATTTTACCGTCGGCCAGTAAATGCTTGCGCTCACGCAGTAGCTCGACGATTTTCTCATCGACTTTGTAAACGTGTTCACCCGCGAACAATTCGACCGAGGGGCGATAGACACCGTGATCGTCGAGGGTGTTAAGGGTGCCAATGCCGTATTTGCGAGACACAATAAAATCGTCGACACCATGGTCTGCCGCTGTGTGCACAGCACCCGTACCCGCTTCGGTGGTGACATGGTCGCCCAATAACACGGGCACTTGTCGATCGTAAAAAGGGTGCTGTAACAACAAGCCCTCAAGCTTTTCACCCTGGCAACGCCCGACAATAGAAGCGTCTTCGATCTGCCAGCGCGCTAGTGCCGACTCCATCAACTCAGCAGCGACCAGTAAACGCCGCGGCTCGCCATTCACCGTGCATTGCAGCAACAGATATTCGAGATCAGCGTGCAGCGACACCGCCTGATTGGCCGGCAAGGTCCACGGCGTGGTGGTCCAAATCACGACAGTCATTTCACCGACGCCACTCAGTCCATCGCCAAAGGCTTCACCGAACTTGGCTTGATCCACAGCCGGAAACAATACGTCGATGGAAAAGGAGGTTTTATCCTCGTACTCCACCTCGGCCTCGGCCAGTGCAGAGGCGCCGACCACACTCCAGTAAACCGGCTTATAGCCCTTGACGAGATGGCCACTTTCAGCAATTTTGCCGAGGGCACGAATAATATCGGCCTCGTACTGGTAGTTAATACTCAGGTAAGGATTATCCCACTCGCCGAAAACACCGAGGCGAATAAAGTCCTTCTTTTGCCCCTCAACCTGGCGCAGAGCATAGTCGCGACACTTCTGCCGGAAAGCTTTGTAGTCAATTTTGGCACCGGCCTTGCCGTGTTTTTTCTCAACCTGATGCTCAATAGGCAGACCGTGGCAATCCCAACCGGGCACGTAGGGGGCGTCGTAGCCCATCACCGTGCGCGACTTGACGATAATATCCTTGAGGATTTTATTCACCGCGTGGCCAATATGAATATTGCCATTGGCATAGGGTGGGCCGTCGTGAAGAATAAATTGTTCGCGTCCGGCTCGGGCCTTACGAATGGCTGTGTAGAGCTCATTCTGCTGCCATTTTTTTAGCATGCCCGGCTCGCGCTGGGCGAGATTGGCTTTCATTGGGAAGGCCGTTTTCGGCAAATTCAATGTCGATTTATAGTCGTTCATAAGTTTCTGGTTTAGCTCAAGTTCAATTCAATTTCAGTTTAGTGCTGGGCAAAGCTCAGGCACTGACTGTTAATTCGATACGCCCGCGAAGTAGTCTCGAGCGGTTTTAATATCCTGATTAATATTGATGACCAGCTCATCGAGGGTGGTAAATTTCTGCTCATCACGCAGCTTCTGCTTAAACTCAACGGCAATACGCTGACCATAAATATTGCCCGCCCAGTCCAGCAAGTGGACTTCTAACACGGGCTTTAGCAAATCACCTACCGTCGGGCGCAAACCCACATTGGCCACGCCCTGTACGCGCTCGTCACCCAGCAATACCTCTACCGCAAACACACCGCTCAACGGTGCCCGGTAGCGGTGTAAATTAACATTAGCCGTGGGAATACCCAGCTTGCTACCCAACTGCTGCCCATAACAAACTTTGCCCGATATGCGAAAAGGGCGGCCCAACAAGGTCTTGGCTGATTCAAAGCGACCCGCCTCTAGTTCAGCGCGAATGCGGGTACTGCTAACTCGCTGTCGGTCGGCCTTGATGGTTTGGGTCGAGACCACTTCAAAACCGTGCTCCGCGCCCGCTTGTTCGAGCATCGCAAAATCACCCTTGCGGTCACAGCCGAAGTGAAAATCGTCACCTATCACCAGGCACTTGATGCCCAGTCCGCGAATCAACAGGTCGTCAACAAATTGCTGAGCAGTAAGGCTGCGCATGGCGCGGTTAAACTGTAGGCAAACCACTCGGTCGACGCCCGCATCGAGCAGGGCATCAACTTTTTCACGCAAGCGCATCAACCGCGCTGGCGCCTTCTCGCGGGAAAAATATTCTCGGGGCTGGGGCTCAAACATCGTCACGACAGAAGGCAGGTCATAATGCCTGGCACGTTCATTTATCTGGGCGATAATCTTCTGGTGGCCGTGATGGACGCCATCGAAGGAACCGATGGTCGCGACGCAACCCCTGTGCTCATCGCGCAGGTTGTGTAAGCCTCGAACAAAGAAATCCACAACGCCGTTTGCCACTACTCGCCCCAAGCCAACTAAAGCCGGGAATTATACCCAGCCCAGCGACCGAAAGGCAGCCCTGTAGCGCGAAAGTTAGGCGACAGCAAAACCCCTATTTGAAACGGGTTATTTAACGGGGCTACGCAACTGGCTAAGACGAAAGCCGCAAAGTAAAAGCGTTACGGCATAAGTGACAAAGCCAACACCACAAATGCCCAATACGGTCAGTGCTCGAACCATAAAGCTCATCGCAAACCAATCACCGAATTGCCCCAACGCAAGGTATAAAGTCCCCGCCATAACGGCGTTGGCCAGCAATAACATCCCCGCAAACGCACCCCAGCCACTCGAAGCACGATAGACGCCTCTACTGCGCAAGCCACGAAACAGCAAACCGGCATTTAGAAACGCCGCCAACGATGTCGCCAGCGCCAGACCGGCATGACCTAAAGCGAAGTAGTGATGCAAGATAAAGACAAAAACAAGATTCATTACCATGTTGGCGGCCATCGCAACTAAACCGATCTTCACCGGGGTCTTGGTATCCTGGCGGGCAAAATAGCCCGGTGCCAGCACCTTAATTAACATAAAGGCCACCACCCCCAAAGCATAGGCACGCAGGCTGAACCCAGCCATAACGATATCGCGCTGGTCGATTTCACTGCCGTCGTAAAACAGCGCAGCGAGCAGCGGCTCGGCAATCATCATCAAGGCGATAGAGGCCGGCACCGCAATTAACAGTACGAAACGAATCGCCCAATCGAGAATGGCATTAAACTCATCCGCTGACTTGGCTGCATGCTGCCGAGAAAGGTTGGGCAATATTACTGTCGCCGCCGCCACACCAAACACCCCCAGCGGTAACTCAGCCAGCCGGTCAGAATAATAGAGCCAGGAAACGCTGCCGGTGGGCAGAAAGGAGGCAATAACTGTATCGAGCAACAGATTGATTTGACTTACCGACACCCCAAAAATAGCCGGCGCCATTAAACGCAGAATTTTCCGCACGCCGGGATATTGCCAATCCAGCTTGGGCGAGGGCAACAAATGAATATTGGCTAAAAAGGGAATTTGGAAAAGCATTTGAATGATACCGGCAGCAAATACCCCCCAGGCCAGGGCAAACACGGGCTGCTCAAACCAGGGGGCAGCGACCAGCGCGGCACTGATTAAACAAACATTCAGCCACACCGGGGTAAAAGCCGGCACCGCAAAACGGTCGTAACTGTTTAATATGCCACCGGCAAAACCAGTTAACGAAATAAACAGTAAATAGGGGAAGGTCACCCGGATCATATCCGTCGTGGCCTGAAATTTTGCCTCATCGCCGACAAAACCCGGGGCAAAAAGCCCGGCGAGCATGGGCGCGGCAATCACCGCGACAACCGTGAGCAGAATTAACACCGAGCCCAATGCGCCCGCCACACGGTCTATTAACTCTTTTACCGCCGCATGCCCGCCCTCGTTGCGATACTCGGTAAGCACCGGCACAAAGGCCTGGGCAAAGGCCCCCTCGGCAAACAGGCGGCGCAAAAAGTTGGGGATTTTAAAGGCAACAAAAAAGGCATCGGCAAAGCCATCGGCACCGATCACTCGAGCAAACACCACGTCGCGAATCAGCCCAAGTATGCGCGACAGCATGGTCATGGCACCGACGATGGCGCTGGAGCCAAGTAAACTGCGGCGGGGCTTTTCGACCGGGGCTTTTATCTGGGGGTTTTGCGGGGGCGTTTTGTTATCGCGCAATGACCTGTCCTGTGACTAGCGAGCCTGTAATTAGCTGTTTTGCTACCAACTACCGACCGAAACCGTGGCACGATGCCGCTCGGCTCAAATTAAATAATGAGTTGTGATTTTTCGCGCTCAGTGACTATGCCCGCCTAGTGTAACGGTGCGCCAAGTCAGCACCAAGCGGCGCGACAAAGACATGCAGAAAAACATTGAATTCGGCAACCCTCGCCCCCACATAGGGCTGAGCATACATTAGGGAGATTCCATTGGAACAATATCGAGGCACCACTATTCTATCCGTTCGCCGCAACGGCAAAGTCGTTATCGGTGGCGATGGCCAGGTTTCGCTGGGTAACACCATCATGAAAGGCAATGCACGCAAAGTACGCCGCTTGTACAACGGTGAGGTTATCGCCGGTTTTGCCGGTGGCACCGCCGATGCCTTTACCTTATTTGAACGCTTTGAAGCCAAGCTGGAAGAGCACCGCGGCAATCTGGTACGCGCCGCTGTTGAGCTAGCCAAAGACTGGCGTACCGACCGTATTCTGCGTCGCCTTGAAGCCCTGCTCGCCGTGGCCAATAAAGATGCCTCGCTGATCATCACCGGTAACGGCGATGTCATTCAGCCAGAGGACGATTTAATCGCCATCGGCTCCGGCGGCCCCTTCGCCCAGTCGGCGGCCAAAGCACTGCTCGACAATACCGAGTTAAGCGCCCGAGACATCGTTGAAAAAGGGTTGGGAATTGCCGGTGATATCTGCATCTACACCAACCACAATCGCACTATTGAAGAACTCGACAGCGCCGTCGAAGACCAGCCCGAGTAAGAGTAAAAACGGGTTATTTATCAGTTAATTTTCAGGAAGCACCCCATGTCAAATATGACCCCTCGTGAAATCGTCCACGAGCTCGACCGCCACATCGTTGGCCAAAACCAGGCCAAGCGCGCCGTTGCTATTGCCCTGCGCAACCGCTGGCGTCGCATGCAGTTGAGCGAAGAATTACGCAATGAAGTGACCCCCAAAAACATATTAATGATCGGCCCCACCGGCGTTGGCAAAACAGAAATTGCCCGCCGTTTGGCGAAGCTATCCAACGCGCCCTTTATTAAAGTTGAAGCCACCAAGTTCACCGAAGTGGGCTATGTTGGCCGCGATGTTGAATCGATTATTCGCGACTTGGTTGAAACTTCCGTGAAATTACTGCGCGAACAAGAGGTCACCAAAGTTGACCAACGCGCCCAAGATTTGGCCGAAGAACGTATTCTCGACGTACTGCTGCCCCCGGCTCGTGGTGACGACGATAAAGCTGAAACTGAAGATTCCAGTGCTCGCCAACTGTTCCGCAAAAAATTGCGCGAAGGCGATCTCGACGACAAAGAAATTGAAATAGACCTCAGCGCCGCCGCACCCAACGTCGAGATTATGGCGCCCCCCGGTATGGAGGAGATGACCAATCAACTGCAGGGCATGTTCTCCAACATGGGTGGCGGCAAAACCAAGACCCGCAAGCTCACTGTTGCCCTGGCGCTAAAACACCTGACGGAAGAGGAAGCCGCCAAGCTGGTTAACGAAGACGACATCAAAACTCGCGCCATCACCAATGCCGAGCAAAACGGCATTGTCTTTATCGACGAACTCGATAAAGTTGCTAAGCGTGGCGAAACTTCGGGTACGGATGTTTCCCGCGAAGGCGTACAGCGCGATCTGCTGCCACTGATTGAAGGCAGCACGGTGTCAACCAAGTACGGCATGATCAAAACCGATCACATCTTGTTTATCGCCTCGGGAGCCTTCCACTTTTCCAAGCCCTCGGATTTGATTCCCGAATTACAGGGCCGCCTGCCGATTCGTGTTGAACTCGACTCACTCAATGCCGACGATTTTCAGCGCATCCTCACCGAGCCCAAAGCCTCACTCACCGAGCAGTACCGTGAGCTACTGGCCACCGAAGGCTTGAGCGTCAATTTTACAGATAAAGGTGTAAAGCGCCTCGCTGAAATTGCCTCCGAAGTGAATGAGCGCACCGAGAACATCGGCGCCCGCCGCCTGCACACCGTGCTTGAGCGCTTGCTGGAAGAAGTGTCTTTTGAGGCCGCTGATCTGGCAGCCGATGGCAAAACCATCGAAATTGATGCCGCCTTCGTCGACCAGCACCTCGACGCACTGGCCAGCGATGAAGATCTGTCGCGCTTTATTCTTTAAGCCGCTCACGCGCTAACGACAACTTCTGCATTTATTAAAGGCCCCTATGCCCCTACTTCGACTCGACAATGTCAGCCTGCACTTCGGCACCCGTGACCTGCTTAAAAAGGTTGACCTGACCCTGCACAAAAACCAGAAAATCGGTTTACTGGGTCGCAATGGCGAGGGCAAAACCACCCTGCTAAAACTGCTCGGCCAGCGCATTCAGGCCGACAGTGGTGAGTACTGGCTGCGCCCAGGCTGCAAGATTGCCTGGCTGGAACAGGATCTGCCCGACGCCGACGAGTCCTCCGTCTACGACCTGGTAGCCAGTGGCCTCGACGATGTCGGCACCCTGCTCGCGGCCTATCACCACAGTATTAATGACGGTGATATGGACACAATGGCACGGGTGCAGCAAGAACTGGAGGCCAAAGATGGCTGGGCCTTGCAGCAAAAAGTCGACACGATTATTAGCCAGCTAGAGCTGCCCGCCGACGCGCTCATGAAGTCACTGTCCGGCGGCTGGCGCAAGCGCGTGGCACTGGCCAAAGCCCTGGTCACCGACCCCGACATACTGCTGCTGGATGAGCCGACCAACCACCTCGACATTCTCGCCATTGAATGGCTTGAAAATCAGCTAAAGAATTTTCGCGGCGCTTTAATTCTGGTGACTCACGACCGTGCCTTTTTGCAGCAAGTGGCCAATGAAATTGTTGAGCTAGACCGTGGCACACTGCACGCCTGGCGCGGCAACTACCACGGCTTTCTGGTTTATCGCGAACAGCAAATGGTCGAAGAAGAAAGAGCCAACGCCCTCTTCGACAAAAAACTCGCCCAGGAAGAAGTGTGGATACGCCAGGGCATTAAAGCCCGCCGTACCCGCAACGAGGGCCGCGTGCGCGCCCTGAAAAGCCTGCGCGAAGAGCATTCCCAACGCGTCAGCCGCCAGGGCAAGGCCGACTTCAATATCGAAGCCGGTGGCACCTCGGGTAAAATCGTCGCCGAGCTTGAACACGTTAGCCACGCCTTTGGTGGCACACCCGTGATTAGCGACCTGTCGCTGAAAGTGCTGCGCGGCGATCGTATCGGTTTTGTCGGCGCTAACGGCGCGGGCAAGTCGACCCTGCTCAAAGTCTTACTCGGTGAACTGGTGCCCCAGGAGGGCACGGTGAAGCTCGGTACCAAAATGGAAATTGCCTATTTTGACCAGCTAAGAAACCAGCTCAACCCCGAACAGAATTTGCTCGACAATGTCTGTGGCGGGCGCGACTTTATCAGCATCAATGGCAAAGACCGCCATGCCATTAGCTACCTCAGCGACTTCCTGTTCAGCCCCGACCGGGTGCGCATCCCTGTAAAAACCCTCTCCGGTGGTGAACAAAACCGCGCCATTCTGGCCAAGCTATTTAGCAAGCCCGCCAATGTGCTGGTGCTCGATGAGCCGACCAACGATCTCGACATCGAAACGCTGGAGCTGCTCGAAGAAATCTTATTGGATTTCAACGGCACCGTGCTGCTGGTCAGCCACGACAGGGAGTTTATGGACCACACAGTGACCCGTATTCTCACCTTTGACGGCCAGGGCAAAATCAGCCCCCACGTCGGCGGTTACAGCGACTGGGTCGCCAGGGGCGGCAAACTACAGGCTGAAAGCCAAACCACCAGCTCGGCAAAGACTACCGAAGCCCCATCAGCCGACACCAGCAAAAATGCTGCTAAAAAACCCGCTGTGGCGAAAAAGAAACTCTCCTACAAAGCGCAGCGCGAGCTCGACTCGCTCCCCGCTTTAATAGAAGAGTTAGAAAATCGCCAAACTGAACTGGAAACCATCATCGGCCAGGCAGACTTCTACAGTCAGGAACAAGCAACACAGCAAGAAAGCCTCGACGAAATGACAGCCCTGGCGGCCAAACTCGAAGAGATCTACGCTCGCTGGGAAGAACTCGATTCAGATTGAGACGTCAATGTTAATGTGCAAAGGGCTGGCTTTAGCCCTTCTCTCTGGCCCTTCTATAAACGTCAAATAGCACTTCAAATTGCGCCTCAAATTGACACCCCGCCCCCTGCTCGCTAAGGTGGCGGGCTACCCACCCAACAACACACCATACAACCCAAAGTGGAGAGTCCCATGCCCAGTTCTGTTGAAATTGCACCCGGTCGTTATCGCGAATCTTACGGTCGTTACCTCGAAGATTTTAAGGTCGGCGACATTTATGAGCATCGCCCCGGTCGCACCATTACCGAGACGGACAACACCTGGTTCACCCTGCTCACCATGAACCAGCACCCCCTGCATTTTGACAAGGAATACGCCAAGCACAGCGAATTCGGCAAAATTCTGGTCAACAGCACCATGACTCTGTCGATGGTTGCGGGCATGAGTGTCTCCGATGTCAGCCAGAAAACTATCGCCAACCTGGGCTGGGACAAGATCAAAATGCCAGCTCCTGTTTTTGTCGGCGACACCATTTATGCCGAATCTGAGGTGTTAGAAATTCGCGAATCAAAAAGCCGTCCCACTGCCGGCATTGTCACTGTCAGAACCCTCGGAAAAAATCAGGACGACGTAGTGATTATGGATTTTGTCCGCTCCATGCTGATCCCCAAAACTGGCCACGCTGTAGACGATAAAGCTAACTACTAGCGCCAACCGTATCAAGTAAGGCCCGGCTGTTAATTGCCCCCTTTATTAACAGCCGCATCACCCCTCTTAATTTTTACTGCACGGCTTAGTCATCGCCCTCGCAGCCGCCCAATACGAGAACTCCCATGTCAAACGAAGAAGAAACGCTCATCCTCGATAGTGTTAACCGTTGGTTGCAAAGAGATGTCGCGCCCTATGCCCACGACCTCGAACAGGCCGACGAATACCCCCACGCCATGGTCGAGCAAATGAAAGAGCTGGGCTTGTTCGGCGCAACCATTGACCCGGAATACGGTGGCCTCGGGCTCAATGCCTCCACCTATTCAAAAATCGTTGCCGCTGTGGCCGAGGTGTGGATGTCGCTGTCAGGCATTTTCAACTCCCACCTGATTATGGCGCGCTGCGTACAAAGCTTCGGCACCGAAGAGCAAAAGCAGAAATACCTACCGCGCTTCGCCACGGGTGAACTGCGCGGCGGCATTGGCCTCACCGAACCCGATGCCGGCACCGACCTGCAGGGCATTCGCTGCACCGCCAAGAAAGACGGCGACTACTATGTGGTCAACGGTTCGAAAGCCTGGATCACCAACTCCGTCGAGGGCAGCGTCATCGGTCTGCTGGTGAAAACTGACCCCAGCGCCACCCCGCCCCGCAAGGGCATGAGCATGTTTATCGCCGAAAACGGCGAGGGTTTTAACGTCACTAAAAAGCTGAAAAAGCTCGGCTATAAAGGTATCGATACCGCCGACATCAGCTTTGACAACTACCGCGTACACAAAGACTGCCTAATTGGTGGCGTTGAAGGCCAGGGCTTTTACAATGCCGTTGGTGGCCTTGAATTGGGACGTATCAACGTTGCCGCCCGTGGTGTTGGCGTTGCCACCGCAGCACTCAAACAAGCCACCGCTTACGCCCAACAACGTAAAACCTTTGGCAAACCCATTTGTGAACACCAGGCGATACAGCTGAAACTGGGTGAAATGGCCACCCGCACCGAAGCGGCTCGCCTACTATTGGAACAAGCGGCAAAAGCCTTTGACAGCGGTGAGCGCTGTGACATGGAAGCTGGCATGGCCAAGTACTTCGCCACCGAGGCCGCCGCCAAAAATGCCGACGAAAACCTGCGCATTCACGGTGCCTTTGGTTACTCCTGTGAAGCCGATGTCGAGCGACTCTACCGCGATGCACCGCTAATGATTATTGGCGAGGGCACCAACGAAATGCAGCGTATTATTATTTCGCGCCAGCTGATCGAGCGAAATCCTATCTAGAAACTTACAGCTCTTTATGGCACCTTAAGCACCTGGACTTATAAATCTAATAAAAAGTAACAGGAGCTTAAGATGAGTAAACGCTATTACGAAGATCTGAGTTGGCAAATCGGTGATGTCTCCATCACCCGTCTGGTTGAAGTTGTACTTAAATCGCCGGTCGAAACACTCTTTACCGATGGCACCGCCGAAGGCCTTGCACCCTACGCCAGCTGGCTAAAGCCCAATTTCATTGATGAAAACGATCAGCTACTGATTAGTATTCACGCTTTTTTGATCCGTTCTGGCGGAATAAATATTATTGTCGACACCTGTTCCGGCAACGGTAAAAAACTACCACTGTTTGAAGAGTGGAACGACCTCAACACCCCATTCCTCGAAAACATGACAGCACTGGGCTTTGCCCCCGAATCCATCGACCGCGTGCTGTGCACCCACTTACACTTCGACCACGTGGGCTGGAACACCAAAAAAGTCGGCGATGAATGGATACCCACTTTCCCAAATGCTCGCTATCTATTTGGCGCCACCGAATGGGCATTCTGGAAGGATGAAGAAGACCACTTCGACACCGGCTGCCGCGAGCAAGCCGTGCTACCCATACTCGATGCCGGTTTGGCCGACCTGGTTGAATCGGACCACACCATCAATGACGAAATCAGCCTCATCCCCACGCCCGGCCACACACCCGGCCACGTCAGTATTCACATCACATCAAAAGGTGAACAAGCGATTATCACCGGCGACATGTTCCACCACCCCTGCCAAATGGCCAAGCCCGGCCTGCTAGACATCGGCGATGTCGAACACGACAGGGCCGAGCAGACCCGTATTAAATTTATGCAAGATTACGCCGATGGGCCAGTATTGGTTTTGGGCACCCACTTCGCCACGCCAACAGCGGGTAAAATCAAGCGTGATGGGGCCGGTTACAAGTTTGAGAGTTAAAATCGCAAATTCTTTTAGGCAAAAAAAAGCCCCGGCGTTAACCGGGGCTCTCTTAAGGGATCGATTAAATCGAGTCTTCCCCCTATTTACTGCTTACAAGCACCTGCCGCTAAACAAGTACCCGTCTGGGTCCAGCTCATTGCTGTATCACCAGCAGCAACGCTTGGTGTATTGATATAAGTGTAGCCACCCGCCGTAGCACCCGCAGTTGCCGTTACAGCACCAGTAACAGCAGTAACAGCTAGAGCAGTTGAAGCTTCTTTAGAGTTAGTAATCGTAATAGCCAACTCACCTGCTGTGTCGCATGACGCCACAACACCAGCGTTCTCGCTCATACATACAGAAATAGCAGTCTCAACAGCTGCCGCTGAGGATACAATATCCTGAAACTTAGCTTTTTTAACGTAGTCCTGATAAGCAGGAATGGCAACAGCTGCCAAAATACCGATAATGGCAATAACGATCATCAGTTCGATCAATGTAAAACCTTGTTGGTTTGCTTGCTTCTTCATGGTGGAACTCCTTAGTAAAAATAGATAATTTTTGTTGAGGCCTGCTCTCTCGCAGCGCTCACTCGCAGGGAATAATACATTTGCCGTGCCAAGTTTATTTTCACAATTTAAATCAATAAGTTAGCCTACCTTTCAGAGTTTAAAACCTCTTCAGCACAAACCAGGCCCAACAAAACCTGACTGTCACTGACAAAAACTGTCACTGACTGGCTATTTTTATTATTCGATTAGAGTTACGTGGCAAAACCGACCTTGCTATTGAGAAAAGGCAGCTTTGTATCTGAAAAACAAGCGTTTTCTACTTGTAAAGTAGCGGTTTTACAATAAACTCCTTAAATTACACATTGAAATAGCCTTTCCTCTAACACACCTCTAATAGGCTCGAATCACGCGATGAATGCCAGTAATAAAGCCCTACACGGCCTGCCTAAACGCTTAGTCAATGACGCTCTCCTGGATGAAACAGCGGCGATTGAGGCGAGTAGTGCAGCTACGCGGACCAATGTACCGTTGGCACAGTACCTGGTCGAAGAGAAAATCCTCAGTGCTTATCAGGTTGCCAGCACCACTGCGCAGGAGTTTGGCGTCCCTCTCTTCGACCTTAACTGCCTCAATATTGACAGTTGCCCACAGAAAATTGTCGACGCAAAGCTATTACAAAAACACCTGGCCCTGCCTTTATCACTGCGCTCAAACCGACTGCAAATTGGCGTGATCGACCCCACCAACCACCATACGATTAACGACATCCGCTTTCAGGTGGGTACTAGCGTCGAGCCTATCGTGGTCGAATATGATAAATTAAAAGTTGCTCTCGACGCTTATATTGACAATAACGAAGAGGATATAGGTGCTTCTCTCGGCACTCTGGAAGACTCCCAGCTTGATGACATTGATATTGATAGCTCTGTCCAAACGGGCACAGATCAAGCTATTACCGCAGACGAAGATGATGCGCCAATCGTGCGCTTTGTTAACAAGTTGCTACTCGATGCGATTAAAAAAGGCTCATCCGATATTCACTTTGAGCCCTATGAAAATAGCTATCGGGTGCGCTTTCGCACCGACGGTATACTTGAGGAAGTCTCCAAGCCTCCGGTCAACCTAAGCTCTCGCCTTGCTGCGCGGCTGAAGGTGATGTCACGAATGGACATTTCCGAACGCCGAGTACCTCAGGATGGCCGTATTAAAATGCGCCTATCCGAACGCCGTGCCATTGACTTTCGTGTCAACACCTTGCCAACCCAGTACGGCGAAAAAATAGTATTGCGTATCCTCGACCCCACCAGTGCGCAGATGGGCATTGAGGCCCTCGGTTATGAAGACGACCAAAAAGAGGCCTATTTAAAAACCCTCAATCAACCACAGGGTATGATTTTAGTCACCGGACCGACGGGGTCAGGTAAAACGGTATCGTTGTATACCGGCTTGAATATTCTCAACACCCCCGAACTCAATATATCCACGGCAGAAGACCCGATTGAGATCAATCTCGAAGGCATCAACCAGGTAGGTATGAATGCGAAGATTGGGCTGACCTTCTCCGAGGCGCTACGCGCCTTTTTACGACAAGACCCGGATGTGATTATGGTCGGCGAAATTCGCGACCTGGAAACCGCTGAAATATCCATTAAAGCGGCACAAACTGGTCACCTAGTACTATCAACCCTGCACACCAATAGCGCACCTGAAACCTTAACTCGTCTACTCAATATGGGGGTACCCGCCTTTAACGTGGCAACATCGGTGAGTTTAATTATCGCCCAGCGCCTGGGCCGCCGCCTGTGTAAATCTTGCAAGGAACCCGCGACGGATATTCCACAAAATATTCTCGTGGACGAGGGTTTTGAAGTTCTTGGCATACCCCTGAAAGACATTCAACTGCAACGGGCCGTTGGCTGTAAAAAGTGTGCCAAGGGTTACAAAGGCCGTGTGGGCATTTATGAGGTGCTAGAGGTTACACCCGGGGTATCAAAATTAATTATGGATGGTGGTAACTCCCTCGAAATTGCCGAACTTGCCAAGCAAGAGGGCTTTCGAACTTTGCGCCAGTCGGCATTAAAGAAAGCCGCAGAAGGTATCATTAGCCTCGAAGAAACCAACCGGGTAACGAGAGACTAAAGCATGGCAACCGCAACCACTATGGCGCAAATCTACGTTTACAAGGGCAAGAATAAAGATGGGCGCCCTGTTAAAGGCGAGATCACAGGTGTTAGCTCAGCCCTCGTCAAAGCACAGTTGCGTAAACAAGGCATTGCAGCCCAGTCTGTTCGCAAAAAGCCGAAAGACCTTTTCGGTGACTCCAAACCAGTTAATGCTTCTGACATCGCAACCTTCAGCCGACAAATGGCAACCATGATGAAGGCTGGGGTACCCCTAGTACAGAGCTTTGAAATCGTCCAAGAAGGCGCTGAAAAAGAAAGCCTGAAGAAACTAATTGGCGAGCTCCACGAAGATGTCGCAGCTGGCGGCAGTTTTGGCTCGGCACTGCGTAAACACCCCAAACATTTTGACAATTTATTTTGCAGCCTAATTGAAGCTGGCGAAAACTCTGGCTCATTAGACACGCTGCTCGACAGAGTGGCAACTTACAAAGAAAAAACGGAAGCTCTCAAACGAAAAATCAAGAAGGCAATGACCTATCCCATCGCGGTCATTTGTGTCGCCATCATTGTCACTGCCATCCTCCTTGTTAAAGTTGTACCTGTGTTTGCCGATGTATTTACCAGTTTTGGCGCTGATCTTCCGGCCTTCACACTCTTTGTAGTACATCTCTCAGAATTCGCTCAAAAATGGTGGCTATTAGTTTTGGCTACATTAATTGGTATCGGCTTCATTTTCAAAACCGCCCGACAACGATCAGAAAAATTTGCTGATGCTATTGATAAATTTATTTTGAAGCTTCCCGCTGTTGGCTCTATTGTCAACAATGCCGTTATCGCCCGCTATGCCCGTACTCTAGCCACCACCTTCGCCGCTGGCGTACCCCTAGTGGAAGCCCTAGGCTCTGTTGCGGGCGCATCGGGCAACGCCGTTTATCGCGATGCCATACTCAAAGTACAAGCTGATGTCAGCACCGGATTGACAATGCATGCAGCACTCAAATCTGCCGAAATCTTTCCTGTGATGCTTCTTCAGCTAACCTCAATTGGAGAGGAGGCTGGAGCATTGGATGAAATGATGGAAAAGGCCGCTGACCACTACGAGGAAGTCGTCGATAATGCAGTTGACAATCTGACAGCATTACTCGAACCCTTCATTATGTCAGTACTCGGCGTGCTAATCGGCGGCCTTGTAACTGCCATGTATCTACCGATATTCCAGCTCGGCCAAGTTGTAGGCTAAGTATAGTCCTATTGTAAAATAGTATTGACTATTGGCTTACACATTAACCGTACTTTTAGGTAACGGAAGTTAAACACCCCTCTCAACCATTAGACTAACCAGAATTTTTTTTATTAGTATGACCGAAACTCTTTCTATCTATCCGCTAGGATTAACCCTCACCCTGAGCCTAATTTTAGGCCTGGTCGTAGGCAGCTTTTTAAATGTGGTGATTTACCGCTTGCCCTTGCAACTGAAAAATAGCTGGCGTCACGATGCGATGGATTTTCTCGGTCAGCAGCCCGACGCAGAGACCAAAAAATTCAGTCTGGTTTACCCCCCCTCGCGCTGCCCCAGTTGTGAGGTTCTGATTAAACCCTGGCACAACATCCCCGTAATCAGCTACCTATTACTAAAGGGGCGCTGTAAAAGTTGCGCCGAGCCTATTTCATTACAGTACCCGGCCGTAGAGTTGATCTGCGGCCTGTTAACTGTGGCTGTGGTATACCACTTTGGTTTCACCGTACAAACGGTTTGGGCAATGCTATTTACCTGGGTTTTGGTAGCCCTGACTGGCATCGATGTAAACCACCAGCTATTGCCCGACAGTCTTACTCTACCTCTACTCTGGCTGGGTTTACTAGTCAATATAACGTCGACTTTTACACCTTTAGTCGATGCTGTCGTAGGTGCTGCCGCAGGCTATCTGGTGCTGTGGAGTGTGTATTGGGCCTTTAAGTTAATCACTGGTAAAGAGGGTATGGGCCACGGCGATTTCAAGCTTCTAGCCGCACTGGGTGCCTGGCTGGGCTGGCAGCAACTGCCAATGATTATTTTACTGTCTTCAGCCGTCGGCGCATTAATCGGCACGGTGGGCATTTTACTTTACGGCCGCGAAAAGCAGGCGCAAATTGCCTTTGGCCCCTATCTCGCCATCGCTGGCTGGATTGCTCTTGTGGCCGGTGAAAAAATTACCAGTAGTTATCTGCAACTCTTTTAGCTGCAAACAAACTCACGGCACCCAACCCGGGCTATGAATTCAAGCCCCGTCCTCTATAATCTGCTGCCAATATTTTGCTGCGGAACAACACTATGTTTGTACTCGGACTCACCGGTGGTATCGGTAGCGGCAAAAGCGCCGTTGCTGCCTGCTTTAAAAAATACGGTATTAAGGTCGTGGATGCTGACATTGCAGCCCGAAAAGTTGTCGAGCCCGGCATGCCTGCCCTACAGGCTATTGCCGAACACTTTGGCGAGCAGGTGCTACAGGCAGACGGCACTATGGATCGCGCGGCACTACGTAGCATTATTTTTAACGATGAGCAGCAACGACACTGGCTTGAACAGCTATTACACCCGGCAATCGGTGAATGGATAGCCACAGAACTCGCATCTGCCACCAGTGCCTACGCCATACTTGAATCCCCCCTGCTCCTCGAAACCGAACAACGCAAATCCACCCAGCGAGCACTGGTGGTTGATGTCAGTAAAGCATTACAAATCGAGCGTGCGACAGCCCGGGATGACAACAGTCGCGAACAGATCGAGGCCATTATTGCCGCACAACTACCTCGCGAAGAGCGTCTGGCGCGAGCCGATGATGTCATCGACAACAGCGGCTCGCTGGCTGACTTAGAGAGCGCTGTCAAAACACTGCATCAGCAATACCTTAAGATTGCAGAAACCTTCGACGATCAAGGCCCAGCTTAAAATGCCCGAAAAAATAACTGACACAAACTCCGCCAGCAATATTGTGTTGCAGTGCCCCCAGTGTAAAAAGCCCGTGCATTGGAATGAGCGTTATCCGCACCGGCCCTTTTGCTCGAAACGCTGTCAACAATTGGATTTTGGTGAGTGGGCAACAGAGCAAAACACCATTGCCGGTGATTTAGTGGTGCCGGATAGCGCTGACTGGCAGGACGAGTAAGGCTTTTTATTCGCTCTTATTTAAGGCTCATTGTTGAGCCCTATGACACTGACGCCGCAACAACCTTTTCAAGCACTGCATAATTGGCAGCGGGGAATTGATAGTCATTGAGCGCGCTGATATCGACCCAGCAAATACGCTGCCCCTCATTGCCTATTGGCAGACCTTTGAAACCATGAACCGCCCATACATCGAGCACAATCAACTTGTCACTATAGTCGTGCTCGGTGCGTAAAAAGGGCGAGCAATCGCTAACCTCTATCGCCAGCTCTTCCATCAACTCGCGCTGCAACGCTTGTTCAGGGCTTTCCCCACAGGCCACCTTGCCACCGGGGAACTCCCAAAGACCGCCCTGATGTAAATGCTCGGGGCGTTTAGCGATCAGGACTTGTTGCTTTGAAGGGTGATAAATCACCCCGGCAACCACATGAATGCGTTTAGCCGCGCCACTCATTGTAGTGCCCCCCACTCTAAGGGCTTACGTACGGTATTCAGCATTAATGCGGATGTAATCGTAGGACAGGTCGGTGGTCCACACTGTTTCACTGACATCGCCTCGCGCCAGATCAATGCGAATTGTCAGTTCTTCTTTATCCATGACCTGCTGGCCGGCCTGTTCTGTGTAGGTTGTGGCACGACCACCCTGCTCGGTAATCAGCACAGTATCTAACCAGACTTTTATCTTGTTCACATCGAGGTCGGCAACACCAGCACGACCGATGGCCGCGAGAATACGACCCCAGTTGGGATCACTGGCAAACAGTGCCGTTTTAACAAGGGGCGAATCGGCAACGGTATAGGCAACCTTAAGGCACTCCTCAACGCTGGCACCGGCAGCCACTTCCACAGTGACAAACTTGGTCGCGCCTTCACCATCGCGGACAATAGCCTGGGCCAGCTCGATGCAAACTTGCTCTACAGCGTCGGTAAAACACGCGCTGTCATCGTCATTGCTGAGCGCTGCGCCCGACTGCCCAGTGGCGACGAGCACCAAGGAATCATTGGTCGACGTATCACCGTCGACGGTTATGCGATTAAAGGATTTATTCACCGCACTGTTGAGAGTCCGCTGTAAATATTCTGACGAGCAACGCGCATCCGTTGCCACATAGGCCAGCATCGTCGCCATATCGGGGCGAATCATGCCGGCACCTTTGGCGATGCCGGTAATGGTGATGGTTTCACCGTTAATTTCAATCTGCCGACTGGCGCCTTTGGGACGTGTGTCGGTGGTGAGTATGCCTTCGGCAGCATCGCTCCACCCACTTTGACTCAGAGCGGTGAAGGTAGCCGGCAGACCTGCCAACAGCGGTTCCATTGGTAGTGGCTCGCCAATAACGCCGGTTGAAAAAGGCAGTACTTGTGTTGCATCAACACCGGCGATAGTCGCTAACGCGGCACAAGATTGTTTCGCATCAACCAAACCCTGCTCACCCGTACCGGCATTAGCATTACCCGTATTGGTCAATAAATAACGTATAGCTTTAGCACTGGCGGCATCCGACAAATGGATTTTGGCAACTTGTACCGGCGCTGCACAAAAAGCATTACGGGTAAAAACAGTCGCTATTTCACTGCCCTCGGCGAGCGCCATAATGACCAGGTCTTTGCGCCCGGCGACTTTAATACCGGCACAGCCGGTGGCCAACTGAAAACCCTGCACCGGGAACATTGTGGGTAATTCACCCGACCCTACCGCCATAAAGCAACACCCTCTCTTTTTAAATGATTACGCAAACCGGCTCAATTCAACTTGCCGTGACACTGCTTGAATTTTTTGCCAGAGCCACAGGGGCAAGGGCTATTTCTACCGACTTTTTCAGCGCTGCGTACAAAGGGCTGTTCAGGTAAAGCATCAAGCTCCGCCACTGGCTCTTCTTCCGCTAAAGCAGATTGGCTTTGCTCGTGACTGAACTCCATCTGCTGCTGATTGAAGGCTTCCTGTCGCTGGCGCTCCAATTCTTCAGCTTCATCCTCGCGGCGGATTTCAACGCGGCAGAGAAAGCGTACGGTTTCAAGTTTGATATTTTCGAGCATCTCCTGAAACAGTTCAAAAGATTCACGCTTGTATTCCTGCTTCGGATTCTTCTGTGCATAGGCCCGTAAACCAATGCCCTGGCGCAAGTGGTCAATATTGGAAAGGTGCTCTTTCCAAAGGTTGTCGAGCACTTGTAGCATGACTTGCCTTTCAACGGTGTGGATATCATCACCAATGCGTTCACAACGCTGCTGATAGGCTTCATTCGCCGCCTCAATAACTTTACTTTTTAAGCCTTCTTCATTAAGTCGCTTATCCTCATCCAACCACTGTTGCAGCGGCAACTCTATATTGAATTCAGTGAATAAATCTTTCTCCAGGCCCTCGACATCCCATTGCTCGGGCAGACTCTGCAGGGGTATCGAGTTCTCAACAATCCGGCTCACCACATCGTGCTGAACGGCACTGATTATTTCGTTAATCTCGTCAGAGGCAAGCAGGTCATTGCGCTGTTCGTAGATGACCTGGCGTTGATCGTTGGCGACATCATCATATTCGAGCAACTGCTTACGCATATCAAAGTTATGACCCTCTACCTTGCGCTGAGCCCGTTCAATGGCACTCGTCACCATGCGGTGCTCAATCGCTTCGCCCTGCTCCATACCAATGGCGCGCATCATATTTTTAACGCGCTCTGAGGCAAACAGACGCATTAAGCTATCTTCAAGGGATAGATAAAAACGCGATACACCCGGGTCGCCCTGGCGCCCCGCACGACCGCGCAACTGGTTGTCAATGCGTCGGGATTCGTGGCGCTCGGTTGAGAGGATGTGTAAACCGCCGGCTTCAATCACCTGGTCGTGGCGTTTTTGCCATGCCGCTTTTGTCGTGCCTATCAGCTCCTCACTGGGGTTTTGTAAAGCGCCAAGTTCCACTTCTAAATTGCCGCCAAGGACAATATCCGTGCCCCGCCCCGCCATGTTAGTGGCAATGGTCACTGTGCCGGGAATACCGGCCTGTGCGACGATGTGGGCTTCCTTTTCATGGAATTTAGCATTCAGCACCTGGTGCTGGATTTTTTCTTTTTTCAATAACGTCGATAGGAGCTCGGAGGTTTCAATCGATGCGGTGCCAACCAATACCGGCGCACCCTTTTCGGTACAGTCGCGAACATCGTCAACCACCGCATTAAACTTCTCTTCCTGGGTGAGGAAAATCAGATCGTTCAAGTCATCTCTGGCCACAGGCATATTGGTCGGAATCACCACCACAGGCAGGCCGTAAATTTGATGGAATTCAAAGGCCTCAGTATCAGCCGTGCCGGTCATCCCCGCCAGCTTGCCGAAGAGACGGAAGTAATTTTGAAAAGTGGTTGAAGCGAGAGTCTGGCTCTCACTTTGAATCGCGACCCCTTCTTTCGCTTCAATGGCTTGATGCAAGCCCTCAGACAAACGGCGACCTGGCATGGTACGCCCGGTGTGCTCGTCAATTAGCACCACTTCACCCTGCTGAACGATGTATTCAACATCTTTATGAAACATGTGCTGAGCACGTAGGGCGCCGTGCACATGGTGTAACAAGCCCAGGTTAACCGCCTGGTAAAGGCTCGAGCCCTCTTCCAGTAAACCTTCGCTAAAGAGCATGTCCTCAACCTTTTCATGGCCGATTTCAGTCAGCTCCACCTGACGTACTTTCTCATCGACAATAAAGTCGCCTTCGGGCTCAAGCTCACTTTCAGTACTGGTGTCCGTACCACCCTCTTCATCTGTCGCTGTATTGTCGGGCTGAACCACCAAGCCCTGCACCAGTTTGTTGACCTTTTTATACAGCTCGGAACTATCCTGCGCCTGGCCTGAAATAATCAGGGGTGTACGCGCTTCATCAATCAGGATTGAGTCAACCTCATCGACAATCGCATAGGCAAGCCCGCGCTGAGATTTATGCTCCAGACGCAGCACCATATTGTCGCGCAGGTAGTCGAAACCAAACTCGTTATTAGTACCGTAGGTAATATCCGCCGCGTAAGCTTCCTGTCGGCTAACGGGCTTTTCACCTTCGCTATCGAGCAGGAAGGAGCTATCGCCACCCACTGCGTGGGATTGCACAATCCCGACACTCATGCCGAGAGTCAGATACACCGGGCTCATCCAGCTGGCATCGCGCCGTGCCAGATAGTCGTTAACAGTGACGAGATAAACGCCCTCACCAGTCAAGGCATTAAGATAAGCCGGCAGGGTTGCCACTAGGGTTTTACCTTCACCGGTACGCATTTCGGCAATTTTGCCGTCATGCAGTACCATGCCGCCGATCATTTGCGTATCAAAGTGGCGCATACCGAGGCTGCGGCCCGCTGCTTCGCGCACAGCGGAAAAGGCTTCTGGCAGCAATTGATCGAGGCTTTCCCCAGAGCTCAGACGCTCTTTAAACTCGCTGGTTTTATTGCGTAACTGCTCGTCACTGAGATCTTTGAAAGCACTCTCGTGTTGATTAATTTTTTCGACAATTTTACGTAAGCTCTTTAGCTCTCGGTCATTTTTGGTACCGAAAACTTTCTTGAATATTTTACCGACCATGGCAATCGTTAAACCCTGTAATTAACTAATACTAATAACTCACTACTGCGTATCTTATAGCCACGCGGCAGCGAAAACGAGGAACAGCAGAAAATAAGGAAGGAGGGGGTTAACGGATGGTGCGGCGAATATAGCTAGCGGGGTCAACATTGCGACCATTTTTATAGACTTCGAAGTGTACATGGGGGCCCGTAGAGCGTCCGGTACTACCCATTTTGGCGATAACCTGGCCTTTTTTAACCAGGTCACCCACTTTTATCAGGTTAGTTTTGTTGTGCCCGTAACGCGTGACATAGCCTTCACCGTGATCAATTTCGATCAGACGACCATAGCCTTTATAGGGTTCGGAACGAGTGACAATGCCAGAGGCAACGGCGATCACATCCGAGCCCTCTTTACCGGCAAAGTCGACACCTAAGTGCCAGACCTTGCGACCATTGAAGGGGTCCGTTCTTTTACCGTAGCGCGAAGACATCCAGCCCTTGGCAATGGGACGACCTGAGATCGTATTCTCGCGCTTGAGATCGCGGTCGATAATCATCACCCGCAGCAAGTCTAGCTGCTGCTCGCGGTTATCCATCCGTGCTTCAAGCTCGGCAAATAAATCCTGCAAGTCCGACGAAATAATATTGCTCGCCTCAGGGCCTGAGGTCACAAAGTCGGTAGAAAGAGAATCGGTAAGCTGTCTATCGTCAGGCGCGCCTAACTCAGCTGGGCCACCAATTGCAGGCGTATGGCTAAAGTTAAATTCGCCCTTATCGAGCCCGGCAATATCGGTAATCCGCTCGCCGAGTGCGTCCATTCGCACCATGCGAGCCTGAATTTCTGCCAGTTTTTGGGAGTAGGCAGCAATTTTTTTATCGGCACTGGCGACCCCTAGCTGAAGTTCTTCATGTTGTAGATCCAGCTCCGCCTGCACGGCGGCCAGTGCTGCCCGTAGTGAAGCATCACCACGATCACTGTTCGCGCCGACAACCAGTCCCGCACCGAGCGGTACGCCGAGCACACACAAAGACAAGGCCACTTTGGCCCAGGTATTCAGGGTCAGTGTCAGTGATTTACTCTGGCGGGAACTAAGAAAAATAATTTTCATAAACGCACTTTAAAGTCGAGCCTCTACGGGGGAATTAACTAACGTCCTTTGAGCTTCTGCCCTCACTACCTCTCGCCTGTATTACCTCGCTCTTTAAATACCTAAACTGCGGCAATGGCAGGCTTGGAATAGGAAATCGGTGCATCTTGCTCATTGTCTTCGAAAGTTACCACTTCCCATGCGTCCTTTTGTGCGAGCAGTTCACGCAACAACATATTGTTCAATGCGTGACCAGATTTAAAGGCATTGAACTCACCAATCAGGCTATTACCCAGCAAATACAGGTCGCCAATCGCATCGAGAACCTTGTGTTTGACAAACTCGTCCTCATAACGCAAACCGTCCTCATTCAAGACTTGAGCGTCATCCACTGCAATGGCGTTATCCATACTAGCGCCACGAGCGAGACCCTGTGAGCGCAAGTATTCAAATTCGTGCATAAAACCAAATGTGCGGGCTCGGCTCACTTCTTTCACAAAGGAGGTGCTGGAAAAATCGACAGTCACTTCTTTGTTGCGCTCTTTAAAAGCGGGGTGATCAAAATGAATCGTGAAGGTGACTTTAAAGCCATCGAAGGGTTTAAAGGAGGCTGTTTTATCCTCCTGGCTAACTTCAACTAGCTTTTTAATGCGAATAAATTTCTTCGGCGCATCCTGTTCGATAATACCCGCCGATTGAATCAGAAAAACAAAGGGCCCGGCACTGCCGTCCATAATGGGTACTTCTGGGGCGGTGACATCAATGATTGCGTTGTCGATACCCAAACCTGCCATTGCTGACAAAAGATGCTCTACCGTGGAAACGCGCACATCGCCATTGACCAACGAGGTGGAGAGCGTTGTATCGCCAACATTCATCGCCTTGGCTTGAATTTCAACCACCGGATCAAGGTCGGTGCGACGAAATACAATGCCTGTATTCACCGCTGCCGGCTTAAGGGTCAGATAAACTTTTTCACCAGTGTGCAAGCCAACGCCGGTCGCACGGATGGTATTGTTTAACGTACGCTGTCGTATCACTGCTTAAGTCCCCTAAGTACAAGCGCGGGATAGTAGCAAAACCTGTGGCTCGGCTCTACCCATATTGTCGGCCCAAACCCCACAGAGGGGTATGCAGGGTTTAAACCGACACTTTCTACACTACAGCCTACACCACCGCTTTTAGTCAGCTTGGCGGCGCAAAAAAGCCGGTATATCCAAATAATCCATATCGGCTTCCTGATGTGCTGCCACCTTGGCGATTGCTTCACCCTGGGGCTCGGCGGCCACGGCACTGGCTGCAACCGCACCGCCACGTAGTGTTCCACGACCAGCAGTGCGTGTCACTGTCGGCCTGTCAAGCTGGCCATAGTCAATTTCACCATTAGTTTTCAGCGTGTTATCAACCACTTTGGCGGGTACAGGTCGGCTGATTTCCTCAGCGCGACCCAGCCCGGTTGCCACCACAGTGACACGCAACTCGTCACCCATTTCATCATCAATAACGGTACCTACAACCACGGTAGCCTGATCGGAAGCAAACTCCTCAACGGTGTCACCAACATCGGAGAACTCGCCCAACGACAGGTTTGGCCCGGCCGTAATGTTAACCAAAATACCCCGCGCGCCGCGTAGATCGATATCTTCCAGCAATGGACTGTGCACGGCAGCTTCCGCCGCTTCGCGCGCGCGGTTTTCACCACTGGCGATACCAGAGCCCATCATTGCCATACCCATTTCTGACATAACCGTACGAACGTCGGCGAAATCGACGTTGATCATGCCGGGGCGAATAATCAGGTCGGCAATACCTTGTACCGCACCCAGTAACACATCGTTGGCCGCCTTGAAGGCATCCAGCAGGGTCGTATCTTTGCCCAATACAGATAGCAGCTTCTCGTTGGGCACGGTAATCAGTGAATCCACCTTGTCCTTCAGAAACTTGACGCCTTCGTTGGCGATCGCCATACGCTTGCGACCTTCAAAGGGGAAGGGCCGTGTCACGACCGCAACCGTTAAAATACCCAAATCCTTGGCAATATCGGCCACCACTGGCGCAGCACCTGTCCCCGTACCACCGCCCATGCCGGCGGTAATAAAGACCATATCGGCACCTTCTAACACCTCGGCGATACGCTCCCTGTCTTCCATCGCCGCCTGGCGACCGATTTCAGGATTGGCTCCAGCACCCAGACCCTTGGTGATGCCATTGCCCAACTGCAGCAAAGTGGCATCGGGCAGGCCTTTTAGCGCCTGTGAATCGGTATTGGCACAAATGAATTCGACGCCTTCTACCTGGCTATCGATCATATGCCGCACTGCATTACCACCGCCGCCGCCAACGCCGATGACTTTTATTTCTGCCGTTTCCGGCATGCTGTCCACAATTTCAAACATGACTTTTACCCCTCGATTAACGTTGCTATTTAACTAGCTGACTACTCATTAAAAAATTAAAAGTGTTCTTTAAACCAGGCCTTGATGCGTGACATCAAACCCTCGCCTTGCTCACCTTCCTGTGCCTTACCACCTTCACGCTGCTGTTCCAGGCCATAGAGCAACAAACCCACACCCGTTGAATAAATCGGGTTGTTGACGATATCGCTCAAACCTTGAATATTTTGCGGGCAGCCGAGCCGCACTGGCATATGAAAAATTTCCTCTGCCAACTCGACCGCGCCCTCCATTTTTGCCGTGCCGCCGGTTAATACGATCCCGGCAGCAACTAGCTCTTCAAAACCACTGCGCCGCAATTCAGCCTGCACTAGCGTGAACAGCTCGTCGTAACGCGGCTCTACCACTTCGGCTAGCGCCTGGCGGGAAAGATCCCTTGGCGGACGATCACCGACACTCGGCACCTTGATGGTTTCTTCCGGCCGCGCCAGTTTCGCCAGTGCGCAGGCATATTTAATTTTCAACTCTTCCGCGTTAGCGGTGGGCGTGCGCAGAGCCATGGCGATGTCGTTGGTGACCTGATCACCGGCAATGGGTATCACCCCCGTGTGGCGAATCGCACCATCGGTAAAGATGGCAATGTCAGTAGTGCCACCACCCAAATCCACCATGCACACACCGAGCTGCTTTTCATCTTCGGTGAGCACCGCATAACTCGAAGCCAACTGTTCGAGAATGACGTCGTCCACTTCCAATCCACAGCGGCGGATGCACTTTTTAATATTTTGCGCGGCATTGGCGGCACCGGTCACCAGATGCACCTTTGCCTCAAGCCGTACACCCGACATGCCCAGGGGTTCACGTACACCCTCCTGGTTATCGATAATGAATTCCTGTGGCAGCACGTGGAGAATTTCCTGATCGGCGGGAATCGCCACCGCCCGCGCCGCATCAATCACCCGCTCAACGTCGAGGCGGTGCACCTCGCGATCGCGAATAGCAACAATGCCGTGGGAATTGAGGCTGCGAATATGATTGCCCGCAATGCCCGCGTACACCGAGTGAATCTGGCAACCGGCCATTAATTCGACTTCTTGCACCGCCCGCTCAATGGCCGCCACCGTGGATTCGATATTTACCACCACGCCTTTCTTCAACCCCGAAGAGGGATGCATGCCAGTGCCAACGATTTCCAGCTGTCCATCGGGACCCGCCACACCGACAATGGCCACCACTTTTGAGGTGCCAATATCGAGGCCGACGATCATTTGCTCATTGCTATTATTTGCCATGAATTAAGCTCTTTTTCTCTTATTTTTAAGCTGACACATCAGCTTGAAACTTCACTTTTGCGCCACGACACCGCCACACCGTTGTCGTAGCGCGCATCAATCGCTTTAATCTCTTGCTGTCTGCTGGCTAGCTCAACCTGCCAAATCGTCAAAAAGCGCTGTACTTTAGCGATCACATCACCGCGACCCAGTACCACTTCGTGGCCCGACTCCAGCTTCAAACTACGCGCCCCGTGCTCGTCGACACTAAAGGCCACCACTTTTAAGCCTTCGCCAAACATCAATTCACTGACATCGCGAAATTCACTCATTACCCGTCGCGAATGTCCCTCTGGCCCCACCAACAGCGGTAAATTGCCAAGGGTTCTACTGTCTGTCGCTTTAAGTGCGACACCACTGCGATTCAAAAATCCACTGTCACGCCAGCGGGCAATGGGTACTTCTTCAACGATGCTAAGTTGCAAGCGATCGGGCCATTGACGACGCACACTCGCCGAGGCTATCCAGGGATGGGCCTCAAGGCGCTCGCGCACAAGCGTTAAATCGAGGCTGATAAAGCCGCCACCGCTGATATCACCAACCAATACTTCAATGTCACTTTGTGCCACGCGCTGATAGGGGCTATCGACGGAAATATGCGCCAGCGGTCTATCGATGTAGCGATACAGCAACACCGAACCAAAGGCAAAAGTGACCAATACGCCAGCCAACAGTGAAAAATGCACAGCACTTTTCAACCACCCCAACACGCTTTGCAAAGCACCACTACGCCTGACTTCACGCGGCGTTTGGTTGCGTCGAGCACCGCGCCCTTTGGCTCTGGATGGTGTTGTACGCGCCATATCAGGCAGCCCCCCCAGCGACGTTAGAAAGTGTCTTTTTCTCACTCTCAGGCAATGAGGTCTGTAAGATTTCAATCAGTAGATCCGCAAAACTGATGCCTGCCGCCGCCGCTGCCATTGGCACCAAACTGTGGTCAGTCATACCCGGCACGGTATTTACCTCGAGCAAACGCGGCTCGCCATCTGCCGCCATCATCACGTCAACGCGACCCCAGCCCTGACAGCCAAGGCTGTTAAAAGCTTTCAGCGCCAGTGCCTGCATGGCCTGCTCAGCGTCGGCTGATAAACCGCAGGGGCAGATATAGCGCGTGTCGTCGGCCAGATATTTCGCCTCGTAGTCGTAAAACGCTCGATCGGTTTCCAGCTTAATGACCGGCAGTGGACGACCGTTAAGAATGGCGACCGTGTACTCACCACCACTGAGCCAACGCTCAGCAATCACCACGCTGTCAAAAGCATCGGCAGCAGCCCAGGCAGCTTGCAGCTCGTCGCCACTGCTTGCCTTGGCCATGCCCAGGCTCGAGCCTTCACTCGCGGGCTTAACCATCACTTCGCCACCCAGCTCAACTAACAGAGCCGACCAGTTACTGTCTTTATGCAGCAGTGCAAAACCCGCTGTGGGCAGACCAATGCCCTGCCACAATTGCTTGCAGCGCAGCTTGTCCATTGCCAGGGCCGAAGCCAGTACGCCACTGCCAGTGTAGGGCAGGCCCATGCATTCCAGCGCGCCCTGCACGGTGCCGTCTTCACCGCCCGCACCGTGGAGAACGATAAAAACGTGATCCGCTTGTAGCGCTTCCAGCTCAGCTATCCAGCCTGGCCCGAGATCCAGCCCGTGAGCGTCCAGACCTTTACCCTGCAGTGCTGACAGAACGGCCTTACCACCCTTCAATGACACTTCGCGCTCGCCAGACTGGCCGCCGTAAAGTACGACGATTCGTCCTAACGTTGCATTGACAGGGGATGAGGGTTTGATAGCGGACATGCTTATTGCAAACCCCCGTCGGCAAGGAGTTTAACCAGCTTACTGACGCTGCCTGCACCCTGGGTCATGACAATATCGCCCGGCTTAACCAGAGATTTAAGAATGTCGGGGGCGGCCTCTATGGATTCTGCATAAACGGGATCAACCTTACCGCGCTGACGAATAGCGCGACACAGGTGCCGACTGGTGGCAGCGGGGATTTCCTCTTCCCCAGCGGTATAAACGGGCACCATGATTAAGACATCAACCTCGGACAGCACCTCGACAAAATCATCGTAGAGATCCCGCGTACGGGTGTAGCGGTGGGGTTGAAAAATCAGCACCAAACGACGTTGCGGCCAGCCTTCGCGCACCGCCTGTACGGTCGCTTTCACCTCACTGGGGTGGTGACCGTAATCATCCACCAACATGGCTGTGCCCGCGCCGCCGGCAACGGGATAGTTACCGTAGACTTCAAAACGTCGACCGACACCTTGAAAGCCCGCCAGTCCCGCACAAATCGACTCATCACTAAGGCCTTCATCACTGGCCACGGCGATGGCTGCGGTGGCATTCAACATATTGTGACGGCCGGGAATACTCAGCTTGATTGGCAGGCTGCTCAAGCCATCGGGCCGATCTACCTGAAAATACGCGCTACGCTCTTCAACCCCGGCTTCGCTGATACGGTAATCGGCATCTTCGCTAAAGCCATAGGTTAGAACGGGGCGCGACACCAGCGGCATAATTTCTCTCACCACCGGGTCGTCGATACACAACACCGCCAAACCGTAGAACGGCAGGTTGTGGAGGAATTCAATAAAGGTCTGCTTTAACTTTGAAAAATCAAAGTCGTAGGTTTCCATGTGATCGGCTTCAATATTGGTCACCACCGCCACCATGGGCTGGAGGTGCAAAAACGAAGCATCACTTTCATCGGCCTCGGCGACCAGATAGCGACTCTCACCCAATTGGGCGTTGGTGCCTGCACTGGTCACCTTACCGCCAATCACAAAGGTCGGTGCTCGCCCGGCTTCAGCCAACACATTGGCCAGCAGGCTAGTGGTGGTTGTTTTACCGTGGGTGCCGGCAACGGCGATACTGTGGCGATAGCGCATTAGTTCGGCGAGCATTTCAGCGCGGCGCACTACGGGAATACGTGACTCCCGCGCGGCAACAATCTCTGGATTCTCTTCATTGACGGCGCTCGATTGCACCACCACGTCGACACCCTTAACTTGCTCACCCTTGTGGCCAATATCAATATGCGCACCCATGCCCCGTAGGCGCTGAATGTTGGCATTGGCCGCCAGATCGGAACCGGAGATCGTATAACCCTGGTTCAGTAGTACCTCGGCAATGCCACACATGCCACTGCCGCCAATGCCGATAAAGTGAATGCGGCGGATGCGGCGCATTTCCGGAACTGCATAAACGCCACTCATGCCATCACCTCTTCACAGACATCGGCCACCGTGCTCACCGCATCGGGCAAAGCCAGTGCGCGAGCCGCCACGGCCATCGCGACCAGTTGTTGTTTATTAACCAATAATTCTTTTAGCAAAGTCGCCAATGCCTCCGGGTTAAGGTCTTTTTGTTGCATCATCACAGCGGCATCGTTATCGGCCAGCCAGCGCGCATTTTCGCTCTGGTGGTCGTCAATGGCGTGGGGATAGGGAATTAACACCGAGCCTAAACCGACGGCTGTCAGCTCAGAAACGGTCAATGCGCCCGCTCGACAAATCACAAAATCTGCCGCGCCATAGGCCGTCGCCATATCATCGACAAAGGCCACCACCTCTGCGTCGACACCTGCGTCCTCATAGGCTTTTCGTGTTGCGTCAAGATGCTTTTGACCGCACTGGTGAACCACTGTCGGGCGCTCAGTGACAGGCATTAATGCCAGAGCCTTGGGCAACACCTGATTGATGGCCAGCGCACCAAGACTGCCACCCAGTACCAGTAAACGGGGGCGCTGCCCTTCAACTAGAGTCAAACGACTTTGCGGTGCTTCAAGGGCACTGATTTCTCGACGCACCGGATTACCACAGTGTTCGCCTTTTGCCAGGGCATTGGGGAAGGCTTGCAGCACACGGGTCGCCAGCTTTTGTAAAATTCTATTGGTGGTGCCAGCAACGGCATTCTGCTCGTGAATCACCAGCGGCTTGCCCAGTAATCGAGCCGCCAAACCACCGGGGCCGGAGGCAAAACCTCCAAAACCCAGTACACATTGAGGCCCGACACGACGCACCACGCCAATGGCTTGCCACAGTGCTTTCAACAAACCGAAGGGCGCTTTGAACTTACCCACGACACCGCTTTTGCCACGCAGGCCCACCACATCGATAAAGTGCAGGGGAAAGTCTGCACCCGGTACTAAGTCAGCTTCGATACCGCGACGCGTACCCAGCCAACTCACTGTAATACCGCGCGCGCGCAATTCTTCTGCTACCGCCAGTGCTGGAAACACATGACCACCGGTGCCGCCGGCCATGATTAGTACACGCCGGGGCTTCATCGCGCCACCTTCGACTTGGTTTTAGCGGTGCGTTTGGCCAGCGCGGCCATATCGTCCATCTCAATGCCGACCCGCAGTACCAGGGCAATCATCACCGCGCACACCAGCAAGCTACTGCCGCCGTAGCTAATAAACGGCAGCGTTAAACCTTTGGTGGGTAGCAGTCCCGAGGTCACGCCGATATTAATAAACACCTGCCCAGCCAACAGTATGCCGACACCAAATACCACATAGGCTGAAAACCAGTCCTGGCGCTGCACCGCTCTGCGGGCAATGATAAAAATCCGCGCAATCATCAAAGCAAATAGCGCCATTACTACCAACACACCCACTAAGCCAAACTCTTCGGCGAGAATGGCAAATACAAAATCGGTGTGAGCCTCAGGCAAATAGAAGAGCTTTTGCACACTGTTGCCCAGCCCCACGCCAAACCACTCACCGCGGCCAAAGGCAATCAACGACTGGGTCAATTGATAACCATCGCCAAACTGTTGCGCCCAGGGGTCGAGAAAAGTTATCAGTCGACGAAAGCGATATTCGGAGGTCAAGGCCAGTGTCGCGACGCCAGCGATACCCACTGCCATCAAGCCTATAAATTGCCACAGACGTACACCGGCAATAAAAAGCATTACCAGCACGGTCGCCGCCATCACCACCGTTGAGCCAAAGTCGGGCTCCAGCAGCAGTAAAAAGGCAAACACGCCGAGTACTGCCAGCGGAATGGCAAAGCTGTGCCAGCTGTCCTGTAAGCGCAATTGATGGCGCTGTAAATAGGCGGCAACGAAGAAGATCATGCAGATCTTCGCCAGCTCGGAAACCTGCAGGGTAAACATCCCCAGTTTGAACCAGCGACGGCTGCCATTAACCGAGTGACCTACACCCGGAATCAATACCAGCGCCAGCGCCAGCGCTCCGGCAACAACCAACAAACCGGAATGCTCATACCACCAGGCCATAGAAATTTGCAGTACTAGCCATGCCGCACTGATAGCAATCAGCAGGTACATAAGGTGGCGTTTGGTGAAGAAAAAGGCATCGCCGTATTTGTGATCGGCAAAACTGATGGATGCCGACATAATCATCAACAGACCCACCGAAACTAACGCCACCACGGCGATCAGTAAATAGCGGTCGACATACTGTAGTGGCCTGGGCTGCCAGAAGCCGGTAAACAGGTTCAGCACAGGGAAGTTTGCCGCTATGCCCGTAGTATTCGTAGCAACAGGCGCATTCATTTTCGCACTGCTCATGATGTAGCCTCCGCACCAAGGCCGTTCACGGCTGCAACAAAGCAGCGACCGCGCTCTTCAAAACCGGTAAACATATCAAAGCTGGCACACGCCGGTGACAGCAAAACGATATCCCCCGAATGCGCCAGGCGCGCAGCAGCACTCACGGCCCCCTGTAGGGATGTGGCGTTAATACAGGGTACATCTTTGCCACAAGCCTGGGCCAATTGAGCGGCATCTTCGCCCATCAATATGACCTGCTTAACCCTGCCGGGCAGAGCTTTTGCCAGGGCGCTAAAGTCTTGTCCCTTGGCCTGACCACCGGCAATTAGAATGATATTGGCTGAGTTATCTTCTGTATCTGCAATCTCATCAAACAGACCATTAATCGCCGCCACCGTGGCACCGACATTGGTCGCCTTGGAGTCATCAATCCAGATCACCCCCTCACGCTCGGCAATATTTTGACAACGGTGAGCCAGACCGGGAAAGCAACGCAGGGCCGCCAACATCGACTCACGGGGTAAACCGACAGCGTGACCCAAAGCGAGAGCAGCCAGCGCATTAGCAATATTGTGGCGACCTTTAATTCGCACATCAGCCACCCGCATCAGTGGCTCGAACTGAAAGGCCAGCCAGCTTTCACCCTCGTGTTTGATCAGGCCAAAAGCGCAAAAATCAGGTTTACTTAAACCAAAGCTCCAGTTGGTGACGGCATCGCTAATCAAGGGCTGCGACAAGTAATCATCACGGTTGACCACAATTTGCCTTGTGCCTTTAAACACGCGGTGCTTGGCGCGATGATAATCGAGAAGGGACGCGTAGCGATCCATATGGTCGGGGCTAACATTGAGCACTGTGGCCACTTCCGCGCCCAGTGTCGCAACACTTTCTAGCTGAAAGCTGGACAACTCAAGTACATATAAATCTTTGTCGTCAGCCAGTAATTCCAACGCCGGAGTGCCAAGGTTGCCGCCAACACCGGCATTTTTACCAGCCAGCCGGGCCATTTCACCTAGCAAGGTCGTCACGGTGCTTTTACCGTTAGAGCCGGTAATTGCCACAATGGGTGCCTGGGCGTGGCGAGCAAAGAGCTCAATATCGCCAATAATTTCTACCCCTGCGTTTACCGCCTCAACCAGCGCCGGGGTATCGAGGGGTAGACCAGGACTAACGATCAACTGATCGGCGCTACACAGGGTAGCCGCGTCAAGCTGGCCCAACTCAGTGCGCACATCGGGCAGTTCTTTGTGTAGCTGCGCCAAAGCTGGCGGTTGCTCACGGCTATCGACGACCACAAAAGGTTCACCCTGCGCCGACAGAAAGCGCGCCACAGACAAGCCGGTGGCGCCAAGGCCCACTACGACGGTCAGTCTGTTGCTCGCTATTAATTCTGCCACGTTACCCTCTTGCATCTTTATTTCTGTCGATCCCTTATCGCAACTGTTTCTCGTAACTACTTCTCTGAATTATTTATCTCAACTACTCATCTCAACTTCAGCGTCGCCAGGCCAAAGAGCACCAGCATTACGGTGATAATCCAGAAGCGCACAATCACTCGCGGCTCCGGCCAGCCCTTCAATTCATAGTGATGATGGATGGGGGCCATACGGAAAATACGCTTGCCGGTTAATTTGAAAGAGGCCACCTGCATAATCACCGAGACAGTCTCCAACACGAAAATGCCGCCCATGATGAAAAATACAATTTCCTGGCGCACGATCACGGCGATAACACCCAGCGCGGCTCCCAACGACAGAGCGCCGACATCACCCATAAATACCTGTGCGGGATAGGTGTTAAACCAGAGAAAGCCAAGGCCCGCCCCACCCAGGGCAGAGCAAAAAATCATCAACTCACCAGCACCGCTAATAAACGGAATATGCAAATACTCAGCAAAAGTGGCATGGCCCGTGAGATAGGCAATGATGCCCAGCGCGCCACCCACCAGTACCGTTGGCATAATGGCCAGACCGTCGAGGCCGTCAGTAAGGTTGACCGCATTACTCGAACCGACAATCACAAAATAGCTCAACACCACGTAAAACAAGCCCATGGGCCAGGCGACATTTTTAAAGAAGGGCACGATCAGCTCTGTTTCGGCGGGAGAAATAGCACTGCTATAAAGGAATATCCCTGCGGCCAAACCAGCCACCGACTGCCAGAGATACTTCCAGCGGGCGGGTAAACCCGCAGAGTTTTTCTCCACCACTTTGCGGTAGTCGTCGACCCAGCCAATCAGGCCAAAGGCGAAAGTGACCAGTAGCACCGTCCACACATAGCGATTTGTCAGGTCTGCCCACAGTAGTGTGGAGACAAAAATCGACATTAAAATCAAGGCACCACCCATCGTCGGCGTGCCCGATTTAACCAGGTGACTCTGCGGGCCATCGCTGCGTACCGACTGACCGATTTGCAGGGCGTTGAGCTTCCTGATCATGTAGGGGCCGAACACCAGAGAAATAAGCAGCGAGGTCAGCATGCCGAGAATGGCGCGTAGTGTCAGGTACTTGAAGACACCAAAAGCGCTGTAATACTCGCTTAGATAATCCGCCAGTAATATGAGCATCAGTCGTTTTCCTCAATTATTTGCGCCACCACGTCTTCCATGGCAGCACTGCGAGAACCTTTTACCAGCACCACAGCATCACTATTTAATTGCTCACTCAAAGCTGCACTCAACGCGGCTTTGTCGGCAAAGTGCCCACTGCCCTCACCAAAAGCGGAGGCTGTCACAGCACTGAGCACACCCGTGGTGAATAGCTCGTCGATACCGGCATTGCAGGCGTAGGCGCCAATTTCACGATGCATGGCTTTCTCTTTAGGGCCCAGCTCGGCCATATCACCGAGTACCAGCAAGTGCCTGCCCGGCATGGCGACCAAGGCATCGATCGCTGCTTTAACAGAACCGGGGTTGGCGTTGTAGCTATCGTCAATAATGCGCGCACCGCGAATACCCGGCTTGCTTTCCATACGTCCGGGGGCCGCTACCATGGCGGCAAGTCCGGCGGCAATGCTGACCAAATCAGCCCCCGCTGCTACCGCACAGGCTGCCGCAGCCAGCGCGTTAGAAATATTGTGGGCACCGGGAATGGCGAGTTGAATTTCAATTTCACCCAGGGGTGAATGCAAAACAAAGCTGGCGCAGGCCTCGGTATTAAATTGCACATTCGATGTGTAAAAATCGGCTGCGCTATTCTCAACGCTAAAGCTGTGGCTATTGGTGCCGTGAGCGCCTCGAAGCCATTGCTCATACCAGGGTTCGTCGAGATTCAGGATGGCAGTGCCACAGTTGTCGAGGCCGCTATATATTTCACCCTTAGCACTGGCAACACCCGCCAGGGAGCCAAAACCAGCAACGTGAGCCGGCATAACATTGGTCACCACGGCGATAGTGGGTCGGGCGATACTGCACAGGTAGTCGATTTCACCGCCCGCACTGGCACCCATTTCAATCACTGCAAACTGATGTTCCGGCTGTAACTTCAACAGCGTTTGCGGCACGCCGATGTGGTTGTTCAAATTGCCCGCCGTGGCTAACACTTCGCCTTTGCAGCGCAAAATAACGGCCAGCATTTCCTTCACCGTAGTTTTGCCGCCACTGCCGGTGATCGCTATCAACGGGCCGGTAAATGTCTTGCGCGCCAGAGCCCCGAGCTGACCAAGGGCCTGCACCGTGTTGGGCACTACCCACTGGGGTATCGCCAGGCGCTTATCGGGGGTTTCAACCACCATGCCGCAGGCCTTTAGCGCGGCGCTTTCAAGAAACTGATGGGCATCAAAATTATCGCCGCGCAGAGCGACGAATAAGTCACCGTTAGCCAAACTGCGGGTATCGGTGCAGACACGGGCAAAGTGGCAGTCGGGGTAAAGCAAGGTGCCGCCATAATTGACTGCAGCCTGAGACAAGCTTAATCGCGTCATACTTTGCGAGTTCATGACTCACCTCTTTCACGCAGGGCCAAACGCGCTTCGGCGACATCATTAAAAGGCAGACGCTGGTCTTTAATCAGTTGGTAGTCTTCGTGACCTTTGCCGGCTATCAGCACCACGTCCTGCTCAGTGGCATTGCTCACAGCAAAATGAATTGCGGCGCGTCTATCGACGAAGACTTGAGGCTCACCCGCCTTGTTTGAAGCGCCAGGTACACCTTCCAACACAGCGTCAATAATGGTTTGTGCGTCTTCGCTACGGGGATTGTCACTGGTAATCACCAGCTGGTCGGCCAGCTCTGCGGCGATAGCACCCATCACGGGACGCTTGCCCTGATCGCGATCACCGCCACAGCCAAAGACACACCAGAGGCGGCCCTGACAAGCGCTGCGCAAAGCCCTCAGTGCCTTTTCAAGCGCATCTCCAGTGTGGGCATAATCAACCACAACTACGGGCAAGGCCTGGGCATCGACCACTTCAAGACGACCGGGCACGGGCTTTAATTGTGCGACCGCAGCCAGCACCGCAGGTAGGGCATAACCTTCAGTACAAGCCACACCAATCACGGCGAGTAAATTACTCAGGTTAAAGTCACCCTGCAGATAACTGCGCAGCTCACCCTGGCCCCAAGGGGTCGTCAATTGAGCACGCATACCCTGCAAGCCAAAGGTCGGGGCCTCCGCATAAATATCCGCATCTTTTTGTGAGCATGAATAACTGTAGCAACTGATTTCACTGGAAGCGGCCAGCTCGGCAATAATGGCTCTACCCGCTGCGTCATCGCGATTAACAATGGCATTTTTCAGACCCGACGCCTTAAATAGGCGGGCTTTAGCCTGCTGATAGGCCGCCATTGTCTGATGATAATCGAGGTGGTCCTGGCTCAAGTTAGTTAACACGGCCGTACTAAAGTGGAGCCCCCCAACCCGACCCTGGTCGAGACTGTGGGAAGAAACCTCCATCGCCACCACCCCTGCACCATCATCCAGTAAATCGGCAAGGATGCGCTGCACACTGACCGCATCCGGCGTCGTTAAGCCGGTATCGGTCAAGCTTGATTTTGTGCTCACCTCATCAGACGACAGCAGGCCATAACCCAGGGTACCGATCACGCCCGCCGGCTTACCCAGTATCGCAAACAACTGGGCCAGCAATTGCGTGCAGGTGGTTTTGCCATTCGTGCCAGTAATACCAATGACCGGCAGGCTGGCACTGGGGTCGGCATAAAAGCGACCGGCAATGGCACTGACTTTGTGCGCCAAATTCTCAATAGCGATCACCGGCAAAGGTGTTTCGTCGGTAGTGTTAAAGCCTTCACTTTCAACCAGAGCGGCCACGGCACCTGCCGCTTTTGCCTGCGCTAGATAATGTCGGCCATCGCTGTGCAAACCCGGAAAGGCAATAAACAATTCGTTCGGTTCCAGCTTGCGACTGTCTAATTGCAGGCCACTGACCACCAGGCTCATCAATTCGACGGGCAAGCTTGTGTGCGACACGTTCAGATCTGCCAGTAGCTCACCCAGAGCAATACCCGCTAGTGGCCGAGGCGATGTCATCACGAATCACCCCCGCGCTTTAAAACAGTGCCCTTAACCAGCTTCGACTCGGGTACTTTCAAGGGCGGCACACTCATCAGGCGCAGCGCCTCGGCGGTGACTTTCGAGAACACCGGTGCCGCCACCAAACCCCCGTAGTAATCTTTGCCGCGAGGGTCATCGATCACCACCACCGTCACTAAACGCGGCTTGTCGGCGGGGGCCATACCGGCAAACAAACCGACATAGCTATCCTTTTGATATCCACCGGCGCCGACCTTATGGCTGGTGCCGGTTTTACCCGCCACTTCATAGGTGTTAATGGCCGCGCGGGTGCCTGTACCCTCTTTTTCGATCACAGCCTTCATCATTTGGCGCACGCTGGCGACAATCTTTTTATCGATAACCTGTTCTTCAGGCCCGGGGAAAACACCCTCTGCGGCGGAAACTTTTAACAGTGAAACCTGCTTTTTAATGCCGTTATTGGCCAGCACAGCGTAGGCATTAGCCAGCTGCAAAGGCGTCGCAGCCATACCGTAACCAAAGGCCAGGGTGGCCGTTTCGACATCTCGCCAACGGCGTTTGCTCGGCAATAAACCCGCGCTTTCGCCAGGGAAGCCAGTACCGGGACTATGCCCGAGACCCACGCGATCAAACACACCACGAATTTCTTCTGGTCCAACTTGCAGGGCAATTTTAGTGGTGCCAACCTGGCTCGACTTGGCAAGAATACCGCTGAAATCCAGCTTGCCGTAATCGCGATGATCTTTGAAGGTTTTACGCCCAACACGCAAGTAACCGGGGCTGGTTTCAATCACGGTGCCAGCGTGAAACTTACCGCTTTCCAGCGCCGCAACCATGGTTAGGGGCTTCATCACCGAGCCCGGCTCCAGCAAGTCAGTGAGCGCGCGATTGCGAGTGCTGCCCACTTTCAGGCGTGAACGATCATTGGGATTAAACGAAGGCTGATTCACCATCGCCAACACTTCGCCGGTCTGCACATCGAGAACCACCACTGAACCTGACTTGGCGCGATACTGCTGCATCGCCGCCTTTAATTCGCGGTAGGCGATGTACTGCAAACGCAGGTCAATACTCAGCGCCAGGTTGCTACCGGGCTTCTCGCTTTCAATCAGCTGCAGCTCTTTGATCACCTGACCCTTGCGATCTTTCAACACTCGCTTGCTGCCGGTAGCGCCGTAGAGCCAGTCGTCAAAGGCCAGCTCCATGCCCTCCTGCCCACGATCGTCGATGCCCGTAAAACCCACCAGCTGCGCCGCCACTTCACCGGCGGGATAATAGCGTTTGTATTCCTCGCGCTTGAAAATACCGACGATTTCGAGATCGAGTACTGCCTCTGCCTGTGGCGGGGTCAACTGGCGCGCCAGATACATAAATTCTTTTTTGCGATAGAGCTCGATACGCTTTTTCAGATCGCCAACGCGCAGCTTTAAACGTCGCGCCAGCATCGCCAGCTTATCGCCATCCACTTCGAGCAACTGGGGGTTGGCCCAAATAGAAACGACGGGGGTACTGATCGCCAGCGGCTCACCACGGCGGTCGGTAATGACGCCGCGATAAGCGGGAATATCTACGGTGCGCAGGGTGCGGTTGTTACCCTGATTTTGTAAAAATTTAAAACCCTGATGCACATCGGGCATAACCTGCAAACCGGCAACGTGGCTCAGGGCCAGTACGCCCAACGAAAACAGCGCAACAACCATGCTCCAATAACGCCAGGGGGCGATACTGCGCACACGCGCGCCCGAACCGCGACGAGCCGATACTCGGTCTCGCTTTTCGCGGTTTTTCGGACGCTGCTTGTCTGCGCTTTTTCCCACTATCCCATCCTTATTATTGAGCCGCTATTGCTACAGCCCCTTAAGGTTTGACTCTGACGATTTCGTCCAGTGCAGGCACCTGCATATGCAGTTTGCCGAGGGCTAATTGCTCAACCCGGTAGAGCGATGCCTGGGCACCGGCTTCGAGCAAATTCTGCCCGCGAGCAATTTCCAGACGGTTTTTCTCCTGCTGCAACTGCGCCAGCTCGCCGTATAACAAACGACACTGATGGCTGACATAAACCACACCCAGCCCGCTGAGCAATACCGCCATCCAGCTCAGCAGCAAGCAGCTACTTAAGCGACTAAAACGCGGCAAGCTTGCTGTTACCGCCACCTCACTTCACCTTCGCCGCAACGCGCATTACTGCGCTGCGCGAGCGAGGGTTCTGCTCAACCTCTGCGGCGCTGGCCTTTAAGGCTTTGCCAACATTGCGCAAGCGACGAATAATTTGATCTTCTGGAATCGCCAAACCACGCGGTATCACCGGGTGGGTGTGGCCGCGAATAAAGCGTTTGACGATACGATCTTCCAGGGAGTGAAAACTGATCACTACCAGCCGGCCGTCAACTGCGAGTAAGTCGACAACACAATCGAGCAGTGAACGCAGGTCATCTAACTCGCGATTCAAAAATATGCGAATCGCCTGAAAGGCTCGGGTCGCCGGATGCTTGCCCTTTTCCCATGCGGGGTTGGCGGCAGCGACAATGTCAGCCAGCTCGCCAGTGCGGGTAATGAGTTTTTCCTCTCTCGCCTCAACAATGGCTTTTGCCATGCGGCGGGCAAACTTCTCTTCGCCATATTCTTTAATCACGCCGGCAATTTCGGACTCTTCGGCAACGGCAATCCACTGGGCTGCACTTAAACCTCGGGTTGTGTCCATGCGCATATCGAGAGGGCCGTCGCGCAAAAAGCTAAAACCGCGCTCGGCATCATCCAGCTGGGGTGACGACACACCGAGATCGAGCAACACGCCACTGACTTTGCCAGCCTGTCCGCGCTCACGCAGCAGGCTTTCGAGATCGGCAAAGGAAGCCTGTACCATTTCAAAGCGGACATCGCCGTCAAACAAATCGTGGCCCACGGCGCAGGCCTCGGTATCTTTATCAATCGCCAGCAAATGCCCCTCGGGGGATAGCCGCTCCAGCACCAGGCCCGAATGCCCACCCCGGCCGAAGGTACCGTCAACATAGTATCCATCGACGTCACCGATCAGGGCATCAACGGCCCCGTCTAACAGCACGGTAATATGGGCTTTTCTAGCAGCTGGCATCAGGCGGCCACCCTCACAATGACAATGATTGAATGTCTTCGGGAATCTCCAAACCACTGGCTACTTCATCCAGCCAGGCTTTACGATTACTATTCCAACTCTCCGTATCCCACAGCTCGAGCCGATGACTTTGACCAACCAATGTGACCTTCTTGTCCAGCTTTGCGTAATCGCGCAATTCCTGGGGTATCAACACGCGGCCACTGCCATCCAAATCCAGATCGCGGGCATTGCCGATCAGCAAGTGTTGCAGGCGGCGGGTATCTTTATTAAAGGTCGACATACGGGCGATTTTGACTTCCATCTCTTCCCACTCGGGACGCGGGTAAATAAACAGGCAGGTATCGGTAATGCTAATCGTCGCCACAAGGCTACCGCTAAACTCGGACATCAAGGCGTCACGGTACCGAGCGGGAATAGCCATCCGCCCTTTGGTATCCATGTTGATTTCGTTGCTGCCTCGAAACACCACAAACTCTCACGATTATTATTAAAAAGGCCACTTTGGCCCACTTTCACCCACAATTCGACACTATAGACTCGAGACAATTAAAGTCAACACTCAACAACTGGCAAACATGCACGAAAATGCTGACATTTCCCGCGAACTTACAGGGAAAAGCCCATAAAGTCGATAAAGGGAGAGGGGATAAGCGAGGTAAAACAGAACGATAAAAACAGAACTTAAAGTAACACTTTAAGAAAGAGATTAATTTGATCTATTAATAGCAGCTACTAAGAACCTATGCATCGAACTAACCGCCTGCTGCAAACGGCAAGACCGCTCCGCGACAAGGGCCACCCTGTTCTTAATTAAGGTATGCTCCCGCCTTCCAATACCACCACGGTGTATTTGCTTGAATCCATCATTGATTAGAAAGACCCACCGCTGGCTAGGCTTAATTGCCGCAATACAACTGCTGATCTGGACGGCATCTGGCTTGTTCTTTTCCATAGTGCCCATTGACGACGTGCGCGGTACCCACCTGCTGCAAGCCCCACCTGCACTGCGGCTGGATCATGTCAGACTGATCTCTCCCAGCTCTCTGGTTTCGCAACACAAAGAGCTCGCCATGCTGAGCCTGGGCAACGTTCAATTACAGCAGCGCTTATATACACCTGTTTATATCGTTAAGCTGGAAGACAAGCTCTCGGCCTACCACGCGGAAACTGCGGCAAAGCTCTCCCCATTGACAGAGACTGAAGCCCTCTCGATCGCCTCTAACGCCACCCGCTTGCCGGCTCTATCGGCAACGTGGGTCACCGAGGTCAGCCAGGGCAGTGAATATCGGGATGGCGAACTACCGGCCTGGAAAATCGAACTCAAAGGCGTGGACGAGGCCAATCTATGGATAGGCGCCAACACGGGAAAAGCGAGCGCCATTCGCACTAACACCTGGCGGCTTTACGACCTCCTCTGGAGTCTGCACATTATGGATTACGTCGACCGTGATAATTTTAATTCCTGGCTGCTGCGGGCTTTCGCCCTGCTGGGCGTGATTACCGTAGCCTCTGGTATAGCCCTGTTTTTTATATCGGCTAAACAGAGAAAACGCAGGCCATCAACTAACTAGGCAACACCAAGTACGGTGCTTAAAACTAGCGTTTTCAACTAAGAAAAGATTCTTCGGCAAGAAAAATTCCTCAACGAACAAGAACCTTCTGCCGAAAAAGAGCCTTAAGCTAACAAGAGCCTTCGGCCTATAAAAAGTTGGGAGCCGGCCTGTAAGCCGGGTTCTGTCGAGAACAGTCATTCCTCTGGGATGCACGTCGCCGTACACCTCAAGCAACCTACCCGGATCCAGCGCGGACCACGCCTATTGGATCCCTATTTGGTCTTGCTCCGAGTGGGGTTTACCCTGCCACGCCTGTTACCAGTCGCGCGGTGCGCTCTTACCGCACCATTTCACCCTTACCGGCAGCGAACTGCTTAGGCGGTATATTTTCTGCGGCACTTTCCGTAGGCTCACGCCTCCCAGGCGTTACCTGGCACTCTGCCCTATGGAGCCCGGACTTTCCTCCATCCCGACCGCCATTTGCTCAATAAAGAACGCACAACAAACCGGAACAGCGACTGCTCAGCCGACTCCCGGGCGAGAGGGTAGCAGAACTTGGCGAGCAGACAAGTAGAAACTGAAAAACAATAAGCGCAGTGGCAAAATAGCCACACTGTTTCGGGCTGACATCACCCTAAAAAATAGACTACTATTCAGCCAGCTTAATAAAAATAACAATCGACGGACCACCAAAATACCCACCAAATTTTAACCAAAAAACACACCATTTCTAAAAAAGGAGCACCGCTATGCCACAAGTAGAAACCGCCATGGGACCCATCGATGTCGACGACATCGGTATGTGCCTGATGCACGAGCACATCATTATCGCCGACTGGGACATGCGCCAGAACTATGACGATTACGTCGACGTTGAAAAAGAAGTGCCGAAAGCCGTTGGCTCACTGAATGCAGCGAAAGAGCGCGGCGTTAAAACTATTGTCGACCTGACCCCGGTCAACCTGGGTCGCGATATTCGCTCTATCATCGCCGTATCAAAGGCCTCTGGCGTTAACGTCATTTGCCCCACCGGCTTTTACTGGACCGAAGAGGCCTGGATGCACGGCTGGGATGCCAAACACCTGTCAACCTATATGATCCGTGACATCACCCAGGGCATTCTCGACACCGACGTTAAAGCCGCCATTATTAAATGCGCCACCGACCACACCGGCGTCGATGAATTCAACAAGAAACTCTTACAGTCGACCGCCATCGCCCACCGCGAAACCGGCGCGCCCATTTCCACCCACACCACCATTGCCAATACCTCGGCACGGGATCAGGTTGCCGCCTTTAAAGAATTTGGCGTCGATATGAGCCGCGTGGTCATCGGCCACCTGGGCGACTCAACGGATATCGATTATCTCGAAGAGATTCTCAGCAGCGGCTGCTTTATCGGCATGGATCGCTTTGGCCTCGAAGCCTTTTTGCCCACCGACGAGCGCGTACAGACCGTCGTGACCTTGTGTGAAAAGGGCTACGCCGGACAAATGGTTGTCTCCCACGATGCCTGTAGTTTTCAGGATTTCTTCGACGGTGAATACGTTGAGAAATTTGCCCCCAACTGGTGTTACGAGCACGTGCCCCGCGATGTACTGCCCGCACTACTGGCTGGCGGCGTCAGCCAGGCCGACGTTGACACCATGATGGTTGCCAACCCGAAGAAAGTCTTTTCAGCGGGTGGCGGTTATTAAGGTTGGTCTAACTTAGCTAACAAAAAAGGCGCGCTGATTTAATCATCAGCACGCCTTTTTTTATTCTGTCTCTCAAAGTATGGGCCAGAATTATTTAGCCGGCACACGGGGCCGACGAATCAAACCCTCTTGCATGCACGATGCCACCAGCGTGCCATCGCGGCTATAAAAATTACCCAAATTGAGACCTCGCGAGCCGCTGGCCGAAGTGCTCTCCATCATATAGAGCACCCACTCATCCATGCGAAATTCACGGTGAAACCACATAGCGTGGTCAAGACTGGCCGCCTGCATACCCTCGCTGGAAAAACGCTCACCGTGAGGGCGCAGCGCCGTGCCCATCAGGTAAAAATCGGAGGTATAGGCGAGTAGCGCCCGATGCAGCATGGGCGAGTCGGGCACTTTCGTGTTAACCCTAATCCAGAAACCCTGCACCGGTGGTCTATCACTTTTATCCCACAGGTCATGGGGATAAATCGGCCGCATTTCGACCGGGCGCACACTGGTGAAAAAGGCGCGGCGCTCCTCGGGCAAGGTCTCGGCCATAGCCATGCGTAGTTCCGATTCGCAGGGCAAGTCCTCGGGGGCGGGCACATCGGGCATCTCAACCTGATGAGAGTAGCCCTCCTCGGCTTTCTGAAAAGATACCGACAGAATAAATATCGGTTCACCTTTCTGAATTGCCACTACCCGCCGGGTGGTAAAACTGCCGCCGTCGCGCACCCGCTCAACATCGTAAATAATCGGCACGGTCTTATTGCCCGGACGCAAAAAATAGGCATGCATCGAGTGCGCCTCCCGACCCTCGACTGTCTCCCCCGCCGCCATCAGAGCTTGAGCCAACACCTGACCACCAAAGACGGCAACGGCGCCAATATCCTGATTTTGTCCGCGAAATAAATTGTTGTCGAGGCGCTCAAGGGTAAGCAGGCCAAGTAATTCGGTGGGATTCATACTACATTTACTTCCTAACAATAATTTTTAGTAACAAAAGAGGTGGCGTCAATGAATGCAAATACCGCTTATAAAAAGAAAACCACCCGCGTTAATGGTTATGAAATGCGCTATGTGGAAATCGGCGAAGGCGAGCCTATCGTGTTTTTACACGGCAACCCGACCTCATCTTATCTTTGGCGTAACATAATACCCCATTGCGAACCCCTAGGCCGCTGCATTGCACCCGACCTAATAGGCATGGGCGATTCACAAAAGCTCTCGCCCTCCGGGCCGGACAGCTACCGCTTTGTCGAACACCGCGACTACCTCGACGCCCTGCTCGACCACCTTGGCGTACACGGCAATGTCACCCTGGTACTGCACGACTGGGGTTCGGCACTGGGCTTTGACTGGGCCAATCGCCACCGCACTGCGGTGAAAGGCATTGTCTATATGGAAGCCATCGTAAAAACCCTCAGCTGGGACGAATGGCCGCGCTCAATGAAACCCATCTTTGAAGGTTTCCGCTCACCGGCAGGCGACGCCATGGTGCTCGACAACAATGTGTTTATCGAACAGGTACTGCCCGCATCCATCATGCGCAAACTTTCTGAAGAAGAAATGGCCGAGTACCGCCGCCCCTTTTTTAAACCCGGCGAAGACCGCCGCCCAACACTCACCTGGCCACGACAAATACCGATAGATGGCGAACCCGCAGACGTCGCCGCCATCGTCGACAGCTACAGTAAATGGTTAAGCCAAAGCGACCTGCCCAAGCTCTTTATCAACGCCGAACCCGGTGCCATTCTGCGCGGCCCAGCCCGAGACTTTTGCCGCACCTGGCCAAACCAAAGCGAAGTCACCGTGAAAGGTATTCATTTTATTCAGGAAGACTCAGCCGATGAAATCGGCGAGGCTATTGTTGATTGGCTAAAATTTTAGTGGTGTTGATTCGTCTATACCAAGCTGGATATACCAGGCCGGTAGCCACTTTAAGCGTGTTAATTTTGGCACTCACTCTTCGGGAGTTTAAATACAAACCAGAGCAGACGGTACAAAGCAGAGCTTGTCTTGCCACAACAAAATACTTGGTTGCAAGACCAGCCCCTTTTTCACTCACACCAAAACCATCTTTCCAATAATTGCCATAGCCCCTCAGATTAGTGCTATTAAGCGCATGCTATAGTCAAAAATTTGGATCAATCAATGACAATTGCCGAGCAGCCATCAAAGCTGAGCCTTCCGCAAACTAACCCCGGCGTTGCCACAGTACTCGAATACCTGATCATTAGATTCCCCTATATTGATGCTGATCTTTGGCGGCAGCGCATTACCGATGGCAAGGTACACCGCCACGACGGCTCGCTAATAACGACACAATCGCCCTTTCAAGCCCAACAACGCATCTACTATTACAAGGAAGTCGAAAACGAGCCAACAATCCCCTTTGAGGAGATCATTCTATTCCAGGATCAGCATATTTTGGTGGCCTATAAACCCCACTTTCTAGCCGTAATTCCCGGCGGCATTTATGTCAATGAATGCCTGCAAAACCGCTTGCGACGCAGTACAGGTATTGCGACCTTACAAGCGCTACACCGGCTGGATAGAGTGACTGCCGGTTTGGTGCTGTTCTCTGTTAACCCCGACACCCGCCATCGCTACCATCATTTATTTGAAACACGACAAATACACAAAACCTATCAGGCCATTGCCCAAATCAGTAACGGTAAAAACCTAATAGGCCAGGAGTGGGAAATTAAAAATCGTATCGAGCGATCCAATCCACTCTTTTGCATGCGTGTAAGCGAGGGCGAAGTCAATAGCCACTCAGTAATTCGGTGCTTGCAACAAACGACTGAAAAGGCCTTATTTGAATTAAACCCCATTACGGGTAAAACCCATCAATTGCGTGTTCACATGCAGGCATTGGGCTGGCCTATATTAAATGACAAATATTACCCGCAATTACAGCCGCTATCGGCCGATAACTATTCAGCACCCTTACAGTTACTGGCAAAAGAGCTTAGGTTTATTGACCCGGTGACGGAGAAGCCAAGACATTTTCGTTGTGACAGGAGCTTATCGCTGGAATGAGCTGATAAAGCCAGTGACGGACAAGTATTTGAGTCCATCATAGGGCCTGCCATTCAAATTATAGTTAGCCATAAACCCTGCTGTAACGACATAGTTAACCTGGCCATCTAGCCAGAGGCGATAAGAGTGGGTATCGGGATAATTGCCCTTCGGAATTACAAATCAAAGGCCTGAACCCGGCGCCATTCTGCGAGGCCCAGCGCGGGACTTTTGCCGCACTTGGCCAAACCAAAGTGAAGTCACCGTCGATGGTATTCACTTTATTCAGGAAGACTCAGCCGATGAAATTGGTGAAGCCATTGTGGATTGATTACCTGAATAATGCAGGCATCAGAGCAAATCATCGTATCGTCGATACAAATATTGGATCGGCGTAGATTGATACTGCATTACCAGGCCCTGGCAATTTTTATTGCACTGACTTTTTTTAAAACCTTCAGCGAGGAGGAATGACTTCCCACCTCCTCACCCCCCCTCAACCACCTTTCTTACTACGAAAATCCTCCCCTATCGCAAACAGGCAGGGGATTAAAAACAGCACATAAATCGTCGAGCTGACCATGCCACCAATACTTGGCGCGGCGATAGGTTGGGTGATATCCATACCCGAGCCGGAGGCGATAATAATCGGCAGCAGGCCAAGTACGGTGGTGGCAACGGTCATTAACTTGGGGCGCAGGCGAGCGACGGAGCCATCGACAACAGCATCCATATACGATTGGCTTTCACTTTTATTAATTAATGCATCGCGAATAAATTCGATCATTAATATGCCGGTTTGAATGGCGACGGCAAGCACGGCGATGTAGCCAATAACTACGGCGGTGGTGAGCGTAAAACCCAGCGCCCATTGCAGCACGACGCCACCGATAAGTGCGAAAGGGGCAGAGAGTAAAATAAGTGAGCTTTCGAATAATGATTTAAAAGCCAACATTAACAGGGCAAACATAATCACCAGTGTTAAAGGGACTATCCATGCCAACCGCGCCTGGGCCTCCTCGGCGTAGCGATAGGTGCCGGTCCACCCTAGCGAATAGCCGGGGGGCAGGTTTAGATTCTCTGCCAAATAATCGCGGGCGGCGTTAACATAGTCGGCGCTGGTGATGTCTTGCAGGTTAATATAAATATAGCCCGCTAAATCACCGTTATCGTTGCGAATCATTTCCGGCATTTTGCGCACCGCGACATCGGCGATAGCATTCAGCGGCACCGAGCGGCCATCGACTGTCATCACCGGGGTGCGGCCGACCTTGTCCAAGGTATCAATATATTCCGGCGAATACTGCATGCTCAGCGGTACCACGGTGTTGTCGGCCTGGCGGATATTCACCACGTTTTCACCGCCAATGCCAAAGCGCACGGTGAGCATGGCTTCGTCGACCTTTACACCCTGTTCGGCGAGGCCCTGCAAATCATTTTGCACATCGACGTAATAGCCCTCTGATATGCGCTCGGCAATCACCGCCCCGGTGCCGGGAAAATCACGCAGCAAGTTTTCGATTTGCTGAGAGATATTTTCGATCACCGGAATTTCAGCACCCTTCACTTTAATGCCCACAGGGCTTTGGATACCTGTGTCCTGCATAATCACGCGCCCGGCGATGGGCTGGGTCCAGCTATTCACATAGCCAACAATTTGCAGGGCGCCATCCAGCTCGGTGATTAATTTCGCTTTGGTCATGCCCTCGCGCCACTGCTCTTTTGGCTTGAGTAAAATAGTGGTTTCTATCATCGTGGTAGGTGCTGGATCGGTCGCGGTATCGGCCCGCCCCAACTTGCCAAAGACGCGCTCTACTTCGGGAAAGGCCTTCAGCTTTTTATCCATTTGTTGCAATATCCAGCCCGCCTCGCGGGTCGGTAAACTGGGCAGTGTGGTCGGCATATAAAGAATAGATCCCTCTTCCATTTCGGGCATATAGTCGCGCTGAAAACCACTGGCCAGCACCAGGGCCAACAACAGTAAAACAATATTGGCGCCAAGAAAAAGGTAGCGGTGTTGAATTGTTGCACGCAGTGAACGCCTGTAAAGCTGCACAAACCAGTTTTCTTGTTCTATCTGTACCGGGGCGGCCTTGCCTTTAAATATCCAGACAATAATAACCGGCAGCAGGAAAAGAGTGAGCAAGGTCGAAAAGCCCATGGCCAAGGTTTTGCCGTAGGCGAGGGGGTCGAACAAGCGGCCTTCGCGCTCGCCGAGAAAAAATACCGGCAGAAAAGACACCAGAATAATTAACAGTGAAAATAGCAGTGGACGGGTCATTCGCGCTGTCGCGCGAATAATAGTATCGACCTTTTGTTGGGTGGTGAGTTCTTTATCGCTGAGGCTTCTTTGCCGAGCCAGTTCGGTGGTGCAATTTTCGACAATCACTATTGTCGCATCGGCCATTTCACCAATGGCAATCGCCAGACCGGCCAATGACAGCAAATTGATAGTTTGACCAAAAAACGACAGCGGCAACACGGTAAACAAACAGCCGAGAACAATAACCACCACCGGGGCAACGGCAGCGCGGCCATTGCGCAGTGCCCAAAAAATCACCAGCATTACCACAAGTAGCTCGTAGGCCAGCGCAGTGGAAAAATTCACCAGCGATGCGGTTATCAACTGTGAACGGTTGTAAGTGGTGACGATCTCTATCCCTTCGGGCAGCTCGGCCTGAATCTGCTCTAGCCGAGTGTCGAGAGCATGGGAGACGGCGAGTACATTTTGCGCCTGCTCCATAATCACGATGGCACCCACCACTTCGCCCTCGCCATCGAGATCGGCAATGCCACGCCTCAGATCATAATTAACCTGTAAATAGCCGATATCTTTTAGCGAGACCGGTCGGCCCTGCTTGTCGCGGCCGACAATAATAAGCTCCAGCTTGTCGAGGTCATCACTGTTCACACCACCTCGCAGTTGGTAGTCGCGATTGGTCAGTTCAATAGTGCGCCCACCGACCTGTTGAAACACGTTCTCCAATGCCGTAACCAACTGGCGCAGGGTAATGCCGGTCGCCGCCAATAATGGCGGGAAAATTTTTAATTCAACCTGCCTCACCAGCCCACCGACCGTCGCTACCTCTGCCACGCCGGGCACTGTCTGTAGTGCCGGTTCAAGCAGGCCCTCGTTCAGCAAGCGCAGCTCACGCAAATCACGGGTTTGGCTGTGGTCGCGCAAGGCGTATTCATAAATCCAGCCCATGCTGCTGGCATTGGGGCCGAGGCTAATCTTGGCATCGGCAGGCAATTGCGAGCGAATGGCATTTATTTCATCGAGCACACGCTGTCGCACCTGCTCACGGTGATCTGCGTTTTTAAGGATGACGTAAATAAAGGAGTAACCCAGATGCGAGGTCGCCCGAATGGCCTGAATATTCGGCGCGCCTTTTAAGGCTTGAATAATAGGCCCAGTGACTTCGCTTTCAAGCAGCTCGGGGCTACGCGCCCACTTGGCATAAACCACAATTTGCGGATCGGAAATGTCGGGAATGGCGTCGAGGGGTGCACTGCGTAGCGCAAATAAACTCAATACAGTAGCGGCGCTAAAAAACAGCAGCACAAAAGCTTTATAGCGGATAACGCTACTAATGATGGTGGTGAGCATTACTCGTCGCTTGTCCGCTGGATTTCAATTTATAGTCGGCATCAATAAAAAAGCTGCCCAGGGTAACGACCTGCTCCCCAGGATTTAAACCGTGGAGCACCTGGGTATAGAGTTCACCCTGCAGGCCCCGGTGTATTTGTCGTGGCATGTAGTGGCCCTGCTCGTCAGCAGTCGCGCCACTGGCCGCACCAGCTTTACCGTCCACCTCTTCACCTACCTTTTCACCCCGATAGACATAGACGATTTGCCGGTCACCCTCTTCAATTATCGCCTCGCTAGGTATGGCCAGAAACCGCCCCCGCTGGGTGATAATTTCCATGACATAAAGAGGGCTGCGCTCATAGGCTTTGCCGGCAAGCCTGGCCTCAACATACAGACAGTCGCCGTCGACTCGTGTTGCCGCAATGCGCGCCTGATAAACAGACGATTTAGAGTCCGGCGGAAAGGCCCGTACCCGTTGACCCAATGTCACTAGTTCTCGTTCTTCGGAACAGAGGGTCGCAGTCAATAGCCGCCCCGTGTCATCAATTGTCGCGGCGGTGCGAATCCAGGTTTGCAGCACCTGCTGCTCGACTTCAACCAGGGTCAACGTGAGTTCAACAGCCTGACTGGCAGTGACGGCCGTATCGCGCTTGAGGCCTTCAGCACGGATGCGATCGCGCACACCGTGCCCCTGCGCCAGACTAACGCCCAGCAGCAGAAGTAGTGCTATCGGCAGCTTTAGCCGTGTCGCAAACCCCATTGCAGACAACTTAATAAAACTCCTTCAATGGTCGACCGTACTATGGCCGACAGAACTAATGACAGTAGTTGTCTTTGCTGTCGAGAATGTGAGTGCCCCAGGGGTAGAGCCCCACGTTAGCAACACGCTCAACTTTTTCCGTTTTCGCGTCGATGACATAAACCGAGTTATCCGTTGAACTGGCCAAATAGAGTGTCTCATCGGCGGTATCGGTGGTCGATGTTTCAATCTGCACATTGCCAATTTTAATACGCCCCGCCGCCTTCAAGCTCTTCATATCATAGACATAGAGAAAACCAGTGGTGGAGCTAATCACAAAAGCCTTGCCCGCAGCAAAGTTGATACCCATCATTTCCGGCCCCGCCTCGAGCGTTGCAACCACTGCGTTGCTCTGGGTATCGATAATGGAAATCGTTTCATCGCCATTGTTTGCCGTCACGGCATAACGACCATCGTGGCTCATAAAGGCGCGCCAGGGATCGGCACCCACCGGGATCTTTTTAATGACTTTATCTTCACGGGAATCGATCACGGTAACGATACCCAAATCGCCATCGGCGGCATAGAGGTAGCGTCCGTCGTTGCTAATACTGACATTAGACACACCTTTAATCCCACCCAGGTAGCGCTCGGGGTCGAGGGAGGCAATCGCCGGTGCATTGCCGACGTGAATTTTCTTCAGCAGCTCGTGGCGGCTGACGTCGATAACGCCGACCCAGTGAGAACCGTAGTTGGCTACATAGGCCTTAGAGCCGTCAGGTGTAAAGGTAATATTGAGGGGCTCAGCAAAACCGGGGATGGTTTTGATCACTGTTAACGACACCATGTCGATAACAGAAATGGAGTCACCATCGGGGTTGCCCTGATAGTAATAGCGGCCATCGGGGGAAAAGGCCAAATGCTCGGGAGCAAAACCAACCGGGATTGCTTTTTTCAATGTCAGGGTGGCGACGTCGATAATATAAGCCTTATTGGCTCGGGTGCCGCCGGTGACAACCCAGCGACCATCGCTGGACATCATCGCCATGTGCGGATTGACGTTATTACCGAGAAAAACACTGCCGACGATTTTATGGGTTTTTATATCCATAAAACTAATGTCGTTGGAATCGCGGTTGACGATTACGACGACAGAAGCCGGGTCGGCAATTTTAATTTCCTGCGCACCTTTTGTTTCCAGAGCGCCTTTTATTTCTAAAGCATTAGGGCCAGCTGCTGCCAGCAGACCGATAAAGACAGCGGCAAACTGCCTGACAAAACGTTTATGGCTAAACATGGTATAAATTCCTTACATTAATGACGTTAAATTTAACGCACTAAAATTAGTAGTTGGCCGGGCGTATTAGTAGTTGGCCTGGAGTCGGAAACCGGGCACCAAATAACTAAAGTCATCGCCACCATCGGGTTCTTCTTCGATATACGTCAAATGAAACGACAGGGCCAGTCGTTCGGCCAGGCTCAGGGTGTAATAACCCTCAAGCAGTGTCTCCTCATCATCACTGCCCAGCACCGTGTTTGCAAAACCAAGACCCCAAACATCACTCGGGTTAAAGCCCAGGCCATCACTGAACTGTACGCCACCACTGAAGAATTCATCATCGCCATCACTGACAGTTTCTGCTTCACCATAGCGGCCAAACAAAGTGATGCCCGCAGCCACCTTCTGGTCAACACTGAAGCCGTAAGCGCTTAAGTTGCCCTCACCATTATCAGTGCGGTACCAGGCCCGGTAGTTACCCTCACCGCTGCCGAAGGGGTTAAATTGATAGCCGACCTCCGCCATTTGAAACAGGGCGTCGGACAAATTGGTGGCCGTGCTATCACTCTGCTGATAACCCAATTTAACCGTAACGCCATTTTTAGGATCGTAAACGCCAGCCATACCAGCGCCATTTTCAGACAGGCCCAGCATCGGGTTATTAACCAGGGCATCACTCAAAAACTGCGAGGTTTCGTCGTTGGCCACCGCATTGCTGTCAAAGAAGCTGGTCAAATCAATTCGACCCACGGTCAGCGCTAACTGTTGATCGAATAACTCTGTCATCAACCAGGCCTCACGCAGGCTGAGGTCATTGAGCTGGTCATCATTCTCACGCAGGCGCGCGGTATAACCGTTAATGTCGGTAAGACCACCAATTTCACTGCCCGGTGTGGTGCCACTCAAGCCGACAATATCAGCATAAAAAATGGTGTTTTTAGCCAGCTCGGCAGTGAAGTAAAGGTCGGTCGATGCCAGCTGATAGAACTCGCCATCGGCGTCGCCGTCACTACCATCCTGCTGATTGGCATACTGCATGGTGATGGCCGCATCGACGCCCACCTGCACGCGACTTGCAGCTTCACCCGACAGCGCGTCATCAATTTTTTCATTAATCGTCTGGCGGCGATAAACCCGTTCGCGTTGATAAGTGACTACGGAGTGGGTGCCGGGCTTCTCGGTGGCATGCTCAACGCCATCCTCATCAACAAAAACTTCAACTCGACTGACATAGGTTTCGGGGTCAGAGAGCACTGCGGTGGTTTCGAGTTCACGCAGACGCTGCTCGAGTCGGTCCATACGCTGCATTTGTTGTTCGAGCTGGGCAATGCGCTTTAATAACTGCTCACGGCTGGCTTCCTCCGCCTGTACTGGCCCGCTAAAGGGCACCGCAAGGGCACAAATTAGCGAAGCCCTTTGCACAGAGAGTGCGAGAGAGCCTGGCTTCAACTTTGGCTTAAACCATATCTTAAACTTAGGTTTATTCTGAACGTTCAGGGCCTTATACATCGGCACTATCTACACCTCCATAAAAAATGAGTTGAAATCACAACAACCGCAAGCTATTGAATTTATTGCTTAAAAAATAGCGCGGCCATAAACGGCCCGGATTATAGCGATAAAATAAAAAAATTAATGCTTGATGTGAGCATATACCTAGTTCGAACTGGCATTAGTCCAATATTGGTACGGGGCCTTGCAGACAGATTCGTCTTTGAAAAAAGACCAGCGTCAGACCCGACTCGGATTTAAAGACAGCGATTTCCTTGCTGCCCAGCAGAGCTGATACCGACGTTGAAAGGAGACAGGTAATTCGAGCTTAAGCCCTATTTTTCCGCTTCTTTTAGTGCAAGCGCCTTTTTGTACAGGCTGTTGCGCTGACCACCGCAGATTTTTGCCGCCAGGCCAGCGGCTTGCTTTACTGGTAAATCGACCAGCAGCAGCTTTAATACCCTTTCTTCTTCTTGCTCCTGAGCACTTTGTACTTCTCCGTCAAAGCCACGCACTACCAGGACCATCTCACCTTTTTGCTGATTTAAATCATTTTTTATTTGCGCAAGTAATTCATTTAAATTGCCATTAAGTACGGTTTCATAGGTCTTAGTTAATTCACGCGCCAGTGTTACTTCGCGCTCGGCACCAAAAATTTCAATTAAATCGTCAAGGGTGGCGACAATACGATGGGGAGCTTCATAAAAAATAAGGGTGCGACTTTCGTTTATCAACAACGCCAAAGCCTTACGCCGCTGACTTTGTTTGGCCGGCAAAAAGCCTTCGAAACAAAAGCGATCGCTGGGCAAGCCGGCGGCACTCAGGGCGGTGATTGCAGCACAGGCGCCGGGTAGAGGGTTGACTTTATACCCTCCCTCACGCGCACTACGCACCAGTCGATAACCAGGATCTGAGACCAATGGTGTACCGGCATCAGAAATTAGGGCGACATTTTGCCCCTCATCCAATGCGGTAAAAATACGCTCGCCCTGGGCCTCACTGCCATGATCGTGATACGCCACCAGCGGAGTGGTGATCTGGAAATGGCTCATTAAACGGCCACTGTGGCGAGTGTCTTCAGCGGCAATTAAATCGACCGACTGTAATACGGATACCGCGCGGGCACTGATATCGTCCATATTGCCGATGGGTGTTGCCACCACATAAAGTGTTCCCGCCATAAGCTCATCTCAGCTGTGAATATCGCGCAAGGATACAGCAGCACCCTGCTAAAAACCTCTGTACGAAGCCGCTCTGCAATGCACAACTGAAGTTTGCCTTTAGTCTTTGTCGAGCACGCTGATTACTTTTTTTATTTTTTATACTAGACTCAAGCTCGCAGTTCAAAACAAAGTAGCAATAACAAAGGCTCAAAAGATGAAAAATTCAGACACCGCTCTTTCTAAACGACAATTTTTAGGCCTGCTCGCTACGGCATCGGCCGTCAGCCTTAGTCCTAAGCTATTGGCCAGTAATGCCCACGCCCAACATGGCGCCAGCTATTCTAAAGAGTTGGTCGCAGCCGCCGAGGAGTGCGTTAGCACCGGCCAGGCCTGCAAGGCCCATATTTACCAGAGCCTTCAGTCTGATGATCTCAGTCTTACCCAATGCTTGTTAGAGGTGAGAAACACGATCGCCACCTGCCAAGCCCTGGTCGAGGTGCTCACCAACGGTTCTGCTCACGATAAAGCATTGGCCAAAGTCTGTGCCGATATCTGTGCCGACTGTCGCGATGAGTGTAATAAGCACGCCGCCAAGCACCCCATCTGTAAAACTATGGCCGATAGCTGCGATGCTTCCGTTAAGGCTTGCCTAAAATATATTGGCTAAAGCGTCAATTAATACCCATAAAAAAACGGGAATATCTTAGAGGTACTCCCGTTTTTTTATGGGCCAAACTATTTACTGTAAGCCACTCAAGGTCAGGCTTATGAAACCTCTAAACCCTGCAAGCTGCCCTCCTCGCGCCAGTCTTTAAGAATTTCAAAAAACTCTATCGGCCCGCCACCGTACTGATTGGTGAGGAAGTTGTGGCCATTAACGCCACCCTTGCCCTCGTTATTGTAGTAACCGGGCGTACAGGTGTTGAAGAACTCTTCATTATTGTGGGCCTTACTTCTAATGGTTGCACCCCAGTCCTTCTGGCGCTCTTCACTGACTTCGAGCACGCCAAGCTCCCGCTCATTGCACTGCTCAACAACATAGGCAATATGCTCCGCCTGCTCATTGAGGGTGTGGGGCAGGCTCACGGTTAAGCCAGTCTGAAACAATCCCATAAAGAAGCAATTGGGGAAACCGTGGCTAAACATACCGTGCATTGTTGCCGGGCCGTCGGCCCATTTTTCACTCAGCTTACTGCCATCGCGGCCATTAATTTCAAAACCCGAAGCGGAGGTAAAACCCTCACCTGTTTCAAAACCGGTGGCCACAATCAGACAGTCGAGTTCATATTCAACGCCAGCAATGACCACGCCCTTTTCGGTAATGACTTCCACGCCTTTACCGTCGGTATCGACCAGAGTGACACTGGGGCGGTTAAAGGTTTTCAGGTAGTCATCGTGAAAGCAGGGGCGCTTACAGAAGGGGCGATAATAGGCTTTAAGGTTTTCAGCCGTGTCTTTATCGACCACAATGGCATCGACGCGGGCGCGCACCTCTTCCATCTTCTGGAAGTGGGCGATTTCCTTAATGGCATCTTTTTCTTCCGCCGTCATCTTCTTCTGTTCTTCAGTCTTGCCCTCTGCACCCACTAGACCTCGGAATAGATCAGTCCAACCATCGTTGACCAGGTCTTCCGCCTGATAACCACCGTTGGTGATGATATTGAAGTTCTCCATGCGTCGTGCCTGCCAGCCCGGTTGCAGGGAATCGACCCAGCGCGGATTGGTGGGGTGATTGCCGCGCACGTCGATAGCCGATGGCGTGCGCTGGAAAACGAAGAGTTCTTTCGAATCCGCACCCAAATGGGGAATGCACTGCAGGGCCGTGGGGCCAGTGCCAATAATGCCCACACGCTTGTCGTTCAAACCGGTTAAATTACCGAGGGTGTCGCCCTTGGTGTAATCGAAATCCCAACGACTGGTGTGAAAAACGTGACCTTTAAAGTCGGTAATGCCGGCAATTTTAGGTAACTTAGGTTTCGCCAAAATGCCGGTGGCTAGTGAAATAAAGCGAGCCTTGAGAACATCGCCACGATCCGTTTTAACCACCCAGCGCTGAATGCCCTCGTCCCAGCTCATATCGGTGACGCCGGTCTCTAGCAGAGCGCCGTCGTAGAGATTGTATTTTTTGGCGATGGCCAGGCTGTGCTCGAGAATTTCGGGGCCGAAGGAATATTTTTCTTTCGGCATATAACCGAGCTTTTCCAAAAGCGGCAAATAGAGGTAGGACTCCACATCACACTGGGCACCCGGGTAGCGGTTCCAGTACCAGGTGCCACCAAAGTCGCCACCCTTTTCAATAATGCAGATGTCTTTTACCCCAGCTTCGCGCAGGTGGGCGCCACCCAGCAGGCCGCCAAAGCCACCGCCGACGATCAGCACCTCAACATCGCGCTGTACGGCGTCGCGTTCCAGGCCCTGCTTAACAAAAGGGTCATCGACAAAGACATCGAGATTACCGGTCATTTCCTGATACTGGCCTCGGCCCTCGGGGCGGATACGCTTGTCCCGCTCAAAGGCATATTTGGCGCGTAGTTCATCGGGGTCAAAACCAAGTTTTCCCGAGGCCAGTTTTTCGGCGACCGGGCTGGAGGCGGGAAAGTCAGAAAATTTCCGCTGATCTGCAACGGCACAACCCGCTGCTGTTTTTGTTTCACTCATGGTCATTTCTCCTGTCCAAAGTTTATAAATTTTTATGGCACTCTTTTTTCCACAGTCCTGTTTTTTCCACAGTCCTGGTTTTGGCGCTATTGCGCACACTCGCTGGGTAAAAGGTTTTATATTTTTACTGGTTAAAGTGGGAGTTATGGCAAACAGGGGCGTGAGACTGAAGGATGCGTTATAGCGAGTGATGGCATCCACTATCGCTGTTATGCCAAGGTTAAAAAGTGTTATTTAATTTTTATAATAAAAACAAACTGGAGCATTAGCCCCGTTTAAACCAGCTTTTCAAACCTCCGAACCCACATAATAAGCGTGGGACCGAAGGTTTGAACAAGGCCTGTGCGGCCAAGCTGTATGCTTTATAGGTTTTTTACAGAAGGTTTACTTAATATCCATACCTTCGAGTTTGCCGTCTTCACGCCACTCTTTGAGGATCTCGAAGAATTTCACAGCACCACCACCGTACTGACCTGAAATAAAGCCGTTTTTGTTAGAGCCACCGCCTTCGTTGTTGTAGTAACCGGGGGTGCACTGAACAAGCAGCTTTTCAGTTTTATCGCCATAGCTATCACAAATGTCACACCACTCATCCTCGCCTTCTTTAGTGGCTTCAACGGTTTCGGCTTTGCGCGCATTAGCTTCCTTGATGATATAAGCCATTTGACTGGCCTGCTCGTCAAGCATGTGCGTTGCGTTCGGCGTAACACCTGTCTGGGTAAAGCCGAGAATAAAACAGTTGGGGAAGTTGTGGGTTGTTAAGCCGTGGTGAGTACGCAAACCATTGGCCCACTTCTCGCTCAACTTGGTGTCATTTTTACCGATCAAATCATAACCGGACTGGCTAGTGTAGCTGCTGCCCGTTTCAAAGCCGGTGGAGAAAATCAGGCAATCCAGCTCGTACTCAACACCATCAACAATGACGCCAGTTTCGGTGATTTCATCAACGCCCTGGCCATTAGTATCGACCAAAGTCACACTGGGGCGGTTATAGGTTTGCAGGTATTCATCGTGAAAACCCGGGCGCTTACAGAATTGGCGATAGTAAGCCTTGAGCTTGTTCGCCGTTTCGGGATCTTCGACAATACTACCGGTACGGTCGCGAATTTCCTGCATTTTCTTGAAATCGCCCAGCTCAAAGACCTCGTCTCTTTGCTCCTCAGTCAAGTCGTCCATCTCGCCGGTAACAATGCCACCAACATTTCGGAAAATATCGGTCCAGCCATCACCGACCATATCTTCATCGGTATAGGCGCCGCCCAATGTGTTGTTAAAGTTTTCAACACGCTTTTTGTGCCAGCCTGGCTTTAACTTGGCTTTCCACGCGGGATCGGTGGGCGCATTGTAGCGAGCATCAACCGAGGTAGGCGTACGCTGGAAAACACACAGTGACTTGGCGTCTTCACCGAGGTGAGGAATACACTGGATCGCTGTAGCACCGGTACCAATAATGCCAACACGCTTGCCAGCAAGCTTGGTCATGCCACCTTCGGGGCTACCGCCGGTGTAGTTGTAATCCCAACGACTGGTGTGAAAGGTGTGACCCTTGAATTTTTCAACACCACGAATACCGGGCAGCTTGGGACGCGTCAAAGGACCATTGGCCATGGCGATATACTTGGCTTTCATCGCATCGCCGCGATTGGTGTGAATAATCCAGCGTTTGCTGCTCTCGTCCCAGTTGATTTCAGAGACTTCAGTCTGGAACACGGTGTCTTTGTAGAGGTCGTAATGCTTGGCGATATTACGGCTGTGCTCGAGTAATTCAGGGGCGTGAGCGTAACGTTCGGTCGGCACGTAGTCGAGCTCATCGAGCAGGGGCATGTAAACGTAGGCTTCGATATCGCACTGGGCACCGGGGTAGCGGTTCCAGTACCAGGTGCCACCAAAGTCACCGGCTTTGTCGATCATGCGAATGCTTTCAACGCCAATCTCGCGCAGGCGAGCACCGGCCAGCAGACCGCCGTAGCCACCACCAATAATCACCACCTCAACTTCGTCAGTCAGGGGCTCACGGGTAAAACCGGGGTCGACATAGTGGTCGACCATGTACTCTTCCAGCTCTCCGGCTGCGGCTTTATATTGACCGAAACCTTCTTTGCGGATGCGCTTATCGCGCTCGTGATTGTATTTAGCGCGAAGCTCTTCCGGGTCAAAACCCAGCTCGGCGGGGTCAGTTGTATAGGGTTTAGCTGCACTCATTGTAAAATCTCCTGATAGTTGAGTTTGAAAGTAAGTTGTCAGTAACACAGTGGATAACGCTATAAATTGCTAAATTCTGTTGTTGGCGAGCGGCACGATCGACGAATCTATTCGCCAAATTGCCCGCCATTCTCGATCATTTGTCCAGGGCTACAGGGCGGTGTTGTCACGCCCCATCAAAACAGCTGGGCACTGTAATGCAAACCCAGGTTTCAACGGAATGATGTAGCTCAAGACCACGGTTTAAAAATCGAGGCCGGTCATAATTATAGTTTTGGCGCGGCGAGCTAATTTACAACAGCAGACACCGAGTCAGCAGCAAATCATAAACCCGCAGGCCGAATAAGGCCAATGGCTATCTTTACACCCTATTTTCTAGCCTCACTCAATCTTTGGGGCCGACATAATGTGCGGCCAGGGCTGTACTCGCCCGCTGTTCGTCGGCAATACCTTTCACCACTCGCTCCAGGTGTTCACCGCGCACCTGTAAATCCCACAGCGCCGGTGTGCCATTGGCCACTTCGTGATAGCTATTAAAGAGCTCGCCCTCGAAGCCAAACATAGCGACCCCTTTGGCAACGACACGCTGGCCCTGGCTAAAACGATTGATCGAGGTAAAGCTGGCGACATAGCGGGCATAGCCCCGCTCGGCATCACACACCGGATCATGCATATCCCAAAGCCAGCGATCACCATCGCGATACCAGTCATCGACCATCATTTTCTCTATCGCATCGCGACCGTGAACCGCTCCATAAATAGCGTCGTGGTAAAGGGCATCCGGGGTAAACAGTGCCGCAAAGGCCGGGCCATCGCGCTGCTCTACAGCTCGGGCAAAGCGGGCCACTTTTTCAGCAAAGTTTTGCATTATCACTCTCCTTTTGATTTTTATTGTGGCGATAGATTCTAAGCGAGGAAAGTCTAACAGGAACAGAGAGGGGGTCTTGTCGGCGTGACATTGGCAAAACTTGCGGGCTGTTTATGCGCTCGGTTTCTCTGCCCAGGGCGCTAGGTATTGCTCATTTCTGGAAAAACCAAAGTAACACTGGTGCCCTGCCCCGGGGTACTCAAGACCTCAAGCTCCCAACCAAAACGATCACAAATACGTTTAACCAGGTTTAGGCCCATACCGGTGCCCCCCGCTTTCGTGGTGTAAGCACGGTCAAATATATAGGGTAGTTTTTCCTCAGGAATACCTTCTCCGGTATCGGCAATCACTAGCTTCTGAGCGCTCAGGGTAATGTCAATTTTGCCACCGTAACTGTGTTCTATGGCGTTGCGTAAAATATTGCCGAGGGTGATTTGAATAATGCTTTGCGGTTGATTGACGACCAATGTCGAATGGTAAGCGGTTGTCAGCGCTATATCGCACTCCTTTAGCTTGCTTTTATTATCGTCGAGCAGAGCCTCGATTATGCTTTCGATATTAGCGGGCGGACCCTGATTAATAGCGCTGGCCTCCTCCCTGGAAAGGAGCAGGGTTGCCTCAATAAAAGCGAGCATTTCCGCGCAGGCTCGCTGGATGCGTTTGAGTGCTCTGCCTGAGGGCGCGGTCTGGGGGTTGGCATCGAGCACATCCACCGCGCCCATCATCACGGCCAAAGGCGTCCTCAGCTCATGGCTGGCGGCGGCAGTAAACGATTGTTCGCGCTCGACAAACTCATCAAGCCGCTCGAGATAAACATCCACCGCATTGGCAATTTGACCAATTTCAGTGCCTTCAAACTCACGGCCAAGGCGAACTTTCCGCTGCCCCGGCTGTATACCGGAAACTCTCGCGGTCAGCTCTCGAATCGGCGATAAAATAGTTCGCGAAGCTCTGGCCCCCATGAAAATAGCGGCAATTAAAATAATGCACACACCGTAGACGAGGGCTTCTAGCAGCGCGTGCTCCTGCCCCTCCCATTCGCTGACATCGTAAATCAGATACACCGGCTGCTGCTGCCACCGATCTACCTCCACATGGTAATAACCTTCACCCATGCGCACACTGTGGTGTGAACCCTCTGGCAAAGCACGCACCGCTGCTGGCAGGGACGCAATATCTTGCCCACTGTAAAAGCGCCAGTCTTTAAACATGGGGTTTGCCAGCAGCGCCTGAGGGTCGGGCTGGGTGAGCAATACCTGCAGCTGATCGGCCACCATATTGCCAAAGGTAGCCTCTTCCAGTCGTTGCTTCATGAGCAGTAAAGCAGCACCAAAGAGGGTGCTGGTAAGGGTGACAATCAACACGATTGTGACAATGATGCGGGTTTTTAAACTCTTTCTTTTCATCGCGTTTGCAGCCCTCATGACGATGAAAGCCGATAGCCAATACCGTGAACCGTGTGCAGTAGCTTGGTGTCGAAGGGCTTGTCGATAACGTTTCGTAAACTGTAAACATGGGTGCGAAGAATATCTTTGTCGGGTGGCTCCTCGCCCCAAATCTGCTGTTCGAGTTCCTGACGAGTGACCACGCGCTCGGAGTTCCTCATCAAAAACTCCAACAGCTTGCGCTGAATCGGATTGAGTTTTAAGGCAACGGTCGCACGGCTTGCCTGATAGGTACCCGGTTCGTATTCGAGATCAGCGACACTCAATAGCGTTTCCTGGTTTTGCGTTTGCCCCCTTTTTATCAAGGCCAGAAGTCGCGCCTCCAGCTCCTTTAGAGAAAAAGGTTTTACCAGATAGTCATCCGCCCCCGATTTAAAGCCCTCAAGCTTATCGTCGAGCTGATCTTTGGCAGTGAGCATCAATATTGGCGTATCGAGATGCAGGTCCTGGCGCAATTTTCGGCACAGACTCATACCGTCCAGGCGGGGCATCATAAGATCCAGCACAATCACATCAAAAGTATGGGCTTGTGCAATGTGCAGACCGACAAGCCCATCGGGTGCAAAGTCCAGAATATGACCCAGGGGCTCGAAATAATCGGCAATGTTTTCGGCTATATCTTTGTTATCTTCGACAATCAATATTTTCACACTGAAATGTCCTCGAATGATTTATCTATTGTGGCCACAGGTTGATATTCGCATTGTCGCCCGGGCAATGCCAAAGAAATGTCAACAATGAGCACGCGCCTAAGCGCTAAGAATAATGCCCCACTGCAAGCTACTTTGAGTCCTTGTGTAGACAAAATTTTGACATGTCTTTTCTTATTATTCGTACATAAGCAAACGTAGAGGATTCCCGGACCCGTGAAACCACTTATTCAAGTTATAGCTTTATCCGCTCTCAGTGTGTTTTTGCCCACTCTGGTTGCGGCAGAGTCGACACCTCACGACCACATGACACTGCTGCGTAGTGAGACATTAACGTATGCAGAGGTTTTTGAGGGCGCTTTAAACAAGGCGCCAGAAGCCATCACCCGGCAGTCGAGGGAGCAGCAAGCCCTCGCTTATCAAGGACTGGCTAAAAGTTGGACGGCCGGCAGCCCTCGATTGTCGCTGAATTACCTCGGTGACAATTTATTTGACAACAATGGCCTGCAGGAACTTGAAGCGGATATCGAGTGGCAGCTCAAATCTGCACAGGGCAGGCGTAGCAGCCAAAAGTTGGGGCTGTCCTACCAACGGGAATTTGCCGCCTGGCAAGACTATTTACAGCTGCTCATTAGCGGGCGAGTGCGCACGGCATTAGCTGATATACGCCAGACAGACATGCTCGTTAACAAGGCTGAAGATGCCGGAGAGGAAGCCCGCAAACTGGTCGATATTGCCCAACAACGACTCCTCGCCGGCGATGCATCCCAGGATGCGCTGCTACAGGCCCAAACCCTGCTGCTGGAAAAGGAGAGGGGTCTACTGCAGGCAAATGCCGAACGGGTTGACGCCCAGCGCAACTACGTCAATATCACTGGGCTCTCTACACGCCCAGCACTTGACTACCGCGAAGAGCAATCCGCCCTTGAAGAGATTGGCCCCGACCATCCAGTCTTGCGTTTTTTACAGGGTGCTCTAGATATTGCCAGCGACCAGATTACCCAGACTAAAGAGGAAGCTCGGGGTCATCCCTCCCTCAACTTAGGCCTCAAAAGGCAGCGTGGCGAACGATCTGAAGATTACAACGATGCGCTGGTTCTGGGCTTCAGCGTGCCTTTCGGCACCGGCGCCTACGCATCGGCACAAACCAGTGACGCCCGCCGCAATCTGGCAGAGGTTCAGGTGCAGTACCAGGGTGCGATGCGTCAACTGCAACAAACCTTGCATGAGGTGGAACACGAACTGGCAGTAACGCAGACGGCAATCAAACTGAGCCGAGAGCAGGTCAGCCTCAACAGGCAGCGTTCCAAAATGGCCCACAAGGCCTTTGAACTGGGTGAAATCACCATGACGCGGGTCGTACAGATCCTGCAGCAACAGCAGCTCGCAGACACCGAATACCAGTTATTACAACTCAAACAACAAAGACTTATTGGCGAATTTAACCAAAGCGTTGGGGTACTACCATGAGAAGCGTCCACCTATTTCTGCTTTTAATCACTCTCGCCACCTCGCCTTTACTCAGGGCACAGACGCTGGATCTCAGTCAGGCGGATATCGAACGCCACGGCATTGAATTTGCGTCCGTGACAGGCCTCGATGCCCGCACCGGCACGCGAGTACCGGCACGTGTTATCAACTCCCCACAACGCCAGTCGGCAATCATCGCTCCTTATGCGGGCACCCTGGAAAAATGGCATGTCGCACCGGGGGAGAAAGTTGCAGCAGGCACCGTACTGGCCAGCCTGAGAAGCCAGCAGATAGTGGACATTCAACAGCAATGGCTTGGCGCCAATACCCTGCTCGCTCAAGCTCGTTTTGAGCGCCAGAAAGACCGGCAATTGTTTGAAGCCGGCATTATTGCAGCTCAGCGTCTCAAGCAAACGAAAGCTGACTACAACCAGGCAAGGTTCCAACAGGCTGCTCTAACAGAGAAATTGCAGCAGGCGGGTTTTAGCCCGGCGGGCCTCAAGCAACTGCGCTCTGGCGACATTAGCCCCGGTGTCTACTTCATTGTCGCCGCCCTCGACGGCAAACTGGGCCAGAGACACGTCGACACTGGCGATTACATTCCCGCCAACAGCCGTGTCGCCGCGCTGCAGGAATCGACACTACCCTGGATACGCGCGCAAATTCCCACCCGTCTGGCAGGGGATCTGCAAGTGGGTCAGGCATTGAGCATTCACGCTACCAACGATCCATTAACACTCAAACAGAAAGACCTGCAGGTCAATCCTGGCACCCAGACGCTGGAGATTTTGGCCGAATTCAATCAGCCCACAGCATTAATGACGGGCCAGATTGTGTCGCTAGTTTTACCGCCCAGCGAAAGCGGTGTGCTGGTGCCCGCCAGCGCCGTCGTACACACGGGGGATGACACCAGTGTCTTTGTACGCACCCCCACTGGCGTAGAGGTACGCCAGTTAGAGTTGCGCCCGGTGGGCAGTCATTATCGAGCACAGCACGGAATTTCTATTGGCGAAGAGCTTGTCGTTAGCGGCGCTGCCCTGCTCAAGGGTATGCAATTGGGTTTAGGCGGAGGTGAATAATGTTAAGCCATTTGATTCAATTCTCCCTCAGCCAAAGACTCCTGATCGGCCTATTGACCCTGCTGCTGATGGCTTTTGGCGCCCAGTCGCTGATTAACCTGCCGATTGATGCCTTCCCCGATATTTCCCCCACCCAGGTAAAGATCATTATCAAGGCCCCGGGTATGACACCCGAAGAGGTGGAATCACTGATCACGCAACCGATTGAAGTCGAGTTATTGGGCATTCCCAAACAGACGGTACTGCGCTCCATCTCTAAATACGCCCTCAGCTCCATTACGCTGGATTTTGTCGAGGGCACAGATATTTACTGGGCGCGACAGCAGGTGGCCGAACGCATTAACAATACCTGGGAGTCACTGCCCGACACGATCAGTGGCGGCCTGGCCCCGATGAGCACACCACTGGGTGACATGTTTATGTTTACCGTGGAAAACCCGCACATGTCCCTGCAGGAAAAACGTTTTCTGCTGGACTGGACTATTCGCCCGGCACTGAGAACCGTACCCGGTGTAGCTGACGTCAATGCCCTCGGTGGTTTTGTTAAAACCTATGCCGTGGCACCCCGGCGAGAGGCGATGGCGGAGTTGCAAATTCGTAATAAAGACATTGTTGAGGCCCTGCAAAGTAACAACAAAAATGATGGCGCAGGACGAATCAATCAAGGGGAGGAAGCTATTCTGGTGCGGGTTGCCGGCGCCATTACCAGCCTTGATGACATCGGCAATATTCTCGTCACCACTGCCCAGGGTAAATCCGTACCCCTCGCCCAGATCGCCGATATTGCCCTGGGCTCACTGGAGCGCTATGGCTCGGTGACCGCCGATGGCAAGTCGGAAGCGGTGCAAGGCCTGGTCATTGGTCTGCGCGGCGCCAATGCCAGAAAAATTGTCGCGGCAACACGCCAGAAGCTTGAAGATCTGCAAAGTACCCTCCCCGAAGGCACCAGCACTCCGGTGTTTTATGACCGCAGCGTATTAATTGAACAGGCTGTCAAAACCGTTGCCACGGCATTGCTTGAGGCGGTGCTATTGGTGGTTATTATTCTGGTGCTGTTTCTCGGCAATTTGCGCGCCGCACTAACGGTCGCCACCATATTGCCGCTGTCGGCATTGGTGACTTTTCTGATGATGGACAAAATGGGCATGAGTGCAAACATCATGAGCCTGGGCGGACTGGTTATTGCCATCGGCATGCTGGTAGACCCCTCCATTGTGATTATCGAAAACATGATGTCATCACTGGCACAGCGCAAAAACACGGCCTCGCGTTTACCGCAACTGCACATTCTCTTTCGGGCGGTCAAAGATGTCGCGGTGCCCGTCACCTCCGGCGTCGCCATTATCGCCATCGTCTTTTTACCCCTACTGACACTCGAAGGCTTAGAGGGCAAGCTTTTTGGGCCGGTTACCCTGACCATTATCTTTGCCCTGCTCGGCGCGTTGGTGCTGTCTTTAACGGTCATTCCCGTGCTCGCCTCTTACGTGCTCAAAACCACCACCGACAAAGAGCCCTGGTTGAGTCGCAAGTTATTGGCCGTCTACCAGCCCTTGCTCGAAAAGGCCCTGGCAAAACCCAAATATCTGGTTGGAGCCGCCTCGGTATTACTGCTGTTTTCAGTGGCTATTTTTCCCTTTATCGGCAAAACCTTTATGCCCACGATGGACGAAGGCGACATTATTATTCAGCTGGAAACCATCCCCTCAATCAACCTTGAGAGCACCATAAAAATCGTGTCTCAGGTGGAAAAGGCCCTGCTCAGCGAGGTATCTGAAATCGAGCGCATTGTCTCTCGCAGTGGTTCAGATGAAATTGGCATGGACCCGATGGGCTTGAACGAGACCGATATGTTTCTGCAGCTCAAATCCAGAGCTCAGTGGCAGGTCAAAGATAAGGCCGAACTGGAGCACAAGCTGCGCACGGTTATGACCCAGTTCAAAGGGCTGAACTTTGCCTTCACCCAGCCCATCGACATGCGTATTTCCGAGATGCTCACCGGTTCCCGTGGCGACGTGGCGATCAAACTCTTCGGCCCCGATCTCGCGCAGCTCAACCACTACGGCCAGCGCATTGGTGAAGAGGTTGCACAAATTGAAGGCAGCATCGACACCAACGCCACCATTAATGAAGGTGCTCAATACCTGCAGGTGGAAGTGGATCGCTACCGCAGTGGCCAGCTCGGTATCAATGCCGATGACTTGCAACAACGGCTGCGGGCTGAAATTGAGGGCCTGCCCGTGGGCACGGTCATTGAAAAAAGTGCCCGCGTACCGCTGGTGGTGCGCTACAGCAGCTACCAGGGCGATGGTCTGGAACAACTGCGCAACAACTTTATAACGCTGCCCGATGGCAGTGCCATTCCCCTCTCTGAACTGGCGAGCATCAAACACGTGGAAGGCCCGGTCAGTATCTCGCGAGAATCGAGCCAACGCTTTAGCGTCGTGCGCAGCAATGTTGAAGGGCGTGATCTGGTGGGTTTCGTCGATGAAGCCAAAAGTAGAATTGCCGAGACCATCGACCTGCCCGAGGGCTACACCCTGGTGTGGGGCGGGCAATTTGAAAACCAGCAGCGGGCCGCCGCACGACTGATGCTGGTTGTACCCATAGCATTGGCTTTAATTGCCCTGCTGTTGTTCCTCACTTTTCGCTCTGTGAAACAAACCCTGATTATTCTCTCCAATATCCCCTTCGCTTTAACGGGCGGTCTAATTGCCCTGTGGATCACCGGGGGCTTCCTGTCGGTACCGGCATCGGTGGGCTTTATTGCCCTGCTGGGCATTGCGGTGATGAACGCCGTGGTGATGATGTCTCACTTTAATAGCCTGATGGCCAGAGGGCTCGACATGGCCACCATCGTTAAAGAGGGGGCCACGCGCCGGCTGCGACCGGTGATGATGACCGCCACCACCTGCGGCTTTGGTCTGGTGCCTTTATTAATTGCCTCGGGCCCGGGTTCTGAAATACAGAAACCTCTGGCGATTGTAGTCATCGGCGGTCTCATCAGCTCAACACTGCTGACCCTGTTTTTACTGCCGATTATTTACCGAAAATTCCACAGCGAAGCCAGCTAAAGGAGCGAATTATCATGAATGAAGGTCAAAACAAGACCCTGTTGGTATTAAATATTTCACCGCAAATTGAGGATGAGATGGTCGATTATCTGCTCGCCCAAAGCTGTGCCAGCGGATTCACATCCTATCCGGTTAGAGGCCACGGCGAGCACAGCTACCTGTCAATTGCCGAACAGGTCAGCGGCAGACGAAAACGCATACAGTTTGAAATTATTATGGCGGCACCAGATGTTGACGATCTACTGGCCGGACTCGCCGCCAATGTTGGTAAAGGCATTGCCTACTGGCAGTTACCGGTCAGCAATTTTGGCAGGATAGGCAACGAGGTGTAGTCGCCTACAGATAATCAGCGCGCTAACTCCCCGTACCCGATATTCCTCAAGGTAGTCACCAGCGCGGCGGCAGGAGGCCCTAAATTTGATCGAAAGACTTTATGCCTAATCCCTAATAGATAATCCCTAATAGATCACCCCCCTGTAAAAAACATCCGGCGATTATCTATCTGGAGTATCCCCAACTCGCGCTGTACCATAGCTGCTGTTTATTTCCGCCCTCAGGGCCAGAACCCGTCGCTACCTTTGAGTCAATAATGCTCCCCAATTTTCGCCTGCAAACCATTTTATTGCTGATTACGCTGCTGCTCGCCGCCTGTGTCGAGGTCCCAATAACACCTCCCCCAGCCGTGCAAACAGAGCAAGAGCGCCTTTTACAGCGCGCCGAAGCAACTATCAGTCAGGCGCAAAGCAGTGCCTCCCCCCTGCGCGAAGCACTACTCATCGAGGCCGCAAAGTTCTATCTTCAACTCAATGACAAGCCCCGTGTCAAACAGGCTCTCGAGCAAATTACAACGAGCCAGCTCTCCGAGCAGCAGTACGTTACTTACGCCCTTCTCTACAGCGATGTACTGCTCGAAGAGGGCGACTATTTCGCCGCCCGCGACCTGCTAACCAGACTCCAGCTTGAAGCCCTGTTTAACAAGATGCCCCTCGAGCAACAGCTCGCCTGGCGGGGCAAACGCGCCGACTTATTCTCCCTGCTCGGCGAAGATGAGAGTGCCACCCACGAGTACATCGCTCTTTCTAATTTGCAGGCCTCGCCCGCCGATATTACGGCAAGCCATGAAAAAATCTGGCAACTGCTAATTGACACCCCCGACACTACACTGAACACCCTTGAAGCCGCCGCCAACGGCCGCACCTTGAAGGGCTGGTATAGCCTGGCCCTGCTGGGTCGCCAATATCAGGGCGACCTACGCCAGTGGGCCGAGCAATTGAAGTTGTGGCGCAGTCGTTGGCCCGGCCACCCGGCAGCTCTCTTTCCGCCCTCCAGCCAGAGTCAGATCGAAGCCGTCGCCAATGCCGTACCCGGCCAACTGGCCCTGCTACTGCCCTTAAGCGGCAAATATGCTCGCGCCGGCAAGACCATCCGCGATGGCTTCCTCAGTGCCTATTACAATATTCTCGAAAACGAAGGCATCACCGCGCCCCTGCATATTTACGATACCAATGGCGCCGACATTAGCGGCCTCTATCAACAGGCCGTTGCCGGCGGTGCCGAAATTGTTATCGGCCCCCTGCGCAAAGAAAATTTGGCGACACTGGCCGCGCTACCCAACCTGGACACCCCACTCATTGGCCTCAACTATCTTAACGATAGCAATCAAGCCGCCGCCCCTGCCCACGACAAGCTGCTGCAATTTGGCCTCTCGGTTGACGATGAAGCACGCCAGATCGCCCAGCGCGCCTGGCTCGAAGGCCACCGCTCAGCCCTGCTTATCACCCCCGACACCAAGTGGGCCGCCACGGCCCGCGAGGCCTTCAACAAGTACTGGACAGAACTCGGCGGCCGTTTAATTACGGCCACCCCCTACAGTCTCAAACAAACCGACTTTTCAGCCATCGTCAGGCCCGCCCTGCTACTCGACCAAAGCAAGCAACGCCGCAATAAACTGAGCCGCACGCTGGGTAAAAGCCTCGAAATGACAGAGCAACGCCGGCAAGATATCGATATGATTTTCATCATCGCCTATCCCGATCAGGGGCGACAGCTCAAGCCGACGTTGGACTTTTACTACGCCGCCGACCTGCCCACCTACGCCACCTCCCATATTTACACCGGCACTGAAAACCCCGGGCGCAACCGCGATCTGGAAGGCATTCGCTTTAGCGCCATGCCCTGGACCATACCCGGCACCGTGTCAGACAAGCTCAAGCCCACGGCCACCTTGAGGTCGACCTATCGCAACCTCTTTGCCCTCGGCGTCGACGCCTACCAATTGCACCAGTGGGCCGACATGATGCGCGCCTATCCGCAAACACCATTTTTCGGCCACACCGGCACCCTCACCCTGGGTGATAACGACCGCATTCAACACAGCTATCCCTGGGCGGAGTTTTATCGCGGCAAAGTGCGCCTCGCTCCCGAGTTGAAAGACGATTAGGGTGACCTGTGGTTAAGCTGCCCTTTTTTTCAAACCAGCCCTCGGATAAAGCCAGTAGTGGTGCCAGCGCCGAAAGCCTCGCCTGCCGCTACCTTAGCCAGCAAGGTCTAAAAATTGTCGAGCGCAACTACCGCACCCAACGTGGCGAAATTGATATTATTGCCCGCGACGAGGATGCTCTGGTGTTTGTTGAAGTACGCCTACGCAGCAACCCCAGTTTCGGCGGTGCCGCGCAAAGCATTGACACTCGCAAACAGGCACGACTGATAAGCGCCGCCCAGCACTACCTGTTAAAAACGGGTCTCACCGATGCCCAGCCCTGTCGCTTTGACGCCATTTGTATGAGCGCTGTCGATGCCGACACAGCGAATACAAACCCTCAACAGAACAACAGCCACATCGACTGGATTCGCGATGCCTTTCGCCCCGAGGCCTAAAATGACCGCCAGCACAGCAGCCCAAACAGCAGCCAAGCCATGAACTCAGATCCCCAACACGCCGACCCCCAGCAGCAGGTGATCGAACTTTTTCACCGCAGTATTGAAGCCAAGATGGCCGTCGGCGAAGCGCTGGCAGACCCACTGGCAGCCGCAGCGCAACGACTGGTTGCCCAATTGCTGCAGGGCAGTAAAGCCCTCACCTGTGGCGAGGGTCTGAGCCATGCGGCGGCCGCCACACTGAGTCGCTGTCTAACTCATGGTTATAAAATGCAGCGCCCCGGCTTTGCCGCGCTGACACTACAGGCAGAGGCCGCACCGGGTGATCTCAACGATAGTTCGGCACAGGCCAGTCCCTATCAGCAACCCATTAATGCTCTGGGCACAGAGGGCGATGTACTGATTCTTTTCAGCGCCGGTTATGCCAGCATTAACCTGCTCGGTGCCGTTGAAGCAGCCCGCGCACGGGGTTTGCACATCATCGCCTTCACCGCTACTGGTGACCACAGCCTGTCTCACCTGCTCGGTGACAATGACATTGAACTCCACGTCGCCATTGATGACCAATACCGCATTCAGGAGATTCACCAGCTCTGCGTATTTTGCCTTTGCGACCTGATTGAAAATCACCTATTCGGAGAACACACTTGATACCAAAAGCGACACCCACATTGCGCCTGGCCCTGCTGCTCACCGCTGCCCTCAATCTCAACGGCTGCACCAGTCTTATCAATGCGGTCACCAGCGATCCCATTCAGCCCGACCCTAGTGAAACCTCTATCGGCACCGATATCGACGACTGGCAAATGAGCACCATGATCGGCGTCAATATCAAAAAGGCCTCGCCGCAACTGGCCAGCTCGCATATCAATGTCAGCACCTATAACAAAGTGGTGCTGCTCACTGGCGAAGTAGCGACCAACGAACTGAGAACCCTGGCCGGCACTACTGCGCGCAATTACAAGAGCGTGCGCCAGGTCTACAACGAGCTAAAACTACAGGGTTCATCCTCCCTGCTGGCGCGCACCAACGACAGCTGGTTGACCACCAAGGTGAAAACCAAGCTACTCGCCAATAATGGAATTGCCAGCAGTCAGATAGAAGTTGTCACCGAGAGCGGCACTGTTTATCTGATGGGCGTCGTCTCCCGCAGTGCCGCCGACAGGGCGACCACCGTCGCCAGCAACACGGGTGGTGTCATCAAAGTGGTGCGCGTCTTCGAATATCTTGATTAGGGCCAGATTAAAGGGCCGAATTAAAGTCGGGGGCTAAGCCGGATGCAGCACTGCGCAATATAAACGCGCTAACAAAAGCGGCTTACCCTTTAGCCCGTTTGTACTTCAGCGCTTTGTAACTGCCCCCTGCGCTCATTCAGAGAAGTTTCATGGCCACAGTCCTCACAGCGACACCCCTTTGGCAAGCCTCAAGCGAAGCCATCGACAATAGCAATCTAAGCGCCTATCAGCGCTTTATTAAGGGCGAGCATGACCTGAGTTTTAGCAACTACCAACAACTCCACCGTTGGTCCGTCGATAACAGCGAAGACTTTTGGGAAAGCATCTGGCAGTTTTCTGGGCTTATCGCCAGCCGGCGCTATGACGAAGTGCTGGAAGACAAAGAACACTATCCCGGCGCCCGTTGGTTTCCCGGTGCCAAGTTAAATTTTGCCGAGAACTTACTGCGCTACGCCCAGAACAAAGACTCGGCCAGCAAAATTGCCATCGTCGCCCGTCTCGAAAATGGCGAGCGCCGTGAGCTGAGTTATGCCGAACTCAACGAGGAAGTGGAACAGCTGGCCGCCGGACTCAAAGCGGCTGGCGTTACGGTAGGTGATCGCATTGCGGCCTTTATGCCCAATGTGCCGGAGACAATTATCGCCATGCTCGCCGCCACCAGCCTCGGCGCGATGTGGACCTCCTGCTCACCCGACTTTGGCATTAATGGCGCGATGGATAGATTCGGGCAAATCGAGCCGAAGGTGCTTTTCGCCTGCGATGGCTATCACTACAACGGCAAGGTGATTGACTCCCTGCCCCGCGTCAAAGCCATTGCCGAGCAAATCGACAGTATTGAACAACTGATCGTGGTGCCGGTTTTAAACCGTACAAGGCCCGACAAGTTAGATGTCAACAGCATTGCCAATGCCCGCATTTTCAGTGAAGTAAAAATAACAGAAAACACCCCGACGCTGGAATTCGCCCAACTGCCCTTCGACTTCCCGCTGTATATTATGTATTCCTCGGGCACTACCGGGGCAGCCAAGTGCATCGTCCACTCGGTGGGCGGCACTTTGCTACAGCATATTAAAGAGCACCAGCTACACAGCGATGTAAAACCTGAAGACACGCTGTTTTACTTCACCACCTGCGGCGGAATGATGTGGAACTGGCTGGTCAGCGGCCTTGCCAGTGGCGCCACGCTGGTACTTTACGATGGTTCAGCTTTTGCGCCCCAGCCCACCAGCTTGATCGACATGATCGACGAGGAAGGTATTTCCATTTTCGGCACCAGCGCCAAATACATCGCGGCTCTAGAAAAAGAAGGTATAAAGCCCCGCGAGAGCCACAAGCTCACCCGACTTAAAGCGATTCTATCGACCGGTTCGCCTCTGTCCCACGAGAGCTTTCGCTACGTTTACCGCGATGTGAAAAGCGATGTTTGCCTGTCGTCGATTTCTGGCGGCACTGGCATTCTCTCCTGCTTTGCCCTCGGCAACCCCAACCTGCCGGTCTACGAAGGTGAGTTGCAGTGCTTCGGCCTGGGCATGGCGGTGGCTATCTGGAACGACCAGGGCCAAAGTGTGGTTGAGAAAAAGGGCGAGTTGGTTTGCACTAAACCCTTCCCCTCCTGCCCCATCGCCTTCTGGGCCGATGAACACGGCGAAAAATTCCACGCCGCCTATTTCGACACCCACCCCAACATTTGGGCCCACGGCGATGTCGGTGAAGTCACCGCCAATGGCGGCATTGTCATTCACGGGAGCAGTGACGCGGTGTTAAACCCCGGCGGCGTGCGCATCGGCTAACAGTGAGACGACGACGTGCCCGTGGTACTCTTCGAGGTATTGCACAAGGACTTGGCTAACTCCGAGGACTAGCGTATTTTGCCAACTTACCCGAACTTACACGCTAACAATAAACGCTCAAAACCTGATACAAAAATCGATTAAAAGAGAGTAGCAATGAACCACACTTTAAAATATTTCAGCCTCACGATAGCCCTCTTACTCAGTCCACTATTTGCAATGCAACAGGCCTCGGCCTCGCCCGCTGTGAATGCCGACTCTCCCCCGATCCCCAAGGAGACACGAGTCACCTTGAACACCAATCTCGGTGATATTGTCATCGAACTCTACAATACTCGCGCACCCATCACCGTGGCCAACTTTGTCGGCTATGTGAATAACGGTCACTACAAGGGCACCGTTTTTCATCGGGTGATTCCCGGCTTTATGGCCCAGGGCGGCGGCTTTACCTATGCCCTGCGCCAGAAACCCGGCCTGCCGCCCATTCTCAACGAAGCCGACAACGGCCTGAAAAATAAGCGTGGCACCATCGCCATGGCCCGCACCAGCGACCCCCACTCAGCCTCCACCCAGTTTTTTATTAACTTTTCCAATAATGCAATGCTCGACCACTCCAACAAAACCACCCAGGGCTGGGGTTACGCAGTGTTCGGTAAAGTCATTAAAGGTATGGATGTGGTCGATAAAATGGCCACTATTCCGACCCGTGGTCGTGGCCCTTTTCGTTCCGATGTACCCAGTGAAACCATCGAAATCACTGGCGCTGAAGCCCAATAGAACACCTAATAGCCCGCATTAAAAACACCCAACTTTAAGCTACCCATTAATAGTGATAAGGGCCGCCACTCGCCGCCCAGGAGTCCCCATGAATTTTGATCCGCTGCTACAACCCCTCGACCTCGGCTTCACCACCATCAAAAATCGCATCATGATGGGTTCAATGCACAGCCGTATGGAGCTGCTCGACCGGCCCTACGAGCGTCTGGCTGCTTTTTATGGCGAGCGTGCCAAAGGCGGCGCTGGCCTGATTGTCACCGGGGGTTACTCACCCAACGACAGCGGCGTGATCGAAACCGGTGCCCCGGTGTTCGACAACGAGGGCGAGCTGCCCAAGCACCGACTGGTGACCGATCGCGTTCATGACGAGGGCGGCAAAATTTTAATGCAACTATTGCACACTGGCCGCAATGCGAAAATCCCCCAGCCAGTGGGTGCCTCCGACATTCCCTCGCGCATCAATCCCTGTACGCCGCATATTTTGAGCAGTGACGAGATCGAGCAAATTATCGAAGACTTTGCCCACAGTGCTGCACTGGCTAAAAAGGCCGGTTACGACGGTGTTGAAGTGATGGCATCGGAAGGCTACCTGCTCAACCAGATGCTGGTTGAGCGCACTAACAACCGCAGCGACCAGTGGGGCGGCAGCTACGAAAACCGTATGCGCATGCCGCTGGAAATTGTCCGCAAAATTAAAGCGGCTGTCGGCGATGACTTTATTGTGATGTACCGCATTTCCGCCATTGACCTAGTGGAAGGCGGCGCCACCGGCGCGGAAATTATCGAGCTGGCCCAGGCCCTTGAAACGGCGGGCGTCACCCTATTCAACACCGGCATTGGCTGGCACGAGGCGCGCATCCCCACCATCGCCTACATGGTGCCGCGTGGTGCCTGGCGCTTTGCGATTCGAAAATTGAGCGAAGCGGTGAGCATTCCCGTTATCGCCTCAAACCGTATCAACACCCCCGAGGTCGCCAACGACATCGTCGCCAGCGGTGATGCCGCCATGGTGTCGATGGCCCGACCCATGCTCGCCGACCCCCACTTTGCCAATAAAGTGGCCGAGAATCGCGCCGAAGAAATCAATACCTGCATTGGCTGCAATCAAGCCTGCCTCGACTTTATCTTTACCGGGCGCGTCACTAGCTGCCTGGTCAACCCCAAAGCTGGTCGCGAGCTAGAGTTTGAAGAAAATGTCAAAGTTCAAGGTGGCAGCAAGAAAGTCGCCATTATCGGTGCTGGCCCGGCGGGTTTATCCGCTGCCTGCACAGCGGCAGAAGCTGGCCACAAAGTGACTTTATTTGATGCCAGCAGTGAAATCGGTGGCCAGTTAAACCTCGCCAAAACCGTACCCGACAAGACCGAATTCTACGAATTTATCCGCTACTTCAAGTCCCACCTCGACAAGTACAGTGTCGATGTACAGCTCAACACCACTGTCGATGCCGCAAGTCTCGGCAATGATTTCGACGAAGTGATTGTCGCCACCGGCATCATGCCGCGTATCCCTGAGATTGACGGCATCGACCACCCCTCGGTGATCTCCTACCTCGACCTGCTCAGCGGTAAAGCCACCACCGGCAAGCGCGTGGCCATTCTCGGCGCCGGTGGTATTGGCTTTGATGTCGCCGTACTGCTCACCCACGGCAAGAGCACGGGCGCGCCCGATACCGGTGCCTTTCTGAAAAAATGGGGCGTCGACACCACCATGAGTACGGCCGGTAGTCTCACCGCCAGCGGCCCGCAGTTTCCCGCCCCCGCCCACGAAATTACCATGCTTCAACGCAAGCCCAAATCACTCGGTCGTGGCCTCGGCCTGACCAGCGGCTGGGTACTGCGCGCCGAACTCGATGCCGCCGGTGTGAAAATGGTACCCGGTGCCAGCTATCAAAAAATCGACGATGCCGGTCTGCACTACAGCATCAACGGTGAAGACAAGTTGCTAGAAGTCGACAGCATTGTGATCTGTACGGGTCAGGACTCCAACAACGCCCTGTATCAGCAGCTGACCAGCGCAGGTGTAGAGTGCAAACTTATTGGCGGTGCCTCTGAAGCGAAGGAGCTCGATGCACTGGCTGCAGTCAGCCAGGGCATGGAAGTGGGCGGTAGCCTTTAGTAAGATGCTGGCGATTAAGTCGAGCGCACTGCGTACACAAGTAAGGTAAATCATTAGTGATACCCTACTTGCCCGATAACGCTTAACATTAATTAACAAGGGGGCTGGCGGACTGTCATCCCCCTCTAACATGTAGACAAGGAAGCCCTTACAGTGTCATCAGCCACTCAACTTTTATCCCTTTGCCTTGCCAGTGTTCTCTTTCTCACTGGCTGTGCCAATCCCAGGCCACTGACCCCAATTCAACACCAAATGGCGCAGACGCCAATCACCGATAAGCCCAGTGGCGAGGTACTGCCCGGTAAATTCATCTGGCACGACCTGCTGACACCCGAGCCCGAAAAGGCTGGGCAGTTTTATCAAGCGCTATTTGGCTGGGATATTGAGTATCACCCCGACTACAGCCTGGTGCGCAACGGTGACAAGCTAATTGCCGGTATTGTCAAAGCCGAGTCGTCTAACGATGAGGCTAAAGGCGGTCTGTGGCTCCCCACCGCCTCTGTCGCCGATGTCGATGCCGCCGCCAGCCTTGTAACCACCAATGGCGGCAAGATACTCAAAGGCCCACTTGATATGGGTAAACGCGGTAGAGCCATGTTGATTCGAGACGCCCAGCAGGCCGACTTGCTGCTACTCAGCGCATCTGGTGGCGACCCCGCTGATACCGACCCCGCTATCGGTGACTGGTTATGGGACGAACTGTGGAGTAAAGACCCCGCAGCTATTAAACCTTTTTATGCCGCCGTACTCGGTTATGACCAGGTGCTTGCTACCGAAAACTACAGTGTATTGCTGCACGACGAGCAATGGCGCGCCGGCATTCGCCGGGTGCGAGACGAAATCGATCATCTGCTTTGGGTGCCCGTCGTGCGTGTCGCCGACGCGCTGGCAACGACCCAACGTGTAACTGAGCTAGGGGGCATAGTTAAGGTCGCCCCGGGAGAAGTGCCCGGCAATCCCGATATCGCACTGATTGCCGATACCACCGGTACTTTATTGCTGATTCAGCGCTGGCCCTCACCAGCCCTTAAGGAGGAGTTGTAATTATGAACGTATCGAACAAATTATGGCTGATGATCTTCACTCTCCCTGCGATGCTTGTATTAAATGGCTGTAGTAGCACAGGCAATCCCGACGATGTTCGCGTACACGGGACAATGAGCGTCTACGGCGGTTATGGCTACCCCTATTACGGGCACTGCTGTTATGACGAAGTGATTATTATCGAGAGACCCGATCGGCCCGAGAGACCAGAGAGGCCCGAAAAACCGGCTCGCCCTCTGCCGGGTAATCCCGGCATACATCCCATCGATAGACCCAGACCCTCGACCGGTATGGGTCGCCCCTCGCGAGGGCAAATGGGTGGGGGCATGAGTCGCCCCTCACGAGGTGGAGGTCTACGCCGCCGCTAAGCCAGCTATACATACTCAAACTCAAACTACAAACCCGCGACCTTTTCAGCGATGTCTCGGCTACAACGACTATTAACTTTGGAAAATGTAAATATGGATTTTTGCAAGATAATCAAATTCCCCCAACGCCTGGCTCTGGTCGTAGCGATCCTACTAAGTAGCTTTCCCGCGCTGGCCGATGAATTATTAATGAAAGACGGCTCCCGCCTGCTGGGAACTGTGCTTAAAAAAGATGGCGGCAGCAGCTTTAATTTTAAGACCTCCTATGCCGGTGTTATTACTGTCCAGTGGGCAGAGGTCGAACAACTCATAGCCGATGAGCCGATCACCGTACTCCTGAAAAGTGGCAACACCTACGACGTGGTGAGCGCCAAAAAAACTGACGACGGCGTGACAACTTTAAGCGGGGCAGACACCGCTCAAACTGCCTCGCTAAGTGATGTGGCCTTTTTTAGCCCCGATCCCTGGCGCCTGGGTCAGGGCTGGCACTGGGAAGGAAATACAAACGTTGCTCTGGCCTTTGAGCGCGGCAATACCGACAAAGATGACTTCGAGGCGGACTTCGCCATGACCTTTCGCCAGCTTGACGATCGGGTGAAATTGAACGGCGATTACGATAGAGAAAAAAGTAATGAGGTACTCACTAACGAAGACTGGCGCTTAATGACTCGTTACGATCATTTTGTGAGTAAAAAACTGTTTTATGGTGCCACTCTAGGTTTCGAGCACGACCGTTTCGCCGATCTCCAGTTGCGCACCACAATAGGTCCTCTGATTGGTTATGAATTTTATGACAGTAAGGCCATGAATCTCGATCTCGCTGGAGGCCCAATTTACGTTAAAGAAAATTTTTATAATGCTGATAATGACGAGTACGCTGCCTTGGGCTGGCAGTTAAATTTTGACCGTTTCATCACCGACAGTATCCAGTTTTACCACCGCCACAACGGCTTACTCTCAATGGAAGATACAAAGAACTTCGTATGGGATACCTGGACCGGCCTGCGCTTCCCTGTTTACGCAGGAATTGTTGCCAGCACCGAGGTAAAAATTGAATACGACGGCGGCGCTCAAAAAGGAGTCGACAAAACAGACACCACCTACAGCGTTAAACTGGGCTATCAGTGGTAAATCTGTATTTTAGCGCTCACCACCTGGTGTCGAATCATTAGTGATTTTACTAATAAAATTAGGCACCAGGCCTTCGGAAAAACCAGCGATAAATGCCCAAATAATGGCCTTGGCCACATCCGCATTTGTTTTGGGAACGAACAACATGGCAAAGTCACTAAAGCTGGTATAAGGCTGCCCTCCTGATTCAAAGGCAGGGAAAAATGGTCCCTGCACAAAATCGGCCATAAAAATAATGTACAAAACAAAGGCAAAAATACCACCGACAAAGGGCGATACATAAATCTGCGTTATTATCAGGCGCTGAGTTACCGGGTCATAACTTTGCACGCCTGATGTCGCCAGACGCTGAATCCGCTGAAAACTGTTCACCACCCCGCCCACTGTTCCGGAGACAAAAATCATTGCCTCGTAGGGAATGATCCCAAACTTGGCGAGAAAAGCAGCCGATGTCATAGCACCGACCACCAACACCAGTGCTATCGCTATATGGTTTGCCTGATTAGTTGGCGGCTGCGCTTTGCTTGGTGGGCTATCGTTATTATTCATAAAACATAACTCTCAAAATATCACTGTGAACCGCGCTCTCGAATACAGCGCTTCGCTATCGACACAACTCGCTTTCAAGCGGCAATCACTTATTGCCCCCTAAACACAGGCTTTCTCTTTTCCAGAAAAGCCGCTTGCCCCTCTTTCAAATCACTACTGCGAAAGGACTCGGCAACCAGCTCGTGAGCCTCCTTCTCCTGCGTATCGCTCAAGGCCGGTTGTTCAACAACATTCATAATGCGTTTAATGCCCCGCAGTGCCAGAGGGGCATTGTTGGCAATTTCTTCAGCCATCGCCAACACTGTGCGCTCCAGATCCTCGGCGGGAACCAATTGCCCAGCCAGGCCCATTTCACCAACTTGCTCACCTTTGTAGGTTCTGCCGGTAAAAAACATTTCACGAGCTTTGGTCGAGCCGAGTACCTCAATAAATTGCGATAAACCCTCGGCTCCGTAAACCACGCCAAGCTTGGCCGGTGGCATGGCCATGGCGATGTGGTCGGCTGCGATGCGCATATCACAGCACAGGGCCATATGCAGGGCACCGCCAAAGCAGTGGCCGTTGAGCATAGCGATAGTGGGATAGGGAAAGTTTTTGACAGCGGCCAACCCGCGCTCGAAGGGTGTTTGCTGCGGCTCATTATCAACAGAGGCTTTGTGCTCGGGGCCGACGGTAGCGATGGCATTAATGTCGTAACCGGCTGAAAAAGCCTTGTCACCAGCACCGGTTAAAATCACCACCCGCACCTCGCCACTGGCAGCCCAGGCTGCGAGCACCGCGCAGAGCTTGTCCAGTAATTCGGGTGACAGCGCATTGTGTTGCTCGGGGCGATTGAAGGTAATGATGCCAACATGGCCCCGCTGCTCGCTTAATAAAACTCCACTCTGCTGACTGCTTTTCACTGCCGACCCTCGCTACGTATTGAAAAAATTAATGGCCCAGAGTTTATCGGACTTTGAGTGGCCCCGCCTGTCGCGTAGCAAGCGCATAGGCGCTATCCTGTTGCCAAACAATAAACTGGAAGCCTCTAATGTCTGCTATTGAACACCCCATCTGGGATAGTTTACGCGGTGTCGCCCCACTCCCCCCCTGTAGTGAATTACTGGGTCTGAGTGTTATCGACATAGCGCCGCAAGGCGGTCGTATGAAATTTCAATATGAGCCGACCGCCGCCATGTGTAACCCACTGGGCTTTGTGCAAGGCGGTTTTGTCACCGCCATGCTCGACGACGTGATGGCCCCCGCTTTAATCAGCACCTGTGCGCCCGACACTTCTATTCCCACGTTGGAAATTAAAACCAGCTTTATTAAAGGCGTTAAACCGGGGCCGGTGATTGCCGAGGGCTGGATCGTCAAGAAGACCCGCTCGGTGGCCTTTATGGCGGCAGAAATACATTCCACCGATGGCGAGCTGCTGGCAATAGCCTCCGCGACTTTTCGTATTATCGCGCCGCAGTAGTAACGGCACATCCAAGACAGCGAAGAGCAAACCTTATGAGCGAGCACATCGAGCAACTCAAAGACCTGCTGACCCATTGCCAGCGCGCCGTGGTGTTTACCGGGGCGGGCATCAGCACTGAATCGGGTATTCCCGATTTCCGTAGCCCCGGCGGTATTTGGAGCAAGCACCAGCCGGTGGATTTCAGTGACTTCGTCGCCTCTGCCGATGCGCGCCGGGCGTCCTGGCGACTGAAGCTGATGTTTGATGCCGATATGAAGGATGCCAAGCCCAATCTTGGCCATCTGGCCATTGCCAGCCTCGTTGAACAAGGCATTGCCAGCCACGTCATCACCCAAAATGTCGACGGCCTGCACCAGCTCTCCGGCGTGCCCGACGACAAAATCATTGAGCTACACGGCAATGCCACCTACGCCCACTGTCTAGACTGCGGCCAGCGCTACGACCTCGCCCTGATCAAAAAGAATTTCGAGCGCGATGAAAGCCTGCCGGTGTGCGACCACTGCGATGGCCTGGTCAAAGCGGCGACTATCTCCTTCGGTCAGGCCATGCCCGAACAAGCCATGCTAGAGGCGCAGGTGGCAGCCAGTGAATGCGATCTTTTTCTAGCGATTGGCTCATCCCTACAGGTGTATCCGGCCGCCGGCTTTCCCCTGGTTGCCAAACGCAATGGCGCCAAACTGGTGATTATTAATCGCGACCCAACCGATATGGATGACAGTGCCGACCTGCTAATTCATGATGAAATCGGTCAGACCCTCGACGCGGCACTGCCTTAATGGCTTGTGTATTAGCGCAATAAGCGGTGCGGGCAAAGGCTAAGCTGAATTCATAACCCGCTGTAATGACTTACCTCTACGCTTGGCCTTGCCCCGACGTTCATTAGTCAAGATCAGCCTTTTCTTTCGGCCCTACTTTTCAGGCCAGGATCATGACCCGACTAGTTATCACCCGCAGCATGATCTAAATCAGCCCTCCGTCCAATTAGTACTGCGGGCCAAGCTTAGCCATGCACTTACCCACTGTGCTGCTATAGACTCCAGCCCATTCATTTTTACAGTACTGAGAAGGTAGAGATCATGGGTCATGCAGAAAATATCGCCAATTTAAATTCACCTTGGGCACAGGAGGGACGCACCCCGCGCATCGCCATTGTCGGCGCAGGTTTATCCGGTATCGGCGCTGTTATCGCCCTGCGTAAGGCCGGGTACACCGATCTCACCGTGTACGAAAAAGCCGATAAAATCGGCGGCACCTGGCGCGACAATCGCTACCCCGGCCTGTCCTGTGACGTACCCTCCTATTGGTATTCCTACTCCTTCGCGCCCAACGCCAGCTGGTCCCACCGTTTCTCCTACGGCCCCGAAATTTTTAAATACGCCGAGCGCGTGGCCAAAAAATTCGACGTGATGTCGGTCGTCAACCTCAATAGCCCCGTCACCGAAATGACCTATTTGGGGCCAAAGTGGCGGGTCAAAGCCGAGGGGCATGGCGAGCAGATTTTTGATTTCTTAATCTCCGCCACAGGTATTCTCCACCATCCCAGCTACCCCGATATCAAAGGTATTGATAGCTTTAAAGGTGCGATGTTCCACACCGCCCGCTGGGATGACTCGGTATCCCTCGACGGTAAAAGAGTCGGCATTATCGGTACCGGCTCTACCTCAGCGCAGATCGTGGGTGCCGTCACCAAAAAAGTGAAAAAAATGAGTGTCTTCCAGCGCACGCCCCACTGGATGGCGCCTCTGCCGCAGAAAAAATACTCGCCTTTTTGGAAGATGTTGCTACGCGTCTGTCCTTGGATACACCCCCGTTTAAGCGATTTTTACAAAGATCAAATGCTCTCCACCTTTGCCAAGGCCACTGTTGGCGATGTTAACGAACAGCAAAAAATTGAGCACGTCTGCAAAAAAGCACTGGCTCAAGATGTCCCCGATCCCGAACTTCGCGCCAAATTGACGCCGAGCTACAAGGCAACCTGTAAACGCCTCATTCTTTGCTCCGATTTTTACCCCGCTATTAGCCGCGACAATGCTGAGCTGGTCACTGACGCCATTGAAGGGATTGAGCCGGAGGGCATCCGCACTAAAGATGGCCGCTTACACGAACTGGATGTTCTGCTTATTGCCACTGGCTTTAAAGTGTCTGAGTTTATGCTGCCCGCCAAGGTCTTTGGCGAAAACAAGCTCGAGTTAAGCGAGGTCTGGGATGGCGCACCCCGCGCCCACCGCGCAATGACCATACCCAACTTTCCCAACTTCTGGATGCTGGAAGGCCCCACCGGCCCCGTTGGTAATCTGTCCCTGATATCGGTCACCGAAACGCAGCTCGGCTATATGATCAAATGCCTCGATCAAATGAAGGCTGAAAAAGCCGCCAGCATAGCGGTCAAACAAGATGTATTTGATGCCTTTAACAAAGCCATGGCGAAAGAAGTACAAGGCACTACCTGGGCCACTGGCGGCTGCGATAGCTGGTATATCGACAAAACTGGCACCCCCAACCTCTACCCCTGGCACCCCAGCCGCTTCTATGAAGAAATGCAGCAGCCGGACTTTTCTGAATATCATTTTAGTCAGGAGGTCGCTAGCGAGGCTTAGTCGCCCCGTCGTTTCGCACACCCCGTACGACAAGGCATTGACCGGAGACACACTGTCCTCGGTCAATGCCGTTTTCCTGTCATTTTCACAATCTCACGGCTCGCCTTTTTTGACCAGGGTCATGGCTCAAGTACTTGTCACCCCCAGCATGATCTATATCAGCCCGCTGCCTGATTAGTACCGGCGGGCCACATTTAGTCACGGGCTTGCCACGCCTGCTGCGATAGAATCTATGCCATTCATTTTTACAGAATCACAAAAGGTAACGACCATGGGTCATGCAGAAAATATCGCCAACTTAAAGTCATGCTGGGCGAAAGAGGGACGCACCCCGCGCATCGCCATTGTCGGCGCAGGTTTGTCCGGTATCGGCGCTGTTATTGCACTGCGTCAGGCCGGATACACCGATTTAACCGTGTATGAGAAGGCCGATAAAATCGGCGGCACCTGGCGCGATAATCGCTACCCGGGGCTGTCCTGCGACGTGCCCTCCTACTGGTACTCCTACTCCTTCGCACCAAACCCCGACTGGTCCTACCGCTTTTCCTATGGCCCAGAGATCTTTAAGTACATCGAGCATGTTGCGAAAGAATTCGACGTGATGTCGGTCGTCAACTTGAACAGCCCCGTTACCGAAATGACCTATCTCGGCCCCAAGTGGCGGCTCAAGGCCGAGGGCCACGAAGAGCAGGTTTTTGACTTTCTCATCTCCGCCACGGGCATACTCCACCACCCTAATTATCCCGATATTAAAGGCATTGATAGTTTTAAAGGTGCGATGTTCCACACCGCCCGCTGGGACGATTCGGTATCACTCGACGGTAAAAGAGTCGGCATTATTGGCACCGGCTCCACCTCGGCGCAGATTGTTGGTGCCGTCACCGAAAAAGTGAAGAAGATGAGTGTCTTCCAGCGTACACCCCACTGGATAGCTCCGCTGCCGCAGAAAAAGTACGGCTTTATCTGGAAGAAAATACTCCGCGCCTGCCCGTGGATGCACCCCCATTTGAGCAACTTCTATAAGCGCCATATGCTCACCACCTTTGCCAAAGCCACCATTGGCGATGTGAAACAACAGCGTAAAATTGAGCAGGCCTGCCTGCAAACCCTGGCCAAAGATGTCACTGACCCGGCATTGCGCGTCAAGCTAACGCCAAGCTACAAAGCAACCTGTAAGCGGCTCATCTTTTGCTCTGATTTTTACCCCGCCATCAGCCGCGACAATGCCGAGTTAGTCACCGATGGTATTGCCGGTATTGAGCCCGAGGGCATTCGCACCGAAGATGGCCGCCTGCACGAGCTCGATGTGCTCATTGTCGCCACCGGTTTTAAGGTCTCGGAATTTATGCTGCCCGCCAAGGTCTACGGTGAAAATAAGCTGGAGCTCAGCGAAGTATGGGATGGCGCACCCCGCGCCCACCGTGCAATGACTATCCCCAACTTCCCCAATTTCTGGATGCTCGAAGGCCCCACCGGCCCGGTCGGCAACCTGTCGTTGATCTCTATTACCGAAACCCAACTCGGTTACATGATTAAGTGTCTCGACCAAATGAAGGCTGAAAAAGCCGCCAGCATTGCCGTTAAACAAGACACCTTCGATGCCTTCAACTCAGCCATGGCGAAAGAAGTGGCAGGCACCACCTGGGCCACTGGCGGTTGCGATAGCTGGTATATCGACAAAACCGGCACCCCCAACCTCTACCCCTGGCACCCCAGTATTTTTTATAAAGAAATGCAGCAGCCTGACTTTTCTGAATATCAGTTTAGTCAAGAGGTCGCCAGCGAGGTCTAATTCACGACCCAGCTGAAACGCCAAAAGATTAACCAAGCACACTACTAAGGGGCTATCTCTTCCCCTTAGTAGGCAAGCTTTACAAACTCCCCCCCCTCCAAAACCCACAACACCGACACTATCATTGCCTCAGCCCTACCCTGTTGAGCGCTAGCCAGACGCTGTGAATTCACCTAGACTGTTTAAACAAGCTCTCAGTTGTACGGCCATAACCCCTATAAAAAGAAAAATCTGGGCCGCCCTCTTTAATGAAGAAAGGCAACAAAATGAAGCTAATCCCCAAAATAATTATCTTGCTCGCCTGTTTCACAGCCATCGCAATGGTTATTTACCCCCCCATGCAAACCCTGCATAAGTACGGCACCTACAGTGTCGGCTATACCTTTATATGGGAAAAATACACCGTTTCAGCCGCCCAGCTTTCGATTCAGCTGTTGGTGCTTTGCGCGGTAGCGGGTGCGCTTGTTTTCGTCACCAATTTACCCAGTGTCGACAAGCCAAAAAAGGATGACGACGAGGAAGACGACAAAAAATAATCAAGTGGCCCAGGTCGAATAACACCGCAAGCTGTCCAGGCTTTCTGCGCGGGTTTAATTGGGTAGTGCATATCAGCCTTACAAAGATGTGCGACCGTAGTCGATAACCAGTAGTCCGTAGACATCACTCTCCCCTGTGCAGGCAGCCTTGCGCACCGTGTCGTCCTGCACCTGAAATAAAGGTCCGAATAGCCAATAACAATTTTTGTACGCTACCCGTAACTCCAGATTAATAACTTAAAAAAACGGAGATTCACAATGCCTATCCAAAAATTTCCCCCCATGAGCAAAGACTTTGCCAGCTTCGACTGCGATGCCCACGTTGCCGAACCTGCGCGTATTTGGGAGCGCGCAGAGGACAACCTGACCCGCGATGAGCTGGCCGCCCTAAAACAATCGATGTGGTACGACAGTCACACCCGGCAAATGACGGTCAACGGCACGGTCGGCGCTGGCATTCGCTCCAAAGAAGGAGCTGGTACAGCCGGTGCTATCAACCTTATCTCCGTTGCCGGGCCGGGGCTGAAGCACCCCATTCAGCGTGCCTTTAATGTGCGCAATTTACGCCCCGAAACCGCTCTCACTAAAGAGCAGGCCGCCTATATTGACCACAACGGTGCTTATGAACCAAAGGCCCGTATCAAAGATATGAACACCCAGGGCATTGATCAGGTGATGATTATCCCCTCTGACATCGACACCTACCCCTGGATACAGGACGGTCGCGGTGCCGCTGCCCTTTGCAAGGCCTATAACGAGTGGGCCTGGGAGTATTGCCAGGAAGACCCCGAGCGTCTGTTTTTTGCCGCCCTACTTCCCCTGCAAGATCCCAAATCTGCCGTTCGCGAACTCTACCGCGTTGCCGACAAGGGCTGCCGCGTGGGTCTGGTGCGCCCCATCGACGCCATGGGCAACTACCCCTTACAGCCCAAATACGACCCCCTATGGAAGGCCATGGAAGACACCGGTGTGGTCTATGGCATGCACCCCTTCCCGGCTCTAGGCTCGCTGAAGCCACCGGGCTATACCGCCCAGCACTCGGCCTCAGAATTAATTAACCGCGCTCTGGTGTCGGCTAATATTCCCCACACCTTTCTCACCAACGTGCAGAATTTTCAGGCCGAGGCCTCGCTGTGGGTAGTCTCTGCGCTAATGTCAGGTTTTTTCGAGCGCTTCCCCAAGGTCAATGCCGCCGTGTTCGAGGCCTCTTCAACCTGGCTGAGCTTTGTGCTTGATGAATGCGATAAGTACTACAAGCTGTATAAAAATGAGCGCAGCCTACCGCCCCTCAAACAACTGCCCAGCGAAACCTTTATGCAACGCTGTGTCACCGGTTTTGAAGGCGATGAAGCACCGCCCTCGCGCATGCCCGAGTTCTACGAGGACATTCTGGTCTGGTCATCAGATGTCTACCACCACGACGGTGACGACGTGTGGCGCGCCATGCAAACGATGCAACAATGTGATTTATCGCCCGCCCGCCAGGCCAAGTTCCTCGGCGAAAACGCCCGCCGTATTTACCGCATAGACACACCGAAAACCTTTATCCGCGACCGTGTGACCGAAATCGAGCGCCCCGACTGGTGGCCCACCGAAGAAGAGATAGCCATCGCCATGACCCCCGAGGCCAGTGTCTTGCCGCAAAGCTCGCCACCCCTCAACAGCCCCGCCAGTATCACCGGGGGTATTCGCTAATGAGTGACTTAACAAAAAACAGCAAAAGCTTTTGTGTTTTCGACAGCGACTCCCATGTGGTTGAGCCGCGCGCCATTTGGGACACCTACCTTGACCCCGAATACCGCACCCTGGGCAAATTCGCCCTGTGGCGGGAAGAGGGTAAAACGAACTCCTACCTAAAAATAAACGGTAAAATTTTCCGCGACAGCATGAACACCAATATTCCCCGCCACGCCATCTGGCAGCCGGGTATGAGCTGGGAGGACGTCGGTGAACTCGACCCCACTATTCGTCACCCGCAAAGTGCTGGGGCATCCGACCCCCAGGCACGCCTACGCAATATGGATGCTATGGGTGTCGACCAGACCCTGCTCTACCCCACCTGGTTTGCCGAAGGTTTCCACCTTATTGAAGACCCCGATACCGCCTATGCCCTGGCCCGCGCCTACAACGACTGGATGGCCGATTTTTGCTCGGCGGCCCCCGAGCGCCTCTTTGCCACGGCGATGATCCCCCTGCAAAATCTTGATTTCGCCATTGAAGAACTGGAGCGCATCACGACTATCCCCTGTTTTCGCGGTGTATTTATTCGCCCCATGTTTCTCGAAGATCGCTACTTTACCCACCCCTATTTCGACCCCTTGTGGGCCGCACTAGAAGAACTCGGCATCACCGCAGCGGTGCATCCTGCCACCGGGCTATGGAACCCCGAGTGGACATCACACGCACCCTTTATCGAAAAAATGAAGGACCGCCTGAGTCAGGTCACCGTATTGCAGGAATCCGGTGGCGGCCCCACTGCTGGCGGCGGCAATGGTGCAAATTTAGGTTTCAGTGCCGCTGGTGAATTGGGTCACCCCATGGCACCCATCATTTCCCCCTGGCTGGACAACCACATGTTCGTCGGCGCCACCCTGATCGGTTTTACCGTGATGCAGCGCTATCCAAAAATGAAGGTAGTGATGGCCCACGGCAAGGCATCGTGGATGGACGAGGTGCTAGAAAAAATGGAGGCCTCAGCCCTCACCACGCCGCTGCTGCACAAATACCCGGTGCGCACCGACCCCGAAGAAATGTGGGAAGAAGGCGAGGTGATGCTCGGTTTTGACGCCGAGGAAAGGTTGATCCAAAAGCTACCCCAGGACTATGTCGAGAAAATTGTCTGGGGCTCCCACTACCCCCAACAGGACACCACCAGCGCCTGGGATGCCATCGACAAACTCAGCGATGCCGGTCTTGATGAAGCGACCATTGCCCGCATGCTCGGTGGTAATGCAGCGGCACAGTTTGGCATTGCGCCGCTACAGAGCGTCGGCGCCTAAGCTCTCGGAGCGAAAGTAAGTACAAACCCCAATAAAAATAATGGCGCTCTAACCCCGCGCCAATAAGGCTTACAAAAGGACAGAACCATGCACGATCTCATAATTAAAGGCGGCAATATCGTCGACGGTAGTGGCGCACCCGCCTTTACCGGCGATATCGCCATCGACGACGGCAACATAACGGCGGTGGGCACAATTGACGCCCCAGCCAAAGAAACCATCGACGCCAGCGGCCTGCTGGTCACCCCCGGCTGGGTCGACACCCACACCCACTACGACGGCCAGGCCACCTGGGACCCACTGCTAACCCCCTCGGGCTGGCACGGCGTCACCACCGCGATTATGGGCAATTGCGGGGTCGGTTTTGCACCCGTGGCCCCCGAGCGTCGCGACTGGATGATCGGCCTAATGGAATCGGTCGAAGATATCTCCGCCGTGGCCCTAAAAGCCGGTATCGACTGGCAGTGGGTCAGCTTCCCCGAATATCTCGATGCTCTAGACGCCATGCCCCGCGCTGTTAACGTCGGCGCTTATGTCGGCCACTGCGCCCTGCGCACCTTTGTTATGGGTGAGCGCGGCGCACAGGATGTCGATCCCAGCTCCAGTGAAATCGAGCAAATGGCCGGGCTGATGAACGAGGCCATGGATGCAGGGGCGCTGGGCTTTTCCACCTCACGCACCGCCATCCACCTGACACCCGCAGGCGAACCCATTCCCGGCACCAACGCCAAAGAAGACGAACTGCTGGCCATCGCCCAGGCCGTGGGTAACAGTGGTCGCGGTTTGCTCGAATTTATTCCCGCCGGTGTCGAAAGCGGCGACCCCCAGGCTCAAGAAGACGAACTCGCCCTGATGGCCCGGCTATCGAACAGCACCGGTAGTCCCATCACCTATCTAACCGCACAGGTCGGCAAAAATCCCGATCTGTGGCGCGAGAACTTCCGTCTGGCCGAAGCCGCAAATGCGGATGGCGCTAACTTAATCCCGCAAATATCCTGCCGCCCGGTGGGCATGCTGTTCAGCTTTGAAAGCGAAAACCCCTTCGCACGCTTTCCCAGCTTTATCGCCCTACAAGATCTATCCCACGAAAAGCGACTCGCCGAGCTGCGCAAACCCGAAGTGAAAGCACGTATTCTCGGCGACCACGACCCAGCACTCACCGCCTGGACCAAAATATTCACTAACCCCTGGCGCCTAACCTTCGCCCTGGGCAAAGAGCCCAACTACGAACCCGAGCCCGATAGCAATATCAAAGCCATGGCTCTAAAGCAAAGTCGAGAACCCGCCGAGCTGGCCTACGACATGATGCTGGAAGACGACGGGCAAGCCTTCCTGTTCTACGCCTCGGCCGGCTTTACCGAGGGCAACCTCAATGCTGTGCGAGAAATGCTAATCAGCCCAACCTCCATGCTCGGTGGTAGCGACGGCGGTGCCCATTGTCGTTTTATTGTCGACGCGGGCGTGCCAACCTTTATGCTCACCCACTGGGCCCGCGACCGCAAAGAAGGCAAACTGCCACTGGAGTTGGTGGTACAAAAACAGACGAAAGATACCGCTCGCCGCAACGGCATTACCGACCGGGGCGAACTACTACCCGGCCAACGGGCAGATATTAATATTATTGATTTTGAACGCTTAAAGAGCCTTGCACCGGAGGTTGTGCACGACCTCCCCGCCAACGGCACCCGTCTAATTCAACACGCCGAGGGCTATGTCGCAACCCTAGTTTCCGGGCAAGTGATTGTGCAAAACGGCGTCGATACCGGGGCGCGTCCCGGCTCGGTGGTCAGACTTTCGCAAATGAATAACTAAACGCCAGGAACTCTGATTGAGCCCGACCAAAGAAAGCAACAACGTTCACCTGAGTTAAAAAACTGAACTAAATAAAATAATTAAAGTGAGGAAGACCCATGAAAATTGGTTACATGATGATGCTGGCAAATCACCACGACGGCTTGTCCGATGCACAAATGATTCGCGAAGAAATGCGCGTCGCCGAATTGGCCGAAGAGGTCGGCTACGATTCTATCTGGTGTGCCGAGCACCATTTTGATGCCTACTCTATGGCCGTGGACAATATTCAGGTGCTGACCTGGCTGGCGGCGCGCACAAAAAATATTATGCTCGGCAGTGCCGCCATTATTTTGCCCTGGTGGACACAGCCGGTGCGCCTGGTTGAAAAGATTGCCACCATAGACGCCATGACCGACGGCCGCTATTTAATTGGCTTTGGCCGGGGGCTGGCACGTAAAGAATACGATGCCTTCGACATCCCCATGGACGAAACCCGCTCACGCTTTGATGAGTCGGCAAAAATGATTATTAAAGCCCTGGAGACAGGTTACATTGAAGGCGATGGCCCCCACTTCCCCCAGGCACGCACCGAAATAAAACCCAAGCCCCCGCAAAATGCCAAAGACCGACTTTACGGCGTCGCCATGTCACCGGAGTCCGCCCAGGTAATGGGTGAACTGGGTTCTCGCATGATGTGTTTCGTACAGTTCGATATGGCCATGCACCTGCCCAATATCGAACGCTATCGCAGCGCCTTTACCGAAGCACATAAACGCCCAGCACCGCCACCCTTGCTACTGGATTTTTGCTACTGTGATAAAGACGCCGGTAAAGCGAAAGACCGCGCACGTAAATATCTGGCCGTAAATTATCTGTCCATCCTCCAGCACTACGAATTTATGGAGGACTACCACAAAGAAATTAAAGGCTATGAAGCCTACGGTAAATCTGCTGAGTTCCTCAATTCACTGGGGCTTGAAGAGGCGGTAGAAGATTATATAAGCCACCAGGCCTGGGGTACTCCACAACAAATTCTCGACCAGCTCGAAGCTCGGCGCGGCATTATCGGCGACTACGAATGGAATTCCATTGTTAGTTACGGTGGCATGCCCTTTGATCTTGTGGAAGGCAGCATGCGGCTGATTGGTAAAGAAATATTGCCGGAGTTGAGGAAGTGGTAGTTTGAGTCACAGGGGTGCAAGGCTTAATTTTTTTGGGAACTTGTTGCTATACGAGCCCGTAAGAGCCTGTAAATAATCCTGTGTAACTGTCACGGTTAAATGTAATCCGTAAGGCGGTCTTCGAACTCGATCACCTCGGAACCCCCTTGAGGGGTGTAAAACGATTGAGGGCAGGCTTCCAGTTTCTAATGGGCATCGGACAAATTCCTCCGCCTTCGGCTCAGCAACTTGCTGTTGCTAAAGACGTTATGGCTTTTTGAGTACTCTCTTGGCATCCATACGTTTATGCAAGATTCGAGTAATCTCAATTTCAGATTGATTTTTACTATGATAGAAAATTATATGGCTGGCTACAGGAAATTTCCTATACCCTTGCTTTATAAAGTCGCACTTATGCCCTACAGAAGGTGTTTCTGAAAGCATTTTAAAAGAATCATCAAATTGTCGCGCGTAGATTCTACGTTGTTCTTTGCCCCACTTTCTCTGTGTGTAGATGACAATCGATTTCAAATCAGCTCTAGCTTTTTGGGTAAGTGTAAATGAACCCATTAACCAAGCTCTTCATCAATTTCATTCATAAGGCTTTCATAGCTATATTCAGCGGTGCCACTATTTTCGCCCTCTTCAAGTAAGTGCTTGAGAGTCGCTATTTTTCGTTCATTATCTTCAAACATCCTAAGAGCTGCACGAACAACTTCGCTCGCAGAAGCATAGCGACCTTCACCAACCTGATGAGCGATAAATCCATCAAAGTGTTCACCGAGAGTCATACTTGTATTTTTAGACATACTGGCACCACTAATATCGATAATTGGTACTTAATGGTATGCAGCCATAGCAATAGTGTCAACTTAGCGTATTTATTTAACCCCTTGCACAAGAAAGAAACGGGGCAAGTCTTGCAGTCAAACCTTTCACTTTCTACACCTCGCCCTGTCTTTATAGATAACAGCGGCGCAAAACAGTAACCAAGCCACCCCAATGCAGTTGTAGTGGCTTTTTTTAATCAAGGCCACGTTCTATACGAAAGTCATTTCCGGTACGTGGTCGGGAACCACCAATTCCCCTTCGGTCAGGTTCACGATTTCTTCAACACTCACGCCCGGTGCGCGCTCCCGCAGGATGAACTTGCCGTCGGCGATATCCAGCAGGGCCAAATCAGTCAGCACTCGTTTGATACAGCCCTTGCCCGTCAGTGGCAGAGTGCACTCGTTTAACAGTTTCGAGTCCCCGTGCTTGGATGCATGCGTCATGGTAACGGTGATATTGTCAGCACCGGCTACCAGGTCCATGGCGCCCCCCATGCCCTTAATCAACTTCCCCGGGATCATGTAAGAGGCGATGTTGCCCTGACAATCCACTTCGAAAGCCCCCAATACCGTCAGGTCGACATGGCCGCCACGGATCATGGCGAAGGAGTCCGCTGAGGAAAACAGCGAGGCACCCTTAGCCATGGTTACGGTCTGCTTGCCTGCATTAATCAGGTCTGAATCTACCTCATCCTCAAGCGGGAACGGCCCCATGCCAAGCAAGCCATTCTCAGATTGCAGCATCACCTCCACACCCTCGGGTATGTAGTTGGCCGCCAGGGTGGGAATGCCGATACCCAGGTTAATGTAGTAGCCGTCCTGAAATTCTTGTGCCACGCGCTGCGCTAGTTGTTCACGAGTCAAAGCCATTGTCTGTTACTCCCTATGCATCGCGCACGGTGCGCTGTTCGATGTTTTTTTCAAAGTTGCCAAGGATAAGTCGGTTCACGTAGATGCCTGGAAGATGTATCTCATCCGGATCAAGATCGCCCACCTCTACAATTTCCTCTACCTCAACTACCGCAATCTTTCCGGCGGTAACCGTCATTGGGTTGAAATTGCGTGCCGTCTTGCGAAAAACAAGGTTGCCATAGCGGTCGGCCTTCCAGGCCTTGGAGATGGAGAAATCCCCCTGAATGGCCTCCTCCAAAATATAGTGTCGGCCATCGAATTCGCGTACCTCTTTACCCTCGCCCACCGGTGTACCGTAACCGGTAGCCGTATAGAAGGCCGGGATACCGGCGCCGCCAGCACGTATTTTTTCTGCCAGCGTACCCTGCGGAGTCAGCTCCACCTCAAGCTCACCGCTCATCATCTGCGCTTCAAACATGGCATTCTCACCCACGTAAGAAGCCACCATTTTGCGGATTTGTTTATCGACCAGCAGCACCCCAAGGCCGTACTCGTCCGTACCGCAGTTGTTCGACACAACCGTCAGGCCGCGAGTGCCCTTGCGCTTGATCTCCTTGATGAGATTCTCCGGTATCCCGCAGAGGCCGAAACCACCTGCGATGACAGTCATATTGTCTTGCAGGCCAGCCATAGCTTCTTCATAGCTGCCTACTACTTTGTCAAATCCGGACATGCTTGTCTCCTGTGATGGTGCCCGTTTGCCTGGCAAGCCAAGCTAAAGATTAGTATTTGTTTGCCTGACCCGGCGGGGTTGGCTGGTATCGAAATGAGCGCCCCGCTGAAGGCCGCCCAAGGTTACGGATACATCGACTGACTGTCCACCCACTTCCACGGCGTGCGGCATATTGCGTGCCGGTCTGAACACCTACTTAGGTGTGCATTTTCTTCGGCTTTTTGTTGAGTTGAGCTGGTAGAAGCTTATGTAACGGGTGATTACAGCATGAACAAAATTGCAGATTATTTTGGTGTTCATTACTCTACAGCGAGTTGGGCAGTTAGAATGCATGATTACACGACTTCGTATCTGACCCCGATTTTTGTTAATTGACTGAATCTTGGAAAACTATTTATAGTTATTGCTCGCATTGGTCAATCGGCAGATATTGCTAACTCAAGATTAAATAACAAGACCTCCGTCTCTTTGAAATGCAAGGTGTTAATGTGAAAAATAAGGACTTATTTGAAACCACCTATGAAGAGAACTTTCTTCGTCGCGATTTGGGAGCAATTGTTCATCGTCCAGATATTGCACTTACTGAATTGGTAGCCAATGCATATGACGCAGGTGCAAGCACAGTAAAAATCATTGTTCCTGATGCTTTGGATGGAACTTTGGTGGTTGAAGATAATGGTGTGGGAATGGCAGAAAACCACTTCCGCCAGCGATGGATGATGCTGCGCTATAACCGTTTAGCACATCAAGGCCCAAACGTTTCCTTCCCGCCAGAAAGGAAAGGACTTAAAAGGAAGGCATTTGGGCGTAATGGCATCGGTCGTCATGGTCTTCTATGTTTTGGGAACGAATATCAAGTAGAAACCTGGCGGGATGGCAAGAGTAATTCATTTGAAGTTTCAGTTTCGAGTGGCGACCAACCTTTAACGGTTACTTCAAAAGAAGAAATGGATAAACCGGGGCATGGCACTAAGCTATCCGTTCCTGTTGCACAAAACTTTCTTCCAAGTGGCGCAATATCAGAGATGTTATCTGCTAGATTCATTTCAACACCTGATTTTTCTATATCGGTAAATGGGAAGGTTGTTCCACTCCATGAACATCCTGGTGTAGTTGATCAAACTAAATTAATGGTCGGTGACATCAAACTTAATGTCACTCTGGTCGATTCCAAACAAGGCCGAAGAGATAATGTTTTCCAGGGCGTCGCTATTTGGGTAGGTGGCAGGCGCGTGGGTGAACATAGCTGGGCACTAGGAGGTGTTTCGTTAGCTGATGGCCGCAGGGCTTTTGGCAAACGCTTTGTTGTAGTAGTGGAAACTGACGGGCTTCGTGATGAGATTGTCGAAGACTGGTCTGGTTTTAAACCTAACAGTCCTTTGATCAAAAATGTTGCAGAAGCGCTTTCCAGATATATCAATGCCCACCGACGTGAACTGCTACAAGATGAGGTCAGGGAGGCGAAAGAAGAGGTTTTATACAACAACAAACAAGACCTTAAAGAGCTGTCACCTGTTGAAATATTAGAGGTATCAAGGTTTGTTGATGGTTTGCTTGGGGAAAATCCGGATTTAGACCCGAAAACTTTACAGCTTGCAGTAAAAGCGGCCATTAACCTGGAAAAATCACGCTCTGGTCAAAGCCTTTTAAACAAGCTGGCATCAATCAGTATTGATGATATTGATTCCCTGGATAAATTACTTACTGAATGGACGGCGCAAGATGCGCTGATTGCCCTCTCTGAAATCGATATCCGGCTAAAAGTTATTGAAGCTCTGCATCGATTCTCGGGTGACAAAGAAGCCGACGAGCTGCACACCATCCACCCTTTAATTCTCAAAGCCCGCTGGCTGTTTGGCCCTGAGTATGAATCCAATGAGTATTCCTCCAATGTCGGCTTGGTCAAAACCATCAAGCAGGTCTTTGGCAAGCAGGTTGATAAAGAGGCATTCGTCAATGCTAAAAAACGCCCGGATATAGTTGTATTAAAAGAGTCGACCGTTGGTGCCAATGCGCTTGAATCTATTGATGAAAACGGTCATGAAAAAACCAGAAGTGTATTGCTAATTGAAATTAAACGCGGCAGCTTCCCCATCGGTAGAGACGAAATTAACCAAGCTGATGGTTATGTGCAGGATATCGCCTATAGTGAATTCCTTGGTTCGCAACCGTTCGTTAATGCCTTCGTGGTAGGTGAAAAAATAAAAGCAAAAACCGCAACAAAAAAAGAAATCAAAGACAGTGACGATCAATCAAAAATGTTGGGCAAAGTAACCGCAGTGACCTTTTCGGTATTGATCTCAACCGCTGAGAAAAGGCTGTTTAAGTTGAGAGAGAAATTAGGTCGTTATGCGCATATTGAAGATGATGAACTATTAAGCTCGGCGCTCTCATCTGCCTCTATTCAATTACCACTACATACACAGTAACCATTGATTAAAGGGGACGGCTTTAACGACTACTCCTGTGCATTACTTTTCATCCAGCTTATTGCCTTAACCACTGGGTAGGGCGACACTAAAAGCAACCCGAAGCCAATACAAACCGATATACCCAGAATATCATTCACTCCGCGAGCGGAATCCCCTGACCCCGACAAAAGATAAGACCCTGCAGCTATCAAACAAAGCCCTAGCAGGTGCAAATAAAAGAATAATTTAATCACGAATGTCTTCTCATCAACTGCCACTCTGCCCAATCTATTAATTAGCCAGGGAAATTAGCTTCAAGTTTTTCACCCAGCACACAACTAAATTCAATTATCACTAGCAATAATATTACCTGCCCTCTGCGCTGAACCCTTTCCAGTTACTGGCGAACCACAACGGGGCTGTGCCGAAAACTGCCTAAACAACGCCATCATCCGCCCCTGCGTTTCATCCTCCACAATGGCCATGCCGGGTTTAATACCTATTTCAGAGGCTTCAAAGGCCTTCATGGTATTGCAGATTTGCCCATCGAGGCGCACGCCAATGCCTCGCAGGTCGACGGCGACGCCCATGGTGCCAAACATTTCCAGGGTCAGTTCGCAGGCTGTGATCATAAAAACCACCTGGTGTTCGGGCCAGCTTTTCTGAGCTTCAATCATCTTTTCGCCGATGTAGTGCACGGTGGTGATAAACAGCGGCACTACCTGGGTATCAGGCAAGCTGTGCACACATTTGCCAATAAAGCACTGGCCGCACACGGGGTCGGTGGCATCGTGAATGCAGGCATCGGTGAAGCGACCAGCCGGGCATTCAAAGGGCTTGTGACAATAGGAGAAGCCGACTACCAGTACGGTGTCGGGGGCATCGAGCTGGGCTTGAAACTCAGCCACATTGCGCAGGCCATAGAGAAAGAAGTCGCCATCGCGACGGTAGCTATGGCGCTTTAAGAGTGCACCGAGTAGCCCCAGGCCATGCTTTAAGGGCCGCTGCCAAAAATAACCACCCAGTTTGCCACTGTAGTCGTGGTAGTGGAGATAGGAGAGGGTTTTCCAACTGAGGTTTTTACGGGTCTTGGTGCGGATGCCGGGCAGCCGGGGGTTCTTTTTAAAGGTTTTGAGGGGCGTGTCGGCGGCAAGTTTTTCTGCCCGCGCATCCCACGCCCGCTCTGCCTCGCGCCAGTCGTCATGACCCTGCCAAAATTTAACCTGATTTTTCATCGCGCAATCGCCCGCTTACACTCACGTCTGTTTACGTTCACGCCCGCTCAAATTCAGCATAAACCCACTGTATTATTTTTATTCAAAAAAAGCTGGAGAAACTAACACTTTTAAAACGGCATTAAGGTTGTTGCAGTTCAAGCTTAATACTAGGCCTGATACAAAGTGTAGGCACCAATCAACATAAAGCCAGTACCGGCGACATAGGCCAATGTTTTTTCGCTGATATAAGCCGCCAAAAAGGTACCCGCTAGTACACCCACAGCCGAGGCAATAACCAGAGCCAGTGATGCTGCAAAGAAAACCGTGAGCTTATTAACGTCTTTGTCGGCGGCAAAAAGCATGGTTGCCAATTGGGTTTTATCGCCCAGCTCGGCAATTAGCACGGTCGCAAAAATGGTAGTAAATATTTTCCAGTCCATAGTGGCGATCATAACAAGACCCTCTAACGGGGCAACAATAATTCCTTAAGCCTAAAGGGGCTATTCGCGCCCGGCAACACACGACTGTATTGCGGGAAATTGTCTTCACTTTGCTTTATAATTTGCGCCTTTGTTTGCTTCACGAATGTGTGGGCAACAGTCCCAATACTAACAGCCCCAATACTAACAGCCCCAATGCAACAACACTCTACGGGGCAACAACACTCTACGGGAGTTGAGCCATGAGCCCAGCAAGCGATAACCCGGCGATTGACGCTATTCTTAATCGTCTCAAAGACTTACCCGGCGCGCTGCTGCCAATACTCCATGAAATTCAGCATGCAGAGGGCTATGTGCCCGCCGAATCTGTACCCGCCATCGCCACAGCACTGAGCCTGTCGCGCGCCGAGGTACACGGTGTCATTAGCTTTTATCACCATTTTCACAGCGAACCCATGGGCAAGCACACAGTACAAATTTGCCGTGCCGAAGCCTGTCAGGCGGTCGGCGCTCGCGAGCTTGAGCAACACGCCACCACGACACTGGCCACCGCGCTCGGCAACACCACTGCCGATGGCACGGTGAGTCTTGAGCCGGTTTACTGCCTGGGCAACTGTGCTTGCGGGCCATCGGTGCAAATTGGTGACGAGGTACACGCCCGTGTTACGCCCGAGCGTTTCGATACCCTGATTAGCGCGCTGGAGTCCAAGTAATGATTACTGTTTATGTACCCCGCGACACCACCGCCTGCGCTCTGGGTGCCGAGGCCGTAGCCGAGGCTATTAGCGCCGAGGCCGCCAAACGCAACATTGAGCTAAACCTTGTGCGCAACGGTTCACGCGGTTTGTTCTGGCTCGAAACTCTGGTTGAAGTAACAACGGACAAAGGCCGCGTAGCCTACGGCCCCGTTAATGCCGCAGACGTTAGCGCCCTGTTCGATGCCGGTTTTCTAGAGGGCAAAGATGGCAACCTCGCGCTGGGTTTGACCGAAGATATCCCCTATTTAAAAAACCAGCAGCGAGTCAACTTTGTTCGCGCCGGTATTACCGACCCCCTCAGTGTTGACGACTACAAGGCCCACGGTGGCTATGCCGGTCTCACACGCGCATTGGCAATGCCGCCCCAGGCCATTGTCGATGAAGTCAAAGAATCCGGCTTGCGTGGTCGCGGTGGTGCGGCCTTCCCCGCTGGTATTAAGTGGCAAACCGTACACGACACCCCGCCCCAGCAGAAATACATTGTCTGTAACGCCGACGAGGGCGACTCTGGCACCTTTGCCGACCGCTTGTTGATGGAGGCCGACCCCCTACAATTAATAGAGGGCATGACCATCGCCGGGCTGGCCGTGGGTGCCACTCAGGGCTATATCTATTTGCGCTCGGAATACCCCAAGGCCCACGACGTTTTGAATGCCGCACTGGCCAATGCCTATGCAGCGGGCTATTTGGGTGACAATATTACCGGTAGCGGCAAGCATTTTGATTTAGAAGTACGCCTCGGTGCCGGTGCCTATATTTGCGGTGAAGAAACCTCCCTGCTCGACAGCCTCGAAGGCAAGCGCGGCATGGTGCGCGCCAAACCGCCACTGCCCGCCATTGTCGGCCTCTTTGGTCAGCCCACAGTTATTAACAACGTACTTACCCTGGCCTCGGTGTCGAGCATTTTTGAAAAGGGCGCCGCTCACTATAAAGACCTCGGCGTTGGCCGCTCCACCGGCACACTGCCGATGCAACTGGCGGGTAACATCAAGCGCGGCGGCATTGTTGAGCTGGCCTTTGGCAGTAGCCTGCGCAGCTTGCTCGAAGACTTCGGCGGCGGCACACTCAGCGGTAAAGCGATTAAAGCGGTACAGGTTGGCGGCCCCCTCGGTGCTTATTTGCCAGAGTCGGCTCTGGATATCAGCCTCGACTACGAAAGCTTTGCCGCCGCTAAAGCTATGCTTGGCCACGGCGGTGTAGTGGTGTTTGACGAGAGCGCCGACATGCTCGAACAAGCGCGCTTTGCCATGGAGTTCTGCGTGGTTGAGTCCTGCGGCAAGTGCACCCCCTGCCGGGTGGGCTCGACGCGCGGTGTCGAGGTGATCGACAACATTCGCCAAGGCGAAAACCTCGATGACAATCTAATATTATTGGAAGACCTGTGTGAAACGATGGAATACGGCTCACTGTGCGCCATGGGTGGCTTGACCCCCTTCCCCGTACGCAGCGCCATTAAACATTTTCCTGAAGACTTTGGCGGCTAGAGCGGCGTAAACGCCGACGGCAAATAAGCCCCACAAGAGGAACCAGACATGCTGGAATTTTACGAACCCGAAAAGGACTACGGCACCCCCGCCAGCCTTTCAAACGAAACCGTCACCCTGAATATCGACGGCATGAGTATATCCGTGCCCGAGGGCACCTCGGTCATGCGCGCCGCTGCCGAAGCCGGTATTAAAGTGCCCAAGCTCTGCGCCACCGACAGCCTCGAAGTCTATGGCTCGTGCCGTATGTGCATGGTTGAAATTGAAGGCCGCAAGGGCTATCCGGCCTCGTGTACCACCCCGGCAGAAAACGGCATGGTGGTGAATACACAAACAGAGAAAGTCGCCGACCTGCGGCGCAATGTGATGGAGCTGTATATCTCCGACCACCCACTCGACTGCCTCACCTGCCCCACCAATGGCAACTGCGAATTGCAGGACACTGCGGGTGAAGTGGGCCTGCGCGAGGTGCGCTACGGCTACGAAGGCAATAACCACCTCGACGCCGAGAAAGACGAGTCCAACCCCTATTTCACCTTCGATGCCTCAAAGTGCATCGTCTGTTCGCGCTGCGTGCGCGCCTGTGAAGAAACCCAGGGCACCTTTGCGCTGACCATCGACGGGCGCGGTTTTGAATCGACGGTCAGCCCCGGTCAAAAAGAAAGCTTTATGGATTCGGACTGCGTCTCCTGTGGCGCCTGTGTCGCCGCCTGCCCGACAGCAACCCTGACCGAAAACACCATTATTAAACTCGGCCAGCCCGAGCACAGCGTTATTACCACCTGCGCCTATTGTGGCGTCGGCTGTGCCTTTAAAGCCGAGATGCGCGGCAACACCGTGGTCAACATGACGCCCTGGAAAGACGGCAAAGCCAACGAGGGCCATGCCTGTGTTAAGGGTCGCTTCGCCTTTGGTTACGCCACCCACCAGGACCGCATTACCTCACCCATGGTGCGCGACAACATTGAAGACGAGTGGCGCGAAGTCAGCTGGGACGAGGCATTTACTTTTGCCGCCGAGCGCATGCGCGGCATTCAAAAGCAACACGGGCACAACAGTATTGGTGCCATCAGCTCTTCGCGCTGTACCAACGAAGAAGTGTGGCTGGTACAAAAACTGGTACGCGCTGGCTTCGGTAATAACAATATCGACACCTGTGCTCGGGTTTGCCACTCGCCCACCGGCTACGGTTTAAAGACCACTCTGGGTGAGTCTGCGGGCACCCAGTCTTTCGCCTCCGTGGCACAAACCGACGTTGTCATGGTGATGGGTTCCAACCCCACCGACGCCCACCCGGTATTTGGCTCACGCCTGAAAAAACGCCTGCGAGAAGGCGCCAAATTGATCGTCGTCGACCCGCGCAAAATTGAACTGGTCGGCGCTCCCCACGTTAAAGCCGACTATCACCTGCCGGTAATGCCCGGTACCAATGTCGCCTTTATTAATGCCATGGCCCACGTGATTATCGACGAAGGACTAGAAGCCAAAGAGTTTATCGCCGAGCGCTGTGAAACACCGGCCTTCGACCAGTGGCGCGCCTTTATTAGCGATGCCAAGCACTCCCCGGAAGCGACTGAAAGCATTACCGGTATCCCCGCCGCCGATATACGCGCCGCCGCCCGCCTGTTTGCCACTGGTGGCAATGCCGCTATCTACTACGGCCTGGGCGTTACCGAGCACAGCCAGGGCTCGACCACGGTAATGGGCATCGCCAACTTGGCCATGCTCACCGGTAATATTGGCCGCGAGGGCGTGGGCGTTAACCCCATGCGCGGCCAGAACAACGTACAGGGCTCCTGCGACATGGGCTCCTTCCCCCACGAGCTGCCCGGCTACCGCCACATCTCCGACGGCGATACCCGCTCACTGTTTGAGCGCGACTGGCGGGTCGACCTCGACCCCGAACCCGGCCTGCGTATTCCCAATATGTTTGACGCCGCCATAGACGGTGAATTTAAAGGCCTCTACTGCCACGGCGAGGACATTGCCCAGTCAGACCCCAACACTCACCATGTTGAAGCGGCACTGTCGTCACTCGAGTGTTTGGTGGTGCAGGATCTCTTCCTCAACGAAACGGCGAAATTTGCCCACGTATTTTTACCGGGTTCATCCTTCCTTGAGAAAGACGGCACTTTCACCAATGCCGAGCGACGCATTTCGCCGGTTCGCCAGGCCATGCCACCCCAGGCCGGCCTAGCCGACTGGGAGGCGACTCTCGGTTTCGCCAAGGCTTTGGGCGTGGATATGCACTACGACCACCCCAGTGAAATCATGGAAGAAATTTCCCGTTTAATGCCCACCTTTGACGGTGTTAACTACGACAAACTCGACGCCGAGGGCAGTATTCAGTGGCCCTGTAATGAGGAGGCTCCCGAGGGCACACCAACCATGCACATCAACGAATTTGTGCGCGGCAAAGGCTTCTTTGCCGTCACCGAATATGTGCCCACCGACGAGCGCGCCAACCGCAAGTTCCCACTTCTGTTAACCACTGGGCGCATCCTCAGCCAGTACAATGTTGGCGCACAAACGCGACGCACCGAAAACAATCAGTGGCACAGTGAAGATATTATCGAACTTCACCCCCACGATGCAGAGGAACGCGGCATCGTCGATGGCGACTGGGCGGGTATTAAAAGTCGCGTTGGCGATACGGTATTGCGTGCCAAAGTCAGCGAAAATATGCAGCCCGGCGTGGTTTACACCACCTTCCACTTCCCCGAGTCCGGCGCCAATGTGATCACCACCGACAACTCCGACTGGGCCACCAACTGCCCCGAGTACAAGGTTACAGCGGTGCAAATCAGCAAAGTAACGGCCCCCTCTGCATGGCAGGAACGCCAGCAGGCATTTAACGAGCAGCAACAGGGCCTGTTGAAAAAGGCACGGCGACGGGATGAAAGCAGTCGCACCCCCGGTTAGCGACGACGCGCTAGCGCTTGGCGTTAGCGCGTCCTTTACCGCCAGTGATTGGCGTAAAGGTGTCAGTCAGTCCGTACACGACCAGCTGATCGAAGAGGTCGCCGTGGCGCTGGTCTACAACGGCATTTCCCATGTCGTGATGATGGCCACTCCCGATCACCTCGAAGATTTCGCCCTGGGTTTTAGCCTCACTGAAGGCATTATCGAAAATCCTCAGCAACTCTACGATATAAGTACACGTAGCCTCAACGACGGCATTGAAGTGGCAATGACCATCAGCAACGAACGCTTCGCCCTATTAAAGGCGGCACGGCGCAATATGACCGGGCGCACCGGTTGTGGGCTATGTGGTGCAGAATCCCTTGAACAAGCCATTCGCCAGCCGGCGCCTGTTACTACTCAACAGACTTATAGCCACAGCGTGATCGAAACCGCTGTAGCCCAACTGGAAAGCCAGCAGCCTTTACAGGCCATTACCGGTGCCGTTCACGGTGCTGCCCTGTGTGATATCAATGGCAATATCGAATTATTGCGAGAAGACGTCGGTCGCCACAACGCGCTAGATAAACTTTATGGCGCGGTGTGTAAACAATCAGACTCGGCAACAAGTGATCGTTTTGTGCTAATTTCCAGCCGCGCCAGTTACGAGCTCGTCTTAAAAGCGGCAGTGATGGGTGTCGGCATGCTGGTTGCCGTATCAGCCCCCACCAGCCTCGCAGTGCGACTGGCAGAACAAGTGAATATCACGCTGGTCGGTTTTGCCCGCAGTGGTCGCCATATGGTCTATACCCACCCCCAGCGCATTGGCGCTTAAATATTTTAAATACAGGAAGAATACTCGTGTCAGCAAACAGCAGTGAACATCTGGCCAAAATGGCCAATCAAATTGTGATGAATATTTCGGAAACCAGCCCCGAGGAAAAAATCACAAGTGCCGCCAATCATATTGACAAGTTTTGGTCGCCCTTAATGAAAAAACAAATTGCTGAATATATTGCCGAGGGCGGAGAAAATTTAACTCCGCAAGCAACTGCGGCACTGAATAAGCTTGCCGGCTAAACCCTCTCGTAGAAAAGGAGATTTTTAATCTCCACCACTACAAACATCATCTAATGCCTCGTTCTTTTTAGCCAAATATGCAGCGACTTCTATTAAACCTAGAAGCACAAGCAGTAAACCCAGGCTAATTAAAACAGGCAATAAAGAGTAAAACCAAAGTTGCTCACCACCTGAATTATCTGCGAGTGATAAATTCAGACCAAAAACATTACTCACCAATAGATACATGGCAATAAGGCCAAGGACAATGCCGCAGGCAATGCCTAGCTGAGTAATGACAAGTCGATATCGAAATTTATGCTCGGTTTTCGTCAGGCATAAATAAAGTTCTTTAATCGGCATAAAACTTGTGCAGGCCAAATAATAAAGACCACCAACGCCCGCACCGGGTAAACCAATATTCATATTAATGCCCCTTTTCGTAGCTTGTTAGCGTTTTTTTCAGCACCACTTCTTTAAACAGTGCCTCCAGAAAAATAGCCGAATTAAGTACACGCAAGACCATAAAGGCCGGGATACTGGACAGGGCTTTCCAGGTTTCACCACGGCTATAGGCCTTCACCAATGTCGGCACCAAAATCATTGGCAAGTCGATAATATATCCCAACAAAAACAAGGGGCTGACCATCACCGATAAAATCGGGATCAGCGTCAAATAAAAGATTGAGGCGATGCTGGCATCCCAACACATAACCGTAACAATGGAGCGCAGAAAAGGTACCTTAAGAATACCTTTCCGGTGCAATCTAACATTTTGTATAAAACCATGGGCCCAGCGCTTCAACTGTTTACGCATGAAATTGAAGTTGCGCGGCTCGATCGGATAACAAACAGCCTCGGGAATAAACCGCACTTTCTTGCCCAGTTGGTAAGCGGTCCAGGTTAAATCCATATCCTCAGCCATTGTTCGCAATGACCAGCCACCAATCTGTCGCAAGTAGTCGCTTCGAAATAAAGAAAAACAGCCGGATGATATTAATGGTTTTTCGTAGTATTCCTGCACTTGCTTATAGAAAGTGAAGGCCATTAGATATTCAACATAGCGCCCCCTTTCCCACAGTGTATTGACGTGTTGGGGGAGAACAAAACCACAGGCGGCCACCACCTCGGGATCATCCATAGCACCGAACAGTTTCTCAAGAGCATCGGGCTTTAAAGTGGTGTCCGCGTCAATGGCCAGGATGTAGGGCGTTTTGACCTGAGACAAAGCATAGTTTTGCGCGCCCGCCTTGGAACCCGTGTTTGCTGGCGGCGTGACAACTGTGACCCCCAGGCGTCTGCAAATTTCGGCCGTATTGTCGGTCGAGCCATCATCAACCACGATGATTTCCTCTGCCACCAGTGTCTGCGCCAACAAACTACTCACCGTATCGGCAATACAATCGGCTTCGTTATAAGCGGGCACGATAACGGTGACAGGGCATAGAGCCCCGCCAGAAAGCGCTGTTTTAATGTTGGTTTCTAGATCGTCGGTATCGGGCTTAAGGTCTTGTGTTTCTTGAGAAGGCAGGCTGGTGTCGAGCATAGGTAAGATCAAAATACAGGTTATTGGCTGAGCCGGCATTTTAACCCATACGCACCAGGTTATTACTTTGATCCGCAAGAAGCTCTATTCAATCAGCCAAGTGCTGTAGCGCTGAAGAGGCAATACAAGTCAAAGGCTACTCAAAAATAGTATTGCCAGGAAAGTTGGACTTTAGAAAATGCGTGTGAAAACTCCCGGTTTTCTGTGAGCTCTAATAAAGCGGCACTGTCCTTATCCGGGCTTAGTCGCAGCCTGCCCCCAAACGCATAGGAAGTCTGGCTGACGCCCTCTACGTATTGCATCAACTCCGCATGTAAACCGGCTTTCCATTTATCTGTCAGGGTATAGATAATCTCTGTACTGGCCCCCAGGCCCACGCCAATATTATTATCAAATTTATCGCCAACGATGAGTTTTGTATCGATAAAAACCGAAGCCATGGCCTGCTGACTTAGCTCATAACTGAGCCCGGCAGCTAATGCAAAGTCACCCGTCAATGGCCTATCACCACCTTCAAAGCGATAACGCTTTAATGAGGCCGATGCCCGCCAGGAAAAAGGCCGAATAAAATAGTTGCGCACCGGCGCCGAGGAAATATCAACGAAATCTATGCCTTCAAACTGCCAATCACTTTCACGAGAATAATAGCGAAACGAGGGCTGTAAAAATGCCAGCTGGGCACCTTTCACAAAGCCATTATCGGGGTCATATTGATCATGATAAACCCAACGAAAATCGAATTGTGAATAACTCTCCGCATCCTCACTACCATAACGCACACCCACTCGCCGGCTACGATGCCCTTCGTCCGGTCGATAGGCCGGTTGTTGAATGGTTTGTGGTGGCAAAGTAATAGCCATCTCGCTGCGCGCTGTTAATAACTGATGCTGGCGGTTTAATTGTTCGCCATGCTGCATTTCCAGGAATTTAGCCTCACCTGCCATAGCAAAAAAATCTTGTGGCGTCACCCGGCTTGCATTCAAGTAGGTAAGATAACTTGTCGCCAACTCCAGAATTTTGACCTGCGAATCTGATGTTCTATTAAGAAAGCTTGAATCTTGTAAGGTTAATTCCCCCAGCGCCAAAGACTTTGCCATTTTTTGCTCGGCAAACCCCAGGGCCATTGCGCGCGTATTGATATATTGCCGCAGGGAGGGCCGATAATGCACTTGGGTCACAAGGTCTGGCACACTGGCTATTGCCCGAACAGTATCGGCAGGTGTCGCATCCCAATGAAACTTTTCACTCAACGCCAAATTCGGCCTCACCACATCAAGCAAGGCCAGTAGCTGGTAAGAACAATTTTCATCGATAAAGAAATAATCAAAATATCCCGGCAGCAATTCCCAGAGATGCAGCAGCATGAAATGAATTTCGACGGGACTATAGTTGAGTTCGTATTCCCATATATCGCGATTCTCGATATCACTGTAAGCCTTAACCCGCTCATAGTAAGGCGCCAGCGTGAACCTACCCTGATACCCACCGAATACGCCATTGATAGCAAAACCCAGGCCGCGACCCTCGTCAGCGTAGGCTGCAAAGTTAACCGTCCAGGCTAGTAAATCAGCATTTTTTTCTGCCTTGCGATCTAAACGTAAAAATGTGTGGCCAAACATTGATGCAGGGCTATTTAATACTGACACCGGAAAAATCAAAGTCAGCCCATCGGCATCTAAATTTCGTAACCAGTGATTTAAGCGGGCACAGCGATGTTCAGGTAATACGTCGTCATCAATTTCCAGAACTTTTTTCAACCAGGCCCGTCTAGCTGGAAAACGACAAGCCACAGCTTGCCCATCATTGATATCAATTTCAGAAGAGAGGGGAAGAAGAAATTCTAAAGTTGCTTCAAGTTCAGCCTGGGGTGATTGCTTGCCTTGTTTTGACAAAAAAAAAGTAGCTGTATCAACTCGACTAAGACCCTGCGAATTCAATAAAGAGGGTGACACATGCAGCAGAGCCTGCCAGGTAGGCAGCTGCCAGATTTGTTGAGTCCGAGCCTTGATAATAAGCCGGCTTAACGCTGTATTTTTCGCGCTTACTTTTTCCTCGCCCACAGCACGGTCGGCAAATGTACACAGTACGGCCAAAAGGAAAAATATGGGGGCAGGTTTAAATAACAGCAGCAGGTTGGACAAAAATTGTACGATGAAAAATATTACCGGAAAAATAAAAACCCCCACGCCAAAGCGCGAGGGTGAATAAACTTAAATATTCGCCTCAACAATCTCTTGTCTTAAATTAAAAATCACTTCTTTTGCGGTTGTTTGTGAAGAGGTAAATATCGATGAGAAATTATTTTTGCTAAGCGCGTAAAATTTTTCTTTATTGGCCTCGTCAACGGACATCAAAACTGCCAGGGTCGACAAATACTCACCTTGACCGACGGACATATTAGTACGAAGCTGAGAAAAATTGGCCGTTACAAATTCTTCAACTTCTTTTTCTTCCTCATTTGTTTCCTCTTCTTCATCGTCGTCATCTAAGGTGGTACTCGATGTCAAATCAGATGTAGCATCGGTAGTTTGGCCCGTTGTTCCCGAACTAGCATCTGTAGGTGCCGTCGTGACAGAACAGGAAGCCATAAAAAAAGCCAGTATAAAAATCGAAATTGCTGAACAACTCTTCCTATAAAACATAATAACTCCTTAAATAAAACACCAAATTTCGTGCTAATACAGCAGTAGACAATGAGGTTGTGCCGAGAAGACTGCATCCCATGTCGATGCTTGAATATAAAACTCAACCTACTGAAATAGATTACCATGCACTGATCTAAAAACCAGCAAAAACTCCTTCCAGAGGGTGAACGGCTAATTTCGCCTTTTAAGCGACCACCCACCCCTTAGCTGAGGTCTAGTGAAAGACTCCTTTATCCCCATCCAGCAGTTCTCGAATAGCTTTAAATAGTATTTGTGAATTATAGGGTTTATGTAACATTTGCGCATGTAATTGTTGGTCAAAATCCTCTAAATTATTTTCATCGGAAAAGCCGCTAGCGAGAAGAATTTTTGTTGCCGGATATTTATCCCGTACTTCGCCCGCTAGCTGATAACCATTCATATCCGGCATAATCAGGTCGGAAAGCAGCAAATCAAAACTGCTAGATTGCATCATTTGCAAGGCCTGCTTCGCGCTGGCAGCACACTTTATTCGATAGCCCTTTTGACTCAAGAGCTCCGCGGCCAATTCTCGCAAGGCTTGTTCATCATCGACGATAAGGATTTCCTCCTGCCCTCCAGATACATCGCTGTACTGGGCTAACTCAGTTTCCTGAGTGTCAAAGGCGTCGATGTAGCGAGGGAAATAAAGAACAAACTCACTGCCATAGCCCTGCTCAGAATACACCTTAATACCACCACCCGCGCGGGCGACAAAGCCGAATACCTGAGACAGGCCAAGACCCGTGCCATTCTCACCTTTGGTAGAATAGAAGGGGTCAAAAATTTGCTCTCGGGTCACCTTATCCATGCCCACGCCCGTATCCATCAGGCGCAACTCGACATAGTCACCCGCCCGGGGCAGACCCAGCGTCGCTGCATCCAGTGCATTGAGGTTGAGATTACTGGCACTAATCGTCAAGCGTGCCCCCGCTGTTTTCCCCTCCATGGCATGCATGGCATTAATACTCATATTCAACACAGCGTCTTCCAGATCCGATTCATCCAGCCAAACTGGCCAAACCTCGGCAGTGCACTCCACCACCAGCTCAATATTGACGGTGAGGGTTTTTTGCAGCATATCTTGCTGACCGTGTAACAGCGCACCAATCTCTACCCTGGTGGCACTTGTCGTCCCCTGTCGAGAAAATGACAACAGTCGCCTGGTGAGCTTTGCACCACGCAGGCCCGCATGGTTAATTTCATGAACATAGCGGGCCATCTTAGACTGCTCCTCAACCATGCCCTCCATTAAGTCAGCATAGCCCATCACCACACCGAGAATATTATTGAAGTCGTGAGCGACACCGCTGGTTAATTTCCCTAGAGCATCCATTTTATAACTGCGGCGCAACTGCTCCTCCTGTAGTTTGCTCTTGGTCAAATCGTGGCAGGTACCAATAAATCGCCGCAAGCCATTGGCAGCCAACGGCAATTCAGCAATTTGTAAACGCAGGGGAAAGGTTGATGAATCTTTATGTTGACCCACTATGTCGCGGCCCTCACCAATGGTATGGACCTCTTCTGCCTGCAGATAGCGTTGCAGATAAGCTTCATCTTGACCGCTATCTGTCGCAGGCATTAATTGCGCAACATTTTTGCCGACAAGTTCTTCGCTAGCATAGCCAAAAAGACTCTCCGTAGTTTTATTCATACTCAATACGGTACCGTACTCATCAATAGTAATTACCGCATCAATCATGCAATTGAGAATATCTCTCTGCTCACGTTCTTTCAGCAGCAAGGCTTCTTTTGCCTCTTGCTGGGCGGTAATATCGAGCACTACAGAGGCAGCTCCGATGGCACTACCCTGTTCATCACGTAACAGGGTGTTGTGCCATTCACATAAAAGAACACGACCATCTCTGGTGTGGGTACGCGTTCTACTGGTCATGGCACCGCTGTCTAATTGTAGGCCCGAAAATATATTTTTTGCCTGTAGCCATTCGCTCTCGCTAATTAACAAACCTGAAATATTTCGACCTTTAATTTCTTCGAGGCTATAGCCAAACATTGCCTCTGCAGCCGCATTCCAGTTGACCACCTGAATATCAGTGTTCCATTCAATAGCGGCCAGAGGTGTCTGCTCACGATAAAGCTGTAGATGCTGTGCTGCAGCGCGCGCTTCGTCTTCCATTATTTTACGAGTACTAATATCCCGCCCCTCGTGAAGTATTTGCACCACTTCACCACACTCATCGAACATCGGATGCATGCTGTACTCTACCCACAGCAATCCACCCATAACACTGATTTGTATGTCTTCCTGAACGAAGGCGCCGGCCCTTGCCTCCCTGGAAAATTTTTGTATTTGCGCCTGCAGGCTGACACTCTCCTCAAACCAGACACAATCCCAAAGCTTTTTACCCTGCACATCTTCCAGGCCGATACCCGATGCAGCCAGCGGCGTTTTATTGGCAAAAACCACCCTGCCATCAGGCTTGGTAATCGCCACCATGGTGTGCATATCTTCAAGTAAAGACTGCAATTGCCGCTGTGCAGCACTGGCCTTTTCACGCAGTTGATAGGACTCAGTGGCATCATTAAAAACCAGCACCATGCCAAGAATATGCTCGCCATCATCACAGATGGGAGCGGCAGAATCGGTAATTTGATAGTGGCGACCACCCTTTGCTATCAGGGTCATATGATTGCTTGAATGAACTGTCTCTCCGCGGTGCAGTATTTTTTCAACCGGACTCGTCATAGGCTTTCGAGTACTGGCGTCGACAATGTTGAAAACTGTGTCTACCGGCTGCCCCAGTGCCACTTCTATCGACCAACCAGTGAGCTCCTCGGCCACCCGGTTCATACGGGTAATCAAGCCCTTTTCATCGCAGGCAATTACCCCGTCGCCAATGCTGTTCAAGGTCACTAGCAAATTTTGTCGGCTTTCTTGAAGAGCATATTCGGCGACTTGCCGGGCTGCTGACATGCGCTGAATACTCATCGTCATCGCATCAATTTCCGGGATGCCAACGGGCGTTAAAGAAAACTGATAATCACCCTCCGACACCTGGCCAATAGCCGCTCTATCCTCGGCAATAGGCAGCAAAAAACGCTGCATTAAACGGAGAATAAACACGATAATAATAAGCACCGCAGCCGAGGCGAACAGGCTCAGCATCAACAATAACTGCCAAACGGGCTGCACAATACTGGCCTGGGTGACCTCCGATATCAGCGTCCAGGCCAGCGCCGGTATTTCCCTGCGACTGGCATAGACCTGAACACCCTCTCCATTAAGGTAGGTCTGTTGCAGTGGCCACTGTTTATCCGCCATCAAAGCAGTCCTTGCTAAATGCTCTACCACGTCGCCAACTTTATAGTCTTCGCCCGCCAACCCCGCCATTACTCGGGTCTCGGCATCAAGCAAAAAATAACGGCCTTCATGTCCATCAACTTGACCCAATAGGCCCTCTTTGCCCAACCACAGACTGCCGACATCAAGCCTTGCAGCTAATACCGCAACGGCAGGGGAACCTATACCGAGAGAGACAACATGACCCTTGCGTTGATCTGAAGACGCGGCAGAAGGGAGAACTAAAGGTGATGTTGGTATTTGTGTAGCGCCACTATAAAAACCGGCACCGCCTGCACCAAGGCCGAACAATGCTTGCACCTCACGGGCAAAGTGCCTATTGGCCTGCTCGGAGCCCGACCCCGCGAGCAATCCGCCATCCACAGAGACAATAATTACCTGCTCAGTGGCAGCTTCACTAGCGACCAGCAAGTGTAAAAGCCCTTCAATTTGCGGCTGTACCGAGGAGCGGTCGGGCTTGGTGACTAATTGTTGTAACGGTATTTCAACACCCACAAGCTGGCTACTAAAGCGGTCAAGATCAGCGTCTATGCGCATTTTCAACTGTTCGTTCGACTGTAGCTGCCAGCTTAAGGCGCTATCTAATTGCTGTTGAAAGAGTAGCGCCCCATACCAAACGGCCATCAACAGTAAAGGCGTGACGGCTGCAAAAAGCAGCCGTAAAGTCACGGGAAGCTGACGAGATATCCTTTTTTTCACGGGCTTATCGCAAACCGATCCAGGGGTTTACCCCCGGCTCAAATGCACGGCTTACAGAGCACAGAACATCTGGCCATGGCGACCTGTAATACGGCCGGTAAATGCCTTCTTTTATTAACATAAAACCACTAAATCCTTTTGTGGCTATATTCAAATTGTAGCTAGGGTCAGATTGTAGTTCGCAAAGTAGCTCTCAGCATCTATGCGATCTGAACATAGCGTTTATTCACTCACTATAGCCTCTCATTTCAGAGACGTCATTTAGCGTCCCAAGCGCCGGATCGCTGCAGTCGTCAAAAACCTGTCATAGAGATCATTCTCATTGACACTGGTTTTATAGCCGCCAGAGATTTCTTTAACCTGGGCCAACCTGGCCATGCGATTAACCTGAATATTGTGGGCGTGCACTCGCGTCCATGAAGCGTAGGGGTGCTTGCCATCATAAACGGTGTTTTCACCATCGGTATAAAGGGATGCGGCACCGTCAAAGGAGCGGAACATTTCACCCCGCCGGTCGTAGGACACCATTGCCAGGGGCAGTAGTGTACGAGCATCAAACCAGACGCGTTTTTTACTGATCGGTGCTCGCGGGAATTTTACCGGCTCGGCTTCAACCACTATCGCCTCGGGCACCAGCTCGACATCCATATCCCAGAAGGTATTGCCCTTGGGGCCACCGTGGGTCGTGCCCTCCCAATTTTCATGTTGTGAATTCCAGCTGCGCGAAATGGCGGCAAGGGTGGGACCACGGCCAACCACCTTATAATTACCCCAGGTTAGGAAGGGGTCGCCCGCCGTCCAGGCATCGGAGAGATAAAGGGTTGAACCGGGAATCATCGGTTCAAAGCGTTGATTAGTGGGGAAGCGTCTCACCCGTTTAAAAGCGGGCAGGTAGCCACTCAAGTCGGGGAAGCGACGTTGGTCGTAGTGCCAAATATTCAAAAAAGAGGTGCCGGCAATATCGTTGGGGCTAACAAAAAACACTGACTGATAGCGCAGCTTGTCCTCATGGCCCGGCCAGTAAGGTTTGGGGTCGAGCACCGTTCGGGCTACGGGCGACATCTCGGCCCACCCTAGTTCATAGTTATATTCAATATCGCCGCTCGGCCCAACATCTTCCTCTTTGATCGCATAAAAAGAGGCATCGTGCCGGCCCCAGCTCAGGGTAAGACCGGCGAAAACCTCAAGAGCAGTCGTCGGGTTGGGGAAGGGATTGCCGCCAATCCAGGGCTTGCCCTCTTTGGTGACCACATTGCCGTCGGCGTCGAACATCGCCTTTCCGTAATTGCGCAATGTCGCCTCGTTATACTCCCAGGCGCTGAGTTTCATAATATCGGTAGTGGTGTCGATCATGCGCATTTGCCGGCCCATTTGCGCAATCTGGGTATAACGGATGGGGTCGAGCAAATCTTTTACATGTTCAACATTGTCGGCAGTGATTGTATCGCCGGTATTGATTTTGCCCTGGGTATAGCCCTCGATAGACATTAACTCGTCGGGATAGACGCCGCTAATATCACCGGTATCGGCGATGGCCTGCCACAGTGGCGACAACACCCCCGTCGCCAGTACACCTTTACTCATCTGGCCAAGAAAATGCCGCCGCCCAAAATTAAAGTCGTATTTGCGAATTCTCATCATCCACCCTTTTTTATAATATTTGTTTTACATGTTTAGGTTTCGAGGTTTATTTTATTGTCGTCACACAGTCCCATTTTTTTACGTTTTTATCCAGCTCATCCTGTTCTACGCCGCTCATTAAATGGCGGTAAATCGCCGCTTTGCCCAGTACTTTACACAGCGTCGCCACTTCATTTTTTACCGACAAATTGCCATTATTACCCTCTCGAGCAGCCTCAGCATTTTTAGCCATGAGAGCAAGACTACGCCGATGCATGGCATCACGCCAGCGAGCAGAGCCTTCAACCTGGCCACGTGTGATTTTCGCCCAGGCCCGCTCAGCCTCAAACCAGCGCTGTAATTGCTCGGCACTTTCAGCGTAGGCCATCCAGGCATTGCCAGAGTCGGGAAAACCGGCAATCAATTGCTGCGCAATAGCGTAGGCCCGCTGTGTCTGGCCAAGCGCATTGGCGGCGCGTATTTGCAGTAAGCGCAGTTGCCGCTGGTCCTGTGGCTGGCCGGCAAGAGCGGGGTAAAAAACGTCGCCAAGTTCTAGTACCTGAGCGTAGCTTCGCAGCTGTTCCTTCGCCAGTAAAAACTGATAGACCTCTTTTTGCGCCATGGCATTGGCAGTCTGACTGGCCAGTGCGGCGATAAATGCCGCCAACTTATCACCCTGTTGGTATTGGTCGAGGGCGCGAAGCTGAGCCCAAAACAAAACCCGCCGCACGCGCTGATCGAGAGCGTATTTTTTATCGCCAGGGTTGGCTTTCGCAGCGGTGTACATTTTATCAATAGCGGCCAACACTTTATCGAGATCGCTCCCCCCGTCTTCACCTAAAACCGCTTGCATCTGCAGTGAGACCGCTTTAAACCAGGGCTGTTTGCGTTTGGCTCGGGGTAAATCAGCCAATGCTGCCAGTACTTTTTCAGCCTCATCGCTCTGGGCCTCAAGCTCACCACTCACCACCGCTCGATTAAAAGTATTAACTGCACGCTGAATTTGCGTCAGGGCAATACTGCCTTTTAATTTTTTATTCTTCTTCGCGGCTTTTAAATGACGCTTTGCCTTTTGCGGATCATCACTTAGTTGGGCTATTAATAAATGCGCACTGCCTGCATCGGCATCATTAGGATTTAAACGCAGAAAATATTCCGCTTCGGCCAGTACCCGCTGACGGTTAGTACTGCTGTCACGGCGTTGATAGAGCGCCTGGGCAACGAGAAATTTTAACTTGGGCAGGGCCTGGGCCACTGGCTGGGGCAGGTCAGTTTGATGCTGCAGGTTTTCCACTTCTTTTAGCGCATCTCGCGCCATTTGTATTTTTAATAATGCAACCACGTAGTGATATTGCAGCACCCGAACATTGACCCCCAGCTCGAGGCCACCCTGCTGGCGAAACGCCTGATATTTCAGCACTGCGGTATCGTACTGCTGCCAGGCATAGGCGTATTCGCTATCGACATAGAGGGTCAAAAGGCCGATATCACGACCGGCAATTTCATCACGATAGGTCAATATTCGATTCAACAGTGCATCGTTTAAATAGCCCAGTTCAATCACCCGTTTCAAACGCGCCGCTGCTTCAATGGCACCACTTTGAATATCGCGCTGGCGCTGTAAAAGCATAAAGGCCTGCTCCTGATAAACGCGAGCGGTAGTCGGCGTCAGTGGCTCATCCGACATCGCCGGCATGCTGGGCAGCTCACCGTTACGAATGGCCAGCAAAGTCAGTTCTGTTTCAGCCCGTACCCGCGCCGCATTGTCCTCATCGCCCGCCAGTGCCAGTACCAAACGGCGAAAACGCTGCTCGGCCAGTTCATCATCGCCCCTTGCCTGGGCGACATAGGCCATGCCCAGCCAACTGCCGTAAACAATACCCGGATAGAGAATACGCACCGACGAACTCTGAAAACCGTGTTCGGCCTCATTCAACCAGCTCACCTGCTCACGTTGCCCCTGATAGGCGTGAGCCAGGCCCAACTTGCCCCAGGCCTGCCAGTAATTAAAGGCTGACAAGGCATAGTTAATATCGTGCCAAAGGTCGGAGCGATAGAGCTTCTCCAGCGCCGCCTCCCGGTCACCCGTAGCCTGCTCAAGATCGCGAACTTTGGCCCGACAGCGTTTGAAAAAACCTTCGCCGCGCAGCAATAAATATTCGAAGTCGGCCTGACTCGCGCCCTGCTCCTGTGCTCCCGCCACCAAATTACCGTAGGCATCGGCGGCACTCACAAAGGCGTGGGTATCGAGGCTCGACAGTTCTTTATCGAGGTGCTGGTGGATTTTATCGAGCAACACTTTACTTTGTGCCAGTGTTGCCACATCACCCGATGGCGCCAGCAGAATCTCTAACGGCCCATCCTCTTTTGCTGCCAGGGAAATTGCAGGCCACAAGAAAGCGAGCAGTATAAAATGCAGTAAAGCGTAGCGAATCAATCGGGCAATACTCACGGGCAACAACATTAAAAGCCCTCCAGTAGTAGTGCCATTTCACGGGCGAACTGACCGCCCATAATCAGCGAAACCAGTTGCCGGGTGATATGGACATCACCATCAAGGGTAGACGCTACGCCACCACCGGCCTCGGCCATTAACTGGTAGTCGAGCATCGCCGTATCAGTATAAAAAACGCGATTAACCGGGCGACCCAGCTTTGCTTCGAGCACAGCAGGGTTGGCGTGGTGACTGACATCGAGGGTAGAAATCTGGCCGTGGCCACTGGCAAACTCGCGGTTAACTGCCAATAAACGCTTGAAAGTATCTTGATGGGGCGGTGCATCGCCGATCAGCACGATCACTTTTTTTGCACCCAATCGCCAGCCGCTTTTTTGTGTGGCGACAAGCATGCCTTCGTAAACGGCCTCCTGCATATCGCCGCCGCCCTCGGCACTTAGCTGGTTTAAAAAGCGGCTCAATTTATTGAGGCTAAAAGTTAAGGTTTGATGCTGAGTCACATAAGAGGGGCTACCCACATCGCGATAGGCCACCACGCCAAAACGGGACACCGGCACCAGGGTGCGAATCACGTCGACGATATCGACAATGCGTGCCTGCACCTCTTCGATCACCCAGTCCATAGAGCCGGTGGAGTCAACCACAAACACCACGTCGAGGCCGGTCTCGCGTAAGCCCTGTACATAGGCGGCAAACTGATTGGCCGACTGACTCAGACCAGTACCGGCACCCGTGCCAAAACCGGCCAGACCATCACCACCAGTCGCTACCGTGTTTGATAATAGAGGTGCAGAAAAACCGCTGGCACTTTGCCCGCCGGCCGCAGCCTCCATCGCCAAATTGACCTCGGGCGGCGGTGGCGCCAACGCCGATGTGGCGACCAGTACCGGAGGTGGTTCAAATTCAATGGCCTCTTCAAACACCAGCTCTTCTTTTTCTTCTTCTGGCTCGACGATATCGAGCATGATTTCAATTTCTTCGACATTGTTCGACGTCGACGATTCCGGAGTAATAATGTGCAGAGAGGCCTGCCAGGTCAGCACTAAATGAATCGCCAGAGAAACCAGCAACAACACCAGCCACAAAGCAATCGCTTTAAGGCGACCCGGTAATAGCGTCACTACAGCGTACCGGGCTTATTCACGGTGACCAGTGCCACCCGCGTGACTTTGAGCAGGCGCAATTCGTCAATCAGGGGAATGATAATGGAAGCAGGCGTTTGGCCATCGGCCCGCAAGCTGACACGAACGGCCACTGGCTGCCCCTCGGCCTGCATTTGGCTCGCCCAGTTTGATAATGTTGTTGTTTCCCCGCGCCACCACAGTTTTCCATCGGCCGTTAAAGCTAGCTCCTCGGCCTCCTGTGTTAGCACCTCGCTACTGGATTCGGGGGGTGCTACATCCTTCATGTAGGTTTCGCTAAAATTGCCGACAACAATAAAAAACAACAGCAGCAAAAACGTCATGTTAATAACGGGCAGCATATTGTCGTCAGACTGCTTCTTTTTATCGTGCTCGCTACCGAGATCAAACATGGCTAATCCACCAATGCCTGAATCTGCACGCGAGGCAGTGACTGGGCACGCAGCAAATCCATCGCCTCGACCAAAATTTGCAAGGGCACGCTGTCTTCGGCTTTTAGAATAACGGCGGTCTCGGCACTCAATTGCTGGCCCACAAGCCAGGGAGTGAGTTCTGCCAGCGCCATCGACTCGCCGTCTATCCACAGTTTTCCACCGGGAAAAACCTGGATGCTCAGACTTTCGCCCTCCGCATTACTCGCTTTGGTAGGCTCATCGGGCACCTTAAAAGCCACTTCTCTGAACTGCACAAAGCTGGTTTCAAGAATAAAGAAAACCAGCAAAATAAAGACGAGGTCAGCCAGCGGCGTCAGGCTAATGCGACGTAGGGCTTTGCGGTGGTGGGACTGCAAATGCATATCGAGACGACCCGTTGCAGCGGTGCTTAAGGCTTGTCGTAGAGTTTGACGGTAAACAGCCGCGTCAGCTGGTCTTCCATACTGCGGCGAATCGTCGTGGCGTGACTGTCGAGCATGTAATAAATCAACGCGAAGGGAATAGCGACGGTCAGGCCCACGGCCGTGGTCATCAACGCCTCCCAAATACCACCAGCCAGTGCACCCGTGTCACCGCCACCGGCCTGGTTGGCCAGGCCGCGAAACACGTCGATCATGCCCAGTACCGTACCGAGTAAACCGAGCATGGGTGACAAATAGGCAATTTGCTCAATAAAACCATTCATGCCGTTAACACGGGAAATGATTTGCTGGCCCTGACGATTTAATTCTTCACGGATCGCGGTTTGATCTTTTTCACCTTGGTCCAGCCAGTCAATACCTTGCCCAAGCATGGTGGCATAGGGACCTGGGTCTTTGCTTAAGCCATCGAGGGCTTGTTGCTTGTCACCATTCACCCACAAATCTACCGAGCTCTCGATATGGCGAATCTTAGCCAGCGAATAATGGCGGTAGTGAAAGAGCTTGAAAAAAACCAGGCTTAAACCAACAACCGAGAGGCCGATTAAAACAATAACGACGGGGCCGCCCTGTTCAATTAAATTTAGGTCCATACTGCATCCTGCTTTAAATATTGTAATTTTTATCTTGCTGGTAAATAGCCTCTAGCCAACAACGTAGAGTGGCGGCTACGGCTTTATACTAACAGTAAGTACGGTAAATTCACCAAACATAAAAGGCTAACAATGCTTTTATTCTAGCCCTCGTTTGTAGCGCGAGGCTTGCGATTTTTGGGTGCCGGTAAACCGGCGCATTCCGCTGGCAAGTCACCTTTGTATTTGGGTAGATCAGGGTCCATCACCACCCAGGGCTGGGCAAATTCGACCCAGGCATCGAGGCTCGGCACAAATTGTTCGGGGTGGTCGAGGGTTGCCGCATACACCGGTCGCATCGATTTAACCCGCGTGGTGCGAGCAAAAACAGTGGTGCCACACTGGGGGCAAAATCCGCGGTTGACCGGGTGACCACTATCCCCTGGCGCCGCATATTCTGTGTAGTCGCCACTAATTTCGAGGGCCTCGGTGGGCACCAGTACCACGCCGGCAAAGGCGCCACCGGTGGCATGCTGGCAGGCTCGACAGTGGCAATTGGCCTGTCCGAAAGGTTGGGCTGTAACGGTGTAGCGAAGGGCGCCGCAAAAGCAGCCGCCGGAAAAAGGGGGGTGCATGGTGCTAACTCCTGTTCATTATTATTTTTGGACTATCAAATGTGGACCAAAAAACTGAGGCTATAACCGTGAGCCTATCAAAAGCAGGCTTATCAAAACCCGTGTATCAGCATCAGTAGCGACAGTCTTGCGTATTTATAAATAAGTGGAACAGCGCCCCTCAATGAGATCGCGCTTTTTCTCCAGGGTATCGATAAGAAAATCACGACACACCCGCACCCGGGCGGTGGAGCGTAGGTCGGCGTGAATCAATACCCACAAACCCCAACCCATGGAGGCGACATTGAGACGCAGTCGGAAAAACCCCGGCCGCACATCGCCTATCCAACAGGGTAACCTGGCCATGCCCAAACCGGCTTTTACAGCGGCCCCCATCGCGGTGATGTCATCGACACGCAGCGCTACGCGGGCACCGGGGAAATGCTCTGACACCCACTCGGGTAACTGCACCTCATCGCGCCACAATATGACCTCGGGGCGAGCCAGCTGACGTTTTTGGTAATTTTCGGAGGTGTAAATTGCATTGCCAAAATCAGCGACCTTTTTACCCACCAAATGATCTGGCGGTTGCGGGGTTCCTCGGATGGCAATATCGGCCTCACGAGCCGACAAATCGCGAACATCTGCAGTGACAAAAAGCTCAAGATCAATCTCGGGATACTGCTGGCTGAAAGTACCCAAGTCCGGCAATACCAGCTCGTTAACCGTACTGTGGTATGCAGTAACACAGAGCCGACCCTGCAAGCGCGTGTCGCGACCAAATAGCTCGCGCTCGACAATATGGGTGCGCTCTTCAATTTCGAGGGCGTAACGGTAGATATTCTCCGCCGCCTGGGTCATTTCATAGCCCTGAGGCATGCGCTCGAATAAACGCACATCATGTTTCTTTTCGTAAGCATTTATGCGGCGCGAAACTGTTGAGTGATTAACACCCAGCTCCGTTGCAGCCCCTGAAACACTGCCACTCCTCGCCACAGCGAGGAAATAACGCAAATCATCCCAATCATTCATTCTTGCATTATTGCACAAGTTGTTTGCACTTTGCGTGAATTTACACAAAGCAGACTCAGGCGTAATCTTCTTGCCAAGCCAGAAGAGACCCTCTCGCACTGGTCAATGCAAACTAAACGACGAAGGAAGAAATTATGTCTACTCTATGTGAAACACAAGCTTGTAAAAAACGACTCTCTACCAGTGTTACGGTGGGCCTTGTGGTCTTAACCATTGCCCTGGCAGAGCTGATACAAATAGCCCAGGTGAACACGCCCTTTCTATCCACCCCTACACCGTTTTAGGCGATGATATTAAAGGCTGCCTTCAGCCCAACGAGAAAAAAGACAGCGCAAATACCCACCCTTCAACCTTGTTGTCGCTGCAATAAAGCGGCGACAAGGTTTCTTATTGGCCACCAAGGTCGATAGTCGTAATAGATACTCTCCACAACCGAGCGACTGTCCTGCTCGCGCGCAAATGTAGAAGCAGTGACAGGCAAGCAGTGCCGCCTTATAAATGAAAGTGATTATCAACTAAAGGGGTATTTTGTTAAAATGCCCGACCAGCAAAGTTCATCGACCCTGTTATAAATAACTTATCACAGAGCAACCTTACGAGGTGATGATCATGTTACACAGACACGACTTACACTTTTTCCACAAACACCCCCTGCACTCTCACCCCGACTGGAGCTTACTCGGCGTACTCGCCCTGTCAGCCGCCATGATCGGTGCAGTAGGAATGCTACAGCTCACCATGCCCTTTCTAGTACTACCGGCAATCTTCTAAGCAGGCCCCTGATAGCCCAGGGTATTCGACACTTAACCTTGTGGTGCTAGAGACTGCCACCACAAGGTTTTTTCAAAACGCGGGCCTAACCCGGCAGCTTTAATACGGCTTTGGCGAGAATATTGCGCTGCACCTGACTACTACCGCCATAGATAGTAGAGGGACGCGACAGGTAGTAAGTATTGACGGGCTTATAGGATGTGCCGTCGGAAAGAGGAATCACTGACTCCGTGCCGGCGAATTCGGATGAAGCATCGAGAATTAAATCAGCCACTTGCTGAAACATTTCCGTCACCGCCAATTTCAAAATAGAAATTTCCGGCCCCAGCTGTTCACCGCGACGCATGACTTCTAGCATGCGTATATAAACCGCCACCGAATCTTCAACATCCATATGTAATTTGGTGAAACGCTCTTTAAACACTGGGTCGTCAAACAGTCCAAAGTCATTGGCCAGAGCCTGCAAGCGCTGCAAAGGAAACTTTGCCAGTTTGGGGCTGCCGAGCAAAATACGCTCCGCGCCCAGCAGGGCTTTCGCCATCGTCCAGCCCTGATTCACGGCGCCGACCATATTACTGCGTGGCACCCGCACTTCATCGAAGAAGACTTCGGCAAACTCTGAGTAACCACCGATATTGTCGATTTCACGCACGGTAATGCCCGGCGTATCCATGGGCACCAGCAAAAAGCTAATGCCCTTTTGCTTCTTTGCCTCTTTATCGGTGCGCACCAAAAGGAAAATCCTATTCGCCTGCTGCGCCATGGTGGTCCAAATTTTCTGGCCGTTGACAATGTAGTCATCGCCATCAACCTCAGCCGACATGCGCAGACTGGCGAGATCGGAACCGGAACCCGGCTCGGAATAGCCCTGGCACCAAATATGTTCACCAGAGAGAATCTTCGGCAGGTATTCCGCGCGCTGCTCGTCGGTGCCATAGCCCAATAACAGTGGCCCCAACATGGTGACGCCAAAACTGGGAATAATAAAAGCGCCAACGCGGTCGAGTTCTTCAGAGAAAATAATTTGCTGATAGGGACTTAGACCCATGCCGCCGTGTTCAGTCGGCCAACCCGGTGCAACCCAACCCTGTTTGTTAAGCGTTTTTTGCCAACCCATGGCCTGATCAAAATTCAGACGCCGAGGCGGGAAACGCATTTCTTCAGGGAAGTTTTCCTCAAGCCACTCGCGAACGTGTAACCGAAAAGCCTGGTCGTCCATTTTTAGCTACCTACTTATTATTTAGAGTGAGCTTTTGAAATAGTGGCGGGGCAAAGCTGCGCCCGCCACAGGCTACCCGCTATTAACTGGGCAGTTTCAATACGGCTTTCGCCAAAATGTTGCGTTGAATCTGATTGCTGCCACCATAGATAGTGGTCGGGCGAGCACCAATAAATTCACCCGGCGCACTGACCGCCGTGTCGCCAGCGGGAATAGCATCTGAGACACCACAGTTTTCGCCAGCCACGTCGAGCATTAAGTCGGTAATGCGCTGCTGAGTCTCGGTATTCCAGATCTTCAACATCGACACTTCAGCACCAATTTTGCCGCCACGTTTGAGCACTTCGACAAAACGCATATAAGCCGCAGCAAGATCTTCAATCTCCAATTTGAGCACGGTGTAGCGCTCGACAAAGAGAGGGTCGGTAAACATGTCAGCACTTTCGGCCAGCGCCTTCAGACGGTTCATTGCCAGGGAGGCCATTTTTGGACTGCCTATAAAAATGCGCTCGTGGCCAAGCAAGGCTTTGGCGATAGTCCAGCCATCATCCTCTTTGCCCACGACGTTAGCGACGGGAACACGCACATCGTCGAAAAACACTTCGGCAAATTCGTCGTGCATACCGAGGTTGTCAATGCCACGCACAGTAATACCCGGGCTGTCGAGGGGGATCAACAAAAAGGTAATACCCTGCTGCTTCTTGCCCTCTTTATTCGTGCGCACCAGGGTGAAGATCATGTTGGCGTCCATCGCCAGGGTGGTCCAGATCTTGTGGCCGTTGACAACGTAGTCATCGCCATCGCGTACAGCGGCAGTGCGCAGGCTCGCGAGGTCAGAACCGGCGCCCGGCTCGGAGTAACCCTGACACCAGATATTTTCGCCGTTAAGAATCTTCGGCAGATAGTGCTGGCGCTGCTCTTCGGTGCCGTATTGAATTAACAGTGGCCCGATCATGGTCATACCCTGATCCGGCGTGCGGCCGACGCCGTAGCCTTCAAACTCTTCCATTAATATCAGCAGTTTGTTGGCATCGAGCCCCATGCCGCCGTGCTCTGCGGGCCAGCCCGGTGCCAGCCAGCCCTTATTGGCCAGGGTCATGTACCAGTCGCCGCACTGATCCCAGTGCATGCGTTCAGCCGGGAAGCGCAGTTCGTCGGGGTAATTCTCAACCAGCCAATCGTTGAGCATTTTGCGGAAATCATCATCCGCCATTGCGTTGTAATCAGTCATTTTCTCTCCTAAAACTTATGTTGTGTCGTTAACTCAAGCTGAAACCTGCAGTTCGTAAAACCGCTTTATAAAACGAGAGCAGCATAACGACCACGGTGGGCGGAGGCATTGCCCCACAGGGAGGAGAGATACATGGCTTTTTTCAGATAGAGACCGATATTGCACTCATCGGTATAACCGATACCGCCGTGTAACTGGATGGCATCTTTGGTGATTTGCAGGGCCGCATCGCCACAGCGCGCTTTAAGCTGACTGGCGGCAATGGCTCGCTCTTGGTCGGAGGCATCGCCGTCGAACAGGGCGGTGGTTTGCAATAGTACAGAGCGCGAAATCTCAGACAGTACAAAGAGGTCGACCGCATTGTGTTGCAGTGACTGAAAGCTACCAATGGGCTTGTCGAACTGCACCCGCTGGGTGAGATAATCGACGGTAATTTCCAAAGCTCGCGTCATCACACCCAGTAGCTCGGCACTGGCGGCAACGCGCGCTTCGTCCAAGGCACTAGCCAGCGCTTGCTCGGCAACGGCGGCGCTGGCGACTTGCTCACCGGCGACAACATTGTCGAACGTCAGGGTGGCATAAAAACCACCGTCAACACGTTGGGCGTATTCAATACTCAGGCCACTAGCATCTTTTTCAACCGCATACAGGGCTGTACCTTCGGCTGTCGCCGCAGAGACGATAAAGGCATCGGCACCACCGGCATCGGGTACAAATAACTTTTGACCGTTTAATTTGCCATCGGCACTGGTAACGTTCTCGGCTTTGACATCAAGCGTTGCCCGCGTTTCCTGCCAGGCAATTGCCGGCTTCCACTCACCGCTAATCAAAGCAGGCAGGCGGGCTTTTTTGAAGGCCTCGTTATCGCTTTTAACAAGGGTGCGCGCCGCCAGTACGGCGGTGGCAGAAAACGGTGCCGGAACCAGCCCCTTACCCAGCTGGATCAACACCAGGCTGATATCAGAAAAGGCCAGACCAATACCGTCGTATTCTTCGGGCACCAAAAAGCCCAACCAACCGGCTTCGGCCATTTCGGCCCAGGTCTTGGCGTCGTAACCGGGTTGCGTAAAACGGTTTTCACGCACCTTTTTAAGCTCTTCGTCCTGGGCAATAAATGCGACAGCACTATCCTGAATCATCACCTGCTCTTCGCTGAGCACGTCGATGCGCGACTGCAAACTAATGTCTTCCACTTTTTTCTCCTAATTCGCGGGATGCAAAACAACACCCCTGTTAACTTTTTCAGCCAGTAGTAATCTAGTAGTAATAAATACACTGGCAATGAAAAACAACTATTGTCTATTGCTTTGGCTTTACGTAGAGCACCAGGCTATGGCCTATCAGCTCATAACCTTTTTCAGCGGCGATTCGACGCTGTAGAGCCTCGATCTCCTCGCTGTGAAATTCTGACACTTCACCACTATCGACACAAATCATGTGGTCGTGATGCTCGCCTCGGTTAAGCTCATAAAGCGCCGGTCCCGAATCAAAACTGTGACGCTGGATCAGCCCCGCCGTTTCAAATTGTGTCAATACGCGATAAACAGTGGCGATACCCACATCATCGCCTTTTTCATGGAGGCAGCGAAACACATCGTCGGCACTTAAATGCCGCTGTTTTTCGCTCTCCATAATTTGCAGGATTTTGATGCGAGGGTGAGTCACCTTCAAACCCGCTTTTTTCAGTTCTTGATTACCCTGAGACATTGATGACCTCTTCTCACAGATTTGGTGAATAGGGTATTATCCCCGTTCGATTCACAGACTGGAACCCCAAATGCCAAGCCGCTTTCCCCTGGCCGTCCTAATTGTTACCGCAGCCCTCTTAAACGGCTGCTCCTACCTCAAATACCCCGACATTCACAAGGTGACAGTGCAGCAGGGCAATATCGTCAACCAGGAAATGGTCGACCAGTTGCGCCCCGGCATGACCCGCTCGCAGGTGCGTTATATTTTGGGTACCCCCCTATTGATGGATACCTTCGACCAGGATCGCTGGGACTACTATTACAGTATTAAGCGCCCTGGCCAGAAAGAAATGCGCGAAAAAATCGCCGTCTTTTTTGACGGCAATACCCTCACCCACTTTAGTGGCGATTACCTGCCGAGTGACTTAAAACCCTCCGCAACCGATGAAACAAAAGCAAGTGATGCAGTTGAAGCACAGGCGCTGCCATCACCCGCCGAACTCGAGGCCAACGCCCCCACACCCACTGAGTGAACCCACACCGCTAAGTCAGCACTAGCAGGCCCGCTCTGTACATTCAAATTATTACTCAAACTATTGCCCAGCTTTTTGCTGGGCTTTTTGTGCCGCCCGCTCTTCCCGAGCTTTGGCGGCGCGCTGTTTGCGCACCTCTTTGGGATCGGCAATCAGTGGACGATAAATCTCCACCCTGTCCATGGGCTTCAACACATAGTCTTCCGCAGAAGGCATGCCTTTAGTACCCAGGGTATGACTAAAAACACCCAGAGTTGCAGCATCGACATCAATCTCGGGAAACACCCCGACAATATTTGACTCGCGCACAGCCTGCCGCGCCGTGGTACCCGGCGACACCTGCAGGCTAATAATTTTTTGCTTATCGGGCAGCGCATAAGCCACTTCAACCGCGATAGTCTCTAATAAGGTTTCGGGTGTATCTTCTGACAACATTTTTTACACGACCTCAGACAAACTAATTATTGGCAACAGAGAGTACGGCATCAGCACGCTGTACCAGTGCCGCCACCAAATTATCGGCCACGCGGGTGAACAACTTTCCTGCTGCCTTATTCAACATGCCACTTTTAAACGCGAATTCCAGATCGAGACTGACTTTCGAAGCATTTTCCTGCAGGGCTTTAAACTGCCATACGCCCTGAAAGTAACTAAAGGGGCCATCAACAAGTGTCATTTCCACCAACTGAGGAGCCGACAAATGATTGCGCGTGGTAAAACTATGGCTAATGCCCGCTTTGCGTAAATCGAGTCGAGCAATAATTTCTTTATCGTCCCGCGACATGACCTGAGAACCCGTGCAACCATCCATGTACTGGGGATAGGCTTCAATATCATTCACCAAATCGAACATCGCCTGCGCCGAGTACAGTACCAGAGCGCTACGCTGGATGGACGTTGTTTTCATTGCGCCACCCCTAGCTAGCCACTGCAAATGTGTCGTAGAGACCCACCAGCAGCACCACCCCAATAGCTGGCGGACAGATGTAACGCAGCACCCACAGCCAGACGGGATACAGCAACGAGTTGTCACCATTAAGCTCATCTTTGGCGGTCGCGCGCGGCATTATCCAGCCGACAAAAATAGCAATAAACAAACCGGTGAGCGGCAGCAATATGCGTGAGGTCAAAAAGTCCATGGCCCCGAAAAAGGTAAAGCCACCCAGTGTAAACCCAGACCAGTCATTGAATGACAAGATGGTGCCAAGGCCCAGAGCCCAGGCCACAAGCCCCAACAGGATATTTGCCGAGAAACGATTAAAACCACGCCGCTCAATCAACCAGGCCACAGCTGGCTCGATCAGGGAAATCGCCGAACTCCAGGCAGCAATGGTGACCAGAATAAAAAACAGCATACCAATGGCCAAACCACCAGGCATAGCACCAAAGGCCACCGGCAAACTGACAAATAACAGCTCCGGCCCCGCAGCTGGGTTGATGCCAGGGTGGGCAAAAACAATGGGGAAAATAGCCATACCCGCCATCAACGCAACCAGCGTGTCCAGGAAGGCAACCATCAACACTGTTTTGCCGATGCTGGCAGCCGCAGGCATATAGGCACCGTAGGCCATGATGGAACCCATACCCAAACTCAGGGTGAAGAAGGAGTGACCCAGGGCCTCCAGCACAGAGCGGCCGGTGAGGGCAGAAAAATCAGGACGGAATAAAAACTCAGCGGCGGCACTAAAATCACCGTGGCGATAGGCGAAAACCAACATTGCCAGCAGTAAAACAAACAACAGCGGCATTAATATGCGTACGGCTATGCCGAGACCTTTAACCACACCAAAGGCCACGACACCCACCGTCAACAACATAAATAAGGACTGCCAGCCCAGCAAGCGGCCTTTATCGGCCAGCAAGGTGTCAAAGAAGGCTTGGGACTCAAGCGGCCCCGCACCCTGAAACGTACCCTTGCCCATCTCGGGAATATAGGCCAGCGCCCAGCCGGCAATCACCGAATAGTATGAAAGGATTAAGAGACCCGCCACCACCCCGAGCCAGCCGATGCTATTCCAGAAACCGTGCAAGCCCGCGTCACGGGTGAGCTGGCGCATGGCATTGACCGGGCTTTGGCGTCCGCGCCGCCCGAGCATCACCTCCGCCACCATCACCGGAATACCCAGCAATAAAATACACAGCAAATACACCAGCACAAAAGCACCACCGCCATTTTCGCCAGTGATATAAGGGAACTTCCAGATATTGCCGAGCCCAACCGCAGAACCGGTGGCCGCCATAATAAACACCCAGCGACTGCTCCACGCCGGATAAGACTGTGTCTGACTCAAGACGGAACTCATTTGTATGACAATGTCGCCATTGTACCCCTTGCCCGGCCCACACAAAACCGCAACACCCTCCCTAGCCAAGACAAAACGTGCCAAGCATAGGCAGCACCCGCGCCACACCGTATAATCGCGCCATGGCAAAAAAACCCAAGAACAAATCCAACTCCAATACCATCGTCGTTAACAAACGCGCTCGCCACGACTATCAAATTGACCAGAAATTTGAAGCCGGCATCGCGTTAATGGGCTGGGAAGTGAAAAGCATTCGTGAAAAGAAAATTCAACTCACCGACAGCTACGTGCACATTCAAAATGGCGAGGCACTACTGTTTGGCGCCAATATTCAACCCCTGCCCACCGCCTCCACTCACTTTGTCACCGAGCCCAACCGCAGCCGCAAGCTCTTACTGCACCGCCGCGAGCTCGACAAAATAGCAGCCGCCGTGCAGCAAAAAGGCTACACCTGCATTTGCACCGCTCTGTACTGGAAGGGCCACCTGGTGAAATGCGAAGTGGCCCTCGCCAAAGGCAAGGCCGAGTATGACAAGCGCCAGGATGACAAAAATCGCGACTGGCAACGCCAAAAGCAACGCATACTCAGCCATTCAAGCTAAAGAAACACCTCTAGCAGCCTGACACCGCATAGACTGTGTTAAAATCCCGCCGTGGACTTTAAATAACCCATGCTGGCCCCATATATAACCTGGGCCAACAAGGAATAGAGCCCACAACACATTCAAGCTTTTGGGGGCGTTTTGGATTCGACGCCGGTTACAAAACTTGAGGTGCATGCCGAGATGGTGACCAATCTCGTTAATCCAAAGTCGCAAACTTTATAGTTGCCAACGACGACAACTACGCACTCGCTGCTTAAACACCAGTAGAGTGCCATCTGACTGGAGCCGTGCTTATGCGTCCAGGCTTCATCTGCCCTCGGGCAGCGGCGAAGCATTCAGGTGTCATAACTCATAAGATCGCGATGACCCACGTCTGGGGGTGACTCGCTAAAACCTAAACCAGAATCGCCATTTCACATGCCCTGCCGGCCGGGCGGTGAGAGGTTAAAAATAATAGACCGAACTAAGCATGTAGAGCCGATAGCAGCGGACTGACGGACGCGGGTTCAATTCCCGCCGCCTCCACCAATAAACAACCCTCGCCACGATAGTGGTGGGGGTTTTTTATTGGCTGAACTGCAGATTTGAACGCATTTGCGCTGCGGGTGGAGCACAGGAAGTGCGTCTGTCGCGAAGGGCAGGAGAAGGTGAGACCTGGAAAGGTCGAGAAGCTGGCCTGGGCCATGGCCGAGAGCGGCCCCATTCCCGCCGCCTCCACCAATAAACAACCCCCACCACATTAGTGATGGGGGTTGTTTATTGATCAGACATTGGTATGTGAATACATTCACGCTGCGGGTAGCATGCGAAGCGGTCAAACCAGCCGCACCTCGTCACTGAACAAGCAAGTTGCGCAAGTCCCGTATTGGGACTATTATTCTTAATATGAGAATTATCGCGCTATCAACGCTAAAGGCATTTTGGGAAAGCAATCCCCAATATGCTGAATCGACAGAACCAACACTCGCCTGGTATCGACATACTTTAAAGGCTGACTGGGCGACACCAACAGACGTGAAACGAGATTTTAGCAATGCCAGCATTCTTAAAGATGGTCGGGTGGTATTTAATATAGCCGGTAATAAATATCGCTTAGTTGTATGGATTAATTACGCGTACAAGGTCGTTTATATCCGCTTTATCGGCAACCACCCCCACTACGACAAGATTGACGTACAAACCGTTTGATTTAATAGAAAGCAGCAGAGGTAAACCCATGAACATCAAACCGATTAAAACAGATGCCGATTATCGAGCGACACTGGAAGACGTAGAAACATTAATGATGGCTAAACCCGATTCACCTGAAGGTGACAAACTGGATGTACTAGTCACACTTATTGAAGCTTACGAGGCCAAACACTTTCCATTGGAGCTGCCAGACCCCGTCGAGGCGATAAAATTTGAGATGGCCCGCAGGGGGCTAGCAATAAAAGACCTTGAACCAATGATCGGTAAAAGTAATCGCGTCTATGAAATACTCAACCATAAGCGGTCACTGTCACTAAAAATGATTTGGAAGCTCCATGAAGGCCTTGGCATACCCGCAGAATCACTGATTAAGCCACCGCCAGCCCATGCAGTAAAATAACCTACCAAGCAGTCATTTCGTATTCTTATGAAAAAAGGAGCGGCCACTGCCCCCCACCACCTTGAATAATAAGTAATCACTTACCCATAAATTTATTAAGCCAGGTTCCCTGTCGCCTTTGTCATGGCATGCACCAAGGCATTCCCATTAACCCGGTCAATCAGCTTAATCACTTTCATTGCCGCCGCATCATCAAATACGCCAACTAGTCCATCTTGATGCTGGTTAGTGAATGGCGGCTTGAACAACATTTCCTTATCAATCATTCCATTTTTGGTGAGATAAGTGATGATGTTATTGATGAACGTCATCTGGTCGGCTCGCAACGAACCGGCTTGAATAAACTCGGCAAACGCTTCTTGCGCAGCGGCAAGGTCTAAGCCAACTATTCCCCGAATAAACTCACCTAAGGGCTTATCGCCATAGGTATTGATATAGTCCTGTTTCGTGCCGACAGTTTCGCCGTCAAACAGAATGTTTTCCAATGCGGCAATTTCGGTTTCAGTAATCGGCTTATTGGTTTTCAGTTTTTGAATAACCAAATGATCTTTGTGATTGCGCACGTAGGACTCGACGCGGTCTTGATAGCTTTGCAGTCGCCCATACGCCGGTATCAAGTCATATTCCTTCACACCACCGTGATCAAGCTTGTCTTCGAATGTAGTCACCACATTCACCTGACTTTCTTTATCCAGGTATTTAATCAAATCACGCAGCGCCAGCCTCACCTCATCCAGGCGGTTGATATTTACCGCCGTCCAAAAGGCTTCCGTTTGCAAATCATTTAATAAACTAACTTGTGCCGCTACAGCCGGAATATTCTGCTTCTTTAATAGTGCCTTAGAAATACTGCTAATCTGGTTAAGAAAACTGTCTGTACTGTATGCGCTCGTTAACAACGCCAGCTGGTATTTTAGAATTAGCACATCAAAGCGCCGCGCCAGCTCATCATCATTCTTCGCACCCAACACCAATGAAGACAGCTGCTGGTTAATATCCGACATATCGCTCTTGGACAAATTCTCCCAACGCTTCTTTGATCCAAACTCAACCACCGTACGTAACGCCGCTTTAACCACAAAGCGGTCTCGATCAAGCGACTCAACCAAGCCATGCAGCTCATCAATATACGTGCTGCTTAATGCTTTTTGTTCATCGCTACTGTCCGCCTGCTCACGGATTAATATCGCCACTTCCAGCTTGGCTTCAAACACCTGCTGAATCAGGCTTTTAACCACCTTGCCTTCAATACCATCGGGGTTCGCATCAAAGAACTCAAAGTTCTGACAGTAATCGAAAACAAAGAAGTCCTTCTTATCTTTTCCTAAACCGAATAAGTCAGGACATAATCGTGTGCCACGTCCAATCATTTGCCAAAACTTGGTGGATGATTTCACCTGTTTAAAAAATACCAAATTCACCACACGTGGGGCATCCACGCCGGTATCCATCATATCGACCGACACCGCAATTTGCGGGTCATGCTCTTCATATGCGTCAACAAAGATTTCTAATAAGTTTTGCGCTTTCGTCTCGTAGTTATCGATCACACGCAAAAACTTACCGGCATATTCGGGGTAGTTTTTATTAAACCGTTCTTCAATAAACACCGCATGGTTGTGGTTCTTAGCAAATATAATCGTCTTGCCCAGCTTATCGCCACCTTGCACCTTAATACCGCTGGTCATTAAGTGGTCTAGTACTTTATCGACGGTATCGGTGTTGAATAACCAACTGTTTAACGCCGCACTAGAAATTTCATCAGGTGCTTCACCAGCAGTCGGGTCACCAAACTTCTCTTCGTACTCTTCTTTCTCGGCATCCGATAGTTGGTTGTAATGCACGCCCTCGCGCACAAACTTTAGTGGGACAGACACTGCTTTTGGCGGCACTAAGTACCCTACTTCCACCGCCTCATCTAATTCGTAACCACTGGTCGGATTGTCATCCTCAATACCGAATAAGGCATAAGTATTATGATCAATATCTGTTTTAGGGGTCGCCGTTAAGCCAATCAATAAGGCATCAAAATAATCAAAGATCGCTTTGTACTTTTGGTAAACAGACCGATGCGCTTCATCAATAATGATTAAATCAAAATGCCCCACGCCGTAGAATCGTTCCCCATCATTCACACCGTCAATGCGGTTCATAATGGTCGGATAGGTCGAAAAAACGAGCCGTGTCCCGCTGTCCTCTTTCTCTTTAGTTAAGTCAATCGCCGACAGGTTAGGCAAGTACTCGTTAAACGCATTCTTTGCTTGTGTTACCAAGGCATTACGATCCGCCAAAAACAGCACCCGTTTTGCCCAGTTACATTTAGTGAGCATATCGACAATAGCAGCAGCGGTTCTCGTCTTGCCGCTCCCGGTTGCCATAACAAGCAGGCTTTGGCGCGCTCGGCCACGTAGCTCACCGTTATGGCTAACCACCGTATTCTCAGCCACCCGTTGAATCGCCTCCATTTGATACGCTCGCCCAGCAATGGCTTCGTTCACCTTAAAATCACACAAGTCAGTTCGCGTGGTTCGGCGGTCAATCAATAACTGCAATTCATCTTTATCGTAAAAGCCCTGCACTTCGCGTTCAGGGTAAAACTGGTCATCCCATAAATAGGTTTCAAAACCATTGGAATAAAAGATAACCGGACGCTGCCCATGCATGTTTTCTAAGCAATTCGCATACAACTCAGCCTGATGCTTACCTTTAAGCGGACTCGCCATCGCCTTTTTAGCTTCAACCACCGCCAGCGGTAAACCGTCATCACCCCACAGCACATAATCCACATAACCCTTACCCGATGAATTGGTACTGGTGGGCATGCCTGTCACTTCATATTCCAGGTGATAACCGTCTTGCAAATTATCCCAACCCGCCTCTTTTAACGACAAGTCAATATAACGCCGCCGCGTTTCCGCTTCCGATACCAACAACGGCACAGCGGATTCCACATCCATTGTTTGTTCACGTTTAACCTTACGTTCCGACAACGCTACGCGCTGCAATTCAAGCTGCTGTTTTAGCTGTGCATTTTCTTTGGCTTGTACATTTATTTTTTGCTCTGCCTGACGCGCCTCTTCATTTTTAAACGCCACCTTGTCCAGCAGTTTTTTAAGCTGCTTGGCATCATCCTTTTGCGCGGGTTTAGCCGGCTTTGCGTGCGGAATAAGCGCCTCATCAAACACCTGAGCAGGCGGCGAACTCTCACCATAATAAATAGCTAAAAAACGTAAGAAACGAAACAGATACTTAAGTGACGCCAACGCATCCTGCTGGCTCACCTTTTTACCGTGTGCGGCTAGATTGCCCGTTTTACGAATAAGGTTAAGCTCACCAAACAAGGTAGGGTTAAACAGTGTACGGAACGCATGCTCGTGCATTAAGGTGCTTAAATCAGACCGCCATGGTCGCTCAAGTTTGGCGTCGTGGTCATACAACCAGTTAATTGCGTTTTCTAAGGTGCTACGGCAGAAAATAGCGGCTGCTTTGGGTGATACAAAGGTCAGTTGCTCTGCTTCAAGCGCATCAGCATAAAGCGCAGGAAAGTCCGTTTGGATAAAACTAAAGTTACTCATCAATCATCATGCTCCTTGCTGATGTTTCATAACGATTACGCCGCCTTGCTTCCGGTCAGTTCGCCATTGAAAGCCCGTTGAAGCAGGCTATTAAACAAGGCGTTGGATTTTTCTAAACTGGCTTGAGCTTGTTGTTTTTGGGCTTCGATGGCTTGGATACGTTCGGCGAATTTGTTTTGGAGTTCGATTGGAGGATAAATCATTTCTAAAGGATGAATCCTGCTGCCCGAAACCAGTGGTTGAGCAGCCTGACCTGCATATTGGTTTAGATTAGATAATTCGAGTAGTTGCGCCATAAATTGCATGTTAAATTCTTTAAGTTTATTTTTAACATACATAGCATTATCTGTTACCCACGAATATGGCTCTGTAATATGAATTACACCACAGTAAACCCCAACTCTTCCAATAATCAATTGCGGCTCTTTGAATATGTATTCTGAATGATAGCCATTAATTCCATTTCCACCATATACAGGATAACGACCATTTTTATCCATATCCTTCGCAGTTAATCCCTTGCCACTAGAAAGTCTGAAAATATCACCCAGCGGCTTAATTTTCCATCCTTTGAGATTAGTAACTGGGTCACCAAACATCTCCAAAAACAGCGATTGGCTGAGGGTGGTGTAGTGGTCGATCAGTTGCTGGTCTTGTTGTCTTAGGCTGTCCGCCGCATCCAAAATCGCGGCTATCTTTTGTTGTTCGGCTAGGGGTGGCAGAGGGATCTCGACTCCCTTAACCAAATCTATATTTAGATTTTTAACTACAGCGCCTGCGGCTAACCTAGAAAACAGTTGGTGCAATAAGCTACTGCCAAATAAGTGATAAAAGTAGTCTTGGTTTATTCTTTCCTTATCTCCAGACAACACTAGCCACCCATCGTGAATACAGCCTGTTGTCTTCATGATATACGGTCGACCAAAACTCATCGAATTTGTTAGTAAAAAATCCCCCTCTTTAACAAAGCGAGATTTATTCAAACCTTCCTTTCTGATTTTTAGTTTGGTTTTAGTTATGTACTTGTCGCTATTAGAAGCATCCTTGATTGAAATCCAATTTAATCCATCTGGTTCATCAGTTATGAAGTCAGCAATTGGTCTAGGCGAACCACCTCTAGCAATATCAAATACTTCTTCCAGTTTTACCGACTGCCAACTCACTCCAACAACTCCTTCAAAAGCTGCAAGGCTTGGCTACGCTCAGCATCTAACTTTTCAATTTCCGCAATAATCTCAGCCGGTGGCGCATAGTCCACTTGCTCATACACCACTTCTTTATAGCGGTTTATGCTTAAGTCCCAATCGTTGTTTTTAATCTCATCAAACGGCACTAAAAAGCTTTGCTCGGTACGGCTACGGTCTTGCTCTTGATCTCGCTGTTTAAAGCGTTCGATGATGTCGGGGATGTCGCTGTCTTTAATGGGGCTACGTTTATCGTCCAAGCTAAAACCATCGGCTTGCATGTCGTAGAACCAGACGTTATCGGTGCCGCCATTATTGGTTTTGGTGAACACTAAAATGGCGGTACTGACCCCCGCATAGGGTTTAAAGACCCCGCTGGGCATGGAGATAACCGCTTCGAGCTTTTGTTTATTGACCAAGTTTTCGCGAATTTTTTTATGGGCATTGGATGAGCCAAATAACACGCCATCGGGAATAATCACCGCGCTGCGCCCACCAACTTTGAGCATGCGTAACATTAAACCGAGAAAGAGCAGCTCGGTCTTTTTGGTTTTAACGGTTTTAAGCAGTGAACCTTCAACACTGTCGTAATCCAGCGAGCCTTTGAACGGTGGGTTGGCGAGGATCAGGCTAAATTGTTCACGGGCATCGGCATTGGCTTCACTGAGCGCGTCTTTAGCGATGAGTTGCGGGTGATCAATGCCGTGCAGTTGCAGGTTCATCGCGCCGATACGAAGCATGGTGCTGTCGAACTCTATACCGGTAAACATATCGCGGTTAAAGTGTTCGTTAAAGGTCGACTCATGAAACCAGTCGGGGTGATGATCATGCACATATTCCCCAGCGGCAACTAAAAAACCGGCAGTGCCGCAGGCAGGGTCACAAATAGTGTCTTCCTGCGTGGGTTGCATCATCTCCACCATCATTTTGATGATGTGGCGCGGTGTACGGAATTGACCATTACGACCGGCAGTGGCAATTTTAGATAGTAGGTATTCGTAAAGGTCACCTTTGGTGTCTCGATCATCCATCTTGATTTTGTCGATCATTTGCACCACTTGATCCAACAGCTTAGGCGTTGGGATCATAAAGGTTGCACCCTTCATGTATTTGGCAAACACACCGGCACCTTCCCCAAGGTTTTTCATGTGTTCAAATACAGTGAGGTTGTCTACATCAGCTTGTGGCTGCGTAAACAAGGCAAACATCGTTTCAGGGTCGTTGTTTTTGAAGGTGTGCCAACGAAAGCGTTGATGTGCTTCGTCATACAGCGGCTTTTTAACGGTGCCGCCAATCATATGGGCTTTCTTCTCTTCTAACTGCTGACGCTCATCTAAGCGGCGTAGGAACAGTAAAAACGTGAATTGCTCGATAACGGTTAATGGGTTGGCGATACCGCCTGTCCAGAAAGACTCCCATATTTTATCGACCTGGCTTTTTAGTTCTCCGGTGACCATTAATTACTCAGTATTGTTGCTGTTTGCGCGTCGAACCTTGGCGGAGCTGTAAATGTCGCCAAGAATCACCAAAAAGTCAGTTCTGATAGGTTTTCGTGCTATTTGTTCAAAACTGACAATGGCGTCGATTATAGAGCCAAAGCCCAATTCATGGGGTCATTTATGGCAAACCTCTCAACCAAGAACAACCTAAAGCCCACAAAACCAGGGCTTGCACACCCTTTATATCGACGACTATCTAGTGCGGGCCATTACCCAGCAAAATGTTGATGGGGTATATTTGGGGGCATGTCAAAACCCACGACTATAAGTACTCCAGATCTCCCATCTAGCTCTGCCCATTAGCCACGAGCAACTGCTACAATCCGCCGCCCCAAATCTCCAGCCAGGCCTCCCTTGTCGACACTCAATCCCCAGCAACAAAAAGCGGTGCACTATATCGACGGGCCTTTGCTGGTGCTTGCCGGTGCGGGCAGTGGCAAGACGAGTGTGATTACCCGCAAAATCGCTTATTTGATTGATAAGTGCGGGGTGGCGGGCCGCCATATTGCAGCGGTGACCTTTACTAACAAAGCGGCGCGGGAGATGAAGGCGCGGGTCGGTACGCTGGTTAAGGGCCGTGCGGCGCGGGGGCTGACGATTTCGACCTTTCACAACCTGGGGCTGAATATTATTCGCCGCGAGCTGGTGCATCTGGGCTATAAAAGTGGCTTCTCCATTTTTGATGCCGAAGACAGCCGTACGCTGATCAAAGAGTTGATGATTAACAAAACCGAGATCGACCCGGATTTAATCAACATCGCCCAGCAACAAATCTCTACCTGGAAGAACGAACTGCAAGCGCCTCAACAGGCCCTGTCCCACGCCGAAAGTGATGGTGAACAAGCGCTGGCCCTGCTCTACGAGCGCTATCAGCAAGCTTTAAAAGCCTACAACGCGGTGGATTTTGACGATCTCATTCTGCTGCCAGTGCAGTTGTTCCGCGACCACCCCGAGGTGTTAGGCAAGTGGCAGCAACGCATTCAGTACCTGCTGGTAGACGAGTACCAGGACACCAATATGTCCCAGTACGAGCTGGTCAAAATGCTGGCGGGCGAGCGCCAGGCGCTAACAGTGGTCGGTGACGACGATCAGTCAATTTATGCCTGGCGTGGTGCGCGGCCCGAAAACCTTGAACAGTTGCAGGTCGACTTCCCTCATCTTGAGGTGGTCAAGCTGGAGCAAAATTACCGTTCCACCGCCCGCATTTTGCGTGCCGCCAACACCCTTATCGCCAACAATCCCCACGCCTTTGAAAAAGCCCTGTGGAGCGACCTGGGTTTTGGCGACCCGCTGCGCGTTATTCGCTGCGGTGATGAAGAGGCCGAGCTGGAGCGAGTGGTGAATGACATTATCGCCAATCATGCCCGCCGCTCTTGCTTCTATCGTGATTTCGCCGTGCTCTATCGCGGCAATTACCAGGCCCGCCTGCTCGAAATAAAGCTACAGAGTCAGACTATTCCCTATCACCTCAGCGGCGGCACCTCGTTTTACGCTCGCGCTGAAATCAAAGACATCATGGCCTACCTGCGGCTGCTGGCTAACCCCGACGACAACAACGCCCTGCTGCGGGTGATTAATACCCCGCGCCGCCAAATTGGCCCCTCGACCCTCGAAAAGCTTGGCACCTACGCCAACCGGCGCGAAATCTCCCTGTTTGCGGCGATTGATGAGATTGGCCTGCAATCGGAACTCAATGGCCAGCACCTCGAAAAACTCCAACGCTTTAAGCACTGGATGGAAAAAATTGGCGAGCGCTGTGAACGCGACGACCCGATTAAAGCGGTGCGCGAAATGATCGACGATATCGACTACGAGAGCTGGCTCCACCAAAACGCCAGCAGTGGCGCGGTGGCCGAAAAACGCATGAAGAATGTACAGTTTCTAGTCACCCAATTAGAGCGGGCTATTGAAAGTGAAATGGAAGACCCGGACTGTGAAAACCCGGTACAAAACGCCATCTCGCGGCTTATTTTGCGCGACCAGCTCGACCGTCAGGAAGAAGAGTCCGCTGACGACAAAGTGCAGCTAATGACCCTGCACGCTGCCAAAGGGCTTGAGTTCCCCCATGTTTATTTGATCGGCATGGAAGAGGAAATACTGCCCCACCGCTCCAGCATTGAGCAAGACACAGTAGAAGAAGAACGCCGCCTCGCCTACGTGGGCATTACCCGCGCCCGCGAAACACTGACCATGACCCTAGCCTCGCGGCGCAAGCAATATGGTGAAATATCGAAAACCGAGCCAAGCCGCTTTCTCGGCGAACTGCCTGCGGAAGATATTGAACGCGAAGGCTTTGGCGACGAACTACCCCCCGAGGTGAAAAAGCAAAAGGGCCAGCAGTCTATTGATGCCTTAAAAAACATGCTGGCGCTGTAACACCCCAACAGGTCTCGTGCCGCCAGCGCCGGGTTTTTTGAGGATGGGTTTTTAAAGTTTATTAACAGCTATAGCACTTAATTTTCGCGTGTCTCTCCTATCACCCACCATCAGCGTAATCAGCTCGTTAAAACTAGGGTTATGATTCGAGTCTGATTCACGACCCAGTAATGCCCCCCATAATCGCGCCCATGCAAAAGACCTTGATGACATAGATCAAACTCTATTGGGAGGCGCTTGACGTATTATTAGTTTCATCGCCTGTGGGTACAGCATAGCCATCACCGGCCAACCGTGGCATTTGTATCACGCGTTGTCCTGGGCTTGGGCGATTCGCTACAATGCTGGCCTACTTAAAACCGACCTCGAAATAACTATGACAACACATAAAATTGCCATCCTCACCGGCGACGGTATTGGCCCAGAGATTATGGCCGAGGCCTTAAAGGTATTAGCCCTGGTTGAACAACGCAGCGGCGTACACTTTGAACTCACCGATAGCCCCTTCGGTGCTGCCGCCTATTTTGACTTTGGCCACCCCTTCCCCGAGCAGACCCAGGCGGTTTGCGATGCGGCCGATGCGATATTAAAAGGCCCGGTGGGTTTGGCCCACGCCGAGGCAATGAAGATTCCGGTCGATATGCAGCCCGAGCGCGGCGCGGTACTACCCCTGCGGGCACGCTACAACACCTACGCTAACTTTCGCCCGGTATCGCTACCCAAAGCGCTGGCCCACCTTTCGCCGTTAAAGCCAGAAGTGATTGGCGAGGGCATCGACATACTGATGATCCGCGAGCTATTGGGTGGTCTCTACTTTGGTAAAAAAGTCATCGGTGTTGACGACAACAATATTCGTTTCGCCGAAGAAACCCTGCGCTACGACGAAATACAAATTCGCCAGGTGGTGAAAACAGGCTTTGAACAAGCCATGAAGCGCAAGAAGGTGCTGCACAATATTCACAAGAGCAACATTCTCAAATCGAGCGTATTGTGGAACGAAGTGCTCGACGAGGTCGCCATTGACTACCCCGAGGTTAAGGTCGTCAATATGCTGGTCGATGCCGCCGCCACCCACCTGTGCCTGAACCCCGGCCAGTTTGACGTAATGGTGATGGAAAACATGTTTGGCGATATTCTCAGTGACCAGGGCGGTGGTTTGATTGGCTCGCTGGGCTTAATGCCCTCTGCCTGCATTGGCGATGGCAAGGCTTACTACGAGCCATCCCACGGTTCCGCCCCCGATATCGCCGGGCAAAATATTGCCAATCCTTATTCAATGATCGGCTCGGTGGCAATGATGCTGGAGCACAGCTTTGGCATGGTCGACGAGGCCAATCAAATATGGGCCGCTATGCAGGGCGTGTTTGCCGATGGCTACACCACCCCCGATTTAGCAACGGGTGGTAGTGACGAGAAAGTGATCGGCACCGATGCCTTTGGTCAACGCGTGGTCGATAAATTAAGCGCAATGTAAATAACAACAATCGTTATACGGCCATTTATGGCACTGGGAGAAGTCGATGAACACACATTTTGATGTTGAACCGTTAACACCTTTTATTGGCAGTAAAATAACAGGGCTTGACCTATCCCAGCCGATTCCTCTCAACACCCTGACCGACCTGCGCAAGGTTTGGCTCGACCGCAAAATGATTTACTTCCTCGACCAAAAGCTCACGCCCGATGAGCAACTGGCTTTTACCCGCCAGTTTGGTGAAGTGAACAAATACCCCTTCCTGAACGGTATTGAGGGTAATCCGCTGGTCGCCCCCGTGTTGAAACTGCCCGACGAGACCATTAACTTTGGCGGCGTGTGGCACGCCGACACCACCTATTTGGAAACACCCGCATTAGGTGCCAGCCTCTATGCAATAGAGCTGCCTCCTGTGGGTGGCGATACAATTTTCTGCAATATGCAAACAGCCTACGAAACGCTGCCTCAGGATTTAAAAGACCAGATCGACGGGCGCAAAGCTTACTTCACCTCGGGTAAAGCGGCAGTGTCAAAAACCCGCATGCCCCGCCTTTCCGACTGCGGCGACTCATCGGCCCCGGAAGTGTTCACCAATATTCATCCCGTTGTGCGCACCCACCCCGAGAGCGGTGAACTTACCCTCTTCGCCCACGAAGCCCATACCCTGCGCTTTGAAGACTGCACAGAAGAAGAAAGCGAGCCCCTGTTAAACCAGCTTTATATGCATGCCCGCAAACCCGAGTTTCAGTGTCGCCTGCGTTGGAGCGAGGGCATGGTAGTACTGTGGGATAACCGCTCAACCCACCACTACCCCATCAACGACTACAACGGTTATCGCCGCTTGCTGCACCGGGTTTCACTGAAGGGCGATCGCCCCGTTTAATCGACGCTATCTTTTAAAAACCTACTACTTCGCCTGATTGTTTAGCACTGCTTGCATTTCAGGCTAGATCCTCGGCAAAGATAACGCGGTCTCGGCCCGCAACTTTGCCTTCGTACAAAGCTTTGTCAGCACGGACAACAGCGGCGTCTATAGTTTCACCAATCCTCACTCGCGCCAGGCCCAGGGTAGCTGTCAAGGTAAGAACCTGGCCATCGGCAATATCGATACGTATCTCGCGCACTGCCTCAAGCAAACGCTGTGCGGGTGCGTTCATCGTTTCAGGATTAACCGCTTGTAGCAGCAGAAGAAATTCCTCTCCGCCATAACGATACAGCTGTTCGTTACTACGCACCTCAGCTTTGAGTGTTTCGGCGAGCTGGCGCAAAGCCAGGTCACCCACCGGATGACCGTAAGTATCATTAACAGCTTTAAAGTGATCTATATCGATAAGGGCCACATAGAGCTGAGTCCTGTTGCGACGACAGCTTTTCTGGGCCAGGGTAAAGTCGTGTTCTAAACTATGGCGCAGAGGCAAGCCAGTCAATGGATCGTGGCGTGCAGCCCGGGCGAGTAGCTGGGTTTTAAAATCGGCCAGCACTGCGACCAGTTCTGACTGCGTCCGCTCGAAGGTATCAAGATAGTCTTTGCTTCCCGGCTGATCGGACAATATATCCTGACAAATGGAGCGTATGGCATCGTGCATGGCTTGATGGATGTCGCCAATTCTCTCGGTCGCCTCAGCATCAAGGGCTAAAAAATGCGATTTATTATCCCTAAACCAACAGCCAAAGCGACACAGAGTATGGGCCAGGGGAGAGAGCACATCCTCGCCCGGCGATACCCGCAGCACGGCACAGCGCAACACGCGCCGGGTCCAGTCGAGATGTGCTTCCACAGCGGCATCGAGCTGCTCGACAAAAACCTCTATTTCCGGGGGAAAACCAGTCATAAAACCGAACCTCTAGCCAGACTTTGAGTAAATCACTCAGTAAACCGTAGCATAGAAAAACAGTGCAAGGTTTACCCCGCATCACTTAATTATTTTTTCAGCCATGTGTAAAACACTGACCGTTTTTCTCAGGGATTTTGAGGCTCAGAGCCCTCTTCTTCAATATCAAAAACCAGCTGACCACGCTTATTCTGGGCCTTTAAGCGCGCGGCAATTGGGGGACTAAGCGTCAGCGAACGCTCACCGGGGAAGCGCCCTTCTAGCAGAGCGGGACGTAAATAATACTCTTCAGGCGAGCTAACCAGCGCCTGGCTTTGCTGAGGGTATTTCAACCAGCCCCGGCGCATAAAGTCGGGCGTGAAGGCGGCTAAATCGTCTTCCGTCCAGTCTCGCATTAAGTGTGCGTCGTGCAAGCTGTAACTGATCAAATCTAACTCAGCGTCAAAATACACCACAAGATGACTCGCAAAACCCTGCCCATTGGGTAGCCCTTTGTTTTCCTGCCGGGCAATGCGTACCTCGATCATTTTCAGCTTACCCTCTTCGTCGTAGCGCTCAACGCGCAAAGGGTAAAAATAATATTGATCGAGCCAGTAAATTATTTTCGATACTTTGTAGTCTGGCAGCCACTCTCGCTTGGGTGTGGCGACCACGACAAAGCAATTCACACCGCCGTCTTCGCGATAAAACGGATAGCGCTCCTGCATTAATTTAATGGAGTCCGTAGCCACGTCATAGAAGCGGCCATTAGGCTCAGCCAAAGTAATGTTTTTTCTGTTACTCGGGAAACGCACCGTTTCATGTAACACGTCTGCACCTATCAAGCGCCAGTCAAATTCCCAGGCTTCGACACCAAGAATGTCATCAAAAGACTGGGCAACACCGGGAAAGGGCGTTTCCCGCCGTGGTGGCGGCTGTCGTCTAACCCGGCGCAAAGAGGGGGTATAGGCGTAGTAATCTAATTTAGCCGACGACTCTAAACCGGTGCGGCGCAAGACCCACATTTCCTGCACGCCGTCATTTTTCGGTGGGTAGGTGTAGTAGTACATGTGCCGGGAATAGGCTTCGCCGGGCGCAACCGCAATCTGGCTTTGGGCATTGGGTGACGCCATTTGATCAACCATTGCCACGGTAATACCCTGCGTTAAATAGCCCTCTTTGGTGATGGTGCCAAAAGCATCGGCCATCACATGGGACCAGCGTGCAGTGTGGGTAAAGTCCATGCTGCGAAAGCCCATTTCCTCTGCCGTATAAGGCTCGGCATAGGGAAAGGGTTCCGCCGGAAGGCTAGGTTTTTTTACTGTCTCGGGGCGTGTTAATGCGCAGATCGACCCGCGCCCTCTCCCAGGCAGTTAGCTGGTCGAGACCGCGCCAGGTAGGCTCGCCAGCTGGGCTGGGCTCGCCATTTACCGCGCCGGCAAAAACCAGCAGTCCCAGCAGGGTAAACCCTGAGAGTACAGAACCGCACCGTGCAAATCCTTTTGCTAAACCTCCGGTAATAAGATGTCGTAAAAATAAAACAAACAGCATGATATACCTTAGCAAGCAGTTAAAATTCGTATTGCAGCTCCACACCAACGTTGTCGTACTGGCGGTATTGACCGAACAAATCATCGTCGTCGCCATCGCTATAGCCGGTGTAAATAAAGCTACCACTGAGAAAGGGGGAGAATTCATAGCTCGCCACCAGCCGGGCTTTACCGCCCTGGTAATCGCGATTCGGCCCACTAAAATAAGGGGTTAATGTCGCACTCAACATTAGGCGGTCACGAGTGCTTTGCACCGGACGGGAGATAAAAACCACCGGCGCAAAGTTCCACTCATCGCCAATCGCCCCACCAAAACCAACACCCAGGCCTTCGTGCCAGTCGGCGGTGTAATAAAAAGAGGGCTGGAAAATCACGGTGACTTTAGAGGGAAAGGCGAACTCAAAAGCCAGGGCTGCACGCAAGGTATCGTGCTCACTAATGCCATCGCCATCACCACCCGCGCGTATCGCGGCTTGCTTGGTGTAATCAACAAAGTGGGCGTCTTTGGTGTACAGGGCCTCGGCGCGAAACACCATCGGCAAGTTGCCGACAAAGGGCACGCCAGTGGCTACCCAGGCGTAGTCAGAGGTCACACCAAAGTGGTGAATACGCTCGTGGCTAGGCGTAATAATTAAATGATCACCACCGGTGTCGGTAAAGCGACCGGTAATATAGGGCGTAGCATCGCGCTCCCAGGCGTAGTAATAAATTAAGCCCCAACTCAGGGCGCCACTGCTGATGTCGGCTCGCATCGCAAACTGGTGGTCACTGAGGTGGGTCCAGTCAGGACGCTCGGTTTGCAAGACTCGGTCACCGGCAAAATTAGTGCGATTATCTAACAGCGCCTGGTTATTACTGGCTTGCTCATCACCCGGTGGTAACAAGGGTGATGACCAGGGGGCGCCGTAGCCAGGGTTCAAATTGGCCTCAAAATCGGGAATCCACAGCACATTCAAGGACACATCTTCGAAGTAATAGGTCAGGTTGGCCATCCATAGCGGCAGGCGACGCAGCTCGTAATCACTCGGTTCTAGCTGGACGGATTCGCGAAAATCCATGGCATTAATCACGTCGATAAACTGCCCGTCCATCTTGCCCCAGGCCATTTGCTGCTTGCCCAGCACCATATCGAGCTTGGGCATGCGATAGGAGAGATAAAGCTCGCGGGCAATTCGGTCGAAGGTATTATATTTTCGATAACTGTCATCCACCCGGTCGGCATACAGGCCATCAGCGCTCTCAACATCGTAAACCGCGTCGTACATCAAGTGGTTGATACTGGTGAGCTCAAGGTTGGGCGAGAAACGGTAGGAGGCGGCCACTTCAAACAGGGTTTGCATTTGCAGACCACGATAATCTCGATCGCGAAAGCCAATGTCCTCGTCGTCCGACAGGAGGTAGTCGGACCAGTGGGTCAACGTACCATTGAGGCTCAAACCCGGCAGGATGCGCTCGATGGGCTTGGTTAAATACTTACCGCCGGGGTCGAAGGTGGCCATGGAGCGGTCAAAAGCGGCGAAGTCATCTTTCGCAAAAACGGCGGCGGGCAGTGCACAGGTCACGGCCAGCGCCAGCCCACCAACCACACTCACTGGCTGTTGAAACATTTTCTTCACTACTGATGACACAACACGACTCGTAGGCTCAGCAACCAAGCCAAGCCAATTCTGACAGACAACACGCATTTGATTAATCTCATTAATCCCCGCTTACGAGCCGAATCATCTCGCGGCACAGCTACAAACAAGATCAGTAGCGCACCTGGAAACGGTAAAATGGGGGAGTGTTAATACCTTTAGTTGATAATAATTCTATGGCTTAGCCCCCTATTAAGCAATAGATCGCGATCAGCCAGGGCTATTTACGGTTTACATTTACCGCGAAGGCTGCGAATCTATGAGCCCTTATAAAACGGCCACACAGAAAAACATTTCTAATAAAAAGGAGTCGAGAGCATGTCTGACAGCAAATACGAAGGCTTACAAATTGCCAATCCGCTAACCCTCCAGCCCGAGTGGTTAGCCACAGTTCAGGAAGATATTTTTGATCCCGAGCGCGCCATTATCGACACCCACCACCACCTGTGGTCGGAGGCGGGTTTAATCCCCTACTCACTGGATGATTTTTGGGCCGACACCGGCAGCGGTCACAATTTGGTTAAAAGCGTGTTTATGGAGTGCCACTCCAACTACTATACCGATGGCCCCGAGCACCTGCGCTCACTGGGTGAGGTCGCCTACGTCACCGAACTGGCCGACCGCACTGCCGCCGACACCACGGGCCAGGCCAAAATCGCCGCACTGGTTACCACCTTCGACCTGCGACAGGGCGATGGCGTTGAAGACCTGGTCAACCGCCACCGCGAAGTCAGTAAAGGTCGCTTCCGCGGTATTCGTCAGGCACTGGCCAATGCACGACCCGGCGAAGGCCTGCTGCTAGAAGCCGCCAGCCCGAAAGATATTCACAAGGATCCCGACTTCATTAAAGGCATGCGCATACTCGGCAAAATGGGTCACAGCTACGAGTCGTGGCACTACCACTACCAGAACCCTGAGTTTGCCGAACTGGCTCGCACCGTGCCCGAAACCACTATGGTGCTCGACCATATCGGCACCCCTGTTGGCACTGGTATTTACGCGGCCAAGCGCGATGAAGTTTTCGAAGAGTGGAAAAAAGGCATCGCAGAAATTGCCGCCTGTCCCAACACCATCGCCAAGCTCGGCGGCTTCTCCATGCCTGACAACGGCATGGGCTGGGCCGGACGCGCCACACCACCAAGCTCAGACGAAGTGGTTGCCGCCCAGGCGAAGTATTACCTGCATGTGATCGACTGCTTCACGCCCGAGCGCTGCATGTTTGAAAGTAACTTCCCAGTCGACAAACTGGAGTTGTCTTACCAAGTGTACTGGAATGCCATGAAGAAAATCGTTAAAGATTTTTCTGAAGACGAAAAGAACGCCATGTTCTCTGGCACTGCGACCCGCGTCTACAAATTGTAACCGCGACTGACTAAGCGCACATCTCGTAGAGGGAGGGCCACATGGCTCTCCCTCTTTTTTTGCCCCTATAAAAACTGCCCCCGCCTTCCTTAGTCATTTTAAAGCGCACTTAAAAATGCCCTTAATAGCCCCATTAAAAGCGACCGCCCATAATACAGTGACCAAACCTGTACCAGCGGTGCTAAAATCAATCCCACAATTTATTCACTTTGTATTAAACACTTACCACTACTAAAAAATAGGATAGAGCATGAGCATTTCATTTACAGGAAAAGTCGCCGTCGTTACCGGCGCAGGTGCAGGCCTGGGCCGCAGCCACGCCAAATATTTTGCCGAACACGGTGCCAAAGTTGTCGTTAACGATCTTGGCGGCTCCGTTGCTGGCACGGGGGGTTCCTCTAAAGCCGCCGACGAAGTGGTTAAAGAAATCACCGACGCCGGTGGCATCGCCGTCGCCAATTACGACAGCGTGGCAACCGAAGAAGGCGGCGCTAATATTATTAAAACCGCCGTCGATAATTTCGGTGGCGTCGACATACTTATCAATAATGCCGGTAACGTGCGCGATAAAAGTTTCCGCAAAATGGATCTAAAAGATTTCACCGCTTTAATGGACGTGCATTTAATGGGCGCCGTTTATTGCACCAAAGCTGCCTGGCCCATCATGCTCGAGCAGGGTTACGGTCGCATCGTCCACACCACATCGGCAGCGGGTTTATTTGGTACCCACGGCCACACCAATTACTCCAGTGCCAAAATCGCCCTGGTCGGCTTTATGAATGCCCTGAAACAGGAAGGCACCTCTAAAAACGTATTGGTCAATTGTGTCGCGCCCATGGCCCTGACACGCATGACAGAAGAAGTGATGTCACCAAAACTGGCACCAAAAATGAAACCCGAATATGTCACCGCATTAATGGGTTGGTTATGTTCAGAGGAGAGCACACTGGCTGGTGAAATTATCGAAGCCGGCATGGGCTATTACAGCAAGGTGCAAATTACGGAAGCACCCGGTTATATTTTCCAGGGTGCCGACGTACCCAGCGCCGAACAAATTGGCGAACACTGGGGTGAGATCAGCGACATGACAGGCTCACTGCCCTACCCCGGTGCCGATGATTTAATTCGCGCCGTGTTTGGAAAATTAAAGGCAGCAAGTTAAAAGCGGCTAGTTAGCGCATAAATATTACGATCCAAAAAAGGCGGCCCCAGGGTCGCCTTTTTTCTGCCCACCCTACTTTCTCCTTGAGCAACAAGCCCCCTGTATACTGAACCCATAAATATAAAGAGACACGACAATGTTACAAGAACACTTTGACGTATTAATTATTGGTGCCGGGCTTTCGGGCATCGGTGCAGCCTACCAACTACAACGCAACTGCCCGAATAAAAGTTACGCCATACTCGAGGGCCGCGAGGCACTGGGCGGCACCTGGGATTTATTCCGCTACCCCGGCATTCGCTCCGACTCCGACATGTACACCCTGGGCTATGCCTTCAAACCCTGGAAGGAACAAAAAGCCATTGCCGATGGCCCCTCCATCCTAAAATACCTGTATGAAACGGCCGACGAAAACAACATCACCAGTAAAATTCACTTTCGCAACACTGTAAAGAGCGCCACCTGGTGTAGCAAAGATGCACTCTGGACGGTGCAAGTCGAGCGCCGCGAGGGCCTGGCACCCACCGAATACACCTGCAATTTCCTCTTTCTTTGCGGTGGCTATTATCAGTACGCCGCCGGTTACACCCCCGACTTTCCCGGTATCGACGATTTTCAGGGCGAGCTGGTGCACCCACAAAAGTGGACGGACGATATCGACTACAAAGATAAAAAAGTGGTAATTATCGGCAGCGGTGCCACCGCCGTCACGCTGGTGCCTGAGATGGCCAAAGAAGCAGAGCACGTCACCATGCTCCAGCGCTCACCCACGTATATGCTGTCGCGCCCGGCGATTGATGCCTTTGCCAATCGACTGCGCAAAATCCTACCCGCCAAACTGGCTTATGACATTGTGCGCTGGCGCAATGTCTTACTGACGATGTTTGTTTTCCAGCGCTCGAAGAAAAACCCCGAGGGCATGAAGAAATACCTCATCAAACAAGTGAAAAAAATAATGGGGGATGATTACGATGTCGACACCCACTTCACCCCCAACTACGGCCCCTGGGATCAACGCCTCTGCCTGGTGCCCGACGATGATTTTTTTAATGCCCTTAAAAACAACAGCGCCTCCATCGTCACCGACCATATCGACAGCTTTACCGCCAAAGGCATCAAACTGAAATCGGGGCAAGAACTAGAGGCAGACATGGTGGTAAGCGCTACCGGCCTAGCGCTGGAAGTATTTAATGGCATCGCCCTGAGTGTCGATGGCGAAGCCGTTGTACCCGCCGAAACCTATATGTACAAGGGCATGATGTACAGCAACATACCCAATATGGCGGTGTCTTTTGGCTACACCAATGCCTCGTGGACACTGCGTAGCGACCTCACCTGTGCCTATGTTTGCCGCCTGTTAAACCACATGGATGCTAGCGACACCCAGCAGTGTACTCCCCGCTTTGACGGCTCTAACATTGGTGAAAGCGAGTGGTTCAATCTGTCGTCAGGCTATGTGCAGCGGGCAAAAGACAAATTACCAAAACAGGGCGATAAAGACCCGTGGATGGCACCGCAAAACTACCTGCTCGATATTAAAAACTTAAAGTTTGGCAAGGTCGATGACGGCACCATGGAATTTCGCCGCGCAACAGACTGAGGCCTTCTCGACTACTAAATAGTTACTACTTAAGAATTACCGTTTACTGTCGATTCACCATTAATGAGTCATCGGCAAATTTGCCCAACACAATTTGCCCAACACAGAGGCATCACGCATACTCAGGCAGACAAATTATTCACTTAAACCACCTATAAATACGACAAAAACTGGAGACAATAATAATGGCCAAGCACGCCTTTATCACCAAGCCTGACGACAACGTCAGGATGGAACCCAAAGACGAATACACCCACGAACCCGAAGCCGCTATCAACTTTAACGAAAGCGCCTACTACAATATTTACGACGCTGACCAAAAAGTCGGTGGCTGGTTTCGCATCGGCAACCGCGTCAACGAAGGCTATGCCGAAGTCTCCATCTGCCTTTACTTCCCCGACGGCACTGCTGGCTTTATGTTTCAAAAAGCCAGCATCACCACCAATGATGCCTTTGAAGCCGGCGGTGCGCGCTTCGACATTATCGAACCCTACAAAAAACTCCACGTCAGTTATGACGGCGACATACTGGTGATGGCCGACCCCCAGGCCCTGCTCAACCCCAGTAAAGCCTTTAAAGAAAACCCCAAAAAGCCCTGCTCCATTAAACTCGACTACACCGGCATCTCGCCCATTTACGGCGGCGAACATTTAAAAGAAGACGGCTCACCGATCGAACTCGATATGGAACACGCCCTCGCCCGCGCCCACTTCGAGCAACACGTAAAAGCCGAAGGCACCATCACCGTCGGCGACGACACCTGGACCATCGCTGGCTACGGCCTGCGCGACCACTCCTGGGGGCCACGCTACTGGCAGAACATTTACTGGTACCGCTGGTTGCCCATCAGTTTTGACGAAAACTTCGGCGCCATGATCATGACCACCGGCACCGCCGATGGCCAACTCGACTGCGGCGGCATGATTTTAAATAACGGCGAATACGAACTGATTACCGAGTGCACCGTCGACTCCGAATGGGACGAAGACTTCAACCAAACCGCACTACGCGCCTGGGCCAAAACCGAAAAAGGCGAATACATCATTACCGGTAAAATCATCACCCTCGTACCCGTGCGCAACCGCCGCCAGCTCGACAACGGCGAATGGCTGCACACCCGCATTACCGAAGCCATGACTGAATATCGTTATGAAGACAAAGTCGGGTACGGTTTGTCAGAGTACTGCGACCAGATTATTGATGGTGAGCCGGTGGGCAAGACTATTCCTGCGGCGCGTTAAGGTTCTCAAGTAGTTGGCGGCCCACCGCTTGTTGATAGGCGGGTGGTGGGCGTTCCCTTTAACTTTTGATAGATACTTTTGTGGAAAATGAAACAACTAGGCAGATTCCATCTAATCATTTAATTTCTTATTTTGCATGGTTAACTGCTAGGGCAAATCAAGCACAATCAAATTAAGGATCAATAAGTTGGGACGAAAATTTAACTTTGATTTATTTAGACTCAATATTGTAGATATTGAAGATTTATTCATTACAGGAAGCGATCATCGGCTGAGAGGTGATACTGCAATAGGTAAAGTTATTGAGAGCTCGTGCCAATCTGATTTTGACAAGGAACAAGAGACAAGAAATGCAAAATATAAATGGAGTTTACGTGATTATAATAATTATCTAGATGAGCTAAAAGATAGGCACTTCATCTCAGTTGTCTTAGCGCGTTCTGTTCTGGAGAAAGACGGGCTAATTGTTACCGATGAAGGTATTTCTTCTGGATCTTCAGCATCCTACCCTCCACTAGCCTCTACAATGCTAATCTTTTTTGATATGAAACGACACCTTGTTGCCGTCGAACATTCTGGCGATCTGAATAAAGTGGCATGGCAGGATTTTTTAGAAAAAATACTTGAGGATGTAGCGCTGTCTTTGGGAAACTCCTCAAGGATTGAACTTGAGCCGGTTCCTGAGAAGCATGAAATAATCAGTTTATTTAATAGTTTTGATAGAGTCACCAGAATAAAAGCGACGCTAAGAATCCCAAACCCTGAATTAACCCGCTATACAAAGAGCTTATTCGAGGACTTGAAAAATAGTGATGTACGCGAGTACACACAAGATATGAAAAATCCCAACGGATTATCTAAGAGCGAAAGTGCTAGGCCTTTTGCAACAGCTGCACTAGCGCAGCAAGGCTATAAAAAAGGTGATGTACAAATAGAAGGCTATCGAAACGACGGGTTTGAAAAAGTTGCATCGGGCTCTACAGCCTCAAGAGGTGCAATTAAGTCACTAAAAGATTTTGTAAGAGGTCTTAGCGCTAATGCTAAAGCAAAAGAAACCAGAGTGGTATTACAAGAAATTGTAAAAGAAATCGATAGAATCCACCCAAAAGAAGTAATACTAGAAGATGAATAAGCTGCCGTTAATTATCTGGGGGTACGCATCTGAGATAGTTCTTTCAACGCTATCCACAGGAGCCTTTCTGCTCTTTTACGATCTAACTATTGTTTCTTCGTTTATTCAATCAGTTGCAATCGACTTTGCTTCATATTTTTCCGGGATTATGTTGGCTGGGTCAATAGCTTTCTTTTGGACATTCTATTCAAAGTAGGATACACCATTCTCTCAATGGCTCTACGACAAAGGAGCCTACAATGTGTACCTTACTGCTTACGTTTCTGCGATAGCAATATATGCATTCCTTACCGTTCTTTTGGTACTGACGCCTAAGATTAACAACGACCTTCTTTCTCTAGTAACACTTTGGTTTTTAATTCTTGGTGTGATTAACGTATACACTTTCACAAGGAACATTACCAAACAATTACAGCTAAATATGAAGTTCAACCAGAAGGAAAGGAATGATTGTACAGAGCCCTAACAAGATAAAGGGACGCCATTTTTTAGCTGCAATGCCATATTCCGCTTATAAACAAACCCTAAGCTTTTCAGCTGCGACGCTTAACATTACGATAAAAATTTTCATGGGTAGCAAGGGCCATCAATTCCAGCGTTAATGTGCCATCGTTATAGCTATACCCTAGCAAGGTCAGCTGCTTGTTCATCTTAAATTTGTAGACACGTAAAAAAGCCAGATCACCCTTTTTTACTTCACCCAGTGTTGGCTTCTCTATCAACACTTTAATAGCAGCATCAAGTTCTTTCTTCTGGTTTGGCTTTAACTTCTTCACTGTTTTTTTAAACGAGGGGGTTTGTAAAACAGTGGTGACTTTAGTCAAAGTCGTAGTTCTCTAGCTTACCGGCTTCGCGCTCTGCTTTAGCAATAATGGCTTGCCTGACAAATTCATAGGGCAGGTCGGGATTGTCTTCCATCATCTCGCCAATTTTTGCCCAGTGTTCAATTTGCTTAGGCGGCGTGCGATTAAGCGCTCTTGCCATAATTGTCGCTTTATCCACCAGTTCTTTGTCTAAGCGTAAGCTTGTCGTTGCCATTGAAGTAGCCTCCATAGTAGGCAGGTTTGTTTGTTTGTGGCAATATACCACAAACAACGCAGAGCGCCACAGGAGTCTAAAGGGCCAGCCCTTTTCAACCTCATTTCTTACCATTTCAGCTGGTTTCTATAGATATCACCGGCGTACAAAGCGCTGATTAAACTCACGTGGCGTAAGCCCCATAATACGAGTAAAGGTCTTTCGGCAAGCGCTAACATCCTCATAGCCGACTTCATTTGCTATCAGCTCAAAGGATTTCTGTGTGTTTTCCAATAAGTCGCAGGCTTTCTGTATGCGTAAGCGCTGCAGATACTTACTGGGCTTCAGCCTGGTGGCTTTACTGAAACGGCGCAGGAAAGTTCGTTCGCTTAAACAGCAGGAATTTGCCAGTTCAGTAATTTTAATAATGTTTGAATAATTGCGTTGCAGGTTTTGCTGAACTTCTAGAATAATATCGTCGCCATGATTCAAACGCGGAGCAAACTGCTGATAGAAGCGCTGCTCCCTTTGGCCGGTATCGATGACCAGCATTTTACCGAGCTGGCGCATGATCGCAGGTGAAATGAATTGGGCCACTAGCTCAAGGCCAAGGTCTAGCCATGACATCATACCGCCGGCAGTAATTATATCGCCGTCATTATTGACAATGTTATTCAGGTTTAAACGTGTTTGTGGATATAAATCGCTAAAGTCATTAGCCAGAGCCCAGTGAGTCGTGGCCTCACGCCCTGACAAAACACCTGTCGAAGCAATGATGAAGGCACCGGCACAGGCTGAGCAAAGTATGCTGCCCTCACTATGCCTCTCTTGCAGCCAGCTTTGTAAACTGACTGCGGGCTGCAAATAAAAATCACTCGACATACTGGGCGGCAAAATTACTGCTTCGTATTCTTCACCTTTTACTGGTGAAGCCTCAATACCCGTGAAGTCAAGGATATCTACTTGTAGACTCGCGCTTAGTCCCCGCTCAGCACTGACGTCATTCGCCATAGTAAACATTTCCTGTAAGCCGTAAATCGATGACTTTAGTACGCCGGGGTATTCAACTATAGCAATTCTCATATTACTCACGCGTCTGTTTTTGCCTACATTATGTCTATTAAGCCACTAAATCTCGAAATCAGGAATCGACATAATGCTTCGCAGTATCCAGCGAATAAAAGCGGAGTAACAAAACATGCAAATAGAACAAGAAATCCCCTTACTAGAAGAGCTGTTGTCGGAGTGGATAGACGTTATTGGGGCGGAGTATTGGGGGTATCGTAACCACGTTTATCGAATGGTTCACTTCTGCCTGTCATTGAAAGATTGCAATACTGAAGAGCGGGAGAAAATCATTATCGCGGGGGCATTTCATGACATCGGTATTTGGATAGAGAATACTGCTGACTATATTGAACCGTCAGTACCACCCGCCATGGCTTATCTGGAAAGTAAAAACCTTCATGCCTGGCGTGGTGAAATTACCTTAATGATTACTGAGCACCATAAGCTGCGAGAGTATGCTGGAGGGCCATCGGATTTAGTAGAGCTATTTCGAAGAGGTGATCTAGTTGATTTCTCTTTGGGATTATTTAAATTTGGCTTATCTAAAACCACTATTAAAGAGGTGAAAAAGAACTTTCCAAATATGAGTTTCCATAAAAATCTTGGAAAGTTAGCCGCACGTTGGTTTGTCAAACACCCTTTAAACCCAGCACCGATGATGAAATGGTGATGGATAAGAACGGCAAAAGACAAAATGAGACACGACCCCTTTCCCACTTTTCTTTATCAAGTATTAGCAGAATCTGAAATAATAAAAGTGTCACGCCTATGGACGCACTACAAATAAAGTGCAAAGCCATAGCCAGCGCTTTAAATAACCCTGCCGGTCAATAACCAGCAGAGCTATTCGCACTCATTCAGACTTTGGTAAAACCTGCGTAGCCGCTCTCTTGCACTTCTTCACATTTATGGTGGTATTCGTTGACGCCACCAATGTAGGAAATTAAGCGGCTCGGCTTGCCTTCGATATTGGCACCGGTGTACCAGGATTGGGTCGCGACCAATAAAGTGCTGTTGGCGACTTCATCGTGATGGGCCACCCACTCATCCTGTTTGGCCAGTGTCGGCTCGATAGATTTGAGGTGTTGCTCTTGCAGGTAGGCGATACAGTCGGTCACCCAGTCTACCTGCTGTTGCAGGCAGGTGGTCATATTGCAGAAGGCGGCCGATGGGGCGAGAGGCCCGGCGACGGTAAACAGGTTGGGAAAGCCGTGTACCTGTAAACCCAGGGTGGTACGGATATCTTTATTCCACTCTTCGGTCAGCGACAGCCCTTCGCGACCGTGAATGTTCATGCGCGCCAGGGAGCCGGTGCCGGCATTAAAACCGGTAGCCATTATGATCACGTCCAGCGGGTATTCACCCTCGGTGGTTTTAATACCCGTGGCGGTAATGCATTCGATGGGGGCGCTTCTGACATCGACCAGTTCGACATTGTCGCGGTTATAAACATCGTAGTAACCGTTCTCTAGCGGTACGCGATAGGTGCCAAAACCGTGGGTTTGCGGGGTGACGAGATCGGCGATGGCGGGATCATTAATGCGCGCACGAATTTTCTTACGCACGAAGTCGGAAATTTCATCATTCACGGCCTGGTCGGTAAATAGCTCGGGGTAGGTGCCCACCCACATGCTCAACGAGCCCTCTTGCCACTTTTCTTCGAGCACCTGCAGGCGCTGCTCCGGTGTCTGGTCGTACCAGGAGCCGTGTTCAAAATCGTAGTCAAAACCCACGAAGCTGTTGTAGACCTTGTCTTGCAACTCGGCGGCCTTCGAACGCCAGTGATCGCGATCGGCATCGTCGAACTGGTCGTTGCGCATCGCCACACCGTAGGAGGCGGTGCGCTGGAAGACGGTTAGGTGATCGACTTCGCTGGCAATGGTTTGTATCAGCTGAATGCCGGTAGCACCGCAACCGATAACACCCACGCGCTTGCCTTTTAAATCGAGGCCTTCACGGGGGTAACGCGCAGTATGGGCGATAGTGCCTTGAAAGCTGTCTTTGCCGGGAAAGTCGGGAGCCTTGGGCTCGGACAACATGCCGGTGCAGCTAATAAAATATCGCGTATTCAGCGTCTCACCCTGATCGGTGCCGACACGCCAGCGCTGGGTGTCGTTGTCCCAGTCGGCGGAGGTGACACGCGTTTCAAAGGCATAGTCTTTGCGCAGCTCGAATTTATCGGCGACGAAGTTGAGGTAGCGCTCGACTTCTGCCTGAGGCGGAAAGCGCTCGGCCCAATTCCACTCCTGAATCAACTCATCGGAAAACCAGTATTGGTAAATATAGGACTGTGAATCGACACGGGCACCGGGGTAGCAGTTCCAGTACCAGGTGCCACCCACTGCGGGGGCCGCCTCAATACCGCGCACGCGTAAGCCCATTTCGCGCAGCTTATAAACGGCATACAAACCGGCAATGCCGGCACCGACAACGACGGCATCATAGTCGTGCTCTGAACCTTGATTTGCTACTACTTCTGTCATGTCACCCAACCCTGCTACTTTAAAACGATGATTCTAGCAGCTTTTAAGCCCGGCTCTACCACCGCTGGTGTGACTATCCGGTCATTGCTCTACAGCGATTTCTGATGACTCGGCGTCTTAATGCTCACCGTGACTTAATGGCTCTTGTTCGACGTCACCCACCGCTAAATAGCTAGTGTCAATTAGCCTGCACCTCCGCTTGCTCACCTTACAAAAATAACAGCCAGCCTTTTATAGCTCACCCAGGACTTAACATTGTCAATCCTATTCAGGGTGAGCTAACCTGAAAATACAAAAGGAGAACGCCATGTCTAAATCAAGGATCCCCCGGTACATCTATCGCTCTTTGTCTATTATTGTTCTGGCATTTTTTCTCGCCGCCTGTTCTAGCAACAAACCCTATAGAAGTAATCTTGACGTCTGTGAATACAACGGCACTGGCAGCTGTAGCGACAGCGCCTTACAAGTTCACAGCAGTAATAAAGCCGTGGAATATCACCTTGGTTTTGTCGAGTACGACGACCAGGGACAATTGCGAAAGCGGGCGCAAATGAATGCAGTTCTTGATGAGTACCGCCGCATAGCGAGTTCTGACGAGGTGCTTCTCGTGACTTTTGTACACGGCTGGCATCATAGCGCGAAGCCTGAAGACACAAACATTGCGTCATTTCGAAAGATGCTCAAAGAAATATCACGCAATGAAAAAACTGGCAGCCAGCAGCAGGGGCGCAAACAGCGCAAAGTACTGGGCTTGTATGTAGGGTGGCGAGGCGAGTCAATAACCGTACCTTATGTCAATGCGCTAACCTTTTGGGATAGAAAAAATACAGCCCACGATGTTGGGCAACAAGGCGTTACTGAGCTTCTGCTGAAGCTCGAAGAAATTGTTAACGTAAAGACAGGCATGTCTGCCGACACGCCTCCACCACAAAACAGTCGGCTGGCTGTTATCGGCCACAGTTTTGGTGGCGCTGTTCTTTTCACCTCATTACAAAAAGTATTAGCTGATCGATTTATCGCTAGCGAACGCGGTAAAACCTCTAGCGGTGATGCCGGGGGTTTTGGTGATTTGGTGGTATTGCTAAACCCGGCCTTCGAAGCTCTGCGCTTCGGGGCGCTTTACGATTTGTCACAAGAGCAATGTCGGGGCTATACACCTGGCCAACTTCCCAAGCTGGCAATACTGACATCGGAAGCAGATTATGCAACGAAGCTTGCCTTTCCAGCGGGGCGCGCTTTTTCCACACTCTTCGAATCTCACGTGACGCTAACAGACCGCCATTACTGCAACGAGTATGGCCCAGCGGGCAAGCAAGCTCTACACGTTGATGAGGGCAGCGCTGATCGCAAGACTGTGGGGCACTTTATTCCCTATCTCACCCATCGTTTGAATCCATCAAGTGGGGCAACTGCCAGAAAAGAGGACTACCCAATGAACAAGATTCAAGAGACATGGGCAAAGCAAGGTCTTGCAGACACTCTGGATTTCAACGGCAGCAAACTTACCTCACTGGGGCGCACTACACCCTTAAACCCCTATCTCAATGTGCAGGTTAATAAAAAACTGATCGGGGATCATAACGATATTTGGGGTGAAGAAATTGTCAATTTTATTAGTGAGCTGGTTATTCTCTCGACCACTCCCGTAGCGAATACTAACTAACAGGCTGACGAAGAAAGGGCATTTAGAGTCCGGCTCACTAGAGCGACTCTAAATGCTCAAGCGCAAATTACGCTGCACCTCTTTCTGTAGAGGTGCAAACACTTCAGCTTTTTTTGCATAATCTGGCCACTGACTCACCACTGCCAATACCTGGTCAATAATCTTTGGCGCCTCACGCCTAAAATTACCGATCAATTCGGCAACCACCAATAAATCACTGTGCTCGAAATTGTCCCTTTTGCCATTCAGCGAGAGCTGGTGCGCGTCGACCCAGGGCGAACCGGGCTTGTAACTGTAGGCAATATCAAAGGCCGGTGACAGACGCCACTTTAGCCCGCCCTCCTCTTTACGGGCAGGCCCGTCGAGTAAAAAGCCAAAGTTCTTACTGTGGTCATCGTGATTGCGCGCCACGACGTTAAACACCATGCGGCGGAAAATTTCGATAGCATCGGCCCGTGGCAGTTTTAACTGGCGAGCCACGGCCAGTAGCTGCTCGTAACTGTAGGTACCGGGCTTTTTATAATCGGCGTGATCCATCGCGCACAGAGAGACATAGTGCAATTTGCGATTGCCCTCGCGCTCAAAGCGACGGGTCATAAAGTGAGCGCGACCGCCTTCCAGCAATAATTCGGACGGCGACATATTAATACCAGCATCTTGCGCCATCAGGTAATAGGCATACTCCATGCGGCCAAAACCTCGGGGGTCGCCAAAGCTTTCGCTATCGGTTTTATGCTCTTGCACACCGTCAAATTTCAGCAGGTAGTGCTCAAAGCCCTCGGGGGCATCAACCTGGCCGGAGCGAATCTGCGTGCGATCGGCATTGATAGCCACCAGGGCTTTTGCCCGCGCACCCCCGGCCGAAGTACCGACCTGCAAGATGGCCTGCATGGCTTCATCGTTATCGGCAGCAGGGCCATTATTGACGCGCTGCTGCAAGTTGAGCCGCTCATCGAGCACCGTTTGCGCCATAGCCACCAGCGAGTCCAGCGCCAACTCAGCACCCTCTTCGCCACCCTTGCGCCCGCGCTCAATAGCCGGTGAAAATTCCAGAGCACCCATGCCCCGACTGCCGGTATAGAGCAGGCGCTCGACAGGGGTAAAGGCGTTGGCATCGCGGCCCGTGCGCGCCAGCCAGGCATTGATAACGGCGTTGCCAAAGTCATCGGGCAAGGTGTCGGCAAATATCGCCGGTAGGCCGCGATAGGTGGCAGGGCTTAAACCGGGGAAGCTGTATTTGCTTGCCGCGACGGGCATATGCAGCGGCGCAATTTCAATGGCGGAGTCACGCCACTGGGGTGAGTATTCGAAGGTGCTAACACCCGTTGCGGGGTCATAGGCCAGTGCGCCGAGTTGTTTGCCCCAGAGGCGAACTTCTGCCAGGTTTTCCATCACCAATCCAGCGTTTCATTTTTATCGGACTCATCAGCCGCGGCACTCGCTGCCCCACCACGGCTACCACTCGCACGCTGGCGCTGCTTACCTTTCATCTTTAATTGCTCTAAAGGGCTAAACACCGCCTGCGGCACAAAGCTTTCAAGCAAAGCTAACTGGTCAAGGGCACGCAGCACCGCAATAACATTGGCGAACTTGGCCTGCCCGGCTACCAGCTTGGCGTAACTCACCCGTGACAAACCCACCGCATCGGCAATTTGTTGTTGGGTCATATTCCGCTCAAGCCGCAGCTGGTCTATACGCTGGCCAATTTCAGCGGCCACGGCCTGGTCTGTCATACCATCAAAATTCACAATGAATAGATTCCTATACTTAATAGACAAAAACTACTGTAATAGTCTTTTTTATTATCATTAAATATTGATTAACGCATAGCCTACACAATAGCTTGCCAACAAACAACGTTAAGCTTTCTATACACAGGGCGTATAAATCGCTCTATTGATAATATATTTATACATTATGCTATTTGATGCGTTCAACTTAAAATAAACAAGACCAGCTCCGCCCTGCAACGCATACAGACACTTTAAGCTCGCGCAGCGTTCAGCCACTAGCGCACCCCTTAATACCTGGGTAATTACTCTCGCTCTATTTTTTGACGTACACTGGACTCACAATAACCAGAGGACAAGCCATGCCCTACAACACGAAGATTGGCGACGAGATCAATATTCTTGCCCGCTACAACCTTAAAACCACTCAGGAAGGCCTAAAAATTCACTCCTCCGCCGAGTCCAATGTTATTGAAGCGGCGCAACGTTTATTTGACAAAGAGCTAATTACGCAAGCCGATGGCGGCTATCTAACGCCACTAGGCAGAAAGGCAGCTGAACATGCGCAGGATTTATTACTAATAATAAAGGGCTGATAATAAAGGCTGACAATAGCGCCCGGGGAGAGTCTCAATAAAACCGGGTATTACGCCAAAAAACGCTTACTCCACGGATGGAGGTGACCCCACCTCGGCATTGTAATCCGCCGTTTTTTCCAGACTTCTAAAAACCACATCAACCGTTAAGCTGACATTATCTAGCTTCGCTGCCGCCTCTCGCCCCTGCTGGGTGGCCCTGAAAAAATGCGGCGTCATCAGCAATAAGTCTTTTAGGGTTTCATTCGCCAGCGGGGGCGTACTAAAGCGCAGCACTTGCTCGCCCACCTGTTTAAAACCCATGGCAAAGGCGTCATCTAGCTTACTCAGCTCTGTTTTCTTAAGCTGAGCATAAGTGACACGCCGCAACTCTTGCAGATGGTCGGGGCCGGGCTCAACCAATATCAGCTTGCCACCCAGGGGCAAAATTTTATTAAAACCCTGAAAACTGTGGAAGCCAAAAACGCACAAAATAATATCGATACTCGCGGGCAACACAGGCGGCTGCCGATTAGTACCCACCACCCAGCCAATGTCTTTATTTCTTTTTGCTGCACCAATAATGGCCTCTTTGGAAATATCCAGGCCAATAAGACTAAGTCCGTCACCCGCTTTTTTAGCTCGCAACTCATTAAGAGCGTGGGCCAAATAATAACCTTCGCCACAGCCGGCATCGAGACAACAGGGCTGATCAATAGTGGCAATTGCCGTGTGTAATAAATCTGACAAAAGATCTGCCACTGGCGCATAAACACCGGTGTCTAAAAAACGCTGGCGCGCCATGACCATTTCTTTACTGTCTCCCGGATGCTTCGAGCGCTTGTGCTGCACCGGCAATAAATTCACATAGCCCTGGCGCGCTAAATCAAAGCTGTGGCCGTTAACACAGCGCAATTGCTTACCTTCCAGCAGTAGCTGTTCAGCGTCGATAGGGCAAGCCAGGTTGTTAGCTTTCATTGTTTTATCATCTGCTGCTCAGTCAATGACCGACTAATACTGCTCGAGGGGTGAACTCACCTCGGCATAAACGTCTGCGCTGCCATCACGTTTCAATAGCAAAACTTGATAGGGTGTAAAGCGATCACCCATTTCCATACCCGGACTGCCCATGGGCATTGCGGGCACCGATAAGCCCAGGGCATCAGCGGGCGGTGCGGCGAGAAACTGCTGCATAAACCGCGCTGGAATGTGCCCCTCAAAAACATAGCCATCGGCAGAAACGACGGTATGGCACGACTGATATTGAGGGGAGATACCCCGCTCAGCCTTCAGCGTGTTTAAGTCTGCCGGGTGGTGAGTGGTGAATGAAAAACCCCTGTCTTCAGCATGGTCGACCCACTTGCCACAGCAGCCACAGGTGGGACTTTTGTAGATATCCATAGCAATGGCAGGGCTGGATTGCTCGACCTCGCCTTGCTGACTCGCCACCTCAATACTGCTCACAGCAGATGCCTGTAAAACAGCGGGCGCCTTATTCTGCTCAGAACAGGCCAGTAAACTTAGCGATAACACAGCGCCTATAAGGCAATATCTATAATTCATTGATCCTCCAACAGCTCAGACGACAGGCATCACTCAAGCAGAGCCCTGTAAAAGTACAGTAATCATTTGCCGGCGAGTCTATCATTAGTTCTAGCCATTCATTCAGACAAAGCCGCCAAAAATAATAGAGGCACTGCAATAATGACAAGCGCAAAAACATTCGCCACCGGGCTGTTACTCACCGTTCTTGCCAGTAACAGCTGGGCACTAAAGCTAAGTAGCCAGCAAGAAAGTAAATCCCTTGTCTTCGCCGATTCGGCACTGGAGTGCGGCATTTATTATGAGTACACCGCCAGCGGTCTGGAGAAGAATCCGAATGTCGACAGCGAAGTGGTTCGGGCTATCGCCCAGAATTCAGAAACCCTGTTGCGCACTGCCGATTTACTCTATGACGCAGCGGGTATTTCTATTGCAGACAAGCGCAAAGAGTTTATGCACAGGGCAAAAAGCATGATCAAAGAAAGGCAGGAAAGCCCGAGAAGTATTGACGAATTGATTTACGACTTTGGCGAAAAATGCAAACTGCTGATGGCGACTTATTCTTTACGAATTAAAAATATAGCGGCGGAGCCGAGCTCTATATAAACAGAACTCTATTTAAGCCGAACGCCATTTAAACCGAACTATTTAAGATAGAGGGCACGGGGCCGAAACCCCGCACCCTCTCAAGTGAAATCAGGCTTTGGCTTCAAACACGTAGGGCTCAAGGCTTTCTTGCCCCTTGATACGATACTTGTGCCAGCGACCGCCACCGTAGTAAACCAGCTGACCCGGCTTGGCAGTACCTTCATTGTCGTAGTATGAAATACAATCACGCAAAGGCTGCGTCGCTGTATCGGCCTGAGCGCAATGCTCGGCATATTCTTCCTGAGACTCTTCAGTAATGTCGACAACATCAGCGCCTTTTTCTGCCATGGTATCGAGCATCCACTGCACATAGTTGCCATGATCTTCGATGGTATCGGTGAAGTTAAAGCTACCACCACCGCCCTGAGGGCCAGTGATAACAAACATGTTGGGGAAGCCTTTGGTTTGCATACCCAGCCAGGTTTTAGTGCCGTCCTCATCCCAGGTTTGCTTCAGAGTGCGTCCATCACGGCCCTTGATCATGTCAAATGTCGCCGTCGCCATCCACTGGAATCCAGTCGCGTAAATTAGTACGTCAACGGGATACTCTACGCCGTCATGGACAATGCCGGTCTCGGTAATTTCGCTAACACCACGGGGCGCAGTGTCCACCAAATGAACATTCGGCTTGTTAAACGTGGGCAAATATTCGTCGTGGAAGGTCGGCCGTTTACAGCCATAAGCATAATAAGGCTTCAGTGCAGCTGCGGTTTTAGGATCTTCAACGATAGCATCAACACGTTCGCGAATTTGCTCCATGATGCGGAAGTTGGTATCCAGCATTTTCTGCATACGCTCTTCAGGCGACAAAGGGTTATCGTGTTTTTTCTTCGGCTTAGACGTCTCGATTTTACCCGACAGATAATCGTCATTGGCGGACAAGGCTGTACGGCCCGATGAAATTTTGGCAAATCTCGCCCGTCGTTTTTTCGCCCAATCGTCTTCGGTCTGCCAGGTTTCGAGCTCTTCGGCAGTGGTCGCCCGCTGATCGCGAACATCAACCGATGATGGCGTACGCTGAAACACAAACAGTTCTTTAACGGTCTTGGCTATTTCCGGAATAATCTGCACCGCCGTGGCGCCGGTACCGATAATGCCCACACGCTTGTTGGTGATGTCGACGTTGTAATCCCAGCGAGAGGTATGGAAGGCGTCCCCTTTAAAGGTTTCCATGCCCTTGATTTTTGCCAGCTTAGGTGTCGTCAAAATACCGTTGGCAACAACCAGGTATTTGGCTTTCATATTGTCGCCGCGATCAGTGCTGACCTGCCAGCGGCCAGTGGCATCGTCCCACTTGGTTTCTTCAACCGTGGTGTGGAACAGGCATTTATCGTAGAAGCCCGTTGTTTTCGCGATGTTCTGGCAGTGTTCCATAATCTCGAAACCACTGGAGAATTTCATCGACGGGATATAACCCATCTCTTCCAGCAAAGGCAGGTAGCAGTAAGACTCTACATCGCAAGCAATGCCCGGGTAGCGGTTCCAGTACCAGGTGCCACCAACGTCGCCGCCTTTTTCACAGAAACGCACGTTTTTGTAACCAGCCTTGCTCAGCTTGTACCACAACAAGAGACCAGCGAAACCCGCGCCAATGATAAGAATTTCACACTCATCATCCAGGGGCTCTCGTGGGATTGGCGGCTGAGAATGAACATCTTCAAGGTACTTACTGAACTCACCATCCATTTCGATGTAATCGGCAACGCCCGTTCGGGATGCTTTCATCTCAAGGTATTTGGCTTGCTCTTCGGCATTAAACACCGCACCAGCTTTGGATTCGGGGAGCGCCGTCAGCGCCTCGTCAGTGACTACTGAGTAGCCCTTACCGGTAATTTTGTCATTGGCCTTTTCGGCACGCGTGTTGAATATTTTTAAACCTGTCTCTGGATCTATCGATATTGGTGATGTCGGCATCATTCTTCTCTGTCATTAATAATTGGTAACCGTTGATTATTACTGCCCTTGGCTACCCGGTCTAGTAGCAAATGATAATTAAAAGCGTTATCGGCTTTTCGGGTCGCATATTTATGCCGACAGAGTAGACGTGGACTACAGGCAGGGATGTAGACAAGAATATAAATAGGGGTCGAGCTACTAGACGTCTAACTATAAAAAAACTCAATAATTGATAGGCAACTCGGTTTTATCAATCAACTGCTGCAGGGCGAAGCTCGACTGAATATTTGAGATTCCGGGAATTTGCGTGAGCTTTTCCACCAAAAAATGCTGGTAGTGTTCGAGGTCGGGCACCACTACCCGCAGCATATAGTCCGAGCCACCGGTCATTAAATAGCACTCCATTACCTCTTCACACTCGCCAATGCGCTGTTGAAAGGTTTGCAGTTGGCTAAGCTCCTGACTGTGCAGGGAGACATGAATCACCACGTTGACAGGTAGCCCCACCTGCTTGGGGTTAACAATGGCCACATAGCGGTCAATCACGCCCTTCTCCTCCAACGCTTTGACGCGGCGCAAACAGGGCGATGGCGATAGTGCCACCTTGTCGGCCAGCTCGGCATTGCTCATGCGACCATCATTTTGCAGGTAGTGAAGTATTTTACGGTCTATCTCATCAAGCTCAACTTTTGGCATATTCAACCCCTATCGCCAAACATAATAAATTAATATTGCGCAACTATAGGCACACACGGCTTTATTCGCAATTTTATAAACACCTGAACTTGCTATTCTTTGCCCCTCGAAACTCGCCGATAAGACCCACCAGGTAGCGTAATGTCCCAGCCTCACGACAAGCCCCAAGCCAGCCCCGAAGCCATCGCCATCGACAAACAGGAGTGGCAAGAATCCATCGACTACATTCATCGTGAATTCGGTGAAAGTGGGGTGCGCGAGATTCTCCGTGCCGTGCAGGATCGTATTATCAGCGCCGGTATTAATCTCAACGAGGCAACCCTCAACACCCCCTATATCAATACCATCCCGCCCAGTGAACAGCCCGCCTACCCCGGTGATATCGCGCTGGAGAAAAAGATAGAGAACATCAATCGCTGGAATGCCATGGCGATGGTGTTGCAGGGTGCCGACAGTGGTCTGGGCGTGGGCGGCCACATCGCCACCTACGCCTCTGCCGCAACGGTGATGGAGGTCGGCTATAACCACTTCTTCCGCAAACGCAGTGACAGCTACGGCGGCGACCTGGTGATGACCCAGCCCCACGCCGCACCGGGCGTTTACGCCCGCGCCTTTCTCGCCGGACGCTTAAGTGAAGAACAACTGAGCAACTTCCGTCGCCAGCTCCACCCCAGTGGCGGGCTCAGCTCCTATCCTCATCCCCGGCTAATGCCCGACTTTTGGCAGGTGCCCAATGCCTCTATGGGCCTCTCGACACCGACGGCTATTTACCAGGCACGCTTCGCCAAATACCTCGAAAACCGAGGCCTGAAGCCCAAAAACGGCGGCAAAATCTGGTGCTTTATCGGTGATGGCGAAGCCGATGAACCCGAGGTACTGGGCACCATTAATATCGCCGCCCGCGAGAAGCTCGACAATTTAGTGCTGGTGATTAACTGCAATCTGCAACGCCTCGACGGCCCGGTGCGCGGCAACGGCAAAATCATTCAAGAGCTGGAACGCAGCTTTCGCGGTGCCGACTGGAATGTGCTGAAGGTCATTTGGGGTTCAGGTTGGGACGGCCTGCTGGCCCAGGATAGCGAGGGTATTCTGCGCCAGCGCATGGAAGAAGCTGTCGATGGCGACTACCAGTACTACTCCGTTTCAAAGGGCGATATTCAGCGCGAGCACTGGGTGGAAAACAGCCCAGAGCTTGAGCAAATGATGAATTCACTGACCGATGAAGAGATCCGCGAAATTAAACGCGGCGGTCAAGACCCGAAGAAAGTCTTTGCCGCCTTTGATCGCGCCTCAAAAGCCGAGGGCCGACCCAGCGTTATTCTCGTGAAAACGGTGAAGGGCGAAGGCATGGGCGACGCTGGCCAGGGACGCAACACCTCTCACCAGAAGAAAACCATGAGTGCCGAGGAGCGCACTTTCTGCGCCGAAGAATTCGGCATCCCCCTCAGCCAACAAGAAATTGAAGCGGCCGCCTTCTACCGCCCCGATGAAAACAGCCCCGAATTGACTTACCTGCGCGAACACCGCGAAGCACTGGGTGGCTATCTGCCCGAGCGACGCGTCGACTGCCCCGCCATTAAAGCCCCGCCCCTCTCAAGCTTTCAGCCCTTACTCGACGGCACCGGCGACAGAGAACAATCGTCGACCACCGCCATGGTGCGCTTACTCGCCACGCTGATGAAAGACAAAGACATTGGCCGCTATATTGTGCCTATAGTGCCCGACGAAGCCCGCACCTTTGGCATGGACGGCCTCTTCAATGTGGCGGGTATTTATTCACCCGAGGGGCAAAACTACACGCCGGTCGATGCCAACACCCTGGTGCCCTATAAAGAAGCCGTCGACGGGCAAATCTTGCAAGAAGGCATTTGTGAAACTGGCGCCATGGCCTCGTTTTTATCGGCGGGCACCGCCTACGCCATGCACGGCGTGCCGACCATCCCCTTCTATATTTTTTACTCGATGTTCGGCTTTCAGCGCGTCGGCGATATGATTTGGACCTGCGGCGACATGCTCTGCCGTGGCTTTTTACTCGGCGGCACCGCCGGGCGCACCACCCTCAACGGTGAGGGCCTGCAACACCAGGACGGCCACAGCCAAATCATCGCCAGCACCGTGCCCAACTTAAAGAGCTACGACCCCGCCTTTGGCTACGAGATTACGGTGATCGTTCGCGAAGGCATTAAGCGCATGTACCAGCAGCAGGAAAATATTTTCTACTACCTCACGCTGTACAACGAAAATCACCCCATGCCAGCCATGCCGCACTCTTCTGATAAAGACGACGGCAGCACAGAAGCGATTGAAGCCGGTATTTTGCAAGGTGCCTATTGTTTCAAGCGCGGGGAAGAAGGTAGCGGTCCAGTGGTTAATCTATTGGCCAGCGGCGCAATTATGCAGCAAGCCCTGAGCGCCGCCACACAGCTTGAAGGCCTTGGCTACTGCGTTAATATTTACAGCGTCACCAGTTACAACGAACTGTATCGCGAAGCGGTGGCCATTGACCGCTGGAATCGCCTGCACCCAGAAGCCGAGCCCAAACAGAGCTATACCGAACAGCTATTTGCCGGCGAGAGCGGCGTATTTATTGCCGCCAGCGACTACATGACCTCGCTCACTAACAGCATCGCCCCGTGGATGCCCGAGCACTTCACCGCACTGGGCACCGACGGCTACGGTCTGAGCGAATCACGCGAGGCCCTGCGGGATTATTTTGAGGTCAGCGACAAGTTCATTATTCAGGCCGCCCTGCACCAGCTTTACAGCAGTAAGGCCATCGACCGCAAAACACTGCGCAAGCAGCTTAAACCCCTCGCCATTGATGGTGATAAATTCTACGCAGCCGAGCTGTAATCAAAATTTTAATCCGAGTGACTGGACGATAAAACCATGACAAGCATCTTTAAAATCCCTGAACTCGGTGACGGCGACATTAGCGGCATCGTCGTCGCACTAGCCGTCAACATCGGCGACACCGTGCACTGCGGCGATAGTCTGGTAGAAGTGGAAACCGAAAAGGCCATCCTCGAAATACCCGCCGAGATTGACGGCGTGGTCGAAGGCTTTATGGTTAGCCTCGAACAGGAAGTGAAACAGGGCGAAGACTTTATCAGCATTAAACCGCTGGCTAAGGCCGATGCGAAGGTAGCAGTAGAAACTGAGAATGCCGAAAAGCCAGCACCGCAAGCAGCGCCGCCAGAGCCAACAGCGCCTCAAGTTGACGATGCCAGTACTGTCGACATTAGCCAGCAACAAAATACAAGTACAACGACAGCTCCACAAAGCAAAAATAGCCAGTGCCTGCCCGCAGGCCCGGCCACCCGCCGATTGGCCAGAGAACTCGGCGTCGACCTGTCTAAAATTAGCGGCAGTGGCCATCGTGGCCGTATCGACAAAGCCGCTGTAAAAGCCTTTGCCAAACAAGCCCTACAGCAACAACCGACCCAGGGCAGCAACGCCCAAATACAATTAGCCCCCCTACCCAACCTCAACGCCTTTGGGCCGAATACCCGCCAACCCATGACCGGTATTCAAAAAGCCACCAGCCGCAATATGAGCCACGCGGCAACGCGCATACCTCATGCCTACTTGCAGCGGCGCATCGACATTACCCAGCTCGAACAAGGCCGCCAGCAACATAAAGCCCAATTAAAAAGCGAGGGCTGCAGCCTCACCCTCACCGCCCTGCTGTGCAAAATTATCGGCCTGGCTAATGCCCAACACCCTATTTTTAATAGCTGCCTCGATGAACGCAGCGAAGAAATTATTTATCGTGAGCAAATCAATGTTGGCATCGCCGTCGACACACCTCGGGGCTTAGTAGTACCGGTAATTAACGACATCAGCAGCAAATCAGTCAAAGATATTGCCGGGGCAATTACCGGGCTCAGTGAAAAGGCCCGCGCCGGCAAACTACAACCCGCCGACATGAAAGGCGGCAGCGTCACCCTCTCAAACCTCGGCGGCCTCGGGGCTTCCGCCGTCTTCCCCATCGTCAACTGGCCCGAAGTGGCGATACTGGGCGTTGGTGCCGGAGAATGGACACCCACCTATGTCGACGGCGATATTGGTAAAGCGCCAGAACCCCGCTTAATGATGCCGCTTACTTTAGCTTTCGATCATCGCATCATTAACGGTGCCGACGGCGCACGGTATTTAGACACCCTCGCCGAGTTGTGTGAGAACCCTTTTTTGGTGATGGTGAGCTAATCGAGGCTAAATCACATCTCCATCGGCAGTTTGAAGTGACTGGCCATAATGCGGTCGCGGTGGGCGATGAGCAGGGGGTCGAGGGCGGCGCGCACGTCATCGGCCATGTTGTTGAACATGGGCCGAGCCTCTTCGGTCATGGGACATTTTTCCGGTGGTAGCAAATCAAACATGACAGAAAAGGCGGCCCAGTAAAAATCGACGGCGCTAATGCTGTTACCCACAAAGAAGTCACTGCCTGCGGCCTGTTGGTTTTTAAGGCGTGCGGTAAGGGCGTTCAAGGTGGCGATTTGGCGCGCATCGGTCTTAGCTACGTCGTCATCGGTGGAGCCGTATTTTTTCGCCATTAACATAAAACCTTCCGGTGCCTGGCCGGACGCAACCATGGGGGCAAATATGCTTAATCGCCGGTTCCAGCCAAGGCCTAAGCGACCGCAAATTTCATGGGCGAGACCCAGTACCTCTATGCGCTCTTCTCGTGACTCGGGTAGCAGTTGCTTGGCTGGAGCCAGTCGCTCAAGCAAGAGCAAAATATCGTCCCAGCGGTTGATGGGTGCTTCATCGTTAAAGGCTACTACTGGCGAACCGTTATTACCGGCCCAGGGAATGAACTCCTGTTTGGCACCACCGCCTTGCCAGTGCGCGGCCTGAAAGACGAGGCCCTTGTACTCCATCATGGCTTTGGCAGCCTGCCCCCAGGGATTGGGCATTTTTTCGGCGATAACCAGACGCAGGCCGTCGGCATTCATAATGTCATTGGGGCTTAGGTATTCCATAATCTGACTCCGCTTTTACAAAAGTTATTAATTATTGTTTGTTACTGCTGGTGGCTTCCAAGGCTGAAATACATTTCAGAAGATGCCTTCACAGCTTAGCCAACAAGAGTGCGGGCGGCTACAAATTTATTTCTTAGGATTCCCTTCGAATAGTCCACAAGCCGCTGGCGGCTAGAGCCCTTATCTAGTTGAGGTGGCGTGCAAATACCCCTTGTAACTTGCCACTGTTTTTTTGCTGTGCCAGCCAGGCATCAACATATTCTTTTAGAGCAATATCCTGCGGCATTAAATAGCCTTTTTCGGCGTGGGTAAAAAGCTCATCGGGCATGGCGGCACACAGCTCGGGGTGGAGGTGGCCCTGTAGTTTTACCTCGATAGCATCGGTAATCATTACATCGGCATGCCTTTCAATAAGTTGATCAAAGATACGCGTATTGTCAGGGTAAACAATTATCTGAGCATGATTAATATGCTTGCGTACAAACATTTCGTTAGTGCCGCCGGGGTTAACAATCAGCCGCACCGAGCTTTGGTCAATTTTGATTAAACTATTTAATGCAGCAACAGCATCACAACGGGCAATGGGGGTTTTACCACCCGTGGAATAGGCATCGGAGAAAAATGCCGTGCGTTGACGCAGTAATGTGCGACTAATACCACTCATACCCACATCATATTTATTCGCGGCAAGATCAGCCATTAAGCCCGGCCACGAGGTGTCAATAAATTGCAGCTCTACCTCCAGACTGCTGGCAAGATTACGAGCCAGGTCAATGTCTATGCCTGAATATTCCCCGCTTGTTTTATCAATAAAACTAAAAGGCGGGTAGTCACCCGTTGTACCTACCCGTAGTACGCCGCTCTTTAGAATGTTCGCCAGCATATTAATTTTATGGGGCGTAAGCTGGCGAATCTTCAACAGGGATTGCAGAAGCTCTCGTTTCATTTCAGCAGTAACAAAGTGTGAAGTAAGAGTGGCATCGACAGTCTTTAAATATTGATCAAAATTGTCAGCACCGTTTAATTCTTGTAGTGCAAGAGGAAGTTGTTCTACCAGCTGAGCACCAAGAATAATTAACGCCGGTCTAATTTCAGTTTTTAAATCTGCGCTAACATTTTTTCTGTCCGGCACAATGCCTTCAGTCTTCCAGCGTTCTATCCAGCCTTTTTGTATTTTTTTAGCTATTTCAATTTGTAGACAAAAGAATGGCTCCAGCGTAGCAGAGTCGAGCTGTAGCTTTTGAGCATTAGCAATAGCACTGGCCAAGACAATTTTTTCACGCTGCTTGTTTTCGATAGCAATATGATTAGCGTATTTGTAGGCGGCAACGTCTTGCATTAACTGCAGGCGCTGATCGACCAGACTTAATAAACGCTCGAATTCTGGTGTATTCTCTGGCGAGCTGGCAGCGTGTATGGGTGACATCAAAAGACAAATAAAAACCAGAAAATAAACACTGGTTATATTTTTAAGGTCTCGCATGAGTTTACTAAGCACTAAATTAGCGACCCCCACTAATATGCGTTATCGCCATGCAGGCCTGGGTGACGAAATGTTTAAAGCTTTGATAGCTAGCGCCGTCCAGTGCTCGACCACTGGCTTTTCTATCGGCATAAAACAAACCAATACTGCGCTGATTAATATGCACGGGGCTGATAAAGAAATCGTCACAGGCCAGCACTGTCATTACCTCGGCTGGCAAGGCTTTTGCGTAATTACTGTTGGGGGCATCTTTCACCCATAGCGACATATTCTTTTGCAGGACAATATTAAACAGCGTCGGCTTGGCTTTCATATCAAAGGCGAAGGCTTTCAAAAAACTATCCGCATTGTCACCCAGAGCATGCTTACCGCGCAGTGCACTTCTGTCGGGTGTGAGCATGGCGAATAAACAGCGATCCATACCGATACCTCGATAAATGCCCTCTGAAACGATTTCAAGAATAACGCTGAGGCTGGGTTTTTCATCGAGAATGCCGGATAAATCGCGCAGTATATTGAGCTGCAACATGGGGTCAGGTTCGAGGAAGCCGGAGTCATCACCTGCCAAACCATCCTCTTCCTCCTCACCCGCAGGCATGGGAATGTAGCTAATCGTGCTATTGGCACCGAAGTTGCGCGCAGTATCAATGGCTTTGTGGGCGTTGTCGTGGGTGATTTTTTCGACATCCTCCAGCTCAATATCCAGATGATCTGCCACTTTTTTCAAGGTCGACGTGGTGTGGTAGTCATCCCAACCCTGGGTAGCATTTTTTGCCAACTCCTGACCCAACACAATATTTTGTATACGAGGGTTTTTTAAACCAGGCTTGTTCAGCGCACTGTGTAGCAGGTCACCCAGGTGCCAGTCTTTGGTTAAACCCACGGTCAATTGCTTAAAGGTAAAACCCAACACGTCTTGTTGGGCCTGCTCAGCACTGAGGTTTTTTTCTTCCATTAAAGTAATTATTTCGTCGCCCTCTTTGCCGGCAACACACCAGAAAGCCATTTCACCCAGGTTGTATAACAGTGTGGCTATAAACACTTCTTCCGGCGAATCGTCACCATTCTCTTCGGCAAAGGACTGGGCCTGCACCGCACCGTGTAGTGACTGGGCCATAATTTCCAGCACATATTTTTGTGCGTTTGATTTCAACAGGGCATCGATAACCGCCAGTGACAAGCTGAGGGTTCGTACCGTGCTAAAGCCTAGAAAAAACACCGCACGGCTGATAGTATTCACCGGCTGCGAGCCCGGGTTATAAACCGCACTATTGGCCAGCTTGAGAATACGCGCAGTGAGGGCTGCATCTTGCAACACCACCTGCGCCAGCTCACCGGTCGACGACTCATCACTTTGGGTGACATGGCCAATGGCGGTAACGGAGTGTTTAAAAACGGGCATTTCCTGCTCGCTGAGGCGACGCACCCATTTTTCTAGATTGTCGGACATAGCCTTCCTTATTATTTTCTGAGTAATTCTTCTACTTGATAGCGACTTAATAGCGGCTTGATTGCCGCTTGTCGAAGCATACCCGAAGTCACTCTCAGTATAGAGGAAGCGCTTGGCACTTTGTCTCTCAAGGGTGATTGCGCTAATCTACTCATCGGCGTGGACTCTTTCGGGCACATCGCCTTTAAACCTCTTATATCAGCATAAGCGACGGCGATCATGAAAGTCCTCCACACCTCTGACTGGCATCTTGGCCGCTCGCTCTATGGTCAAAAACGCTATGCAGAGTTTGGCCAATTTCTCGACTGGCTGAGTACAACTATAGTCTCTGAGCAGGTCGATATACTCCTCGTTGCCGGCGATATCTTTGATACCAGCGCACCCAGCAATCGTGCGCAAAGCCTTTACTACCAGTTTCTTTGCCGCGTTGCCGCCTCGCCCTGCCGCCATATTATTGTCATAGCCGGGAACCACGATTCGCCGACTTTTCTCGATGCACCCAAAGCACTGCTGCGCAGCCTCGACGTTCACGTTATTGGTGCCGCTGCGGAGAATATCGACGATGAAATACTACTATTGAAAGATGCCGAAGGCTTTGCCGAGCTACTGGTTTGTGCCGTGCCCTATTTACGTGACCGCGATATTCGCCAGGTGCAGGCTGGCGAGAGTCTCGCCGACAAAGACCACAACCTGCTCGAAGGTATTCGCAATCACTACCACCACGTTGCCGAGCGCGCAGAAAGCCAGCGCAAGACGCTAGGCCTCGACATTCCCATTATCGCCATGGGCCACCTGTTTACGGCCGGCGGGCAAACCATTGATGGCGACGGTGTGCGCGAACTCTATATCGGCTCGCTAGCCCATGTGCATGCGAGTATTTTCCCGCCCTGTATCGACTATGTAGCGCTCGGCCACCTTCATGTGCCACAGAAGATTGGCGGGGCCGAGCACATGCGTTATAGCGGCTCTCCCCTGGCCATGGGCTTTGGTGAAGCCACGCAGCAGAAGAGTGTTTGCCTCGTTCATTTCAGTAATGTTTCTAACGCGGGCGCGCCGAAGCCTACAGTAGAACTACTCGATGTGCCGGTATTTCAGCAACTGCGTAAAGTCAGTGGCGACTGGGCAGAGATAGCATCCCAGTTACTCAGCCTTGCCGATTCCAACGATCCAGTATGGCTTGAAGTCATTTATCAGGGCGATGAAATTGTCAGTGATTTACGCGAGCGTCTTGAGGCATTAATAGAAGGCAGCAAACTTCTTATTTTGCGCATTCAAAATACCCGCCTTATAGACCGCGTGCTGAACAGTAGCCACGCAGACGAAAGCCTTGAAGATCTCGATGTTGATGATGTTTTTGCACGCTGCCTCGCAGCCCATGGGGTACCCGAAGCCCAGCAAGCCGATTTACTGCACACCTATCAGCAAACATTAAGCTCAATCCATAATGACGATACGCAGGCTGAGTAGCTGATGAAAATACTGCAACTGCGTTTTCTTAACCTCAACTCACTACTGGGCGAATGGCAGATTGACCTCACCGACCCCGCCTTTGGCAACGACGGTATATTCGCCATTACCGGCCCCACTGGCGCGGGCAAATCGACCATTCTCGATGCCATTTGCCTGGCCCTTTATGGGCGCACCCCCAGACTGAATAAAATCACTAAAAGCAGCAATGAAATCATGTCCCGCCACAGTGGCGAGTGTTTTGCTGAAATCACTTTTGAAACACCCGCTGGACAGTTTCGCTGTCACTGGAGCCAACACCGCGCCCGCAAAAAAGCTGGTGGCGACTTACAGTCACCCAAGCATGAAATTGCCGATGCCCTGTCGGGGAAAGTCATCGAGGCAAAAATTCGCAACGTAGCAGAGCGTATCGAAGCCATTACCGGCATGGACTTCGAGCGTTTCACGCTGTCGATGCTACTCGCTCAGGGCAGCTTTGCCGCCTTCCTGCAAGCGGCCCCCGACCAGCGCGCCCCCATACTGGAGCAAATTACGGGTAGCGCCATTTACAGCCAAATCTCGACTCGGGTGCATGAGCTTCGCGCCATCGAAAGCAACAAGCTCAATACCCTACAGGCAGAGCTGGCAGGCATGGCACTGTTAAGCACGGAGGATGAGGCAGAGCTCAATACCCGGCTTCAACAACAAAAAGAACGTGAAGGCGAACTCAACACGCAGCGTGAAAAGTATAGCCAGGCAATTAACTGGCTCGACACTATCAACAACCTTAAAAAAGAGCTTCAAGATCTCGACCAACAAAACCAGGTCTTATTCAATCGCCGCGATGCCTTTAAAGCGGATGAGAAAAAACTTGAAGATGGAAAACGCGCCCTGCAACTGGCTGCCGACTACGCCAGCCTTAGCACATTGCGCCAGGCGCAAAGTAGCGAACAAAAGGCAGAGCAGCAGTGTTGCGATGAACTACCCGCCAAACAGGAAGCCCTAAAGTTAGCGGAAGATAAACTGCAGCAAAGTAAGCACTCTCTTTCAGAAAACCGTAATGCACAAAGCACAGCACTGCCCATTATTCGCCAGACCCAGGCTTTAGATCTGCAATCTCAAACACAACAGGCGCCGATAGACAAAGTTGCCTTTGCACTTAAAGAGCTAGAAACAGGTATTGCCCTCCTGCAAGAGCAGCAACAAAAATCCAGCCTAAAACTAACAGAAACCAAAGAAGACTTAAGTGAACTTTTAAAACAAATATCTGCGCGTCAGGCCGATGAAGCATTGGTTGATCAACTCAGCGGTCTACAAAGCCGCTTTTCCTCACTGCGAGTATTAACAAGTAAGCGTCGGGGAAAAACAGCAGAACATGACAATGCCAAAACCGAATGTGCTAACACGCTTGCCAGATGGCAAAAGCAATCTAGCGAACTCACTGAGCAGAAGCTGCAACTACAACAACTGATTGACCGCTTAGCTCTACAGGAAAGCGAACGCTCACAGACATTAGACGGGCAGGATATTACGTACTGGCGAAAATCACACGCAAGCCTGGTAGAAAGAAAACAGCTGCTGGATAACCTTGGCCTGCAGTTAAACGCCCTTGCCCATTCACAAGGCTTACAGCCAAACTTCGACGAGCAATCTAAAACGCTCACTGACAACATCGCTGGCAGCAAGCAACAACTTTCACTTCAAGCAGAAAAACAGGCCGACCTTGAGCGGGAATTAAAATTACTCGAAACTCAAGCCTCACTGCTTAATAAAATTCATAGTTTAGAGCAGGCTCGCGAACAACTTGAAGATGGCGAGCCCTGCCCACTTTGCGGTGCTAATGAGCACCCCTACGCAGAAGGCAATGTGCCACAAGCGGATGGCACAAGCCTTAAGCTCAATGCAGTAAAAGCCAAACTTAATACCGTAAGCCAACAGCTTGTCAGCCATCAAATTCGTATTGCTGAAGATAACAAAACACTTGAGCAAGTCAGCCAACAACAGCAAGACACCGCGCTACAAATAACGCAACAACAGAAGCTGATTAAACAAACAAGCCAGCAACTGGGTGACAGTGGACTTGCACCTAACGGAAGTACTGAACTCGCGGATTCTTTACCCCAACTTGTTAAAGACAATAAAGACTGTCTGCACAGCACAAACAAATTGCTCACGACTATCGAACAACAGGACCAAGCTCTGCTCACCTTGCGTGCCACACTTGAAACGGCTAAAAATTTAGCTAATGAATTAGAGCAGCAACATCTAAGAGTGGGTCATCAAAAAGACACTGCCGAACAAACCCTCGTCCGTTTAGAAAAAGAGCAAGTTGTACTTAGTGAGCAATTACAAGGCGACCAGCAAGACCTTCTCACAACACTCTCTTTTTACGGCATCACCGCCCTGCCCGAGGATGGTTTTTCCACTGTTGAAAACACCCTCATAACACGCCGTGAACAATGGCTGGCTAAACAGCTTGAAAAAAACAGCCTCGACCAGAGCACCACCAATCTCACGCTACAAATTGAGCACCTAAACCAACAGCTCGGCAAGAGAAATGACGAACTCGCAAAGCAGCGCAAGGATCACGCGACTTTATTAAACGCGCAACATACACTAGTGCTTGAACGTAAGGCACTATTTGAAGACAAAGACCCGGTGCTTGAAGAATCCCGCTTAGCCGTCGCTGTCCTCAAGGCTGAAAAACAGGTCGATATAGATACCCAGCACTTGCACGCAGCCTCGCAAGCAAGCACAAAACTTAACAGCAAAATAAAGGCCATTGTAGAAAGCCTGCAGAATAGAGCCTGCCAATTAAACCTTGCCGAAGATGAATTCAAATTGCACCTCACAAAATGTACTTTTGTTAGTGAGGCGGATTTTCAAAGCGCCTGCCTGAGTGACGAAACGAGAGATAAGCTTTCCAGGGAAGCCCAGCAACTGAGCGACGAACAAAGCGGCCTTGATGCCAGACATAAAGACAGACGTGAGCGTTTAAATAATGAACGCGAAAAGAGTATTACCGAGCGCGATATTGAGCCGCTCAAACAAGGCCTCGATAACACTAATAATCAACTCAATATCACCCAACAGGAGCTGGGTGCCTGCCAACAAAAACTCGACGACAATAAAAAACTCAGAGCTAGCCAGCAAGAGCGAGCGACGGCCATTGACGCTCAAAAAATTGAATGCGAGCGCTGGGACAACCTCCATCTATTAATTGGATCCGCCGATGGTAAAAAATACCGTAATTTTGCTCAGGGTTTAACCTTTGAATTATTAGTGGGTCACGCCAACCATCAACTGCAAAAAATGAGTGATCGCTATTTATTAATCAGAGATAAAGGCGAGCCGCTGGAGCTTAATGTCGTCGATAATTATCAGGCCGGGGAAATACGTTCTACCAAGAACTTATCCGGCGGCGAAAGCTTTATTATCAGCCTCGCTCTGGCTCTGGGCTTGTCGCAAATGGCCAGTAAAAATGTCCGCGTTGATTCATTATTTTTGGATGAAGGCTTCGGCACCCTCGATGAAGATGCGCTAGACACTGCCCTAGAAACGCTTTCAAGCTTGCAACAAAGCGGCAAGCTGATCGGTGTTATCTCTCACGTATCAAGCCTTAAAGAGCGTATCGGCACACAAATAATGGTCAGCCCGCAGACGGGTGGCCGCAGCCATATCAGTGGACCAGGGTGCCAGCGACTTATTTAAAAAAATAATGATAACTTAATGAAAAATCACTCTCCGTATAATTATTGTACCAACGTCGCGTTGCTTTAAAACGCAGTGAGTGATTAACCGACAAGACGATATCTTGTTCAAGACTAAACTCAAGACGCTGCTCACTGCCCGCAAACTCCAGCCACTGGCTTTTAAGCGAACCCGCCCCCATGCCATTTTTATAGACCCAGCCTAGCTCAGGGCCCATCGCTATTTCTAATGTTTGTTTAAATTCTTTATTACCTTCCAATCGCGCATCGAGCAAAGCATAGACGGTGCTATCACCCATGGCGTAGGCGTAACCGCCGCCACCGCTAACATGAACCACAAGGGGGCGCTCATCTTCTGTATTAACCCGCTCCAGACCGCCATATACCCGCCAGGACATAGTGTCAAAAATTTCATCATTGGGTGTTAAGGAAAAAATATCCGCAACATCTAGCCGTTCTAACTTTAAGGATTCATCGTCGTATACTCGCATGCCCACAGTGCCCATATTAATTTGAGCGCCATCCAAAAACCCATAGGGATTATCGAGCAAACTGTGGTAGGCCATGCGAAAACCGAGCTCACTGTAATTACCGCTATCGTCATGCCCCCGGCTTAAGGTTAAGCGCTTACTTTGATGGCCTTTTTCCGGTGATACCGGCACGGGAACCTCTTCTTGCCGGCGAGCCGGATAGCTACTCAGCGCAGTGAGTAATGCCAGACTATGTTTTGCCGATGTCTGGTCACGGCCCTTTTTCGCCTGACGGTAACGCACGATGAGGTAAGCCGCCTGTAGTGCACGGTATTGCTGTGACTCTGGCAATGATAGAAAGTCCGGGCTTTGAAGCACGGCCTCATTCTCAGCGAGGTCAATCAGTAAGGGTTGAATATTTTTTGACAATATCGATAACTGAAAGTGAAGCTGACTGGCGATTGACGGACGATACTGATAATCCTCAATAAAACCTGCCTGTTCAATACTGCGCACTGTATCAATTGGGATGGCTGCCAATACAAACTCATCCGTTAACTCCGCAGCGGGGCGCGCCACCTCAAGTAATTCGAGTAAACGATAGGAGCAATTTTCTTTAAAAAAGTAATAGGCAAAGTTTATATCTTTTAATTCCCACAGATGCGTGCCCAGACGCTTAGCTTCAAGTGGTGTTAAGTTGAGTGGATATTCCCAAATATCTCTATTTTCAACCCGGTTATATTCCTGAATTTTTTTAAAATAGGGCTCAACAATAAACTGTCCTGGATAACCGCCGCTCAAACCTTTATAGGCATAAAGCAGTGAATTATCGCCCGCAGGTATATTTGCACCAAAATTCACACCATAGGCCAACCAGTCTGAATGCTCTTCGCCAGAGGCGGGATCGAGACGCAACAAGGTGTGACCAAACATAGAGGACGGACTATTGAGGTGATGAGCCGGGAAAACCAGCACCACGTGCTCAACATTGACCATTTCCCGCCACTGCTTATAGAGCGGACAATCTACCCTAGGTAAATACTGGCGTTCAATATTTAACTGCTGAGTGAGCCATTCGAGTCGAGCCGGAAATCGACATTGCGGATGATTGTCGCCTTCAGTTATATCAAAAAAACCACGCAGCGTTGCCAGTAACTCTGCGTCAGGCTGAGTTGCGCCCTCATCAGACAGGAAGAACTTCTTGTCATCGACATAACTGCTGTAAGCCTTTTGTTGCAAGGACAGCTTCGCAGGCTTGTAATGCAGCAGGTTGATCCAGCCCCGGTTGCCCCACAGTTCTTTTTCTAGCGCCTGTTTTTGCAAGACCTCTACATATGCATCAACAGATAGCTTTTGGTTTTGTAAACCAAAGGTTTGCAAGCTATGGGCAGCACCCAATACAACAAGCAGTAGTGTGAAAAAGGGTTTCATTATTGTGTCCAAACAAAGACTGAGCTTTTTGATCTATTAGCAAGATTCGGAAGAACCCAGGAAACAAGAAAAACACTGGCAAAAAAATACCCTGTACCGCTTCCGGCACAGGGCATGAAACGAGAACTTAAGCTGCGTACTTAGACAGCTGGGCGTCGTCTTTCATCAATTGCTGAATAGAAGTCATTACTTCAATAGCCGTAACATCTTCGTTGGGAAACAAGGTGCTGAAGTTATCGTGTGTCAGTCGGGCAAATGAAGCTCTATCTTGCTCTTCAATACCAAGAGTCAGTGCAACGGCGTTTAATGCATCGCCTTCACCACGTGCCACATCTTCTGAGAACTCATCCATCACCTGAGCTAGCAGGCTAATACCACCATAGGTAAGCTTGCCATCGACAGCACAGCCATTGGTGCCACTACTCATGCCGAAAGTCGCATTACCCGTCGTACCATTGGTCAAACTGGCACCGAGGTGGGGGCCGAGTCCAGTGTTACCTTTAAACAACATATTACCCCAACCACAGTTGGGGCCACCTGGCGCTTCAGCAAAGCCCAAAGAGGGTAATGCTGCCAAGACAACGACACCTGCGATTTTACTTACGTTGAACTTTCCCATTTCTTGATATCCTTTTAATTGAACAGTAAAGAACAAATGATCCTACTCTTTAGCCTTGTTTTTTTCAAACACCGATGTAGCCCAATAGAGTTGTAATCAAGCTATTAAAGCTACTATTCAACTACTATTTGATAATCATCAAACCATGGGCAAGATCTGATACAAAATCACCTGCACTACACCGATCATAGCGCCCAGTAAGGCACCGAACCAGGTGATGTGGCGAAACTGTTTGCGGGAGAAGCCCATCACTAACTCTTCAAGGGTGGCGACATCAAGATTGTCGATTTTGGCTTGAATGCGCAGCTTAATTTGTTTACTGTCTTCGCCGCTCTGCTCGGCCACTTTGGCAATTTCGGTGATCAAATAATTGCCCGCCATGCTCCGCGCCATGCCCAACATGGGCTCGGTTATATTGAGCATACCGCCTAGCTTGCCAATCAACTCATCAACTTTCTCTTTTAAATCGGTCTTTACTTTTTCGGTGAGAAATAGTTCAGCCACATCGTTATTGCCAAACACATGGGCGACAAAGGTGTCGGCAATGGACTCGGCGATGTGGTGGCGCTCACGGGGAATCAAACCCGGTGTAAAAGGCAGTTGCCACTTACCGATATACAGCGGTGCGTAGGGACGAAACAACATGCGTATCGCCACGTCGTTAGTCACTGCACCGATCAATGCGCCAATAAGGGGGGGAAGAACATAGGCCAGCCAGGATTCCATAATAAAAAATTCACCGTAATTAGGAAGATAATCAGAAAAGTAAAATACAGCGCGCAATCATAAAGGTCTTTACCTTACTGATCCATCCAACAGGCAAAAGAGGCTAAACACACACCCAATACGACACTGAAAACGGTCGCGAATAGTGCACGACGCTTAGGTAAAAAACGCTACACTGGCATGGCAAAACTTACTCACTATCTACATTAATAACTATAAATGGAAAGTATCTATGAAAAATCTTGAAGGAAAAGTCGCTCTTATAAGTGGCGCCGCCCGTGGTCAGGGTGCTGCCGAAGCGCGTATTTTTGTTGAGCGCGGTGCCAAGGTCATGCTCTGCGATGTACTCGATGCAGAGGGTAAGCAAACCGCTGCCGACATCGGTGATTCCGCGACCTATGTACGCCTCGATGTGACCAGTGAAAGCGACTGGCAGGCTGCCGTTGCCGCTACCGTTGCCAAGTTTGGCAAGCTCGACGTGCTGGTTAACAATGCCGGTATCGGTGATCTCGGCATGCTCAAAGAGATGACAGTTGAGAAATACATGAAGACCATCAACATCAACCAGGTCGGGGTTTTCCTCGGTATGAAAAGTGTTGCCGGTGCAATGAAAGATGCCGGCGGTGGCTCGATTATCAACATTTCATCTATTGCCGGCCTTGGCGGAGCCGTTGGTGGTGTGGCTTATTGTGCGAGTAAATTCGCCGTACGCGGCATGACCAAGGTCGCCGCCATGGAGCTTGGCCCCGACGGCATCCGCGTTAACTCCATCCACCCCGGTGGCATTATGACCCGCATGCTCAGCGATGCCGGTCTCGATGGTGAAAGTGCTGATGCGCTATTTTCCAAAGCGCCTGTTGGTCGCATTGGCCAGCCTGAAGAAATGGCAACGCTTGCCGTTTATCTCGCCTCCGATGACAGCTCCTACTCCACCGGCTCTGAGTTTGTTGCCGACGGTGGTTTGACCGCCGGTTTTGCACTGGAAGGCTAAACTGGCCGATTGACAGGGCGGGTCGCCAGAGGTGGTACTTTTATACTCTGGCTGACCCGCCAATTAGACAACCTTGGCCATGCTTCAAAACACTTGTTTAGTGTTCTTTAAATGCAATCTCAGCTCAAGTTAATATGCCGTGAATAAAGCTAACAAAAAACCGTGCTACCTGTTCACCTAGTGTCTGCGGCTCACCTGGAAAACTAGCCCCCTCGTTATCCAAGACCGTGGAAAAATTAAACCCCCTACCGCCAGCATGGGTATATGCGCTTATGCTCATCGAGTCATTAAAGGAAAAACGCCCGCCAGAAGCGCCGGAAACCAGGTCAATCTCAAGCGCACTGAGTGTACGTATTTTTGTACTATCCATGTATCTCTCCACATTTTTATTATCAATTAAGGTTTACACCTACACAGCGTCCAAGCATGCAATGGGCCTTTCAATTTTATGAGGCCGGGATAGACATTAATACTCGTACTTTTTACAGGTTTAAGATCCCTAAATGCAACCCTGTTCAAAGCCAAGGGTTTATGACCCCGTTTGGAAAGAATGATCCGCGTTTTTTCGCCCCACGGCAATAAAGTGCCGGATATAGGCAATGTCTTTCTCGCCCTCGCGCATGGCTATGTAGAGCTTGCGCTGCATACCTTCTTTGCCCAAGCTCAATATTGACAGCTTTTGACTGGCGCATTTAGTCTCTGCGAGCCATCTGGGCAGCACGCAAACACCGCGCTGTAGCTCGGTCATTTGCAGCATTAACTCCAGTGACTCAACCACTTTATGCTGAACGGGCTTGAGGTGAGCGGGGCTTAAAAAAAGATTAAATATATCGAGCCGTTGCAGGGGTACGGGAAACGTGAGCAGTGTTTGCGCTGCCAATTGTTCGGGGTTTATTTGCTTGAGTCCCGCCAAAGGGTGATCTGCCGCCAACACCAGCACTAGCTCATAATCGGCAAGCACTTCGTAATAACTACCTTGCTGCTTGATTAAATCGGGGGTAACAAGAATATCAATATGGTGGTTGAGCAAGCCCTCCAAGCCGGAAAACTGAAACTTGCTAACGATGTCGACATCGACATCGGGCATCTGGCGCATAAATTCGCCGGTGACCCCGGTCAACCACTCGTAGCAGGGATAGCATTCAACCCCTATACGCAATATGCCCTGGCGGCCCTCGCCGTGGGCTTTCAAGCTCTGTTCAGCCTGGGCTAGTACCGGCAATACCTGGTCTGCAACTTGTAGTAGAAGCTGTCCGGCATGGGTGAGGCGTAAATAGCGGCCCTCACGCTCCCAAAGACCAACACCCAGCTTTTTTTCGAGACTACGAATCTGATGGGACAGGGCCGACTGACTCAAACAAAGGGTATTGGCTGCTTCGGTTAAGGTGCCATTTTTCTTGAGGGCGGCAATAACCTTGAGGTGACTGTGCTCGATCATCTATGAAGTCCTGGAATTTATTAAGCCCTAACAATTATGAGAAAATCTCATCGTTAAGAGGTAATTGATCATTATTGCTCACCAATCAGCATCAATACAATGCAACGCTTCTTAACCAGCAAACAATAAATAGGAGCACAGCCGTCATGGTGACGACACACAATCTTGGCTTTCCCCGTATTGGCAAAAAACGTGAATTAAAAGTGGCCCTCGAAAGCTACTGGCAGGGCAAGTCTTCGCAAACAGAATTACTTGAAACAGCTGCGGAGCTGCGCAGGGTTCACTGGCAGCAACAGAGCGCACTCGACTATGTACCCGTGGGTGATTTTTCCCTCTACGATCAAGTGCTGGATACCAGCTTTATGCTCGGTCATATCCCCTCCCGTGTGCGCGACCTGCCTGGCGATGACCAGGACAATTACTTCCGTGTTGCACGGGGGCGCTCGGCCAATGAGCGGGAAAGCTGCTGCGTCAGTGCCGGAGAGATGACCAAGTGGTTTGACACCAACTATCACTACATCGTGCCGGAGTTCGACACAGATACTACTTTCACAGCCAATGCCGACTCACTCATTCAACAAATCGAAGAGGCTCAGGCACAGGGCTTGCCCATTAAGCCGGTGATTATTGGTCCGTTGACCTACCTTCGCCTGGGCAAAAGTAAAGATGGCAGCAACAAACTCGACTTGCTACCCGCCATCATCGAAGCCTATAAAAGCCTGATCGAATCTTTAGGTAAAACCGGTATCGAGTGGCTGCAAATTGATGAACCCGCCCTCGTCACCGAGCTCGAAGCTGAGTGGCAGGCAGCGGCAATACAAGCCTATGAACAATTACAGGAGCGGCCGTTCAAAGTAATAGTGGCCACTTACTTTGGACAACTACAAGACAATTTAAAGCTCGGCTGTGAATTGCCCGTTGAGGGCCTGCACCTCGATGCGATCAATGCCAAAGATGAAATCGAACAGGCTATTGATCTGCTGGGTGACGAGAAGGTGCTTTCACTGGGTATTATTAACGGTCGCAATATCTGGATTAATGACCTTAACGCTACCCTCGACTGGCTGGAACCTATTCACCAGCGCATTGGCGAGCGCCTGTGGCTGGCGCCGTCATGCTCACTATTGCATGTACCCGTTGACCTCAACAGTGAAAAGATACTGGATGATGATGTTAAATCCTGGCTCTGCTTCGCTGTACAAAAGCTTGATGAACTCAGCACCTTAGCCTGCGCCCTTAATGGCGGCAGAGATTCAGTTACCGACTCCCTTGCAGCGAATAGGGCAGTTATCGATAACCGTAGAAGCTCTACCCGCGTAAACAACCCCAAGGTGAAAAATGCCTTAAGCCGTGTCAATGACACCATGGCAAAACGTCAGTCGCCCTATGCCCAACGCGAGATAGAACAAAGTAAAAAGCTCAACCTGCCCCTCTACCCCAGCACCACCATTGGCTCTTTTCCACAGACAGCAGGCATACGCCAAAGCCGCCGAGAATTCCGCTTAGGTAATTTGTCCGCAGAAAAATACCAGCGGGCAATGGAAGAGGAAGTCGCCTACTGCGTACGTGAACAAGAGGCATTGGGCCTTGATGTACTGGTGCACGGCGAACCCGAGCGCAACGATATGGTCGAATACTTTGGCGAGAAACTTGATGGCTACACATCGAGTCAATTCGGCTGGGTACAGTCCTACGGTTCGCGCTGTGTAAAGCCGCCCATCATTTATGGCGATATTTCACGCCCCAGCGCAATGACGGTTGAATGGGCACGCTACGCGCAATCACTCACCGAAAAGCCCATGAAAGGTATGCTTACCGGCCCGGTCACTATTTTGAACTGGTCCTTTGTACGCGACGACCAAAGCCGCTCACAAACCTGCCTGCAACTGGCCCTGGCCATACGCGAAGAAGTACTCGACCTTGAGAACGCCGGCATCGACATTATTCAAATTGATGAAGCCGCACTGCGCGAAGGTCTGCCGTTGCGCCAGTCACAATGGCAGGGCTATCTCGATTGGGCGATTCGCGCCTTTCGTATTGCCGCCAATGGCGTTAGCGATACAACACAAATACATACCCACATGTGTTATTCCGAATTCAACGACATTATTGCCGCCATCGCCGATATGGATGCCGACGTGATTACCATTGAAACGTCGCGCTCTGATATGAGCCTGCTCGATGTGTTTGATGAGTTTCACTACCCCAACCAAATTGGCCCAGGGGTTTATGATATTCACTCGCCCAATATACCCAGCGTAGAATCTATTGTTGAGCTAATGCAAAAAGCCGAGCAACGCATTCCTGGCGAGCGACTGTGGATAAACCCTGACTGTGGTTTAAAAACCCGAGGTTGGCAGGAGGTAATACCGGCATTGAGAAACATGATGCAAGCTAGAGAGGAATTAGTGACAAATCACCGACAAAGAAATGAGACTCACTGTAAACAGCAAACGCGACAATAGCTGCCTCAGTAATTAAACGGGCAAAAAAAACCCATAAACACGAAGTTTATGGGTATAAAATAATCGTATTTACAGGGCAGTTAAATACGATATAAAACAACTATTACTTTTCGCTGAACAAGCTATCCTAAAAGAGATAGGTTAAACGCATAGTTAAATCATCAGAGTATTCTAGAGGGGCGAATATAGAACCGTTATTGTCCGCACCAATGATGTTGGCAAAGGCCTCGATCGTCCAATCGCCATTAGGCTTATAACGCACAGCGGGTTGGAAGAAGTAACCACCGTTCAGATCAACTAGTAATGACATATCCATACGCCAGGTGAGGTTTGGAAAAGGCTGCTGTAGTGCAAATACTAACCCATCCCAGCCTCGATCTTGCTCTCCTCCACCGGGCAGATGCTGAAAGTCACCGCCAAGTCCACTTAAATGCCGCCCCATCATGTCACTCTCAGATTTATGCATCCATTCAAAGATAAAGAATGTTGCCGGAAAATCATCTGAAAAACGATGGTATTTTTCAATTGTTAGACTTGTTATCCACTCGTCATGCTCAATAAAATCAGATGACACGGACGGTGATGTGAATTTCTTATCGGGGGTATAACTTGCCTCAAGTCTCACCACCAATTGGTCGAAGAGAGTGTCGGGCTCGGCATAAAAAATATAATTAAAGCCGAATCCAAAAATATTCTCCGAGGCATAAACTGCCTCGCCACCCGCCTGCAGAGGGTATTCAAAGCCAGTCACCAAAAGGTCAACGATCAAGAAACCATCTTCTATATTAGATACTGTCGGATCACCAAAGCCATTGGTAAAACCAACATAGGAGAGCATGGTAAATACATCATCGATATAACCATACTCATCGATCAAGGTATTGAGTATACCCACGCCGTCAATGCCAGCTAGGCCGGTACCTGCAAACCAATCCCTCCAGTGAGCAAAACCGTAATCGCCCGTTGTATCTCGGGTAAAGGGCTGGGTACCAACCGTTTCTTCGCTGGGACCAAATGGGCCGGTAAGCAGGCTACCTGGTGGGAGCACCTGGCCACCAGGTGTCAATCGTATAATCGGATCTGGGTTGTGACGGCTGATAGCAAAGAACTGCAACCCCAACTCACCGACCTGACCACTGAGGCGAACTCCACCATTAATACTGTCTTGCTCTCTGTCATAACCCTCTTCAAAATCCATAGTAAATTGGTAGGGCAAAAGACTATAGGGTGAGCCACGGTTGGGAATCACCGAGGGCTGAAACATTTGAGCAAAAACTTCTAACTCCCAGTTGCTGGCAAAGTTATAACTTGCACGAACGCCCGGTGCTGACAAGCGCTCATCAGAATATTCCTCAGAGCCAAAATCAAAAAACAGATGGCGCCTCAAATCAAGACCATTAGCCATATCTGCGACGCGGAAAAAGAGCGCCTCCCCCCAGGCAATTTGTTGTTGACCAAGGCGAATCCAGATCGGTCCATTTGAGTAATCTAAATAAAGGGATGGGAGGTCAATCATATAATCATCATCACTAACGGATAAATAAGTCGCTTCGTTTCCGTGATGATCGACACTAAATAGGTTGTTATCCCCGTAATCGTTGAAAACATCAGGCTGATAATAACCCCTGAGTTTGGCAAAACCTTTCACGTTATTACTTATATAGGCGGTAAAATCAATTTCTACACGAGTAGCATTTACATTCCACTCGGTTTCCTGATCCAGGTCCTTTCTGTACAGGGTTTTTGGTAAAGTACCATTTAGACAACCTACATTTGCAAGAATATCTACCGCAGCACAAGCAATAAAATCCTCTGGCACCAGGTTAGTGTAGTACTTGCCATTATGCGGATTTCCGTGAGCGCTGTTTGGGTTTTGATCCCCATTAATTTTATAGGCCATCTCCTGACGTATAAAACCCGACGCCGAGTATTCAAAGGCCAATACCAATGGCGACATCACGGCAAGTAAAGTTAAGGCTAATAGGTTTCTGACTATGGCTATTCTTTTATTTTTATTATTTTTCATATCTAACACTACCCAATTTCAAACTTATAATTTTATTAAACAGAGATTCTTTTATACGCGAACAAGACTTAACGAGTTATTACTTACAAACACCACCATCTTGAACAAAAACAATCAACCCCAATTACTTTCAAGTAATATTTATCAAGACAAGCAGATAAAACCATCATTTTGCGAACAGTATCACGCATTACTTTCAGTGTTGACTGTCATAACTTACAGGTTTCACTTCAAGATACTGAACTCAAAAACTTGTCGTTAAAGATAATTTAAAATCTCTGCTCTCCGTTAATATCTGATTACAGCATTTATCAACAACTCGCTATCTCAAGATATTCGCCATCAAATAAGTACCCGGTCTGTAACATGACTATCCAGTGAGATGGGGTTTTAAATACAAGATTTTGACAAAGCTGCAGAAATAACGGGGATAGACTAAAGCCAAACGAGGCCTACCCAGCGTATGATTCTGAATAAAGGGAGGTAATAAGTTGGAAACTGATGGTTATGAAATAGCGACTGTCGTAGAAAATATATTAGAAATTTGAAATGGTTTATTACGGATTTTTCGACACATTAAAATGAAGACTCTAACACCAACCAAAGAATGGCCGGTGCTAGTTTGTTTAAGAATTGATGGGGTTTTAACTGGGATTTTACACTTCAGCCGTATTTAGCCAGGTATCGTGCTTATTACAAACACTCAATACATTGATTGCGCCACGATACTGAGCGACAGAAATTTCTGATATCGGCGCCTTGTCTTTTGTCGGGTCAAACATATTCTCAGCAATAAAATTAAAACCTTCATCCAGCACTATGTGCTTAACAATGTAGTGACCGTAGGCATTCATTTCATGGGCAGTAACCACTTTAACCACAGTATCGTTGCCGTTTTTTACAACTTCAATAACAGGCAAATGACCGTCAACCTTATTAGACCAGCGTCCGGGATGGGCCTTGGTAAAGTAAACACCACCGGCCATAATTGAAGTACTCGCGGCTGATTTTGCTGAGCTAGCCCCTGCAAGACTGGGTGCAATAAGTCCCGCTGCTGCACCACCAAAGGCTGTGCGGATAAATTTTCTACGATCCATAGGAAAGGTCCTTCATTTAAAAAAGTACATTAATAGAGGCAAGGTAAACATTTTAATACAATGATGCTATTAACCCCTCTTGTTGAATCAAACATCACTACTTATTGGGGTCAATACCCAACAGCGTCATTCCTTCTAGCTCTGCAGCACCATCCATATCAATTGCCGCATGGTGTGAAGCCATCATTACGTCGCGATAATATTGCTGCATTAACGAATCATTATAAGCTGCATGAGCACCGGCACCGGCATATAAACGCTCTACTGCGCGCCGGCAAAGCTCAACTGCATAGGATGATTGCCAGCGAATTAAGGCCTGAGTTTCGTCATCAACGACTTGTTTTGCCGCAGTAATTTCGTCGAAAAGATCGCAGTTTCTACCCAGTAAAAGCTCAGCTGAAGTGATTTCGCCCGCTGCTTCGGCCACGCGACGCTGCATGGTGCCACGTCGTGCTTTTGCTCCACTCCCCTCACCACTGTAAATATCGGTGCGCACTCGTGTTTTTTCGATAAACAAACTGAGCATTTCTCTCGCCATACCCAGCACAGTGCCACCCAACTGGGTGGAGAGACTGCATAGAACCGGAATCATGTAGAGCCCACTATTTTCATGGTCATGCACATGGGGGCTACGCCCGGTAAAGAGGGCACCGGTCGCCTCTGCCCTGTGAGCCGGCACAAATACATCGTCGAGCACAACATCTTTTGAGCCACTGCCTCGCATACCCAGCGTATGCCAGGTGTCATCTACCTGAACGTCGTCACGGGGCAACATGACATGCAAACTGCCAGGCCCACCAGTACTATCTTTTGCTCGCCCTGCTCCTATCAACAGCCAGGGTGAATGATCGACCCCTGAGCAAAACTGCCAGCGCCCACTTAAACGCCATCCGCCCTCGGCTTTTTTAAACTGGCCCTGGCTGGCCAGAGTGCCTGGTATTAATAAATTGGAATCGTTATCGAATAGCTCGGCTCGACACTGTTGAGAAAACCCACCTGACATCCAGTTATGGGCTCCGCAGACCATTAACACCCAACTCGATGCAGGGCAGGCACGGGCCAATTCCGAGCACGCGTAGACCTGCGCACGCAATGTGGCACCTGCACCACCACTGCTCGCAGGTATCATCAAACGTGCCAAGCCTGCTGCTTTTAAGGTCGCAATCGATTCCGGGGCAACAGACCGCCCTGCTTCTGTCGCTTCACGGTTAGCTGCCAGCACTGGCAATACCGACTGTATAGCCGTTTGATAATCACGGGTTTCGGATGTTTCTAGAGCATTCATAATTAATTCGCCTTTTGTGTTCTTATTATCCAAAAAACTTGAGCCGACATCCTCAGTAAACTTTTGCCCTGCGTTTCACCGCAAGGTGGGACGCAACCCGGCCGAAGTGTTACGTCCTTTTAGTATTTACTTATAGCAGGAGTTTAATTCCCATTCATCCTGTAATCTTGCGCGGATCAGAAATAGGCCTGCATTACAGATTCCTAAACACTATACCCTGTGAAAAATGCCATCTTCACGGCGCCAATAACTCGATCGCTCTGCGCGTCGCTGCCAGGCGTTGTTCATTCACTGGGCTAACCGCCAGCACCGGCATCGCGGCACCAGCTTGCCTTAAGGCTGCAATCTGTTCCCGACATTGCCCGGGCGGGCCATAAATACAGACTTGTTCGACCATTTTATCGCTAATGGCTGTTGCGGCAGCACGGCGATCGCCGTTGTCCCAGGCCTTTTCTGCCGCTTTCATCTCTGTTTCAAATCCACAGCGTCGCCATTGCAGGCGATAGTTGGGCAGGCCCGCAAAAAAGGCGAGATTGTGGCGCGCTGCCGACAGTGCTGCATCGTTGTCATCCGAGACAAAGGTGGGAATGCTCATTATGCAGTCCATACTTTGCGGGTCTTTGCCGACACTTATCGCTGCATCTTTAGCCGCCTTTATTAATTGCCCCAGATAATCGCGCCCGGCGAGAAAGGGCATTATGCCGTCGGCCTCGCGGCCCGCTACTTCGGCGCTGGCGGTGGTCAGGGCGGCCAATAATATTGGCACGTCATATTGGCAGGCTTTGGCTTCAAAAAACCCACTGCCGGCCTCGCCATTTAAAATACCTTTAACAGTTTGCGTATAGTCGCCAAGGTATTGTCGTGGGTTGGTCATTTCTATACCCATAGCTTCGAGCAGAGGGCGATGGCTCATGCCCAGGCCAAGAATTAAACGGCCTTCAGAAAGCTCGGCAATGGTTTGTGCAGTCATCGCAGCGAGAAAGGCGTGACGATAATAAATATTGGCGATATTGGTACCGACTTTAATACTGCTTGTAGCCAGCGCAATAGCCTCGGCACAGGCCAGGGCATCGCCCCGCCCCTCATTGACCAGCACGGCTGCGTAGCCATAGTCTTCTGCCAGCTTGCCAATTTCCATTAACTCGCGAGGTGGCGCGTCGGTGGCGGTTGAAAGCACAATGCCTAATCTTGTCTTGCTCATTCTCTACCCCTATTTATTTTAATAATGATTTTTAGGATGGCGAATTTCTAGAAATATTTATTGTATAAATGGCGCATTAAAAAGGCCAGTCCGCTTAAGAACTGGCCTTTTTAAATACTGGTCTTAATTACCGAAAATTAGCTTGGCATTTAAATCATTAAGCCCATGCGCATACCCGCGTCGAGACGAATGCACTCACCATTCATCATAGTATTTTCAACGATATGACAGGCCAGCTTGGCAAACTCTTTGGGGTTGCCGCCGCGTTTGGGGAAAGGCACCGTGGCAATCAAACGATTAAAGCCCTCTTCACCCGTTTCGGCCTTGGCCAGGGGGGTATCGAAAACACCGGGGCAAATAGTCATAACGCGAATGCCGTAGGGTGCCAGATCGCGGGCCATAGGCAGGGTCATGCCAATAACACCGGCTTTTGACGCTGCGTAAGCCGTGTTGCCCACCGGGCCATCGTAGCCAAAGATGGAGGCGACGTTGACAAAGACACCGCGCTCACCGTCTTCGTTGAGTGGATCGAGCTCTATCATCTCGGTACTGGCCAAACGGCAGACATCAAAGGTACCGGTCAAATTAACATTCACCACCCTTAAAAAACTGTCTAGGGGATGTGGACCTTTTTTGTTGGTAATTTTGCGGCCAATGCCAATGCCAGCCACATTCATGACAATGCGCGCTGTACCTAGCTCGGCTTTCACCGTGGCCAGTGCAGCTTCAACGCTATCCCCATCGGCAACATCGACTTTAACGGCCAGACCACCGACTTCGTCGGCGATAGTTTTGGCCAGGTCGAGATTGAGATCGAGCACGGCCACTTTTGCGCCCTTGGCTGCAAGGGCGCGAACGGTGTCGGCACCAAGGCCGGAGGCACCACCGGTAACGATGGCAATTTGATTGTTAATATCCATTTCTATTTCCTAATCAATAATATTGTTCAGCCACACTGAGCAGCTGTTTCACTAACAAATACTTAGCTGCGTACTGTATTAACCGCGCAGGGCGCCGTCGAGGCGAATCACCTCGCCGTTGAGCATGGGGTTTTGGCAAATTTCTACTGCCATGCTGGCGAATTCTGCGGGTTTACCGGCGCGTTTGGGAAAGGGCACACTGCCGGCGTAGTCGTCGGGTTCGCCGCGCAAGACACTGGCTGCCAGCGGTGTGTTAAACACCCCCGGCGCAATGGTCACTACGCGTATGCCGAAGGCCGATAAGTCACGCGCCATGGGCAGGGTCATACCAATAACCGCCGCCTTGGTGGCCGCATAGGCAGTTTGGCCGAAGGGGCCATCGAGACCGGCGATGGAGGCGACGTTGACGATCACGCCCTGCTCTTCGCCCTCTAAATCGTCGAGCTCACGAATAGCATCGGCACCAAAACGGCAGATATTAAACGTGCCGGTTAAATTGACAGCAATTTGCTGGGTCAGGGCTTCGCGAGGTTGCGGCCCTCCCTTGGTTGCGGTGCGCCCGGTAATATCGATGCCCGCGCAATTGACCAGTATGCGTGGCGTGCCGTTAATTTCACCAGCCTGAGCCAGGGCAGCAATAACCGAGGCCTCATCAGCCACGTCACACTGCACGGCAGCACAGCCCAACTCGGTGGCGGTAGTTTGGGCGAGGTCTAAATTGCGATCAAAAATCGCTACCTTGGCGCCCTTGTCGATAAATAATTTTGCCGCGCCCGCACCCAGGCCCGAAGCGCCACCCGTAATGACGACACTGATATCTTGTAAATTCATAATTTCTTCCTTAATGCGTTTTAAATAGCCGCTAGCTGCCCATGCGAATGGCGCCGTCGATACGGATCATTTCGCCATTGAGCATGGTGTTTTCGCAAATTTGCTGTACCAGAGAACCGAACTCCAAAGGGTTACCCCAGCGCTTGGGGAAGGGCACGGTGGGAATGATATTGTCGATCCAGTCCTGGGGAATACCTGCCGCCAGTGGTGTTTCAAACATGCCCGGTGCAATGGTCATCACACGGATGCCGTAGGGTGCGAGGTCGCGAGCCATGGGCAAAGTCATGCCCTGCACGCCCGCCTTTGATGCCGCATAAGCGGCCTGTCCCACGGGGCCATCTTGTGCGACAACAGAGGCGATATTAATCACCACGCCGCGCTCACCGTCGTCATTTAAGGTGTCGAGGCCGATCATGCCGTAGGCGGCAACACGGGCAACATTGAAAGTGCCAGTGAGGTTGACTCGAATCACGCGCTCAAATTCATCCAGCGGGTGCGGGCCTTTTGCGCTAGCGGTGCGTACGGCAATGTCGATACCCGCTGCATTTAAGACGATGCGCGGCGCACCAAGTTGTTCAACCACTTGCGCCACGGCAGCTTCCACTGCAGGGCCATCACTGACATCGCACTCAACAGCCATGCCACCCAGCTCTTCAGCCAGCTCGCTAGCCAGCGCTAGATTTCTATCGAGCAGAGCGCATTTGGCTCCGGCTTTACTGAGAATTCTAGCGGCACCCGCCCCCAAACCCGATGCGCCACCGGTAATTAATGCGACTTGTCCTTCTACATTCATTTTCGACCTCTTTTCAATTGACAGTTAAGTTGTATAACTCGTGAATAATTTGGTTTTGTATTGCGCCTGCGACAGCCTGGAAAAGTACCCGCCCACTTACTCATGGGGCGCGGGATTGGGCAGCCGTGGTCCTGCCAGCCACAATAGCAGCGGGGATATTACCGCAAGCACAGCACTGACAACCAGCATAGCGCTGTAGCCGCCCGTCACATCGTAGAGCCAGCCGCCCAGCCAGGCACCAATGGCCGCGCCTAGCGAGCCTGAAATTGCCAGGGTGCCAAAAATGGAGGGAAAGAAGGGGCTGGTAAATAAATCCCGCGAGGTGGCAGGGAATATCGGCGTATTGGCGCCGTAGCCAAGGCCGACGAAAATCGCGAAGCTAACCGCCACCCATAGGGCCAACATTGAGCTGAGGTAAACCAGGGCACCAATGGCCAGCAGGTTACAAACGGCAGCCATAGTGTAGGCTCGCTCGCGTCCGATGCGGTCTGACAAATTGCCCCAAAACAATTGCCCGACGATACTAGAAATACCGATCACTCCGGCAATAAAGGAGCTTTCTGTTTTGGCAATGCCCTGGTCGACCATAAAGGCAAACTGGTGCATTAGTAGTATTTGCGCAACACAGGCACCGGTCAAAAAGCAGGCTCCAGCCAGCCAGAAACGCGGCGAGCGCAGGGCCGTTTTTAGTACCCAATCGTGGTAGAGGGGCTGCTCGGGAACCGACTGTTGAGCGGCACTGCTTACCCCCTCCTCACCTAGTCCATCATTTGGCTCTTCACTTATCCCCTCACTGGCGCTCACCTCTTCCTGCGCCTGCTGATGTGTACTTTTAGCGGGCATTTTAAGTAGAAACAAGGCCGCAGGAATTACCCACAACGGCCCCAGTGCGGCCAAAAACATAAAAGTCTGTCGCCAGCCATAGGTCTCAATTAAAGCGTTGATCGCCGGTACACCCACCAGAATACCGAAGCCAATACCCGACATAGCAAAACCCAGAGCCGTGCCCAGCTTGGTTGGATACCAGCGTTCGACGGTGACGATAAAAGGCACCCAACCGGCCTGAGAAATACCGATGGCAGAGACCACACCGAAGGTAAAATAGAGCTGCCACCAAGTTTGAATCTGGGAGGTCAGTAGCATCCCCACGGCAAAAAGCCCGCCACCCAGAGCAATAACCTTTTGCGCACCAAACCTTTCAATCAAACGGCCATTCATCGGTCCCGACAAACCGTGCACCACACTCATCACCGAAATAGCCCCGGCGGTGAGTGAACGACTCCAGCCCATGTCTTCGACCAGGGCAAGTAAAAACACCGAGTAGGCAAACCACACACCATAGACCACACCCAGGGTAACAAAGGCGACAAGCACCGCCATTGGCCCATGCCAGGAGCTTTGTATCGGTTTTTCAGGCAAGACTTGATCGGGGCTTTTTACTGTCATTATTATTATCTATTTAGTGAGGGTCTTATTTTTAGCGAGCTTATTGCTAGAGAATTTAGGTAGTACCGCTGTTAGTAACAGCCACAGACCGCTATGCGAACACTCAACACCGCACCCCGAACAGGGTGCGGTGAGCAGCTCGAAAACTTGGATCAAAAGCTTAGGGTCGAAAACCTGGGGCCAAAAATAGGGGCCAGAAGTTTAGGGCCGAATTTCGTAGAGTGCGTTTAAAGGGTGCTCAATAGGCAGACGTCGCACCGACGAAAAACCCGCTTCACCGCTAAACTCCTTAACTTTCGACTCGGGCAAACCCACAGTGCCCAGGCCCAGACCTCCCTGCCCAAGGGAGCTTGTCATGCAAAAGTGCAGGCTGGCACCGAGTTTAAACACGGCCAGTGGGCCCTCGTTATCTGCAGGGTCATCGGTGCAATCGACATCCATCAGTACATAAATGCCGTCATCCTTGCAGGCCTGGCGCAGAGCTTTTAAACCACCCTTGGGGTCAGCCATATCGTGAATCAGGTCGAAGGTGGCGACCACGTCAAACTTTCCGGGTACACCTTTGGCAAGATCGTGCACCTGAAACTCAACCCGGTCACTGACGCCCTCTTCTTCCGCTGTTTTGCGGGCGTTCTCAATATTTTGTGGGAACAGATCAAAACCATAGAATTTGGCTTTGGGATAGGCCTTGGCCAGCTCAATCGAAGAGCGCCCTGCGCCACAACCGAAGTCGGCGAAAGTACCACCGTTTTCCAACTTGGCCTGCACATCGGGCATTTCTGGCAACCACTGACTGACCAATAAATTTTTGTAGCGCACACAAGAATTGTGTTCAAGGCCTTTCCAGAAGTCCTCGGGGTAGGCCTCGTAATCTATGCCGCCACCTTTTTGAAAGGACTCGATCAAATCTTCGTAGGGCTGCATAAAACCGGTAAACATCTTGAACAGGCCACCTTGATAAAGCGGCCCACCGACATCAACCAGTGCGGGGATATGTGCCTCTGGCATGGACACTTCACGGCTCTGCTTATCGAAAGCCAGGTAACCCGCCAGTGACATACCGTAAATCCATTCGCGCAGATAGCGCTCGTTAAGGCCGGTGCGATCGGCCAGCCCCTGACTCGTCACCGGCCCATTCTCGGCGAGGTCAGTAAATAAGCCCAGGCGATCACCAATGGCACAAAGACGAATAGTCATCATCCCTGTGGCATCGCCTATCACTTTACCAACAAACTCCCCTGCTACTTTTGCTGTTTCCTCTGACATGATAACTCACCTTTTAATAATTATTGAAGGCCACTATACAGCAGCAACAAACCACGGGGAGGTATAAAAAAGAGCTTAAAAATCATTAAAACTGATAGGTCGCCGTAAATACGGTTTCGTTGCGGCGAATGCCCGACTCACCCAGATACGAGCCCAGACCCCACGGCCCCTGATCGTTGCCGCTGACCCGCCAATATAAATGTTGCTCTGCTGCAAAAACGAGATGTTTCGAATATAAATACTCCATCTTTATTTTATTATAGGCACCGGTCGAACGGGGATCATAGGCAAAAACAAACAGAGGTTTCCAAAGACCTGCGGCACCATATGTAGTTGATGCTGAAAAGGTAATTACGAATTCGTCCTGATCAATTTTATCTTCATTAACACTAACGAAACTATCAGCTACTGTTGAGCCATTAACAACTGCGGGGCGAACATCATAAAAACTGCCCCGATAATAATTATTGTAATCAAGATAGCGACGCCAGAAAAACTGGGTGGATATAAAGAATGTACGCAAACTATTTAATGCTGGAATCCAGGTTGGTCGATCGACACCGATCATAACGACAGATTGACGAGCTGTATCAAAACCATTCCCATTTGGGTTAGCCCTGTGCGGAGCTCCTGGAGCAATAGAAACGGGAACACCTGAAGTAATCGTTGACTCAAGTCGAAAAACGGATTGTGTATAGCGGTCTTCAGAAAAACTAGCTGTTACCCCAAACACGTTGATCCGAGGGTTGACCGTCTCAACCACTGTATTGAATGCACCAAAACTGTCGAGCCCTGCTGACTTAACTTTCACGCCCGTTGTCTGCGAAAAACCATAAAAATAGTTAATACTGAAATCGATTTCATTCCAGATCCCCTTAAACCGAAAGCCTCCCTGCATATTACTGAGCCCCCTTTCATCTGGAGCACCATCAATAACTGTTACATTCAGATCATGAAGTGTGTTGTTGATAACGACTGAATTGGCATTTTCATCCTGCAAACCAATACCTCTGAAGGCCCAAGGACGTGGGTACTTAGTAGCCACTTTATTCGCCTGAAAATCGTCTGGAATTAATATAATTTCAAGAAAGGTTTCGTCGAATGTGCCAATCTTGCCAATATCCCAAATACCTCTGGCCATCCACAATGGAATGCGAATATCTTCCCAGGATTCACGGGTACCGTGCCATGTTCTATCGAGGGGGTTAATAACATCCAGCGCGCGAAAGTTATCGGTCTCACCCCAAACAACCTGTTGTTTCCCCAAGCGAAGAGAAAAGGGGGCCATCAAAATATCAACAAAGGCTTCACGTATTTTATATTCCTCTTTACCCCTGTCGTTTAACACGCCATAGCTATCGCGAATATCATAGGCAGAGTCGTAAACAGCACGACCAAGAAAGGTAAAGGTTGCCTCGTCAATGGGCCCGGCAGAGAAACGGTTAAAGACCTCTCCGTCACGTAAGAAGTAGTATTTTCCCTCTAACTGAGCGGTGTTACGCTGGTGACTTAACTCACCATCGTGGAACAGAGAAGCCCCATTTTTAACGATATTGTAGGCCTTCACAAAGCCTTCAAGCTCAACATCCTCCCCTACATTAACAATACCCCAGGACACACTTGAAACCAGAACGGCACTAATAAAAATTAATATTTTGGATATTTTATTTCGATACATGAACATGTAATCGACCTCGATAACGAAAGTTATTATTTTTAAGCATGTCCGAGAGGCTTAATATTTAAGCCTCTCGGACATAAGGCAGATAATTAAATAGTTAGCGTCGACCGCTGATCATATTGCGTAAGGAATAAAACTGTTTCGCACGCGCTGCAGTAAACTCTCTTTTATTAGTAAAGCAGTGGGTCATAGTCGCGTGGGGCTTTTTGGCATTAATATCAACCTGGCCGAGATGCAAAAAGACTTTATGGCCAACACTTTTCGTAAAGTCCTGCTTGATATAAGGTGCTTGTTCAGGCGGCTCGCTGGCAAAATCTTCAGAGTATTTGAGGAAGTGTTGATTCATTCTCAATAGCTTGTCGTCTTGTTTGTCGTAGGCAAACATCCAGTGCGTCCAATAAGTTTCAGCATCAATAAAAATCACCCGGTAGCTGTAGGGATGGTTATCGGCTTTAGGCTCAACCAGAATCACGTGGCTATCGCGCACTTCCCAGCGAGCCTTATGGGGCACCCACTGACTCGGGCCACCAAATTCTGGGTTAGTGCTGACGTTAATGGTGGCAAGTACTTTGCGTTTGCCAAGGTAGGTCCAGTTATTTTCGTAAATTTTACCGCCGAAGCCCATGGAATCTTCACGAATCATATCCATACCCATTAACTCACCAGTTCGCTCAGAGGCGAGCGTACGACGCGGCTTTCGCTGGGCAGGCATATACAGCCAGCCCGAATTTTCTCTATGGTGGTCGACGTAGCGAATGGACATATCTTTCGCCCCCGCCATATCCCGCGGTGAGCGAAACTCCATCACCTGCTTACTTTTAACCTCCTCATAGCCGGGCACCAAACTATGGTCACCCCGTGCATAAGTAACATTTGTCGAGGTATATTCCATTACTCGATCGAGCTTGCCACTCTCGCCACGCAGCCAAGTCACCATCGGCATATCGTAGTCATTTGCACCGGGGCGCCACAGCATATTCCACACAACTTTTTCACCGGCATGGGGGTCTTCGGCATTAATCTCGGCAAATGGAAAACCACCACCCGTAAAACCAACCAGAGTGCCCTCTTCATCAAGGTGATAATCAGCAGCTATTTTTTTACCCCAGTTATCGGGTACAGGATAGTCCTTACTTGCAGTGATAGTCATATCCATATCATCGAAGAAATAATACTTCCAGGCAGCCTGGGGAATCAGAGCCTCCAAGGTGCTCTCTCTGTCTTTTAGGGTAAGGTGTTGTCCTGGCGTTGTTGTTTCCGTGGTGGGGCGAGAATTCTCGATCCAGTCGCGCAAAGCCTGGTAACTTTGCTCAGCGCTTGCCTGTGATGTCACGGGTAGACACAACAGCGTAGCCACAAGGAAGGCAAACGGTTTTTTTATAATCCACTGACAGGGTGCCGGGCACTTCAATTGAGAGTGAGGATAGTTATTCATGTTCGTCCTTCCTTCGAGTTTTGAAGAAAAAATCAATATAAAACTATGCTTCAATCCCTTGAGTGGCGTTCATGATCCTGAGTTTAGCGATGCTATCAATGTGTAAGGCCAAGCCTTGCGTTGTAGAAGTCGCAAAAACAGCGCCATCGACACCGAATACCATCACTACTCGAACTTGCAGATATCAATTTTTATTTATATAAGAATACATTGATGTTAGCCTGCCCCTAAAAAAACATCAAGTTTCATTATTATTTTAATCATGGGCCGACCATGAGCACTACAAATCAGATGGGATGCAGTAGTCTAAACCACCGTATCGCACACAGGAGTATGCAGACACCGGGCAAAGCCATTACAAAACAGAGTTTATTTTTTTACTTGTATAGATTCGAGGAATTTGGCTAATGCAAAATACTGCATTCTGGCCTCTGAGCCAGTACTCTCTCGCCTGAAAACCTTACCCCATACTGGCATCTGCCGTGAACCATGTGCCTGAATAAGCGTTTCTCCTTCAATATACCTTTTCACCTGAGTGGTGGGGAACTCACCCCCATTGCGAGCACTGAGCTGTGTTAAATCCGCAGGTGGTGATTTAAGGGCCAGGCCTGCAGGGCCATCACCCTTGCCGGTCCAGCCATGGCAAGAAACACAATAGCTCATATAGAGGTCTCTACCCCAATCCACTGCAGGGCTATCTTCCGCGCCCGCCAGACTAACCGAGGCCAGCGTAACCAGTGCAACGGCGAGCACCATGCCAAGCCCGGTGTAGCGCTTGTTACTTCCAGTTTTCTCAATAAGATTTATCTTAGATAACATCATGTGATCTCCATAGACTCTATGGCAAAACGCCAAAATATTAGCTGCAACTGCAAACTATGAATTATTTAAAACGAAGCTTCCAGTGGCTCTGCGCCCAACATAACCAAACCTGCATCGTGATGAAAGCCACGACGGGCATCAATAGCGGCGACAACAGCATGAATATTCGCCTCTGGCATGGAGAAGAATTATCATCATGCCTGTGGCATCGCCAATCACTTTACCAACAAACTCCACCTGCTGCTTTTGATGTTTGCTCTGACATAACACACCCTCACTATAGATTTATATTTTTAGATAAAACGACTATACATCAGGTAGATACACCTTGAAAAAACAAACACTGTTTGACAGCGTGAACAATCATGTTGCACAAGAGTTCTAAAGGGAGGAATGCCTATTTTTAACGAGGCCATAAGCTAGAGTCACTGACAGCATAGTAATGCGAAAGGATTAATGAGGAATGAAGCTGAAAGGATTAACGAGGTTGTCGTCTCTGTGAAAAAGTCATTCTATAAAACATAACAAGCCCGCACTTTGTAAATTGAAGGCGACTCCAACAACATAGAGCGCATCTCAAAACCTGGCGAAGGAATTATTATTAAGACTAAAACTTTCTTTAACTCTACTAAAACAAAAACCTTAAATGAGTTGCCACCTAAAAAATATTCAGTTTAAGCGGCAACTTACACACTGGAATTAATACGTGAGTACTGTCGTATTTTCTGCAAACATAGCGTCCAACCCGCCTACAAGCTCCACTCCTTCGACAACTTCATCTGGTTTAATACCACCAATGTTTTCCATACACATTTTACAAAGGATGACCTTGCCACCAGCAGCCATAAACTCTTTCAACATTTCAGGTATGGTTTTTCCATTGACATATTTATTTTGCGGAATACTTTTATCTACCCACCTAACACCTTGGGCACTTAAATAGATCGTTGCTGAAATACTGCCTGTACTCAAAACCTTGTTACTGACAGAGACAGCCATAGCCGCACGGTCGAGATCGTCAGACGTTAAGCTAACAAATAAACGTTGTTCGTCATCACTAGCAAAAGTGGCTGAACTGGCACCCAAACAAATAAAACTAATTAACACTAAAGAAAGAATTTTTTTCATGGTTTTAATCCTTGCTAGCTGAGAGAGTTTGATTAACTACGTATACGACAATCACTCTACTTAAGATTCTAGCATCGACACCATGACATATATCAAAAATCACACCAACTTCATCACGAGCATTCAGAACATCAAATTCTCACAACAGCTCCACCCAAAAGACACCCCTGAACCCGGTTACCCTCTCTGATTAATCTTATGAAAAAAGCTGTATATCATTAGTAGAGGGTACCCAACTCAAGATTGATTAAAACGAAGTTTCTAGCGGCTCCCCACCGAGCATCACCGCACCAGCGGAGTGATGAAAACCCCGGCGGGCATCGATGGCCGCAACCACAGCGTGAATATTGGCCATGCAGCGCTCCAGGGCATGGCCCTGCATAAAGGCGGCGCGCGAACCTTTGGTATAGAGCAGGCTGACCATTTGCCGGGCGACATCACCGGCATAAAAACTGGAGGAATAGACCTCTGCCTTCATTTGATTAGAAACCTCACCCCCTGCTTTTAAGGCTTCCCACACCCCATCAAAAGCCTCAATGCTACCGGCACGAATCGCCCGCAAGGCGGCACTGGCATCTGCGATGGCCACCTGGGTTTCGGTTTGGTCGCGCAGGGCCTTACCCGTTACCGACGACACCTTGGTTTTAATTTCCGAGCTCGCGGCATCAATTGCACCCTGTAATACGCCTACCGCTACGGCGGCAAAAATGGGCAGGGTTAATAACGTCGGAGAGTGCCGAAACAGCGGTCTGTCGATTAGAGGTGTGGCCCCCATGGCACAGGCTAGCGCGTCGGGCACAAAGATATCCCTCGCCGTCGCCTGATTACTCCCGGTACCCCGCATGGCAGCGGCATCTTGCCAGGTTTGTGTGATGTCCAGCTGCTCGGTCGGCACCAGAAAAACGCGGCCATCGGGGCGGCCTGGGTTCAAGGTGCTTGGGCGAGGTACATCGCCTTCCATTACGATTCCAGCAAGGGCACACCACTTCGCATCGTTGCAACCGGTAACAACCGGCCAGGTGCCATTCAAGCGGTAGCCACCGGCCACGGGGCTCGCTTTGGCCAGGGCCACGGCGGAGAAGCCGAAATTTCTGTCGGGCTCGACGAATAACGCATTGCGCTCGGCCTCGGGCAAAGCAGCTGCCAACATACACGCGGGCATTGAGTTGACGATGTACCAGCTTACGGCCGGATCAGCGGCACTGATTTCAACGGTGGCGAGAAATGCCTCGGAAGGTGCCAGCTCGAGTCCGCCAACTTCTTTCGGTGCAAACATACGAAACAAGCCCGCCCTACCAACGGCTTCTACAACCGGGCTCGCCAGACCCGCCTGTATCTCGCCTTCACGACGGTATTGGCTGATGAGTGGCTGCAGGTTTTTTGCAATATCCACAATCGATGTATTACTCATAAACACCTCATAAATCCTATACTCGAATACAATAAACGCGTTCTATAACTGAAACAGCTTTCTCGCATTTTCACCCAGTACTGCACGCTGTAGGTGCTCGGGCAAGTGACTGACATTCTTGACGACCTGGCCGGGGGCTTCGAGATGGGAATCAATATGTGGGAAATCTGAGCCCCATAAAATTCGGTCTTCGCCGACCAATTCTAGAGCCGAGCCAATGGTTCGCTCTTCGGGTTCTGCGACAAACCACAGATTGCGGCGAAAATACTCACTCGGTTTGCCCAGTTTTAATTTCGCGTCAAAGCCTGAAAAATGCTGATACTTTTCATCGAGCCTGTCCATAGCGTAGGGCGCCCAACCGCAGCCGGCCTCGATAGCCAACAGCTTTAAACGGGGGAACTTGTCAAACAGGCCATCCATCACCATGGCCATGCAGGCGGGCATTACCTGAGAGGTCGCACCCAGAGCAAAACTAAACGTGCGGTTGGCGGGGGTCTCATACCAATCACCAACAAAGCCGGTGACAAAGCGCCGCGAGCGCACCACCACATGGGTCAACAGAGGAATGCCCGCCTCTTCAATGCGCGCCCAAAGGGGGTCAAAATAGTCACTGGCAAAGGCATGGCCATTGACCCGCTCCGGCGGTAGAAATACGCCTTTAAACCCCTGCTTAAGCCTCAGCTCAAGCTCTTTTACGGCGCTATCAATATCTTTTAAATTGAGGTGGGCGGCGATCACCAGACGTTCTCTGTCGGCGGCCTGAAAATCGTAAACCCAATTGTTGTAGGCCCGACAATAGGCATTGGCCAGAGCATTGTCGTCGCTGTCCCAAAGGATGCCGACCGTGGGCAACACTAGACCAGCACTTAAACCCCAGTCGTTAAATTGCACAATGCGCTCGGCACCGTCCATGCTGCCGGGCGGCGCACCATCGAGATAGCCCAGAGAGGACTGGGGATTAAAAGCCTCGGTACGATCAATGGCCACACCACCCAGAGCCGCAGTGCAGTTGGGCAGGATAACTTCGCCATCGACAAATAGTTGCTCTACCCCTTTGTCATTCACTCTAAATTTTATTGCCCGATCGCGAAACTCACTCTCAAGATAATCCTCCCATAAGTTGGGTGGCTCAAGAACATGCGCGTCGGCATCGAATAAAAAAAACTCTTTATTTAAGGTTTCATTCATTTCACGAACTCATTTTTATTTTTATCTGACATTAAACATTTATTAATTGCTAATTAATAGTCTGGCCACACCCGCTAAGGTAAAACAAAAAAACCCCACAACGATACTTGTTGCAGGGTTTTAAAAAAGGATTAAGGCTTTGTGATGAGCCGTCTATTGCGTACTCGCCCGAGCACCATCAACACTACCGCGCAGTACCTTACCCGGCAATTTATCATTGGCCGGATTAAGTTGATCGACATTATTAGCGCGCAGTAACACGCCATTAACAACAACCGCGTCAATACCACTCGCTTCTGAAATCAAACGATCTGCACCGTCGGGTAAATCATTGACCCGTTCAAGATCACCGGCACCTACGGTAGCGGCATCAAACACCACCACATCGGCGGCCAGACCGACTTCCAGGCGACCACGGTCGACAATATTAATAACATCGGCCACTCGTGAGGTAAGCATCCAGATAGCGTGCTCAAGTTCAATGGCACCTTTATCGCGCACCCAATAACCCAGTAGGTAGGTCGCATAACAAGAGTCACACAACTGACTGGCATGGGCTCCGCCATCGGAGAGGCCGATCACGGTGTTGGGGTCTTTCAGTAATTTCTCAACTTCCACTTCATCGTAGTTGCCAATGGGGCTGCGAATACGTAAGCCGAAGTCACTTTCAACCACCATGTCGAGCAAGGTATCGACGGGGTCTTCACCACGACTTTTGGCGATATCGAATAACTTCTGCTCTTTCAGTGAAGGATCAACGGGGTATTCAGAAATCACCGTGTCGTGCCAGCCACCCAGTACCACTGACTTGCCAGTCAGTACTTCAGCTTTAAAATCAGCGCGGAATTTAGGGTCGGCATAAATTTTTCGACGCCCTTCTAAATCGGCCTCGGATACGGGCTTAAAGGTCGCCATGCTTTCAAACAAAAAAGGTGCTTTCATATTCATGTCAAAGCTGAGGGAGCGTGGGCTGACCTGTGGGAAAACACGGGCACCCTGGGCGTTGATTTCTGCCGAGCGAGCCAGCTGTTCATTGTGGTCGCCACCACCCAGGCTCACGCCCTGGAGCAAAGCCGTCCAGGTGACATTGCAATCGGCCACTTTAGACATTTCGGCAAATTGATCGTGTAGCACGTCGGTGCCAATGGTCGATTGAATAATGCCCTGCTTTTCCTCGCCTATGACTTTGACGATTTCAAGGATTTCATCTTTGTAATTCGCCAGGCGGCTGGGTACCGGCTTGCCGCCAGCACCAACATGGGTCGGCGCTTTTGAGGTAGCAAAGCCAATCGCCCCGGCCTGCAGGGCATCGCGCACAATTTCGCGCATCTTTTGCACTTCGTCGCCAGTGGCCTCCCGCTCGGTGGAGTCATCACCCATCACATACAACCGGGTGGGCGTGTGGCCAATCAAAGCACCGACATTAATGCCAACACCAATATTTTCGAGGGTTTGCATATATTCGGGAAAAGTTTCAAAGGGCCAATCACTACCCAGACCGGCGCGCATTGAATTGGCATCCATGCCCTCGACGCCCTCAAGGGTGCGAATAATCGTATCTTGGTCGGCCTTTCTGACCGGGGCCACACCAAAACCGCAATTACCCAACAGCACAGTTGTAACACCATGCCACGGTGAAATGGTCATCATTTGGTCCCACAGCACCTGGGCGTCGTAGTGTGTATGGTTGTCGATAAAGCCGGGGCAGACAATTTTACCCGTGGCATCGATGGTTTTTTTTGCGGTGCCCGGCGCATCACCCACGGCGACAATTTTGCCATCGACAATGCCGAGATCACCTTTATAGCGCGGCGTATTGGTGCCATCGACAATCGTTCCGCCACTTATTTTTAGATCGTATTCCATAACACTCACCTTATTTTAAGCAAAAAAAACCCGATGCCATGAACATCGGGTTTTTTATTCAGATCAAATTATGAGACCACTTATGCCGGAATTTTATCAATCGGCAAGTTGTAGCACTCAATAATATTGTCACGCATGATCCAACGTCTTTGCTCGTCCGTTAAATGCGCACTGTGCTTCTCAACCAGCTCTTGAGACCAGGGCCAGGTCGCATCACTGTGAGGAAAGTCATTGGCCCAAACCAGCTTCTTCGGATTCATCAGGTTGGCCACTTTGAAGGCAATCCAGTCATCCTGGAAGGTCAACCAAACGTGGTCGTTGAGGTAGTCACTGGGCATTTTTTCCAGATTCTTACCACCGCCCAGCCACAAACCATGGCGCTCGTAGGCGTGGTCCATGCGGTAGGCATAGTGGGGCAACCAACCGGCATCGGCTTCAGCGGCAATAAACTTCAACTTGGGGTGACGGTCGAAAATACCACCAAGAACAAACAAGCCCATCACGTCCTGTACACCACGAATGATGTTGAGGAAGCCATTGATCTTGTTACCACGTGCCATCAGCACTTCGTCAACCGATCCGCCTTTTGAGGTCAGGATGTGAAAAGACAGAGGCATTTCAAGCTCGGCAGCACAGGCCCAAAGGTCGTCGTACATGGGGTGATCGTAGTCTTCGTGCTGGGGGTTGCCGGGCATCATAATGCCGACAAAGCCCTTCTTCTTGGCATCTTGAATATCTTTAATCGACTGCTCGACCGACTCACAGGACGTTTGACCCAGACCAAACAAGCGGCCTTCGGGGGCATCGGAGATGTAGCTTTCCAGCCACTCGTTGTAGGCGTGCATACAGGCCGTTTTGTAGGCAAAGTCTGAGTGGTTACACAGTGCCATACCAACCGAGGGATAGATGATTTCTGAAACCACACCATCGCGATCCTGATCGGCAACACGACAGCTCGCATCCCAACCACTGCGGTGCAATGACTCAAAGGTGCAACCTTCACGGCGGCCAGCCAGATCTTCTGGGGTCAGGCCAGCTGCGGCAACCAGGCCGAGGGGGATGGTGGAATCCATGCCAGGAATAACATAAATGTCGTTTCCGGTGGCATCGCGCTCAATGGTTGGCGCTCTGTCCCTGAACTTGGGGTCAATAAAATCGGTATAACAATTAGCGGGCTCAACAATGTGAGAATCCGCAGAAATAAAACCAAAGCCTAAGCTGCTCATAGTCTCTTACTCCGCTCCATCAGTAGGATCATGAAAATTGATTGAGATAACAGCTCTACTTCAGAGCCCGCCAGTGGGCGAATTTGACGCCGAAGAGGTGAACCATCGTTACCAAAGAGGAAATAATGGTTACCAGCCGTTAACTTGGCGGTATTAAGCAGGGTGTTGACATAAATTGCAAGCGTGATTTATGTCAACACTGACTCTTTCACTATAATCAGTTCTAACGAGGCCCTAACTACTTGTTGAAATCGCTGAATCGCTTCTTCCATTTGCAGTATGACTTCAAGCATATACTCCAGCATTGGTGTGTGAATCACTTCGGGGCAAACCCCATTAACGCGGATGTTTTTGTGCCGTATTCAAGAGCGGTCGTTTTCGTTAAACCGAGCACACCGTGTTTGGCCGCTACGTAGGCACCGTCGAGACGTCCGTAGGTGGCGACCACCAATTGAGTCAGGCTTTCAACATCCGCCGCTTGAGTGACATCACAACGTACAAATACGGCTTCACAGAAAAGCCCTTTTTCAGTGTGAGAACTGCCTATAGTTCAACGCCATCGTTTATACAGGTACGATTTCGACCCTCAGCCTTGGCGCGATAGAGTGCACTATCTGCGGCATCAATAATCCCATTAACATCCGTAAAAGGTGGCAGTGCAGCCAGGCCAACACTGAAGGTGCAGGCAAACTCACCTTTTTTACAGCGATGATTTATTACTGAGAATTGCTCTCGCAGCTCGTCCATTAGTTCCTGAGCAGCCAGAAGCGAGGTATCGGGCAAAATAACAGCGAATTCCTCACCACCGTAACGGCCAACAATGTCTGAATGGCGCAAGCGCTGTACCAGCAAACGCGAAACGCTTTTAATGACTTCATCACCGACTGGATGACCAAAACGGTCATTGACCGATTTAAACTTGTCGAGATCAATCATTGCAAATGCCAGATCCGAGTCCTGCCGCAGGCTACGGCTAATTTCTGTATGAAGGCGAGCCTTGAGTGTTGCATGATTAAGCAAACCGCTCAGGGTGTCGAGCTGCATGCGTGAGCGCAATTTACGAAAGCGACGAATACGCATCTTCACGACAGCGGTCAAATGCTCTGCACCAATAGGCTTCTTTAAGAAATCATCACCACCCAGCTGTAGCGCCTCCATTTGTCGATTAATGTCATTTTCTGTCGATAAGAAAACGATGGGGATACTGATCCATTCTGCCTTTTGCCGTATCACCGCAGCCGCTTCCAGTCCGGAACACTCAGGCATATTCACATCCATCAGTATTAAATCAGGCTGAAATTCAGACACGAGGCTTATCAGGCTCGAGACCTCCTCTGCCACCAAAACCTCCAGCCCCACTGCCTGTAATATCGCGGCATAGCTCTGCGCCAATATAAGGTCATCTTCCACGATCAAGACCTTATAGGGCACCTCATCCCACCACATGCCAACGGCATCCAGGCTATCGAGTAACTCGCTAAAGTCGAGAGGCTTAGTGAGGTAGACCTGCCCTCCAGCCCGAGCAGCGGCTAGACGCGCAGCCCAGTCATCACGTGCCGAAATAAAAATGAGGGGTTTTTTGTCCTGTAATCTCGACTTGTACGCCTTAGCAAGTCTGGCCCCTGCCAACTCACCTTCGGGCAGATTGAGATCGACAACCATGGCCGCCGGAGAGTATTCAGATAAAGCCTTCTCGGCACTAAGTGCATCACAGAAAACAGCCACATCGTAGCCGTAGCGTAGCAACTGATCTTCAATTTCAGCGCCCAGGGAGGCATCATCTTCAACGATATAAACTGTTTGTCCGGGTGGCGGCACACCCCTCAAGGGCTGGACAAACTCTCTGCTCATTTCGACGCCTTCAACTAAGCCCTTATCAACTGCCAAAGACAAGTCAGTGAGAAGTGTTGAAATTAGCTGTCTGTCGCCGATAGTGAGCTGAGAGGCCGTCTCAAGTGAGAACAGCGCCGACTCCATAGCCTTGGCCACATCACTGAGCGCGGCATAGCCAAACGTACCACCCGAACCCGCCAAGTGGTGCACTCGTTTTTTTAAATCTTTAAAAGCGTCTTCAGCCCCTTGTGTAGGGAGTCCAGACTGACAAACCTGCCACTGATCTTTGAGCGAGGCCAGCTTTGCGGGTAGCTGCTCAACATAGCGGCGACGTAATACGGCTATCTTATCTAATTTTTTATCGTATTTTTTATCTGCGATTGCCACGCGCTAGCAACTCCCGAATTTGACCGGGCAGGGCCATTGGGTCAAAGGGTTTGGCAATCACCTCTAAGGCACCGAGAGCGAGGAAACCCTCCACTTCAAGCGGTTGTACCTTTGCGGTTAAAAATGCGACGGCTGCCGTAGCCAAACCCGGCAGCTTGCGCAATTCTTGCAGCGTACTGGGGCCATCCATTCCCGGCATCATCACGTCGAGCAGAATCAAGTCGGGGGAGAACGCAAGCACCTGATCGAGCGCCTCTTCCCCGCCGGCACAAAATAATAAATCAAAGCCTTCATCTTCAAGGGCGAATTCAGCCACTTCACGAATATCTGCATCATCTTCGACATACATGACTCTTGGCTTATTCTCAGTCATAGCTCGACCGCCCTGTTACTCAGCACTCGCCTGACGGTCATTAACAATTGCTCGTTACTGACCGTCGCTTTCGTTAGGGCGGCATCGACATGATCAGCGAGGTAGACATCGGGCTCTCTTCCTGAAAAAACCACAATCGGCACCTTTTCTGCCAGGGATGCGAGTAGCTCTACACCCTCACCATCGGGCAGGGTCAAATCAAGAATCACCAGGTCAAAGTCCTGCTCGTCGAGATAGGCTCTGGCACGATCGAGAGTCGTCGCGTAATAATATTCACCGACACTGGCAACCATTTCGCTAACAACCTGAATTACATCCAGATCATCTTCGACGTGGAGAATTCGATATTCCGCATCCCCCTGCAGAGCGTGAAGCAATGCCTGTGAAAGCCGGTTTTCGTCGATTGGCTTTTGTAGCCAATCAATAACCGCCAGCCCTTTACCCTTATTTTCACTGGTGCCAATATTGGCCGACACCACAATCACCGGCAGGGCACTGGTGGCGGGATCCGCCCGTAAATCCCGCAACAGACTAATGCCATCTGTATCGGGCAGGGTCAAATCGAGCAGCATTAACTGGTAGTGCTTCTCCGCCAGTAAAGCCTTTGCCGCAGCGCCGGTTGCGGCGGTGTCACTACTCAGCCCCTGCTCTTCCAGCAAGCTCGCGAGAATATAGGCTACGTCCAGATTGTCCTCGCAAATCAAAACCTGAGATTTATCGCTATTCGTTTGTGAACGGACGACATCCCGCCACTGGGGTAGGTCAAAATAGAATTGACTACCAACACTCACTTCACTGTCAAAACCGATATTGCCGCTGTGGTGTTCGACAATCGCTTTACTCACCGCCAGCCCCAGCCCAGTGCCACCTTGCTGACGGGTATCGGAGGCGTCAGCCTGAGAAAAACGGGTGAAAATTTTCGCCTGAAACGCCTCCGGTATGCCCGAGCCTTTGTCATTCACAGCAACGCGTAAACAACCATCATCAGCACTGCTAATTTCAATCGTAACGGTAGCCTCGGGAGGGGAAAATTTAATGGCATTAGAGAGTAAATTGGCAAACACCTGTAGCAGCCTATACTCATCGGCTAGCACGAAAGAGCGTTCTTCCTGCAAAGGGCGTAGCGCCAGGTGCACCCTATACTTACTGGCATAGGCTTCGTTTTCAACCAGTGCCCTCTGAGCAATGGCATTAATATCGATGACCCGCATATCAAAGCTCATCTCACCAGCTTCTATTTTTTCCAGGTCGAGAATATCGTTGATCAAAAAGGTCAAACGCTCGCTGTTGCGATTGGCCGTTTCGAGCATTTTCAGGGCTTTTGGCGACAGTGAATCGGCTTCTTTGCCCATTACAATACCCAGCGCTCCCCGTATTGAGGTCAGCGGGGTGCGCAGCTCATGGCTCACGGTGGAGATAAACTGATTCTTGAGGTTTTCAACCCTTTTGCGCTCGGTGACATCGCGCACAATGGCGGTAAACAAACGTTCACCTTCAAGGTGCAACTCGCTAACAGCAACCTCCAGAGGGAAAACCTCACCACCTTTACGCCGACCTTCAACTTCGCGGTAGGGGTTGGCCCGGTCTTCATTGGCAGCCTGCAATAATGTGTTTTCACTCAGGGGTGAGGTCAATAACTGTTGCAGAGACTGACCCAGTAACTCATCGGCGCAATAGGCAAAGATCTTTGTCACCGCTGCATTGATGGACTCAATCACACCGGCCTCATTGACGGTGATAATGCCGTCGACCACATTGTCGACAATGCAGCGCATACGCTCGGCTTTGGCTGCCAGATCGGCCTGGATTAGATGAGTGGTGATTTCATTGCCCGCCCACTCGGCGAACAACTGCACAACGGCTTTATCTCCCGGGGTATAAACCTGAACTGCTGGCTGCTCGGAAGAAAAGCATAGCGTGCCGTAGGCACGACCGCCGACCGACACCCGTGCACCGAGGTAGCAGCCCTTACTGGGCAAGAAGGTATCCGGTGAGTCGGGGGATATAAACGTACTGACATCTTCGACGGCGAGGGTTTCACCCTGCTCCCAGACACGGCCACAAAAGCCTGAATTCAAGGCGCATTTTTGCCCTTTTGCAAGAGCACTATCCGGGCTAACAACATATTCGAGCTGACAGTTTTCACCGTCAATTTGGGTAATTAGGCCAATAGGCATAGAGAATCGCTCGGTGCCTATCGCCAGGCCGGCAAGTAGTTTTTCCTCCAGGCTCAACTCACGCCGCGAGGCAAGCGCATAAAGCGCAACCACAGCTTGTGAATTTTTTTCCGTATTTTCTGTAGCTTGTTTAATGCCCTGCAGTAGATGTTCCGTATCAGACTGGTCTTTCTCTGTCTGCTTACCCATGCCAGTTGTCCACTGATCGCTTTTATTTTTATAGTTAGTGTAGCCTACAATTGATAACTTGCCATCACTCCCATGGCAGTGGCGATGACCGAATAGAACTCAGTTTTTTTCAGCACTGTAAAAGCTGACTTTGTTGCGCCCCTCGGCTTTAGCAGTATAACAAGCCTGGTCAGCCAGATTTAATAACTCTTTAGATGTAAAAGCACCGGGGTCAAAGCTCACGACACCAATACTGACGCCAAAAATAAAGTCGACTCCAGCACTGGCAAAGCGATAGCTGGCTACAAAGGCACGCAGGTTCTCACAAATCCTGCTCGCATTGGCCATATCACAGGTGGCCAAGATCAGCCCAAATTCATCACCACCAAGACGAGCCAGAATATCAGAGGTCCGTAGTAAGCCACTCAGTCCAGTGGCTATATCTTTTAAAACCTGATCCCCTGCCTGGTGGCCGGCCGTATCGTTAACGACTTTGAAATAATCGAGATCGAGAAAACACAGCACATACTGCTCATTATTGTCGGCAGGAGCACTGTTAAAACTACTCAAGCGTCGCTCGAACTCCCGACGGTTAATCAGCCCTGTCAGGGGGTCGTGCTTGGCTTCGTAGGAAAGCTTTTCAGTGATCTGGTGTTGCAGGGTCACATCGCGAATAAAAATCGCCATCCCGGGTGAACTTTGCTCACTATCGACAAAGGGCAGTAAGGTCACCTCGGCGTTGATGACTTGATCCGTTTGAGAACGCAGATAGATTTCGTGGGTTTTGTGGGGGCTATGGCCGCTGTCGATAAAGGCTTGTATATCCTGCACCAGCGACAAATTATCGATATCTTCATGGGGCAGCAGGTCAAAAATACTCCTGCCCAGGCAATCCAGTACCTCAATGCCCAACAGTTGTTCACAGGCGGGATTTGCCAATAGAACTTGCCCCTTGCTATCGATGTTAAAGACAGCGTCCTTAATCGAGTTCAAGGTCACATCGACGCGCTGCTTCTCGAGAAATAACTGCCTGGAAGTAATCGCATGCTCCTCTAGCTCCCTTTCCAGGTCGAGGGTTCTATCGGCGACCTGTTGTTCAAGGCTGTCCTGATGGTATTGTATTTCTTGCTGTGATACCTGATGTCTTCGATGGGCCTCGTTATAGGCATCAATAACAAGACCCAGTTCGTCCCTGGCTCCACCCACTGACACCGGCTGATGGGGGGATGAAGCATCTACCCGGCGGATATCACCCAGTAGCAGATTCAAGCGCCCGCCAATAAAACCCGAGTACGCCGAACGCGTGGTTATCAGCACCGCCGCGGAAAAAAGCCCGATTAAAATCAACGACATACCGAGATCAGTGATTAAAAGTGTATAGATCCGTCGCGGGCTTAACTGCAGCTCCAGCTCACCGATAACCACCGTACCCTCGGCATCGGCGTGCTGAATACTGGTCACGGTGTGAAAATGCAAATTGGCGGTCATCGTTTGATAGCCCGTGCCCCCCCGCGCCTCTACACCTGCAGAACGCCCATCTCCAGCTACTGCAGGGGTATTCATTTCCCCAAAGGCGTCGATAACCCGGCGGTGCTTATCGCGGATAACAAAGGCTTCGACATCACTATCGATCATCAACCCGGCACTAATCAGGCGCACAGTACGCAAGTTTTCCGCGTATAAAGGCTCAGACAGAAGCAGTGAATAGGTTGCTGCAAGTTCCCTAAGCTTGGCTTCCATACGGTCGCGTTGATCCAAATAACGGACACCCTCGAAACCAGCAACAATTGTCACAAACAGTAAAGTACTAACCACAATTACCCGCCGAGCGAGCTTAAAGAATATTTTATCAGTGTATTTCAAGGTGGTTAAAAACCTCTCAGGCAGAGCACTCTGCCCATTTTTTTACCTGCAAGTGACTAGGGCTTATGCTCTACGGTATGCCAAAGTCGGTCGGCAATGTTTATATTATTGTCTCGATTGAGCTGCCAGGTTTTTTGGGTGACCCGGTTCAAAAGCAAATAGAGGCGTCCTGCGACGACTTCATAGGCGCGGGGGTCGATGGGCAAGCGTTTGCCCATACTTACGCCATAGGCACAATAGCCCCCGTAGGCGGGGAGAAATTTCTGTGGATCGGATTCAAATTGCTGCGCATGGGCGGCTGAGCTAAAAAGATAGGTGGCACCCTGAAAATCCGAGGCAAAATCTACGCTTCCCGGCTCGACGCGCGCATCAAAATAGCTCACCAGGTCGTAACCCGATACGGCGATATTATCCGCGCCAATATTAAGCTGGCTCGAACTGGCAACAGATGCCAGAGAGCACAGCAATGTCAGGAGAATTGCTCTCGCAGTTGGCCTAAGAGTGCGCTCAACACAGAAGCATCTAAAACCTTGCATGGAAATACCCATCATTACCTTCTTATTTTTATAAGTTTATCCCAGCCGCCGATTCTCACCCATTCACGCCCCGCTGTAAATGTAACTACTTCCAAAAACCACTACTGAGCAAAACTACCACCATCCACTGACATAGGATGACCAGTGACAAATGAAGCCTGGTCCGAGCACAACCAGACCGCCGCCTCGGCAATTTCAGAGGGCTTACCCAGCCGCCCCACCGGCTCCATTTTGCGCATCATTTCATAGCCCTTTTCGGAGCCTTTGACGATGCGATTCAGCATGGGGGTTTCGATGGCACCGGGGCACACTGCGTTGACACGAATATCCTTTTTCGCGAACTCCAGTGCCGCCGACTTGGTCATGCCAATAACCCCGTGCTTGGCGGCCACATAGGCATTGCCCCGGGGCACACCCACTAGCCCAGCAAGTGAAGAGGTGTTGACGATCGCCCCCGGCGATCCCTGGCGCAGAAACTGTTCAATTTCATATTTCATACACCACCAGACACCCTTCAGATTAACGGCGATATTCAAGTCAAAATTTTCTTCGGTGCAGGTGATGGTTGTCGCCTGAGTGTCACCCTCTACCCCAGCGTTGTTAAAGGCGGCATCAAGCCGGCCATAGGTATCAACCGCGCCTTTAATTAATGCTTCAACCTCGGGGCCTTTAGAAACATCACATTTAATAAAGGTCGCCTCGCCACCTGCACCTTTGACCAGTGCCACAGTTTCATCACCACCGGCAACGTTGACATCAGAGACAACAACTTTTGCCCCCTCACGGGCAAAGATTAACGTGGCTTCACGGCCGATACCCGAGCCAGAACCGGTAATAACGACGACTTTATCCTGCATTTTTCCACTCATAAATCACTCCTGTTTTGTTAATGATTAAATATTGTGCTTGCCACGCTAATCGCCGCTCAGAGTCGTGTCAACAAACCTCGTCTTTGTACTCATGGGTAACAATGACAAATATTGCCATTGCCTAGCCCCCATCGCTCACGGTATCTTTCCCGTCTTACTTGCTGGTAAGCCTACCAACAGCCAAAACAACAACGGAGAAAAACTGTGAGTATTTCTGGATTAGATGACGACCTGCTGTACGAAAAGAAGGGCAAGCTAGCTTATATGACTTTCAATCGACCGTCGGAGATGAACTCAATTACCCCCAAAATGCTGGAGGATCTCGACCGTATTGCCGACGATTTTAACAATGACAATGAATTACTAGTGCTGATTGTCACCGGTGCTGGCGAGCAATCCTTCTGTGCCGGCGCCGATTTGAAAAAGACTATCACCAAGTTGACCGAGGATGCCGACAAGGGTGAGCGCTTTATGAAAGACCCGAGCAAGCGCTTCTTCCACGGTGTCTTTAAGCCTATTATCGCCGCTGTTAATGGTTTCTGTCTGGCTGGCGGTACAGAAATATTACAGGGCATGGATATTCGCGTTGCCGCAGAGCACGCCCGCTTTGGCCTGCCAGAAGTGCACTGGGGGATTATCCCCGGCGGTGGCTCCCACGTGCGATTGCCTCGCCAAATCCCCTACTGCCACGCCATGGATATTCTGCTTACCGGCCGCCAAATTACCGCTGACGAGGCACTGCAATTCGGCCTGATTAATAAAGTCGTGCCCGCCGACCAGGTGATGGCCGAGTGTGAAAAATACGCGGCAATGATTTGCGCCAACGGCCCGCTAGCGGTACAGGCCGCCAAAGAGGCCGCCATCAACACCTACAACATGGGTTGGAGTGAGGCCTTTTCAACGGAAGCTGTCATTGCAGAACGTATCTTCAAAACTGCCGATGCCGTTGAGGGACCAAAGGCCTTTGCCGAGAAGCGCGAGCCGGTTTATCACGGCAAGTAGTCGGCAAGCTTAGCCAAAACTATAGCCACGTGGAATGCGGGCAACGCAGCCAGCACCTCCACGTAAAATTATCGCCTACCCTCGGGTGGGCGATAGGGCATTAAAATCTATCTTCGAGAATAGCTATGTCAACCAAGCCTTTCGCTCTCAGCAAAAAAACCAGCATCAACTGCATCTTACTCCTGCTGCTCTCCATCACCGGCAGTAGTACTTTTGCCTCTGCTGTCTATAAGGTCGATCTGAAAAAGAAATTACACGGCAGCAAAGTCTTAACCGAAATTGACAAACTCAATGCTCCCGGCTCAATCACCATTCTTAAGCTATCAAATGTTGGCACACAAGCCGTCGGCTGCAGGGCAATTTTTGACCCCCGCATCGACCAGAAACAAACCTTTAAAAGAATATTAAAACCCAATACTGATGTGTCTATCCGCCACTCTACTTCCCGGCCCCCGAATCGAGTGAAAATTGATCTCCAATGCCGGCCCTTACAACAAAAGCCCACAGCTGACACGAAAGAGCCAGAAAAGTAATTTTATAAGCAATTATCCAAGCCTGTTTCCAAACATAAAACCAATAATCTATTGATAATACAGGGTAAAAATATGAGCACGACGACGCAAGCCATTGATCTATCAAAACTTAATTTCGACCCAGACACGCTGCGGGAAAAATACCGAAAGGAGCGAGACAAGCGAATTCGCAGGGATGGTCTCGACCAATATCAACAACCCAGCGGCGATTTTACCGGCTATGTTGACGACCCCTATGTGGAGCCCGGCTTCACCCGAGAAGCACTTACCGATGAAGTTGAAGTGGCGATTATTGGCGGCGGTTTCGGCGGACTTTTAACCGGCGCACGCCTGCGCGAAGCTGGTGTTAAAGATATTCGCATCATTGACAAGGCTGGCGACTTTGGCGGCACCTGGTACTGGAACCGCTACCCCGGTGCCCAGTGCGATGTGGAATCCTATATTTACTTTCCACTGCTCGAAGAGCTCAACTATATCCCCTCTAAAAAATATTCTTTCGCGCCAGAGATCTTGGCACACAGTAAAGCCATCGCCGATAAATACCAGCTTTACGATAACGCCTGCCTGCAAACGCAAGTCACTGAAATTCACTGGGATGAGAGCATCTCGCGCTGGATTATCGCCACTAATCACGGCGATAAAATGAAAGCCCACTATGTGGCTATGGCCAACGGTTTGTTGAGCCGACCTAAATTGCCGGGCATACCGGGCATAGACTCATTTAAAGGCCACACCTTCCACACCAGCCGTTGGGATTACACCTATACCGGTGGTAGCGCAGAGGGTGAGCTGAGCAAGCTAAAAGATAAGCGCGTGGGAATCATTGGTACCGGAGCGACGGCGGTGCAGTGTATCCCCCACCTCGGGGCAGCGGCCAAAGAGCTTTATGTTTTCCAGCGCACACCCTCCTCCATTGATGTCAGAAATAACGCCACTACCGATCAAAATTGGGCAAAAACCTTAAAACCCGGCTGGCATCAACAACGCATGGATAACTTTAATATTATCGCCACCGGCGGCCATCAGGACGAAGACCTGATTAACGATGGCTGGACAGATATTTTCCGCAAGCTACAGACCATACTTTCCGCTGCTGGCGACAGTGCGGATATGTCACCCGAGGATCAGGAGTTGGCAATGGAAATCGCCGATTTCCAGAAAATGGAGGGCATACGCGCCCGCGCTAGCAGCATTGTTAAAGATCAGGCAACAGCAGAGAAACTAAAGCCCTATTATCGGCAATTCTGTAAGCGCCCCGGTTTCCACGATGAGTACCTCGATACCTTTAACCGCGACAGCGTGACACTGGTCGATACTATGGGTCAGGGGGTTGAGCGTGTTACTGAAAAGGGCGTCATCGTCGATGGTAAAGAATATGAGCTGGACTGTTTGATTTTTGCTACCGGTTTTGAGGTCGGCACTAACTACACCAGCCAATCGGGTTATGACGTGATTGGCAAAGGTAAAACCGCTCTCAGTAAAAAATGGGCCAACAGCCTGTCTACCTTTCACGGCATGCACAGCCACGACTTCCCCAACTGCTACTTCATCGGCTTCACCCAAACAGGCTATACCGCCAACGTGCCCCACACCCTTAACGAGCAGGCAAAGCACATCGCCTACGTCATTAAATACGGCTTAGATCATAAGGCGACAAGCATAGAGGCATCAGCCGATGCAGAAGCCGAGTGGGTCGCAACCATCAATAGACTCGCCGGTATGGGTGAAAAATTCTACGCAGAATGTACACCGGGCTATTACAACAATGAGGGTAAAGGCAACGGTGGCAATGGCTTTCTCGCCGGGCAATACGGTGGTGGGCCGGTTGAGTTTTTTAAGATTCTTGACGACTGGCGCGCCGAAGGAGGTTTAGCCGGACTTGAAATCAGCTAACAGTTTCGTGCCATCAATTCAAAAAAAACGGGGCATCTAGCCCCGTTTTTTTATGCAGCTTTTTTGCTCAGGTAGATGGAATCAGCTTTTCAACGGCCTTTTCTGTCGATAAATAGACTCGCTCTTCACCGAGTCGCTCATAGAGCTTCGTACCGCAGAGCCTGTCCAGCACCGGCCCTTTGACTTCGGCCAGATGCAAACGCACCCCGGATGACGATAGTTCTTCCTCGATGGTCTCCAGCATTTCAAGACCGCTCGTATCGACATAGGCAACACCGGAGAAAATCAACACCACATCGGTAATCGTGCTATCGAGCGCCAGGTTGTGCAGGTCTGTTTCCACACGCGGTGTATTGGCAAAATAGATATTTTCATCAATTCTGACCAGTAACAATTGCGGCCACGTTTCCACCTTGTGGCGATGAATATTGCGATAGTGCTCAGTACCCGCAACGCGGCCAACCACGGCAATATGAGGCCTGCTGGTGCGGTACAAAAAGAGTACCAGGGCAAGACCAACCCCGAGCATCAAACCGTGCTCGATACCCAAGGCCAGCACCCCTACTAGTGTCACTCCCTGGGCTATACCGTCGCCCTTGTCATAGGACCAGGTGTGCTTTAAGCCTTTAATATCAATCAGCTGCCACACCGCCACCACGATAATTGCCGAGAGCACGGCTTTGGGTAGATTCTCCAGCAGATCCGTAAACAGAAAGGCGGCTAATCCAACCAATGAGGCCGTAACAATCGCCGCCAACTGAGTGCGTGCCCCGGCATCAAAATTAACCATTGAGCGGGAAAACCCGCCGGCAACAGGCATCGTGCCCGCACAGGCCGCCGCCACATTAGCCAGACCGAGAGCTCTAAACTCCTGATCGGGGTCTATTTTCTGGCGACGCCGAAAGGCCAGCACCTTGGCTACAGAAATACTTTCGACATAGGCAATAACGGCAATCATGCCCGCCGCCGGGAGCAGCTCTGTCCAACCCTGCGCCTTCATGAAATCGAGGCTTGGCATTGGTAGGCCCTGGGGTACCAGGCCAACCACCGCGATATCGAAACGCACATGGGCATCCATCAAGCCGGCAATTAATATCGCGCCAATAACCACAAACAGGGGGGCCGTTCGCCCGAGTATCACAGCACTTTGCTGCTTCATGCCCGACTTCGTCAGTAGTACCACCAAAGGCTGGCGAGCAAGAATAAGCAGCACGACGGCGGTACTACCGAATATCGCCGCCGCTAAATTATAGGTGTGGATATTGTCGGCCAGCGTTTGCAGCAATAGGGCAAAGCTAACCCCCTTGGGCACACTAATGCCCGTTAACGCTGCCAGCTGAGTGCCAACAATGAAAATAGCTGCACCCGTGGTAAAACCCGTTAGTACCGGGTGGCTAATAAAATTAGTCAGCCAGCCTAATCGAAGAAACCCCATCCCCAGCATAATAAAGCCAGTGAGGGCGGAAAGAATTAAAGCACCAGTCAGATATTTATCGGGGTCTCCGCCCGCATAAGGTACTAACGCAGCGGCAACCATCACGGCCGCCACCGCCACTGGACCCACAGCCAGCGCCCTACTGGTGCCGGTAAATGCATAAATAATCGGTGGTAGCACACTGGCATACAAACCCACTTCGGGTGGTAAGCCAGCCAGCAAGCTATAGGCCAGAGCCTGGGGAATTAAGAGAATGGCGGTAATCGTACCGGCGAGAAGATCCTGACTAAACTCAGTTTTGTCCGCCTGCCTAATATCGCCGAGCAGGGGGAAAAAACGCGCGTAGGCTGGCTTGTTGGTAGAACGCTTTTGATTCATGCCAAAAAACCCCAGTGGTTTATATTAGCGTCTTATTATATATAACTCTAAGCACTATAGCTATTCGATTGCATTATATACGAGATACCTAGCCAAACCTTCTGCATACTCTACCCCATGTTTTGACAGACAAGCCTTCACTCAGAACGATATGATAACTGTCTTGATAGATCTGAGAGTAAGAACACGCTAATGACTGATCTCGCTAATATTGTTGCCGATCTTCGTGCCGAAGGCGATAAACTCTACCAATTCCTGCTGACACTGGACGAGGCCGACTGGTCTCGCACCACCGCCTTCAAATCCTGGACAGTCAATGATGTGGTCGCCCACCTCTACTTTGGCGACTACCTGGGTGTTACCTCTCATAAAGACGGGCAAGCTTTCAAAAGCTTTATGGCTGAAGTACAGGGTTCGAGGCTAACACTGGCAGAATTCACCCGCCAGTGGCTCGACAACCTGAGCGGAAGTGAAATGCTCGAACTGTGGCGAGGACTGTTTCTAGAAATGTGCGATCGCTTTGCCGCGAGTGATCCAAAGTTACGACTGACCTGGGCTGGCCCCGACATGGGCATACAGATGTTTGCTACAGCTCGTTTAATGGAAACCTGGGCTCACAGCTGGGCGATTTACGACCTGCTTGGGGCACAAAACATACAAAGTGACCGCATTAAACACATTGCCACCATTGGTGTAAAAACCTACCAGTGGACTTTCGTCAATCGCGGTTTAACCCCACCCGGACCGCCCCCTCATATCAGCTTGCAAGCGCCCTCGGGCGAACTCTGGGAATGGAATACAGAACAGGAAGACAACAAGATCAGCGGTGAGGCTATGGAGTTTTGTCAGGTTGTGACCCAGGTGAGGAACATTGCAGACACTAAACTAATGCTTGCTGGAGAACCCGCAAAACAGTGGATGGAGATTGCTCAGTGTTTTGCCGGGCCAGCGGAAGAACCACCAAAAAAAGGGCTTAGAAAGCCCTTAAAAGAAACGTTACCAAAATAGGTTCATCGAGTCAGTCTAAAATTGACTGCTCAGTAAAAAGACCTCATAAGTAGCGACGGTAAGACACCGCCGCTAACACTAACTATTTGTCACCCTGGTAGGCATTCGATGAGCACCCAAGGCAACGGACAAACGTTGCCTTGGCAGGCCCAATCACCAAAGCTTCAGTCGACTCTTCAACATTGCCACCCAGCACAGAAAAAGGCAGGGCAACTAGCCAAATAGCGGAGCCGACAATAGTCGTTGCCAGTAGTACCGGCCGCCCAATGAGTAGATCCGCCGCCATATCTATGCCACTGGGCCCATGCGGGTTCGATTCATAGCTCCAGGCTGGCTGACAAATAAGCAGGGCTGCTGTTATTGCCAGGGCACGCAATACCTTCATATTTTTAATCGTTTCGAGTGTCACAATCAGCTCCTCCAGGGGCTTGCACGCGGGTAAAACCTGCCTGCTAATATTAGTCCATTATCAAACGTTATTCGAATCCGGCTGAGCTAACAGCTGAAGACTAAAGTCAATCGAGCACCAGTATAGAGCCAGCCCCTGTAAAAACAAACAGCGCCAACACTGCCCTGTGACGAAGATCAACTTAGCATAAACTGACAAAAGCTCTCGCTGAAACGGAACCAGGCACATATCTCAGTTGACGTGTACGTCAATAAGAGACACCCTTGTGTAATGATGACACTTGATGAGATTCGCGGCGCCCTGGATGCTCGCCAGCATAAACCCGCCAAATTTAAAGCCACCTCAAGACAAGCCTCAGTGGCCATGATTCTCTCTGGTAGAGAGAAGGATCTGGAGGTTTGTTTTATTCGCCGCGCCGAGCGTGTTGGCGACCCCTGGTCGGGGCAAGTAGCCTTTCCCGGTGGCAAAGCTGACAGTAGCGATAGAGATGCGCACTCTGTCGCCGAACGAGAAACCCATGAAGAAGTAGGCCTTAAACTTACCGCCAGCCATCGAGTAGGGCCGCTACCCACGCGCCAGGTTGCCACTCGGAATTTAGTGTTATCGCCCTTTATTTACCACATTGGTACTGATGAGAAAGCGACTGTCTTTGCTCGCGAACCGGACGAGGTCGCCCATGTCTTCTGGGTGCCCATGCGCCACCTGTTCAAACAAAGCTCTGCAACGGAACTTGAATACCCCATGGCTGGCTCGGGAATGACTTACCCCGGCATTCGCTATGAAGAGGATGTCATCTGGGGTTTAACTCTCAACGTATTGGATAGCTTTGCTCAGATTATGCAACGCCAACTGCCTGTTTAAGGGCGCGGTAATAGACAAATAACAACTATAAAAAAGGCCGCAATTGCGGCCTTTTTTATAGTGTAACCCAAATTAAGTATGGGCTATCTTTTGTTTTAAGCCGTTTCTAGCTTAAAACCCTCATAACCTTTCCCGACTACCTCTTCACACTCTTCGCGGTAAGTCTTGGTGCCCGCCAGATAAGGCATAAAGCCCCGTGGCTTACCTTCAACGTTAGTACCGAGATACCATGAATTACAAGTTGGTGCCGTCATCATGGAGCCTTCGGCCGCCTTGTTAACATGCTCAACCCAGGCATCCTGTGCTGCAAGCTCAGGCTCAATCGTTTTGACATTGTTTTCCTGTAAATAGGCAATGCAGTTATCAATCCACTCTACGTGTTGCTCAATAGAGTGCAGTACATTACTGACTACTGAGGGGCTACCCGGGCCAGTAACAGTGAAGAAATTGGGGAAACCAACACTCTGTAAACCCATGTACATACGTGGACCATCTTTCCACTGATCAGCCAATAGCTGATTTTCACGACCGCGAATATTCAAGCGCTTGATGGTGCCGGTCATGGCGTCAAAGCCGGTGGCATAAACCAGCACATCAAACTCATATTCCGCATCGGTGGTGCGCAGGCCAGTAGGTGTCACCTCTTCAACAGATGTTTCACGCAGGTCGACGATGGAGACATTGTCTCGCTTAAAAGCGGCGTAGTACTCGGTATCAATAACCGGGCGCTTACAGTGCAGAGGATAGTTTTTCGGTGACAGGGCATCGGCTTTTTGAGCGTCGCCGAGGTAGTCCTGCAAGAACTCACGATAAAGTTCACAGGCGATCTCATTAGCTTCGGCATTATAGTAGGTGTCAACATACAGGGTCAGCACGTTAATACCAAAATCTTCGATTTCCTGCTTGCGCTGCTCAGGCGTGATATCCATGATTTTTTTGCTGGGCTTGGGCGTCGGTGCTGCATTTGGATCTTTCGGCTTTTTCGGGCCTCGGTAGTTACAAATACCCATTTCATTATTGCGCTGCTGCTCGCGAATATCGCCGTAGTCAGCCTTGGCCTGGGCCAGGAAATCGGGATTCATTGGCGCGTTTTTAGCCGGGAAGGTGTAAATCGGGCTACGCTGGAAAGCAATAAGCTCTTTGGCCTGCTTGGCGATCTGAGGAATAGCCTGTACACCGGAAGAACCACAGCCAATAATCGCGACGCGCTTACCGGTTAGATCAACGCCCTCTCGTGGCCATTGCGCCGTGTGGTAAATATCACCCGCGAAAGAATCAGCGTTTTTAAAGCCCGGGTAGTTGGGCTCATTCAAACAGCCGGTCGCCATAATGCAGTATTTGGCCTTGTAAACATCGCCCTGATCGGTGGTGACAGTCCAGATGTTTTCCGCTGCGTCGTAAATAGCGTCGGTAACCTTGGTATTAAATTTAATGTCCTTACGCAGGTCAAAGCGATCTGCCGTATGGTTCAGGTATTTTTCAATTTCAGGCTGGCCGGCCATGACTTCCGTCCAGTCCCAGTCCTGTTCAAGTTCTTTCGAGAAAGAATAAGAGTACTCAATAATCGGCAAATCTGCACGGCATCCCGGGTAGCGGTTCCAATACCATGCACCACCAACACCAGAACCAGCTTCGATGGTCTGGATTTTCATGCCTCTGTCATTCAAACGCTTGGTCATATACAGCCCGGCCATACCCGAACCGACAATAACGGCATCGAGTTCTATCGCTTGTGTATCACTCATAATACTCCCTCATAATTCAATGGATGGATGTGGAAAAAAAAACAGTATCTGCTATCGCAGACACCGGAAAAATTCATAAGTAATTTAACGCTATCCCTTATCTCCGCAACTTATATCCCTCGGATACAAGAAAGCCGCGAAGTGTAGCGAGCTTTACACACTCAACGTATGATCGAGCGCAAACAAGCCTACAACTGACGGAAAACGGCGCTCAGTATAGAAGACCTTGGCTGAAAACCCAATATATACGGCGCCTCACCTTTATAACCGACCAAGGACAGGTCAATCTGTCGCCTAATGACACTCTCGATTCCTGATCTAAAGGGTAAAACCTATCGTACGCGCACAAAAAAGCCAGTATCTAGAGATGCTGGCTTTTTTGTAGTCCGTCGAACTAATATTTACAAGTTAGACAATACATTCTCGGCAGAGCTAACTTCGAAGGCTCCACCCTCTTCTATAAATGCCTGAGTCACTACGTTGTCGTCAATCACCAGAGCAAAACGGCTGCTGCGCACACCGAGCCCGCGATCTGACAAGTCCAGCTCAAGACCTAGCGCCTTACTATAGACGCCACTGCCATCGGCCAGCATCGCAACTTTACCTTCAGCAGAGTTCTGCTTGCCCCAGGCATCCATAACAAAAACATCGTTCACCGCCATGCAAGCGATAAGGTCAACGCCCTTGGCTTGCAGCGCGCCGGACTGTTCGATAAAGCCCGGCAGATGGTCTTTGGAGCAAGTTGGCGTGAAGGCACCAGGAACCGAAAACAGAACAACTTTTTTGCCACCAAAAAGATCTTCTACGCTGTCAGAGCCGGGGCCATCGGCATTCATTACAGTAAAGCGGCCTGCGGGTAATTTATCACCTACTTGAATTGCCATCGTTCTCTCCTTTTAATCTATTTTTCTAAGTTGTTTAATCTTCTACCGACAGATTATGGCATTGCCCCTCACCAGAGTCACTGATAATTACTATCATTAAAGCCCCTCCTTTTAAGGAGGCCAAAGCGAGTAGACTTAAAGACAGATACGTATAACACCTTACGCACGCCAACCCGACTAAGCCCTCATGACCGACACAAAACTACAACGACAATTCGCGAGCTTTATCGAGAAAAACAAGCTCCCCGCTACCTTCGTCGACACCATTAGTGAGCACTACCTGCCCCTCGCCCAATGGATAAACCAGCAGCGCCCGCAAACTCGCACCTGGATGATTGGCCTTAACGGCGCTCAGGGCACCGGCAAGTCGACATTAAGTGCTGTACTGAAAATCATTCTCGAAGAAAATTACAACTGCAATACCGCCATTATTTCTCTCGACGATCTTTACTTACCTCGAGCAAGTCGAAAGGTGTTGGCACAAACTATCCACCCCCTACTGCAAACTCGTGGCGTACCCGGCACTCACGACACCCAGCTTGGCATACAGCTTTTGCATCAATTAAGCCATTTGAAAGCAGGGCAAACGCTGTTACTGCCGCGCTTTGACAAAGCCCGCGATGAGCCCATGGCAGAAGACGAACGGGAGGCTTTTACCGGCCCTGCCAATATTGTCATTTTCGAAGGCTGGTGTATGGGCTCATCGCCCGAGGCGGAAGACGCTCTCGCCCAGCCGATCAACGAGCTGGAAGCTCAGAAGGACAAAAACGGACTGTGGAGACACTATGTTAACGATAAATTGCAAACCAGCTATCGAGAACTCTTTGCCTGCAATGACCTACTCATTATGCTGAAGGCACCCAATTTTGAGAGTATTCACCGCTGGCGCTGGCAACAGGAACAAAAACTGGCTGCCACCATGACTGCCGACAACGCCTTAAAAAAAGACTCTCAGCTTATGGACGAAGCGGGCATTACCCGCTTTATCCAGCACTATGAGCGACTCACGCGCCATAACCTGGCACAGCTCCCGGACCAGGCCGATATCTTGCTAGCGCTGAACGAAGACCACAATATTATGAATGTGCGCTACAAGGCGCCCTTATATAAGACGCCTCTAACTGACAGCGAGCAGGGTTGATAATGGCAAGACCTTTGACACCAACAAGCTATGCAGCCACCCCCAATCTGTTAATTTTTACCGACCTGGACGGCACCCTGCTCGATCACCACGATTACAATTTCGCTCCAGCTGTGGCGACAATAAAATTAATCAACAAACTGAGTGTCGTCTGGATATTCAACACCAGTAAAACACTGGCCGAACTACTTACCTTGCGTGAGACCCTAAGCAACCAGCACCCGATGATTGTCGAAAACGGTGGAGGCATAGCGATACCTGCCGACTACCCTTTGGCCCTGCCGTCTCCGCTAAAGCGAGCTCCAGGCAAATCAACGAGTGATCTTGCCCACCAGGGTTTCCAGCTAATAACGATGGGGGAGCGGCGCGAACACATACTCGACATACTTAAACCTTTGCGTGCTAAATTTTCTTTTACCGGCTTTAACGACATGTCTGTTGCTGAACTTATTGAGCTCACGGGTCTGTCAACAGCGCAGGCAAAACAGGCCTTGCAGCGCGATTTTTCCGAACCCATAATCTGGCAGGATAGCGAGGAAAAATTCGAACAGTTTCACCAACTTGTCATCGAGCATTCTCTACACTTGCTGAGGGGTGGGCGTTTTATTCATGTCATTGGCAATAGCGATAAAGGCATAGCCATGCGCTGGCTGGCGACGCTCTATCGTCAGACAAGGCCCGGAATTAAAACCGTGGCACTGGGTGATGGTGAAAACGATATCGCCATGCTGGAAGAGGCTGACATCCCGGTGATTATCCGCTCACCAGTGCATAGCCCTCCCCCCGTACAACGTAAAAACACAGTACTGACTCAGGACTATGGGCCGAATGGCTGGAATCAGGCTTTGCAAGCCTTGTTAAAAAAATTTAATCATTAAATGGGTACAATTGTTGAATGAATGCATCGAAACCAGCTCGGCTTATTCGGCCTAAAACGCCAACCGCCCATCTGACACAGGCCTCAAGCGTAATTATCAAACCCAACTTTCTGGCGTAATTTTCTAACGCAACTTATAAGGACATGAGCAATGAGTGATTTTTACCAAAATGGCATCATCACAACACTGCATAATCTAGCGCACAGACCAGTGGACGAGCTCGAAAAAGAATTACTGTCTTTTGCAAAAACCCGGCCTATGTCACTGGTACTACCCTCGCTCTTTTCAGAATTAGAAGGCCTTGCCCTACCTAAAATCATTGATGATCTAGCCCAGGTTCCCTATCTGGAAGAGATCATTATTGGCCTCGACCGCGCCAATGAAGAACAATACCGGCACGCCCTGTCCTTCTTTTCTCGCCTGCCCCAACGTGTCAGAGTGCTGTGGAACGACGGCCCTCGCCTGCAGGCCATCAACGCCCTTCTCGACGAACACTGCCTCGCTCCACGGGAAATGGGCAAGGGTCGTAATGTCTGGTTTTGCCTGGGTTATATGCTCTCGTCGGGACGCGGCAAGGCTGTAGCACTGCACGACTGCGATATTCTCACCTATGACAGAGCCCTCCTCGCCCGGTTGATCTACCCGGTCGCCAACCCGAGTTTTAACTATGAGTTCTGCAAGGGCTATTACGCCCGCACAGCAGAAGGCCGCATTAATGGCCGGGTGAGCCGACTGTTGGTTACGCCACTGATTCGCGCCTTGAAAAAGGTCCTCGGGCCATCGGAATACCTCGACTATATCGACAGCTTCCGCTATCCACTGGCCGGCGAATTTTCAATGCGCAAAGATGTCATCAATGACATTCGCATTCCCAGTGATTGGGGGCTGGAAATCGGCGTACTGTCAGAAATGAAGCGCAACTACGCCACCAACCGTATCTGCCAGGTCGATATTGCCGACAGCTACGACCATAAGCACCAAAGTATGTCCGTGGACGATGACCAACAAGGTTTGTCGAAAATGTCGGTGGACATCAGTAAAGCCCTGTTTCGCAAACTCGCTACCGTTGGCCATGTGTTTACTGTAGAAACCTTCCGCTCGATTAAAGCCAGCTACTTTAGAATTGCCCTGGATTTTGTTGAGACCTACCGTAATGATGCAATCATTAACGGTCTCACACTCGACATTCACGAAGAGGAAAGCGCGGTCGAATTATTTGCTGAAAACATTATAAAAGCGGGCAATCGCTTTCTGGAAAAACCCATGGAAACGCCTTTTATACCCACCTGGAACCGGGTAATGAGTGCCATTCCCGATATTTTGCCTCAGCTGAACGACGCCGTAGAAGCAGACCTAGAAGAATTTTCAGGAAAATCGTAAACCATGATCGCACCACCCCTGCTGAGTGAACTGCATTTTCGCATTGAAGCCCACCTCGCCTATCTCTACCCGGAAGCTGATACCCCTCGGCTCGCTGATCAGATCATCGAGATTATGGATTTTGAAAACCATTATCACGAGGCGAGCCAGCTGCAAAACCATTGGGATCAAAATGACATTGCCGTCATCACCTATGGCAACACAGTAAAAAACTCCGGCGAGGTGCCGCTCAAAACCCTGAGCAACTTTTTACACAACTATCTGAGCGAGCTAATTTCCATTGTTCATATTCTGCCCTTCTACCCTTTTAGCTCGGATGATGGCTTTTCCGTTGTTGACTATAGCGCCGTCAATACCGAACTTGGCATCTGGGAGGATATCCAGGCACTGACTGACAAATTCAAACTAATGGCCGACCTGGTCATTAATCACTGCTCCGCTGAAAGCGAATGGTTCAAGAATTTTCTTGGCGACCAGTCACCCGGCAAGGATTATTTTTTTACCGCCAAACCCGATGATGATGTCACCGCCGTCGTGCGCCCCCGCACCAGCCCATTGCTCAACGAGGTCGACACCGCCAGCGGCAAAAAGCATGTCTGGTGTACCTTCAGCCCCGATCAAGTTGACCTCAACTTCAAAAACCCAGACGTTTTGCTGGAGTTTGTGCGCATCATCGCCCTCTATTTACGCTGGGGCGTCGAAGTCTTCCGCCTCGACGCCATCGCCTTCCTCTGGAAAGTCATCGGCAGCGATTGCCTCAACCTGCCACAAACCCATGAGGTGGTGCGGCTGTTGCGCACCCTCGTTGAACACAGCAAGCCCGGCGCTTTGTTGATTACTGAAACCAATATTCCCAATCAGGAGAACCTGTCCTATTTCGGTAACGCCAACGAAGCCCACGTTATTTATAATTTTTCGCTGCCTCCGCTTTTGGTAAACACTCTGATCACCGGCGACTGCCACTACCTGCGCACGTGGATGATGAGCAACCCCCCGGCGCGCAATGGCACGACTTACCTTAACTTCATCGCTTCCCACGATGGGCTAGGGTTGCGCCCCGCCGAAGGCCTGCTAACTACGGAAGAAATACAAAGCCTTGCCGATACCCTCGCTGAATTCGGCGGCCGCATCTCCTGGCGGGCACTAAATCATGGTTCTAATATCAGCAGACCCTATGAAATCAATATCAGCCTTTACGATGCATTGAAGGGAACAAGCCGGGGCCCCGACCAATATAATCACGCCCGCTTTGTCTGCGCCCACGCCATTATGCTGGCGCTGGAAGGCATTCCGGCTTTTTACTTCCATAGCCTCTTTGCCACCCACAACGATGAGAAACGTCTGGCTAAAACCGGACAAAACCGTTCAATTAATAGACACCGCTGGGAGCTAACCGCCCTAGAAGAAGCCCTGAGTAACGGGAGTGAGCATCAGCTGGCCTTCGAAGCCCTCAGCCATTTAATTCTTATCCGCAAAAACAACCCAGCGTTTCACCCCAACGCCACGCAATTTACCTTGCACATGCCGACCTCTGGTCACCTCAACCATATTTTCGCCTTCTGGCGACAAAGCATGGACAGAGAGCAGAGTATTTTTTGCATTAATAACATTACCAATACGCCGCAGAGTATTTCTCTGGCCGACCTCAACCTGGTCATTCTCGACGAATGGCAGGATCTACTTAGCGGAGAAAGCTACAACGATCACAAAGCCAGTGTTGAACTGGCACCCTATCAGAGCCTTTGGCTATCGAATAAAGTTTATTAGGGCTGTATTCATTTGAAGTAAAAAAGGCCGAGAGACTTTTAGTAATTTGCCACTAAAAGCATCTCGACCTTTACACTAACATCGCATTCACATCGCACTAACTTCAAAAACGCATTACAAAACGAGCGCTTAAACCGCTCCGATTTTAATGCCGCTTAATCACGACTATTTATAAGCTACGCCAATGCTACCAATGGTTTCGCGGGTGATGATGGTTTTCATGATTTGCGCGGTGCCGTCACCAATTTGCAGACCCATGACATCAATCATGCGCTGCATATGCGGCATCTCGTGGCCCCAGCCATAGTGGCCATGCTGAACAAGACATGCGTGAATAATATCTGTCCCCCATTTCGGGGCCATCCATTTCACCATCGCGGCTTCCTTGGTGTGGGGCAGATTTTGGTCACGCAAGGCAAGGCCTTGATAGCAAAGCGCCCGCACTGCGGCCAGACGACTCTCGTGCTCGGCCAGTGGGAAAGTAGTGCCCTGGAATTTGGCCAGAGGTTTACCGAAGGCTTCACGCTCTTGAATGTACTGCCAGGTTTCATCAACCGAGGCTTGAGCACAGGCGAGACACTGCAGGGCAATGAGAAAACGGCTGAGGTCAAAACCGGCCATCACTTTGGTAAAACCTTCGCCTTCATTACCGAGCAGAGCCGATTCAGGAATTTCCACATCATCGAAAAAGACCGAGCCACGGCCAACAGTCGACGAGCCAACGTCGTCAAAGCGAGTACAGGTTACGCCGGGTAAGTCGAGGGGCACTAAAAAGGCTGACACACCGTGGGCACCGGGAGTATCTTGATCGGTGCGCGCAAACAGCAAAGACATCTCCGCCTGAGCACCATAACTAATCGACGTTTTTTCACCATTGAGAATGTATTTATCGCCCTTCTTCGTCGCTTTTAAAATAAGATTCGCCGCATCGGAACCACCGCGGGGCTCGGTCAAACCGAGCTGAACGATTAGCTCTCCCGCTGCCATTTTCGGCAGCACCTCTTCCTTCGTTTCTGCACTACCGTATTTTTCAATCACGCAACCAATGAGAGGCGTGGTCATGCAGATATAGCTCAAGTTAATATCGGCATAGGCAATGGCTTCACAAATCACACCTTGCACCATGCTGCTAGCACCAATGCCGCCATTTTCTTCAGCAAAGATCGGCGCAATCAAACCCAGCTGCCCCATTTGGCGTAGCAGCCCCCGGTCGAGGGTTTCATCTTTCGAACGCCCCATATAACCTTCGGCCAGCTGTTCGCGGGCAAAACGCTCGGCAGTATCTTTAATAAAATTTTCTTCTTCACTTAACCACGGCAGGGTCATAATTATCCTCGTCTATTCACTATCAATAACACCCGCTGCTGTGCGGGCCGAAACTACTTCTTGTTTGTTTACATAAAAACTAAAACTTCCTAACGACGGCTAAAACTTTTTGCCATTTCTCGCAACTGGAATTTTTGAATTTTCCCACTGGCAGTTCGGGGCATATCGCTTATTATTTCGAGATGTTCGGGCAAATAATTTTTGGCCAGTTGGTTTTCCAGCAGATAATCAATCATATCTTGAAAGCTAAAACTGACACCCGGGGTTAAGGTTACAAAGCAGCAACCCAGCTCACCCAGGCGCTCATCGGGCATGGCAACCACAGCGCAATCGATAACATCTGGGTGTTTGTAGAGAATATTTTCAACTTCTACCACGGGGATATTTTCGCCACCACGAATAATAATATCTTTGGAGCGGCCGGTGATACGAATATAGCCATCTGCATCCATTCGCGCCAAATCGCCGGTATCAAAAAAACCATCTTCATCAACGTCGTAGGCTTCGGGACGTTTTAAATAGCCAATAAAAGTCGAAGCGCTTTTCTCGACTAAACGGCCTTCTTCACCCTGTGGCAAAGTCTGTCCGTATTCATCAATGATTTTCACCTCACAACCCGGCAAGGCAACTCCATCGCTACCAAAGATTTTTTCGGGTGAATCATTCAATTTCGTTGCAGTCACCACACCACATTCGCTCATACCCCAAATAGCCATCAGCTTAATAGAAAGTGCCTTTGTCGCTTTTTCTGCCAGTGCACTAGGAATCGGGGCTCCACCACAGACAAACAGACGGAATCGATCGGAGTTACAGCTGTCCATTTGCTCCGAATTGCTTAAATCCGCCAAAAATGGCGTAGCGCCCATGGCAAAAGAGGCTCGCTCTTCCGCCATTAACTCCCAGGCGGTGTTGACGTTCCAGACGTCGAGAAGAATCATCTTGGTTTTCAGTGTCAATGGCATCCACATGCCATACATAAACCCGGTTAAATGCGCGAGTGGTGAGCCCATAAAAACATCGTCATCCTGGGTCAACTCACAGTTCTCGATCATGCTGTGCACACTAAACATAAAGGTATTAGCACAATGCATAACGCCCTTGGGCATGCCGGTGGTGCCCGAGGTGTAGAGCATTAAAACCACATCATTTGGGTCTAGTTGACGCGCCTTAAATAAACTGACGCTATCGGTCGTCAAACCATGGTTAAGCAAAGCGTTCTCGAAACCATTGTAGGCATCACTACCAACGACAAACAAATGCTCTAGCTTAGGCAGCTTGTCGCGCATGCCGTCAATCATCCGCTCATGATCAAAACCGCGAAAACTTTTAGGCACAATTAATACTTTTGACTCAGCAAAATCGACCATAAAGGACAATTCATGCTCGCGAAAGATGGGCATTAAAGGGTTGCTCACCGCGCCGATACGCAGACAAGCTAGGTTGATGGCGACAAACTCCCACCAATTAGGTAGCTGGAATGACACAATATCCTGCCTCTCAACACCATAATGGGCCAGAGCCACTGCCACACGCTCTGCTCTTTGATTGAGCTCGCGGTAGGTCATCAGAATTTTTTCGCCCGTTTCTGTACGGTAGTCGACGATGGCGATATCGTCGGGACAGGATACAAGAGCCGCATCGAAAGCATCTAGCATATTCCCTTCTCGCCACAAGCCTTCTGCTCGCATGCTATCAATTCGATCCTGAGAAATAATGGGGTCGACTATCATTTTCTTCTCCAATACGTTACATGCTTTGTTTTACTGAGTAGGACCTACTATTTTAGAAAGTGCTCTCTGTAGTATTTAAGCTCGGCTATAGAATCGAGAATATCATCCATTGCTAAATGGCTGGCCTTCTTTTTAAAGCCTTTTAATAGCTCGGGGCGCCAGCGCCGGGCGAGTTCTTTGATACTACTGACGTCTAGATTTCGGTAGTGAAAATAGTCTTCCAGCAGTGGCATTTCCCGCGCCATAAAGCGACGGTCCTGGCAGATGGAATTGCCGCTCATAGGCGACTTACCGGCACCGACCCAGTCGCGAAGAAATTCAAGCGTTTGCTGCTGTGCATCTGCTGCACTTAAGCGGCTATTGGCTACCCGCTCAATCAAACCGGACTGGCCGTGTTGACGCGTATTCCACTCATCCATTGCGCCAATCACATCGTCGGGCTGGTGGATGGCCAGTATCGGCCCCTTCGCCAGGGTATTGAGTTCGGAGTCCGTTACCAATGTGGCAATCTCGATGATGTGGTCGTTGTCGGTGTCGAGACCTGTCATTTCCAGATCAATCCAGATTAAATTAAGATCGTTCATTTTCTTCCTTTTGCTGATTTTCACGGGCTTTGTCGATAATATTTTCCAGCGATTTAATGCGCTCGCCAGCCTCTAGAATACGGAGTTTAATCTGTGCCTGTCGCGCTTTATCCGCCTCTTCCAGTGACGACGTGTCTTCGTCAATCGTCGCCTTCAGTCTAGCAACATCGTCGAGCAGGGCACGAATTTTTACCACCTTTTCTGCCTTATCAAAAATCTTTGTCTCGGGGGATAGTTCGCTGTCATCTTTGACATTGGCGTACTGCGGTGCGGCACTAAAGACTTGTTCGGCTGGCAACTGCCTTTGATTCATGAAATTTGGTGACACGATTTCTATACCAGCCGCGTGTAGCTGGTCAAGCACGGCTTTCTTCAGACGAGTACGCTGGGTTAAGAGCTGATTAATGTCGCTACAAATCCCCCCCGTTTTATAGACAATGGAAAAGTCACCCAGTGTCAGAATTTGCACGAAGGGTTCATCCAGCCCCGCCTCCTGAGTTGCCAGTTTTAACAAGGGTTCAACTTTGTGCCAGGCCACGTCGTAACCGAGGGAGACTTCACAGGAGGTGAAGGTACCGGACGAGCGCACCACGGTCAGAGGATTGGTGGCCAGGTAAAGGTTGGGCAAGGTTATCAGATCTCGCTCCTGGGACTGGATTTCAGTGTGGAACAGGCCGCTTACCGTAACGCGCCCAAAATGCTCACCGACACGAACAAAATCACCGTGTCTAAAGCTTTTTACCGAGCGCAGCATAAACCCTGCCATGGCGTTGGACACAAAGGTGGTCGAAGACAGGGCAAAAATACCGGTAAAGACCAGGCCCAGCAGACTCAGCAAATCACTCTTTGTCGCCTCACCAACGGGTAGTGCGAGGACCACCAAAATCACAGTAACGAGGGTAAGGCTCAATAAAACAAGCTGCCCTCTGATGGACGACACACCTCCACCTTTACGTCGAATCAACAACCAATGCGTCAACCACAAAATGAAAGCGCATGTAGCGAACATTGCCAACGGCGGCAGATAAAGCCGAAATGAGTCTAAATCAAGTCCAAACAAGAGCCGGGCGCCTCCATATCATCGTCCAACATTATGCTATATGCTTGGCCGCACTGACAGCACCGGGAATTGGGAGGGCATGGCAAAACGTAAAATCACAGACCAGCAGCAACGCCGTATTCGTCGTAAACAGTCGAGCAGTATCGATAGCGCCGGTAATCGCCAGCGCGGAGAAAAACTCCTGCAATCGGGCGAACTTGGCCCCGAACAGACAGGTCTTGTCAGTACGCGCTACAGCAATCAGGTCGATGTCGTCACCTCTGCCACATCAGCCCCAGAGCGCTGCTATTTGCGCTCCAACTTAGAGTCGGTTGTTACCGGCGATAATATTATTTGGCGTCCCGGCAAGCCCTATGGTGTAGTTTGCGCCGTACAGCCGCGCAAGACGCAGCTTGATCGTCCCGATAGCCGTGGCAAACTACGACCCGTGGCATCCAATATTGACCTTATTGTTGTAGTTATCGCCCCTGAACCCAGGCCTCATGCCAACTTGATTGACCGCTACCTCGTCGCTATTGAGCACCGAGGCATAAAGCCCCTATTGCTGTTTAATAAAATCGACCTCGCTTCTGAGAACACACAGCTGACTCAAAACTTTGCCCATGTTTACGCCCAGCTCGGCTACGAGGTCATCGAAGTTTCTGCTCACTCCAATCAGGGAATTGAACAACTAACGGCGACACTGCAACAACACACCAGTGTCTTTGTCGGACAATCTGGCGTGGGCAAGTCATCTCTTATTAATGCCATTTGCCCCGCCGCTGAGGCTGCTACAGGTAGTCTTTCTGAAGCCCATACCAAGGGGCGGCATACCACCACAACGGCTAATTTATTCTTCCTGCCCGGCGGTGGCCAACTTATTGATTCACCGGGCATCCGTGAGTTCGGGCTTATCCATCTTGACGAACACGATATCGCCGAGGGTTTTATCGAGTTCCGCCCCTTTCTTGGCCATTGTAAATTTCGTGATTGTCGCCATCAAAATGATCCCGGCTGTGCACTGCAAAACGCGCTTGATGCGGGTAAAATATCTTCTCAAAGGATGCAGAGCTACCAGCTAATCAAGCAAAGCCTAACTAACGATTAATTGCGCAGCGCCCTCGCGTCGCACTACCAGACGACGCTCAACAACTCACTAGAACCCAACCCTATGCAAAGTAACGCTGACAAACTTTTCTGTCTACTGCAAAAAGCGCTCCCCCAGCACAAGCTGTCACGCCTCATCGGAAAGCTAGCTGAAGCCAAAACGCTGTGGCTCAAAAACCTGCTTATTAACCAGGCCATTCGCACGTATAAAATTGACCTGTCTATTGCCGAACGAGACCAAGCCGAGCAATACTTAAACTTCAATGATTTTTTTACCCGCTCGTTAAAACCCGGTGCTCGCCCGATATGTAGCCAGGACGACGTCGTTGTTTCCCCTGCTGATGGAATTCTCAGTCAGTTTGGCTCCATAAATAACGATCAATTTATTCAGGCTAAAGGACAGAGCTACACCGCAAGCCGCTTACTCGGAAATGATGACACCCTGGCTGCAGAGTTTTCTGGTGGCAGCTTTGCTACGATTTATTTATCACCTAGTGACTATCACCGGGTGCACATGCCCTGGGGAGGAAAACTCCTCGAAACACGCTACATCCCCGGCAAACTATTTTCTGTTAATCAGGCAACTGCCAACGGCATTCCCGAACTCTTTGCCAGAAACGAACGTTTGGTTTGTGTTTTTGAAACGAGCCGAGGCAAAATGGCCGTTATTTTAGTGGGCGCCATGTTGGTAGCAGGCATAGAAACCTGCTGGCAAAGTTATTACCCACCAGCGTCACATGCAATTGTGAAATTTTCTACTCAGACGATGAATTTGAAAAGAGCCGATGAACTCGGCCGCTTTAAGTTTGGCTCAACGGTTGTACTTTTATTTAATGAATCACTCGACTTCGATACGAAATTAACCAGCGGTGACAAAATCTTGATGGGCGCAGGTCTAAACCTCGCTCAAAAATGATCAAGACCCGAGGTGGAGGCGCTGACGCCAGCCAGATAACAAGCCCTTTGAACCCTCTAATTCCTGAGTGATAAAAAGATGAGCGATTTTTGAAAGGTCGACATCATAACCACCCGGCTCAAGGTCTCGAGCGATGGCCGCACGCTCAATCAAAGTACCTTTTTCACCACTCCTGTTGCTGAGAATCTGTCGTGTTTTTTCGTCGTCTTTAAGGTCAACAACAATGACCGCATCTGTCAATTCAGCACCTTCACGATCTAATACTGCCACTTTAGGTGTCAATCGAGACTTTGGATGCTGCTCAGTAACAACGCCAATATCACCGGTAGTTAATTCAACCAGAGTACCGGTTGGATACAAGCCAATTGACTGAATAAAACTCACCACAAGATCGTCGGAAAATTGCTTGTCGCGCATATCATACAATACGCTCACTGCACGTGAAGGCGACAAAGGCTCGGAGGCTTCTCGTGGATAACAAATACTGTCGTAAGTGCTCGCAATACCTGTAATTCTCGCCAGTAAAGGTATCTTCCCGCCAGAAAGGCCTTCAGGGTAGCCACTGCCATCGTTGCGCTCTGCCTGATAGCGAACCACTGAAATGACTCGAGGCTCCACAGCTTGAGTTTGCCTTAATATATCAACACCATAGGGAATATATTTACGATATTCTTTTTCTTCAGTATCGCTTCTTTTTTCTTTGCGTAGCAAGCGGCTCGAGAGCTTTGTCTTGCCAACATCCTTCAATAAGGTACCCATGCATAACACGGCAATTTCATCCTTGGGCATACCAATATAGCGAGCAAACTGAACAGCCCATAATGCAGAGCGCAAACTGTGATCATAGCTAAGGGCATCCTGTTCACGTAAACGCACCAACCAGGTAAAGGCATCAGGGCAACGCAGTACACTGTCGACCATATCACCAACACTCTCTTTCAAGCGCCCATAATCGATAGTCTTACCACGGCCTATTTGCTTAACCACCAAGGTCAAGGAGCCTTTTAAACGACCGACTATTTTTTTCGCTTTCACTGATTCTTGTCGCAGAGAAGCACTTGTTTCATAAATGCCCTTGCGGACAACCAGTGGCGATGCAACTGTTTCCTGTCTGCTCTTTTTTATGGGTTTACTGGCTAATCGAGCAGTAGACCTGGCCAATGGCTCGTACAATGTTTTCTTTGGTTCAGCAGAAACAGCAGGTGCAATGGCTTTGCCAAGTGGGGCTCTCCCTTTCTCAATATCAATAAAAACGTGACTACAGTAGGTTTTTAACTGGTTTATCTCTCCAGGGGAGCGGAGGTAAAAACCTTGCAAGGCAAAGGGTGTCTGAGACCAGGGGCGGTCTAGACGGGAGATGTACATCCCCAGTAAAAGATTATTAACGCCGACTTGAACTTGTTTAATCGCCATAACACACGCTCTCGTACTCTTCCATATTCGTCACCACCACACAAAGCTTGTAACCGGTGACGAAAGTAAGTTGTTGTGAGCAAGAGTAATATTATCGTGATTATTTACAAGATCGCATAGGTAACTGGTTTAAATATGCGACAAGCGTTTTCAGTTTTAAACTTTACTGGTGATACTTCACAGATAAAGTGTGAACTGCATCAATAAATGCTGCAGCGTTGCTGGGGTCAATATCGGGGGTAATTCCGTGCCCCAGATTAAACACATGCCCCTCACCCGAGCCAAAGCTATCGAGGATAATAGCCACTTCGTTTTCTATAACTTGTGCAGGGGCTCTCAGCACTGCAGGATCCATATTGCCCTGCAAAGCCACCTGCTGGCCAACTCGTTGACGGGCGGCGCCAATATCTTGCGTCCAGTCAACACCGATAGCATGACAACCACTATCTGCAATGGCTTCAAGCCAGCCACCGCCATTTTTGGTGAATAAGATAACGGGAACCTGTCGGCCCTCCGCCTCTTTCGTCAAACCACGGACAATTTTTTCCATGTACTGCAGGGAAAACTCACGGTAGGCCCTGTCACCGAGCGCACCACCCCAGGTATCAAAAATTTGCACTGCCTGGGCACCCGCTTCGATTTGAGCGTTAAGGTAGTTAATCACGGAGGCCGCCAGCTTCTCCAACAGCACATGTAACAGCTCAGGGTTGGTATAGAGCATTGTTTTGATCTTGGCAAAATCTTTACTGCTACCGCCCTCGATCATGTAGGTCGCTAAAGTCCAGGGGCTTCCGGAGAAACCAATTAGCGGCACGCTGCCATTAAGCTCACGGCGAATCAGACGGACGGCGTCCAGCACATAAGGGAGGTCTTGAGCGGTATCGATCACCGGTAGAGCTTCGATAACTTGTGCGGTATCAGCAAGTTTGCGAAAACGCGGGCCTTCGCCTTCTTCAAAATAAAGCCCCAGGCCCATGGCATCGGGAATGGTGAGAATATCCGAAAACAGGATAGCCGCATCCAGAGGGAAGCGCTCTAATGGTTGCAGTGTTACTTCACAGGCTAGCTGTGGGTTTGTACAAACTGACATGAAATCGCCGGCCTTCGACCGTACGGCACGGTATTCAGGAAGATAGCGACCGGCCTGGCGCATCATCCACACTGGTGTGGCATCGACTGGCTGGCGCAACAGTGCCCGCAAGAAACGATCATTCTTTAATTCAGACATCGAGATAATCCAGTATTCCTTCGGCGGCCTGACGGCCTTCCCAAATTGCTGTTACCACCAGGTCGGAGCCTCTAACCATATCGCCTCCGGCAAAGACCTTGGCATTGGTGGTTTGAAATTTGTACTTTTGCTCTTCCGCTGCCGTAACGCCACCCCAGTCATTGACGGCAATATCATGTTCAACAAACCAGCTAGCGGGGCTCGGTTGAAAGCCAAAAGCGACGAGAACGATATCAGCCGAAATAATTTGCTCACTACCTGCTATCGGTTCGGGTCGACGACGACCATTTTCATCGGGCTCACCGAGGCGAGTTTCAATCACTTTAATACCGGTAACACTACCTTCACCCACGATTTCAATGGGCTGACGATTGAACAGGAAGTTAACCCCTTCCTCCTTCGCATTGGCAACTTCACGGCGTGAACCGGGCATATTCGCCTCATCTCGACGATAAACACAACTCACGCTGCTAGCGGCCTGACGAATAGCGGTGCGATTACAATCCATCGCCGTATCACCACCACCCAGTACCACCACTTTCTTACCGGCGGTATCAACAAACTGATCCTTCTGCTGAGGCCAACCCTGGTTCTGATTCACGTTGCCAATCAAATACGGCAGGGCGTCGTAGACACCTTGCATATCTTCGCCGGGAAAACCGCCCTTCATCGGAGTGTAAGTACCCATACCAAGAAAAACCGCGTCGAATTCTTCGAGCAAGCTATCGAAGCTCACATCCTTGCCGACCTCAGTATTTAAACGAAATTCAATACCCATGGCCTCAAAGACTTCACGACGCTTGACCATCACTGACTTTTCTAATTTGAACTCAGGAATACCGAAGGTCAGCAAGCCCCCAATTTCAGAATGGTTATCAAATACCACTGAAGCGACACCACTGCGCGCCAATACATCGGCACAACCCAAACCTGCAGGCCCGGCGCCAACAATGGCAACGCGCTTACCGGTGTCGACGACATTCGACAAATCAGGCTGCCAGCCCATGGCAAGAGCGGTATCGGTTATATATTTTTCAACACTACCGATGGTCACCGCGCCAAAGTCTTCATTTAAGGTACAGGCGCCTTCACACAACAAATCCTGGGGACAAACGCGACCACAAATTTCAGGCAAAGTATTCGTCTGGTGGCTCAACTCAGCCGCCTCAATAATATTGCCATCAGTGGCCAGCTTCAGCCAATTGGGAATATAGTTGTGTACGGGGCACTTCCACTCGCAATAGGGGTTGCCACAATCCAGGCAACGGTGAGCCTGTTCCTGCGCCTCTGCTTTTTCGAAGGGTTCATAGATTTCAGCATAGCCCGTAGTGCGCTTTTGAATCGTCTTTTTACTCGGATCTTCTCTTTTCAGATCGAGAAACTGGAAATCATTGTTAGGCCGCTCAGCCATTATTACCACCTTGCTTCGTCATGCTATCAGTCACATTCATCGGCTTATTCCGAACGGGCTCGAGTAGTGGCTAACAGGCCACTTAAGGATGCGGACTTCGGTTTCACCAGCCAAAATTTAGCCACATAATCGCCAAAATCATCCAACAGGGTTGCCCCCCATTCACTGCCCGTCGCGTCGACAAAACCCTCAATAACCTCGCGCAGATAATTGCGATGGTTTTCCAGAGGCTCTGTGGTAATGCGACTCAACTCAACCAGCTCCATATTGACCCGGTCGTAAAACTTGTTTTCCATATCCAGCACATAGGCAAAGCCGCCCGTCATGCCGGCACCAAAGTTATAACCCGTGGGGCCGAGAACAGTGACCACACCGCCAGTCATGTACTCACAACAGTGGTCTCCCGCACCTTCAATTACAGCTTGCGCACCCGAATTACGCACGGCGAAACGCTCCCCGGCACGACCCGACGCGAATAGCCGCCCACCGGTTGCACCGTATAAACAGGTGTTACCCATAATGGGCGTCTTATTACTATCAAACTGGCCGCCCTGTGGTGGTGTGAGAACAATTTTGCCGCCCGCCATGCCTTTACCGACGTAATCATTAGCATCACCGTCGAGAAAGATATCCAGGCCCCCTGCATTCCAGGCACCTAGCGACTGCCCGGCAACACCGGACAAACGCAGCTCAAGCGGCGCGGCCGCCATGCCCTGATTACCGTGGCGGCGAGCAATTTCACCGCTCAAACGCGCACCGATAGAACGATCGCAGTTGGACACTTGATAGTCAAAACATCCACCCGATTTCGCCTCAATAGCAGGTAACATCTCTGTCACCATTTCTTCGGCTAACAGGCCTTTATCCCAGGGAGTATTTCTCTCCTGCTGACAGTATTGAGGCTTCGACTCTAAAAGCTCGTCCGTGTGGACGATAGGTTTTAAATCCAGCTGGCCCTGACGGGCGGTAACACCAGGCAATAATTCGAGTAAATCAACACGACCGATAAGCTCTTGCAAAGATGCGACACCGAGAACGGCGAGCCATTCACGCGCCTCTTCAGCAACGAAGAGGAAAAAGTTCTTCGCCATTTCGACGGTGCCTTTGTAGTAGCCGTCGCGCAATTCCTGATTCTGGGTCGCAACACCCGTCGCGCAATTATTCAAATGACAAATACGCAAGTATTTACAACCCAGAGCAACCATTGGTGCAGTGCCAAAACCGAAACTTTCCGCGCCTAGAATCGCCGCTTTTACAACATCAAGCCCGGTTTTCAGGCCACCATCGGCCTGTACGCGCACCTTGTCACGTAGGTCGTTGGCGCGCAGAGTTTGATGCGTCTCTGCGAGACCAAGCTCCCAGGGCGAGCCAGCATAGCGGATAGAGGTTAGCGGACTGGCCGCCGTGCCGCCGTCATAACCGGAGATAGTAATCATGTCCGCGTAGGCCTTCGCCACGCCGGCGGCAATAGTGCCAACACCAGGGCGAGACACTAACTTAACGGATATCAATGCCTTGGGATTCACTTGCTTCAAGTCATAGATCAACTGAGCGAGATCCTCAATCGAATAAATATCGTGGTGGGGCGGTGGGGAAATCAGTGTCACGCCGGGCACTGAAAAGCGCAAAGTAGCGATGAGCTGATTGACCTTGCCACCGGGCAATTGCCCACCTTCACCAGGCTTAGCGCCCTGGGCAACCTTAATTTGTATCACCTCGGCATTAACTAAATAATGCGGGGTGACGCCAAAGCGACCAGAGGCAACCTGCTTAATTTTCGAGCTTTTTAACGTGCCGTAGCGAATCGGGTCTTCACCACCCTCACCCGAGTTTGAACGCCCGCCGAGGCTGTTCATCGCCTCAGCCAACGCCTCATGCGCTTCAGGGGATAGCGCACCCAACGACATGCCCGCCGAATCAAAACGCTTTACGATATCGATAGCAGGCTCGACAGCAGTTAATTCAATGTTAGCGCCATCAGTTTTTAGCGCCATCATGTCACGCAAGGACGCTATTGGCCGCAGGTTAACGAAATCGGCATAAGCGCGCCAGTCAGCATAATCTCCACTGCGCACAACCTTGTGCAAGGCTTGTACAACATCAGGATTGAAAGCGTGATATTCCTGGCCATGAATATATTTTAGTAAACCACCGGGCACAATCGGCTTGCGAGCTAGCCAGGCAGTCGCAGACAGAGCTTGCTGGTCCCCCTCAAAGTCACTAAAGCTTGCGCCCTGAATGCGGCTAACGATGCCGGGAAAACAAAGATCGACGACATCATCACACAGGCCCACAGCTTCAAATAGTACTGCGCCACGGTACGAAGTAATGGTCGAAATACCCATCTTCGAAAGGATTTTCATCAAGCCTTTATTGATACCACGGCGGTAGTTTTTAAAGGCCGTATCGACAGTGCCACTCAACTCACCACTTTCAATCATGTCGCAAAGCACATGAAAGCTAAGGTAGGGGTAGACTGCAGAGGCACCACAACCAATTAAGGCCGCTATTTGGTGGGAATCACGAGCACTACCGGTGCTGGCGATAAGGTTGGCATCACAGCGCAATTCAGCCTTAATCAGATGATTGTGAACGGCACCCACGGCGAACAACATATGTATGGGGAGTTTATTCTCGGCAATATCGTGATCAGACAAAATACAGATCACTTTGCCACTGCGTACGGCTTGCTCTACTTCTGCACAAAGATCAGTAATTGCCTGGCGTAAATCCGTTTTATCCGGGTCGTAGTTCAAGTCGAACTTTTGTACAGGGAAAGCCTCGTGGTCATTAAATTTCAGCGCATAATATTTGCGCGGAGACAGCACAGGGCTATTGAGATTAATACGTATTGCGTGGTCGGCATCCTGCTCGAAGATATTCAGCTCTTTACCCAGCTGAGTACTCAGCGACATCGAGATGGCTTCGCGCAAAGGGTCGATGGGCGGGTTCGTTACCTGGGCAAATTGCTGACGAAAATAGTCGTACAAACTGCGGTTTTTCTGAGACAGCACAGCCAATGGGGAGTCATCGCCCATTGAAGCCGTTGCTTCTTGGCCGCCTTCGGCCAAGGGGCTCATCACCTGACTGCGGTCTTCAAAAGACACGCCATAGAGCTTCATGTAGGTATTGATTTGCTCGCGAGTCAAGCTACCCTCAAGCTCAATACCGTCCTCATCCATGGTCGATTCAATAGCGCGAACACCGGCCTTCAACCACTTTTTATACGGCAATTCACGGGAGAGGCGATGGTCGATTTCCTCGCGAGTTTCAATCAAACCATCAACAACATCGATGGACAGCATGTCACCTGGCCCCAAACGACCTTTGGCAACAACATTCTCGGGCTTGTAGTCGTAAACCCCAACTTCGGAGGCAACGGTGATAATGTCATCGTCCGTTAGCACCCAACGCGAAGGTCGCAAGCCGTTGCGATCGAGAGCACAAATAGCATAGCGCCCATCTGTTATTACCAGGCCAGCCGGACCATCCCAGGGCTCCATGTGCATCGACTGGTATTCAAAAAAAGCACGCTCGCTGGGATCTCTATCTTCGACATTGTTCCAGGCTGGTGGAATCAACATTCGTACGGCGCGATGCAAGGGCATACCACCTATCGCCAGTAGCTCCAACATATTATCGAGGCTTGAAGAATCCGAGCCCGTACGATTAACCAGCGGCACCACATCATCAAGGTCGGGCAAAAGTGGGGATTTAAACTTCGGCGTTCTAGCAACGGACCAGTTTCTGTTGCCAAGAATAGTATTAATTTCACCATTATGAGCCAACATCCGAAACGGCTGGGCAAGCGGCCATTTCGGCAAGGTATTCGTCGAAAACCGTTGGTGGAAAACGCAAATAGCTGTTTCTAAGCGCGGATCTGACAAGTCTTTATAAAAATGCGGCAGATCCACCGGCATCATCAGGCCTTTATAGGAAACTACAGTTGCCGAAAAACTGGCAATATAAAAATCCTTATCTTCCGCCAGGCGGTTTTCAATATGCCGGCGGGCAATAAATAATCGAGCGTCAAACTGCTTATCTTCCATCCCCTCGGGGGCGGCAATAAAAACGTGCTCGATTACTGGTAGTGTTTCAAGTGCAATAGGGCCAAGGCATTCCGGGTCAGTCGGCACTTCTCTCCAACCACCCAAAGCTAGACCTTGACGAGCCAATTCATTAGCAATCACAGTTTTGGACTGCGCTCGACAATCGGCATCCTGACTGAGCATCATCACGCCAACGGCATACAGCTCTGGTAAAGGGGTCGCGCAAGCCTCCTCGGCCACACTGCGTAAAAAGGCATCAGGCTTTTGTATTAACAAACCACAGCCATCACCCGTTTTACCATCGGCAGCAATACCGCCTCGATGGGTCATGCAGGTTAACGCTTCAATTGCCGTCTGCAACAAACGGTGACTACACTCACCTTTGGTGTGAGCAATCAAACCAAAGCCGCAGTTATCGCGAAACTCATCCAAACGATACAAGCCGTTCGCCATAAAAAACTCTTTTATAACAGTGAATTAGAAAGAAAACCCCCTTTCAAGAATTAAGGGGGTTCGCACAAAAGGTGGGATATTTTACACGTCAAATAGCGAGGGGACAAATATGTCTTAAGCACTCAACTTCCAGATAAAGTTGCCGCCAATAAATCTTCGCCATAATCAGCACTGATTATGGCCTTACCAAGGCTCTCTAGAAGCACTAACCGAACTTGACCACCCAGTGCTTTTTTATCAACAGCCATCAAGGACAAAAACTGTTCAGCGGCAATCTCAGGCGGAGCAGTTGGTAAGCCAGCCTGCGCCATCAGGTAGACAACCCTTTGCTGGTCGGCATCCGAAATCCAGCCCAGGCGCTGTGACAGATCAGCCGCCATGCACATGCCTGCCGCCACTGCTTCACCGTGCAGCCACTCACCATAACCCTCATGAGTTTCAATTGCGTGCCCAAACGTATGGCCAAGGTTGAGAATGGCACGCAGCCCACTTTCGCGCTCATCCTCACTAACGACATATGCTTTCAGGCGGCAAGAGTGCTCGACAGCGTACAACACAGCGTCATCTTCTCTGGCCAATAATCGAGGCATATTCTCTTCAAGCCAGACAAAGAAATCCAGGTCGGTGATAAGTCCGTATTTTATAACTTCAGCAAGCCCCGCGCGGTATTCTCGCTCTGGTAAAGACTGCAGAGTTGCGATATCGATCAATACACATTGGGGCTGATGGAAAGCACCAATCATATTTTTACCCAAAGCGTGGTTAACCGCTGTTTTACCACCGACCGAAGAATCAACCTGGGCCAGCAAGGTAGTGGGTATTTGAATAAAGTTAACCCCTCTCTGGTAACAGGCCGCAGCAAAGCCCGTTATATCACCGACAACGCCACCACCCAGAGCAACCAGGGTCGTCGACCTATCGTGTCGATGTTCTAGCAAGGAGTCAAAAATTGTATTAAGAGTATCCATTGTTTTGTACTGCTCGCCATCCGGCAGCACCAGTGTGTCAAGCGTAGGAACATCGATATTTTCCAGCAGCTTTTCAAGATAGAGAGGCGCAACGGTCTCATTGCTCACCACCAAAACCTGATCACCCTTTATATAAGGCACTAGAAAATTGGCGCTCTTGCGCAAACTGCAACCAATCAAGATTGGATAGCTACGCTCACCAAGGTTAACGTTTAATACATTCATTAGAATAGAGGCTAGAATTACCGGGCGGCAATTCTAGCACAGCAATTAAGAGTGCCAAGTCAGCGCCAGGAGTTTATCTAAGCCTGCTCTCGAATCAATGAAGCGAGCTCTTGCGCCGCCACGGCTGGCGTTTTTTTGTGCCCATCAAAAACAATATCGGCAATTTCTTTGTATAAAGGCTCACGCTCTTTGACGATGCTTTCTATCATCGCCTTTTTATCACCAACTTGCAGAAGGGGCCTTTTAGTGTCTTGCTGCATCCGGTTATAGAGCACCTTAGCTGCCACTGAAAGATAAACAACTGTGCCACTGCGCTTCATCAACGCCCTGCTCTCACTATCCAGAACAGCACCTCCTCCGGTGGCAATTACCATGTTACTACGGCTTGCCACCTCACGAAGCATGGCAGACTCCCGCTTGCGAAAGCCAACCTCTCCTTCGACATCAAAAATCCAAGCAATATCTGCACCACAGCTTTGCTCTATTTCCTGATCGAGGTCCACAAACGACTTGTCGAGTAAGCGGGCCAAGTGTCGACCAATAGTCGTCTTGCCCGCACCCATTGGCCCAACAAGGAATACAGGCGTTAACTCATTCATCGATCGAGCAAAGGGTCATTAATAATTCTGGGCGTTATGAATATCAATATTTCACGCTTAGTGTGTTGTGAAATATTTTTGCGGAACAAGCGACCAACATAAGGAATATCACCCAACACTGGCACTTTCTGAACACCATTCAACTCCTCCATCTGAAAAATGCCACCCAGAACTAACGTTTGCCCATCACCCACTAGCACCTTCGTTTCTATTTCTGTGACATCAATGGTTGGCTCAGAACCACCATTAGCAGTAGGCACGTCCACGCCAAGAGTATCCTGATTAATAATTAAATCCATTATTACTCGATTATCGGGCGTAATCTGCGGTACTACCTCAAGCTTTAACACAGCCTCTCGAAATTCAATATCAGTTTCACCACTAGAGGTACCGGATGCGTAGGGGATTTCAGTACCAGCCTTAATGATCGCTTTTTGCTTATCGCCGGTAAGCAGTTTGGGCTGGGAAAGGATCTCTCCAAAGCCGTCACTTTCAAGAGCGCTCAACTCAAGATCAATCATCGTATCATCGGTTATCAAACCCAATGCTAAGCTTCCTGCGGGGTCAGCTACCCCGAGATCAACGCCAAGACTCTCAGCAAGGTCTAGGGAACCAGTGCCACCGAAGAACTCTGCTGGAGAACCTGGATCACTATCTAATATATCTCTGCTTCCACCGAACTCAAAAGTGTCGTTATTTGGTGTCCTGACGCCCGCAATACCCCACCTAACACCAACCTCCTTTTTAAAATCCGTACTGGCAATAATTATCCTCGCCTCAATCTCCACCTGCCTTACCGGAATATCTATTACTTTAATCAGGCGATAAAACTCATCAATCTTATCTTGTACATCTGTCAAAATAATCGTATTAGTCCGCTCATCGACGATAGCACTGCCTCGTTCAGACAAAATACTCGAGGTTGCATTCTCGTCATCATCATTTCCACCGCCGTCTTCATTCCCATCCGTATTGAACAGGTCAAACAACTCCCTAGCATCGGCGTATTTAACGCGAACAAACTCTGTAACCAACGGTGCCAATTCCACCAACTGCTTATTGGCTTCAACCTGCAAGCGCTCACGCTCTGCAATTTCTACAGCAGGAGCAACAAGCAAAACATTGCCTTCTTGCCTCTTATCTAGCCCTTTAGACTTTAAAACAATTTCAAGGGCTTGATCCCAGGGTACATTTTTCAACCGCAAAGTAATATTTCCAACTACGGTATCACTGGCAACCAAATTGAGGTCAGTAAAATCGGCGATTAACTGCAAAACCGACCTCACCTCAATATCCTGAAAGTTTAATGACAGCTTTTCACCAGTAAATTCAAAGCGAGATTTTCTTTCCTCAAGCTCCTCTTTAGTCGGCCGCTTCACACTGACGACATATTGATCATCCGCCTGATAAGCCAGATAATCATATTCACCAGTCGCTGCAATCACAATTTGAGTTGTTGCTCCGTCTGTCTTGCTGTCAATAGTTGTTATTGGGGTAGCGAAATCAAGCACATCCAGCTTTCGATTTAAGGTCTCTGGTAAATCCGTACGATAGAAGTTAAGAACAATACTCTGCCCAACCTGGCTTACATCAACCGTGGTATTAGCATCTGCCAGACCTACAGAAACCAAACCCTCTCCATTTTCACCACGACGAAAATCAACGCCAGTAATCTCTTTACCAGATTCGGAGTCAACATTCCCACCCACTGCTTTAGAGGGCAAATCAAACGAGGATGTATCAACACTATCCGCCAGAGAAGCACCGGTAGAAGCGCCTATGAGAAGCCTCATTCCATCATTGTCTTGAAAGGTTTCAAAACCAACGGGATCCTGTAAATTAACAATCAGGCGAGTTTTTCCTCCAGCGCTAAGCACAACGACACTCTGCGCATTATCGAAAGCCAGTGGATATTTCTTCTTATCTAAAGTACTTGAGGTATCTTCAAATTCGAGAACAATTCGAGCCGGAGAGTCTATGGCATAACTTTTTGGCGCCGGCAGACCATTCGCGGCGCCAAGCTTAATTTCAAACTGCCCCCCGGGTAGTGCCGAAAAACTAATGTCATCAACAGTTGCTGTTTCTGCAAAAGCTGCCTGAAACAGGATAAAGCTTGATATAACAGCCACCACAGTCTTTGACATCACCCCTGCCAACTGCTTGATAACATTCATTCCTAACTCCTCAAAATTTCTCATTAATTGCTCCCCTTGAGCGCCAACGTTCTGGGTCGTTCTACCCAGCCACCTTTCCCATCAGGGACAATTTCTAGTACTTCCATTCGCGTATCCGAGACACTAGTAATCCTGCCGTGGTTTTTACCTAAGTAATTACCAATGGTTATTCTATGCACACCACCATCACCATCATCAACTAGAGACCAGGTAGTACTGCTTTGGTCGAGAACGCCCACCAGCGAAAACGACGAAAAATTAAATCCTTCTAGATATTCTTTTTTGCGGTTCTCATCTGGCTCCACAGCCAACTTGCCAGAAGAGTCTTCCTTCGCGATCGCTGACAAAGGCATGTCAAAAGGGCTGCGAAAAGCAATGGAGCTGTAGCGAAACGTTTGATATGGGCGAAAGGTCGGTAGTGGCTCTATTTCACCAACAGGCTGACTTTTGGCACCCTCCATGAACAACTGTAAATCTTCGTGATGCTTGTCTCCGCAACCCGTGATCAACCCGAATGTCAGTGCTAGCGTTACCGCCTTTATTATAATGCCGGTATCCATTTTCAATCTTCCTGGCCTTTATATCGATAAGTTTTCGCTTCAACTTCAAAGACGAGTCGATTTCCTTCTTTATTCGCCTTCATTGAGTAATTGTGCAATGTAACTATCCTGGGCAAGCCAGCAACACCACTTACAAAGGTGCCAACATCATGATACCCACCCTCTGCAACAATTTTGATGGGCAACTCGACATAAAACTCTTCTGATTGTTCTGGCTGCAAGGAAATGGTCTTGATTTCCAAACTGCTGCCATAACCAATTTCAGTAATATCCTCTAGCAAACCTGGCACTTCGGTATCGCCAGGCAACTGAGCTAGCAATGTTCCGAACGACTCCTCGACCTCAATCATCTGTTGGCGATAAGCCTCGAGGTTTGCCGCCTCAAACGCCTTCTCCTGATAAGTCTTACGCAACGCAGTTTCCTTAGCAGCAACCGACTCTAAGCTCAGGTATAAGTCCTTTACATGGAAAAAATAGCCCAGCACAACAATCAAAATAAACGCAGCGGAACAAAGCAGCGTTTTAAAAAGAATAGGCCAAACCCCAATATTCTGATATTCCAGTTCTGAGATATCCAGCTTAGCTAGCTGAAACCCTTTATTTTCATCAGCCACCTTAAACCCCCTCGCCATCAGCTTTACCGTCATCCAGCGTCATATCCAACCGAACCTGGAGCTCAAAACGACTACCCTGCTCCCCGAGCGTATCATCCGCATCAACTTTGGTGAGATTGGGCTCTTTAAATCTATCGGAGGCATCAAGCTGACGCATTAATGTCGAAATTCGATTGTTTGACTCAGCAAACCCGACCAGAGCCACATTTTCTCCAACACGTTTTACCTCAACAAAGAAAACGCCACTTGGAACCGAGCGTACGAACTCATCAAACACCTTAACAACTCCAGGACGGTTCCCCTGCAGAGCCTTAATAACCTCCATACGTTCAAGCACTTGCTGGCGGCGTAACTTAAGCTCTTTAATTTCCTTTACTTTTTCATCGAGCACGGCTATTTCACGCTGCAATATGATGCCGCGCGCGATAAATCTCGCCAAAAACTGAGATAAATGCGCGCTGTGTTTCGTTGTCTATAAAGCAACATAATACCACCTGGCAAAACTCACCATCACCAGTTTTTAATTATTAGTTCCTTCGCTTGCTTCTTGTTACCAGCCCCACCTACGGTATAGGCGATGCCCGCTGATTGTACTTCGTAGTCAGAAAACACTCGCCGTATATCAGGGTGGTCGTTGATAGATAAGATGGCCTTACCCTTCATAGTGCCCATTAACTCAGCCATTTTTTCGTACTCCTCAAACTCAAACCCTTGGCCGTAGCCAGCGGTACCCCAGTAGAGTGGATCGAGATAGAACAGGGTTGCAGGACGGTCATAGCGTGCGATGCATTGATCCCATGCTTCGTTTTCGATGTTGACCCGATTCCGCCTCATGTGGGCTTGACTGAGGTCTTCTTCGAGCCGCAGCAGGTTCAGTTTAGCGGGAGCTGTGGCGGCGGTGCCATAGGTCTGGCCCTGTGTTCTGCCGCCAAAACAGAGCTTTTGCAGGTAGTAAAATCGGGCCGCACGTTGAATGTCGGTGAGGGTTTCAGGGCGCTTCTCCTGCTCCCACTTGAACACCTGGCGACTGGTTAATGCCCACTTAAACTGCCGGACAAACTCCTCGAGATGATGTTGTAAGACCCGATAAAGGTTGGTCAACTCACCGTTGATGTCGTTGAGTACTTCAACCTTGCTCGGCTCCTTTCGATAAAACAATGCAGCCCCACCTGCGAACACCTCAACGTAACAGGTGTGAGGTGGAAACAAAGGTAGTATTTTGTTGGCCAATCGTGACTTGCCGCCCATCCAGGGGATAATTGGTTTAGCTGTCATATTTCACTCTCCGCAATAGTGTTTCGATCTGGTAGGCTGGCCACGCTCACGTGAGCAGGGGGTCTTGGCCAGCTTGCAGGTTCGTTCTGCGGGTTGGTGGCGCTGTTTAATGTTCGTGCATTTAGCAGCGTCGCCCTTTTTTTGAGTGCCTTAGCGCACTCCTATGCTTTTTTCCATCGCCTTAAGTAGAGCTCAAAATAGGCGAGATAAATTTGGCGCAAGGCCCCAAGTCTTTTGCGGCCATCAAGCTATCCTTACTACGCTGACATCGTGCATTTGAGTACTAGCCAGGCCATCGCGAACCGACTCCAGCTCAATGCGTAAATTATTATTCAAGCGCCCGCTTAGTCCGCTGTCCGCTTCCTCAGATGCCCAGGTGTAGCCAACTCCCGTCAGGCCACTCTCGGTGCGGCGCAGCACATCGTTTTCGTCATACAGGCGCAGGGTGTAAGTGGTACCCGGCTCCGGGCCAATGCTGGCTTCATTGGTGTCGATAGATTGGTCGTCTTGCAGAATGCGATCGCGATGCGCCCAGGCGATCACCAGCTGCCCGGTGATCGATGCCGGATAGGCCACCGTATTCAGCAATAATTTACCCGGCGGATAAGGCCGAAACTGTCGCTGGGCCATGGTTACCGAATCGATAGCCGCCAGCACCGGATCAAGGTCACCGCTGCTGGTATGGGTAAGCAAACGGGCATCGACTGTGGTTGTGCTGATGTACTCAGTGGGGTCGGCACCAACAGTGCTGTCGTAAAACCAGATTCTCGCACCGGCCAGGTGTTCGACGGGCACCGTGTCGCCACAGCCACGGGCCAGCGTTGCCGTGTTTAATGTGGCGTCTATGGCTTCAACACGAAACAGCTCCGCATCAATTAATGCCGTGTCACCGACTACTATTTCATCCAAATCAGTCGCGCTGCTCATATTGATAGCGAGGTTTGCAGCGGCCTTAGCCATAGCCGCAACCAAGACGGCCGTCGGCGAAAAATCACCTCTGTCCTGCTCGACAAAATCGACGGCACCCACGCGGGTTTGCAGGGCATAGTTCAATGACAGGCCCGTTGGTTTTTCGCCCCAGGCCAGTACAAACCCGGCATCAGCGGCCAGTGCGGCCTGGTCGGCAGCACCGAGCACGGTAGCGAGATCGAGATACGAGGCCTCTACCACTTTGCGATTAGCCATAGCCGTGGGCACAGTATTGGGCGGTACCCAACCTGGTGGCTGCACATCAACGTAACTCGTTGCCGGTAGACCAAAAACATCTTGCATGGCGGTTATGGTTATAGCCCCACTTGTCAGTGTGCCATCGTCGACGCGCCCTGCACGCAACACCATATTATCGATACCTCTCGCAGGGTCGCTGATCCGAAAAACCCCACCGGGCAGTACCTTGTAACCCCGTCTATCAAGGCGCACCTTAAGGCGCTTCAGGCCCACCGAGCCAGCCCGTAAATCCCGTTGGGCAACACGCAGGGCCAGTTCAGCGGTGGGTAAACCCTTATAGTCGCTCGATGCCGCAACAACATTGCCACTGGCCTGAATCAAGGCCAAATTTTGCACTTTCACCTCGCGAGGCTCGTTGCTCATGGGGTCGTGCCAGGCCACCACCTGCTGGCTAATTGCGCCGCTACTGGCCGTGTTTTTATCCTCCTCAACTGCAAGCAGACCGCTGTCTGGTGTGAATAGTGGCAGTAAATCGGGGTCGTAGTCATCGCGAACCAGGGACAGTGTTAGCAAGCCGGTAAAGCGGTCAACGTACAAGTTCGCGCCGATGTGATCGAGCACGTGTTGAATAAATTTATCGACACTGTCACGGCGGGCGAATGTCAGGCACAGCCCGAAACCTTCACTAAACAGCGTGTCGGCTGCGACGGTAAACGCAGCAGCATCAAGCCGGGTAGCAGACAAACCCCGCCCCCAATCGCGATTGGTGCAGGCCTCATAAATAATTTGAGCCCCATTCATGGCTTTAATTGTGTCGCCGCTGAGGCTAATAATCGCTTTTTCTGGATACCATGTCGGGCCATCCCAACCCTTTAGGGCACGTCGGCGACGCACTTTCCACGATTTTGGATAGGGGTTTAGGCTGGTCACCAGGCCGTCGTAAAACAAAGTACAAACACCCCGAAATGCAGGCACAATGCCACCCAGCATGGCTGCCAAGGCCGGGCTTACCGCTTGGTCGGGCTCACCCATTAATACCTCGAGGGTGCCTTGAATACCGCCCTCGCCCTTGTCGCCACCGAACAGCTCAGGCGCGTCGATATCGACCGTTTGATTGCTAGTAATTGAGCCCGACCAGGCAGTGCGATCACCGACCTGAATTTCAATAATTTCATCCACTGCGCCTCGGTTTAGGCCCATGTGAATGCCGAACAAATAGCGATATCCGACCGTGACTTTTTTACTGCTACCCATGGTTATTGCCCCCCGAGTTCTTCGCGGCGAGCGTGTTCAACCAGACGTAGCGCCAGGGCATCACCGGTGTTTTCCAGGGCGCTGGCCGCTATGCCTTCACGCACAAATTGTGCCCAGTCGAGACCATGGCGGGCAAAGAAAAGCCGAGCTTGTTTGGCGCAAAACCCTACCCGGCTGCTCCAGGCAGGCACGGTACGCAAATGGGTCACGGTAACGATAATATCCACCTCGCCTGGCTGCCCTGACATTATTTTTTACCGCCTTTGGATTTGATTTTTTGGGTGCGGTAATTACCCACACCCAACACCATCCAGCTCTCTGTCCAGACGTCACCGAAAATTACCACCTGGGGTGTGCCCTCCTCAAACTGCGGGAAATTAACGTCTTCAAGTGCCGCTGGTTTGGGTGTCGGTGGCTTTTCGGCCAACATTGCCGACAGCGCGTAAGAAGCGACCATTATTGCCAGTTGGATCCACATCGTCTTCTCCTAAAAGACAGGCTTGCCATCAAAGGGGCTGCGCCCCGGTAAATGGTAAACACCACCGTAGTTGTCGCTGTTAGTAAATTTGTCCTGGCAAACCTGAATAGTGCGCGAACACCCTGGGTAGCCTGTTAATACCTGGTTTAACGCCAGGCCAGCTGTGCCGCCGAGCAAGCCCAGCACACCACCGACATGGCTCTCGATACCGCGTCGGTCAAACTCACCACCGCCCACAGGCCACTGCACCCAGCCACCGGCAAACCAGCCATCGGGGTAGCCCGCCCACGCTGTCGCCGACAGCGTTGTGCCGTCGAGGGTAATGACCGTGCCCGGTACGGCCAATGGCTCCATATCCACCTTGCAATTACGGTCACCCAGGGCATAGGGGCAGTTACGCTGCCACGCCAGGCGCAGGCCCTGGCGTTGCAATGATGCCGCCAGTGATTCACAAACAATTTCACAGCGGTCAACTGCCGGGAAATTGACATCACTAATGCTGCCAGACCAACTCACCAGGGCTTCGGTGTCGCCAAAGTGCATGTCGCGAATGGTCAGTGTAATCTCATCGCTCGGCGGTGCGCCCCTATAGAGCTGTGCCACTGCAAGGCTCGCTGGGCCGGTAATTGTCAATGCATCGGCGCTGCTTTCGCCGCTTTGACGAATGCCGTCATCGCTAATTTCGCGCCTTAAATAGTCGACATTTTGATAGGTGATATCGCGGTCTGGGCCTGTATAAGCCCAACGCAGGCTGGCACCGCGCTCAAACAAATACAGGCGAATGGGTTTGCCGCTGGCCAGAGAGGTTTCGATACCGTCAAAGTTCATCGTCGCGCACCCCTCTAAAAATGGCTTCGCTCGCAGTCAGGCCAGCGGCGTCGGTGATGTGATCTATTTCAATGCTGTCCTGGTCAAGTCGGCAGAGGTACAACCACGATATGCGCTGCACCTGGTCAACGGTTATGTCCTGCCCCAGGGCGCTGTCCAGGGTCAGCCGTTCGGTATCGGCATCAATTGCCGTGGCCCCGGTAATGCGCCGATAAAATACTGTGCCGTCGCCCAGTGCTATGCGTATATCGCGCCGCCCCGGTGCTGGCGCACCCGCCACCAGACCGAATTGGGCGTAGCCTATATTGGCGATATCGACAGTGGCTTGCGCCGAGGCGATATCGACCAACACACTTAAATCATCGGCATGGGTAGGCAGCCACAGTGACACCAGACGGCCCTGTAAACCGTAGAGCAAGCTACGAAATTCAGCCTGCGCAGTGCGGCCATCGAGCAGCCAGCGATGCTGACGCAGGGGAAAGGCGCGCTGGGCGGTATCGGTAATTTGTGGGATGCCCGTGCCGTTATCGAGTGACAACATTAGCCGCGCTATTGCGTGGGTCAGGTCACTACTTTCATTAGGCTGCGCATCGAGTACCGGGTAGCCCAGGTACAAGGTTGTCGGTAAGTTTGCTGGGCTGTCATTGGCTTCAACGCTCATAAAATTCACCGCCAGCTCATCAAACTGATCGGTATGGCGACGTAGGTCAGGTTGCTCTGTCAAGCGCGCCGGGATGCCGGGGAATAGCCGAGCTCCTTCAGCCCAGGCTGTTTGCAGGGGCCGGGCCAAGTCGATGCCCGTGGCATCAATGGCCAGCACCTCGGCCACCTCACCTGCAAATGCTGTTTCACCCTGCAAAATCGCCAGGCCGCCCTCTACAAACTCACGGTCGGTGGTATCGCAATCAATACGCAGCGCATCAACGAGCAATGGTGTTTGTAGCTGCTGAATTTGGTGCCATACGGGCAGTGCCCACACCTGGCCGCTCCAGGCAAACAGGCTCAGGTCGAGCAACTGCCGCGCTCGACCTGCCACCAGCATAGTGGCGGCAAATTCACGACGCGGCGAAAGGCGCAGGCCTCGGCGCTGCTCGGCAGCCGTTGGGCTGGCGAGAATATCCGTCGCCCAGGCCAGCAGTTCTTTAATGCCTTTTTGCCAGTTAGGCGCAAAGCCCCAAAGGATAATACGGGTACCGACTATCACCAGGCTTGGTGCATTGGCGTTGTCAAATGTCCATACCAGGCGGCTATCGATTTGGCTGGGGCCGTCGATATTAATAGCAACATCATAGCTGCGCACTTGCAGCGGGCTGTAAAGCAGTGGGGGGTCGGGCTGAGCGCTGAGACTTAGGCCCTCATCAATGCCGGTAATTGTGTCCAGGGTGCGGGCCGTAAACCAGGCATTCCAGACATCAATTTGCGAGGTCTGTGTCGAGGCAATATTACCCAAATCAAGGCGGGCGGGAATGATATGCACACGGTAATAAAAATCATCGACATAGCTACCCACCTTCTCTGCCAACGTTGGTCGCGGCGCTGCGCTCACCGGGTAATGATTGTCCTGAATGTAGCCCGGCGATGGGCTAACCTCGTTAGCCGCGTCGGGGGGCCAGCCAACGATACCGGCAAAACTGAGCATATCGCTCGACAGATTAGGGTTAGCCATACCGCCCAACGGTGACTGCACCTCACTGGCAATGAGTACGCTCACAGGCTATCCCTAGGGCGGTAGCTATGGCCCGTCATAGCGAATCGCCCAGCCGAATGTCCCTGTGTGAGTTACAACCCCTCCGACACTACCGTCGCGTTCCGGCACATTTTTAGCCCGAAATGGGTAAACCATCCACTTATCAGGTGACAGGTCAATAATTTCCTCGGGATTATAGTTGTCAATCCGCATGAACCGTGCGTTTTCCAGATCGCCAACAATACTCAATTTATCCGAGGCCCTTAGAAAGGTTGGCTGTATAGGTAATAGCAATGCCTCGCTGTTCCAGGTATTTGGAGAACGATCAATATGTGGGTGTGCGCTGCGAGAAGCGTTTAAATTTCCAGTGTTGTTTCCAGAAACTGTAATTTCAGCCCAGCTGACACCATCCATCCCAACGTGTAATACCGTGTTTCGAAAGGTTCCGCTAGACCAAAAGGGGGCCTGTGAAGCAACAAAAGCGCCGTCAACAATCCAGCCGAAACTGCTTCTGGATAGTATGTCGATATGATCTACGTCTAGGTCTGAGTCACCAAAGGTAGCTGTCAACCAATTACCCGTGCCGGGTAAACCCTCAGCATTACCCTGTCCAGAGGCGGCAAATTGATACTCATTCGTATCCCGCCTGACCATAAAATAAACTTCATCGGGGTCAGTGAAAATATGAAGATTGTAGCTAACGGGAAAAGTCCAGGTCGTCGCCTTAGCAAAACCAATGCGTGGCGCGCTCAGTGCATCACCCGCCAACACGCCACCGGCTTGTGAGGTGCCACCCAGGAAGCGCAGCATACGATTTTCGCCCTGGCTTTCACCCGTCGGTATCGTCACCTCAATAAACACATCGCCCTTATAAATAACATTGCCATCCAGCGTGTAGCCGTTGGCCACCAGGCCGTTGAGAAAGGCGGTACGCAAATCGGGTATTGAGTTGGCAGAGCCGGTAATAAAGGGCATATCAATGATCCAGTTTCAGGGCGTAATAATCGACAAACCCCGTGCGCGCCACGTCTTGCAGCACTACATACAGGGGTAAGATTTCAATCGTGAAAATATCGCCGACGATAAAATCAGTGGCGCCATCATTAATGAGCAAATCAATTTGCGGGTGAGAAAAAGCAACGCCGACCGTTGCCGGGCCAATATCAATGACCTCGGGATCGACGACACTAAAAGTGCCACCATTGGCTGCCGCAGCGGTGCAGGTGAGCGTATAAGTGCCGGGCTTCATCGCCACGCCCTGGGCTACACCTGTCAACGTGCCGTCGCCAGTGTTGCCCGCGTCTGCTGTGCCTGTGGTGGGCACCGGGCCGAGACCAATGGTGTTTTCAACCACATTATTAAAACCGGTGATTTGAAAAATGCCTTCCAGCTCGCCATACAGGCCATTGGCGTCACTCAAAGTCACCGGCAGCAATTTGTAGTTATGGGCGGTATAGGTAATGGTGAAAACATCGCCGACAATAAAATCAGCCGCACCATCAGAGATTAAAAACCCCAGCACGCCATTTTCGTAGGCCACGCCTATCGAGGCATCGGCCTGGGCGCCGTGCACTGAGCCGCTGACTGAAAACGTGCCGCCATCTACCGCTGCCACGGTGCAGGTCAGTGTCCACACCTCACTGCCTGCCGAGGCTGGCACGGTAACGGCACTAATAGCACCATCGCCGGTGCCGGCATACTCAACAAGCGGCTCATCACCGGTTTCGCGCAGCTGGGTGGCCCCGGTCAAATAGGTGTTGTTCCAGGGGTAGCAATCCACCTGCAACCAGGCACCGCTGTTAAAGCGCAAGGCCATATTGGCGCGAGCACCTTTGTAGGGCATCGAGTGGCTGGTGTCGTCGTAGCGTGTGGCAGCGGCTCCGGTCAACATGCCCGCGCAAACCACTGGATAAGGGTACTGCGTGGGCGGCGCATAGGGCAGTATTTTGCCCACATAGGCGCTTTCGTAAACTGGGGTGCCGACTTTCATGCCCAGGGCTATGCGCTGAGGGTTGACGGTTAGCCAATAGTCGATGCGGTTATTGTGGCCAGGAATACCACTTAAATAAGCATTAGGCTGGGTGTCAAAACTGTTGCTGGAAACGTAGCCGGTAAACACACCGGCCAGCAAATTGTAGTAATCCGCGCCAATGTCGTGATAGGTACGAAACCCGACAAAAATCTCTTCGGTACCGCTGTAGCCAACGCCTTTTAATATCAGTTCACGCTCAAACGACACGTCGTCATAACGCAGCACTGTCCAGCCATTGGCCTCTGCAAGTGCTTTGATTTCGGCCAGCATCATGTAATGGGCCAGAGTGCCTGCGTTTTGTACAAAGCCTATTTTTACTGCCATATTTTTACCTTCTAACTGGGCCTATCCGCCGCCGAGAATTTGTTTAACCTTGCCGGGGTTGCGACTGAGATGAAGAAAAACCACATCCTCGCCCTGGCTACCGCGCATGCCGTCTGCAATGCGGTCGGGGTCATCGATGAGCATAAAGCGCTGGTTATTCGTGACCTGTGGTGCGGCCAGTGCTGCCGCCGGTTGTGCCAGTCGGCCACTGGGCGCAGGCATAGACGGTGCTGGTGCCCCGGCCAAGCCACCCGTGCTGTGGCGCACCCGCAGGGCGTAGTCGTTAAGGGCCGCCATGCCACGGGCATTAAAGTCGTGCAAAAACGGGAGTGCACCCGGTTGGGTCACGACCGCGCCACGGGTGACATATTCCGTGGTCGATAACAGGGCTGGAATACTGTCGCTAGTGGGTGTGCCGGGGCCGAGCACCTGGCCACCGCCAGCGGCTGCGACCGTGCCACCGCTACCCGAAAAGAGGCCTGCGACAGCGGTAATAAGGCCAATCCCTTCGCTGACATCACTATCGCCACCACCGCCACTACCACCAACTGCTGCCGCAGCCGCAGCCGCAGCGGCTAAACTAATGGCCGCAGTCTCAATGGCCAGGGCGCCGGGTATCAGTGAAGCCGACGCAGTGCCCAATGCCAGTGATGACGCAGTGACAGCGGCAGCGCCTTTCGTCAACTCGGCCCCCTGGTCACCACCACCAAAAATGCTTGTGGCCACCGAGTTGGCAATTTTCTGGGCAGCCAGGCGAGCCAGTGAGCTGGCGATATCTCTGGCCATGCCCTGTACTGCTTCGCGAATGGTCAAGGTGCGGGTGGCCAGGCCTTCAAGGGCATTGCTCAAACCATCTTCAAACCCCCGCTGTATCGCCTGGGTGGTTTCATCAACCACCACGCGCATGCGGCCCAGCTCGGCCTGTAAATCTTTAACCCGTGCCAGGGCTGCGGGGTCACCAGTCACCGCCGCCAGCTCTTGCATCAAGGGCAACAACCTTTCGACCTCGGTAGCGGTAGCCGCGTGCAGGTCAACAATTTGTTGGCGGGCCGACAACTCGCTAATAGAACCTGCGTCAACCTGGGTTTGAATGCTCTGCTCGGTACGACTCTGGTCGGCAAACAGCCGGTCGAGCTCGGCCTGTAACTCGCTCATGCGGGCGCTGGCCTGCTTAACATTTATCAGCCGGTCTATCAGTGCCTCGCCCTCAGTGTCACCCACCGCCTGTAGGCGCTGTGTGATCTCGGCAAACTGCTGGCCCAGCTCAATAGCCAGCGCCCCAGATTCATCGCCCTGGCCGCGCAGCAATTGGGCACGAATACCACTCAAAGTGGCGGCATCGGCATCGGACTGTTGTTTTTGCTCATCGGCGGCAATCGCTGCCTGGGCAGCCTGGGCGCGGGCCAGCAAGGCGCCGGTGAGCTTTTTTTCGGCCAGTTCGTAGGCTTGTACTTGTTGGGCGCTTAAACCCAGTATGGCCACCTGGCGTTCGAGGCCGGTGACGTAGGTGAGTTGAGATTTGGCGGCTTGCTTCAGCTCGTTTTTATGGGCTTCGGCGGCTGATCGGGCAGCTCGCTCTGCTGCTGTCGCCGCCTCATTAGCAAGCACCGCTTTTTCATTGGCTGCGGCCTGTTCGAGTATTGCCTTACCCAAATCAGAGACTGGGTCGACGTTGTTTTTACGCAGCACCGCCAGGGCTTGCTCACTGGTGCTGAGGTTTTTGAGCTTCTCGGCTTGTTGCTCCAGTTCTGTCAAAAATGCTTTCGCGTCACGAGCCCCTTTAAACCGGCTACCCGAGCGCTCGGCCTGTAAACGAGCCAGGGCACCCTGAAGCGTTCGCACCTGCTCGGTGATTATGTCCAGATAAACTATCGTATCGGGTTGAAAACTTGTTCCTTCCTCGAAGTCCACCTCGGCTTGCACCAGCACCTGTAGCTTTTTTGTACCTTCAAGCTTGCCTTTGATGCTCTCAATCGCGGCATCGATTTCATCCAAACTGCTCTCTGCCAGGCCTGCGGGTAACTTGGTGTTAACCATTTGACGGGTCGCTTCACGGATGCGAAGGCTTGCCTTTTCCATGGCGCTGGCAGCGGTCTCAGCACCTTCTTCGGCAGCATCACCAAAGTCTTTAAAAGCCAAAGCAGCCAGGCCCAGCGTTACGGTAATCCCCAGCGGCCCGCCCAGCAATCCTTTCACCAGGCTGAAGACACGGGCACTGGCCGATGAGGCCAATGTTGCGGCCGTTGATGCCGCTGCTAGTCTGGTTGTCGCTGCTGCATTGGCCGTGGTAGCAGCCGTGAGCGCTGACAATGTCGCCGTTTGCTTTTGTACGGTTTGCAAGTGAATGAGTCGTGCAGAAGTGGCAGCCTGCTCGGCTTTCGCAGTAGCCAGAGTGGCCGCTGTTGACACTCTAAGGGTGGCTGCATCAGCTAAACGGGTGGCGATTAATGCTTTAAGCGATGCCACCGCACGACCAGCGGCAACAATTAACACGGCCTCCATAACACCGCCGAGCACCTCGGTATTTTCGGACAGTGCCGCGACGCCAGACGCCAGGCTGGAAATACCCTCGGCTATTGTGCTTGTGGCACCGCTCTCGTTGCCTAGTTTGCCAAACAGCACATCGGCTGAATTGCTCAGCTCAACAAACGACTGACTAATGGTTTTGACGCGGGTAGCAAAGGCTTCGTCAATGCTGTCCTGAGCCGCTTCAAGGGCATTAACAACCACCTCACCGGTTAGCTTGCCCTCGTTGGCCATATTGCGCAGTTCGCCGGTGGTCACACCCAAACCAGTGGCCAGGGCATCAGCCAGGGCCGGGGCGTTCTCCATCACTGAATTAAATTCTTCGCCACGCAGTACGCCCGAGCCCAGGCCCTGCCCGAACTGGGTCAGGGCAGCATTGGAGCTTTCTGCGGAATCCGAGACGGTGGCCACGGACTTTGCCACCGATTCGGTGAGCCGTGCGACACGGGCCTGGCTAAGCCCCAGGGCATCAGAGTTTTTGGCAAAACGTTGATAGATATTGGCGGTAGAAGACATTACTGCCGAGGCGTCCTGACTGATGTTGAATACATCCTCAGTGGCCTTGGCTAGCTCGGCCTGGCTCTCTGTAACCAGGCGCAGGCGGTTTTGCAGGGCGGTATAGCTATCGACTGACTGGAAAACCTCGCGAGCAGAAAATGCCAGGCCACTCGCCAGTGCTACAGACTTAATCGTTTTACCCAGTTGACCAAACTGACGATCCGTTTTTTTTGACTCATCGCCCACTTCACCAATATCACCGGTGAGCTTATCCAGGTCGCGTCGGGCAGCGTCGAGGTCGGCCTTCATGCGCAGGGCGAGATCAAGATTTTTAGCGGCCATCATTCCCCCTGCGTATTCAGCGACAAGGGTTAGCTTCGGCTAAACGGGCTCGACAGTCATTTGAACCGGGGCAAAATCGATGGGGTCGTATTGGCTGGGCAGGACTACAGCTGCGTACCTCTTACCAGCAGCTTAGAACACCGCTAACAATTCAAACTCTTAATTAAATCGTCAGCGTCATCGCCACCGGCATAGGCGGCGTTCATGTCAATTATTCGGGTGTGGCGTTGCTGTCGCTCGCGGCGCTGGGCAGCGGCGTACCAGAGGAGAAGCTGTCGCCGGGTATAGCTGCCGATTTGTCCAGATCCGTTGCCGGGTTTGTGGCCGTGGGCGATGAGGCAGGTGTAGAGTTCTGACCAGGGGACTGATTTTGACTCGCCAGGCTGAGAGCTTTCGCCGTCGCCTGCTCCTGCAACTGGACTTGAATGCGGCGCGTTGCTGAGCGTAAAAAAAAAGGCCCACAACAGGCCCACCAGGCCATTAACAAAAGCTCACCTTCGGCGGGGTCGAGGCTGTCAATAAAGTCACGATCCAGCCTGGCGCTTTCACACACCAGGTCGAGCACCACATCGACATGCTCACCGAGTAGATCTTGAATGGCGTCAAAATCTGGCACCTGGTTGCCACTGAGCAAATTGTAAAGCCCATCGGTAAAAGGCTTGGCCAGGGCGCGCAGGCGCAGGCCTTCGACAAAACTGTATTCGTGCACAGTAATGTCGCGGCCCGCTAGTTTGAGCTGGCGCTCGGGATGGAGGATCTCCAGCTCGTCTGCCTCTGCCACGGGTGCGGCATCAAGCGCTTCTGGGTCTAGCTTTTTAGCCATGTTATTCGCTCAGCAGCTCAAGGCGACCATAGCCACCCAGCGCGGGGTCGAGGGCTGCGGTGGTGTCGAGCAGCGCGGTGCCACTCAACTTAAGATCACCGAAGCTGTCATTGATTAAATCAATCTGCCCGACAGGGTTGAATTTAAGGCGGTACATGCGCAGGCGCAGTAGGTCAGTACTGCCGTCAACGGTGTTCAGACCATCCATAATTAGGTAGCGCACCGGGGCGGCCTGGTTAAACATGACGATATCGGTATTACCGGCAAAATCGTAGGCCGCTTTAAAGGGCTGGGTGTAAGCCGCCAGGCCGAGAATACTGAGCCGTCCGTAATTAGGATCGTCCAGGCCGTAGTCGGTATCCAGCGCCAATGTGGCGGGGGTACCAGCGGAATCGGTCACCACCAGGCTGCTGATATTGCCCCGCTCCAGGGCAATAATATCGCCGATTGCAACCGGGTTGGGGAATTCCTCACCGGTAACAGAGCCACCGGCCACGGTTTTAACCTCGCCATACAGACCCAATGCCAGGTTTTTCGCCTGGCCGTGGGTCAGGGTGAGATCAAAGCTGACCTCCAAATCTTTCGAGATGGTTGCAGCGGTTTGACGCAGGCCACTGTAACTCTCTTTCTGCTTCTCCTCGCTCTGGCTGGGCTTGATGGTGAGCAGTGCGGCATCGTTAACCCAGCGCATGGCGCCTGGCTTGCCGCTTGGTAGGCGTTCGCCGAGAAATACTTTACCCTGGAGACTGAAATCTTTCATGAGTGGATCCTCTTTTTGGGTTGCTTACGGTGTAAAAGCGCCAGCGATGACGCTTTTACTTTGCGGCTGATCTGGTCTTTGAATCCGCCGGAAATGCCTCGTGCACCTGGTTAAGATCTTCCTTGCTGATAAAGTCGCGCTCAGCGAGGAACTCGGCATCGGGTAAGTTCACTAAAATGGGTGCATCTTTTGCGTACTTCTTGCCGCCGTGGGTGTGGGGCTTAAGCAGCTTGACGCTGACGGTGGTTGGCTTCGATTGGCTAGCATTTTTTGGCGTTAAATCAGTCATGGTGTGCTCCTTAAATGTGCTCGGGTTCAAAACGGGCGATGTCGGCCGTTTTAGCTAAAAAAATGATTGACGGTGAAAACGTCCATCCACAGCAATGTATTCGCGTCGTAGTCGAGCACGTCGCCCATGCGCCAGCGAATGGGCCGGTAGCGCTTTTCATCCGGAGTCCAACCGGCAATGGCGTTGCGCACTGCGGTAATTACCGGCGATGCATCGTCGGCAGCTGCCTCACCCAAGGCATCGCGAAAATTCTCCACTGCGACGACCACGCCGAAGGTGCTTTCAACTTGCTGAGCCGCACTGGGGCGACGCTGGGGGGCGTCGACATCGGGCGATATATCTTGCTCACCAGCCAGCACCACAAAGGCGCTGGGGGTACGAAAGCTGGTCAGTGATTGCACGGCGGCGTAGTCGGCAGCGCCACCCACTTGTTGCAATTGCGCGGCCTGGGTTTTTAGCTGCTCGATGACCAGGGCGGTATCGAAGGGTTGCCAGCTCATCCCTGCTCTCTCATTAAGAGGCGCATGGCTGTCATCGAAACTTACTCAACTCATCACGGCTGAACACATTGGCGTCAGATTCAAAGCGCACATCAATGGCCTCTGGCCCGGTGGTGACGGGGTCGGCACCGCCGAGGCTGAATTTGCCCTGGGCGGTTTGTTCGAGCAGCCGGGTGGCGTCTTTGTAGCCACGGGAAATCGGGTCTTTACCGTCTTCGCCCAAGCGATGCTTGTGCAAAAAATAGCGGGTAATGTCCCGCGCCCAGCCGGTGACCAGGGGTGGCACCGGGCTGAGCGGCAAGGTGTAACCGCGCTGGGCCAAAAAGCCGTCGATAATGCTTTCGGCCTCGGTAATGGCATCGTTAATACGTGCCAGGGCATCGTCGGCAACATTGGTTTCGTCCACCGGCCAGGCACTGCGGCTGGCACCGCGCAGGGTGGCCTCCATCAGGTCATTGGCCACCACCGTTTGGTGGTCAGCCGTGGCCACCTGGGCCAGCTCTCTGGCACCGGGTCGCTCGGCTAATTGGGCGGGGGTTAAATAAGCCATTAGTTAACTACTCGCTACTCGCCGAGTACGTCTTCAACGACCAGGCGAGTATCGCTTTTAAGGATGTCGACCTCTTCATCGGTGAGGGCGCTCAGAGCAATACCGTAGGGCTCGGGATGAAAGCGGTGGCCACAGCAGCGCACCGAACCGGCGGCGGAACGAATCCACAGGGCGGGGATGGGTTCTTCGGCTTCTGCCTTGGCCTGGGCTTCGGCATCTTTCTTAGCCTGGGCTTCGGCATCTTTCTTAGCCTGGGCTTCGACGTCTTCCTTGGCCTTAGTAGATGCTTTTGCTGTTGTCGATTTTGCTGCTGTCATGGGGTTCTCCAAATATTATTTACAGGCTTTGCTCAGATGGGCTTGAGCGCTCTATCGCTCGCCGAGTCGGTGATCCGGCGAGCGATAAAGGGGTAAGGTTATTAGGCTAACCAGGGTGTGCTGATTACCTCGACCACATCGCGGTTAATGTTGGTGGCACCGGCGGCATCGCGCTCAGCTTTAACCACGGCCAGGGCGGCGGCACGCAGGCTGGGTGGCACGACCAACAGCGAGGGGCGAATACCCAGGGGCCGCTCGTTATCGCCCTTGAGGCTTTGCATAGCGGCGTAAACCGTATTGAAATTAGCGGCATCAAGCGTCGCCTTGCTGGCGTAGGCTAGTTGCCACAGGCCGAAACCGACGTTCATACGGGCGTCTACCCCGTAAAGGTATTCTTTGCGCATAAAGACGTTATCGTCGGTCTCGCCATCCATCATCACAAAGTTATAGGCTTTGCGATTTTGCTTAATGACGGGCTTCATAACGCGAGTGTCGTCGATCAAAAACCATGCGGGGTTGGCCCCGGCCTGGTAATTACTGACCGACTGCTCCACACCGTTAGCATCGAGCACGGGGTGGTCGGTATCGAACATAAACTGGCCGTCATAGCACTTGGTGGTGAAGCCCGCTTTCATTAAATCCCACACCAGGGTGGCCGGGTGCTCACGGGCATCCTGGCCGAGCTGCTGCATAAGGGGCGAATAAACACCGAACTGGTCATCTTCAATGGCTTCGCGTGGCACACCGACGGTGTTTTCAAAGCTTTTGTTTTTGATGCTGTAGTCGTACTGCATCAGGTTTTGAATAACACGATCACCCAACCATTCACGAAAGCCGGTGGTAGCACCCAGCCAGGCGTATTGCTCAATGGCCGTGGAGGAATTCACCTCCATAGTTAGGCGTTCGTAGTCGGGCGCTGCACCCTCAAAGCCCTGGCTAAAAGAGGACTGAAAGCCGGTGTGCAGAATGCTCAGGTTGGCGCGATTAATAATCATTGTTTGTCCTCCAGGACGTAGTGCTATTGGTAGTGCTATTGATTGCGGCTTAGGCGGCTACTTAAGTGCTGCTTAGACGACTATTTAGGCGAACTGAACCCAAACCCCAGTAGCGTCAACATCGACAATTTTTCCGGCCACTGAGCGGGTTGCGGTGCCGTTGGTAAGTGCCACGGTCTGGTCATCGACGATGTAGCAATCACCACCCACGTCATCGAGGGCTATTTCATCAGCGGCGGCGCTGTTGGCAAAATGAAACGTGCCTTTACGCACCGGCACATCCAGATCACCGGCAACACCGGCGCTGTTGTCGACAGTCTCTTCGGCTACACCCACTGCGACCAGGCCGGTGGCTGTGGTAGCGGCAGCGGCCAGGCCTACGGCTAATGCGACAATGGAGCCGGTATAGATTTTTTTCGCGGCATCCATGGGAAAGTTGAACTGGGTGCCGTCGCGGCGTTTGGTGTTGCGGTCTGCGGTGAGTGCGGCCATGGGGCGTGCTCCTGTTAATAATTAATGAATTGTTCTCTTACTTACCAGCTCTCTTGCCAGGGCTTACCGCTCTTCAGGCAGCAGTTTTTCTGGTTTTTAGATAATTTTCCTGGCTAATACCCATGGCGCTGCACACAGCTATTTCGTCTTCGGTGAGCGTTTTATCGTCGTCGACACCATCGGGCTTTTTACCGCTGGTCTGCTGGCCACTGAGGGCGGCAATGGGTTCGGAGTTGCCGATATAGGCGGTGAGTGCGGCAATGTCGGATTTAGCTAAATTTTCAGCCCAGTCTTTTTGCGAGGCGCGCAGGCGGCCATCGGCCAGGGCATCACTAATCAGCGTGTCAGATGTGCTGGTTTGCACCTGGGCACTGAGTACGGCGACTTCGTTCTGTAGATCGCGCATGACGTCGACGCTGACAAATTTTGCCGGGTCGGGTGCGGCCTGCTGAATGCTCTTCGCCTTGAGCGCCGAACAGGCGGCTATCAGGTTTTCGGCCGTTGCATCTTCGGCCTGCTCCAGGGCGACACGCAGGGGTGTGAGGGGGTCAACGGCAAAGTGAGCACTGAGCGCGGCAATGGCATCGGTCTCGGAGGCATCTTTAGCTAGCCCCAGGGTAGTAAACAATACGGCGAGTAACTTTTTCATGTCGTGCTCCTGGTGGGTTGTGGTGTTGGCTTTATTGTTGGGATTGATGTCGGGATCGGCTTGCGATCCAAAACTGGCAGCAGCGAGCAGCTCTAATTTGTCCATGCCATGAATGGCTGGGTTATTAGTGAGCGCACCCATTTCAAAGCTGGTGACCACGCCGGTTTCAGGGTGGTAGGCGATGACGGGGGAAAAATATTGATATTCTTTATTGCCGATGGCCTTGTGGGCGGTGGCTGTTAGCTCGACCTGGGCAAACAGGCCCTGGCCTTCGCGCCATTGCAATTGCAGTGGCCAGGCGGCGGCAGGTGCGGGCTGGCCGTTTTCTTCTTTGTAGAGCGTCTGGTGTTCGTAATCGATGACCGGCGGTGTGGTGCGGGCATTAAAGCGAGCAATCACCTGTGCAGCGGCGGCGGCATCGATAAACCAGTGGTCAACGGGAATCTCGCGGCCATCAGCAGGCTTGAACTCACCGGCGGGCGTAACCTGTATCCACACCGGGGCATCGACTGCCGGGGGCAGAGCAACAGCAAAGCTGCATGCAGCGATGGCGATGGCGTTGGCGACGGCGAGAGACTTGGCGTTAAATTTCATGGGGCAACGATGGCGGTTTTTCGCCCGCCGGTCTTTTGCCCGAGTTCAAAAATAAAATGCGGTGTGCCCGGCGAATACACTCGGCTGGTGAGATTTGCCGTAAACCGGGGCTCAGGCCAGCGCAGACAATGGCGCGAGCCGTTTTATAAAGCGCTTTAAGCGGCTTTTAAGGGCCTGACGGCACCAACCATGGCCGGTTTAGGCTAAGGATGGCTTAGAGGGGCGCTCAGGGGCTGGCTGCTGACTAGCGTTTTGCCAGGGCTTTTTTCAGATGAGCCATGGTGCGCTCGACTATTTGCTCGTCATCTTTCTTGCTGGTACCCAACCAGGGCCGGGCGGGCATGGTGATGGTATGTGGCCCCACGTTGATAGACTGGGCAAAATTGCTGCTGGCTTTTTTGACAAAGCGAGAGCCGACCCCCGCTTTGGTGCGCTTAGAAAACACCTCGCGCTTGCCGCCGGGTTGCTTGATGTCACCACCGAACTGATGAATAGCACCGTATTTGCGGTCGGTACCGAACTCCAGGCCGGTGGCATCGAACTGACCACGCAAGGTGTTGCGCAGATGCCCACGCAGGGTGAGAATTTTGCCACGGTTTTTATGTTTGCGTTTTTGATAGCGCGGGCTGAGTGCCTGCCAGGCTTTACCATCGGGCGAGACCTGAGCACGAAAGCGTGCGCGGTGGGCACGGTGCAGGTATTCGATAATGACCTGAAACAACGGCGCGGGGTTGTCCAGGGCATTGACGGCCTGACCAATGGCGTTGCGCACTTCTTCAGATTCTAATTCAAAACTGGCACCGGCCATAAAAAACTCCTAAACTGTGGGTAGCTGTCGTGTACGCGCCTCTGGCAAGCTCTGGTACCCAGGGTACGGGCCACCAAAGACGACAGTGCCGCAGGGGCCAGCCTGCGGCCCCTTTATTATTCCGTTCTAGACAGCTTATTCTTCCCTTCGATTTACTCTTCTCGCCGGTACAACCGCGCACCCACCCGCATATCGTCAATGCTGTAGTCGAGGGGCGAAAACGTGGTGATACCCGACCAGCCATCGCTGGCCCATTCAAACACCGCCAGAGCCGGAACATCCTGCCCCGGCAATTGGTACTGGGCGACATAGCGCCTGCGCACCACGGTTTTTTTCTGCTTAAACTGGTACTCCAGGCGCACCCAGATTTCATCCGGGTCAAGCAGTGCCTCAGCGAGCACGGCCATTAGCGGGCCACGGTCGCGCTTATTGGCCTTGAGCAAGCCACTTCGGCTATCGATAAAAAGATTTTTGCCCACGGCAATGGCCTCACCCAGCACGTCAATATGCACCACGGGCTGCTCTAGCGTGGCACCAAAGGGCTGCAGGAATGCCTGGGCGTAGTCCTCGTCACTGAGATTGCTGGGCAAGAGTTTGTCGCCAGGCAATGAGCGTGGCGCGGGTAAGGGATCGCTGGCGCGTGTGTTGGGTAAACCGGGGCCGCCACTTGCGCCGGTAATGGGTGGCATCGGCCGCTCGGGCGGCATAGCACCCTCAAGCCGCGAGCGCCCAGGGGTGTGTTCAAAACCGGGGTCTATGCCTTTGGGTACCACCACCTCGCGGGGGCCATTAAGGCTGCGCTGGCCAATGATGCGGGTCTCTAACTCAAGGGCGGGCGCGGTATCGGGCACGGTAAGGCCCAGGTCGGCGAGATCCTCCTCGGTTAAACCGCTGACCGAGCACTGGCAGCCCCAGGCGTTGATGGGGGTATGGGTTTGCCACCAGGGGTCGTTGCGGTGCAACACCAGGTTGTCCCAGGCCAGGTGCTCGCGCCGGGGGTTTTCAGAGCCGCTGTGGTGGTATTGCCGGTACGGTAGTGCATCGCCAGCGGCTTCGAGTTGTTCAAAGCGCCCGGCGTTGTAGCTGCTGAATAAATTGGTTTCGTAAATGGTGCGGCTGCGCCAACTGCGCCCGCCGTTGTAGTCCCAGCCGTGGGTGGCGACGATGTTGTCAAAGTCTTTGCGGAAGTCGGCCAGTGTTGCGCCCTGGGCAATGACCTTTTCTACCGCCGTGCGAAAATCCGCGACGATAGCATTGCGGTTGGCCCCGGCGACCATAAAGCCGTAGTCGTGTTCGGCGCCGTAGATATCGACCCAACTGTCGGTGGGGATATTGACCTTGCGGCGCAGGAACTCGATTTGTTCGGCGAATGGCAGGGAGCCGTAGTTGCTGGGCATTAGGGGTTAATTCCTGTCATTGCGCTGTTACCGTTTTACCGCGTCATATCCATAACGCCTACCGCCAATTACCCATAAGACGAATTTCCACCATGAATATGCCGAGGGGTTTTGTCTCGTTGTTTTTTCTCCGCGCATGGTCACGCACTGCCCGTCGATGTAGTAATTAAAGCCCCAACATACTTTTGACCACCGGAACCTCACGAATTTTATGGCGTATATTTTTTCTATCTGCTTGGACATATTAGGCTCTACCGTCATGGCTCAGGGAATAGTGGTTGCCATCTTTAAAGCGCCCACCCCAGCGGCACAGTTCGTGCTGCTCTTCCCACCATTCACCCAGCTCGCGGTGGTCGTCTGTTTCATCCAGATACTTACCGTCTTTAAACAGATTGAGGTCACGCGCTAATTTCAGTTTGTGCATTGACCAGCGCTTGCCGTAGCCCTTTTTTTCGCCATAAGCCCCATGGACACGGGGGTCGCGGAAGGCATCGCCGCCGCGCACGTCAAAACCCATCTCTAGCGCTTTGGCCAGCAGCCGGGCTTCGAGGCGGGTGAATAGTTCTTGTTTTTTACCGAGTTTCATCAGTCACCTCTGCGCGGCCTGCTAAATTCGCTACAGCCAGGCCATCGCGCATGGCAGCGGCGTAGTCGTCGAGGGTCATTTGTGGGTATAGCTCTAGCAGCCGGTCGCGGAGTTCTTCAAGGCTGCCCACCTGGTTGGCCAGTTCGCGCACGGTGTTGATCCACTGGTCAACCGGGGCGGATAGGTTTTGTGCCAGTTGCTCATGCATTTGTTGGGGGGGTTGTAGTTGAACGGGCTGGGCCGGTTTGGCGGGATTGGCACTCAGGGCGCTTTGGTTTTCAGCCGTTTGCTCAGCGTTAGGCGGTGGCAGCAAGCCGGGAGTTTGAGGCGCTGGAGCAGCCGTAGTCAGAATATCCTCACCCTCTTCCGGCTCGGGTATGCCGACGCGCTCCTGTGCCCATTGGCGGCCAATGCGGTAGCCCATGTCTACCAGTTTCGGCAAGGACTCGGCGTGGACGGTCAGATCCTCCGGCTCGCTGACGTCGAAGCGATAACGCGGGCAGCGCCGCCAGTCGGTGGTGAGGCCGTTGAGAATGGCGATGGGGTAGATGAGATCGCGGCTGATGGTTTTGGCGACTTGAATGGCATCGGCATCGCGCAGGTCGAGGCGGCATTCGTTGTGGACATTGCCCAGGGCGTTGGTGTTGGTGCCCGCACTGCTGTCGCTGGTGAGGGTGCCGCCGAGTATGGCCTTGCTCTGGGTGCGCTCACACCAGCCGATCATGGCGTTGTAGGCATCGGGGTCGCCGGTGGTGGCGTCGTGAAAATCCACTTCCATACCGGCGGGGATAATACCGGCGGCGTTGTGGCCGATTTGTGCCAGGGCGCGCAGCAGGGTGAGTTTTTCAGCGTTGCTGGCGCCACCGGGGTATTTACCCACGCGCATGGGTATGCCGTAAATTTCGAGAAATTCAGCGAGGTCACCCACCGAATAATTTTTAAACAAGTAGGGCCATACCAGCACGCGGAATAATGCCGAGCGTTCAAGGTAGCCGCTTTTGGCTTTGTGGATATGGGTGATCCAACCGAAGGGGTTTAATGGCTCGCCACCGGCAGCGCCACGCAGGCGTATGGACTGGGCGGCTGTGCCGCGATGAGGCACAAACCAACTTTGCGGACGATGGCTAATGCTCAGGGGCAGGCGTTCGCCCCGTGTACGACTCCAGCCGCCAAACTCTAAACACACAAAGCCTTTGCCGATGCCATCGGTAATATCAAACAGCACGTCTTCAAAGTCGTCGAGGCCGTCGAGCAGCTCGCCGAGAATACGGGCGTTGTCTTTTTCTTTGGCGGTGGCGTTGGGTGGTGGCACCACTTCGGCATCGAGGCTAATCAATGCCCGGCGGCGCTTGCCCATTTCGGCATAGACATGGCCGTCTTTTTCTTCGATGTCTTCGTACAGCTCAAACTGGGCCTGCATGTTGCCGCGCTCGGCTTCATCGAGAATGGCGGCCAGTTTTGAGGGGGTTAAGCCGCGTGAGGGGTGGCCCTGAAATTCGTGGTGCAGGCCCAACAGCTTGGCGGTTTGTGGCTCGGCCAGCGTTGCCTTGTCGATTTTTAGGGGCTTGCCGTCGAGGCCAATAATGGATGTCATCACCATGCGTGGGGCTCCAGCAGCAGATTGTCGTTGTCGTGTTCGGGGTCGTTGTCGCTGGCGTTGCCAGTGGTGTTGTCAAAGCCCCTGGGGTGGCGTGGCAGGGTTTGGAATTCGATAATGCCGCCTTCCATCCAGCTGGCACGAATGGCCATGGCCAAAGCCACGGCAAAATCACCGTGACGCTTGCCTTTGCTGTCGGTGCTTTCGAGGTCTTTCTGGCGGCCTTTGTCGATCACCGGAATGCCTTTCTCAACCTTGATATGCAGCAGGTCGTCGAGAATGTTTTGATGGCGCGGCAGCTCCAGATTAAAGGCTTCAAATTCACCTTTGAGCTTGGGCATCCATTCGGCGTACCAGGGTAAATTCAGGGCTATTTGGTCAACCATGCCGATGCCGTATTTAAGCGCGGCCTGCTCAGCCAGGTAGCCACCATTGCCAGTGGCATCGAAGGCGGCACCACTGAGGCGCGGCAGGCGGTCGAGAATAAAATACATCACCTGGCGTTGTTGCTCGTAAGTGAGATTGCGCAGCTCGACCACAAAGGGGCAGCGCTTGCGTAGGCTGGGTGCGATGGCCAGGGGCGCAAACACGGTTAAATCGCCACGGCGGGCGAAATCTTCACCAAACACATGGCGATCATTTTTATTGAGTTTGGCAAGCACCGGCCCGAGCTGCTCGGCACACCAGGCGTCCATCTCGGCCTCGCGTTGGGGCTGCGTCCAGCCTTCAAAACCCTCGGGGGCTTCGTAGCGAAAGATGGGAATGGAACGGTCGGCCACCATGGCCTGCTCGATAAGAATGCGCGAGAGGTAATTGCCACCGGACTTTTTGGGCACGCAGCCGTACTCTTCGTCGGCGCTCTCGGTGTTGGGTGCGTTTTTATAGAGATCGTCACGCCACTTTTTTTCGGCCTCGGGCGACCAGGGCTGGTCGGTGACGTAGCAAATGCGCTGGTACAGGCCCTGGGCAATGGCGTCGTCGAGGGTAATGCGATGGATGGAGTAGTCTTTGCGGCCCTCGCGGGCATCGTTGATGTACTGGTTAAAGGCGTTGTCGACACCGTTGTGGGTGCTGATCAAACGTACCTTGTTGCCCCACATAGTGAGTGCCAGCGCGGCTTTGAGTAATTCTTCAAGGCTTTCGTGAAAGGCGGCTTCGTCAATTACCACGTCACCCTGCAAGCCTCGCAGGTTGCTGGGGCGGCTGCTAAGGGCCTGGATTTTATGGCCAGTTTTGGGGAAGCGGATCATGTAGGCGAGAATCTCTTCCTTTTTGCCGCTATCCCAAAAGGTTTGCTCGTAGACGTCGGCATCGGCCAGTTCGTTAAACGCCTTTGAAAACAGCGCGCAGGCGGCGATGTATTCCAGGGCCATCTCTTGCTTGCTGCCTACATAGAAGGTGTTGCAGCCCTGGCGGCTGCGGGGTTTGGCAGCGTTGATGACATTGCGCCCAGCCTCGGCCCAGGTTAAACCGGTACGGCGGGATTTTTCGCCCATCATGATGGCTGAAGTATCTTCAAACCAGCGCTGCTGGTAGGGCAAAAATACTGCCTCGCCACCGGGTACCGCGTCGCCAACCTCTTGCGGCACGACCACGCCATAGGTGGTCATCTCTTCAGCCAGGTCAATTTTGCGGGGCTGATTGGTGGCTGTTAGGTTGGCTGTGTTATCACTCATGGCTGGGTTAAATCTCTAGCTTCATGATGATATCGCGGGCTTGGTTTAGCTTTTCTTCAGTCAAAAAACCAGCCGCTTTTAAAACCTCTATCGTCTTCTCAGTCTCCACCCTATCAACAAGCAGGCTGGTGATACGATTATTAGCTTTTTCCAAATCGACATAAGCGGCTTCAAGTTCTTTTTCAATTGCTTCTAAACCCATATCAGTAACTCCGTCAAAACAGCTAGTAATTACAACCCGTTCGCTGGCTAAGCCTTGCCCAGCAGGATATTACGAATACGGCCTTCGAGCTGCTCGCTCATGCCGTCGCTGCCGCGCTCCTCTTCGAGCCGGGTTTCCTGTTCTTTAATCAGCCGGGCGCGGGCATCGCTTTCAATTTGACGGCGCTCATCCATGCTGAGTTTGCGGGCCTGTATCACGTCTTTGGCGGCGCGGGCCAGTTTGCGCACATCGTCGATGGCCAGTTTGTTATCAACGGCATTTTGCTGGGCAGAAAACGTGGCGTGGTTAACCAGGGTGGTGAGTGATTGCACCATCAGCGCCCCGGCGCGGTCGTCGGGGTTTTCGCCCAGCTCCTGCACTAGCAGGCGGCTCATGGTTTCTTGCTCACGCATGCTGGCGACCAGTTGGTCAAAGCCGACCCGGTAGCGGCCCAGGGCGCTGCGGCTGGGTTTTTGCTCTGCCGGGAATTCGCTGTGCAGGTCGTCGATGAGTTCGTCGAGGGTAAAGCGGTTCTCACGCAAGCGGCGCTCGATATGAGCGCGCACCTCGGGCGCTAGTTTGTCGATGCTGGATTTACGGCCCATATTATGCCCCCGGCTTTTTCACGCCGGGCACTTGGGCACGGCCTGCGGCCACGTCGGCACCGCGCTCGGTGAGGGTGGCTATGAGCAGATCACTGACATCATCGACCGCGATTAGACCCTGCTCTTGCAACCAACGCAGCTCGGTCTTTACCAGATCACGGCTGGGGCTGTGCCCGTACTGGGCCAGTACATTAGTGAGCACCGAGCTGTTGGCTTTGTAGCTGGGCATTTTGGCGAGGATGCGCAACATAACGAGGCGTTGGTCTTCGCGTAAATAATCTGAGAACGGGGCCATGGGCTTTCCTTGTGCGAGACTTATTTATGTTTTAGCAGGTAGTCGTTAATGCGATTGAGGCTGGCGTTAATGGGTTCAAGCTGTCTTGATAGCCCGTCGATCTCGGCCTCCATTTTGCCAAGGCGCTCAAAGAGCAGGCTGATTTGCTGGCGTGTTGGTATGTGACTCAGATCCGCTTCGAGGGTGACGACCTTTTTAGTTAGCTCTGCCATCTCGGTCTGCTTGGCCGACTGGCGATTGGAAAAAAATGAGTACAAGGCAAAGCCGATAACCACCAACCAGCGCAAAAATTCACTACCAAAATACAACTCATCGGCGTTCAAGGTCGGCTCCTGTTTTTAATGCGGGGTTTTTAGCAACCGCGCTGTCAGCCCATCGACCAAAGGCCAGTGCCTGGGCAACCAGGGCCTGTTGCAGTGCTTTGATTTCAGCAGCGGCGTCGTTGGCCAGAGGGCAAGCGCTGGCCTGTAGGCGCGTGAGCAGCTGTTGTTGGGGTAATTCAGACAAATCATTGCCCTGGCATTGAGTTAAGGCCGCAGAGTAGCGGCTCTTAGTATTAGCGTCTTTTGAACCGGGGCAAAATCAACCACCTCTGCGCAGGGGTACTGTGTGCTTATTCCGGCAGTTTGCAGACAAGGTTTCCAGTGGCAAGACTATTAATAAAAGCAGTTGACGCAACCCACCCTGATCCGGCAAAGGACAAGCGCGCCTGCTATAAGCACGGGGATGTTGTTGTCGTCCGAGAAGACGGCCACGAATGGAGTCCAGGCGAGGGCCTACCGGCGTTTTTACAATTAGACATTGCGACCTCAGCTGGAGGTGCAGCGTATCTTACCGATACAGAGTATGAAAATGGAGCAGCTTTGGTAGCCCCTGCGATGCTCAAAATACCGCGACTTGCTAATGCGGTGATAAAAAATGCCGTTCGCCAGCCAGTACGACAGCGTGGCTATACCATTGACCTGGCGGATATTGTATTCGTTGACGGTAAAGCAGCGGTAGAGACCGTCACAATCATTGATAAAAGGATTCGATAATGCCATTAAATCTCACAGAGCCAGAAGCGGTAGCAGAGACGGTAGATGCGCTAGAAATCAATAGTTTTGCTGTTAATTTAGACCGAGGCGAGATACACGTTGGCTATGACAAAGGCCGCATTGAGGCCGGTGCATTTGTGCCTGTTGTATTGGGGCAGCTTATAACTATTGATGGCCCCGGCTTTATGGAGGCTATCGGGCAGGCTGACGCTTATGCCGAAGCAATGCCCGCTGGCTCAATTAGTGTGTACGGTGCGCTTAAGCTGGCGTTATATGCGGCTATTACGGATGCCACGGGCATAGCCGGGTCTGTTAGCTAACCATGCCCACCGAGGTAAAGCGCGCACTAAGGTCTGTCGCTGGATGGACAGCAGACCAGACGGCTATGGAAGCTCTTTATGGGGTGGGCGGCTATTACACCACAATGACCGCGTGGGATGCAGCTTATGGTGGCGCAACGGGTGCTGACTTAGTAGCAAATGACGAAAACGTGGTACTTGATTGTTACAACGACTTCGGTGCAGCGTTAGTTGATAATTTCCTGACTTATAGCTTTACGGCTACGGATGCCACTCGCAATGTAACGATAAAAGTCCCCACAAGCGAGCGCCACAATGGCACCTTTGGAAGCGGGTTTGAGTTACAGGCTAATCAATACGCGGCGTACCATGTGTTTCCCGCATACACAGATATCACTGGCTTCGCGTTTGATAATTTGAATGTAGGGGGGAACGGCGTTCATATAGGCAAAGAGTGTATTGCGCGCGGCGTTTTAGTAAAGGCTGCCCGGGGGAGCAAACTGGATGCTGATAGAACTGCCGGCGATAGCGCTAGTGCAGAAAACAGTATGTTTGTCAGTACGCAGGCTAACTATTGGGCGCTAAGTTTGGGGGGTTACTCTTACGCGAATAGGATATTGCGCAATGTAAACTGCCTGAATACAGCAAACCCGCTCAGAGGGTGCGACCTGCAAAACCGTGGGTATGTAACCATCGAAAACTGCTACGCTTCCGGGTGGGTTGAAAGCGGGGCTACGCACACGTCGGTCAGAAATAATGCAAGCGATGTTGGGGCATCTACAGCCCCACCTGGCACATCCCCCCTTGAAGTGAACATTGTAGCCGGGGATTTTGTAGACGCTGCAAATGGCGATTACCACTTAGCTCCAGGCTCCCAGCTTATTGGAGAGGGGGTAGACCTTAGCGCGTATTTCACTACGGATATTGATGGGGAAACGCGGGGAGTACCTTGGGATATTGGGTATGACCAACGTGTTAGTGCCGGATCCGGCCCAACCCTCCTTCTCGCCCTGGTACCCGCATGAGCACAGTCTATCGCGGCGCATTCGCGACCCTCTGGATCACGCTACAGGCCAACGAAACCCTGGGCATTCTCGACTCGGACTACCTCGAGGATTACTTCGGCAACGATAGCCAGGTGTCGCTGTATCACGTTGATAGCGGCACTCATTACCCGGTGCTGATGCTCGACCAGCCGCTGGCTACACCCCTCATTCCCTACGATGTATTCAAAGGCCAGGCCGCTATGGCCAGCCTGCCCGATGGCGCTTACCAGGTGCGGGGGCGGTGTCGCGATGTGGGCGGCAATTATACGATTTTGAGCACGGTGCAAACGCCCCTGGGTGGCGAGCAGGTGTTGGCGATGGGCTTTGATATTCAGCCGGGTGCTGGCTTGCTCGTTATAAACCTGCCCCACGGGCGCCTGGCACGGCCCAGCCTGGCCCCGCACTTGCTGCGCCGCAACATCCCCCGTGGCTTGCTAACCACTGCCCAGGCGCATTAGGAGGCCCCATGACGGACAAATACGACCCGATTTACACCGAGGACGCTGGGTTCCCCATCCCTTTCGACAGCCGCTTTGATTTCACGGTGATGACCAATGTACGCATGGTGATTACGCGCCCAAGCGGCACGCTTGCCGTCTATGACTTTGCCCTGGCCGAATTCAATACCGTGGGCGTGGGCGGTGAGCTGATTTACGTGGTGCGCCCTGGCGACCTGACGGTCAAAGGCGACTACGAGTTTCGGGTATTTGTTAAAAACGCCACGGTGGATTTTGGCTTTTTGCCTTACATCCTCAACGTGGAAGCACGGCCCTCTGTGGGTATTTGGGCACTGTCATGAGCATTGAGACCGTGACATGCAGCCAGTGCAAAAAGGACTTTTCTATCAACCCGGTATCGGGCGTGCCGGTGTTGCCCGTATGCCCGGTGTGTGCCCCGAAAATCAATCGCGGCATTAGCGCCAAAGCCAACAGCCAGACCAACCCACACCAGGAGAAAGATCATGCGCTTTCAAAGCATTCACGAAATACCTAGAACCCTGCGCAAAATCAGCGGCACACCCTTGTCGCTGTCGCAAATAGAGGCACTGCTGGATGAGGCCGAGGCCAGCGAGCAGGCCTTTGGCGCTGCACTGGCAGCGGCAAAACGCAGTTTTATAGCCAACCACCGGGTTGAACAGGGCCAGTGGGTCGCTATTTAGCCCCCGGCTGACCGGTTCACAACCCCAACCCAAGCCAGCCAACCCCAGTAGCATAAACAACACCCGCAACAGGAGCAGAAACAATGCTAACACTCAATCTCGCAGGCGGTAGCCAGGCCGACCCCATACTCGCTGGCCTGGGCCTGAAACTGGTCGGCGGCGGTTCGTCGTTCGATATCGCCACGGTAAACGATGCCTTTATCGACGCCGCCACAGGCGCGGGTGTAACCACGGTTAAAGCTGGTCTCACACCTGCCGCCACCGTGGTCACCGCAGGCTCGGCGGGCAGTTATAACGACACCACAAAAAACTGGACAATGAGTTCAACCACCGGCTTAACGGCGGGTGACCCGATTTACCTGAGCCACGGCATGATTACCGATGGCGTTTATTACGTTGCCAGCGTGGTTAATGCCACCGACTACACGGTGGAAGATGTCAATGGTGCCAACCCTATGGACGGCGCAGGCAACCAAACGGCGGTTTTCTACCAGGTGGCCTGGGCGTGGATAGGTGCCAGCGATGCCGCACCCATCAACACCAATGCGGCAGGTGATGAGAATTTCTGGAAGTTTCAAGCCGACGACGGCGCGGTGGGCTCGACGACTGAAGATAGCTTTTGGGTGGCAGACGCCCCGGCGGGCAGTGCTTTTATCAACATTGAAGGCGGTACCTTCACCGGCCAAACCGTGGCGGATAACCTGCTAACCCTGGCGGTATTAGCGGGCTGGACTAACCAGGGCGGCATTACCCATGTTGCAATGGCGAGCCACTCGGTGCAGGCGGTCAATAACTTTACCTGGACAAGCGGCGGTGGCACTGGCGAGGTGACCCTGGCCACCGCTGAAGGCGGCCTTACCGCCGCTGCCGGGGATGGCGCCAAGTACGGCCAACTGGTGTTTAAAGGCAAGGCAGGCAGCGCCTATAGCGTGGCGGTGGATATTGACGTGACGGTGGATAGCACCGGGCCGACATTGGTGTTGACGCTGGTGGCGGCTTAGCCCAGTATTTTTTTCAAAACAGCCTGCCACCAAGGAATGGTCGCAGGCCGAGTAGGCACTGTTAATTTTTGAACAGGCGCCTGCAGGCCGGTATCTTCAGCATCAAGGTCATCAACCAAAAGCCAGGCACAACGACAGCCGAGCACGCTACAGGGCGGGATACGCCCCAGAGTTTCTGGAGTGATAGGCAGCATCTGCCCATCACGCCAGCCACAGGGCGCTGTTTTTTTGCTGGTATTCAGGCAAGCATCAACTTCTATCGCTTTGTAAGCCCAAGGTGATGCAGTGAGTGTGGAATTTATTTGCTCACGCCGGGCATGATGATGGGAGCGCATCAAAATTTCGCCGTGTAAAAATACCGCTTGCTCGACAGGGTCTCTCGCATCGGCAGCCCGCTCACCCTGCTTCCGCATAGCGGCTTCTGCCTCCGGCCATTGCCAATTCGCCTGTTCTGCCAGCGGGCGCAAAGCCTTTTTGGCGGGCCAGTGAGGTTCATTATTCTCCCACAGCGTAAACAGGGTGGCCTTCAATGCCGTCCTGGTATCGGCATCGACAACTAAGCCAGCACTGCCTTCTTCATACGCCAACTCAAAAAAACGCCTTTCTCCAAAATCAACATTGTAATCCATCACTTATTCTTTATCCCCGGCAGCTCGCTCGGCCATCACTATGGCAGCGGTTTCTAAGGCCTGTTTGCCCTGCTCGCTGCTGGCACGGTAGTTGGCCAGTAGTGCTTGCTCTCGTTTTTTGGCTTGTTCAACCTCTTCAACAATTGCCGCCACAGCACCATCTGTTACCAACCCACCGCTTGGCTCCACCTTTGCTGTTACGCGCAGCATCTCTGTCAACTTTGAAGTGACGTTACGACCTAAAACATCACCAGCCAAGACGTAAACGATATCAACACCTAGTGTCGTCAATATCGCCACATAATTGAGCGGCGCATTCCCCTTAGCTATCCAGTTGTAGACCGTATTTCTGGCTACACCAAGCTCACGGGCAATTGATGTAACACCAATTTTATCGACTTCCTCAGAAAACCTTTTTTGCATATCGCTCATTATTTAGCGCAAACCTCTTTACTTGCTCAATATATTGAGCTATCTTTCAATCAACAGCGGTTAGCAACGCCAACTACCTAGCCACCACAAACCAAAACGAGAGAATGTGATGATGGAAAACAACAGCCTACCCGACGCCAGCACACCGCTGCCGTATCCGCAAACTCCCGAGAGTGCCCGCGAGTGGTTTTACCGCTATGGCATATGCCAGACCGACTGGGCCAAAAAACAGGCCGTACCACGCATGGTGCTAGTCGACCTGATTCATGGTCGCAGCAAGGGTCGTCGTGGTGAGGCCCACCGGGGTGCTGTGCTATTGGGCTTAAAGCCCGACCCCGCCAAGGTACTTACCGAGCACGTTGCCTAAGCCATGCTTACCCTGCCATCCATTATCCACACTAAAACGATCTTGCCTATGGGCAAATCTGTCTTTTGTTTGGATAGGCCTTTAACCCACCTTGTTACTCAGGATTCCAATGCCTCGGCGTAATTGGAAGCGGGTCGCCCCGACATCACTGCGCCAGGCGATGGAGCTGTGCCTGGAGTACGCACGCAGCAAGCACAACCGGTCGGTGGATGGGGTTGCCGAGCGTATGGGCCTGGCCAACAAGTGGAGCCTTTATAAGTGGCTAGAGAACGGTCGGCTACCCAGCATTTTGATCCGCCCCTTTGAGCATGCCTGCGGCTGTACTTATGTGACCCAGTACATAGCCACCAGTGCCCACAAGTTGCTGGTGGATATACCCAGCGGTCAGGCCACTGGTGAAACCGAACTACTGAGCCTGCACAGCGACTTTAATGCGGCGGTGGATTTGTTGCGGGGCTTTTATGACGGCAAGGCCGAGGCACCAGAAACCCTGAGCGCGTTAACCGAGGTGATGAGCCAGATCGCCGGGCACCGCGAAAACGTGAATAAAGCCATGACCCCGGAACTGGGGTTATTTAAGGAGAACGACCATGAGTGACTTAACACCGATCCACGAAGTACCCCCACCCACCAGCCAGCGCAGTGATGCTCTGGTGCCAACACCGGTGCTTATTAAAAATGCCGAGGGCGCGACTATCACCACTTCGCTGCTGGTCGCCGAGTATTTTGGTAAGCGCCATGTTGATGTGGTACGCCTTGTTCACAGCATTATCAAACGCACCACAAGCCCAATCTCACTGTGTAATTTCTCACAGTCAACCTATCAAAATGATCGCGGCAAAACCTATCCCATGTACGAATTAACCAAGAGCGGCTTCTTCTTTTTAGCCCTCGGTTTTACGGGCCGCAAGGCTGAAGTATTAAGAGCGGAATACATCGAAGCTTTCGATGCGATGGAGGCCGAAGCTAAGGCCAACGAGCAGCTTTATATCGATGAACTCAACAAACGCTGCCCCTGCCTGCGGGTGGTGGTCGAGGCCACGAAGCAGGGTTTAAACCGCCAGCAAATCGCCAAACTGATTGGCAAGACGGTGGGCGCGGTGACGTACTGGCGGCGCGAGGCGCGGCGGATGGGTTTATTGCCAGCGCTGAAACTACGCCTTGCCGCGTAAGGAGAAGACTATGAATTTAACGTTTTCAGATCGATTAAGAGAAGAGCGCAAACGTCTAGGCCTTAACCAGCCTGACTTCGCTGCGATTGCAGGCGTCACAAAATTGACTCAAATCAATTGGGAAAAGGGGCGTAGATCCCCCACGGCTAGCCAGCTTGAGCAGTATCACCATGCTGGAGTCGATGTCACTTACTTGATAACAGGCAGCCGTCATATCGAGAGCAATAGTGACAAGCCCGCGCCAGCTGGTCAGAACCTCCGCCTTGAAAAGGTTATTGCAGCCGCACGTGAAGCGGAGCCAGACGCGCTGACCGATCTGGGTCTATATCTATGCGGGTATGGCAGGTGCATGAAGCTGGCGGGCGGATTAACTGAGGCCGAATTTGCAGCTTGCACAGATCGCATTATTAGCCTCTATAAACCCGAACAGCAGACTACTGAGGGTAAAGCATGAACGATCTATCTAAAACCACAGGCCGCACCAGCCAGAGCGCCGCTCGCGCATTGCGGGTGATGGCAGCCCTGCGGGGCCATACCCTGACGGGTATTAGCAATAGCGAGCTGGCGAAAAGCCTGGGCGAGACAGCGCCGACCATTAACCGCTGTATGAACACTTTAATAGCCGAGGGTTTTGCCCAGAAGCTGGACAACGGCCATTTTTGCCTGAGCGTAAAGCTGCTGCAAATTGCTCAGGCCCACAGTACTGAATTCGCCCGCATGCAAGACCGCATGGGGGAGATTAACCAACGGGTGCTGGCAGGTGCCCACTCTTAACACCATACGGCGTAACAAGCGCCCAGGAGCACAGCATGAATCTCGAAAAGATAGACCACACCCTCAACACCCTGGTGCCAGAAATGGCCGACGGTTTTATGGTTAAAACCAAAAGCGGTGAGTTTTTGCTGCATAAAAACTACGGGCTGGATGAGGCCATTAGCCAGGTGCGCGAGCTACTGGAAAGCCGTCAGCGCAATTGGATGCAGCACAGCTGCAACAGTGCCCTGGCCCAGCTCGACCGCTATATCGAGCTGATGGGCAGCACACCCGGCGGCGGCACAACGCTGCAAGCCCAACGAATGATGGGCTTTTTGGAGGCGCTCTACTTCGCCGAGCTGATTAGCGATGAGGATGTGGATATTTACACTCGGGCGATTGATACCGCGACCGGCGCTGGTGCTAGCCCTTTTTTGACCGAGGGGCAAGGTGATGCATTGCCGGGCAACTTAAGAAAGCAGGCGGAATAGCCAAAAACTCCCAACCGTTAGGACTTTTTAACGTCATAAATTAGAAGAAATCACTACAAATCAATAAGTTAACTTTTTTATAAATCCCCAATCATTAGGAAAAGCTCATGGCCAGACCACCTAAAACCCGCGATATAGAAGGCGATAAACTGCCTGCCGCGACTGCGGCGGCTGTAACAGAAGACCATAAGCAGGCTGCCGCCCTGCAAGGGGCAATGCAGCAGCAAGTTAGCCGGATGGCATTGATTTATCAAGGCATCGGCAAACGCCTGGCACTGAATGCTATAGGCAAGTTTATAACGGCTGTTGACCTCATTGAGCTGGCAGAAACGAAAACAGCCAAGGAGTACAAAGGTTTTGTTTACCCGCGCCCGGACGGCACCACCCTGACCATTGGCACCTGGGAGGAGTTTTGCGTGAACGTGGTTGGCCGGTCTGTCCAGGCGGTCGACAACGATCTGGCCAACCTGAATGCGTTCGGCGAGGAGTTTTATGACGCCATGCGGGCGGTTGGCCTTGGCCCCAGCAAGATGCGCAGTTTGCGGCAGTTGCCGGATGAACAGCAGGCGCAATTGGAGACGCTAAAAAGCCTGGACGACAAGGATGAGATGGTTGAGCTGGTGGATGCCCTGCTCGATAAGCAGCGCCAGAAAGTTGCTGAGCGCGATGCTCACATCGAAGAGCAGGCACAGACCATTAGCGCCAAAGATGCTGTGGCTGGGACTAATCGCGAGACCATTGACGAGCTGCAAACCCAAAACGAAAAACTCAAACGCCATGCGGCAACGATCACTCCCGCCGAGCGAGATGGCGAGTTGCGCGCCGAGGCACAGCTCGAGGCCTGCGCGATTGAGTCAATGATCAGGAGCAGACTCAACCCGCTGATTGCAGCAGCTCTGGAGAACGGCGAAACCAATTGTGTGGATGCGGTGCCCTGGGTGACTTCGGTGTTTGATGTCATGGCCAAGGTGGTCGAGAAAGCTCGCGAGGAGTTCGATATTTTAGGAGGCGTAATGATTTATGCGCCCGATGTTGCTATGGCAACAGCAGCTTTTAACGATGATGCCGCCAACGTTATCGATGACGAGCAATAAAGGATAGTCCCTATGACTACCTTCGACGCAACCTACATAGCCCATTTACAGCAGGTCATTGAAGCGACAACAGCTGCTGGCCACGGCGGCAAGTCGGCTGTGTATCAAGATTTTGCCAAGGTATTGGGTATTAGCCTGGCAACACTGCACCGGCACATAAAAGAGTCAGGATTAAAGCCCATGCGCAAACGCCGCAGCGATGCCCGCTCTACAGCACTGACGTTTATCGAGGCAAAAATAATCAGCACTTATTTGCTGGAGAGCCGCCGGGCCAATGGCAAACAACTAGCCTCACTAGAGGAAGCATTGGAGGTGTTGCGGGCTAACGACAAGATCGCAGCAGGCCGGGTTGATGAGGCGACAGGGGAATTTAAGCCACTTACAGTGAGTGCTGTTCGCCGGGCTTTGAACGCCTATCACCTGCACCCCGAACAGTTGGCCAGGCCTACGCCAAAACAGCAGATGGCGAGCCAACACCCGAATTATATTTGGCAGATAGACCCCTCGTTATGCGTGCTTTATTACCTACCCCGCCAGCAAGGCGTTGGCTTGCAGGTGATGGATGAGAAGCAGTTTTATAAAAACAAACCGGCCAACATTCGCAAAATTGAGAAAGAGCGGGTGTGGCGCTATGTGATTACCGACCATGCCAGTGGCTGGGTGTTTGTGCATTACGTGCTGGGGGCCGAGAGCGGCAAGAACCTGGTGGATAGCTTTATAGCGGCCACCCAGCGGCGTGACAACGACCCGGTGCATGGGGTGCCCTTTGAGGTGATGGTCGACCCCGGTAGCGCTAACACAGGCGCTGTGTTTCAAAACTTATGCCGATGTTTGGGTGTTGAGGTGCGGGTCAACCGCCCTGGGCAACCCTGGGCCAAGGGACAGGTGGAGCAGGCTAATAACCTGGTGGAAAAATCCTTTGAGCACCGCCTGCGCTTCTTAAAGCAGCCCCCAACCACTCTTGATGATATTAATCATTACGCAGGCCAGTGGATGTGCCACTTCAATTTGCACCGCACCCACACTCGCCATGGAAAAAACCGTTATGCCATGTGGCAGACCATTACACCAGAGCAGTTACGGGTTGCCCCGTCTGCCCAGGTGATGCGTGAGCTGGCCTCGACGCGACCCGAAAGCCGTGTGGTATCGGTGCATTTAACCATTAGCTTTAAGGGTAAGACCTATAGCGTGGCTGATGTGCCCGATGTGATGGTGGGCGAAAACGTAATGGTCAGCCGCAACCCCTGGGCAGAGAACGATGGCGCGCAAGTAATGATGATCGGCCCTGATGGGCATGAGGTGATTGTGCCCCTTGAAGCTGAAGAGTACGACACGTTCGGCTTCCCCACCACGGCGGTGATGATTGGCGAGGGTTATAGGGGCATAAAAGATGGCCAAATTGATACCAATCGCAAGGCGGTTGAGCGCCTGGCGATGGGGGCTGATACGGATGAAGACGCAGCCCAGGCCCGCAAAAAACAGGCGGTGCCTTTTGGCGGCGATATCGACCCGATGTTGCCGATTACCGAAACACCGTTGCCAGCTTATTTACCGCGCCGGGGCACGGCGATGGATGTGGCGTCACCGATGATTGAGATTAAGCCGCTGGGGCATGTAGCCACGGCTAAACGGCTGACGGCGATGCTGGGTGATAAGTGGCTGGGGGCTGAGCATTTTACGTGGTTAAAGGCCACGTACCCCGATGGGGTGATGGAGGAAGATTTAAGCGGTGTGGCACAGCAGTTATTAAGCTCGGCTGAACCGCAGTTAGTCACAACAGGAGGACGTTGAAATGGGAGAAGTTTTACGATTAAAAAAGTCACTGAAGACGATAGGGGTTAGGCAGTGTGCCCTGGCGGGTCGGCTGGAAATTAGCTCGGCGGCGGTGGCGCAGTTGGTGAACCATAACCAGTGGCCAAAGCGTATTGCGCGGGAGGTTTTGGAGGCGAAAATTTCGGGTTTTTTACAGCAGTTAGGCTGTTATGACAGTGATGTTTTTGACTTAGAAAAAGAGGCTTTAGAAAAAGCACCGCCCCATGGCAGTGGGGCGGTGGGCGATACCGATCAATTAAATGAGCAGCATCTGTCCCAGGAGGACGAGCCTATGTTACTACGAAAGCAAATTCTTTTACCAGCCACCAGAAAGGCCTTTGGCTTGTTTCGTGACCCGTTTGCGGAGCTACAGGAGGCTGACGATATGTGGCTGAGCCCTGATATTCGCTATGTGCGTGAGGCGATGTGGCAGAACGTGCGCCACGGGGGGTTTCTGGCGGTGGTGGGTGAAAGCGGCGCGGGCAAAAGTACGCTGCGCCGTGATTTGACGGAGCGCATTAACCAGGAGAATGAGCCGGTAATTCTGGTGGAGCCTTATGTGTTGGGTGCTGAGGATAACGACATTAAGGGTAAGACTTTAAAGGTGAGTCATATCGCGGAGTCTGTATTGGGCGCTGTGGCCCCGCTGGAGACGATAAAACGTAGCTCTGAGATGCGGTTTGCGCAGATGCACCGGGCGCTGAAAGACAGTCATGCCTCTGGCTATCGGCATTGTTTGATTGTTGAGGAGGCTCACAGTTTGCCGATACCGACGCTCAAGCATTTGAAGCGAATATTAGAGCTGGAGGTGGGCTTTACGAAACTCATTAGTGTGATTTTGATCGGCCAGCCGGAGCTGCTGGAAAAGTTGAGTGAGCGCAATGCGCAGGTGCGCGAGGTGGTGCAGCGCTGCGAGGTGGTGACGCTGGCGTCTATTGAGCGGGATAAGTTGGGTGAGTTTTTAGCCTATCGCCTGGGGCGAGCCGGTAAAAAGCTGGATGAGGTGATTAACGAGAGTGGCATTACTGCCCTGGCCGAACGTCTGGTGTTGCCGGGCCGGGCTGGGCGTAATGAGGATGTGTCGCAGCTTTACCCGCTGGCAATTGGCAACTTTATGGTGGCGGCGATGAATTTAGCCGCGCAGGTGGGTGCGCCGGTTGTGGATGCTGACATTGTTGGAGGTGTGTGATGAGTCAGATGGTGATGGTGCGTGCAGGCGACCAGCAAAATGTGTTTGTGGCTACGGGTATGAGCAAGGTGGCGGAGGTGATAACCGCCCTGGCTATTCAGCATGTAACGGTGCTGGGCATTGTGATTGGTGAGAGCTCAGAGCCTGTTATTACGGTGCAGTACAACCAGCGCCTGGTGGAAGCTTTGGGGCTGGAACAACTAAAGCCTGGGGTAGTGCAGCGCCCCTTCAGCGTCGATGGTTCTGCCAGTCTTGGTGGGTGCACATTGCGTTGGGTACATCGAGTGGGGCTGCATTGATATGGATTTGACTATAGAGAGGCAGGCCCAGTTTGTGGAATGGCTTAAAGAACGGGGTATGTATAACCCAATGGACTCAACAGTAACGATGCAGAAAATGCACAGGGTGTGGAAAGAATCGTCTCGTTTACCAGCTGGGTGGATTAGTGCAGACGAACGATTGCCAACGCACCACCACAGCGTCCTGGGGTATGTGGTTGGCGGTGGCTTGGCCATGACTGACCCCATGATAGATATCGTTTCTTACGTCGGTAAAGACGACCCGAGATGGCTGCAATTTATGGGTGAGGCCGGTGATGCAGAAGTTGCTGTATCGCATTGGAAGCCGCTGCCTGACGAACCTGCTAGATAACAATATTAAACAACCAATGGAGACAACAATGAATACAGCTATTCCCGATGGATTTAAACAAGATCAGAAGGGGCGAATGGTGCCGGTTGATTTGGTAAAGCCAATCGATATCGCCCGCGATGACCTGGTTGCTGAGTTGGTACAAGGTGCCAAGTTAGTAAAAGAAAATATCGCCAGATTCAAGGCTGCGGCAATGGGTGATATCGGTGCTTTTATCGAGTTGTCTGCTGAGAAATATGGCGTGAAGAAGCTGGGCGGCAATAAAGGAAATGTCACTCTCTATAGTTTTGATGGGCGCTACAAAATACAGCGAGCGGTGGCTGATCATTTGATTTTTGATGAGCGCTTGCAGGTGGCAAAGGTGTTGGTTGATGAGTGTATTCATAACTGGACGGAGGGCAGTAGCTCGGAGATACGGGCCTTGATTGATCATGCCTTCCAGGTCGACCAGGAGGGCAAGGTGAACACTAGCCGAATTCTCGGTTTAAAGCGCCTGGATATTAAAGATGCGAAGTGGCGAGAGGCGATGCAGGCCATTACCGATGCCATGCAGGTGGTGGGTAGTAAGACCTATTTGCGTTTTTACGAGCGGGTCGGTGAGTCGGATCAGTACACGCCGATTGCGCTGGATATTGCGGCGTTGTAGGGAGCTGATTGATGAGTGATGTCGTAGACCGCGCTAATGATTTAGCGGATATGCACCGCGACCTGGCGCTGGAGAAAATACCGTCTTACCAGGGCGTTTCTGCCATCCATTGTGTGGATTGCGATGAGCCAATACCGGAGGCACGGCGTTTGGCGCTGCCGGGTGTTGAGTTGTGTGTGGTTTGCCAGGAGATTATTGAGGTGGGTTCTTATGAGCGACGCTGAAGATCCTTTTGATCAATTTTGGGCGGTATATCCTGCCGGTCGAAAAACGAAGAAGGCTGATGCCCGGCGAATTTTTAAGTCGATTATTTCGGGTAGACACCGCGATTTGAAGGCAACGGGGCAGGCGTTAATTGGTGGTGCTTTACGCTATGGACTGGCAATGGGTGAGCATCATCCTTATGTGATGATGCCGTCGACCTGGCTCAACGGTGGTTGCTGGGAGGACGATGATTTGGCACCGCCGGATCCGTTTTTATTACCATCTGTCAAAAATAATGGCGGGCAATCTTTGTTATCTCGACAGAGCGATATTCATTCTGATCTAGTCGATAGAAGCTGGGCAGATTCTACGCCATCAAAGGATGATGATCATGGACGCTAATAAAACAAAGGAACGATTGCGGTTAATTCGCTTGATTCATGTTGCTCGCCGCGAGTTGAATATGGATGAGGATACCTACCGTATATTTTTGGCGAATATTCCCCGTTTGGATGGGGCTACGTCGTGTAAAGATTTGCCTATTCCAAAGTTGCGCCTGGTTTTGGATGCGTTCAAGTCGCGGGGCTTTAAGGTGCGTCCAAAGACTGGTGCGGCTACAAATAAGCGGGCGCTGGCGGACGATCCTCAGTCGAGGTTGATACGTCATCTGTGGCTTGAATTGCACACGGCTGGCGCTGTTCGCGATCCCTCAGAGAAGGCCCTGATGTCGTTTGTAAAGTCGATCACGAAGATGGGGGCGCTACAGTGGCTGTCTTCTTACCAGGCTAGCAAGGTGATCGAACATTTGAAGAGATGGCTGGCTAGACTCGATGAGGCTACTGCTGATGAGTAAGCAGTCGGGCATGGAGTCGGTACGCCATGAGCTGCTGTCAGATGTAGCGGATCATACGACGGCTATTTTAGTTGAGCACGGCATCGACGAAGGCCTAGCCGACCAGGTGGGTTGTGCTATTAGCAATCACCTGGCAGAAAGCTGGGGCGGACAAAATTTGACTGTTCCAAAGGATTATCTCTATCGACTCAGCGAACGAGATATGATGATCTACAAGGAGTTCAACGGTCGCAATCATTCAGCGTTATCACGCAAGTATCATGTATCTGTTCGAGCGATCTATAAAATCATAAAACGAACCCATAAAAGGGTCATCGACAAGACTCAAATATCCCTTTTCTAGTAGTTGCCCTATGAGCAACCCTTTTTCAATCCTCGTCCCTCTATAGACCCGTTTCGACCGCTTTATCCCACAATTATCACGCATTCCTCTATAATTTATCTCACCCTAGAACAGCAATAAATTATTTCTATCAGCCTGCCAATCAATTTGCCAATTGACCCAATAGCCCCAGACTACGGCCAAAAGTAAAGCAACAGCAGCCACCATCCCGAGAACAATCAAAAATTCTTTCTTTTTTTCCTGACGTTGAGTTTCTCGCCAGGGAAGTAGGTTCACATTCGCCATGGTTATTCAAAACTCCTTAGTGCCAAACCCGCCGCTATCATCATTGCCGGTGCATCCACGGCCAAGGCCACTGCATCCACTTTGCTGCCAACCGCCATATTGGCAAAGGGGTTGGCAATAACCGTCGGCAAACCCAGTTTTTCTTCCACCTCCTCCCTTAAGCCATCAGTCGCAGCAACACCTCCCGCTAATACGAGCTGGTCAACATAGTTGTATTGACTCGAAGAGAAGAAGAACTGTAATGATCGGGAAATTTGTTGAATCAAAGCTTCTTTAAAGGGCTCTATAATTTCAGTTTCATAATCTTCTGGTAAACCACCCTGTTTTTTGGCCTGTCCCGCTTCTTCCAGCGATAGACCGTAACGACGTTGGATTTCTTCTGTCACCTGTCTCCCACCAAAAAGCTGCTCTCGGGTATACAAAGTCTTGCCCTCAACGAGAACACTCAGGGTCAACATTGTCGCCCCAATATCGGCAATGGCAACAACTTGCTCACCCAAATTATCAAGCTGCTCCGAAATTAGGTTAAACGCACGCTCGATTGCGAACACTTCCACATCAACAATCTTTGGCGTCAGCCCTGCTGCGCTCAAAGCCTCAACACGAAGATCGACATTCTCACGGCGGCAAGCGGCCAGCAAAACATCAACCTGATCGGGGTTTACTTCTGATGCCCCAATCACCTCGTAGTCCAGTGCAACTTCATCTAAGGGATAAGGGATGTATTGATCGGCTTCCAAAGACAGCTGCGATTCCATAGCCTGATCACTTAAGTCACCTGGCATTTCAATCACCTTGGTAATAACGGCAGAACCCGCTACTGCTACGGCTGCATCCTGGGTCTTTGGCTTCGCTTGAGCAACCACCTTACGGATGGTTTCCTCTAAAGCATCGACATCGTTGATATTTTTCTCTACCACTGTACTTTGCGGCAAGGGTCGAACCAAATAGCTCTCAACACGGTACCGATCACCTACTTTACTCAACTCGAGTAACTTAACAGTCGATGACGTTATATCAATCCCCAAAACAGGCTTTGTTTGCTTATCCAGAAAACTAAAAATTCCCATTTTTATTCTTCAATCCCTACAGTTAGGCAAAATTAATAACAATATACTTTGATTAGCTATTCAAACGTTTCAAGTACAAATCACTGAGCGCTTACCACTATAATGTTGCACCACTACAAGCCGGCTAACCTTAAACAATGAAACACCTTGCAACCTTGATGCTTCGCCTCACCTACCTGCTGTTCATTCCAGCACTGGGTGGTGCATTGATCGTTACTACCAGCTTGTACCTCTACCTTAGTCCGAAATTACCTTCGGTGGAAACCCTCAAAACCGTTAAACTTCAAACACCTTTGAGAGTTTATTCACAAGATATGAAACTTATTGGTGAGTTTGGCGAAAAACGCCGAACGCCAATTAGTTTCGACGCAATCCCCCCTCTCTTTGTCAACGCCGTTCTCTCTGCCGAAGATGATGGCTTCTATTCTCACATTGGTGTCGATTTTAAAGGTTTGGCCCGAGCAGCTCTGGAACTGGTTACCACTGGACACATACAAACCGGTGGAAGCACCATCACCATGCAGCTGGCCAGAAACTTTTTTCTCACCCGTGAACAGAGTTTTATTCGCAAATTCAATGAAATACTGCTAGCGCTACGAATAGAAGACGAGCTGGAAAAAGATGGAATACTCGCCCTTTATGCCAACAAGATTTATCTCGGCAATCGTTCCTACGGCGTAGAGGCCGCTGCCCTGACCTACTACGGAAAGTCGATCAGCGAGCTTTCTCTGGCTCAAATGGCAATGATTGCCGGCCTGCCCAAGGCTCCTTCAAGGTTTAACCCCATTATCAACCCAGAGCGGGCATTGACGCGACGTAACTGGATACTCGGGCGCATGTACAAACTTGGACACATTGACCGAACAGCACTGGAGGGAGCCCGAAGCGATACTATTACCGCTCAATACCACGGTTCACTCAAAGATTATGACACGCCCTATGTCGCCGAAATAGCTCGGCAAACTGCAGTGGACTTGCTAGGAGCCGAAGCCTACACCTCTGGTTTTTCAGTGTTAACAACGATTGATAGCACACTACAACGCCACGCAGACCAGGCTCTCACTAACGGTCTACTCAGCTATGACTGGCGCCACGGCTACCGCGGCCCAGAAGCTCATTTCGCCAACCCCGAGCAATGGCCAGCTGCTTTAAAGAACACACCACTCGGACGAGACCTGGAACCCGCTATTATTACTGATGTTGGGGAAGGCAGCATCACCCTGCTAACCCGAAACAAACCCAGTATCACTCTCACTACCGAGGCAGCTCTAAAAAACCTAAGAAGCTATATTTCAGAAAATAAACGCAGTGCGCCAATTAAAGATCTCAGCTCTGTATTTTCCATCGGCGACCTCATTCGCATTCGTAGTGCTGAGAACGGTGAATGGCGACTGACACAAACCCCTGATGCCCAAGCCGCTCTCGTCTCTCTCAATCCCGATACTGGCGCAATACAGGCCATGTCTGGTGGGCTTGACTTTTATCAAAGCCCTTTTAACCGCGTGACCCAGGCCCAGCGTCAACCGGGCTCGAATTTCAAACCCTTTATTTACTCCGCCGCTTTAGAAAAAGGCATGACACCCGCCAGTATGATCAACGACGCACCCCTCACCTTTAACGACAAGAATATCGAAACCCAATGGCGGCCCGTCAACAGTGGCGGCAAATTTTACGGCCCGACTCGATTGCGCCAGGCCCTCTATTTATCTCGCAACTTGGTTTCTATTCGCGTTTTGCAATCGACTGGCATTACTTATGCTATCAATACAGCCTCTAAATTTGGCTTTAACCCGAAACAACTACCCCACGATTTATCCCTCGCATTGGGCAGCCACGCGGTCACACCGCTAGCAATTGCCGGCGGTTATGCAACCTTTGCCAACGGTGGTTACAAAATTGAGCCCTACCTTATTGAGCGCATTACTGACAGTGACGGCGAGAAAATTTTTCAGGCAATGAATCCCGTGGTATGTCGCAACAACTGCACTGATAAAGTCAACGTCGAAGAGAGCATCAACACTACGCCCAGCACGATTGAGCAAAGCGCTCAGCCCGAAACAGTAAACCCGACACCCCCACTAGCAGAACGGATACTGGAACCCCGCGTTGCCTACCTGATTGACTCCATGCTCAAAGATGTCGTCAAACGCGGTACAGCCACTAAAGCGCGAGCGATGAAGCGCATTGATATTGCCGGCAAAACCGGCACCACCAATGGCCCGAGAGATGCCTGGTTTTCTGGCTATAACGCTGACCTGGTAACGACCACCTGGCTTGGCTTTGACGACAATCGCAAGATCGGCCGTCGGGAGTTTGGCGGCTCGGCTGCACTGCCTATATGGATAGACTATATGAGCAAGGCGCTGGCAAACCGTCCGCAACGCAGCCATCCGCAACCCGCCGGGCTAGTCTCAGTACGCATTGATCCGGCAACAGGCCTGAGGGTTTCGCCCAGCGAAAAGAATGGTATTTTTGAACTCTTTCGAGAGGAAAACCTCCCAGCCTATGGCGACACCAGCAATCCTGATCAGATTTTCGAAGCCGACAACTCACTACCGGAAGATATTTTCTAAAGCTTGTTTTATTGCGAGTCGAGTATTGCGAGTCGAGGCTATTAAATGTCGAGCCCCGACAATAGATCTCGCCAGGGGAAATCGGTATCGCCCAGCACATAAAAATAAGGGTTAAGCAGCTCATCTTTTTCGTTATAACGCAGCAGCTCCAGGTCAACATTTAATACTTGGCCACCCGCCGCCTCAACAACAGCTTGCGCAGCCGCCGTATCCCACTCCATGGTCGGTGCCAGTCGCGGATAAATATCGGCACTACCCTCGGCGACCAGGCAAAGTTTCAGCGAGCTACCCATATTACAAGTATCGGTGTGGCCCAAATCTTTTGCCAAGCGCGTTAACAGATCGTCCACAGCGCCAGCCCCATGACTACGGCTCGCCACCACCGTCACGGGCTTATCAGTCTCACCGCGTCCGCTCATGGAGCGCACCGTAATGGCCTGCCCAGGCTGACCGTCCTCAATTTTATAGGCACCCGCACCACTCAAGCCGGTGTAAGTAACGCCGCTGACGGGCACATGTACCACCCCCAAAACGGGCACATGATTGTCAACTAAAGCAACATTTACGGTGAATTCACCGCTACGCTTGATAAATTCTTTGGTGCCATCGAGAGGGTCAATAATCCAGTAACGCTGCCATTGGCTGCGTTCTGAAAAAGACGGCGCTGCCGCTTCCTCGCTCAATACCGGCACACCTTCCAGCAGGCCCTCTAAACCGCCGACCAATATATGGTGAGCCGCCAAGTCAGCCGCCGTCAGTGGCGACTCATCGGCTTTCACTTCAACACCAAGGTCACTGCGGGCATAGATTTCAAGAATAGCCTCACCTGCACGACGGCAAAGCGCCGCTACCTCATCCACAATGTCTTTATTCACAACTGCTTGATTCACACCCACTCCCTTCATCCTTTTAAGCCGTAAAAAGGCCGCTCACCTATTTAATAGGTGAGGACTGTAAATAATCTCGCGCAATATACAAGGCAGTAATCGAAATACCATCACTGACATCCGCTCGGCCAACCAGCTCAGCCAAGTTATCGAGAGGCCACTCCATCGTCGCCATCGGCTCCGGCTCATCCCCCGGCAGTGATTCCTCGTACAAATCCCAGGCTACCAACACGTCGATACTGCGCTGCATATACGACGGTGTTAAATGAATGTTCTTTAAAAACCGTAGCTCACGAGCACCAACACCAGCCTCCTCCTTTAACTCTCGATTGCCCGCCGTCAGATTGTCCTCCCCCGGATCTATCGCGCCTTTGGGTAAACCCCACTGATAGGCATTAATACCGGCGCTGTACTCCTGCACTAAAATCACCGAGCCCTGCGCCGTCACCGGCACCACCGCCACAGCGCCATAACCCGATGAAGCCAGGCGCTCGTAAGTCCGCTCCACGCCATTGGAAAAGCGCAGCTCTAACTGCTCAACCTGGAAGAGGCGGGTCCTGGCGATACGCTCTCGCTTCAAAATCAGAGGATTAGTCGGCATACTCGAGCCTTTCGTTTTGACGTGTCATTTTTATTCAATCGTTTTATCTCAGAGGTATTATCGACCATGCTCGACTGGAACACCATTGACACCGTATTGCTCGACATGGACGGCACCCTGCTCGACCTGCATTTTGATAACTTCTTCTGGCAACATCACCTGCCGGCTCGCTATGCCGAGCTTCATAAAATTGAGCCCGAGGCCGCACTCGATAAACTCTACAAACGCTTTGAAGAAAAACGCAGCTCCATTGAATGGTATTGCACAGATTTCTGGTCCGCGGAACTCGGTCTCGACATCCCCGCCCTGAAAAAAGAAGTGCAACACCTGATTGCCGAGCGCCCTCATGTGCGACAGTTTTTAAGCGCACTTGGCAAAACCCATCGCCAACGCATACTGATCACCAACGCCCACCGCGACAGCCTCAACTTAAAACTCGAAATCACTGGAATCGACGACCTGCTCGACACGCTAATTTCATCCCACGATTACAGCGTACCCAAAGAATCACCCGTCTTTTGGGAGAGCCTCAGCGAACAGATTCACTTCGACCCGAAACGCACCCTGTTTATTGATGACACAGAAGACATGCTCAGTGCCGCCGAAAATTTCGGCATCGCTCACCTGCTTTGCATTAGCCAGCCCGATAGTAAAACCACAGCTCGTACGGATCTTAAATATCCCGCCATTGAACATTTCTCAGACCTACTGCCCATCAACTAAAGACTGCCATGGAAAAAGTGCGTATTGACAAGTGGTTATGGGCAGCAAGGTTTTTCAAAACCCGTGCCCTGGCCAAAGCGGCCATCGAGGGTGGCAAGGTGCATATGGCTGGGCAGCGGGTAAAAGCCAGCAAGGAACTAAAAGCCGGTACCGAGCTCACCATTCGCCAGGGCTGGGACGAGAAGCAGATACAGGTCGACGGCCTGAGCGATAAGCGCAGAGGGGCGACCGAGGCCGCAGCCCTGTACACCGAAACAGAACAGAGCATCATCGAAAGAGAGCGACGCGCCGCCGAGCGCAAGGCCGCTAGCAGTAGCCACTACCCCCCCGACCAGCGGCCCAACAAGAAACAGCGTCGGCAAATCCACCGCTTTCAACGCGAGCAAGAACTCGACTAGATACCCCATCCGGTCAAGCGCTCTGGACAACATCGGGTATCTTTCGTACATTGCAGCCCCGCTGAGCAAGCCCACTAACCCACCGGTAAAGTCATGTCCAAACCCGACAATGATCTGCTACAGAGATTCCTCTTTGAACAGAGCGATGTACGCGGCGAAATCGTCTCTCTGCAAGACAGCTATCAGGCGGTGCTCGCCAACCACAAACAATCAGCTCAACACCTACCCCCAGCCATCAACACTCTGCTCGGCGAGTTTCTCAGCGCCGCCGCCCTGCTGAGCGCAACACTGAAGTTTGACGGCATTATCACCCTGCAGGCAAAGCCCAAAACGGCTGGCCCCCTTGAGCTCATCATGGCCGACTGCACGCGCCACAATAATCTGCGCGCCGTTGCTCGCTACGATGAAAACAAAGCACCGGCCGGCAAACAGAGCTGCGACTTTCGAGAGCTGCTCGAAGGCGGGTTTCTGGTGATTACTATCGACCCGGCTAAAGGCGAGCGCTACCAAAGCGTTATCGCTATTGAGCACGACTCATTGAGCGAATGCCTGAATACCTATTTCCAGCAATCCGAACAGCTACCCACCCGCATCTGGCTAGCAGCCGACGGCAATAGAGCCTCGGGGCTACTGTTGCAAGCCTTGCCTGTTCAGTTGCAGAGCCTCGAACAGCGCTCCGAACTTTGGCAGCACTTAAGTCTGCTCGCCGACACCTTAAAAGCCGACGAGCAAGTGGCACTGGGGCACGAAGAACAATTACACCGTCTGTTCCACCAGGAGGCACTGCAGCTCTTCGAACCGACAGCACTACAGTTTTCCTGTAGTTGCTCGCGAGCCCGCACCGCCAATATGTTGGTGAGCCTGGGCAAAGAAGAAGTCGATGCCATTCTCGAAGAGCAGACCAGCATAGATATCAGCTGCGAATTTTGCCATTACGTCTACCAATTCAGCTCCACGCAAGCAACACAACTGTTTATCGACACGCCACCGACCCTGCATTAAGGCTGTGGTTTTTTCCCTTCGCCCAGAGATCCTTTTCTGGCATAATTAGCGCCCTTTTTTGGCATGACCCAGATAGCGGATAGCACGCTATCCCTTAAACCGTACACAGGATTGAAACTAATGACCGACTTTGATACTTCCGCGGCAACCATTTACACCGACCTGAGTTCCGCTGAACTGATCGAACAATCCCTTCATCGCAAAGAAGGCGTGCTCACCCACACCGGCGCATTGCGTGCAGAGACAGGAAAGCACACTGGCCGCTCGCCCGCCGACCGCTTTATTGTCGAAGAGCCCAGCACCAGCGATGCCATCAACTGGGGCCCGGTTAACCGCCCCTTTCCCCAGGACAAGTTTGACGCCCTGTGGGATCGTGTTGAGTCTTATATTGCTGGCGTCGACCGCTTCGTTTCCTACCTGCACATCGGTCAGGACAGAGAACACTACATTCCCGCCAAGGTGACTACCGAGACGGCCTGGCACAATCTTTTCGCCAGAAATATGTTCATCCGCACCGAACAATACAACCCCGCAAGTAAAGAGGGCTGGCAAATTCTCCACGCCGCCAACTTCGTTTGCGAGCCCGAGCGCGACGGCACCACTAGCAGCGGCGTGGTTATCATTAACTTCGCACAGCGCAAAGTACTGCTGGCCGGCATGAAATACGCCGGTGAAATGAAGAAGAGCATGTTCTCGGTACAGAACTTTCTGCTACCTGAGAAAGACGTTATGCCCATGCACTGCGCGGCAAACGTTGGCGAAGACGGTGATGTGGCTTTGTTTTTCGGCCTCTCCGGCACTGGTAAAACCACCCTTTCGGCCGACCCGCTGCGCTACTTGATTGGCGATGACGAGCACGGTTGGAGCAAAGGCGCAGTATTTAACCTCGAAGGCGGCTGTTACGCCAAGACCATCGACCTCAGCCAGAAGAACGAGCCGGTTATCTGGGATGCCATTCGCTTTGGCGCCATCGTCGAAAACGTCGTCCTTAACGAAAAACGCGAACCCGACTACTGCGACACATCTCTCACCGAAAACGGTCGCTGCAGCTACCCCCTCGAGCACGTAGAAATGCGCTCCGAGAAAAACCGCGCTGGTGAACCCAAGCACATTATGTTCCTCACCTGTGACGTCACTGGCGTATTACCCCCCGTTTCTATTTTGTCCAAAGAAGCGGCGGCCTATCACTTCCTCAGTGGCTACACCGCTCGCGTCGGCTCGACCGAACTCGGTGGCGAGTCGGGTATTAACCCCACTTTCTCGGCCTGTTTCGGTGCACCGTTTATGCCTCGGCCCGCTGGTGTTTACGCCGAGTTGTTGATGAAGCGCATCGAAGATTTTGACAGTAAAGTCTACCTGGTTAATACCGGCTGGACCGGCGGCGCAGGTGGCTCCAGCGGTACGGGTGCTCGCTTCCCTATCCCCGTTACCCGATCCATTATCACTGCCATTCAAAATGGTGAGCTGGAAAATGCCGAAACTGCACAGCTACCACTGTTGAACCTCCAGTTTCCTGTTGCCGTACCGGGTGTTGAACAGAGCTATCTCAACCCACGTGAAGCCTGGGAAGACAAGGCCGCTTACGATAAACAAGCCGCCAAACTGGCCGGCCTATTCGTTGAAAACTTCAAGACCTTCGATGTCTCTGACGACATCAATGAAGCAGGGCCAAGCTTATAGCCTCTGTTTTAACCACCTGTTTACTCAGTAATAGCGAGTAAATTCCAGGCATAAAAAAAGCACCTCATCGGTGCTTTTTTTATGCCTGGAATTTAACTGACCCAACTTTTCTAACCCACCACTCTTAAGCCAGCCTTACGGCCTGAGCTTCATTAGCCGTCACCTCGAGCAAGCCCTGACGATAAAACTGCAGGCTTTTATCGTGCTCACCGAGACGTCCCAAAACCTCCGCCAGTTCGGCATAGATTTCAGACCGGCTTTCAAGCTTTAGCGCTGCCTCTAAATAATCCCGAGCCTTGCCCCACAGCTCACTGCGCTTGCACAACCGCGCCAGGCTCAACAGCAGGTCAGTATTGCTCGGCTGCTCTTTGAGCCAACCTTCGGCAATTTTCAGCCGCTGGGCAGTATCGCCTTCGAGCTGGCCATAGGTCGCCAGCAAGTGCTTATCCCAGGTATTTTTGATGGCTTTGCGAAGCTCTTTTTCTGCCAGTGTAGCTTCACCAACTTGCACCAGCAGCTCTGCGTGATTAGCAACAACGGCCGGCGCAGAGCGTACATTTTTCGCTGTTCGCCCCCAGAGATCTGCCAGGGCCTGCTTATTTTTAGCCATATCGGGGTCGAGATTGTTAGTGAGTTGACGTAATTGCGCCCCACGAATCAGAACCTCGAGCTGGTATAGCCCCTCGGCATCCATCGCCTTATTAGCGCGCAGGTCAGCCAGTAATTTTTCTAGCTGATCCCACTGCTTTAAATTTCGGTACGTTCTTTCAAGCAAACTGAGTATATAAGGGTGCTTGGGATGACGGCCATGCAAGCCCTGTAAAACCGGCAGGGCTTCAGCATAATTGCCCTCGCTAACCAGCAGACGCACACGGGTCAGTGCCACTGCCATCTCGTTGCGCGAGTCTGCCTTTTCCGCCAGACTCAAAAGGCGATCAGCCTCCTGCACATTCCCCAGCTCCGCCGCCGCACTTGCCGCACCCAGGTAATTAATCAGGGCGAGTTCAGAATCGGCCGCTGATTTTGATAACTGCTTACAGGCCGATGCCCAACGACCCTCCGCTAAATCAAGAAGACCTCGATACGTTAAGCGACTATTTTTCTGTTGTTTTTTCGCCTTCCAGTTTCTTGTCAGGTGCATACCTGGCATCACCAAAGCCCGCACTAAACTGATCAACACCCGAAGTAGCAGCCACAACGCAAGCACTGCTAAGACGCCCGTCCACAGGGTAAATTGAATGGCCTTGGAACCCACTGAAACCAGTACAAAACCCGGATATTGCCCGACCAGCCAGTACACAAAGCTGCCACCAAAGGCCGCCAGTATTAACAATACAATTGCGATTCTCACCCTGATCAACCCTCCCCGTTGCCAAATCGGCTCTGCGCGGCGTCCCGGTAATCCCGCAACTTGTACAGAGAGGCGCTAATATCGGGCAAGCTCTGCTGCACCGCTTCGGCCTGCAAAGCCTGCAACTGCTCGATAATGGCACGGGTATCATCATTGGCTACAAAATATTGGGCGATATCTTTTTCAGCGCGGGCAAGACTGGCCCGATAAATTCCCGCCTCTTCGCGTAGCACTGCTTGCTGGGCATTACCGAGAATAATTAACAAGCTGTGGCGCAGCTGGGTTTCTCGGTCAATGGACATTAAAGGGGCCAGCGGCTGATCGAGGGAGCGCACATGAAAATTTCGGTCTACAAAACCCTGTGTCGCCTGGCGAAGGTTGCTCCAAAGGTTTTGATACCAGGGCTCTTCAAGCTCTGTAAGGGCCTCATCCACCGGGGCAAGCTCATCGGCCACTTCAACAGCTCCAAGGCCATGGGCCGGTAGCGCAGAAAAAGTCATTACCAAATCAGACAAGGTACCAATGCGAAGAAAAATACCCTCGCGGTCAATAATGGCGGTACCACGCAAGGCGGCAATGTTTTCCGACAAGGTTTTTCGCAGCACCATCAGCCCGGGGTCATCAAACTTCGCCAACACCTGGTCAGCCGATTCAAGCAGGCTTTGGACACCTTTGGGACTACGTTCAACCTGCAAACGCTGATTGGCCAGGCGAATCAAAAACTCCGCTTCATCCAATAAGTGCTTACCGCGACTGGCGTCACCATTGCGCTCAAGCAACTCTAACTGGTTCTGCTGTTCTTCTCGCAAGGCGTCAAGCTTGCCTTCAAAAGTCGCGACCAGCCGCCCCTGCTCAGCGGACTTACGCTCAATATTTTGCTGTAGGGTCTCAACCAATGCGCTCTGTTGAGCGAGTGTTTGTGTACTCGACGCTCGCTCCTGCCACAGCGTTTGCCCAAACCAGCCCAGAGCACCACCACCGGCAATAATAAGCAGCAGTAAAAAAACCGCCAGTAAGCGCCAGCCTCGGCCAGTAGAGGTTTTTTTGGTTTTACTCGGAGTATTACTCGCGACCTTAACCTGAGCCTTACTTTGCGCTTTCGCTTCAGGGGCCGACTCGACTTCCGATTTGTCTTGCGTGCTATCCACTTGTTTTTTGTTATTCACCCGTCATCCCGCTATTCAATCCATATTATTTTTTAACTAAACACTTTGTATTAAACACGTTGCACTAAATACCAGAGCTTAGTCATCACCGGGCACGAGTGTACCAGTCCAAAACACTATGCTCCACGTCTTGAGCGAGTGCACTAGCCGCAAGGTGTACCGAATGAAAGCCCCTGCTGCGCGCCAGATTTGCCACCCGCTCGCTCGGAACGATTATCGGCAAGCCTTCCAACTTCACCCGATAAGCTTCAGGCACAACCCTGAGTAATGCATCTAATACTTGCCCACTGTAAAGCAGCACCAGAGGTGACTGCGCCTGTAATAATTCAGCGATGGCATCGCGATAACGGTAATCGACAACACGGCGATAAAGCTCACAGCAATCGACATTTGCCCCACGCGTTTTTAAGGTGTGCTCGAGCAAATCCCGCCCCTTCCCGCCTCTAAAAATAATTATTTTTTCACCCTGCACTGAATTTAATGCGGGTAGCGCTAAGAGGACTTCACTGGAATAACCCGACTCGGGCACAACAACCGTGACACCCTGGTCTCGAAGGGGCTGGGCGGAAGCCGGGCCGACCGCGAAATAGTCGATGCCAACGGGCTGCATTGGCCAATAGCGATCCAGCCACAACGCAGCCAATTGAGCGGCATGCCGGCTGATGACGATAGCTTTGTCATAGTCGGAAAAACCCATCACCTGCTGCTTAACCAACGCATCATCCGCCCCCGCCGCCTCAATTTGAATGACGGGGTAGTTATGGCACGTAGCGCCAAGTGCTTCGAAGCGGGCTAATAAGGGGTCTTGTGTATGAGTATGGCTAGAAGGGCTGCTTTCAGCAGGTTGCCCCGCTGCTGGTCGCGCTGAGCTAGCGCGCAGGCCAAGAATATGCAGACCGCCCAGCGCCGACATGCTTAGTGCGAAGTAATTGCCGCGAGGATTTTATCCGCACCTCGCGCCAGCAGGCGTTGGGCGAGTTCGATGCCGAGTTGCTCGGCACTGTCCGCTGCGCCAGTAATTTCTTCCCGCAGCATCAAGCTGCCATCGAGAGAACCCACCAGAGCGCGGAGATAAAGCTGTTGATCATCCATTAGCTGCGCATAACAGGCGATCGGCACCTGACAGCCGCCTTCCAGCTCGCAATTGACGGCCCTTTCAGCAGCAACGCGAGCCGCAGTATCCGCGTGATGAAGCACGCTTAATAGAGCTTGCGTTTGCTCGTCGTCTGCACGACATTCAATACCCACGGCGCCCTGGCCACCCGCCGGTAATGACTGGCTCACCGGGATCCGCTGGGAGATTCTGTCGGCCATTTCAAGGCGCAGTAAACCCGCTGTCGCGAGAATAATGCCATCGTATTCATCGTTATCTAGTCGCGCTAAACGGGTGTTGACGTTACCGCGCAAATCGAGGAGTTCAAGCTGGGGGTTGGCTTCCATCAGCTGGCACTGGCGACGCATGCTGCTAGTGCCAACGCGGGCACCGGCGGGCAGCTCATCAATACTCTGATAGCGATTGGAGACGAAGGCATCGCGTGGATCTTCCCGCTCGCAGATCACCGGCAAAGCCAAACCCGGAGGCAGGGCCATGGGCACATCTTTCATCGAATGCACGGCAATGTCGGCCCGCCCCTCTAGCAATGCCACTTCAAGCTCTTTGACAAACAGCCCCTTGCCGCCAATTTTAGCGAGGGGGGTATCGAGAATTTTATCGCCCCGAGTCGTCATGCCGATAATTTCTACTTGCAGGCCCGAGTAAGCTTGCATCAAGGCATCGCGAACAAAGTGCGCCTGCCACAGTGCCAGTGGACTTTTACGGGTGGCGATACGCAATACGGGCATGGGCTTACTCATTGGGTCGGTGAAAAAACCACCTTATTCAGCAACAGCTTCAAAGTGCGTGGAAGACTGCAACCAATACAGGTTAGCGGGAAATTACGGTCGTAGATAATAACAGATTCGCGACGCCAAATAGCCAATGGCTTGCACAAGCACAAGCTGTTGGGGCCAGCCTGAAAACAGGCCGTCGGCAGCGTTATATTGGGAAAGAGGATGTCTAAAGAAGGGAGCGGCTAACGACTATCTAATCAGATTTTTTCGAGCAAACGGCGCACGGGTGTAATGTGGCGACGACTCACCTGGGGTTTGATATCCAGGTCTTTAAGCCGCACAAAGCAGTGCCCCTCACTGTCACGCTCCAGTCCTTCAATGTGTAAGACCGATACCAGGGCATTGCGATGAATACGCACAAAGCGCCCCTCGAACTCGCCTTCAAGCTCTTTCAGAGTATCGTCGAGCAAGGCTTCACCATCGGTGTAATAGGCCGTCACGTATTTATGATCGGCCTGAAACAAGCGCACATTGCTAATCGGAATTAAATCGATCTCGCCTCTATTTTTCGAGGCCAGGTGAGTGCGTCCACCCTCGCCAAGCCCTGTTGTGTCCTGCAAACTGTTGAGCTGGGCTTTATTAACGCGCCCGGTTCGGCTCAAGGCTGCATCCAGGTCAGCCTGCTTTACCGGCTTTAGCAAATAGCCGATGGCCTGAGACGAAAAAGCTTCGATGGCGTAATCTTCATAAGCGGTACAAAAAATCACGGCGGGGGGTGGGTCCAACTCGGCCAGATGCTGCGCTGCGGCAATGCCATCCATGCCGGGCATACGTACATCCATCAACACCACATCGGGGCTGGTGTCACGCGCCTGCTGAATCGCCTGCTGACCGTTCTCGGCCATGGCAACAACATTAAAATCCGGCAGCGAAGCAACCATCCTCTGGAGGCGGTCGCGCGCTAAAGGCTCATCATCAACAATCAATACATTCATAAAAAGTAACTCACTCCCCCAATGGGAAGTTAATATGCGTGATGTAATGATTATCCATTCTCTCGGCACGCACCACAGCAGTTGGCCCGAAATGTGCCACAAGTCGCTTTTGGACATTGTCAATGGCCATTTTGCTGCCCTTGTTATGCTGCATTCTCTGGCTGCGGGGATTGCCAACAGTCAAAATTAAGCGTTCATTAATGCGCTTCACACTGATTTTGATAAGCCCACCTTCCGGCAGCAATTGAATACCGTGGTAGACGGCGTTTTCCAAAACTGGCTGTAAAGTGAGGCTGGGGATTTGCACATCGCCGTAGTCGCCGATTTCCCACTCTGTTTGCAGACGCTCACCCAGGCGCAGTTTTTCGAGAGCCAAATAACTGCGACACAGTGCTAGCTCCTCGCGCAGGGGCACCAGAGTATGAGCATCGTCGAGAACCCGGCGGAATAAGTCAGCAAGGTCAACCACCACCTGCTCAGCCTTACCCGGGTCTGTCGCAATCAGGCTGGCGATAATATTCATACTATTAAATAAAAAGTGCGGGCGTATTCGGGCTTGCAGCTCTTGAATGCGCGAGGCTTCCGCCAGGCTATTTAGTGTTCCGACCTGACGCTGCAGGTGCAAATAGCGCAACATCATTGCAGTAAGTAGTGAAGCAGCCACTACGGCTTCAACCATCGTGAAGTTTTGAAATAGAGGGGCGAACACGACAAACAGACTCAATTCGATAGCCAGTACGGCCATCACCAGCACCGCAGCCATCACCGCGTAACTGAGCACCACCTCACTGGCGTCAAAGGCCGTCCACACCATCCGCTCGACAAGCCAGACCAGCAACCCTGCCAGTGCAGAAACTAGCAGCGCCAACAAACTCACCTGAGCCAACACTGGCCAGCTAATAAGCGATTGGCTAGCACTCAACCATGACATGGCGAGGAACAAACACTGGCCAATGAGCAAAACACCAAGCCAGCTTCCACTTTTCCAGATACCGACCTGAGGCAACTCAGGCCTGGGTGACGTGCTCGCCGGGTTATTATTTCTCGGCTTGTCTTTTCTTCGCTCCACTTTCAGCTTTCTCACCCAGTGCATTCAATGAATTCGTTATAATGCGTCATTTTTACAGACTAGGCACCTTCGCCGCGGGCAAGAAAGCCGCCAAAAGCCACTCGAGGTCACAATGAGCGACAAAAAATCATCCAACCAGTCCTGGGGCGGTCGCTTTAGCGAGCCCACCGATGCCTTCGTTGCCCGCTTTACGGCCTCAGTCAATTTTGATCAACGCCTTTATAAGCAAGATATTGAGGGCTCACAGGCCCACGCAGCTATGCTGACCCAAGTGGGCATTCTCTCCGAACAGGAGCACCAGCAAATAAAGGCCGGGCTCGACGAAATCCTCGCTGATATCGAGGCGGGTACTTTTCAATGGTCGGTCGAGCTTGAAGATGTCCATATGAATATCGAGGCGGCACTGACTGCCAAAATTGGTATCACCGGTAAAAAACTACACACCGGTCGCTCACGCAATGATCAGGTGGCGACAGATATTCGCCTCTGGCTGCGCAGCGAAATCACCACCATTCAACGTGAGCTACATCGCCTGCAAGAGGGTCTGCTGTTTATCGCTGAACGTGAAGCCAGCACCATCATGCCCGGCTTTACCCACCTGCAAACGGCGCAACCCGTGACCTTCGGCCACCATTTACTGGCCTGGTATGAAATGCTGGTGCGCGACCAGGGCCGACTGGCCGACTGTAAAAAAAGACTTAATCAATCACCGCTGGGCTCTGCCGCACTGGCCGGTACCACCTACCCTATTGATAGAGAGTACACCGCCAAATTGCTCGGTTTTGACGGCCCCACAGCCAACAGTCTCGACTCTGTCAGTGACCGAGACTTTGCCATCGAGTTCTGCGCCTTTGCCAGCTTGCTGATGACCCATCTGTCCCGAGCCTCCGAAGAGCTCGTACTTTGGGCATCGGCTCAATTTGATTTCATCGACCTGCCCGACCGCTTTTGCACTGGCTCCTCGATCATGCCGCAAAAGAAAAATCCGGATGTTCCCGAACTGGTGCGCGGTAAAACCGGGCGCACCCACGGCCATCTGATTAGCCTGCTGACGTTGATGAAGTCCCAGCCTCTGGCCTACAACAAAGACAATCAGGAGGATAAAGAGCCTCTCTTTGACTGCGTCGACACGGTGCGTGACTGTTTGCGCGCCTTTGCCGATATGATTCCGGCCATCACTGCCAAAAAAGACAATATGTACCAGGCGGCGCAGCGAGGGTTTTCCACCGCCACCGATCTCGCTGACTATCTGGTGGGCAAGGACGTTGCCTTTCGCGATGCCCACGAAATCGTCGGTAGCGCGGTTGCCTATGGTATTAAGACGGGCAAAGATCTATCGGAAATGTCCATCGGCGAACTGCAAAAATTCGGTGACATGATTACCGATGATGTATTTGATGTCCTGACGCTTGAGGGCTCCGTTGCCGCGCGCAACCATATTGGCGGCACCGCACCCAAACAGGTCACCCTTGCCGTCGCCCGAGCGCACCAACAACTTGATGAACAGGCAAAGAATTTCTGATCCCAACAAGACTAAAATTGGGTTATCGAATATTGAGAGCAAGTACGGTGAACCGCTATACTTGCGCCTCTGCTGACTGGACGAATAAACACTAATGACTGCCACTGCCTACCGCCGTATTTTTCTCTTTTTACCCCTGCTTTTATTGGCTGTATCTGCACTCAATGCCTGTGGTAACAAGGGGGCACTGTATATTCCGCCACCACCAATCGAGCAACAAAGTGAAACGCCAGCCCCCGCTGCGGAAACTGAAAACGAATGAGCCATTTCTCACGTCGTGACGGACAGCTATATATCGACAATGTCGCCCTCGCCGGTTTAGCCGCCGAACACGGCACGCCCGCTTACGTTTATTCAAAAGCCGCCATCAGCGAGCAATTTTTAGCCTATCAACAGACCATGGGCGAACAGGCCCACCTGATTTGTTATGCGGTAAAAGCCAATTGCAGTCTTGCAATTCTCAATATACTCGCCAAACTCGGCGCCGGTTTTGACATTGTTTCCGGCGGTGAGCTAGAGCGCGTACTGGCTGCCGGCGGGCAAGCACAAAAAATAGTTTTTTCTGGCGTCGGCAAAAGCCATGAAGAAATAACGCTGGCCCTGCAAACGGGCATTCACTGCTTCAATGTCGAGTCGACGGCCGAGTTAGAGCGCATTCAACACATTGCCCAGAACCTCGATATCGTCGCGCCCATTTCCATTCGCGTGAACCCCGATGTCGACGCCGGCACCCACCCCTATATTTCCACCGGCCTTAAAGAGAACAAGTTCGGTATTGATATCGACTCTGTTGTCGCTGTCTACCAACAGGCGGCCTCGCTTTCTCATTTGGCAATTAAAGGCGTCGACTGCCACATTGGCTCGCAACTCACCGAGATTGCGCCTTTTATCGACGCTATGGATAGAGTGCTGCTACTCATTGATCGTCTCGCCGAGGCAGGCATTGCCATCGAACATCTCGACCTTGGTGGCGGCCTCGGCGTGCGCTATCAAGATGAACAACCGCCAGCCATCGGCGACTATATTCAGGCCATACGCCAACGACTTGGCGCGCGCGATTTGTGCCTAATACTAGAGCCCGGTCGCTCCATAGTCGCCAATGCGGGGGTTCTGCTGAGCAAGGTCGAATACCTGAAAGCAGCCGGCGACAAGAATTTCGCCATCGTCGACGCGGCAATGAACGACATGCTGCGCCCCGCTCTTTATCAAGCCTGGCTCGATATTGAAACGGTGAGCGATAACACGCAGGCCAGCACTGGCGTTTATGACATCGTCGGCCCGGTCTGTGAAACCGGCGACTTCCTCGGCAAGCAGCGCTCCCTGGCTATTGCCGAAGGCGACCTGCTCTGCATTCACTCAGCTGGTGCCTACGGCATGGCCATGAGCTCCAATTACAACAGCCGCCCTCGAGCGGTGGAAATAATGGTCGATAACAACAGCGCTCACGTAATTAGAGCTAGAGAGACAAAGACTGATTTAATGCGTGGCGAATCTCTACTGCCGGACCCCAGCTAAATGTATATTCGCTTCACCAAAATGCACGGCCTCGGCAATGACTTCGTGGTTATTGATGCTGTGACCCAGGCCGTGACAATGACAGACGAGCTCGCCCGTCGTCTCGCCGATCGTCACACGGGCATCGGCTGTGATCAAATTTTACTGGTTGAGCCACCCAGCCGCCCCGATATCGATTTTAAATATCGCATTTTTAATGCCGACGGTAGCGAGGTTGCCCAGTGCGGCAATGGCGCGCGCTGCTTTGCCAAGTTTGTTCACGACAGGCGCCTCACCGGCAAAAACCTGCTTAACGTTGAAACTTACGCGGGCACCCTGCAACTGAAAATTGACGACCAGCAAAGCTACACAGCCACTTTGGGCATACCCAATTTTGAGCCTGCAGAAATACCTTTTGAGGCCGAACAAGCCGCGCTAACGCACGCCATTAAAGCCAGTGAGCACAGCGTCGACATCGCCGCTCTATCTCTGGGCAACCCCCATGCCGTGCTGCAAGTTACCGATATTAAACAGGCCCCCATCGATACACTCGGCCCCTTGCTCGAAAGCCATTCGCGTTTCCCCGAGCGAGTCAATGTTGGCTTTATGGCCCTGGTTTCTCGCCACGAAATCAATTTGCGTGTTTACGAACGCGGCGCTGGAGAGACTCAGGCTTGCGGCAGTGGCGCCTGTGCGGCGGCTGTAGCTGGCATCGCGCAAGATCTGCTAGACTCACCCGTCAAAGTCAACCTGCCGGGCGGCAGCCTAAGCATCGCCTGGCAGGGCGAAAACCAGCCGGTGTCGGTCACAGGCCCGGCGACAACCGTTTATCAGGGGCGCATTCGCCTATGAGTACCAAAAACAAGTCTGACGAACAGGCTGCGCGATTGATCACCGAGGAACAGGTTTGTCAGTACCTCAGTGCAGAAACGGATTTTTTTGACCGCCACCCCGAATTGCTTGAATCACTGGAACTGCCCCACGAAAGTGGCAAGGCGGTATCGCTCATCGAGCGCCAAATCAGCGTGCTGCGTGATCGCAACCTTGAAATGCGCTCGCGTTTGAACAACCTGCTCGAAACGGCGCGGGCCAACGACAAGTTATTTGAAAAAACCAAGCGTCTGGTACTGGCACTACTCGAAACCGATAGCTTGTCAAAAGCCATCGACACCCTTTATGCCAGTCTAAAAAATGATTTTCAGATTGAACACTACCAACTGATTTTATTCAGTGCTGAAAACAACCTAACAACCCAGGCCAGGGTTGTTAACCTCGACCAGGGTAGCCAGGCCATTGGCGGCCTGCTGCGCAGTAATCGCGCCACCTGTGGCGTACTGCGCGACAAAGAGCTGTCTTTCTTATTTGAGGAACAGGCTTCGGCCATTAAGTCGGTCGCCGTGGTGCCCTTAAACAATGGCAACACTTTTGGGGTTCTCGCCATTGGTAGCTCAGACCCGCTGTATTACAAAAGTAGCATGGGCACTCTTTTTCTCAGCTATATTGGCGAAGTGTTAAACAGGGCCTTACCCCCGATGATGGTTCAGGTAGCAACAGTACAAGCCATCACAGCGCCGCAAAACATCAGCTAAAGAACCATAGCAATGGTCCCCGATGACGCTCAACTCGTAAGCTTTGCTCGGCACATCGACACGGCGAGAAACCTTTCGCCACTGACTACAAAAAACTATCTACGCGACCTGTCTCGCCTGCAGTCACTGTTAGAAGACCAGGCCATAGAAACTCTCAGCGACATCGATACTCAGCACATTCGCAGCGCACTGGCGACACTGCATAAAAACGGCCTGTCGAGTGCCAGCCTGCAACGCTGGTTATCGTCAGTGCGCACCTTCTTTCGCTATGCCCTGCAAAAACAATGGCTAAGCAATAACCCCGCCGATGGTGTACGGGCACCGTCAAAAGCCAAAAAGCTACCCAAACTGATGGATGCCGACCAGGCCATACAGCTGGTAAACATTGCAGGGGATGACTGGCACTCGCTGCGCGACCGCGCCTTGCTTGAGCTGCTTTACTCCTCGGGTCTACGACTGGCTGAGATCGCCAAAGTCGATATTGGCGACATTCACTCGGGTGAAGCCACCGTCAGGGTTACTGGCAAGGGCAATAAAACGCGACTTGTTCCTGTGGGTAGCTGCGCGCTGGCAGCTATCGAGCGCTGGTTGAAGGTGCGTAGTGAACGGGCGCTCGAGAATGAAAAAGCACTATTTGTTAGCCAGCGGGGCAAGCGTATCAGCCATCGGGCCATTCAACAGCGCGTCAAACTTATTGCTCAGCGCCAGGGTATCAGCCAGCCGATTCACCCCCACATGCTGCGCCATTCTTTCGCCAGTCATATGTTGGAATCGAGCGGGGATTTACGCGGCGTTCAGGAGTTACTTGGCCACGCTAACTTATCGACCACCCAGGTTTATACTCACCTCGATTTTCAGCATCTGGCGAAGACCTACGACAGTGCCCACCCCCGCGCCCATTCTCGAGGCAAAAAAAAGCCCGAGTCATAAACAAACCGGGCTTTTTTTGTGGGGCTAGTCGCAAAGTGTAACGCTAGTCGTAAGAACGACTAAACGGCATCGGAGCCTGTTTCACCCGTACGGATGCGCACAATTTCTTCCAGCGAGGAAATAAAGATTTTGCCATCGCCAATTTTCCCCGTATTCGCTGACTTTAAAATCGCATCGACGACATTGTCGACCATATCGTCATCAACGGCGATTTCCAGCTTCACCTTGGGCAGAAAATCAACCACGTACTCAGCACCGCGATAAAGCTCGGTATGACCTTTCTGGCGCCCGAAACCCTTCACCTCGGTTACTGTTATGCCCTGCACACCGACATCAGCCAGAGCCTGGCGAACATCATCCATTTTAAAGGGCTTAATAACGGCGGTAATTAGCTTCATAGGTACTCTCAGTTAGTCATCTCTTATTGGGCTAACGATACACCTTTAGCAGACAACAAAAAAGGGAGCCAGGCTCCCTTTTTTGTTGTACTACACGCTTACAAGTACTGCTTTATTTTGTACCCGATACAAACTCTGGGTAGGCTTCGATACCGCACTCAGAGATATCAACGCCTTCGTATTCCTCTTCTTCGCTAACACGAATACCCACCACAGCCTTGAGGATAAACCACACCACCAGACTCGCGCCAAATACCCAGGCAAAGATAACGCCGATGCCCAGCAGCTGAGCTGAGAGACTGGCATCCGGGTTGGATAAACAAACCGCCAACAAGCCCCAAATACCCACTACCCCGTGAACCGAGATAGCACCAACAGGGTCATCAATCTTCAGCTTGTCGAAAGTAACAACGGAGAAAACGACGAGAGTACCGCCAACAACACCAATCAACGTCGACAACATGGGGCCGGGGGTCAATGGCTCGGCAGTAATCGCCACCAGGCCAGCCAGGGCACCGTTAATTGCCATGGTCAAATCGGCTTTACCGAACATAAAACGAGCGGTAATTAAGGCTGCGATCAAACCGCCGCAAGCGGCCGCATTGGTATTGACGAAGATGTCAGCAACTGCATTGGCCTCACCAATATCAGACACTTTCAACTCAGAACCGCCGTTAAAGCCAAACCAGCCAACCCAGAGGATGAACATGCCCAGAGCTGCCATTGGCATATTGGCACCGGGAATAGGATTAACCGAACCGTCTGCTCGGTATTTGCCTTTACGCGCACCCAGCAAAAGAACCGCCGCAAGCGCCGCCGCTGCACCGGTCATGTGAACCACACCAGAGCCGGCAAAATCGAGGAAACCGGCTGAATCGAGGAAACCGCCGCCCCACTTCCACATACCCTGTAAAGGATAAATAACGCCCGTCATTACCACGGCAAAAGCGAGGAAGGACCAGAGCTTCATGCGCTCAGCAACGGCACCAGAGACAATCGACATCGCCGTTGCCACGAACACTACCTGAAAGAAAAAGTCAGAGGCACCGGAATAATAGGTGTAGTCACTGGCATCGGCCGCGGCACCTGCCAGTACTTCTTCGGCAGTGGCATTGGCAATACTGTTACCAAACCAGCTATCGGGCAAAATGCCGCCATCTGATCCGCCGTACATGATGGTGTAACCCATCAACAGATACATCACACAGGACACGGCATAGAGCGCCACGTTCTTGGTCAAAATTTCAGTGGTGTTTTTTGATCTCACCAGGCCAGATTCGAGCATGGTAAAGCCCGCAGCCATCCACATCACCAACGCGCCACACACCAAAAAATAAAAGGTGTCGAGCGCGTACTTAATCTCAATAATATCGGTTTCCATTATGTCTTCCCCTCAAAAGTCTTTTAGGCTAAATAGTTGCTTAAACCGCGTCATCACCCGTTTCGCCAGTGCGAATACGGATGATTTCGTTAAGGTCTGATATGAAAATTTTGCCATCGCCAATTTTGCCGGTTTGCGCGGCATTGACGATCGCCTCTACCGTGCCATCGACCATTTCATCGGTAACCGCGACTTCAGCTTTTACCTTGGGTAAAAAATCAACAACATATTCCGCGCCACGATAGAGCTCCGTGTGACCCTTCTGTCGACCAAAACCTTTAACCTCAGTAACTGTTAAACCTTGCACGCCAATGTCGGCTAATGCTTCACGAACATCATCCAGCTTGAACGGCTTAATGACTGCAGTGATCATTTTCATTGTCATTCTCCTGCTTGGCCCGAATCCAATTAGCATTCGCGCGCATTTTAAATTTTCAGTCGACCAGGGGGCTCATGATTACCCTGTTCCTCAGGGCTAGCCAGTCCATAGAAAAACTCTACTCAGCTCCTGTCCACCAACACTTACGGTGTTCAACGTAGTCAACAAAGCCCACAAAAGAACACCTCACAAGCTGTAATGCACAGCTTGTGCCAAGTTCACATTTCAACGATTAAGCGAGTGCCAACAAGACTGTCTTGTCATTACAAAAAATAAATATTGGGTATAAGCCCCGCAGAAAGGGGGTCTAACGGCTGGCAACATTGCTTCAAATTAGGAATGGACAAGCGCTGTCACAGTGAACAACAAGACCGGCGCACCAAGACAATGCGTTGAAGAGTCGCGATGCACCATGTCGCCGCACCAATTGCGTGCAGAATACCCCGATCTCCGCTTTCCTTTTGGCACACCTTTCATTGACAAAGGCTATCTGCTACAACAGAGGCTTTAGTGAGATCAAGGAAGATCTATGTCACTGGCCGTTATCTATACACGGGCAAAATCAGGCATTAACGCACCTCTGGTCACTGTGGAGGTTCATCTTTCTAATGGACTCCCGAGCCTGAGTATTGTTGGCTTACCAGAAACTGCCGTCAAAGAAAGTAAAGATCGAGTACGCAGCGCCCTGCTCAATAGTCATTTCGAATTCCCCGCACGCCGTATCACTATCAACCTTGCTCCCGCCGACCTTCCCAAGGAGGGCGGTCGCTTTGATCTACCCATCGCTCTGGGTATACTCGCCGCATCGGGACAGCTGCCAACAGACGTTCTGAAAGATTATGAATTTATCGGCGAGCTAGCACTGTCTGGTGAATTGCGCCCCGTCGATGGCATTTTGCCCAGTGCTCTCGCCTGCGGTAAAAACCAGCGCAGCATAATCCTTCCTCACAACAACAGTGCAGAAGCTGCCCTGGCGAGCAACACTTGCGTCTATGGGGCCAAGCATCTGCTGGAAGTTTGCGCCCACCTAAAGCGCAGTGAAATCCTACTCCAGAAAAAACACGAGCAGAATATAGACCCCACGCCTATCGCAGATATTAATGAGGTCATCGGCCAGCACCAGGCCAAGCGTGCATTGGAAATAGCCGCCGCCGGTGCCCACAATCTTCTCTTCAGTGGCCCCCCTGGGACGGGGAAAACCATGCTCGCCAGTCGCCTGCCCGGCATATTGCCAGAGCTGGATGAAAAGGCCGCACTGGAAGTGGCCGCCGTCTATTCGGTGAGTAGCAACACGCGCCGGAGCGACTTTTTTGAGCGACCCTTTCGCTCGCCCCATCACACAGCCTCCAGCGTTTCTCTGGTCGGTGGCGGCAGCAACCCTCGGCCCGGCGAAGTTTCAATGGCCCACCATGGGGTGCTCTTTCTCGATGAATTACCGGAGTTTTCGCGCAAGGTGCTTGAGGTATTAAGGGAACCACTGGAATCGGGATCAATACTCATAGCCCGTGCCCAGGCTAGCATCGAATACCCGGCAAAATTCATGCTGATTGCAGCGATGAACCCCTGCCCCTGCGGCTATCTCGGCGAAGCCCGCTGTCGCTGCACACCTGACCAGGTCAATCGCTACCGCGACAAAATATCGGGGCCGCTACTGGATAGAATAGATCTGCAGGTGCACGTACCCCGCGTGCCCCACCAGGAGCTAACCGCAAGTCACCCTGCGGGTGAAAGCAGCACAACCATTCGCCAGCGCGTAATCTCGGCACGAGAAAAACAACAGCGCCGGCAAGATTGCCCAAACGCGCAACTCTCACGCAAACAAATCGATCAATTCTGCCCCCTCGACGAAGAACAACTTAAGATGATGAATTCCGCCATCGAGCGCATGGGGCTATCGGCCCGAGGCTTTCACCGGGTTTTAAAAGTCGCACGCACCATAGCGGATCTTGAAGGCCAGAAAAAAATCCGAAACCAGCACCTCAGCGAAGCCCTGGCTTACCGCCTGTAAATCAGCAAGTTTCTTAAAATACAGATGGATTAATGATCGAGGCGAAAGCCCACTTTAATAGTTGCCTGCCAGTGCTTCACTTTGCCATCTTCAATATGCCCACGAGTTTCAACCACTTCAAACCAATGCAAATGCTTAATGGTTTTCGTGGCTTCAGCAATGGCTGCACTAATCGCATCATCAGTGCCTACGGTAGAACTACCTGTTACTTCGATATGTTTATAGATATGTCCGGGCATCATGAAATCCTCTTATCTAAATAATTTCAGAACCACCCCAAGCAAAAAGCCATGTCTTAATTCGACGGTGAACGCTTGATGGTGAAAGGGAGAAGAGGAACTGACTTAGTCAGCCAGTGCCTCTATCACTAGCTTAGACAAAGGCTCTTTTGGGCGCCAATAACTTTGTATATTTAGCGCCCAGATTATTAAAAGTACTTCGCAGAAAATTCTGTGGCGCTCATGGGTTTAGAATAAAGAAATCCCTGAAATATCTGACAGCCAATATTATGTAAAAAAACAGCCTGCTCCTTGTTTTCCACACCCTCGGCAACAGGATCAAGAGCGAAGTGGCGAGCAATATCCATAATAGTTTTCACAATGGCCGCATCATCTCTGTCGTTTATAATATTTTGCACATAGGTTTTATCAATTTTTATCTCATCGAGGGGCAAGCGTTTTAAATAATAAAGCGATGAATAACCTGTACCAAAATCGTCAATCGAAATTTTCACACCCAACTGCTTTAATTGATTGATTTTTTCAACGGTTTCGTCAATATCTTCTATTAACATGCCCTCAGTAATTTCCAGCATCATACTATCTGGAGACACGGCACTACGTTTAATAATATCCCGAATATTAAAGACAAAATCCTTACGTCTAAATTGTACCGGACTGATATTCACTGATACCCTAAAGCCTTCCATCAAACAAGCTTGGTCCTCCCAGGCCTTTAATTGAAGGCAAGCCGCCTCTACCACCCAGCGTCCAATATCGACAATTAACCCTGTCTCCTCAGCAATGCCGATAAATTCAATCGGTGACACCAGTCCTTTTTCCGGATGCTGCCAGCGAATTAGAGCCTCTACGCCCACGGGCACACCGTCACCATTTACTTTCGACTGATAATGGAGTTCAAACTGTTTGAGCTTAATGGCCTGGCGTAAATCCTGCTCGATGATAACGCGCCTATCGGCATCCTGCTGCTGTTCAGTGCTATAAAAGGCCACGGCATTACGGCCGTTTTTCTTCGCCTGATACATTGCCACGTCGGCATTTTGAATAACCCGCTCCGCCGTATCGCCATCCTCGGGAAAAACGGCCAGACCGATACTCGATGACATATGGTAATTAAGGCCATTAATAATGTAATCGGCCGCCAATGTAGCGCGCAATTTATCGGCAATAACACGCGCTTTATGAACCACCATCTGCATACCGCCCGCAATGACTGGCACCACAACGACAAATTCATCGCCACCAATGCGGGCGACTGTGTCATCGGTGCGAAAAACATGCATTAAACGCTTGGCTACTTCTATTAATAAAATATCGCCACTGGCATGACCCAGGCTGTCGTTCAATAATTTAAAACGATCAAGGTCTAGATAAAACACCACGCCACTGGTTTTATTTCTTTTTGCAGCAGCGCAATATTGGTGCAACCTGTCTAACAATAAGCGTCGGTTAGCGAGCTTTGTTAACGGGTCATAGTAGGCCAGACGGCTGATCTCTTCCTGAGTTTTTTTGTATTCACTGATATCGGAAACTGCTGCGCGCACCATCATCGGCTGGTCATTGTTATCGCACTCAACCTGGCCCTGGGTTCTCAACCAATGCAACTCACCATCCGGCCCCTGGAAACGACTTTCAATTTCGAAGGGGCGACCCGCATTTATATCCTCAACAACTAAGTCGACCAGCGCCTGGTCTTCCTTATAAACAAGCTCCCGCAATGACTTAAATGACTTTGGCACTTGATCGTCAGGCATACCGAAGAGCTGACTCGCCCCTTCTGACCAGGTCATTTTGTCGGACTGCATGTCAGCTTCCCAAATAACAATACCGCCTGCCTTAGTCGCAAGGCGAGTCATTTGTTCTTTATGCCCCAATTCATCCAGTAAACCCTGGCGCTCCAGCTCCATCCGCTTGCGGTCGGTAATATCCCGGATATTGGCAAAGGTCAGCCGCCTGTCGTAGTAGTCAAAGCCGCTAAAACTGACTTCTACCTCACGAGGGTCACCATTAGGTAACTTTAGTAGCCATTCAATGGTGCCAAAACGGCCCCTCTCAAGCGCAGAAAGAACACGATTCAATTTTTCGTCGGCATCAAGGCCATCTGCTTGCACAGGCATCGATAAGTCGGTAATTGGCAAGTTATCAAGTTCTGATTTATCGCGTTGGGTGAGACGGGCAAAGTGCTCATTACAGGCATCAATATGAGTGCCGTCCAGTACCACCGCGGCCTCAGGAAGGGACTCAATAAGCTGGCGAAAACCTTTATCAGATTCACCCGCAACAACGATTTTTGGTATCAGGCCGCCTATATTCTGGCAACTCATCAGGTAGCATTCGGGCTTGCCTTTTTGCCCCGGGATCAGCGTTAGCGTTTCCACCAATTCAATATATTGGCCCTGCCAGGTATCACGCAGTGTTTTACCGGTATAGCTGTCAACAGGCTCATCATCCACGCCCGTCTCTTGTTCGCGTTGCAGAAAATCGATAAAGCCTTGATCCTCCTGCTCGGTGTAAAGCGTATTCAGCGTCGAGCCAAGTAACATTTCAGACGGGAAGCCTAAAAGTGATAAAAAAGCCTGGTTAACTTTTATTATTTTTTTTCTCACATCGGCAATAATCGATGGCTGACCGGCTTCAAAGGCCAGTGCTGCAACATCGATATTGTCATGCGTTTTATTAGGCATTTTCAGTCCTTGCAATAGTCAATCATTGCCATGGCTGTTGTTTTATTGGCATTAATCATTGAGATGGTTTTGATTCAGCAAAGCGGAGCCTGTTTGCTGCTTTTTTATCGGCGCTTTTACGAAACAAAATGAATGTTGCGCCTAATCCGCCGCTATGGCGAGGCGCCGTATGAAAGGCCAGCACTTCGCTTAACTGCGGCAACCAATAATTGACGCAACTTTTTAACAGTGCGGGATCTTCCCTTTGCTCGCCCTTACCGTGGGTAATAGAGCCACAGCGAATATCGTGGGCAACGCAATCGCGCACAAAGGCCAGTACCTCTTTACGTGATTGCACAACAGTCAGCCGGTGCAGGTCGAGACTCGACTCAACCGCATAGTGCCCCTGCTTCAAACGGCGAAACACACCGTGCTGGACACCATCTCGTTTGAACGACAAAGTATCGAGAGGCTTGACTCGAGGCACATGCTCTTCGCCAGCAAGGAAGTTATCCTCACTATCAGTGACTTTAACTGCCGCCATACGACGCGTCACCAGGGCAGGGCTATTCCTGTCTACCGGTATTTTTAAACGCTGGCCCGACTGGCTTAAGGGCTCGACGTCACCAACGAACTCACGAAACAAATTTTTTTCTTCTTCTTCGATCAACGTCTTTTACTCTCAATACCTTTATCAGCTTATTTGTAGAGCACAATGCAACGATTCTAACAGCCCACAACATAAAAGCTGTGTACTCTCTAACACTAATGCGACACGACCTGCACAAAAAGGAGGCCAACCGTAACAACGCAACGCCTCAGCTTATAGATACGGCGAAAATAGCCAGCACAATGCATCTCGGCTGCGTATCAACAGCGAACGACTATCGAGCTCTGCCAGACTCACCCTCGACGAGCAGGCAAGCCCCTGGTCAAACTCAGCTTCCAACTCACTAGCCATCGCTGTGTCATAAATTTCAACACTCAACTCATAGTTGAGGCGCAGGCTGCGCGGGTCAAGATTGGCAGAGCCGATCAGCAAGTACTCGCCATCCACCATAAACAGTTTCGAGTGATTAAAGGGCGGGGGCTGATAAGCTACTCTAATATTGTAGTAAAGCAGCTCCCACAGCATATTGCGCATCGCCCAATGCACATAGATCAGGTTATTCTTTTCAGGCAGTAGCAAAGTTACGGCCACACCTCGCAAAGCCGCCGTTTGCAGCGCGGCGAGCATTTCTCGGGAAGGTAAAAAGTAGGGCGTCATTATTCGAATTGATATTTTTGCCTGTGCGATAGCCGCCAACAGAACATTACTAAGCTTATCGAGGTTGAGATCAGGCCCGTCAACTATCACCCGACATCGGCTATCGCCAAACACGGCTTGCTCTACCCCAGCCTTTTTGGGTTTTTCCCCGGTCACCTGCTGCCAGGTTTGTGCAAAACCCATGGCAAGTTGTGCAACGACGGGGCCCTCAAGCTGAAAATGGGTATCGGCTGTGGGGTGTCGAGTAGCTCCCTGCTCTACAAAGTGGCGATCACCAATGTTCATGCCGCCGGTAAAGCCAATTTTCTCATCAACTACCAGTAATTTGCGGTGGTTACGCAGATTCAGGCCCGGCAGCTGAGACCTTAAGCGCGGTGGCCCAAAGCGCTCAACACGCACGCCCCGGCAACGCAGGCGACGGCTGACCCGAGGCCATGAATAAAGCTCACCCATGGCATCGACAATGACTCTAACGGCAACACCGCGATTCACCGCAGCGCATAGGGCCTCGGTAAACGCATGCCCTGAATGATTGTTTTCAAAGATATAGGTACTTAAATCGACGCTATTTGTCGCTTTATTGATGGCGTCCAGCATCGCGGGATAGGCGCTTTCACCATTGCGCAGTACTGTCACCTTGTTACCCGCAAGCAAAGGCAAGCCGGTCAACGCGTAGGTGGCACGCATAAGCGGGGCAAAATCACCTTCTATTTTTTTATTGCAGGGAATATCCGAGAGAGGTACGTCACCCCGTTCAAAATCAATAAAACGGCGCTGGTAGGGGCCATCCTTCCACAACTGTGCGCGGTGATGAACACGGTTAATGCCAAAGAAGAAATACAGCGCCGGACCAATAATGGGAAATAACAGGCAGACACTGATCCAGCCCATCGCAGCGCGGGGGTCGCGCTTGTAGAGCAAGGCATGCCACATCGCGACAGGCGCGGCGATAAGCGCGAGGGCAATAAGGCTGTTGAGCATAAGATCGAGCCCGCTGAACTCACTTAAGGCTGTCATCAAACTGAGTATCTCTGTTTTATAGCAGGTTCTGATTCAGGGTATGGCGAGAGTATGGCGCTGAAAATCAACAATGACAATTACACTGACAACCTTGTATTCAGCGGGGGCTTAGGGCTATATCTTGCCCATAAAAAAGGAGCACCCTATGAATTCATTAATTGCATTAGGCAAGCCCGTTGGCGAGTTATTAAAACAGAGTGAACAAAGTCTCGCGGTTTGCGAGTCTTCCATCGCCGGTTTACTGTCGGCGGCTCTGGTCTCTGTACCCGGGGCATCGGCCTATTTCCTTGGCAGTACGGTGGTTTACACTCTGGAATCACGACGTCAATTCCTCGCTATGACAGATGAAGAAATGCAGGGCATTCGCAGTGCCACCGAAGAATACGCCCTGCTCTGCGCCCACAGTATTCACAAAACCCTGGGCGGCACCTGGGCGCTGGCCGAAACGGGTGCCGCTGGCCCGGCCTCCAACCCCTATAAAGATCCACCCGGCACGGCATGGTTTGCCGTTACAGGGCCAATAGAAAGAACCCTGCAACTAAGCACTGGTCATAACCGGCGCGAAGATAATATGTGGCAGTTTGCAGAAGCGGCTTTGGGCTTATTGGAAGAGTGCATCCGCGAGGCGGCGGTGCTCGAGGGAAATTAGCTCTCGATGACAATTAAAGAAGAATAACTACAATAAATGACTACGATTTTTTTCCATTATTGTTTTAAACAAGTCGCTATCGAGCAAGGTTTGTAGCCAAAGCTGAACAGCGGGTAGCGCTTGATCCGCAAACCAGTCGGCATCGGTATTGGCGAACTGACGAACAAAAGGGAAAATAGCGATATCGACAAAGCTGACTTGCTGACCAGTAGGTAGGCATTGTCACTGGGGTAGCCATTGCCATTGAGCTGTGTATTTAATTGATGCAAAAACATCAGACCCTTGTCGCGAGCCTCAAGACTATTACTCTCAGGATAACGCTGGGGATATTTGTAGCGATCGAGGTTTGATTTAAACCCTCCGTCATTTTCATCAATCAGAGACTGACTGATTACCCACGACGATGGCAACCAGCGGGCCGGATCATTCTGCTCCAATGCCCAGTGCCCAGTGCATAATATCCAGACTCTCGTCGAGCACTTCACCCGATAATAACTGCAAAACAGGCACCGAGCCTTTCGGTGATAGCGCCAGCATTGCCGCTGGCTTTGCCTTTAATTCAACTTCGACAATCTCACATTGCACACCGGCTTGGTATAAGGCCATACGAGCACGCATCGCATAGGGACAGCGGCGGAAACTGTAGAGCAGCGGGTGCTGGCGAATTGTGTCTGTGCTCATCACTCAGAAACCGTCATTTCTCTTATCAATAAAAAAGCCCCGAGGTAAAAGCGAAGGATCACTTTCAACTCGAGGCTACACATTGCGCTAACTAACGAGTAAGGGACTACAGGTCGTAAAAACCTTTGCCTTCCTTCGCCAGCTTCGCCAGTAATGGCGCTGGCTGCCAGTAGTGGTCGCCAAACTGCTTGGCGTATTTAGCGTAGGCATCAACAATATTTTGCAGGCCAATCTGGTCAGCCCAGAACATGGGGCCACCTTTATAGCCGGGGAAGCCGTAGCCGTTGATCCAGATAATATCGATATCCAGTGGCCGCGCAGCAATACCCTCTTCGAGAATTTTTGCACCCTCATTAATCATTGGATAGAGGCAACGCTCGAGAATTTCCTGATCGCTAATATCGCGCTGTTCAATGCCCGCTTCTTTTGCGCACTCGGCAATTAAAGCCTTAACAATGGGGTCGGGAATAGGCGTACGGCCATCTTCGTATTTATAAACACCGGCATTGGTTTTTTGCCCGTGGCGGCCCATCTCGACAATTTTATCAATCCACACCGAGTCGCGTTTTTCAACCTTGCCCGCCTTGCGGCGCTCTTCGCGCACTTTATAACCGACATCGAGACCGGCCATATCGGCCATGGTGAAAGCACCCATGGGGAAACCAAAGTCGAACAACACTTTATCGACCTGCTCGGGGCTAGCACCCTCTTCAACCAAATATGCAGACTCACGCGTGCGCTGGTGCAACATGCGGTTGCCTACAAAGCCATCACAAACACCGACCATGGCGCCAATTTTGCCAATGCGTTTTGAAAAGCTCATGACTGTAGCAATTACATCATCAGCAGTTTTTGCACCGCGCACGTTCTCGAGCAGGCGCATCACATTGGCCGGACTGAAAAAGTGCATGCCAATCACATCCTCTGGTCGACCAGTAACACCGGCAATTTCATCGACATCGAGGGTTGATGTATTAGTGGCGAGAATGGCACCGGGGCGACAAACACTATCGAGCTTTTTGAAGACTTCCTTTTTAACATCCATATTTTCGAAGACGGCTTCAATCACAATATCGACGTCTTTAATGTCATCGTAGCTCAGGGTTGGATCGATCAAAGCCATACGTTTTTCAACATCGGCCATAGAAATACGGCCTTTCTTCGCCGTGTTTTCATAGTTTTTACGAATTAAGGCGATGCCTTTATCGAGGAAATCCTGCTTCATTTCCAGCAGCTTGACGGGGATGCCAGCATTGGCGAAGTTCATCGCAATACCACCACCCATGGTGCCGGCACCGACGACGGCACCACAATTTATTTCACGCTTAACCGTGTCTTTCGCCAGACCGGGAACCTTGGCCACTTCGCGCTCGGCAAAGAATATATGGCGCTGTGACGCTGACTCGGAGGACTTCATTAATTCCATAAACAGTGCTTCTTCGCGGGCCATACCTTCGTCGAAAGGCAATTCAAAAGCGGCGCGAATAGATTTAATAATATGGAAGGGTGCTAGAAAACCGCGCTGCTTGCGGGCAATACTTTTCTCAAAATTGTCGAACACCTCGGGGCCGGCGGCCTCGGGGGTAATATCGCGTATGGCGCGCGGGCCAGTGCCATCGGCAAGCAGTTTTTCAGCATAGGCGATGCCCGCTGCTTCGAGATCACCGTCAACAATTGCATCAACAATGCCCAGTTCCAGCGCCTTAGCTGCAGGTACATGGCCGCCGCCAACGATCAGTTCCAGCGCGGCTTGCGCGCCCACTAAACGCGGCAAACGCTGAGTACCACCTGCACCGGGCAATAAACCCAAGTGGACTTCTGGCAAACCGACTTTGGCCGAAGCCAGAGCTACGCGGTAATGACAACCCAGGGCAACTTCCAGTCCACCACCAAGGGCCGTACCGTGAATCGCGGCAACGATGGGCTTGCTCGCCGTTTCCATATTGCCAATTACCGGCACCAAACCCGGCTCGCCCATACCTTTGGCAAATTCAGTAATGTCGGCACCGGCAATAAAGGTTCTGCCTTCGCAAATCAACACCATGGCTTTAACGCTGTCGTCACCCACGCCCTGCTCTACACATTCTTTTAAACCGGCGCGTACCGATTGATTGAGCGCGTTAACGGGCGGGTTATTAATTTTAATCAGGCCTATTGCGCCCTGCTTTGAAAAACTCACTGTATCGGACATGATGCTTCCTTATTTTGTTGAGGGATAAATTGAATGTATTGCCGCGTTCAATACTACTTTGCCAAATGCTCTTTTAAAGCCGTAATATAATCTTCTGCGTGACGATGGGTAGCGGCAATATCGAGCAAACTCTGCCCTTCTGAGTTCGTGGCATTAATATTTCTTTTTGCTGCTGTGAAAAACTTTAAAAATGTCATGAAGTTTTCCGCTCGCATGCCGCGATAGGCTTTTTCAAGCACATGAAAATCGCCATCGACACCCTTTGGCGCCTCGTAATCTAAAAAACTCTTGATGCGCTCGTCATCAAACATTTCACCAAGCACTTTTTGCTTATCTTTTTTTAAAGCCATTATTTACTACCTAAAAAGAATTAACTAAATTTAACGGTCTAACGAATATTGCTTACAACAAGGCATTGAGCTTTTGCAGTAATACTTCATTGACCTGCTGTGGATTGGCCTGACCCTTTGAGGCTTTCATAATTTGGCCGACAAAATAACCGAGCATTTTGGGTCGTTTGGACTCATCCGCCTTACAATAATTTTCCACTTGCTTAGCGCTATTGGCAATCACCGTATCAACCATGCCTTCGATGGCACCGCTATCGGACACCTGCTTCAAACCACGGGCTTCGATAATGCTATCGGGCTCACCCTCACCGGCCCACATGGCGCCAAACACTTCACGAGCCATTTTATTGGAGATTGTTTTGTCGACAATGCGTGTAATTAAAGCCGCCAGTTGGTCGGCACTCACCGGGCAGTGCTGTATCAACTGATCTTCACTATTTAAGCGTGCAGCCAATTCACCCGTCACCCAGTTGGCCGCCAGTTTCGCATCGCCACATTCGCTGGCTACTGTTTCAAAATAAGTGGCCGTCGCCGGTTCATCAGAGAGAACGCCCGCATCGTAGGTAGACAGGCCATAGCTCTCGACAAAACGTGCGCGCCGGGCCTCGGGTAATTCCGGCAGCGATGCACGAACCGCATCAACATAGGCCTGGTCGATTTCTACCGGTAGCAAGTCTGGGCAGGGGAAGTAGCGATAATCGTTGGCTTCCTCTTTACTGCGCATCGAACGAGCGGTGTGGGTGTCGCCATCGTAAAGCCGGGTTTCCTGCTTCACTTTGCCACCGTCTTCAAGCAAATCAATTTGGCGCTCCACTTCCTGAACAATCGCTCGCTCCATAAAACGGAAGGAGTTTAGGTTTTTCGTTTCCGTGCGCGTACCCAGCTCTTCGCCTTTTTTACGCACCGAGACATTGACGTCGAAACGCATGGAGCCCTGCGCCATTTCGCCATCGCAAATACCGATGGACACCACCAGTGCGTGGAGTTTTTTGGCGAAGGCAACGGCCTCTTCCGGGCTGCTCATATCGGGTTCGGAAACAATTTCGATCAGCGGTGTACCGGCGCGGTTGAGGTCAATGCCCGACATACCGTGGAAGTCTTCGTGCAAGGACTTACCCGCATCTTCCTCGAGATGGGCATGGTGAATGCGCACGGTTTTAGTGCTGCCATCGTCGAGCTGAATATCCACCTTGCCCTCAAGCACGATAGGTTTTTCAAGCTGGGTAGTTTGATAGCCCTTGGGCAGGTCGGGGTAAAAATAGTTTTTGCGCTCAAAGGCGGAAATCAGGCCGATCTCAGCATCAATGGCGACACCGAACATCACCGCCATGCGCACGGCTTCTGCATTGAGCACCGGCAGTGTGCCGGGCATGGCCAGATCAATGGCGCAGGCCTGGGTGTTGGGCGCGGCACCAAACTCGGTGCTGGCGCCGGAAAAAATCTTGGTTTTAGTGGCGAGCTGGGTGTGAACTTCCAGGCCGATTACGGTTTCCCATGTCATGCTGTCCGTACTCCTTAATCGATGCCGGGGGCGCAGCGTGAATGCCAGTCGCTGGCCTGCTGGTAGCGGTGGGCGACATTGAGCATGCGCCCCTCGTCAAAATAGTTGCCAATTAACTGTAGGCCAACAGGCTTGCCGTCGACCAAACCGCAGGGCAGGGACATGCCGGGCAGGCCTGCCAAATTGGTGGCAATGGTGTAGATATCTTCTAAATACATGGCCACCGGGTCGTCACCCTTGGCACCAAACTCAAAGGCCGGATTAGGGCAAGTAGGGCCGGCGATCATATCGACGTCTTTAAAGGCACTGACGAAATCTTCTTTAATTAAGCGCCGCACCTGCATGGCTTTGTTGTAGTAGGCATCGTAATAACCTGCCGACAGACAATAGGCGCCGATCAAAATACGGCGTTTCACCTCATCACCAAAGCCTTCGGAGCGACTGCGCATATACATATCGCGCAAGTCGGCCGGATTCTCACAGCGATAGCCGTAACGTGAACCGTCGAAGCGGGACAGGTTGGCCGATGCCTCAGCCGGTGCAATCACATAATAAGCGGGCACTGAGAGGTGGGAGTGGGGCAGGCTAATGGCCTTGAGTTTGGCACCCTGCTTTTCCAGCTCGGCCAGCGCATCTCGCGTCGCCTGCTCGGTAGCTGGGTTTAAACCCTCGCCAAAATACTCTTCCGGCACACCGATGCTCATGCCGCTAATATCCTGGTTTAGGCCCGCGCAATAATCGGGTACATCGTGCTCAATCGAGGTGGAGTCTTTACTGTCAAAACCGGCCATTTCATTGAGCATCAGCGCGAGGTCTTCAGCGGTGCGCGCCATAGGCCCGCCCTGATCGAGACTCGAGGCAAAGGCAATCATGCCCCAGCGCGACACGCGCCCGTAAGTTGGTTTTAAGCCGGTGATACCACACAGGGCTGCGGGCTGGCGGATAGAGCCACCGGTATCCGTGGCTGTGGCAGCCGGGGTTAGTCGAGCGGCCACGGCTGCCGCCGAACCGCCGGAGGAGCCACCGGGCACACAATCGACATGCCAGGGGTTTTTAACCGGGCCGTAATAGCTGGTTTCATTGGACGAGCCCATCGCGAACTCATCCATATTGGTTTTACCCAATACCACCACGCCAGCGGCGGCAAAGTTTTCAACCACGGTAGCATCATAGGGCGGCACAAAGTTGTCGAGCATCTTCGAACCACAACTGGTGCGCACACCGTCGGTACAGAAAATATCTTTATGGGCGATGGGTACGCCACAAAGCGCCGGAGCATTACCTGCGGCCCGCTGCTTGTCGGCCTCGCCAGCCTGCGCTAGAGCGCGCTCTTCTGTAAGCGTAATAAAACTATTGTAATTGCCATCGAGCCGCTTGATACGGGCGAGAAAATGCTGTGTCACTTCGACACTGGAAAACTTGCCAGCGCCTAGGCCTGCGCTTAATTCGGCCAGGGTAAGGTTGTGCATCCTGTCTCCTCAGACTGTCTCCGCAGAGACCGTGTTTGATAGTCGGCACACCACCGGCGATTACAGTCGCCAGCGGCATGATTCACTGTGCTCAGTTAATAACCGGGCCTTCTATTCGATAACTTTCGGCACCAGATAGAGACCATCTTCCGTCGCCGGGGCGATGGCTTGAAAGGCGTCACGCCGATTGCTTTCGCTCACTTCATCGAGACGCAGGCGCTGTCGGGCACCCAGAGGGTTGGCCAGCGGTTCAACATTCGCGGTATCGACAGCCTGCAGCTGGTCGACCAGTGCCAGCACCTCGTTAATACTTTTCGCGCTCGCCTGGGCATTTTCATCACTGATGTGAATGCGCGCCAGCTCGCCAAGTTTTTCAATATCAGCTCTATCGATGGACATAGTAGAGTTTGCTATCCTGAGTGTGTCTTAAAGGCCGCGTAAGGTATCATATTTACACCTTGCCCTAAATCCCCGCCGTTGTTACAGTTTCGCCAATTTTTACAATCGCCAGATCCCGCACTAATCACGCACGACGGGCGCTTTTTTTGAGGAACGATTTACCACTATGTTAAAGCGCTTACGCGGGATGTTTTCCAACGATCTGTCCATTGACCTGGGCACGGCCAACACACTGATTTATATCAACGGCAAGGGTATTGTTCTCAATGAACCCTCGGTGGTTGCCATTCGCCATCATCACGGGCAAAAAACCGTTGAAGCGGTGGGCGTTGAAGCCAAGCGTATGCTCGGTCGCACACCCGGTAATATCAGCGCGATTCGGCCCCTCAAAGATGGCGTCATTGCCGACTTTCAGGTCACCGAAAAAATGCTCCAGCACTTTATCAAAAAAGTGCATTCCCACAGCTTGATCCCCCCCAGCCCTCGCGTGCTGGTTTGCGTACCCTGCCTGGCGACAGAAGTCGAGAAGCGGGCGATTCGCGAATCGACCGAGGGTGCTGGTGCCCGCATCGTTCATCTGATTGAAGAACCCATGGCTGCGGCCATCGGCGCCGGACTGCCGGTAGAGGAAGCCTGCGGCTCAATGGTGGTCGATATCGGCGGTGGCACCACGGAAATTGCCATCCTCTCCCTCAACGGCGTGGTCTACTCCGACTCCATCCGCATGGGCGGTGATCGCTTCGACGAGGCCATCACCAACTACGTGCGCCGTCGCTACGGCTCCGTCATCGGCGACGCCACGGCCGAGCGCATAAAAATGGAAGTCGGCAGCGCCTACCCCGGTAACGAGGTGAGTGAAATCGATGTCCGTGGCCGCAATCTCGCCGAGGGTGTCCCCAAGCAATTCACCCTCAATAGCGACGAAATATTAGAATCCATTCAAGAACCCCTGGCCGCTATCGTGCAGGGCGTGAAGCGCGTGCTCGAGCAATCGCCCCCCGAGCTAGCCTCGGATATTGCCGAAACCGGCATTGTCCTCACTGGCGGCGGTGCATTACTGAAGGGTCTCGACCAGCTACTGACCCACGAAACCGGCCTACCGGTGATCGTCGCCGAGGACCCCCTGACCTGTGTGGCCCGGGGCGGCGGCAAGGCGCTGAACATGATGGATAAGCGCCATCTCGACATCATGTCTCTCTAAAGCCGCGTCACTGAGCTAAAACGCACCGAGCCAGAGCCATCAAAAACCTTTTTAAACAAAGCTCGTCGCCACAGCGCATGCTGATTCTCGCGCTGGCGGCGCTAACTCTGATCGCTCTCGATTCCTTTACCCCCTGGCTGCGTCCTGCCCATGCCTGGCTCGAGCCCCTGGCCCAACCGTTTCAGTGGGCATCCACCCTGCCCATGCGCTGGCGCGAGCGGAACGATGAGTCTCTGGAAAGTCGCGCCGCCATCATCGCCAATAATGACAAACTGGAAACTGAGGTTTTGGTCTACAAAGCCCAGCTGCAGCGCATGGCCGAGCTGTCGGCTGAAAACCAGCAACTAAAAAGCCTGCTCAATGGCGCCGAACTGATCAAAAATAACGTGATCGTCGCCGAACTGACTGGTATTTCACCCGACCCCTTTCACCACCTGATTACGATCAACCGGGGAGCGTCGGACAATATCAGCGAAGGTCTGGCCGTCATTGACGGCGAGGGCTTAATGGGCCAGGTGGTTGAGGTTTTCGAAAACCACAGTCGCGTACTACTGATCACCGACTCCAGCCACGCCCTTCCCGTTTACAACCTACGCAATAATGTACGCAGTATTATTGAGGGCAGCGGTGATTTCCAGCGCCTGCGCCTACGCCATGTCTCGCCAACCCAGGATATTCAGGTCGGCGATACCCTGCTCAGCTCCGGACTCGGCCAGCGCTTTCCCTCCGGCTATCCGGTCGGCACTGTCAGCGCCATCGACAAAGACCCCGGTCAGGCATTTATAGACGTCAGCGTTACCCCAGCCGCCAAGGTCGACCGCAGCCTGCGTTTACTGGTGGTTTTTTCAGCAGTGGAAGCCCTCGATAATTACCCACAAACGGAATCGACACCGACACCGAAAAACACTGGCCTCAACAATGCCACGGGGCAATAACCCCCTACCGCTGACGGCTATTAGCCTCAGTCTTATAGTCGCCCTATTTCTTTACAGTCTACCGCTGCACGGCGATCTGGCATTTTGGCGCCCGCCCTTTGTGCTGCTCGTTACCGCCTATTGGCTGCTTGTCCAGCCCCAGCACGTAGGCATTACCTTTGTCTGGCTCACCGGTCTGCTACTCGACCTACTCTATGGCAACGTCATTGGCCAGAACGCACTGGCCATGTCGGTCACTGCTTATTTACTAAAAACCCAGGAATACCGAGTCCGTCAGTTGAACCTGCCCTTCCAGTGCCTGGCCGCACTATTTATCGTGATGCTTTACCAAACACTTTGGGTGAGTACCCGCCTGATATCGGAAGATATCGTTCTCGGTTGGCGCGTCTACTACCCAGCACTGAGCAGCGCCCTGATTTGGCCCCTGTTGGCGGGCGGTCTGTATAGACTGCATCGACTCTTTCACTGAGCCTTCCTGTCCTGAATGCTATGAATAAGCCAGTTACCGATAGCGACTTCATTCTCGCCTCAGCCTCACCGCGCCGCGCCCAGCTACTGCAGCAAATTGGTGCGCGCTTTTCCATTCAGCCTGCCGATATCGATGAAACCCAGCACCCCGGAGAGTCAGTCACGCATTATGTGCAACGCATGGCTCGCGAAAAAGCCGAAACAGTAGCTCAAAAACAGCCGCCGGGGGGCTTGCCCGTACTGGGCGCCGATACCACGGTGGTACTCGATAACAGGGTATTTTCCAAACCCGCGGACAAGACGGCGGCAATTGCCACATTGCGGGCTTTGTCAGGGCGAAGCCATAGGGTATTATCCGCCATTGCGGTAGTTGCCGAAGGCCATACAGAAATCAGGTTATCTGAAACCTCTGTGCGTTTTCGAAACATAAAAGAACAAGAATACGAACACTACTGGTCGACGGGAGAGCCCCAGGGAAAGGCGGGTGCCTATGCCATACAAGGGCTGGGGGCGGTGTTCGTAGAAGGTATTACAGGTAGTTATTCCGGTGTCGTTGGCCTGCCGCTTATGCAAACGTTCGAATTATTTGAGCGTTTTAATATCGCCTGTTGGAATGCACGATGAAAGCAGAAATACTCGTCAACATCACGCCCTCGGAGACCCGCGTTGCCCGTATTGAAGAGGGCATACTGGTCGACATTGCCATCGAAAGAGTCGGCAATCGCAGCCTTGTCGGCAATATTTACAATGGCAAAGTAGTGCGTGTTATGCCCGGCATGCAGGCTGCCTTCGTGGAGATCGGCCTCGAGAAAGCCGGTTTTATCCATGCCAATGACATTATGCAAAGCGCCGCCCCCGGTGGCGAGCCAAACCCGGCGGCAACGCCTGATATTCGTCAATTGTTGCGCGAAGGCCAGGTGCTCCCCGTGCAGGTGATTAAAGAGCCTATCAGTAGCAAGGGGGCCAGGCTATCCACCCATCTCTCCGTTTCCTCGCGCTACCTGGTCTATATGGCTGATGTCGACCATGTCGGCATTTCCCAGCGCATTGAAAACGAAAGCGAAAGGGAGCGTCTTCGCGCCCAGCTCAACCTGGCCGTCGATTCCGGCGGTATGAGAGAAGAAGGTGGCGGTTATATTATCCGCACCGTCGCCGACGGTGTAGCTGAGGACGAATTTCGCACCGATGTCGAGTACCTACAGCGCTTATGGGGCCTGGTAAAAGACAAGATGACCCGCCTACCCCCACGCACCTGTATTTACCACGATCTGCCCTTATCGCTGCGCGTGATGCGCGATGTCGCCGCCGAAGAGGTGGCACGAATTCGCGTCGACTCCATCGACATCCACAAGCAGATGTGTCGCTTTACCGAAAGTTTCAGCCCGGAAATGCTCGAAAAGCTGGAGTACTACGAAGCAGAGCGGCCTATTTTTAGCCTTTATGGCGTCGAAGATGAAATTGATAAATCCCTAGAGCGCAAGGTCAAATTGAAATCCGGTGGTTACCTAATTTTCGACCAAACCGAAGCCATGACCACTATTGATGTCAACACTGGAGGCTTTGTCGGTCACCGCAACCTCAGTGAAACTATCTATACCACCAACCTTGAAGCGGCTAGCGCCATCGCTCGGCAGCTGCGCCTGCGCAATCTCGGCGGCATTATCATTCTCGACTTTATCGATATGAAAGACCCCGAGCACCGCCGTCAGGTGATGCGCCGCCTGGAAAAAGATCTGGAACTCGACCACGTCAAAATGAAAGTCACCGGCGTCTCCGAACTGGGCCTGGTAGAAATGACACGCAAGCGTACCAGCGAAAGCCTGCAACGCCTGCTTTGCGAACCCTGCGAACACTGCCAGGGGCGAGGCTTTTTAAAATCGGTAGAGACCACCTCGTTTTCAATCTTGCGGGAAATTGTTAATCACAGTGGCACGGAGGGCGCCAAAAAAAGGCTAGTACTGGCCTCCCCAGCCGTCGTTGAACGTATTCTTGATAAAGAGGCCGCCTACCTCAGCGCAGCCGAACAAGAGATCAATTGCCCCATCGAATTTCGCACCGAAGGTAGCTACTCCCAGGAACAGTACGACATCATTACGGTTTAACAGGCTGTTGAAACCCCTTATTCAGCGTAGTCGTTTTTCAACAACCGGTTTAGGAGTTGCCAACATTGGATGTTTCCGCAACATTAAAGCGTAGCCTTCGCTACGCCTGGACTGCGCTCGCCTTTTTAATTATTTGCTACGCCCTGCTGGTGGTTATTGGCCGCCTACTGCTGCCCTCACTCGAACACCGCCAGGAAAGCGTCAACCAAATACTGTCCCAAGAACTCGGCATTGAAATCACCACAGAACACCTAACTGGCAGCTGGACACGCTTTACACCTCAGTTTCAGGTGCAGGGTTTGCGTATTGGGGCCGAGGGCGATGCGCCAGCCATTACCATCAGTGATATCCATTCTGAGTTTGACATCCTACGCAGTATTTTAAACGCCGAGTTTGTCTGGAATGATCTAAGTATCGGCGAGGTCAAACTGTCGCTGCGAGAGGATTCTGAAGGCCAATGGTTTGTCAGTAACTTCCCCCTTTCAAATCCCAGCAGTGAAACCAACAGTTCAGGGCAACTGGATGCTCTAATCAATATTATCCAGCTCAGCACGCATATTGGTATCAAGCAAATCGCCATTGATATCGCCTTTTTTGACGGCACCACAACCACCCTTTACGTCGATGCTACCCAGATCGAGAGCAGCGGTAATTTTCACCGTGCTCACGCAAAGCTTTCCCTCGACCAGGATGAGGACAAAGCCGAACTACTGCTTGAAGGTCGAGGTAACCCCCTGGACTGGCAGCACTTCGATGGCAAAGCCTATATCAACTTTCAGCGCGTCAACCTGCACAATGCTCTGGGTATCATCCTGCGCAGCTGGCAGCCCTTTAAGACCCTGAGCAAAACCACAGAAACGAACACCCTGCTCGATGCTGAATTGTGGATAAGCTCACTCAAACCCGGTCATTTCAATTTGCGTGGCAAGGTGCAGGCCGAGGAAATACCCTTGAGCTGGAATCAGGGTCTACCTCCCATAAAGAACTTCAACACCACTTTCGACGGTTGGTTTAGTCCTGGAAAAAACTGGGGGCTGCAGTGCCAGAACCTGAATTTTGACTGGGGCGACAGGGTTATTGAGCCCTTGAATGCCAGCTTTCAACAGGGCCTCGGTGAGCACTGGCACGAAATAACCCTGGCGGCCGACCATATTAATATCGACACTCTCAAGCACGGTTTGGTACAAAGCCAGCTCACCGGCAAAACGACCGCTGAAGTCTTCAACACCTTAAATCCCTCAGGCACGCTGCATAATATTCACCTGATCCTCGATCTGGAAAAAAACCAGCCCCTCACTCAGCTCGATACCCGTATTGAGCAGCTGTCCATCGACTCCTGGCACCACACCCCAGCTGCCCGCGGGCTCAGTGGCTACCTTCACTGGCAGGACGAAAGCGGTTATTTCGACATTGATTCAGGCAACGACTTCGCGATGCGCTATCCCGGTGTCTACACGAACTTTATGCACTATGGCGCCACTCAGGGCCGCGTCAATATCGACTGGATAAGCACAGATTCGAGCCTGCAAATTGCCGGCGGGCCAATTGATATTCGCGCTGAAGAAGGTGAAATTCGCGCCTATATCAGTCTCGACATCCCCACCAAAAAGGATACTCACGAGCCGCAGATGTTTCTCCAGGCCGGCATCAAAAATAGCCACTCTCGCTATCTCGACAACTACCTGCCGGCAATACTCGAGCCCCGCTTGCTAGACTGGCTTGATAGCGCAATAGGCGACGCCGATATTGTCGAAGCGGGCTTTATCTGGCGCGGTTCTTTAAAGGGTACAAGCCACCAGCAACGCAGCATTCAACTTTATGGCCAATTTGCCAACGGTGAAGTCAATTACGACCCAGGCTGGCCAAAGCTGAGCGAGCTCTCCGGAAACATCACCCTCGACGACACTCAGTTCACGGGCACTATCGACAGCGCCAGAGCTGGGGTGGGCAGCGGGCAGGTACACGTCGAAAAGGCCTCAATAGCCACTCTTCCCGGCGCCCTGCTCGCGGTGAAAGCTGAACTTAACTCACCCCTGAACACCGCGCAGCACATCCTCTTGAACTCCCCCCTCGCCCCGCAACTGGCGGCGCTGGAAGACTGGCAAATAGAGGGTCGAACCCAGGCCACACTGGATTTAACAATTCCCCTGTCGAAAAACCGCCAGGGGGAAGACTACCGTGTGACCGCCAATATTGAGGCGGGGCAAATGCAACTGAGCAGTTTCCAGCCCGTCATTTTTAGTGAAGTGGAAGGTGTCATTGCCTATAACAACAGCGCGGGGCTTCACTCCCCCGGCATGAGTGGCGTACTTTGGGGACAGGCCCTGAGCGCAACTGTCGCCACACACAATGGCAGGCTACAGGTTGATGCATCCGGCCTGCTCGACCTGTCCTTGGCACCCGCCTGGCAACCTCTATTCACTGACAATGTCAGTGGCACAACACGCTATACCGCCAGATTTGTCGCCCCGAATAAGACCTCACCGGCAACACTCAGCCTACTATCCAGCTTGCAAGGCATTGCCATTGACTTGCCTTCCCCCCTGTATAAACCTGCAGATCAAGCCTGGCCCCTGGAAAGTAGCCTACAATTTCGCGCCAACGATCTTCTGCTCAATGCCCAAACCGATGGCCTCAAGGCGCAACTGAGTATTGCCAATCAGCAACTGGCCGCTGGCATTATCACCCTAGGCCATAGTGAAAAAGACAGTGACAAAAACAATGCCCCACTGCCTGTCTTCAAAGGTCTGCTTATTAAGGGACAGATGACTGAATTTGACCTCGATGCATGGATCGCCGCACTGCAGGTTGACGCAAAATCAGATGACAGCATTGCCGACTTCGATACCCGTGCCGTGGTCGCAATCGACCACCTCAGTGCTGCCGACTTCGACCTCAATACCGTCAATGTCGATGCCCTACACAGCGAGCAGTTATGGGCTATCAATATCGATAATCCCATTATTGCCGGCAACATTCGCGTGCCCGAAGACCGCAGTCAGTCTATTGTTGCTCGTCTCAATTATATCGCCCTGCCCAAACCCGAACTCGGCAGCGGACAAAGCCCCTTAAACGACCTTGACCCCAGCAGCCTACCGGCACTGGATTTCGCCACCGAGGGCCTGCGCGTCGGCGACAAAGAACTGGGCAGTCTCGCCTTCGTCATGCAGGCCAGCGAACAGGGCGTCAGCATCGACCAGATAGAGGCCGAAATTACAGGTATCTCTATCACCCGAGCAGCCGATGGCGATGCCGCTCAACTCACCTGGAGCCGTGTAAACGGTGAAGATCGAAGTCAATTTAGCGGCGCCTTGCTCAGTGATGACCTCGGGGGCGTCCTACAGGCCTGGAACATGCCTGTGCTGCTGACGACCCACAATGCCGCCATCCTCAGTGACTTGCGCTGGCAGGGCAAACCCTGGGATTTATCAACCCAGGCCCTGAGAGGTAACATCGCTCTCCGCTTTGAAAAGGGGCGTTTCTTCCAGACACCGGGCACCACCAATGCCCTGCTCAAAGTTCTTGGCTTAATTAACTTCGACACCTGGTTGCGACGCCTAAAATTTGATTTTTCAGATCTATTTTCAACGGGCGTTAATTTCGACAACATGGAGGGCGGCCTCGCCTTCGAAGCGCATCAAATACGCTTTGATGAGCCCATCGTCGTCACTCTACCTTCCGGTAAATTACGCTTACTGGGCCAGACCAACCTGGTCGAAGAAACCATCGATGCACGCTTAATTGCCACTTTGCCCGTAGGCACTAATTTACCCTGGATAGCCGCCCTCGCCGGCGGCCTCCCCGCCGCCGCTGGGGTTTATATCACCAGTAAGCTTTTTGAAAAGCAGGTTGATCGAATATCCAGCATCAGTTACAAAATCACGGGCGACCTCAATAATCCCGATGTTGAAGTCGATCGCATATTCAGCGATACAACCGAGTAACAAAAAAACACTGCGTAAACTTCGCAACGCCCTGCCCTAAAAACACAAGGACTCACCATGGCCAAAATCGCCGCTATTCAGCTGAAAAGCGACGGCGACCCGAGCAGCAATCTTGCGGTAGCCGCCCATTTTATTAGTGAAGCTGCCAGTGCCGGAGCCCAGCTCGTGGTACTGCCTGAGCACTTCGTTTACTACAACGTGCGAGACACGCAGGCCGTCGCCGAAGCTGAGGCCGAAAAAGGTCTGGCCCGACAATTCTTTGCCGAGCAGGCCAGTCAACACGGGCTATGGCTAGTTGCCGGTACATTGCCACTGTTCGCCGAGCAGACTGCTTCAGGGGATAGCGACAAACCCTACGCCACATCTCTGCTCTACGATGCCGGTGGCCGCGAAGTCGCCGCCTATCAGAAAATCCACCTCTTCGATGTCAATGTGCAAAAAACCGGCAAGCGCTATTGTGAATCCGATAGCTACGGCCACGGCACGCGCCCGGTAGTCGCGCAAACCCCCTGTGGCTGTGTCGGCATGAGCGTTTGCTACGACTTACGCTTTCCTGAACTCTATCGAAAACTCACCGAGCAGGGCGCTGAAATTCTGGTCGCACCCTCAGCCTTTACCGCCGCCACCGGGCAAGCCCACTGGCAGCTCTTGTTGCGCGCTCGTGCGGTGGAGAACCTGAGCTATGTTGTCGGCGCCAACCTCTGCAACCGTGACCATCCGAAAAAGCCCACCTGGGGCGGCTCAGCCATTATCGACCCCTGGGGCGAGGTACTAGTCGAGATGGATGATGAGGAGGGTTTTATCATTGCCGATATCGACCTCGACCGCGTTAAAGAGCTACGACAAAATATGCCCGTACTCGAACACCGCCGCCTGTCCTAAATGACGCAAGCCAATGAGTTTTCATTGACCTGTGACAAAGACCGGAAGAACGCGTTACTATCCGGCTTTGGCTCGTAAATTTTTACTGCGACTCTTACTTTGAAACAGCGCACTTGAAAGGAAGACCCACCATGAACACATCCACCCAACCGGCAGGTATTGAAAAACAAACGTCGATACTGGCGACCAATAAAGTCATCCGCAACACCTATATTTTGTTGTCGATGACCCTTCTCTTTAGTGCTGCCACCGCCGGCATTTCAATGAAGCTAGACCTGCCTCACCCCGGTTTTATCATCACTTTGGTGGGTTATTTTGGCCTGCTGTTTTTGACCACTAAATTTCGCGATAGCTCACTCGGCATCCTCTTTGTATTTGCCCTGACCGGCTTTATGGGCTTCACCCTGGGTCCCATTATCAATATGTACCTCGGCCTGCCCAATGGCACTGAGCTGGTAATGAATGCACTGGGTGCCACGGCTATCACTTTTGTTGGCCTGTCTTTCTATGCTCTCAGCTCGCGCAAAGACTTCAGCTTTCTGGGCGGCTTTATTATGGTTGGCGTTATCGTTGCCTTCCTCGCGGGCATTGGCGCTTACTTCCTTGAAATGCAGGGCCTGTCGCTAATTGTTTCCGCCATGTTCGTCATTTTGATGTCGGCTATGATTCTCTGGCAGACCAGCCAGATTATTAACGGCGGCGAGACCAACTACATTATGGCGACTGTGACGCTCTACGTTGCCATCTACAACTTGTTCACCAGCCTGCTGCATCTGATGGGTGTGCTTAGCGACGACTAAAAGCCCGCGCCAGGCACAAAAAAGCCGCATCAGCCTGAACTATCTTCAGGCTGATGCGGCTTTTTTAATGGCTCAATTGTTTAACAAGTCAGGTTTAACAAGCCACGTTTAACCAAGGCTTTCTCTAATCTCCGCCGCTGTCGCCGGCTCTCCACCGGCGGCACGAATCGCCTTTACCGCCTCTTCAACCCATTGCACATTGGTTTTGGGCGACTGAAAAGGCGCATCTTCCAGCCCCACCCGCACATGGCCGCCCAGTTCGACGATCTTCGGGATTAGGGGAATGGTGTTGATATCAAGCCCCGCCACCATCCACGGCGCACCGGGTGCCTCTTCTTCCATCAACTTAGCCAATGCCTCAATAGCCCACTCTCGGGGCGGGAAGCAAAAGGTAAAACCATCCGACAGCATAAAGCGGTAAACCGGCGTCTGCATGCCCTCGACGGCCTTGTAGAGCTTTGCACCCTCACGTACAAAACCCGGCTCATAACAGGCGTAGGAGGGCCGCCAACCGTATTGTGCGGCCATCTCTGCGCTGGCTCGCAACACGCCCGGTGGGTTAGTGTAAACATCGCCATCGTTGCCAAATATATTGACACCCTTCATGGCAAAGTTGCACGAACCGGGGTCTAAAATCCCCCATTCCAATACCCCGCGACGGCACAGCTCGTTGGTCGTATTGTTACGAATTTCAGCATCATCTGACATTGGCATTTCGACGGATGAAGGGTAGACAATGGCATCGACCTGCTCGCGTATGCCCTCAATAAAGGCCTGGCAAATATCAACACCGGCATTTTGCTTGCCGGTTTCAGGATCTAAACTATGGGCGTGTAAAATAGCCGCACCAGCATTGGCGCAGTCGATACCCTCGCGGGTAATCTCCTCAGCCGTCACGGGAATATTGGGTTGCAGGGCACGCGTCCAGGCGCCGTTCATGGCTACTTCCAGCCACACTTTATGACTCATTAATCATCTCCTTATTATTAAATTGAGGCTCTGCGTAGACAGTCGAAACAGACAGGACTGGGCCAGAGAAGCCTAATTGAACTATTATTCACTTATCAGGCTCTTATAGATGTATCCCATTAGCAGTGAGCACACCCACCATGAAACGATCCGGCCTCGCCCTTTTATTTGTTATTGCCGCCGGCCTTACGGCCAGTCTAGCCCTATCTCTGGGTTCTGATCAAGACAATGGCAAGCAGCAGGCAATGACAGTGACCGATGCTCGCCAGCTCATTGCAGAGCAGCGGCAGCTGGACACCATCAGCAAGGCCACCTGGAAGCAGCTACTCACCAAACAGCAGTACAATATTATGTGGCGCAGCAAAACCGAGCGCGCCTTTACGGGCGAATTGCTCAACAACAAGCAGAGTGGTGTCTATGTCACGGCTGGCTGTCGACTGCCGGTCTTTCACTCCACTCACAAATTCAAATCGGGAAGCGGCTGGCCAAGTTTTTGGGAGGCTTTGGACAAAGACAATATCGTGCTCAAAGATGACTGGTTTCTCGGCTATAAACGCACAGAAATACTCTCCCGCTGCGGTGAGCATCTAGGACATGTGTTTGACGATGGTCCCGCACCCACCGGCCTGCGCTATTGCATTAATTCAGTGGCCCTCAATTTTGTGCCTGACCAAAGCCCCGCCACCAGCCCCGTAGAATAAAAGAGTTCGGCCCCGCCCCTGGCTCACTAAGGAAAGGGCAGACCACCATTCGCATAGATGGATAGTAGACTCTAGTTTGTGACACAGCCCCACTCTTCCAGATCCACCGGGAACATTTCCCTAGCAGTGGTTTGCCGCCCCACTGTAATTAAGGTTAAATGAGCCCTATTCTCGCCAGCGCAAACAGGGAAGTCAGCGGGGTTATCAGCACAGCGTGCAACTATGAAAAAAAGAAGGTAAACGTGAATTCCATTGGCTTTGAATTTGTCCAGTCGCTTAGCAATGAGCTATCAAAGGGTACCGTTAAACTACCCTCACTGCCGGATGTTGCACTAAAAATAAAAAACATCCTTGAAGACCCCGACGTATCCGCCAAACAAGTCGCCAAAGTCGTGGGCAGCGAAGCCACTTTTTCTGCCCGTTTATTGAAGGTCGCCAATTCTGCTGCGCTAAATAGCTCAGGGACAACCATCAAGGATCTTCCCACGGCGATCACCCGCATGGGCTTTAAAATGGCCCACAGTATTGCCGTCGCCATCGCCATGGATCAGGTGCTGAACTCCCACTCCATGGGCAAGTTAGACAAGTACTTTAAAGAGCTATGGCGCCACAGCCTCAACGTCGCTGCATTCTCCTGCGTGATCGCCCGCAAACGCACAAAAATCAAACCCGACGAAGCCTTAATTGCCGGTTTATTACACGATGTTGGCAAAATCTATCTGTTCGCCCGCATTGATGATTATCCCGAGTTGTGCGAAGACCAGGAGGCTTTTGACGACGTCCTCGCCGAATGGCACACCGGTGTCGGTGCTGCGATTCTCGAAGCATGGCGCTTTAGTGATGAGCTAATCACTGTCGCCGAAGAGCACGAAATGCTCGACCGCGTGCCAACCAATGCCCAGGGCGGAACCAGCTTCGAAGCTGATTTAACGGATGTTGTACAAGTGGCCAACCTGTTTTCACATGCCATTGAGCAAGGTGGCGAAATACCCCCCGAGTGGGCGGAGATAAAATCATTTGGACGCCTTAAACTTGATGAAGAACTCATTCACGAAATTATGGTTCAATCAAGAGAGGAAATTGACTCGATTGTCAGTGCCCTACAGGGCTAAGCCCTGACATCGCCGGCCTTGTAAGAAGGGCCTAGTAGGTACCGCGAACACAAAAGCCAATGCCTCCCCTCTCTCTACTCGACCTTTCACCGATTAGCGCCGGCAGTAATGCCGGCGCATCCCTACGCAATAGCCTGGACCTGGCTCAGCACGCTGAAGCCTGGGGGTTTCATCGCTATTGGCTGGCCGAACACCACGGCATGCCCGGCATCGCTAGTGCCGCTACGGCAGTACTTCTCGCCCATATTGCTGCGGGCACATCGACCCTACGGCTCGGTGCCGGTGGCATTATGCTGCCCAACCACTCACCACTGATTATCGCCGAGCAATTTGGCACCCTTGACGCGCTGTATCCGGGGCGCATTGATCTCGGCGTAGGCCGAGCACCAGGCACAGACCCGGCCACCAGTCGCGCACTGCGACGCAATTCGAATGCGCAAGCAGAGCACTTCCCCCAGGACGTCGCTGAACTGATGGGCTATTTCAAAGCAGATACGCCAGGCCAACAAGTGCGCGCCATACCCGGAGAGGGTCAGAACGTGCCCGTATGGATTCTTGGTTCTAGCCTGTTCGGCGCCCAGCTTGCTGCGCATTTGGGCCTACCCTATGCCTTTGCCTCTCATTTTGCGCCGGGGCAATTGATGGATGCCATCCAGGTTTATCGGGAGCAATTTAAACCCTCAGCCGCATTGGCAGAGCCCTACGTTATGCTCGGCATCAGTATATTTGCAGCCGATAGTGATGCCGAGGCCGAGCTACTGGCCAGTTCCTGGCAACAAGTCTTTGTTAATTTATTCAGTGGTACGCCCGGCCAGCTACCCCCACCCGTCGCCAATTACATGAGCCAGCTGCCCGCCATGCAGCAAGCCATGTTGCACGACGTGCTGGCCTGCACCATGGTCGGCACTGCCGACAAAATCCATCAGCAAGTGGACGATTTTGTCGCCAAAACCGGGGCCGACGAACTAATGATTAGCTCGCAAATTTATGATCATCAGGCGCGCTTACACTCCTATGAAATTGTCGCAAAAACCTTGATGGGCGCCAGTAACTAAATCACTTGTTCTGCTCCCAGCACTACGCCTCGCTAAACCCTGCCCTTTTTTCTTCCCCACAATCCAGTAGCCCACACCGCTGCCTGCACCCTATAAAAATGAATAACTTACTCATTCAAGCCCTATAATTGCCAATCAAACTTACAAATAGGAGAAATTCAATGAGAGATTTAGCAGGAAAGGTCGCCTTTATTACCGGCGGTGCCAGCGGCATGGGCCTGGGCATGGCGCGCGCTTTTGCCGGTGAAGGCATGAAGCTAATGCTTGCCGACGTCAACGAAGCACGCCTTGGCGAAGTCGAGCAGGAATTTAAAGACAAGGGCGTCGACGTTGCCACCATCGTTTGCGATGTCACCAAGCTTGAGCAAGTGAACGCTGCTGCCGATGCCACGGTTGAACGCTTTGGCAAAGTGCATGTGCTGTGCAACAACGCGGGTATTAATGTCGGCGGCACCTATGAAGAGCTCTCACAGCAGGACTGGGACTGGGTCATCGCCGTTAATCAACTTGGTGTGCAATACGGCATCAGCGCCTTCTTGCCGAAAATCAAAGCCCACGGTGAGGGAGGCCACATCGTCACCACCTCATCCATGGCCGGCATGGTCAACGCCGGGCCGGGTTGGGCGCCCTACAACGCCAGCAAGTTCGCCGTAGTAGTCATGAACGAAGTGCTCTACAGCGAATTAAAAGAAACCAACATTGGTGTTTCCGTGCTCTGCCCCGGTGCTGTGGCCACCAATATTATTGACGCCGCCGACAGCCGCCCCTCAGACTTTGGTAGCTCCGGTGACAAGCCAGTCATCGCCGGTGATGTTGCCGAATTGTTAGAACACGGCCTCGACCCCGACGTAGTCGGCAAGCTGGTACTTGAAGGCATCCAGGAAGAACAGTTCTACCTCTTCACCGACCCACGAATGGTTAAAGCTGTAGAGCGACGTTTTGAACGTATTCAACGCGGCTTTGACTGGTCAGCCAATTCCCGCGCCTTAGTTGACGCCAAAGCACCAGGCTCGACGGCTAGCTAAAACAAGCCGATAACAATAAGTAGGTAGCAGTGCTGCCTACTTATATTTCATTAAATTGCTAAAACAGTAGGCGCAAGACCAAACCAATAAAGATAAATAATCGCCCCACAGACCAGTACTACCCAAGCATCGCAAACCAGTTTTAATGCCATTGGTGCCTGGCGCACCTCCATAAAATAGCGAATAACAATACGTACTTTTATAAAGGCGATAATAATCAGACCGCTAGATAAAAGGCGGTATTCACTAATTTGATTCGAGCTTGAAACATCATTGCTACCCAACCACCACGACAGACTGGTGGCGAGCATTAATATTAGCCAGGCGGCGCTGACGGGTTTTAATAAAAGATTTATCATTTCATTAAATACAGAAGAGGGAAGAGCACGATCCACAGCAAATCGACCATGTGCCAATAACTGGCACCACTTTCAACTAGCACCATGTCTTTATCGATCACCGCCGCATCACGGGTCAGGGCATGCTTCGCCGCAAGCCTTGCCCTGTACCATAAAAACACCAGTACACCCATGCCAATCAATACATGAAGAAAATGCAGGCCGGTGAAAATATAGTAATACATATAAAAATCGTTACTGGTAATGGTGATGCCCACGCTAAGCTTTTCACTGTACTCAATAATTTTCACCACACCAAAACCGAGGCCACAGAGCATTGCCAGCGGAAAAAAAACGGGAGCAAGTTTGACGGTTTTATTGCGCATGTCGTCAACGGCCATGGCCACAAACCAGGAGCTAGCCAATAAAAACAAGGTGTTTATGGCGCCATAATTTTGATTCAGCGTTGCCTGAGACTGAGTATACAACTCAACATTCAAACCCCGATAGTAAACAAAGACGATGAAAAACAGGCCGAAAATCAGCATATCACCGAGTATAAAAACCCAGATTCCCACCTCGCCAGGCACATGGAGTTTAGGCTTTTCAACTTGCTGTAGCACCGTGTTCACATCTGAATTATCAAGGCTATTGGCAACGCTTATTTAGGCTTGGCCAACAAGGATTGCTGCTTAATGGCTTTCAGCAAGAGGGGAAACATCACCACAAACCAGCCAAAGAAAACGGCAAAGGGCAGCCAGAAGGCCAGTATGCCGTCCCAGGCGAAAGGTCCCGATTTAAAGAAAGTGATCAAGCCACCGGGGATTAATAATATGGCCACCCAAATATTAAAATAGCCCACCCAGCGGGGGAAGATTGGCGCATCGGCCTTATCGGAAAATACCGCCAAACCAATCACCAGGTTTTGAATAAAGAAGGGTGAAAATGTCATCACAAAAAACAACCAGGCAAAATCATTGAGCAACAGTGTGAGTTCGGGGCTACGCTCCGGACGAAAGGCGGCGGTAGTCCACACCATGGGGGGTACAACAAGCACCACCACACCAACTGCCCCCGCTACCAGCAGAGCATAGGTTAATGCGGGAAAATCACCCTCTATGCGCTTAAGTTGTACAGCTATGGCCGCCACCCAGGGTGCACTCAGTGCTGCACTGAACATGGTAATCACCATACCCAAACGTATTAGCCCGGTATTTTCTTGATAAAAAGCCGCCACTTCATTGGCGCTCATCGCCGGTGACATGGGTGGAATATAACCGGCAATAAACCACCAGCCAATAGTAAAAAAAACTAGAAAACCAACGCCGCACCAGGCGCAAAATAACTGAGCTTTTGTATTCATGGAACTACCTTAAAATTAAATAATTATTTTTATTAAGGGCGCAGCCTGCAGAACAGATCGCACCCTTTTCCTCACAATTCAATAATAAAAGCTACATTTGTAAGGCTTTACACTCGAGATAGTCATCCAGCGCATAGGGGCCGTGTTCACGTCCATTGCCCGATTGTTTAAAGCCGCCGAAGGGGGCCATCATATTAAACGCGCCACCATTAATAATCACATTGCCGCTGCGCAGGCGGCGGGCGACTCTACGGGCGCGCTCCATATCCTTTGTCCAAACGCCGCTGGACAAGCCATAAATAGTGTCATTGGCAATACGAATGGCCTCTTCTTCATCTTTATAGGGAATAATACTCAACACTGGGCCAAAGATTTCTTCGCGGGCAATGGTCATGTCCTGACTCACTTTGCCGAACACGGTGGATTTAATAAAAAAACCTGTGGGTAAATTATCGGGTTGCTCGGGGCCACCGCATAGTAGCTCGGCCCCCTCGTCTATGCCCTGGCGAATATAGTTTCGCACTCGTTCTTGCTGAGCCTTTGAAATCACTGGGCCGAGCTTTGCTTTGGGATCGTCAGATTGCCCGATGGTTAAACTCTGCGCCACTTCCACAGCTTTTTTAGCAACCCTTTCGTATTCGGCCTCGGGCACCAACATACGGGTATGCGCGGCACAGGTTTGCCCACTATTAAAATAACAATCATTAACGGTGCCGCGCACTGCATCGTCAATATCAGCATCGTCCAAAATCACCGAAGCCGACTTGCCGCCCAGCTCAACCACCACGCGCTTTACTGTGTCGGCAGCTAGTTCGGCAACACGCTTACCGGCGCGAGTCGAGCCGGTAAAAGACACCATGTCGACTTTAGGGTGAGTTGCCAGGGCTTCACCCACTACTGGGCCAAGGCCGGTGATAACATTGACGACGCCCGGTGGAAAGCCCGCCTCTTCAACCATTTCTGCCAGCATAAAAGCGGTTAAGGGTGCGACTTCGCTCGGTTTAACAATGACCGTGCAACCTGCGGCCAGCGCCGGGCAGACCTTGGCCATTATTTGATGCAGGGGGAAATTCCACGGTGTAATGCAGGCGACGACACCAACGGGCTCTTTCATAATGTCGGAGTTGCCGATCGTTTCTTGAAAAGAATAGCTGTCGAGAATTTTAATAAAATTGGCCACGCCCTGCAGTGGTAAACCGGCCTGAATGGGCTTGGCCATACCCATGGGCATACCCACTTCACCGGCCATCACTTTACCCAGCTCATCCTGGCGGGCAGCCATGGCGGTATGTAATTTTTTCAAATACCCCTGTCGCTCTTGAGGTGTGGTCATGCCCCAGCTTTCGAAGGCAGAGGACGCCGCTTCGACTGATCTATTAGCATCTTCTGCAACGCCAGCGGGCACTTGCCCCATCACCTCTTCAGTGGACGCATCGACGACATCGAGGGTTTCCTGGCCAAGAGGCGACATCCACTCGCCATTAATATAAAATTTATCGCGGATAATCATTACCACCTCTCCCTGTTTATTATTTTAAAAAAGCATGGTTATTTATCGAGTAGGCCTTTTAGCCCGCCTAGAGATTTCTCCAACTTGTCTTTTTCGGTGTTAAATTTTTCTTCTACCTGTTTCCCCGCATCTTTCAACACGTCGGCCTGGCTAACCGCAGAGCTGGCACTTTTGCTTATCGCGGCAATAAGCTGCTCTGCGATCTCTGCACCAGTGGCACCATTAGATTTTTCGCCAATGCCAGACATTTGAATATCCGGCAGATCCAGTTCAAGGGCTTTACCACCAAGCAGGGAATTAATATAAGAAACCCGTCCGCCGCTGACCTGCAGGTCTTTAATAATAATTTTTTTCGCTTCGCCCTCACCCTCGACAGAAGCATCTTCAGGGCTGGCACTAGCATTCGCCGCCCCCGTGGATTGCTCAATGTTTTTCAGCAACTGCTGTAGATTTGTGCCATTTTTACCCTGCTCGAAAGTAATTTGTGGGGCAGCAATGCGTACACTATGAATAATTACCGGGTCTGCACTCAGTGTTTGCGTATCGACAACGACAGAAATATCGCCCAGATAGAAAGCATTGGCATCACTAAAGCCCTGGGGGTTGCCAACGGCAAGGCCCGACAGGCTGCCCTTACCCGAAAGGGGTGAGAGGCTGACATCGGCCAGCTCGACACGGGTGAGAGTGTAATCGGGGCCAAAGGTTTCAACGGCCTTTTTGATGCCGCTGTCGAGGTAGTAAAGACTCACCCCAACCAGTATCACCACCACTAAGACTAAAACACTAAGGACTTTAATTATTATTTTCATCACAGTTCACCTTTGCCGTACATCGAAGATTTAAGCCTGATGCTAGAGGCTCTGTCGACGAAAGGCAAACATCCTTGCAAGCTGAGCTTGTTGTAGGCGATGGAAAATGGCCAAGCTGCTCATATAACGAGCAGCTTGGCGGAGCAGTTGTGATTTAAAAAAAGAGGCTGACTTGAGTAAAGTCTTCAAACGAAGGGCTGTTTTGATCCTCAGTCAAAACAGCCCTTCAGCGCAAATTAGGCGATAACTTTATCACTGCGTAGTGCCGCTAGCTCGTCATCTTTAAGGCCAAGTAAGTCACCCAGCACTTGATCCGTATCGGCCGCGAGCAGGGGCGCCGGACTGAAAGACTCCTCATTAGTGCGCGACAGCTTCACTGGGTTGCCCGGTGCTTTGGTGGTTTGGCCATTGGGGTGACTGACGTCTATCACCATATTGCGATGAGCCACCTGGGGGTCGGCCAGTGCACCACTAAAGCTATTGATGGGTGCACAGGGAATACGCTGTGCCTCAAGTAAAGGCAGCCAGTGGGCCATCGTGTTGGTGGCTAGAATTTCAGCCACTCGACCCTCAATAAACGCTTTGTCGGCGAGTCTGCCGGGTTGGTGGTCGTACTCGGGTTTACGCAGTGCATCGCAATCGAGCACCTCGAGCAGGCCAGTCCAAAAGTGATCAAAAATCACCGCAATCACAATAAAGCCATCGCTGGTTTTAAAGCTGTTATAGGGCACATGAACAAAGTGAGAGTTGCCAATGGGCTCGGGATCTTCGCCAGAGAGAAAGTACATGGTGGCCATATAGCTGAGCATGGCAATCTGGCCATCGAGCATTGAAATATCGACGTGCTGACCCTTCCCACTGCGTTCGCGTTCGTACAGCGCAGTCAACACCCCGACCATGCTAAACATGCCGCCCCCCAAATCGGCGATGGGCAGACCGGAGCGCAACGGACGCTCGGCGCTATCACCGGTAATCGACATATTGCCGCCGTAGGCCTGCACTACCTGGTCAAACGCCGTGCGGTGGTTACCCGGGCCTTCTGAGCCAAAGCCAGTAATTGAGCAGGTAATAATGCGCGGGTTAATTTCTTTCAACACAGCGTAGTCGACACCGAGCTTTTGGGTGACACCGACACTGAAATTATCAAACACAATGTCAGCTTTTTTGACCAACTCATAGAACAGCGCTTTGCCCTCTTCACCTTTCAGGTCGATGGCGACACTTTTCTTATTGCGATTAAGATTAATAAAGTAGGCGCCCATACCGTCGATGGAGTGCTTCGGGTCATTGGCGAGCAAGCGCCGCGTGCGCTCGCCTTCAAGGGGCTCAATTTTAATCACCTCCGCACCAAGGTCGGCCAGGGTCACGGTGCCGAAAGGCCCCGACAGCATATGCGTTAAATCAAGGATACGTAGACCATCGAGAGGTTTGCTCATTACGACTTCTTTTATCAAAGTGGGGGGCGCGTATTCTGGCATCGCTGAGCCCACATGGCAAAGTGCCCGTTGGCCACCTAAAACGGGCGACAAAATCTACAGCGAGAATCTACAATAGCCATCACTTTAAACATGCTCACAAAGGGACAAAAGTATGGGGCTCACACACTTTCTAAAAGGCTTCGGGCTACTCGCCGCACCGGGGGTTCGCCTTTGGGTAATCATTCCCCTGTTATTGAATCTGGCTTTATTTGTTGGCTTAACACTGTATGCCATGCAGCAATTTGAAGACCTAATGGGCTGGCTGCTCAATTACCTACCCGGCTGGTTGGAGTTTATTGCCTGGCTCTTTCGTATTTTGTTCGGTCTGTTATTAGCCGTCTGCTACGCCTACACCTTTACGCTGGTCGGCAACCTTATCGCCTCCCCTTTTTATGGCCTGCTGGCGAATGCTGTCTATATCAAGCTCAGCGGTAAACAAGACGAAGCCCCTCTCACCTTTAAAACGGCAAGCGCTATTGCCGGGCAGGCCTTTGTGCGAGAAGTGCAAAAACTGGGTTATTTTCTGCCCCGCCTGTTGGGTGTACTCCTTCTCTGCCTGATTTTGTCTTTTATTCCCCTGGTCAATTTTGTCGTGCCCGCCATCGCCTTTGCATGGGGTGCCTGGTCACTGGCCTTGCAGTATTTAGATTACCCCGCCGATATTAACTGCGTTAATTTCAAGACAGTTCGCCAACGCGCAGGGAGTGATAAAGGCCTATCACTCACCTTTGGCTCGATAGTGCTGCTGGGTAGCACTGTGCCACTGTTGAATTTATTGGTAATGCCCGCCGCTGTCGCTGGCGCAACATCGCTTTGGGTCGAACACTTCAAGCAAAGTGACTAATCTTTAGATAAAGAAGGGTAAAAAAAAGCCCAGCCTGAAAAGTGAATTCAGACCGGGCTATATTGCGAGTGCTGAGCTGTAGTAGCTTAGTGCTCGATTTTAACGCGAACCAGCATGTCTTCGGGCGGCTGCTCACAAGCGAGCTTCTCGCCCAGCAGGGCCTCAATCGGCTCCAGTAAAAAGGCGTCGTCCTCACAGGCGAAGCTGATAGAGGTGCCGGTTTTACCCGCTCGACCCGTGCGACCAATACGGTGCACATAGTCTTCCGCCTCTTCGGGCAGGGTGAAGTTAACGACATGGCTAATGCCGTCAATGTGAATGCCTCGCCCGGCGACATCGGTGGCCACCAGCACTTTTATTTTACCGGACTTAAAATCATCCAAAGTGCGCACGCGCTTATTCTGCGCCACTTCACCGGAGAGTAGACCAACACTGAAGCCCGCTTTGCCGAGAAATTCCTGTAGACGACGACACTGGTCGCGACGGTTGGCAAAAACAATAACGCTGTCGACATCATCACCCCTGAGTAGATTCACCAGCAGGTCACGCTTTTGACGGGTTTGGGTGATGAAAACCTTCTGAGTGACTGAATCTGTCGCCACATGATCGGGCTCAATCTCGATTTTAATCGGGTTGTGGGTCCACTGCTCGGTCAGGCTCTCGACTTCGGGCGTAAATGTCGCCGAGAAAAGCAGGGTTTGACGGTGATCGTTGCGCGGAGTCTGGCGCACAATACGCCGCACCTGGGGAATAAAGCCCATGTCGAGCATGCGATCGGCTTCATCAATAACCAGCACTTCAACCCGGTCGAGATAGACATCGTTACTGCCACAGAAATCCATCAAACGACCCGGCGTTGCCACCAGAATGTCGCAGTGTTTTTCGTGGAGATGACGACGCTGCTTGTCGTAATCCATGCCACCCACCAGGGTGTGTACGTTCAAGTCAGAGTACTTGCTCAGTGTGCGAGCATCTTCGGCGATCTGCATTACCAGCTCGCGAGTCGGCGCAATAATCAGCGATCGCGCTTCGCCGGCGAAACGATCATGTTCAATAGGGTTCTTTAGCAGGTCGTCGATAATCGCCACTAAAAACGCTGCTGTTTTACCGGTGCCGGTCTGTGCCTTGCCGACCACATCGTGGCCACGCAGGGTCAGGGGTAGTGAGCGGGCCTGAATCGGCGAGCAATATTGAAAGCCGGTGTCGGCAATCGCATGCATCAGCGTATCGGGCAGATCGAGATCGTGGAAGCGCACTTTGCCCTCAGCAGGCTCGACTTTAAAGTGCGAAGGTTTCCAGCCGCCGCCGTTTCTACTACGACCACCTCGGCCACCGCGACCACGCCGACGGCGAGCCGCCTGGGGCTTATCGCCACCCTTGTCGCCACTATTACCGGCGTTACTTTCGGGTTTCGCTGCAGAAGCCTGGGGCTTGTCGCTGTTGCTTTGGGGACTTACTTGTTTTTCTTCGCTCATGCCTGTGCCGGATAGGGCGCTGACCAAAAGACAGCGCGGGTGAAAAAGCTGCGGATTATAGCACAGCCTAAAAGCCTTGCAGGGCTGACATTACTCGCAAACAAGAGGCAGGCATTAGTCTTCGTCATGCTGCCAAAAATGTCGCTTCAACCAGTAGTCCAAACTGACAAAACGACCACCGCCGGTGAAGAGTAAACTCAGTAGCATGATCAAATAAGTAGCCGCAAATTCAATGCCGTTATTGAGCACCACAAAGCTACCTTTTTCCGTCAACCAACTGTAATTGCCATTATCCTTCAGCAGACTTTTAGCAACTGCGACACGCCGACCCACCTCTTCACTGTTCTCAAGACTGCGTTGAGCCGCAGGGATGCCGATATCGGCCAGGACTTTCGCGGTGCTGGTCTCAGGGTTACCAGGCGCGATGGCAAACCAGCCATGCTCCCAGTGCACAGTCATCATCGCCACTGCCATGGAAATTATCAGCGGTATAGCAAACCAACGCACGGCCAAGCCAATCAATAAGGCCAGGCCGCCGACCAGCTCGGCAAAAATAGCGAGGCTCACCATGAGTGCCGGTGCAGGCATACCCAGACCCCAGTCGGCATTGCCAAACCAGGCCACCATATCTTCGTAGTTGTGTAATTTGTGCAGACCAGCGGCGATCATTATTGGCGCTAAATACAGGCGCAATAACAACGGCGGCAAGCCGTCGAGCCACTTAATGCGATCAAAAATAGCGTCGTGCAATATTGTATAAAACAGTGCCAGCTTGCCCATTCCGAGGTTCTCTTATGCTGTGTGATTGGGGTGTTGGCAATTTAGAGAAACAATGCCTGAAAAAATTCCCCAGTAATTAAAAACTAAAAAAGACTCTTTCAGGGTGTCGTTGCCTGCTCTTTTTCACGCCTGACAAACACAGGGTTTTGCTCAGCTTGCCGGCGGTACAAAATATCGAGTGGTACGGATTGACCACACTCGGTAACAATGCGCGCATGATGACGACTTAACTGTCTTGGCTCGCGTACCCCGCAGGAGTGGGCGATGGTGCCGACCTCCTTTTCCATATTCGCGACATAGCTCGCCACACGGGTCGCCTTATCGGTAGGGTCGAGCCCCTGTTGAAGGTCTTTATCGTGGGTAGTGATACCTGTGGGGCAGGTGTTTTTATTGCACTGCAAAGCCTGAATACAGCCCAGGGCGAACATAAAACCACGCGCCGAAACCACAAAATCTGCACCCGCACAGAGGGCCCAGGCAACGTCAGTGGGCGTAATTAATTTACCCGCGGCAATTAAACGCACCCGCTCACGCAGGCCGTACTCCTCTAGCTTATCGCTGACCATAGGCAGGGTCTCGCGAATATTCAAACCCGCACTATCAAGCAGGCTTTGCGGCGCGGCACCCGTACCACCATCACCACTATCGAGGGTGATAAAGTCGGGGGCGTATTGCTCAACACCGCGTTCTTTAATCACCTCACAAAGCTCGTCAAAAAAACGGGTGCCACCCACCACCAGTTTAAAACCCACAGGCTTGCCGGTAAGTTCTCGGACATGGGCCAGCATGGTCAGCAACTGGTTGACGTTGCGCACATCGGCGTGGCCATTGGGGCTAATAGAATCTTCGCCAATGGGTATGCCCCGAGTCATAGCAATCACTTCGGTAACTTTAATACCCGGCAGAATGCCGCCCTTGCCCGGTTTGGCACCCTGACTGATTTTGATTTCAAACATTTTGACTTCGGGGTGAGCCGCCACGGCCAGTAGTTTTTTGTCATCCAGCTTACCCGCCTCGTCGCGCACACCGTATTTCGCCGTGCCAATCTGAAAAACAATATCCCCGCCGCCTTCAAGGTGATGGGGGGAGAGCCCTCCCTCGCCGGTGTTTATCCAGCAACCGGCCTGCGCCGCACCCCGCGACAGAGCACTGACAGCGGCTTGGGAGATAGCACCGAAACTCATCGCCGAAACATTAAAAAAAGACGCGGTGGTAAAGGGCTGGTCGCAATGGGGGCCGATGGTAATAGCCCGTGCGGTAGCATAGTCCTCAGCCAATGTCGGAAAGGGGTCGGTGACAAAAAGCACCGCACCCGGCTCATTAATATTCTTGGTCGAGCCGAAAGCCACTGTGCCATCGACATTTTTTGCCGCGCGATAAACCCATGCGCGCTTGGCTCGATTAAAGGGCATTTCTTCTCTATCCATGGCAAAAAAGTATTGCCGAAAAAACTCACCCAGTCGTTCAAAAAAATACCGAAAGCGGCCTACCACCGGGAAGTTGCGGCGAATCGCGTGCTTGGTCTGACGCGAGTCAACAACATACATATAGGCAATACAGAGAACGCCAGCACCCAGTATGAAAAGTAAAAAATCGACAAAAACCTCTAACAAGAATAAGGAATTCATTTCAAAGCCATTCATAAACTATCCTCTGTCATCGCATTATATTTCGTTATTTTTTCAACATTGAAAGCATCATCTACACCAGGCGAAAAATAAAATCCTCGCTGTTAACCCCGAGGATACACGGCACTGTTAACATAATAACGTCTTTCGACCTTAAGCCGAGCTATGCCGCCTTTAACCCCAGCAAATAATACCTTCGCCGCAACTAGCACACGAATGTTCAAACTGGCATTGCCGATTACCGTCGGACAACTGGCCATCGTCGGCATGAGTGTTACCGATATTATTATTGCCGGACGCCTCAGTACCAACGACCTGGCCGCGGTCACTCTGGGCAGCACCATTTTTAATCTCTCTATTATGCTGGTGATCGGTATTATTCTCGGCAACGGCCCGATTATTGGCCAACTATTTAGTGCCGGTAAAACCGCTGCGCTGAGGGGGCAATTTCAAAACTGTCTGTGGTTATGCCTGCCACTGGGATTGCTCTGTAGTGTTTTCATCGGTACTGGCATCGCGCTCTTGCCTCGACTCGACACCCCCACAGAAATAATCGGCATTGCCACCAACTACCTGCTCCCCATGATCGGTAGCGCTTTTTTACTGCCCTACATCATGGCCTTTCGCACCACCTTTGAAAGTATGGGTCAGGCGCGCACGGCAATGGTTTTTAACCTGACGGGCTTTGTCATTAATATTCCCCTCGACTACGCACTGGTTATGGGTGATTGGGGCCTGCCCGCACTCGGCGGCGCGGGCTGTGGCTGGGCAACATTTTTTGTCTCCCTGTTTATTGTTGGCGGCGAAACCCTCTATGCGCGCCGAGCGAGCACCCTGCAGGCCTATCAGCTATTAAACGCACGACAAGCCATCGACGGCCAACGCATTAAAGAAACCCTGCGCATTGGCCTACCCATTGGTGGCGCGATACTGGCGGAGGGCGGCTTCTTTTTGCTGATTCCACTACTCATCGCCCACCTCGGCGCAGTTACCGTCAGCGGCCATTCGGTGGCAATCTCCTTTGACTGGATGATGTTTATGGTGCCGATGGGTATTTCACAGGCCATTTCAATACTGGTTGCCCATGAAATGGGCCTGCAACGGCCCCGCCAGGCACAACGAATTTGCGCCACAGGACTTGGGCTAACGTCGGTGATCGCCCTCTGCCAGGGGGCTTTTGTACTGCTATTTCGCGAACAAATTGCCGCCCTGTTTACCCCCGATATTGCCGTGCAGGAGCTGGCCGCAGCGCTACTGGTTTACGCCGCAATCTTTCGCGTGTTTGATGCTATCAACATCGGCGGCAATGGTGCCCTGCGCGGCTATAAAGATACCCGTATCACGCTGCTATTGGCCTGTATTGGTTATTGGCTCGTTGGTTTCCCCCTTGCCTATTCCCTCGCGCTGACTGATTTCTGGGGCCCAGCACTGGGTGTTGAAGGTTTCTGGATAGGCATCGTTATAGCCCTGGTTTTAACCGCTAGTCTGACCGGTACTCGCGTCTATTTCACCGCGCGAAATGCCGTGCTAAGATCAGCGCCGGGCGTAAGTTAGACACGCCGTAACTCTCAAGCACCAAGCAAGGCCTAGTACGACAGGGAAATCGCGCAATGCATTACCCACCCTTTCGAGGTTGCAGGGTTTACGTTCGTGACATAGTTATGATTCATTGAAGGCTTGTTAATTTTTTAATTATCGAGATCCCAGGGTGAAACAACTTAATCCGCGAGAAGCCTGTCTAAAAGACTTTAACCCCCAATCCTCTGAGCTGGAAAACCTTCGGCCACGCCCGCCACGAACGGCTTATACGGCCCTTGCCAAGGTCTACGATATCGTCAATAAAACGACGATTGGTTATATTGGCGACATTTCCACCAGTGGGTTTATGCTGTTTTCAGGTCTAGCCCTACCGGTCAACCAGCGACGCCTGGTTTCGGTCGACCTGCCCCACCCCAAACAGGGGCCGACCACGATTGAGCTCGGCCTGCGCGTGGTCTGGAGTAAACCCGAAAAGAAGAATCGGCAACTACAGGCTATCGGCTGTGAAATTATGGCAATTGAACCCCATGCCAAATTGAGTTTACTGCGCTCGTCCATGGCCTATAGCCACAAAACCTAGCCGACAAAAAAACCGAACCGAGTACTCAATCAAACCTTCAGTGAAAAAATTCACCGTCAACGACTAAAAATCAGGGTCTACGTGCCAACTTCCTTTACTATTGGCTTTAACAACTTAGACCGATAGCGATGACCCTGAACCTAAGCCGCCACCGAATCCGCCTGCTCGTTGTCATCTTTTTGGGGTTCAGCCTCTATGGCTGTAGCAATGCCCTGCCCAGAACGGAAGATACCACGCGCTCGCGTTGGAATAGTTTCACCGAGGCCATGGCCGATTATGAAAAGATTACGCCCTACGCCACCACCGTAGAAGAACTCAAAGGTCTGGGTTACGACCCCTATACCCAGCCCAATATCAGAATTCTCTCCTACCTCGACATCATCCAGCGCTTCATGCCCAATCAGTCGATCACCCTCGACGATCTCGACCCCGGCCTCAGCTTTTGCATTCAAACGCGCAATCTCTGCCAGGCCTATGAGGCTCGCCCCCAAAAGGCCAAGACGAAACGTGTCGGCAACGTATTCATGGATCTAATGACCTTTAAGCGGCGCACCATCGCCTCAGGCTGGTCTTTTAATGCACTGATTGTTCTTAGCGATGGTATCGTGGTCTACAAAGTGTGGAGTGGAGACCCTATTATTAGCGGCGACAAACTGCGCAAGAACCCACTGGGACCACTGCAAGGTGTGAATGGCTCTACCCTTATTGATCTCTTTTAGGGCAGCCGCCCCTCCCCCAGACTGAATAATCAGCCCTTTTAAAACTTAATCTTGCAGCCAGGTGTACGAAGCAGTACCGTGGGTTCGGAATAAAAAAATAATTTATAAACAGGGCTAGGTTACATCTATCACGTCGATAGAGCACACCTTGCAGTATCAAACGCAGTTTCGTTACAACGAATGTTGAATAAGGTTATTGGCCAGATGTAATCCTGCCCACCACGCAGGAGCGTAAGTATGTCCACCTATGACACGATTATTCAAAACGGTATTATTTTTGACGGCACCCGCATCCCCCGCTACAAGGGTGATATCGGCATTAAAGATGGCATTATTGCCAAAATTGGCCGCCTCGGTAGCGCCGAAGCCGAGCAGGTACTCGACGCCGAGGGCAAGCATGTTTGCCCTGGCTTTATCGACCTGCACACTCACTACGATGCACAAATATTCTGGGACCCCTACTGCACCCTGTCGGGCTGGCACGGCATTACCTCGGTGGTTATCGGCAACTGTGGCTTTGGCTTTGCCCCGGTAAAACCCGAGCTGCGCGAACGCTCCATGTTGTCGATGACCCGTGTCGAAGCCATTCCCTTTGAGTCGATGAAAGAGGGCATGCCCTGGGACTGGGTGACCTTTCCCGACTACCTCGACAGTCTCGAACGTACCCCCAAAGCCATCAACATACTGCCCTATGTGCCCCTTGTACCCCTGTTAATTTGGGTGATGGGCATGGAGCGTGCCAAGGCGGGCGAGCTGCCAACGCCGGAAGAAGAAGCAGAAATCATCCGTGTACTCGAAGAAGCTATGGACGCCGGAGGCTGTGGCTGGTCGGCCCAGCGCCTGGCCCCGGGCTGTGGCGCCGATGTGCAGCGTGACTACGATGGCACACCCATGCCCACCGATGTGATGCACAACGAGACCTGTATTGCCCTGGCCAAGGTGCTGGCTAAACGCAACGAAGGTTTTATTCAAATGACGATGCTCAGTGGCAACGAGCCTGAAAAAGACCGCGCCCACCTCGAAGAGCTGGCTGAAATCAGCGGTCGCCCCATTCTTTACAACGTCGTACAAGCCAACGCCAATGACCCCAGCGTGCACCGAGACACCCTCAAATGGCTGAGCGAATGTCACGCTCGAGGCAATAAAGTCTACGGCCAGGGCCTGACCACCGATGCTGGTTTTAACTTCTCCCTCGACGAGTGGAACCTGTGGGACGACTCCGAAGCCTGGCGCCATGTCACCACCGGCACCTTTGAAGAGCGCTTGGCCAAAATGGGCGACCCGGCCCTGCGCCAGAGCCTAAAGGACAATCCCCCGGGCTTCTCCGCCACCGGGCCGATAGAAGATGCCGTGCTAATACGCACCAACTCTGACAAATTCAACGACTTTAAGGACCATAAAGTCGGCCTAATTGCTGAAAAAACGGGTAAGCACCCGGTCGACGCCATGCTCGACATTGCCGTTGGCACCAACCTCAAAGCAGAGTTTTTTGCCACTCTGCCCAATGCCGGCAACCTGGAATACATGAAGGAAATTATCGACGACCCCTTTATTACCTTTGGTGTTTCCGACGGCGGTGCCCACACGCGATTCCTGACCGCTGGGCGCTACCCCACCGAAGCCCTGACCAAGTATGTACGCGAGCACAATATGCTGACACTGGAAGAGGCCCATTGGCGCTTGAGCTCACTACCCGCCTCACTGGCTGGCTTTAAAGATCGAGGCCAGCTCACAGAGGGTGCACCGGCCGACATCGTGGTTTATGACTACGAAAATCTGGAAGTACTACCCGGTGAGGTCGCCCACGACATGCCCGGCAATGAGTGGCGGCGCATTCAAAAAGCCAAAGGCTATAACTATGTGTTGGTCAACGGCGAGGTCATTATCAAAGATGACAAGGAAACCGAAACTTATTCGGGGCGACTACTGCGCCACGGCGATGGCTGATTAAAGCCAATCATCAACCATAAAAAAGGCCGGAGCTGAAATAGCCCCGGCCTTTTTTATTAGCAGCAACCTTTCCTATAAAAGGTTGGCGTCAGCGAGCACTGCTGCTTACTGTGCGCCCCAGCCACCATCTACAACAAACTCAGAACCGGTGATAAATGCCGCTTCATCTGAACTCAAAAACAGTGACATAGTGGCGATATCAATGGGCCGACCCATTCTCGCCATCGGTGTCGAGGCAATAATTGCCTGCATCTGCTCATCACCCATGGTTTTAGCTAGCGGCGTTTCGATAATGCCGGGGTGAACCGAGTTGACCCGAACACCCTGCTGGGCGTATTCCAAACCCGCAGACTTGGTCATCAAACGAACAGCACCCTTAGCACCGTGATAGGAGATCATGCTCGGCGTACCAATAATGCCGAACAGTGATGAGATATTGACGATGGCACCGTTACCCGACTTTTTCAGCGCAGGCATACAGGCCTTCATGCCCAACCAAACACCGGTTTGGCAGATGGCGACAACGCGGTTAAAGCCCTCAAGGGTTTCCTCTTCAACACCCGTGAAGTTGCCGACACCGGCATTGTTCACCAGGGTAGTAATGGCGCCGTATTTTTCAACAGTCTGCTTGGCGACATCGGCCCAATCGGACTCGCTGGTGACATCCTGACGGATGAAAATGGCGTCGCCACCCTCGCCCTGAATCGCGCTAACAACCTTCGCACCGAGATCTTCCTGCACGTCAGTAATGACGACTTTTGCACCTTCACTGGCAAAAAGGTGTGCGTGTGCCTCGCCGATGCCACTGGCACCACCGGTAATAATCGCTACTTTGCCTTCAAGTCTGTTACCCATAATATTATTCTCCGTTTTATTCGAGTGTAATTTATTCCTCCGCCACCCACAGAACAGTCGTGCGACGCAGTATTGTCAAGCTGTTGGCATAGTATGCGGCACTCACCACTGCAGGTTCAACCGTCACCCCCTGAAAGCTGCCTGCGTTGGTGCCACATCGGATGTTGTCGGTGGCCGAGGAGATAGCAAGGTATTCACTCTAGCTGTGAGCAGAGAAAATACCGTTGCCATTTCAATCAATACTCTCTAAATCTAGCCCCGAATAATTGCCATTTGCTGGGCCAGCACATCGCTGGGCAGGCTGTTTTCCAGGGTTAGTCTATCGACCAAATTACCGTAGCGGGCCTTCATTTTCTCGGCCACTTGCAGAGGCTCACCGACCACGGCAAAAGTCTCAAGCATTTCATCGCTAATCAGATCGGGCATTTTGTCCCAGCCATTATTTTTCGACAGGTGGTTCAGTTTGGGATGAAGGTCTTGCCAGTCGTGACATTCGAGCACGGTTTTATAAGCTGGGGTCGAGGCGTAGAAAGAAATACGGTATTTGACCTTTTGCTTGCAGGCTTCGAACTCTTCTTCCGTCTGCCCAGTGACGACAAAGGGCGGCAGAGAAACTTCAAAATCACTGCGCGAGCGACCATTTTCAGCCAGCGTCTCATTAATATTCGGCAGGATGCGCTCTTCAATAAACTTTTGCGTACTGAACGTATGGATAATCAAACCATCGGCATCTCGGGCTGCGGTTTGCAACATCTTCGGCCCCACAGCCGCCATGACTACTTTGGGGCGGCCATATTCGGTATTTTTTGGCGTGAAATCAGGCGTCATTAAGGTGTGCTGGTAACAGTCACCACGAAAACCCAGGGGCTCGTCGTCGTACCAGCAATCCCAAATCGCATGCAGGGAGCGAATGAATTCACTCATCTGCTTGGCCGGCCCGTGCCAGGGCATGCCAAAACGCTTGGTGACGTGGGCCTTAATCTGCGAACCCAAACCCAAAGTGAAGCGGCCTTTCGAATAGGCATTTAAATCGTGGGCGGTATAGGCCGTGGTCATTGGGCTACGGGCAAAGGCGACGGCAATGCCGGTGCGTAGCTCAACCTTTTCGGTCGCATCCGCACCCATGCCGACGATAAGAAAGGGATCATTTTGTATTTCTGCAGTGACGACGCCATCAAAACCCTGATTCTCAAAAGTTCTGTAGCCCTCTTTAATCGAGCTGATGTCATCCATCTTGTCACCGAAACTAAAGCTGCTATCAATTTTCACTGTTTACCCCTCAATTTATTATTAGTCATTCAACGATTCCTAGTGTACAAAAACATCTGTACCAAGGCTTGTCTGATTTTATGCGTAAAGTTCCCTTTGTCGAGACAGGGGATAAAACCATTCCAGTCATAGGCTGTGGCAATCTACAGGGAGAAATTCATCGCTGCATCAGCTACACTAATATGTGGGCGAGGCAAGCATCCCACTGGAACGCCGAACTCGGGCGCTATACAACAATTATTCTTAAACTAGCGACCCCATGGAGTTAGCTTTATTTATGTCCGCGAAAACACTACCTGCGAGTAAACCGGAGTCTCCTGCTGACAACTCTGTCATCAGTAGTGGGCACATGGTGTCCTCCGCCTATGCCAACCTGGTATTCAATACCATGGGCCACAGTGACGAAGTACAGGCTTGCTTTTCCCGGCACGGTATTAGTAAAGAACAGTTGGCCGACCCCTCTGAAAAAATTGCCTTCGACCCGCTGTCTGACGCCATTTTCGAACTAATGGAAACACAGAATATGCCCGGTGCCGGTTTATCCATCGGTCGGCAAATTCATATTTCCAGCCATGGTGCCATGGGTGTGGCGGTGATCAGTAGCCAGACCGTCGGCCAGGCCATTCACGATGCCGCCAAGTACTACCACACCGCCATTACTTTTTGTGATCTTGAGGTTTACTACGACCAGGATCACGTCATTGTCGAAATTATTGAAACCCACGGGAACCCTGAGTTTCAAACCGTGGTGGTCGAAGCGATGATGCTGACCATACAAAACGCTCTGGAATTCGTCAGCGGCGAAACCTTAAGCTGCGCCAAGATTGTTTTCGCCTTCCCACCACCCGAGTACGCCGACGACTACAGCGATTTCTTTTCCGGTGAAATCAGCTTTAATGCTGACAAACACATGATGGCCTTACCCAAGAGCATCCTCGAGAAGCGCTGCATTACCGCCGACGAGCACATTCACAAGCTCGCCGAAGATCAGCTGCAACAAAGAATGCAGGAGCTGCGCTCCAATAACCTGACCATGTCTCATGTCCTCGACCTAATGCGGCGACAGCCCGCCGATATGCCCAGTCTTGAAGACCTGGCGAACATTTTTAATGTCTCGTCACGCACTATTATTCGCTACTTGCAGGCTGAAAATACCACCTACCGCAAGCTGCGCGATAGCGTGCACAAGCAACTGGCGACCGATGCTCTGCGCAATACCGATCATTCGATAGATGCTATTGCTCTGGACCTGGGCTATCAGGACACCACCAGCTTCCGCCGTGCCTTCAAGCGCTGGTGCGGTTGCTCACCCTCCGAATACCGCAATAAAGCGCCTGAATAAGGCCCCACAATAAACTGCTAGACTAGGCGCCCAATTTCAAGGGGCGCTTGTTCCCACCACTGCCAACGAAGGATACATTCATGTCAAACATTTCTATTTCAATGGAAGGTAAAGTCGCGTTAATTACCGGCTCCGCTCGCGGTCTGGGCGCCGAAATTGCCAAGACCCTGTCACGCGCTGGCGCAACGATCATGATCACCGATATTCTTGAAGACCTTGGCCGCGCCACGGTGAAAGAGATAGAAGAGGCCGGTGGTAAAGCGGCATTTTTAGCCCACAATGTCACCAACGAAGCCGACTGGGAACGCGTTACCGCAGAAACCGTTAAACAGCTTGGCGGACTCGATGTAGTGATCAACAACGCGGGTATCGAAATTTGCGCTCTGCTTGAAAACACCTCGCTAGAAGACTTTAATCGCGTTCTCGAGATCAATGTCAGTGGTGTATTCCTCGGCCTTAAGCACGCCTGTAAAGCTATGAAGCCCGGCGGCATTGCCGGCAAAGGCGGCTCAATTATCAACCTGTCATCGGTGGCAGGTTTGCGCGGCTACTCCGGCCTCGGTGCCTACTGCGGCAGTAAAGGTGGCGTTAAGCTGCTGACCAAAGCGGCTGCCGTTGAATTCGCCAGCTTGAAATATGGCATCCGCGTTAACTCCATTCACCCCGGCCTGATCCCCACGAATATGGGTCAGAGCGTACTGCAGGGTTTCGTCGATGCCGGTCTCGCTCCCTCGGCGGAAAAAGTCAAAGACGCCTTCGATCGCTCCACCCCCATGGGCATGATTGGCCAGCCTTCAGACATTGCCAATGCAGCTCTGTACCTGGCTAGCGATCAGTCGCCCTGGGTGACCGGTGCTGAGATTGTGGTTGACGGTGGTACCACTGCTACTTGATTCGCCAGCAGAATACAAAAAAGCCGCGATTATTCGCGGCTTTTTTGTTGGCGCTTTATTAATACATCGCTAAGCCGGAGTGTTTGGCAGACTACGCTTACTATCGAGCCAACGAAAAATTCGCTTCCAGCTCTCCCGGTCATATTCTGTTCTCGCCGGCGAAAACTCAAAGATAGATAAACCTGTCTCAGCTGCACGAATATAGTTTTGACTAGCGCGCAGCAAAGCCAGGTAGGGGACTTTTTTGCCATTGGGCAATTTAATCATTTCAAGATAATCATCGAGATCACCCGCCGCCAGGGTATTTTCCCGCACTCGATTGGCCACCGTTGCCAATTTAACCTGAGTATTAAGCACTCGTCGCAGCGCATTTAACTGACCAATAAAGTGCTCGGCGGCACGAATATCGATGGACGAAGGCAGTACGGGAATTAAAATACTATCGGCGCGCTGCACCAAATTGGCGAGGGGGCGGCCACTCACCGCTGCCGGACTATCAATAATTAAATAATCGGTATTTTTCGGCACGCGCACCCTATCCTGCCAGGCCGCCAAACCTCGAATTCGCGGCCGATCAGCCGGGCGAGCATCCAGCCAATCCATACTCGAACCCTGGGGGTCGAAGTCAGCCAGCACCACACGTTTGCCCTTTTGAGCGTAGTAGGCTGCAATATTGGTTGCCAACGTGGTTTTACCACAACCGCCCTTGGCATTGAGTAACAGTATCGAACGCATGCCATCACCCCTTTTAGCCTGCTGACAAATTCGAGTCCAGAGCCGAGGCAAGTAACTGCTACCCCGGCTCTGGCGACGCATCACTAGTGGCAGGTATAACCACCATCAATAATCAGCTCAGTACCGGTCACGTACTTCGACTCATCCGATGCCAGATACAAAATACCGTAGCCCTGATCCTGAGGTTCAGCCATATGGCCGACAACAATCTCGTGCTGAATTCGCACTAAATCGTCGGGGCCAAACAAATCACCGGCACTCTCGGCCATCGGGGTTTTGGTAAACCCTGGGTGCACCGAATTAACACGGATATTGTATTTTTTCTCGGCACAATACAGGGCTGCCGATTTGGTAAACAGGCGCACCCCACCCTTGCTGGCATTGTAGGCTGCCGAACGAGGGTCGCCGATAATGCCTTCAATAGAAGAGATATTGACGATACTACCGCCACCATTAAGCTTCATTTGCTTAATGGCATTCTGGGTGCCCATAAAGACGGCCTCCAGATTCACCGACTGAATAAACCGCCAGTGAGCCAGGTCACTCTCTTCAAGATCAGTCGCGGCACCAACACCGGCATTATTCACCAACACATCTAAACGGCCATATTCAGCAACGACGGCGGCGATGACTTCTGGCCAACGACTTTCACTGGTGACGTCCTGCTCGATAAAGATCGCCGCATAACCCTGGTCCCGTAGCGTCTGAGCCGCTGCTTCACCTTCTGTGGGGCGAAGGTCGGTAATCGCCACTTTACCGCCCTCACGACACATTAACTCTGCCGCAGAATAGCCGATGCCAGCCGTACCGCCGGTAATCAAACACACTTTATCTTGTACTCTGCCCATCACAATTTCCTCCCTGAGTTTTAGTGGCAGGTAAAGCCGCCGTCGATAACCAGCTCCGTGCCGGTCATATAGCGTGACTCGTCAGAGGCGAGAAACAGAATGCCGTAGGCTTGATCAATTGACTCGGCCATGTGGCCAACAACAATTTCTCGGTTAATGCGTTCAGCATCGTTGGGCGAAAACATATCGATGGCATCTTCAACCATGGCCGTCTTGGTAAAACCGGGGTGCAGGGAGTTAACGCGAATATTGTATTTTTTCTCGGCGCAATACAGTGCCGCCGACTTACTGAACAACCGCACACCGCCTTTACTGGCATTGTAGGCACCAAAGCGCGGATCACCCACTAAACCCTCAATAGAAGAGATATTAATAATGCTGCCACCGCCATTGAGCTTCATCTGTTTGATGGCATTTTGAGTACCCATAAACACGGCTTCCATATTCACCGAGTTAACGAAGCGCCAATGGGCGAGATCACACTCTTCAAGATCGGTTTCAGCAGCGACACCCGCGTTGTTGACCATGATATCCAAACGCCCGTATTTGGCGACCACGGCTGCAATGACCTCGGGCCAGCGAGCCTCATCGGTAACATCCTGCTCAACAAATAAGGCGTCGTAGCCTTGATCGCGCAGCTTTTGTGCAGAGGCTTCACCCTCCACTGGACGGAAATCGGTGATCACAATTTTGCCGCCTTCCTGGCCAATCAATTCGGCGGTGGCATAACCAATACCCGCAGTACCACCGGTGATCAATGCTACTTTGTCTTGAACACGTCCCATATCTAACTCCCCTTTCTCTCATTTAAAATTATCGCTTACGGGTTGCAAGCGCTCTGTAAAACTTTCTCAATCTCATATTTTTCAATACCCATAGCAATGAGCAGCAACTGGATTGATGCCTTACCCCCCGACCACACATCGAGCTACAGCAAAGGAATAAATTTTGTCGCGGAACCACCGCATGTGAAGTCACCCAGCCTGCCAGTGTAAGCAGACCTTTTTCCCGCAACAACTTGTCGGGGTGGTAATTTACCAGTTCCTGAAAAAAAAGTATCACATCAGCCAAACGCATCGGCCAGCACCACCTGGCGGCACAACACACCCTGAGCCGCGAGCCCGCGTTCGCCGGTCTCAGCATCCACCCCATCATCACTACCTGCATACGATAGTCTTTACGTAACTCGACGTTGACCCTCAGAGTGTGGACCATGGGCGGGTCGCCTACGGATTCTATTAGCTGATAGTTTAAGGTTTGAATTTTTGCACGTATACGATGTAAGGTCTGAAGACACCTCGTTTTTCTTGAGAAACGTTGACACATTGGGTCGGTAAAATAGACCGGCCACTACAGGAGAAAACCATGAGCGAAATACAAGCAGGTAGTTGTTTTTGCGGTGCCGTCACAATCGAAGTAAGCGGCGACCCCAAAGTTATGGGCTATTGTCATTGCAGCGATTGTGCAATGTGGGCCGGCGCACCGGTCAACGCCTTTAGCCTATGGTCACCCGATGCGGTAAAGGTGACCTCTGGTGAAGACAAACTTGGTTCTTTTGCAAAGACCGAAGCCAGCCATCGCCGGTTTTGCACTCAATGCGGCGGGCATGTGTTGAGCGAACACCCCGCAATGGGTATGACAGATGTTTATCTCAACATCGTCCCCGGCAAAACCCATACAGGCACAATGCATATTTATTATGGCGAAAAAACCATGTCCGTGCCCGACGGTTTGCCGAAATTCAAAGACCTGCCAAAAGAATTTGGTGGTTCAGGGGAAATGCTCGAAGAATAGATTTGGCAACTGCAGGCAGCCCTATAACCATAGGGTGTGCCTACAGTTATTATCTAAACTCAGGATATAAATTTCACCGCGCCGTAATTCAAAGCGCGGTAAAAGGCTTACCCCAACTAAGATTCAGGCAAACCAACGCTCATCCGGCCTAAGAAATCCACCTTCCCTACCGGCACACCTTTGATACGCAGCATGTTATAGAGCGTGGTGGCGTGAAAATAAAGATTGGGCAAAGAAAACGACATCACAAAATTTTCTGATGTAAAGGGTATTTCAAGTTCGCCCATTCGAAAATACATCGCCTTTCCCGCTGTTGCCATAACGGCATCGGAGTCAATAGCATTGAGTTCAGTCAAAGCCTCAGAAAGCAGATCAATGTAGCCCTGATAAGTATTTTCAGGTAAAGCAGCTGGCGGAGAAAAATCTCCAGCAATAAGGCCCTTAACTGCACCAAGTGTGTGATGCTTTACTAGGTTAACCTGAAAAGGAAATGCGCCCATATCGGGAGCCAGCTTCATTTCAACTAACTCATTTAAATCCTTCCCTTGCTCGTTAAAGTGCGCCGCGCCTTTTTCAAGTACGACAATGGTCGCTGCCAGAACTCGCTTAAAATTCACTACGCTTAGGTCGTATAAATTTGTCATTGGTACTCTCTCTTATTTTAGTTATTCAGGATTTCTCTGGCTCGATTATTTACGATCAATTACTCGGTCGTGCAACTCGCATAATGGCAAAAGATGTTGAGACAGAACTTGTACAGCTACTTAATTCCCCTTGAAAAAAACTCTATCAATAAAATTGAAAACAATCACTGTGTTAGTACTACACAAGCAATCTACAAATCACAATATTTATTACACGAAGGAAACACTCAAGCCAGCCCTTAAGCCTGCTCAAATTTAATTTAAGCTAACTATCCGCTCAACATTAATTTAAGGATCGATATCTGCCGACGCATCGCCGAAGTGACAAACGCTGCCAGCAAAAATCAGCACACCCTCATGCCAAAAGTGCTATTTAAACCACCACTGGCTGGCCCGGTCTGACCGAGGGTATCGGCTGCACGGTAGAGGGCTATGTGGCCATTAGGCATCAGCAACGGGGCTGGCCCAGAGGTCATATTCGTCGGCGTGTTCGACGAGCACGGTCAATTTATCACCGGGCTGCAGATCACACTCACCGTTCAAATACACATTGCCGTCAATGTCGGGGGCATCGGCCCAGGAACGGGCAACGGCGCCCTCTTCGTCAACTTCATCGACCAACACTTCGATAGTGCTACCGACTTTTTTGGCCAGTCGCGCAGTGCTAATGACCTGCTGGGTTTCCATCAAGCGCTCCCAGCGCTCTTGCTTTATTTCTTCAGGTACATGATTGGGTAGCTCATTAGCCGGAGCACCATCGACGGCTTCGTATTTGAAGCAACCGACACGATCGAGCTGGGCCTCCTGTAACCAGTCAAGTAGATGCTTAAAGTCATCTTCGGTCTCGCCGGGAAAGCCGGTAATAAAAGTACTGCGCAGGGTTAAGTCGGGGCATATTTCACGCCAGCGCTGGATGCGCTCCAACGTTTTCTCCTGATGCCCCGGACGCTTCATCGCCTTGAGTACGGAGGGGCTGGAGTGCTGAAAAGGAATATCGAGATAGGGTAGTATCTTGCCTTCGGCCATCAGCGGAATGACATTATCGACATGGGGGTAGGGATAGACGTAGTGCAGTCGCACCCAGGCATCCATATCGCCGAGGGCTTCGCACAATTCGAGCATGCGCGATTTCACCGGTTTGCCCTGCCAAAAACCAGTGCGATATTTAATATCGACACCGTAGGCACTGGTGTCCTGGGAAATTACCAGCAACTCGCGGGTGCCCGATTCCACCAGGCGCTGGGCTTCGTCGAGCACTTCGCCAACGGGACGACTGACCAGCTTGCCGCGTAGGTCGGGAATAATGCAAAAGCTGCAGCTGTGATTGCAGCCTTCGGAAATTTTCAAATAGGAGTAATGACGGGGCGTTAGCTTAATGCCCTGGGCTGGCACCAAATCCGTATAGGGATTGTGATCAGCAGGCGGTGGTGCCACCGTCTCGTGCACGGCACTCACCACCTCTTCGTATTGATGGGCGCCGGTCACCGCCAACACACCGGGGTGAGTGTCACGGATCAAGCCCTCTTCACCGCCCATACAGCCGGTGACAATAACGCGGCCATTTTCAGCCATCGCCTCACCAATCGCATCGAGGGATTCCTGCTTGGCACTATCGAGAAAACCACAGGTATTGACCACCACTACTTCGGCGTCGGTATAACTGGGCGTGACATCGTAGCCGTCGAGTTTTAGCTGGGTGAGGATACGTTCAGAATCGACGAGAGCCTTGGGACATCCCAAGCTCACCAGACCTACCCGCGGTGTGGTAGTCTTTATTTTTGTCTTTGAGTCAGTCATATCAAGAATTCTACGGAAGGTTTTTAATGGACAGCATCATACCAGAGACAGCTCATTTGTTCCCTTTATCAAGGGTGAGTACCGATGAACAGGTTGCCAAAAGCGGGCATGAAAGGCAGCAGAAAGGCCTTAAGCAGCTTAGTAAGCGTTTCGGATTGCCCCTTGCGCCTGTCATGCAATTGGATGGTGTAAGTGGCTTCAAGGGGGATCATATTAAAGATAAAACCCCTTTAGGCCTGTTTATAAGGGCTGTGAGTGAGGGGTTGGTGGCAGAGGGGTCGATATTAGTCGCCGATGATCATTCTCGCTTAAGTCGCATGGAGCCAACAGAAAGCTCGCACTTGTTGACGGGAATACTGATTAAGGGGGTGGGGGTGTATTTCGCTAACGATGATACGCTGATCCTTAAGGGCGAGAAAAATATAGAGTTGGCGCTAATGATGGCCCTTTGGAAATTTTCAGAGGCACATGAAGCCAGTAAACAGAAGCAGCGATTTACTTATTCACATGCAAGAGGGATGGCCCAGAAATTTCTAGACAATGACGAAAAGGCTTTCGTTAGTGGAAAGCCGTTAGCCATTAAGTCTATGGGGACGCACCCTTGGTGGATTGATACTAGCGACGGAACTGTCAGGGCTCACAAGTTGTACTTCAAGGTGGCTAGAGAAATTACAGATAAATTATTGGCTGGCTGGGGCAGCTATAGGGTCGTGGACTGGCTTAATGAAAATCATCCACCCCCAACTTCAAATATGACCAAGGCTAGAGCTACCAAGAGGGATTTGAACAGGTGGGGCCAGTCGATGATAACAAGGTGGGTTAGTGGCGGAAGGGATGCACTGACTGGAACAAGAAGGCTTACGTTCAAAGACTCTGGTGAAGAATTCGTATTGGACGGGTATTACCCTACAGTTGCTACCTTGGCTGAAGTGAGACGTATACAAGAGCAAAAGGATGCAAGGAGGGGTAGTCAAAGCAGTAAACACAGTTCGATATTGGCAGGCATTAATGTGTTGAAATGTGGTTACTGTGGGTATGCCATGACTAGCTATATGCACCGTGGAAAGTTGCGATGTAAGTGTAATGGCGGGGCTATGAGTGCGAGCAGTTGTAAGAGTTGGGGGTTTAATTTATCGAGGCTAGAAGATGTGTGCTGTCGGCTGCTGGTTAATCATGTTTGGAATGGTGACGCTGAGAGAGTGGATACGCAAACACCTTTAATCAAAAAGCTAAACGATAGTCTCGATAAAGTTAAAGCCAGGATTGTTGAGACAGAGACAGCCATCATTGAAGGCAGTGTTCCGGTTAATGTGATCGGGCCAGTACTGGAGAAAATGAAAGATAAGCAACAGAGTTTCGAGGCTGAGCTAAAAGAGTTGGATGCACAATCAGGGGCGGCTAGGTTGGCCGTTGATGACTGGGAAAGGTGGGAGGAGATCAGTCCTAAAATACTTGCCTTGAATGAGCATGGTCTGAGGGCTGAGGTTAAGGAGTTGATGCGGGTTAGTCTGGCGGAGATCAAATGTTATCGAGGTGAAAAGGAGAGGCAGCAGCGAATTGAAATAGAGTTGAGGGATGGTACTAGTTACCAGGTCTGGAATTACGCGAATAAAGTAGTACTGAGTGATAATGCACTGGATGGTGCTGTTGATTTCCAGGCTAAGGCCTATCATTTGTTTCATTGGGCAGAGCTTGATTACGTTCTGGAGATTAAAGACAAAGATATTGATTGGGATAGCATAGTCAGTGACTATTAGGGAGGTTGTAGCGAGCTTCAACTGTCAAAAATATCCCTATCGGTGAGATTGGAGTACCTCTCTGTGATAATCACCTCAATAGTCCTAGTCCAAGTTGATTAAGTTGTTGGAATGTTTGACGGATAAAGCTACTCACCCTAAATAGGTCTATGTGTTTATGTGATTATGTCTATGGTGGTCAGTTTACGGCTATATCTAAACAAAAGAGAGGAGAAATAGATATTTATTAGAATTCTCTATTAATCTGCGTGTATAAAGATAACCTAGAGAGACCTGCTTAGAGGTGTCAGGCTGTAGTCAATAGAACGTTATTAAAAAACGTGCCGAATTAGAAGGTTTTTATACACAACTTCAGCGTAATAAGTTTAGCTAACGGGCACATGGATTGCTACTTAATAAATATGTTGCAAGTTCGCCGACTGGCTGACCTAAGTGAGATATGGGTATGGCGATCAAATAATAGTAAGACTATCGGTGATGATACAGTCATAAAAACCAAGCAGAAAATTAAAAATTTAGAAACTGCCTTTGCTATTCAAAAAAATTAAATTGTATCTGTTCGGAACGTTAAGGAGGCTCCTTGTGTGTAGGAATTACTTTCATTAAGTACCGGACTTACAAAAATTAAACTTTGAAACAAAGTAAGTCTAGATCTTAATCAATCTGAAGAGTAAAAAAGCCATTGATACGAGCTCAGATATTGCATAACACTGGACATCACAGTAGCAAGTTTTCTGATTAATTAAATCAAATATGAAAAGACTTATGTAAATGGAAGTAGGCATAAATAAGACGTGCGCCCAATGCTATAAACCGCTTATTGGAAAAAGAAGTGATGCCAAATATTGCAGCCCAGCTTGTAAGAAGTCAGCCCATAGAGCTGGTGTCAGCCCCAAGATAAAGAGTGCCATTCCACGGCCCAAGGTGGTCTGCATCGGTAGCCACTCTAGCCCCTGCGATAAGGTTAGGCAGTCGAATAAAAATAGTAAGAAGGCTTACCAGTGCCGCGTCTGCGCAGCTATGGATCGACCATACAAGTACCTCGATAACTACTTTAACTCCTTCCACTATATAAATTCGATGACTGCTATCAAGAGTGCTGGTACGTTCCAAACATTCCCAGGATTGAATGATCTCAACCATTACACATACCTTGGAAGGTTACAGAATAAGTTTGAAGGCTACAGCCGAGCGGGTAGGGTTGTTAAATATAATCGCTGTCACTTGGTAGCCACAAAGGATCAAGATCGGGTTGGGCTCTCAAATAAATGGAACGTGTTTATTGGGGAGGCGACCGAAAATAAACAACTTGGTAATCAGGCGGTGTTCACCAGAGCCGAAGAGGGGACACACTTTCTATGCCGCGATGAACTCAAGCGAGAATGGATGACAGCTGGGAAAGATAGCAAACAACTCAAGCAGATGTTTGTTGACTACTTCGGTGAGGAACTGTTGGCAAATTGGGCCGCCTACTGTGAGTTTAAGCCTCAACGTAAACTTACCAAAGAGCAAAGAATCAAAAAGTTGATGAGCGATCAGGAAAGGCCAAACGTAGCCAAAGCGATGCTGTTTCCTGTTGTGCTATTCCAGATGATTGCACGTTATGAATTCAAGCCAGTTGGTGTTGAAGAGCAGGCTATCAATCGATTCATGGATAGCTGGCTCGACAAGGTTGAGATAGCGTCTAAAAGAGAAAGCTGGAAGTTCCACAGCAACAGACCTCAGATAGAAGCTATGAGACATTATGAAAGCGTGCCGCAACTCGAAGGCACCGCCAAAAAGCTACAGGCGTTTATACTGACTGGTGATCTTGATAAGCTTTATCATGCCCAGAACGAATTAAAAAATACCATTATCACTGGCTCAGATGTCTTTGTCTAATACCTTACCACCACAAATTGATTAGCTGGATAGAGATGTTCAAGAGTTAAATGCCAGAAGTCTGGCGCGTCCCGTTGGCTGTGGTCTCGGCGTATAAACTGGCCCATAGCAATACAATTGCTAGCACCTGGCAGCCATTAAATAGTAGTCACAGGTGACAAAATGCCTCCTACGCTGGCTGTAACGGTGCTAGAGCTCGCAATAAAAATCCGACCAATGGAAAGCACCATTACAACCAGCGCAGGCTCAGTGAGACAAGGCGAGCTTGGTGGGGGCCTGGCGAATTATGATGGGCCGGAATATGCAATTATTCGGGACATCCCTTTTATCTTCTTACCTAGACTCCCGTGCCGCGCCGTTACAGCGTTTCAGAGGAAAAAGGCTTAACAGGCACATAAAACCTCAGAAAACGTGATGACCGATAACTCAGCGCAGAGCTATCTTGATGGTATGGTGTTTAGCTTTCTGAGCACCACCAGCCACCGCTGCGACTATAGTATTTTCTGGCATATTCATAATCTATCTCGGGACAATTATGGCGCGTTAGTAACGCCTCGAAAATATCCTAACGAAAGTTGCAATATTTGATATTTCAGTTTCAAAAACAAAATATGTAGCTTTTCTCATGCCGCTTTTTCGATATTCAGGATAGTTGACCGGCTTACATCGAATCGTTTAGCTAGGGAGCTTTTAGATTCACCAGATACGAGAGCTTTTGCTACCTCGTTCACTTGTTCTGGAGTGAGTTTAGGCTTACGGCCTCCGAGCTTACCTGTACGTTTACGCCCACTTTGTAGTCGATCCACAATGATAGAGTGTTCCAGCTCAGCAAACACACCCAAAAGCTGTGTCATAGCCCTTTGCATTGGGTTATCACTGGCCGTATCTACTTGGCCATCAAGAGTGACCACATTAATCCCTTTACTTTGGAGCGCTTGAATAGTGATAAGAATCTGATTCAGGCTACGCCCCATTCGATCTAGCTTGGTTAGGTAAATTGTGTCGCCCTCCCTTGCATAGTCAACCAGCTCTTGCAGCTTTGAAGCGTTATCATCAGACTTTCCAGACTGCTTACCAGAGAAAATTTTGTCACAGCCTACGGCCTTTAGTGCTTCTAATTGCGCAGCCAAGTCTTGTTGCTCTGTTGATACTCGTGCGTACCCAAGTTTAGCCATAATACTCACCTGTTAGAAACTATGTAGTTAGTAACAGGTATTATACAGGTGTTATAAACTTTGTAAAAGTTATTTATGACATGTTAGAAATTGCATCGTTAGTTCGTGACATCTAGGCCATAAACACTGATTATTGGTTTAATCGGGTAAGATTAGGTGGTCAACTGATTTTTCATTTAGAGGTTAGTGATTACTAGGAAAAATGCCTATATCTTCTCTTGTGGGTATAAATATAATACTCGGTCAAAAATAAAGCAGCGAGGAACGGTACGAATACGTGTCGCCAAGCTCCATTAAATACCCCATTATAACTGGGGTATGCTATTAAATCAGGAGTTTGTCAAGAAATTCTTGGTTCAAGTCTGGCTTTTATTATGGTAGAGAATAGTTTTTATGAATAAAATTTTTGGAATTGCCGTATGTTTTTTTCTTATATCAGCTTGTAATAGTGAAGCTTCGGAGAAGATGTGGTTACTCCAGGAGCCTAAAATAATTCTTGATAGTGATTTTTCTGATGTAATGGATGGGCTTTATTTCTTCCAACAAGAAGTGATTATTAATGATAAGGAATCTGCCCATGCAGGCCTCTTATATGGGAGTCACGCAGTCCAGCGAAAGATTTTGATTACGATAAATCAATCAATAGAAATTGGCTATTTGATGGATATATGGCCCAATTTAACATGGGATGTAGCTGTACATCTTTATTCTGAATTAGAGAGTGTGTATGGAAAACCAATCCATGAAAAACTCAAGCCGATCTATAAAGAATGGACAGAATCTGAAGGAAAGCTACAAAGAGTGGTTGAAAGGTTTAATTATTCAGCGAAAGGAATGTCTATTGCTGGACAATTAACTGAGGAGTCATATTCATCTGAGATCCTGCCAAACAGTTATTCTATAACTCTTTTATATTCCCTGTCTGATTAAGGGATGTATGATAAAGTTGATTCAGGATATATCCTTGATAAGCTAAATAAAAATATGGAAATTATCAACACTTAGTTTATATAAGAGTTTTAATTAGATCTCAATACAGATTAATTATATATAGTGTATATTACTATACATTTGTACACTTTGAGAGGTATACATGCTTTTTATAAAGGAATTATCCGTTTTTATCGCCTTAGCTATCCCTGCTACAGGGGTCAACGCTGCTTTAACGATTAATAATAGCCGAATTAATCCGGAGTACATTGAATTGGTTGATAGGTGCATGGGTAAGTGGGCGGATAGCCATAAAAACGATGGTACACTACGGCCTTACTCTCTGCAGAATCAAGGTGATCGCTATTTGATTATGTACACTGCTCAGTTAAATGTACGTTCACCATATGGGCATTGGGAAACCAAATTGGTTAATGATGGTAAGTATATCTGTAATTTAGACGCTAAAGATTTGGATTATGTTAATAGTGTTGAGGCTAAAATAGCCGCTAAAGAACAGGCCGAAAAAGACCAAAAGACCAGAATTAAAAAGCAGGTGGCAGCAACAGACTGGGCAACTGATTGCGTTGCCCAGTTCAAACCAAAGTTTAAAGAGCACCTCAGAAGCATCGGGCAGCCCAAGGATCTAGAAAATATAGAGGTGGTTGCTAAGGATGAGAGTAATGGGTTAAAGCTATTGGTACGTGCTACTGCGGGGTATGGGATTGTCGCTGCTAATTATATGCAGGTATTGACTTGTAATAGCGATGGTAGCTTGGCTGGATTTAAAGATATGCCAAAGTAGCAAGAAGGCAACTTCTTGCCTATCCAAGGATAGGCGAGGCTCTTCTAGGGGCAAGTTAGACTGAGGGCTACTAACCTTCCTGTATCCATCATTTCAAGCGATGTACCAATTCGAAACTCATTAAGATTCTATTCGTGACCAAATACAGGTTTCGATAGAGAGTTTTGACATTTGTGTAGAGCGTTGTTGCTTAATGTGTGGTGTGAATTCTTGTCGGTTATGTCTGCTAACCTTGGGGCAACCGAGACTGATAAAGCCAACTTTAGGATTTGCCATCACTACGCCCCACGCGAAAAAGAAAGGAAGAAAAACCGGGTGGCAATTCTACCAGAAGGCCCGCGACAAAAATGCCAGCAAAGGGGAATAGACTATAAAGAACGAAACTCGTTAATTATGAGGCTAGCTTTTTTTCGTCTCACGCAAAAGTTCAGACTGTTTTTTCAGCACATGAGACATAATGTAGTCCTGATCGTCGTCATCAAGAAAGACGAAATCCACCGCCACCAGCTTGTTAAAATCTGGCGACGAGGGCAGAGCATCGCGACAACTCACCACACGACCGAAGGCTTTAATAAAATAGTATTCGGGAAACAGAGTCAGCGATAATTCCAGGCAATCGTGAACCCGTACACTCGACGGAGCATGAAAGGACACACCGCTAGCACTGAGACTAATTTTGTGGGTAGGCCGGGGAATCACATCCTCTTCACCACCCGACTCAGTACTGTCAGACATCTGGCCGATAATATGAATTTTACGATTGAGCAATTTAAGTACCGTGGCAACTTCGGGCAACTGATCGTCGATATCAAGCAACAGCGCATTGATTCGACCATCGAGTTCAGCCAGTGAGCTCAATTGTTTTTGTCGACGCCCAGAGTCGATTTTCGAAGACGCTATCGCCTCGTCCAGGTCAGCCTCACTAATCGTTTTATAACTCAGTGAAACACTGTCATCAATTCTATAAAACCGTCTTTTCTCTTCCATGCCTATTAACCTGTCATCTTTCATTATGTCACTCTTCTTCGAGAGGGATCTCGCCCGCTGCATCTTCTAAAGCACGCAGCAGCTGCTCCAGCTCTGCGGGGGTATCCAGCTCTCCGTCATACTCCGGTAGCTCTTGCTCTATACCTGCCGGTGCAGAATTTGACCCCCCAATTTCTCCCCCCAAAGGAATCTCGGTATCAAGTATCAGCGGCCCTGATTCAAGCGGAGCCAAACTGGATGGCAAGCCTTCCTGATCAGACTCAACAGCTGCCGAGCCAGTATCAGCAGCCTGCAGTGCGTCATCGCTGCCAGAAAACGTAGGCTCCATAGGTTCTGCTTTCGCGTCTGTCTCTGCCTCGGTGTCCTCAGCACTCTCCGTGTCCTCGATGCCTAGAATCTCGCCATTCACTTTTCGCAGTATCAGGGTTATTTCAACACGACGATTACGCGCTCTGTTTTCAGGCGTGTCATTGTCGACAAGTGGCCGGGAGGCGCCATGGCCTTCTATCAAAAAACGTCTAGAATCCAGAAGGTTAGAGGACAGCAGGGCGTGCACCACCGACACCGCGCGCCCTGCTGATAGCTCCCAATTGGAGCGGAAACGCTTGGTGTGAATGGGCCGATCATCCGTATGTCCCGCCACCGTTACCGTGCCTTCAACTTCGGCCAATGCCAGGTGAATCTTATCCAGTACATCGACAAAGCCAGAGCGCAGTTTCGCGCGTCCGGAGGGAAAGGAGGCCCGTTCATTAATACGAATAATAATACTATCGGTGGTGCTTTCTAGCTCTATTGCCCCAGAAGCAATTTCTTCACTCAAGAGAGCGGCAAGCTTTGAAGCCTCGGCTTTTGTTTGTTCAGCTTGTATCTCCTCCAGCAGTTTTTCCATGGCCTGGGGGTCGAGCGACTTGGGATCCATAGCGTCGAGTTCACCGACTTTTTCGTGCAGGGGCATATCGGAAACCTGCCCGTCGGTAAAATCCATATCCGTTTCAGAGCGGTCAGAAGGAACCGTGCGCTGCACACCGAAAGCCTCCTTCATTGAGCCCGCGACCTGCTTGAACTTGAGAATATCCATCTCGGCAAAGCTCAGCAGCAGTACAAAGAAGCACATCAACAGAGTCATCAAGTCGGCAAAGGTCATTACCCACGCCGGGACACCCGCTCCCTCCTTCTTTTGTGGCTCGTCACTCATAGCAAGCCCAGGCTAGACACTATTCCCACGGGGTTACTTGTCTCCCTCAGCTTCTTTTCCCTCGATATCACGCTTAGAGCCCGGCAAATAAGTACGCAGCATGTCATCGATAACCCGAGGGTTACGCCCCTCCTGCATACCGGAAATACCGTCGATAATTATTGACTGCAGTAAAAACTCTTCATTGCGACGCAAGCCCAGTTTGCCCGCCAGAGGTGAGGCAATAACATTGGCAATCAACGCGCCGTAGAGCGTGGTTAATAGCGCCACAGCCATAGCCGGGCCAATACTTTTCGGATCGTCCATATTACCGAGCATCAACACCAGACCAACCAAAGTACCAATCATGCCCATGGCCGGAGCCACCTCGGCAATTTTGTCAAAAATCGCAGCACCATCATCGTGGCGCACCGCCGCCCTGTTTCTCTCAGCCACCAGTGTTTGGGTAACCACTTCAGCTTCCATGCCATCCACCAGCATAGCTACACCCTTAGCCAGAAATTCACTGCTGGGCTCTTTCTCTTCTAAGACCAGCAAGCCACCGGTGCGTGTTTCCTTCGCCATATCGACAATTTCCAGGATCACTTCGCCCGGTGCCTGGGCTTTGTACAACAACGCCTTCAAGCCCGCCTTAATAGCATCGACAAATTGGCTGAAGTTGTACTGCATCATCACCGCGCCAAGGGTACCACCGCCAACCACGGCCATAGAAGGCAGGTCAACAAAGGGCATCACTCCGCCACCCATAATCATGGCGGCAATAATGATGCCCACGGCAACGACAAAACCAATAAGTGTAGCCAGATCCAATTTACTTCCCCTTTAGAAAAACGCCATCAATCGCAGCTGCTCACCCCACTGCTGACCGGCCTGCTAGCTTTCTAATCAATTCTTCTAATCGACAACTGCACAATATATACCAACGGGGCGATAAACCTCCGATTTAAAGGCTAGTTTCGCGAGAAACAGTTCACAGGGTGCGCAGCCACTTAACCTTCTATGCAGTAAGGCTGCCTAAGACAGTAGTCCTGATCAATAACATTGACCATTTAAACAAATGGGATTTTGGCAAAGCCCCCAGGGTGGAAGACCCCCCAGCAAAGTATTACCGATGGCATGATGCCACTCACGCAAAATGCCATCGACATGGCGCAGCAAGGTATCTGCTCATTGGAAGATGTGTTTGCCGTTAAGCTGGAGTAGCAGAATAAAGGGGAGCGGAGACTTTTCTTAGTGACGTTTTTTATCTTAAAGCTATTTTTCTATAAGGATGGGCTGCACTAGCACCCAGGGCCTGACCACCACCGACCACATAAGAGCATTGGCCTCGTACCACTCCAGTGCCAGGGCATCGCTAATTTGACCGAGTTCACCGCTGGCCTGCCAGGCTTCAACCTGAGTTTTATTATTACTCGACATCTCGGCGGCAACGTCGACCAAATCCAGCGCCGGCGCCACATAAATGGCCGTGCCATTCGCGAAAAAGCGCTGTAGCTCGCGCCAGGGCATTTTTGCCGTTTCGCCCTCTAGTTTGGCTCGTAGCAGTAGGTCTGGATCTGTCGTGGTCATTTGTCTACTCTTAGCTGTTAGGCGAGTTCGCCAGTACAGGTTTTAGCCATACGCAACTTTTCACTGCGCGGCAGTTTTTTGATAGCCGCTTCACGTCGACTGGCGCTAGAGCGATCGTGCCCCGCCTCGCGAAACACCACTTGCTCGGGCCGACGTCCGGCGTGAAAGTACTTTGCCCCCGCGCCACTTTGATGCTGTGTAAAGCGCCGCTCAACATCCGTGCTAATGCCGGTGTACAGCGAATGATCGCTGGCCCGAATCATATACACACTCCAGTCAGCGGCCATTTTCAGATGATTTGCACGTTGGCTTTTTTAAGCGCCGATTAGTGGCTGTGGGTGCCATCAGCACCGTGGGAATGACCGTGGGACAACTCTTCTTTAGTCGCCTCTCGGACAGTTTTAATCGTAATGTCGAAGGTCAAATCGAGCCCGGCAAAGGGGTGATTGGTATCGACATCGACCGAGAACTTACCGACCTTAACCACGGTGACCTGACGCGGCCCTTCCTTACCCTGAACCACCACAATGGTGCCGGGCTCGGGACGCTTTTTCGCACGCAGATGTTTCATCGGCACACGCTGCACACTGTCGGGGTGGTTGGGACCGTAGGGCTGTTTCAAATCAACAGAAAGCTGGTTGCCCACCTCCTTTCCTTCGAGCTCTTGCTCAAGGCTTGGCAGCATGCCACCGTGACCGTGTAAATAAACGGTTGCATCACCGCCATCGGAATTTTCCAGTACTTTGCCTTCACCATCTTTCAGGCTGTATTCAAACTCAACGACAGCATTTTTACTAATTTTCATATTCACAATCCCACTTAATGTAAGCCTACAAGGCCGCTAATAATTTTAAGCGCGCAGTATCTTGATTAACTAACCACTTGGCAAGCCGCGACAAAACTCAGGCTTTCGCCACACTGGCGGCAATTATAGTTCACCTCGCCACGGGTCAGCTTATTGTGACGTCGAGACGAAAGGCGATGACTCTGACAGACACAGCGATAATCAAAATAGCGCTGGCGGCGAGTCGGAATACCACTCAAATCATAATCGCCTGTACGGCTGTCGTCGGCATTAAACACGCTCATAATTTGACGCCACTCATCGCCGTGAGGGCGGATTTTCGCCAAACCATAGAGACAATCACTGACATAGTGAGCCACTTCGTGGGGCACGGTAGTCGCCAGATTATCGCTGAAATACTTGGCGAAAATGTGAGGGTTAAAGCGCATCACCCGCTCATTGCCCCGGACCCGATACATGCCACTGCAACGCCCGCGCAAATCAAACAGCACGGGGATAAGCGGAAATCTCCGACCGTACTCCCGTTCAGCCAGAACCAGTGTTGCCTGTGTTTTATCCAGCACCTGCGCTTGCTGCTCGGCATCAATCGGCTCGATAAGCGGTGCTGTCGTCGCTGTCATTTCAATATTAAGCCAGCTTGTTAAAACAGCACATTAAGACAGCTTGCGCACTTTGAAACTGCGGCCTTTAATTTTGCCCTCTCGCAAACTCTTATAGGCAATACCCGAAGACTTGCGCGCCACGGCCACATAGGCACGGAAATCAAAAATATCGATTTTGCCGATATCGCTCCCGGGCAGCCCGCCGTCGCCGGTGAGTGCGCCGAGAATATCGCCGGGGCGCAGCCGATCTTTGCGCCCGCCGTCGATGCACAAGGTGACCATGGGTGCCGGAACGGGGTTATCCATTACAGCCGCAGGTGCGGGTGTCTTTTCCAAACGCGGCGAAACACCCGAATAGGATTCGATGGCCTCCAGGCGGAAGGCCTCACCGGGCTCGTAAAAATTAATCGCTTTGCCCTCTTCGCCCGCACGGCCGGTGCGGCCAATGCGATGCACGTGCACCTCGGGGTCGCGGGCCAGATCGTAATTGACCACCACTTTGAGGGATTTAACATCCAGCCCCCGAGCGGCAACATCCGTCGCGACCAATATCGGGCAAGAGCTATTGGAAAACTGCACCAGCACCAGGTCTCGATCGCGCTGATCCATATCGCCGTGCAGTGCGCGGGCGACAAAGCCCTCGGCATTTAGGGCATCGGCCACGCTCTGACAGTCCCGCTTGGTATTGCAAAAAATCACCGTCGAATCGGGGTAGTGCTTACTGAGCAGGGTCACCAACAGTGCCGGTTTATCCGCCGCTTTCACCTTGTAAAAATGCTGGCTGATAATCTCCTCACTGTGTACCGACTCCACTCGCACCTGCAGCGGGTCCTGTTGAAACTGCCGGCTAATCGCCAGCACGTCATCGGGGTAGGTCGCGGAGAACATTAAGGTCTGTCGCCCAAGTGGAATGGTTTCAACGATGCCGGCAATGGCATCGCGAAAGCCCATATCGAGCATGCGATCGGCCTCATCCAGCACCAGAGTATGCACATCGTTCAATTTTAGTGTGCGCTTGCGCAGGTGCTCGGCAATGCGCCCCGGCGTGCCGACCACAATGTGGGCACCATGCTCCAGCGAACCGATCTGGGGGCCAAGGGGCTTGCCGCCGCACAAAGTTAGAATCTTAATATTCTGTGTAAAGCGCGCCAGACGACGCAGCTCTTTACTGACCTGATCGGCCAGCTCACGGGTGGGGCACAGCACCAGCACCTGCACGCGGTATCTATTTAGCTGCAGCTTTGCCAGCAAACTAATACCAAAGGCCGCCGTCTTGCCGCTGCCGGTTTTCGCCTGAGCCAGCATATCCCGGCCGGCGAGCATGGCGGGCAAACTGTCGGCCTGCACCTGAGTCATCTGCTCGTAACCCAGTGTCGAGAGATTATCGTGCATGCCATCGGGGAGTTGCAGGGAGGAAAATGCCAGTTGCTTGCTTATAGCCATTAATTACTCGTAAAAGCTGCTTGTCAGAAAAGAGCGCATTTTATCAGAGCCTGCCGACCAACCCACGATCATTACCTTTTTAAATCCACTTAATTGTTACAATAGCCCGACTATGAAATACGACTTACACAGCCACACTACCGCGTCCGACGGCGAACTTAGCCCCAATGCGCTCATTGCTCGCGCCATCGCCGCCGATGTTGACGTGCTGGCCATCACCGACCACGACACACTGGCGGCCTACCGAGAAATTGACGACTCGGCGCTGGGGGCTTTAACGCTGATACCCGGCACCGAGCTCTCCACCCAGTGGCAGAAAAACAATGTACATATCGTCGGCCTCAATGTGCCCCTCGAATGCGCCGCCTTTGCCGACGCCATCGCCAGCCAGCAGCGCTCGCGCATTGAGCGGGCCAGTATTATTGCCGACAAGCTGGCCAAAAAAGGCTTCACCGACATCCTCCCCGGCGTGCTTGAAAAAGCCGGCAAGGGGTCCATCGGCCGCCCCCACTTTGCCCAACAGCTACTGGAAATGGGTGCGGTAAAAAGCCTCGAAGAAGCCTTTAAGAAATATCTCGGCACCGGAAAAATCGGCGATGTTAAACAAATTTGGCCACAGCTCGATGAAGTGGTCGGCTGGATTCGCGATGCCGGTGGCACCGCCGTACTCGCCCACCCCGACAAATACCGCCTCACCCGCAGCAAACTGCACCGTTTAACGGATGACTTTATAGCTGCCGGCGGTGAAGCCATTGAGGTGGTCTCAGGCAAGCAGGACAAAGTCAGAACACGGGAGCTGGCTAAACTGTGTATCGAGAAAAAGTTGCTGGCATCCTGTGGTTCGGATTTTCATCAACCTGGTAAATTCTGGGCCGAACTCGGCCAACATTCACCCCTGCCTGAAGAATGCACTCCGGTGTGGGATCGCTGGTAAACGCATGAATACCTGCATTTTTTAGCCCGGCTGTTTTTGACAAAGCGCCATCCAGCTTTCAATGGCTGAGCTGATGTACTTTTGGCGGTGCAGAATAAAATAAAAATGGCGGCGTAAGTTTCTTTGCGGCACTTTTAGTGGAATCAAACTACCCCGAGCAAAGGCCTCGCTGAGGGCCACGCGAGATAAACAGCTAATACCTAAATCCGCTTCCACGGCGCGTTTAATGGCCTCGGTGTGCTCCAATTCAAGACTCACATTCATTTGGCTCAACAACCCCGCCATGGCGCGATCAAAGGTTTGTCGCGTGCCGGAGCCACTTTCTCGCAGTATCCAGCTTGCACCCAGTAAATCTTTATCGCTGAGTTTCTTGCGCTTTGCCAGCGGGTGAGTCGGCGAGCAAAAGACCACCAACTCGTCTTCCAGCCAGGGGATAACTTTCAGCTCAGGGCTCTGTAGCTCACCTTCGATAAGGCCAATATCCAGCTCAAAATTTCGCACCTGCTCGCTAATAGTCGCGGTATTGGCAACATGCAGCTGCACCTGGGCACCGCTATGTTGTTTCATGTATTGCGCCATAATTTCGACCGCCAGGTAGTTGCCGATAGTCAGCGTGGCACCTACCCGCAGCGCGGGAATGGTGTTTTGTTGCTGCAGGTGTTGTTCAAAGGCCTCGGCCTGCTCAAACAGCGCCTGGGCTTGCGGGCGCAGGGCCCGACCGAGCTCATTGAGCTGCAACTTTTTACCATTGCGATCAAAAAGTTGAATGTCGTAATGCCTCTCGACGTCAGAGAGCGCACTACTCACGGCAGATTGAGACATCGACAAATCCAGCGCCGCCTTACTAATATTTTCATAGTGGGCAACTTTGAGAAATACCCGGACTTGCTTCAAGCTGTAACGCATATCGGTTTTACCGAATATCTATATCATTAATACCCATTTTGCCGATATAAAAACCCCTTGTATAGTCCTCCCCATACTTTTCAAAGCGCGAGTTAGGGAGCCAATCATGTCAGGTTTTATCGAAGCACAGGTCACCAGCGTACGGCACTGGAACGACACCTTGTTCAGCTTCAGAACCAATAGAGAGACCTCGTTTCGCTTTAAAAATGGCCACTTTATTATGATGGGCCTGCCTCAGGAGGAGAGACCCCTGATGCGTGCCTACAGTATTGCCAGCGCCAACTACGAGGATGAGCTAGAGTTTTTCAGCATTAAAGTACCCGATGGTGCGCTGACCTCACAATTAAAGAACGTGGTGGTGGGCGACACCATTCTGCTCAGTAAAAAGCCCACGGGCACTTTGTTACAGGACAATTTATTACCGGGTAAAAACCTGTATTTATTAAGCACAGGAACAGGTCTCGCGCCCTTTATGAGTATTATTAAAGACCCGGAAATTTACGAAAACTTTGACAAAGTGATTCTCACTCACGGCGTGCGATACGTTTCCGAGCTGGCTTACAGCGAGAGAATTATCGACGAATTACCCAACGATGAGTTTCTCGGTGAAGAGATTACCAACAAGCTGGTTTACTACCCCACCGTCACGCGGGAAGCTTTTTCCAACCAGGGACGGCTCACCGACTTAATGACCAGCGGCAAACTCTTTAATGATATTGGCCTGCCCTCTTTTAATATCGAAACTGATCGCTTTATGATTTGCGGCAGCCCGGCAATGCTGAAAGATTGCTGCACCATGCTGGACGAAAGAGGCTTTAAGGAATCACGTCAGGGAAACGAGGGGCAATATGTGATTGAGCGCGCCTTTGTTGAAAGTTAAAACACGGTTGAAAGCGAGGGCTCTGTGTAAATCTAGGGCGCCGACCCCACAGGGCGCTCGCGCTTTAAGCTCCAGTAATTACCCAGTAACATCAGCGTAGCCCCGAGCAGTAAGAAGCCATCAATTGCTTCGTTATAGAAGAAAAACCCGATTAACATGATGAGCGGCAAGCGCAGGAAATCCATAGGGATAACCACCATTGCATCGGCGTAGCTCAGCGCTTTAGACACGCTGTAGTGGGCCGACATGGCGGTTATACTTATTAACAAAAGCCAAAACCACGCACTGCCCGAGGGCATACGCCAGTTGTCCAACGACAACACCAGACCTATGGGTAACTGGATAAGACACATATAAAAAATAACGGCCAGGGGTGTATCTTGCTGAACAATTGAGCGCGTCAGGGTGTGGGACAAACCAAAGGCCATGGCACTCACCAGTACGGCAAGTGCCGCCGGGTGGATAGCGAGTGTTGTCGGGCGAAGAATAATCATCACGCCAATCAGGCCCAGCGCGATAGATAGCACGCGCGCTTTGCTCATTGTCTCATTGAGTAATAGTGTCGCGGCAATGGCCGTCCAGATAGGCACAGTAAATTCCAGGGCAAACACCTCGGCCAGAGGAATCAATCCAAGGCCATAAATCCAGCCATACTGGCCGACAAAGTGGGCGAAATTTCTGGTCAGATGCTTTTTAAAACACCGCGTTTTTAAATTGCCAGTACCTCGAACTAAAGCCACGGAGAGGATGAGCAGCAAGCCAATAACACTGCGAAAGAACAATATCTGTGCGGTGCCAAGACTCTGCGACAACTCTTTGGCAGCAACAGCCATTAATGAAAAGGATGTCAGGGCAACAAGCATCCACAGAGCAGCTTTCACGATTGGATCGTTCGCGCTGCTCACCTCTTCACACCCTCACCTTTAAGCGCGGTTCTTAACTACCGGCAATTAAACCACCACAATCAAACGCAGTGCATCGAGCTTTAATTGCGCGTGGGCCAGATAGTTTTGCGACAGCTCCATCGACTCCCGAAGGTAGTCAATTTCTTCATTGCGAATACTCGAGTTCACCGCCGCCAATGCCTGCAGGCGCTCGAGCTCGCCATTCTGCCCCTCCGCCATACGCCGTTGGGCCTCGGCAATTAAGTCCGTCTGCTGAGCCTGCGCAATCGCTTCAGCGTGCGCCACTAAACTATCAACTTGAGTGCGCACATGCTTCACCATATCCACTGCGGTGCGGCGTTTAACCCGCTGGCAGAGTTTGGCAAAGTGGGCCTCGGTGAGTATTTGGCTGAAGTCTTTACCGCTTACATCCACCACTACCCGCACCACCGACTGGGGAATGTAGCGCCCCAGCTGCATGACTTTGGGTGCCGGGCAATAGACACTGAACATGCCTTCAAATAAAAGTGTGCCGGGCTTTAAGGGCGGCAATTTCAAGGTACAAACCGTGGTACTACCAAAGTCACCGTTGGCAATTTGCTCCATGGCGGCGACAACCAGGGGATGCTCCCAGGTAAAGAAGCGCATGTCTTCACGACTCAGGGCGCGACGGCGTGAATAAGTTGCGGTGAGGCCGTCTTCGGGCAGGCCCGGCAGGTTTTGGCCAAGCATGTGGTCGCTCGGCATAACGACAATACTATCGGCGCTGTGATGGCTCTGCTCAATACCAAATTCATCGAAGACTTTGCCCAAATAATCTTCCAGCTCACCGCTCTGTTCGGCGTCGAGCATGGCGTCGATGACATCATTGGCGACTTCGGTGTTACAGGAGTTCATCTCCAGCAAGCGGTCGCGACCCTTTTGCATTGCCTCCAGTGCGGTCTCTGTGAGCTGATGGGTTTCCTCCACCAAACTGGCGAGGGCAGCGGCATCACCCGGGCTACGTAAGCAGTGGTGTAACTGCTCGGCCACTTGCTGATAAATACTCAGGCCCACCGGACAAACGCGCTGGAAGGCACCCAGGCCTTCGCTGTACCAACGCAGCATCACTTCCTGCGCGCTGCCCTCGTGGTAAGGCACGTGGATTTGCACATCCTGCCGCTGGCCGATGCGGTCGAGACGGCCAATACGCTGCTCCAGTAGATCGGGATTAATCGGCAGATCAAATAACACCAGGTGATTGGCAAATTGAAAGTTGCGGCCCTCGCTGCCAATTTCAGAACAAATCAGCGTTTGCGCACTGTCCTGCTCGTCGGCAAAGTAGGCTGCCGCGCGGTCGCGGGCGATCAAGCTCATGCCCTCGTGAAAAACCCCCGAGCGCACGCCTTCACGAAGACGCAAATGCTCTTCTAACTCTTGCGCCGTCGCCGACTGGGCACAAATCACCAGTACCTTTTCCTGGCGATGCTCGGCCAACCAGTCGGCCAGCCACTCGACCCGGGGGTCGAGCAACAACCACTCTTCACCGAGGGCACTTTCGGGCTGTAGAGAGATGCGTAAATCGTCCTCGCTTTGCCCAGCGTCATCACTAGCAGCCGAGGCGCCAATGGGGTTGGGCAGTGCATAGCCCTGTAAATAGCGCTGAGGGAAACCTTCAACGGCTTCGCGGGTATTGCGAAACAACACGCGTCCGGTGCCGTGGCGGTCGAGCAAGTCCTGCACCAGACCTTCGATTAATACACTCAGCGAATCGTCATTACCCTCTTGCAGGGCCACCTGTAATTCATCGGCGGCGCCAGCGCCAAGATAGGCACTAACCTGGGCGATAACCTCGGCATCGAGAGTCAGGGCATCACCACTTTGCAGTGATTGCACCAGATCGCTCACCGCCTGATAGCGGCTTTCTTCCTCAACAAAGGTTGGCAGATCGTAGTAGCGATCAGGATCGAGCAGGCGCAGGCGTGCAAAGTGGCCCGCCACGCCCAGTTGCTCCGGCGTTGCCGTTAGCAACAAGAGGCTGGGGATGCGCGCAGCCAGGGCTTCAATGCATTGATAGGCGGGGCTAGCTTGTTCTTCAGTCCAGGCCAGGTGGTGAGCCTCGTCGACGATCAACATATCCCAACCCGCCGCAAGCGCCTGGCTGTGGCGGCGCGGGTTGTCGCTTAAAAAGCTAGTACTACACAGCACCAGCTGGGCTGTTTCAAAGGGGTTAATATCGCCGCTTGGTGTTAGTGCTTGCTCATCATCAAGACCCTCGTCCAGCTCATCGGCAAAACCATCGTCGACCTCTTCCTCGGTTTGCTCCAGTGCTTCGCAGCGCGCCTGGTCGAGAATGGTGAAGTGCAGATTAAAACGCCGCAGCATCTCGACGAGCCACTGGTGCACAAGACTATCGGGCACGGCGATCAACACACGACTGGCACGCCCGGTATGCAGTTGCTGATGCAGAATCAAACCCGCTTCAATGGTTTTACCCAGGCCCACCTCATCGGCAAGTAGTACCCGAGGCGCATGGCGCACACCGACACGGCTAGCGATATAAAGCTGATGGGGCAGTAACTGCACGCGCCCACCGAGTAAGCCGCAGGCCGGAGACTGTTGCTGCTGATGCAAAAATTTCAGGGTCTGTTGGCGTAGCTCAAAGCGTGCGACCTTGTCGACCTGCCCGGCAAACAAGCGATCTTGTGGCTTGGAGAAATGCACAAAGCTGTCGAGATCCATCTCGTGCAGCACCACCTCTTGCCCCTCGGCATTTTCGCAGAGATAAATGACGCAGCCATTGCCCGCTTGTCGGTCGGTGATTGTCAGTTCGACGCCTTCGCAGTCTTTCACCTTATCGTCGACGGGGTAAATCACCCGACCCAAGGGGGCGTTATCCGTCGCATAAACACGGCGCTCGGCGGCGGAGGGAAAACTCAGCTCCACTCGACGATTGGCGACTTCGATAACAATGCCGAGGCCTAACTCAGCTTCGGTATGACTAATCCAACGTTGGCCTGAAACAAAATCAGCAGGGGGTTCGGATTTACGGGACAAGGGCGGCCTCTTTATTGACGATGACAAATTGGCGGAGAAAATGACAAAAAACGGGTAGCGCGGTTTTTTGTAAACGGCGCGCATTGTAGTGCTTACACCAGCTGGGGACAAAAAATATGTATGATCATTATCATTTTAGTCGCAATAAAAAATGCTGCGAGGGATGGAACACCGATGGCACGACTGGGCCTGCTTGAAACCGATACCCTGCACGATAGCTTAATCGACGATTACGGCTCCTACGGGAAAATGTTCGCCGCTTTTTTTGATGCCCTCGGCGGTCAGCTCAGTTATCGCCACTATCAGGTACAGGCCGGTGAACTACCCCAGCACCGCGACGAGTGCGATGCCTATTTAATCACCGGCTCAAAAGCGGGGGTCTATGATCCGCTGCCCTGGATAGCCGCCCTACAAAGCTGGATTGTCGACTTTCACCGCCAGCATGCCCGCATTATCGGCATTTGCTTTGGCCACCAGATAATTGCCCACAGCCTTGGTGGCACAGCGGCGAAAAGTGATAAGGGTTGGGGGCTTGGCGTGCTCAGTTGTGAGCAAAATTTGACCGGGGACGCCTCAACATTGCGTTTGATTCACAGCCATCAAGACCAGGTGATCGCATTACCACCCGAGGCGACCCGGTTGGCGGGCTGTGATTTTTGCCCCAATGCAGCACTGGCCATCGACAATAGCGTGCTGACTTTTCAGGGCCACCCAGAATTCACCCCCGCTTATTTGCAGCGTTTGCTAGCGCAACGCAAGGGCAGAATTGATAGTGAAGTGATGGCACGCGCGTTGGCCTCACTGACCAAAGCCACCGACCACGAACGGGTCGGGCGCTACTTGCTGGATTTTATCTATCGAAAATAGAGCGGAAAACGTCGCTAGCGAATAAATTTACGCGCATACCAGCAACTGGCCCGCACATCGTAGCCCTCGCCTTTGGCCCAGGACAAGCCGGTGCGCACGAGCACCTCGGCAATGCCACGGCCACGCAGGGCGTCTGGCACATAGGTATGGCTAAAATCGACACTGTTGCCGATCAGTCGATAATCGACCACTGACTTATGACCATCTGTTACCAACAGGAAGCGTTGCTCCTCTGGTTGGTGAACGATGGCACTCTCTTGCTCGCTCACTGTTCTCTGCCCGATCTCATATTATTGACCATACATTCTACGCTATCGCGCCATCGCGTAAAACTCTTCATTGGGACGCATGCTGGTGAGATTGGCCATGCGATTGGATAAACAGAAAAATGCACTGATGCCGCCGATGTCCCAAATATCCTCATCGTCAAAACCGTGACTGTGTAGCCGCTCAAAGTCCTCATCACCAATAGTCGCCGAAGCCTGGCTGACTTGTACGGCAAAATCGAGCATTGCCCGCTGCCGTGGCGTGATATCAGCCTTGCGATAGTTAATCGCCAACTGATCGGCCAGCAAAGAGTTTTTTGCCACAATGCGCAATATCGCGCCGTGGGCAACCACGCAATAGTGGCACTCGTTACCCCCACTCACCGTGACCACAATCATCTCTTTCTCGGCCTTGCTGAGATTACCTTTGCGCAGCATTAAAGCATCGTGCATGGCAAAAAATGCCCGGCACTCGTCCGGCCGGTGGGCCAGGGCCAAAAATACATTGGGAATAAAACCCGTTTTTTCCTGTACCTCCAAAATAAGCGTGCGTAGATCTTCGGGCAGCTCGTTGAGTTCCGGCACAGAAAATCGACTAATGCTTTTATTATTTTCGTTGTTATTTTCGTTGCTACTCACCCAACTACCCCTTAATTAAACCCATTTAATACACAACTTAAAGCCGCGAAGCCTTAATCTAGAATGACACCTGATACAGACGTTTCTAGCCAAACAAATGCCCTCGCGCTGACAAGCCACCATCAATCGTCACCACGGTGCCGGAAATATAGGCCGCCCGGTCGGAGACGAGGAAGGCGCAGAGATCTGCCACCTCTTCAGGCTCGGCGAGACGGCCAAAGGGCATCGTCGCCGTGAGCTGTCGCCAGTCATCGGGATCAAGGCCTTTATTCGTCGCATTTTGACGCATCAGGCTGACCAGCCTTTCCGTCGCCGTCATCCCCGGATTAATACCCAGCACGCGGATATTATCGGCCGGGCTGCCGCCGCCCATAGCGCGGGTAAAGGCAGCCAAACCCGCGTTGCCGGTGGTGCCAGCGATATAATTAAATTCGGTGACTTCGCCACCGGCAATGCCGATGACATTGAGTATTATGCCATGGCCCCGCATTTTCATGGCCTGGTACATTTCTCGCGCTAAATTCACAAAACCATAAACTTTCAGGTCCCAGCCGCCGCGCCAGGTGGCTTCGTCAATATCGCTAATAGAACCCGCCGCTATCGCCCCGGCATTATTCACCAGAATATCGACATTGGCACAGGCCGCAACCAGAGCGACGGCGTTGTCGCTATTGCTTAAGTCCATAGGGTGGACAGTCACGGATACAGCGAATTTAGCCCGCATTTCGGCGGCGACACTTTCAAGATCTTCAGCGTTGCGAGCGGCGAGGTGTAACTGACAACCCTCTTGCGCCAAACGCACGGCGATGGCCTTGCCGATGCCTTTAGAGCCACCGGTAATTAATGCGGTTTTACCCTGTAAATGTAAATCCATACGGCGGCTCTTAAAATAAAATTGTTATTTTTATTACTTGAACTCAGGCTGCGGCTAACGAGACAGCCCAATCAATCAGAGTGCTAGCGCTGACTACTGCTCGCCCACGCGGTATAACCACCGTCGAGGCTGTAGACATCGGAAAAACCCTGCTCCGCGAGGTAGCTTGCAGCGCCCTGACTGGAGTGGCCGTGATAGCACACCACAACCACAGTACTCGTTTTCTCGGTGTCATTAACAATACTGCTAACGCTGCGATCATCTAAGCGTTGCGAGCCTTCAATGTGGCCGGCCTGATACGAGGCATCATCACGGGTGTCGAGTAAAACCACGTCGCGTTCATCGAGCATGGTTTTTAACTCTTCAACCGACAAATGTTGAAATGACATGGCTGCGTCCCTTTATTAGTGAGTACCCATTTGTGAATACAATTTATTATGTCAGCACTGCTTTAAGCCACTTTATCAGAGTGGTACGGCGTTAGTGTTATTAAGCTTTGGGCATGAATTGCTATGCCATTAACCATAAGTACAAAGGTAGGCTGTGGCAACCGCCACCTGTAGTTGAAAACTTTTGTCGGCGGCGACTTCAAATGAGTCACCGGCAGCAAAAACCTGCCACTCATCCTGGCCCGGCAACTTCACTGTCAGCGCGCCGCTGACCACACTCATCACTTCTCGCTCACTGGTGGAAAATTCATAATCGCCCGGCGCCATAACACCCACTGTTGCGGGCAGGGTCTGCGTCGCGAAACCAATGGATTTAACCTTGCCGTCAAAATATTCGTTCACTGCTAACATTTTCTATTTATTCCTAATAACTGCGTGACTAAGAGTGATCGTTTATAAGTGATCAGTTTGGTCAAAAAATTTAATTTCTGCATTCACCGTGCAGATTTCCGTCACGGAAGTGTTGCTAATTTGATAGTTGACCCACTTGGAGCGGTCTTGATCAATCCAGTGTGACAGGGCAAAAGCGATGGCTAGACCGTGGGCAACCACCACTAGATTCTCACCCGGATGGCTGGCTAAAAAGCCATCGACCGCACCGACAAAGCGCTCGGTCACTTCGGCACGCGTCTCGCCACCCGGGGGGCGATGGTGCTCATCGTTGATCACTTTTTTAATAAAGCCATGCTCACCCTTGAGCTCATCAAAACTTTTACCCTCAAAGTCACCGGCACCAAATTCCATGAGGCGAGGGTCAAACCTCACGTCGTGGTCACCGGCGCGGGCAATTTGCTCGGCCGTGTATTTCGCCCGTTGCAGGGGGCTAGAATAAATGGCATGAATATCCGGCAGGTAATTATGAAAATAATCACCCAGTCGATTGGCCTGCTCCAGGCCCAGATCAGTCAGCGCGGTATCGGTGTGGCCATGCCACACCTGGTCGACATTAGCGGCTGTCTGACCGTGGCGAACCAGTAACAAGCGGCCCTTTGGCTGCATCACTTACCTCGTTTTTAGTGTTACGAAAAGACCGGCAATAATAACAAATTTCGGCACCGCTGATAACGTCGAGCCAAGCTCAAAAAACATCATAGTTAATGCGGGCTTTAAGCCTTAAGTACCGATAGTGTAAAACCAGCAGTGTCGAGCCGCTCGGCCTCGGCCATCAACTCAGAAAGGGTGAGGGGATAGTCATCAAAGCTTTCGCGCTTTAATTTCAGGCTCAAAGAGTCCGTTGCCTGAACACTCAATGCCACCTCGGGTGGCGGTGAATCACCGCGCCCTCGGTTTAATAACACCGCTAAGCGCAACAACACACAGAGGCGCAGCAGAGAGGATTTATCCTTTGCTGAGAAGTCATTGAGTAATTGCCGCCGCAAGCGACGCCGGTGGCCACGCACAAGAAAAGCCAGGTCATGCTGCTCCTGTCGGGTAAAGCCGGGCATATCAGCGCCATTGAGAATGTATTCGCCGTGCTTGTGAAATTGCACGTGTGAAATCGACAAGCCAAGCTCATGCAATTCACTCGCCCAGCGCAGACGAGTCCAATCCGCTGTCGACAGTCCCCAGTCATAGGCGACCTGTCCGAAGAGCTGCTTTGCACAAGTACTGACACGCTCTGCCTGAGCCACATCGACGTTAAAGCGGCCCTGCATAGATTGTACCGAGCGTAGGCAAACATCTTCGTGCTCAGAGCGGCCGACGAGATCATAAAGGGCGCCCTCTCTGAGAGCACCACTGGAGAAGTACATTTCATCAATCTTCAGCACATCAAAGATAGCCGTCAAAATGGCGAGTCCGGCGATAACATTATCGCGCCGAGCGCGGCTCAACCATTCGACATCTATCTCACGAGTATTGGAGTATTCAAGAATTTTTGTCTTTAAGCGCTTTAAGGCTGGCTTGGTGATCACATCCTGATCACAGTACTGTTTACAGGCCTGGGCTATTGCCCGCACCGAACCCGACGAGCCATAGCAAGTTGTCCAACCTTTTTTACGATAGCGCTTACTCACCCTGACGAGCTCGTTAGAGGCGTGGTTGTATGCCTGCTGGAAATTCTGTTTCGACAGCTCCCCCCCTGGGAAGAAGCAATCCATAAAGGAGACACAACCCATGGCCAGACTTTCCATTAGCTGGGCCTGAAATTGATCACCAATAATAAACTCGGTACTACCTCCACCGATGTCCACTACCAGGCGACGCTTTGGGTCTGAGGGCAACGAGTGGGCAACACCGAGATAGATGAGCCGCGCCTCTTCAACGCCGGAAATCACTTGAATAGGATAGCCCAGGGCCGCCTCTGCCTGGCGGAGAAAGGCCCGGCTATTATTTGCAATGCGCAGGGCATTGGTGGCAAAAGCGACAACACCCTCGCCCGGTAAACCCTCAAGCCGCTGACCAAACTGTTTTAAACAAGCCAGGCCACGCTGTTGGGCTGCTTTACTCAAACTCCCGGTCTCGTTTAGGCCCTCACCCAAGCGCACGCCTTCGCGGAAAGTTTGCAGGGTGCGAATTTCGCCATGCTCTATGCGGGCAACCACCAGGTGAAAGCTATTGGAACCCATATCCAGAACGGCAATGGAAGCCGCTGTATTAGCCAATACTGTTGTCACTGTTTTACCTTAAGAATAATCGGGAGCGATCTCTCGCGATACTATCGTAACAAATTAATCGACTCCCGCCTCCCGACGAAGCAACTTGTGAATATGCTGCTGTGAGCGTATTTTTTTGCGGTTTCCCCGCGGGCTAATTGTATTTTTTTGCCGTTCATCAATCACCCGCGCCTTCACACAATCACTCCATTGAGCCTCGAGTATCAATTGAATTTTTTTCTGTAATTTTCTATCGTATACGGGGCAGCTCACCTCAACCCGATGATCGAGATTTCTCGTCATAAGATCGGCAGATGAAATATAGTAAAGCGGCTTTCCGGAATTCTCAAAAACAAAGATACGTGGGTGCTCAAGATAACGATCAACGATGCTAATAGCTTTGATATTTTCGCTCATACCCTTAACGCCAGGAATCAACGAACACATACCGCGCACTATTAATTTGACCTTAACACCTGCTTGACCCGCCTCATAGAGTGCGTCGATAATTTCCTTGTCAACCAGATTATTGCACTTAATAAAAACACCTGAAAGCCTCCCCTTTACTGCATTCTTTTTTTCGGTTTCGATCAGCTTTAAAAGGCCACTGCGATTGCTAAACGGCGAGACAAGAAGATGTTTAAACTCATGCCGACGATGCGCAAACTGGATGAAATCAAAAACCTTTTCAACATCCCCACCGATCTCCTGATTATAAGTTAAGAGGCTAAAATCAGTGTATAACTTCGCCGTTTTTTCATTGAAATTACCTGTTCCAACATGGCTATATAAACGCGTAACACCACCTTCAAACCGCTTAAACAAAATCATTTTAGAGTGAACTTTAAGGCCTGGAACACCGAAAACAACATGCACACCCGCCTCGGTCATTCTTTCGGCCCAGGTAATATTCGCCTCTTCATCAAAGCGGGCCTGCAGCTCAACAACTACGGTTACTTTTTTTCCATTCTCGACAGCACTTATCAACGAATCTACAACCCTTGAAGATGATGCAAGCCGATACAGATTAATTTTTATAGCGCTCACCGCAGGATCAATCGCGGCCGCTCTCAACCACTTAATAATATAAGAGAAAGAATTATAGGGATAATAAAGAAGGCAATCTTCTTTTTTAACACATTCAAATATGTTTTTATTTTTATCCAGTGCGGGATAATGAATGGGCAACAGAGGCTTTAATTCAAGGTAGGGTGCACCCGGATTCGGAAAGCCCATAAAGTCTTTCGAATTGTGATATCTAGCACCCGAAATAAGACTGTCTTTCTTTCTCAATCCCATTTTCTTGGTTAAAAACCTAAGTAAGTCCTCCGCTATTCCCTCATCGTAAACAAATCGTACTGGCGCACCTTTTGATCGTTTTTTCAAACTAGCGGACATCTTTTCCACCAAACTTTCAGAAATACCGTCACCTAGTTCAAGTTCTGCATCACGGGTAATTTTTATGGTGTAAGCTTCCACTTTATCTATCGGAAAGGCACCCATAAAAATATCTTCAAGGCAGTGTCGAATAATATTATCAAGGGTAATAAAAACCCGCTCGCGACCCTTTGAACGACTGGGCAATGGAATAAATCGCTCGAAACGATTACTAGGTATTTCAAGGACAGCGTAGTTAATTTGTTTTTTATGGGCTATTTTTACCGCAAAATAAATTGACCCCTCTTTTAAAAAAGGAAATTTCTTTTTTTCACTAACCATAATTGGCGAAAGCTCTGGTAGAATCTTATTTTCAAAGTAATCCCTTACAAAACAAGATTGCCGGGCGGTAAGTTGCATTTCATTGATAAGGAATATTTTGCGCTTACTAAGCTCTTTTAAAATCGCCTGATATGTTTTATCGTAAGTATTATTCAGTTCACGGACTCTGGACATAACTCTGTTCAGTAAATCTGTACACTCTTCTTTTTTGACCCCACTGGAAAAGTCCACCAAACGCTTGACATCAGCCACCCTAACCCTGAAAAACTCATCGAGGTTACTAGAGAAGATACCCAGATAACGTACTCGCTGAATAATAGGTACGGATTCGTCAGCAGCTTCCTGCAAAACTCTCTCGTTAAACAAGAGCCAGCTTAGTTCTTTGGGGGTATAGCGCCAATTGCCCCCACTGTCCTTAACAACACTCATCTGTTTCACCTCTAGCATTCCAATCAATCAGGCTAGCCCAGCCAGATGACAATGCCGTGACGACAGACAACGCTTCACGTGTTAATTTGCCAATTTCAAGGGTGCCTCCGACGAGGCCGCCCCTCGCTCGTGGAACTACACCCTGGGAAGACGGTCTCACAGACATAATAAGGTGTAACGCAAGGTTCAATATTTGCACGTATCTCTTATAATGGCCCGCGTTCTACTGATGACACAGAAGCCCAATAATGAAATTACTGCTCGCCCTGCTCACTGTCTTTGCACTCTCTCCCACCCTCTGGGCCTCATGTCTTGATAAAGACTTAAGCGCCGAACAAAACTTCAAGGCCTGCCAGCTCGCCGCCGAAGACGGTAGAGCCGATGCCCAAAAACAGCTCGGCAGCCTCTATTTTGCTGGCGAAGGTGTGCAACAGAACTACCAGCAAGCACTGCACTGGTTCGAGCAAGCTGCAGCGCAGGGTCACGCGATTGCCGCCTACAACGTCGGCGTCCTGCACGACAAAGGCCTGGGCCTGAAAAAAGACTATAAAGAAGCCAATAAGTGGTATCGCAAATCAGCCGACATGGGCTATTCCTCGGCTCAATACAACCTGGGCATTATGTACGAATACGGGCAGACCGTTGAAGAAGATCATGCTCTCGCCATGGAGCTCTATCTAAAAGCTGCAGAGCAAGGTGAAGCTGCTGCGCAGTTTGCTATTGGGCTAATGTATGACAAGGGCACCGGCGTCGACAAAGACCCCACGCAAGCTTATATGTGGTGGCAAATCGCCGGCGAAGGCCATCCCCACGCCATTCACAATCGCGATGCCATTGCCGAAGAAATGACCCCCATGCAGGTGAGCGAAGGTAAGCGTCTCGCCAAAGCATGGCAGGATGCTCGCCCAGGACTGGTACAATTACCCTCACCCGAACTGCAGTAAAAAAACCTACTTAGGAGAAACGATCATGGCTTCAGCAAGCGCAAGACACATATTGGTTAGTAGCGAAGAGCAATGCCAACAACTAAAAAATGACATCGAAGGCGGCGCCGACTTTACCGAACTCGCCAAGCAGCACTCCTCATGCCCCTCGGGTAGCAAGGGTGGTGATCTGGGTGAATTTAGCCCCGGCATGATGGTCCCCGAGTTTGACCAGGTGGTTTTCAGCGCCGACGTTAACACTGTGCAAGGCCCAGTAAAAACCCAGTTTGGCTACCACCTGCTGGAAGTCACCGCGCGCAGCGAATAAAGCAAACAACAATAAAAAAGGTCTGCTATGCCAGTGCAAGCAGGCCTTTTTTATTATTTACGCCAAACAAACCACCCTCAATAAGCTGACCGCACAACCGATCAACAACAACTTCCCCCATGAATAAAATTGCAATTTTTGTCGATGTGCAAAATATTTACTACACCACCCGCGACGCCTATGGCCGCCAGTTTAATTACCGTAAATTGTGGCAACAAATCAGCACTCAGGGCGACATCATCTACGCCACTGCCTATGCGACCCAACGCGACGACAACCAACAACATAAATTCCACGAGGCGCTAAAGCACATTGGGTTCAGCCTAAAACTCAAACCCTATATTCAACGCAGCGATGGCTCTGCCAAGGGTGACTGGGATGTTGGCATTACTATTGACGTGATGGAAACGGCGAAGGATGTCGATACCGTTATTTTGCTGTCCGGGGATGGCGACTTTGACCTACTGCTTAAAAAAATAAGCGGTCAATACGCTGTTAGCGCAGAAGTTTATGGCGTGCCAGCACTAACAGCCCGCTCTTTAATGGATACGGCGAGTGTGTATCACCCTATTAATGAAGATTTATTACTATAACTGCACACTCTGGTTTTAATCAGTTTTATAGAAACCAATGCAATAAAATACTAGCACCCCTCTCGCCTTAATCTTTAGCCGTAGAGTTGTCTCCCTCTTTATCACCTCGCCCAAAACACCTCCGCAACTCGGCAAACCCCTGCAGCCGCGCCTGTACTTTGCCATTAATGCTAGTCACCGGATAATTACCCTCGACATCGGGCTCACCAGCGGGAATACCGGTCAGTAGCTGGATGGCTTCATCGATATGACTGATGGGATAGATAGTAAAGTGCCCGGCTTCGATAGCCTCTTTAACGTCGTGGCGCAGCAATAAATTCTCAACGTTGTTATGGGGGATTAATACCCCTTGCTCACCACTCAGACCACGCGCACTACAAATATCGAAAAAGCCTTCAATTTTTTCATTCACACCACCAATCACCTGCGCCTGACCGCGCTGGTTCATAGAGCCAGTAATGGCAAAGCACTGCTTGATCGGCACATTACTGAGCGAGGACAAGAGTACACAGAGTTCGGCCAGCGAGGCACTGTCACCATCAACACCGCCGTAGTTTTGCTCAAAGGCGAGACTGGCGGTAAGCGATAACGGCGCCTTTTGTCCGTAGCGTGCCCCCAAAAAACTGCTCAAAATAAACACGCCTTTAGTGTGAGTCGGGCCGCCCATATCCGCTTCACGGGCGATGTCGATCAATTTCCCGTCACCCAGGCGGGTGGTGGCGGTAATGCGCGAAGGCTGGCCAAAACTGAAATTACCCATTTGTAATACCGAGAGGCCGTTGACCTGACCCACCACGTCACCCTCGGTGGCGATCATTATTTGTTCGCGCAAAATACCTTCGTGTACCTGGTCGCGCACCCGGTCGACGCGATTAATTTGGGTTTCGATAACCTTGCGCACATCTTCTTCACTGGCCACTTTTCGCCCGGCTTCACTGGCCCAATAACTGGCCTCAGCAAGCATATCGGCAATGCTGCGCATATGGGTAGAGAGTTTTTTCGAGTCATTGACCAGGCGCATACTTTGTTCGATAACGGCGGCCACCGCACTGCAATCAAAGGGCAGTAGGTCTTTGTCACCCACCATGGTGGCAATCATTCGGGCGTAGAGCATGTCGTTTTCTGGGCTACGCTCGAGACCCGCTTCAAAGTCTGCAGGGACTTTAAACAGCTCGGCGAAGTCTGGATCGTAGGCATGCAGCATGTAGTAAAGTATGCGGTCACCGAGCAAAACGACTTTCAAGTCGAGGGGGATGGGTTGTGGCTCAAGTGACACAGTGCTGCCCAAACTAAGCACTTGCTCAAGGGATTCAATGCGCAACTCACGGGAGTAAAGTGCCTGTTTAAGACCCTCCCAGGCATAGGGCTGCATCAGCAATTTACGCGCTTCGAGTATTAAATAACCACCATTCGCTTTGTGCAGAGCACCGGGTTTCACCAGGGTAAAATCGGTCATCAAAGCCCCCATAAAGGCTTTGTTTTCGACCCGACCCAGCAGATTGCCATAACTGGGGTGTTCTTCAAAAACCACCGGCACACCCTGGGCCTGAGCCTGGTCGAGCATCAGATTGACCTCGTAACGACTGAGTGTGTCCTCTGCGTTAAACATCATCATTTGCTGTTGCTGGCCACTGTCGGGACGAAAAGCCACCGCATTGGCAACAATGTCCGTTTGTACGTCACTCAGGTAATCGAGCATTTGCGGCAGGTCGGCATATTTTGCGCTCAAAGCCTCCATATACAGGCTGACCGCCTCCATGGTGACCTCATTATTCAGTTCTCGGAAGCGCTCTCCCGCTTCTTTACGCCAGGCGGGAATTTGCTTAGTAACGATGTTGCGTAACTCTGCACGTAGGCCCGCAATATTTTTTTCAATACGCTCCTGCTCATTTTTATCGAGCTTTTCAAAAACCTCCGGCGTCAATTCTTCGTCATTGAGGATGGGAATAAACGAGAATTCCCCCGGCGCCTGATAAACCTTAATGCTTTTTTCATGGGCCAGTTCATGAAGACCTCGGAAGGCTGTCTCCTGATGTTTTTGCAGCTCGGCCTCAATTTGCTGCGCCCGCGCTTTGTACTCATCACTATCGAAAGCGGTGGGGATGGCATCCTGCAAGTCTTCAACTAGACGGCGCATATCGTTGCGCAGCACACTGCCTCGACCCGGGGGCAATTCGAGCAAAGTTGGCTTGGTAGCATCGTCAAAATTATTGACATAACACCAGTCGGATGGAACACAACCCTTGCTAGCGATGCCCTGTAGATATTGATTGATGGCGGTAAATTTGCCGGTGCCTGGGGGGCCTAAAACAAAAAGGTTATAGCCTTCATTCTTCATGCCCACGCCAAAGCGAATAGCTTCTAGCGCCCTGTCCTGACCGATAATTTCACTTAAGGGCTCTAGTTCGCTGGTGGTCTTAAAGTCGAACTGTTCGGGATCGCAGCAGCGGGGGAAGTCTTCTGCTTTTAATGGCGCTACAGCATTATTATTCATAGACGTGACTTTCCTTGAATTAATATCGAGCTATCGCTAGGACTCAACCATAACAAAAGTCATCGACATTTGACTCAAGGAATCGGCCCTTGTTTGTGGCCGATCAACTCACGAATTATAAAAAACAGATTGCTCAGGAAAACAGGCGACGCAACCAGCCGCCTTCAAGGCGTTTTTTACATTGGCTGTACTGGGCGCTATAGGTTTTGGAGCGGCGCTCTACTTTACGGGCAACACCCTTGAGCCAAGCTTTATTTTTATAAGAACCCCGCGCATAACCACCGTGGCCCTCGTGATAATTCAGGTATTGACTGTAGGCATCCCACTTGGAAACACCGTTGCGCCGCTGGCTTATGTTCATGTACCAGAAGACAAAATCAATGGCATCACCAAAGTCATCTCTATCGCTGAACATTGAGCCGGCATCTTTTTGATAATCGCCCCAGGTGCCGGTTTTAACTTGCGCATAACCATAGGCCGAACTGGCTCTGCCGTAGGGAATAATCCATAAAAAATAACGCATTGGCGGTTTCGCATCGTGCCGATACCCCGACTCCTGATACATAATGGCCATAGGCACCGCAATCGGACCACCCCAGCGTTTACTAGACGAGCGTGCCGCTTTATACCAGCCACGTTTTTCAGTAAATATATCGCAAATGTTATCGGGACGAGCCGGCGGAGAGGCACAGCCTGACATCAACAAAGCGGAACTTGCCAATAAAATAAAACACAGCATTTTTAAAAACCGCGCAGGTACTTTATCTAAATTAAAGGACTGCCCAAAATTCAAAAACTCTCCTAAACTCAAAACAAGTATCTTATTTTAATTATGTTTGTTTAAAACAGGCGTGAGATACAAGCTTATTTCTCGCCCTGACTGGCATTAAATTTTTCCAGCTGCTCAGGCGTTGCCGGAGTTTGGTGCTTATCCTTCCACTCGCTGTAGGGCATTCCATATACGTTGGCGCGAGCAACTTCATAATCGACACTTTCACCTCGCTCCTGGGCTTCAGCAACATACCATTTTGACAAACAGTTGCGACAAAAAGCCGCGAGGTTCATCAATTCAATATTTTGCACCTCTTTATGTTCGTCCAAATGTTTTAACAAACGACGAAACACGGCGGCTTCTATTTCTGTTTCCTGTGACTTGTTCATTAATTAACTTCCTCTCCGTGTGCCTGTTTATCCGCATGGTACGAGGAGCGCACCAACGGGCCAGAGGCAATATGTATAAAACCGATGGCCTCCGCGTATTCTCTATATTCCTGAAATTCGTCAGGGTGTACAAAACGCTCCACCGGCAAGTGATTTTTTGAAGGCTGTAAATACTGCCCTACCGTCAACATTTCCACATCGTGGGCGCGCAAATCATCGAGGGTGGCAAGTAGTTCATCTTTCGTTTCACCCAAACCCACCATTAAGCCCGACTTGCTTGGCACCGTAGAATTACGCGCTTTATATTCCTGCAGTAATTTTAGTGACCAGGCGTAATTGGCACCGGGGCGGGCCTGTCGATACAGGCGGGGTACAGTTTCGATATTATGATTAAACACATCGGGGGGCGTGGCGCTAAGAATATCGAGAGCGGGCTCCATGCGACCGCGAAAATCAGGCACTAGCACTTCTATTTCCAGTGCCGGATTGAGCAAGCGAGCCTCGCGTATGCAATCGGCAAAATGCCCCGCTCCACCATCGCGCAGGTCGTCTCTATCGACCGAAGTAATCACCACATATTTAAGCTGCATTTCGGCGATGGCCTGAGCCAGATGGGCAGGCTCTTCAATATCGAGCGGGTTCGGCTTGCCGTGGCCGACATCGCAGAAGGGGCAACGGCGAGTACAGATATCACCCATAATCATAAAGGTGGCGGTGCCGCCGCTAAAACACTCACTGAGATTGGGGCAAGCCGCTTCTTCGCAAACGGTAGAGAGTTTATTTTTACGTAGAATTTTTTTAATGCGCGCTACATCGGGAGAACTCGAGAGGCGAATCTTCAACCATGGCGGTTTACGTAAATACGTCTCGGTGGGTATTACCTTAACCGGGATGCGCTCAACCTTGTCGGCACTGCGCAGCTTTTCACCCTGGCGCAGTCGCTGGGTGCGTTTTACCGGATCATTACCTGTAGTACTTGAATGAGTACTGGAATGAGCACCGGCATTAAAATCGTCGCTGGAATTACCGTCCATTTATTTCGCCTAAACCCTTAATACGCCCAATTCTGATAATGCCATTCCTGCTTTTTCAGGCCAAGTCGCTCTACCCGTCCGGCCCCGAAGCGTTGAACTAATTCGTTAATCAATTGTTTTTCTAAGATCTGCCATGTGGGCATATCGCTACTCGATAATAAATCTTTAAGCCGTGTCATTTGCAAGCCCTGATAACCACAGGGGTTGATACGCTGAAAAGGTTCCAGATCAACGTCAACATTTAAAGCCAAACCGTGATAACTGCGCCCGCGCCGTATACGCAAACCCAGAGAGGCAATTTTGGCATCGCCAACATAGACCCCCGGTGCTTTGTCTCGGGTTTCGGCGACAATGCCATAGCGTGCCAGCAAGGCTTTTAAGCTCAGCTCAATGGCACAAACCAGCTCACGCACATTGAGCCCCGCTCGCTTTAAATCAATCAGCGTGTAAACCACCATCTGCCCAGGGCCGTGATAGGTCACCTGCCCCCCACGGTCAACTTTTAGCACGGGAATATCACCGGGCATGAGCAGGTGCTCGGCTTTACCCGCCTGCCCCTGTGTAAATACCGAGGGATGCTGAACCACCCAGAGCTGGTCAGGGGATTGATCAGTGCGCGATTCGGTATAGTCTTTCATCGCTGCAAACACCTGGTCATAGGGCTGCAGACCCAACTGACAAACTGCGATAGACGTTTCAGGTAAAGCTGACATAAGCCTCACTCGCCGGCATGGCTACAGTACCATCCGCACTCTGGAGCTAGTTTTTAAGTCGACAAAAATAGCGTCTAGCTGATCCTTGCCGGTGGCGGTAATAGTAACCGTCACCGATTGATAGGTGGCTTTGCGACTATCGCGAATGCTCACTTTGGCCTGGTCGAAACCCGGCGCGTGTCGTTCCATCACGGTGAACACATGCTCGCGAAACTCGTCACAAGTCTCACCCATGACCTTGATCGGATAGTCACAGGGAAACTCAATACGCGGCGCTTCGGGATCCGTCATAGCGACCTCATGCTCTTGATTTCATAAAGGTGGTTTCACGCTCTTGTCTCATAAGAGACTCATCACAAACTGCACCAGCCTGTCCCACAAGCGCGAGAAAAAACCCGCCTCGGCAATGGGCTGAGCGGCGACCAGTTTTTTGTCGGCCAGTACCTCATCTTTATAGGTAACCACCAAACGACCCAGCTCCTGTTGCTTAGTCAAGGGGGCTTCGAGAGTGGCATCAACATGAATATTACTTATCAGTTGTTTTATCGCGCCACGAGGGAAAGTCAAAAAAACATCCTCCGCCAGCACTAAATCAACACTATCTTGCTCGCCGAACCAGACACGATTGTCGGCCTGCAGTACATCACCGGCGCTAAATACTTTAGCGGTTTCGTAGTAACGGAAACCGTAGGTCAATAGTTTTTGCGACTCCTGAGCTCGCGCCTCTTCGCTGCGCGTACCCATCACCACCGAGATCAAACGCATACCATTGCGCTCGGCTGAGGCCACCAGGCAATACCCCGCCTCCTCAGTATGGCCTGTTTTCATACCATCGACGGACTTGTCTCGCCATAATAAACGGTTGCGATTAGGCTGTTTAATGCCGTTGTATTCGTAATACTTTTCAGAATACAGGGCGTAGTGATCAGGGTGTTCATTGATTATGGCCTGAGCCAATAAGGATAAATCTCGAGCAGTGGTGATATGTCCCTCGGCGGGCCAACCAGTGGCATTGACGAAGTTGCTACTGTTCATGCCCAGCAACACCGCTTGCTGATTCATGACATCGGCAAAGGCGCTTTCGCTGCCCGCCAAATATTCGGCAAGCGCCACGGTGGCGTCGTTGCCCGACTGGATAATAATACCTTTCAACAAGTCACCGAGGGCAACCTCCGTGCCCTCGCGCACGAACATTTTAGAGCCGCCCATTTTCCAGGCGGTAACGCTAATGGGTACTTTATCGGCGTGGCTAAACTTGCCACTGGCCATCTCACCCGCCACCACATAAGTGCTCATCATTTTAGTCAGGCTAGCTGGCGGCAAGGGTAAGTCGGCATTTTCCTCAACCAGCACTCGCCCGGTATTGGCATCAATTAATATCCACGACTTAGCTGCCAATTGCGGCGCGGCGGGAATTAACGTCTGAGCCTGCGCGCTCGTCACCACAAAGCACATCGAAATAAGCAGTGCAGAAAGGGTTTTCAACATAATTCTAAACCTTGTGTTCAAACTGATTTTGGCTGTTGTGCAACCGGATTTAAAAAGGGTATTTGCTCAAGCGCAGTCTTTATTAAGCGGGCATCATAATAACATGGGCAAACACACTGCCCCTTAGCAAGGCGATTAAATAATCCACTAAATGTCTCGGACAGCATTAACCACAAAAGGTTTATATCGGCCCTGCTCTATCAGGCGATTACGCAGTGCAGCTAGCTGTAGCTGGTCGACAATGGGGCCAATCCAGACTTTAAAAACAGGGGATTTAACCTCCCCAAAACGACGTACAGAGACCGGAAAGGTGGTTATTGATGAGAGCTGATCTTGCAGCTGCCTTGCCGAATTCATCGAGCTGTAAACACCTACCTGCAAGAAGGGCTGGGCAGGCAGTTTGTTAGTGGCAACAGCAAAAGACTGACTTTTTTCAGGCTTGTCGACCTGAGCACTCAAGCTCGGCAGCGACACGCTGTTGGGCTGAAAGTTGGCAGGATCTATTGCCTCTACTCGGACCCGCGCTGTACCGCTGTTGGCATAACCGAGTTTTTTAGCACCCGCATAAGACAGGTCAATAATGCGTCCGCCATGGAAAGGCCCGCGATCATTGACGCGAACAATAATTTGTCGCCCATTGGCTAAATTAGTGACGCGAACATAGGCTGGAATAGGCAGGGTTTTATGGGCGGCGGTCATGCCATACATGTCGTAGGTTTCACCATTTGAGGTTTTGCGGCCGTGAAATTTATTACCGTACCAGGAGGCCATACCCTCCTCGCGATAACCCTTTGCAGCAGGCATCAATTGATAGGTAACGCCGTTGATGGTGTAGGGGTTTTTGTTGCCCGCAATAGTAATGGGGTCGACGCGGGGAACGGCATTTTCTAGCTGACTAACATCAACGTCGTGGCTTGGCCCGCTGTCTTTCAAGCGTGCAAAAGAGTCGCCGCTCTGGCAGCCACCCAAACTAAACACTAGTAGCACTGCGCTCATCAACGCCAATAAATGGACAAGCTTTAAGGCGCGAATAATTTCAGCCACCCTTGTTCATCTCCTCGGCAATTTGCTCAGCCAGCTGGGTCACAGCCATGGCATAGCGAAAGCTGTGGTTATAGCGCGTAATGGTGTAATAATTTTGCAGGCCGAGCCAAAACTCAACCCCGGCCTGCCCCTGTAAACGCAGGGGAATCGCTTTTACCTCAGAGCTCAACTCAGAGTTCAGCCCAGGCACTGGCGTAAAACCCCGTTCAGCCAACTGCGCCAAATTTAACTTCGGCTTCACCAGCTTGTTAACCCCTTCGCTGTTGTAGTCAGCACTAATTCTTGCTCGTACCACCACATCTTCACCACGCTGCCAGCCGTGGCGCACAAAGTAATTGGCAACACTACCAATGGCATCGGCAGGATTAGCCCAAATATCCGCGACCCCATCATCGTTGTAATCAACCGCATAAGCGCGATAGCTGGAAGGCATAAATTGACCGTAGCCCATGGCTCCGGCATAGGAACCCTTCAGCGTCGCGGGGTCGAGCTTTTGCTCTTTAGCCAACAGCAGAAAATGCTCCAGCTCTTTGGTGAAAAATGGACTGCGCTTGGGGTAGTCAAAGGCCAGTGTTGCAAGGGCATCGACGACTCGATAATTGCCAGTGATCCTGCCGTAATAGGTTTCAACACCAATAATCGCCACCACATATTCGATGGGTACGCCGTAGTCAGCCTGCATTTTTTCTAGCCACGAGCGCTGTTCACGCCAAAATTGCAGACCCTGACGCAGGCGTTTTTCGGTGACAAAAATTTTGCGGTAATCCTTCCACAATTTGACCTTTTCAGCAGGGCGAGTCATGGCATCAATAATGGATTGTTTATACTGCGCGCCGCCAAACAGGGCTTGCAACTCGGCACGATCGGCACCGTGTTCGGCAACCATACGCTCGATAAACGCCTCAGCTCTGGCATTGCCTGAGTAGTTCCTTTCAGAGTCGGCGCTAACCTGCCCCGCACTCGCCAACAAAGCCATTAATAAACTAACGAGCCCTGTTTTTACTATTAATTTCACAGCTGTTCACCCATCCTTTTTCTCTCTTTGCTGACGGCCATCAGCATACCAAACCCCAGCATCAGGGTCACAATAGACGTGCCACCATAACTCACCATTGGCAGGGGCACCCCCACCACCGGCAGGATGCCGGAAACCATACCCATATTGACAAAGATATAGACAAAAAATGTCAGTGTGATGCTACCCGCCAGCAGGCGACTAAACATACTCTGAGCGTTAATACTGATCATCATGCCTCTGAATATAATCAGTACATACACCAGCAATAAACATAAGACCCCGGTAAAACCAAACTCTTCCGACAGCACGGCAATAATAAAATCGGTATGGCTCTCGGGCAAGAAATCGAGCTGCGACTGGGTGCCCTGCATCCAGCCCTTGCCGGAACTGCCACCGGCACCTATAGCGGTGGTCGATTGAATAATATTCCAGCCAGCCCCCAACTTGTCGGACTGGGGGTCGAGCAGGGTCAAAATGCGGGTTTTCTGATAATCCCGCAATAAATAAAACCAGAACACCGGTGCCACACTGAGGGCAAAAAATAATGCCCCGAGTAAATAGGTTTTACCCAGCCCGGCGAGAAAAAGCACAAAAAAACCGGCGGCAAAAATTAGCAACGCAGTGCCTAAATCCGGCTGTATACCCACCAGAATGGCCGGTGCGCCGATCAACAGCAAAGCCACAAAGACGTGCTTAAAGCGTGGCGGCAAGACCCGTTGGCCGAGGTAACTGGAAAGCATCAGAGGCACAGCCACTTTCAGCACCTCCGAAGGCTGAAAGCGAAAAAAGCCGAGATCAAGCCAGCGCTGGGCGCCCTTGGCACCGACACCGACAAAAATCACTGCAATCAGTAAACCCACCCCGCCGATATAGAGTACAAAGGCCCAGCGCTGCATAAACCTTGGCTCAAACTGTGCCACCACCAGCATGGCGATCATGCCAATGCCCATGAAAACACTTTGCCGTTTAACGTAGTTGAGGTCCTGGCCACTGGCGCTGTAAAGCACAGAAATGCCTATCGCCATCAGCAGTAATAGCAGCAGCAATAGCGGGAAATCGACACGCAGAGCCAGCCAACTTTTCTGCTCGCCATAAACGGTGGAGCCGTGTTCTTTCAGACTGCGCTCAAAATCACCCTGACTCATGAGCACTCTCAATTGGGTTTGAAGGGGCTAGTAAGGCATTCCCCTCCCCAACCTCACTCTCGCCAGTTTCCACTGGCTCGGGATAATATTTGAAGTAGGCATTGATTACATCGCGCGCTACCGGTGCCGCTGTGGAGCTGCCATGTTCGCCATTTTCAACAATCACCGCCACGGCTATACGGGGGTTTTCAACGGGCGCAAAGGCGATGAAGAGGGCGTGGTCGAGCTGTAACTTGGCGAGCTTACTGGCATCGTATTTTTCATCCTGTTTAATGCCGACCACCTGTGCGGTGCCGGTTTTACCCGCCATGGTGTAGTCGATTTTACCGATTGCACGGCGTGCGGTACCGCGTAAATCCCTCACCACCCCGACCATCGAATCGAGCACCAGATCCCAATAACGGTCGGGAATGTCAATCATTGCAGGCTGAGACACCGCCACCGCCGCTTCGTTTCCCACCGCGCTAACCAATTGGGGTTCTCGCACCTCACCCCGCGTTGCCAGGCGACTAACTGCCACCGCCATCTGTAGGGGAGTAGCCAGCATAAAGCCCTGGCCAATGCTGACATTAATGGTATCACCGGGATACCAAACTCGCCCGCGAGCACCTTGTTTCCAGTCCCGGGAGGGCATAATGCCCCGCGCCTCTGCGGGCAGATCGATGCCAGTTTTAGCCCCATAACCAAAGCGTGTACCGTAGTCGTGCAGCACATCAATGCCCGAGCGAAAGCCAACATCGTAAAAGTACACATCACAGGACTGTACGATGGCATCGTAAAGACTAATTTTGCTGCCGTGGCCACCGCGCTTCCAGTCACGATATTTGTGCTCTTTATTCTCCAACTGGTAGAAACCCGGATCATAAATGCGATAACCCATAGTCACCGTACCCGAATCGAGGCCCGCCAAACCAAACACCGGCTTAACGGTCGAACCCGGCGGATACTGCCCGCGTAAAGCGCGATCAAAAAGCGGCTGCGCGGGTGAGCTGGTCAAAGCTTTATAAGCCTTTGTGGAAATACCCGTGACAAAAAGGTTGGGATCATAAGACGGCATACTGGCCAGCGCGAGCACCCCTCCGGTCACAGTATCGAGGGCAACCACAGCTCCGCGCTCCTCTCCCAGAGCATCAATGGCGACTTTTTGCAGCCGGCTGTCGAGATACAACTGTAAATCGGCTCCCGGCACAGGATCGGTGCGTTCGAGCACCCGCATTACCCGACCGCGAGCATTGGTCTCGACATGCTCGTAACCCACTTCACCGAGCAACCGATCTTCGTAAAACTTTTCCAGCCCGGTTTTGCCTATCATGTGCGAACCCTTGTAACGCCTCGGGTCGATCCGCTTAAGTTCGCGCTCATTAATACGCCCGGCATAGCCAATCACATGGGCAAGTTCGTTAGCCAATGGATAGTCGCGAATCAATTGAGCGGAAACCTCAACCCCGGACAAGCGGTGTTCGTTAACCGCGACAAGGGCTTGCTCTGCCTCACTGAGATTAAAGCGCAGGGGTACGGATTCGTAGGGGCGACGACGCTTAACCAGCTTTTCAAAGCGCGCCAACTCGGTATCTTTAAACGCCAGCAACTCACCGACATCACTGAGTAATTGCTCAAGATTTTTAGTGCGCTCGACGACTATCGACAGGGTAAAACCCGGGCGATTATCGGCCAGCAGTACGCCATTGCGATCGTAAATTAAACCTCGCGCCGGTGGCAGTGCTCGCACATGAATGCGGTTATTATCGGCCAGGGTGGCGAAATCCTGGTGTCGATTAATCTGTAAATCGTGGTAGCGCCACAGTAAAACACCCAGCATCAACAACACCACCAAGAGGGTAAAACTGGCGCGCGCGGTATAGAGCCGCGACTCCCACTGGGGGTTTTTCAGGGTGCTGAAGTCTGCCATTTTTAGCTGAATGAATTCCCGGCCACAAAAATCTTTGCCTGTAAAAAATAAAGCGATTTATGATGCCAAACACACCGACACCCGTATATTTTTTTATTGTTCGCTATTTAGCGATGACTCTATTGATAACTCTCTGCCTATGGCTCTATAACGATGCCCCTCTAGCGATGGTAGGGATGCCCCGCATTAATTGACCAGGCCCGGTAGAGCTGTTCGATCAAAATAATGCGCACTAGCGGATGAGGCAGGGTCAACGCCGACAGGGACCAGCTAATATTCGCTCGGGCTATACAAGACTGGGCCAGCCCATCGGGGCCGCCAATCAGCAAACTAAAGTTATCGCCACTGCCCTGCCAGTCGCGCAGATTGCGCGCCAGCTGATCCGTACCCCAGGGCTTGCCCTTTACCTCCAGAGCAATCACCCGGTCACCCTGACCAATGGCTTTAAGCATGGCCTCGCCTTCACTGGCGATGGCGCGATCCGGCGCCTCGTTTTTGCGCCGTGTACCGAGCGGGACCTCGACGAAATCGAGATGAAATTCTCCCGGCAATCGCTTGGCATACTCATCGTAGCCACTTTGCACCCAGCCCGGCATTTTGCTGCCGACGGCAATAATGCGTAGTCTCAAGTCACGCTACCGGCTGCTAGCGGCAACAAATAATTAATCATTTTCATCGAGGTCGACATCGACTTCGTTTTCAGCAGCGGAACTGGGACGCAGAGACCAAAGCTTTTCCAGCTCATAGAAAGCCCGCGTTGTCGGCTGCATAACGTGGACAATGACATCACCGAAATCGACCAGCACCCACTCGCCCTCGTCCATGCCTTCAACACCGATGGGTTGAAAGCCCGCTTTCTTACCCTCTTCCACGGTGTTTTGCGCCAAGGCTTTAACCTGGCGATTACTGGCGCCGCTAACGACAATCATGGTGTCGGTTATATCGCTGAGCTCGCGCACATCAATAGTGACCACGTCCTGACCTTTGATGTCTTCCAGCGCTGCAATAACAATCTTGTAAATATCACTACTCATGAATTTTCCTGCCTGTACAAGCCGTGTTGGTGAATATATTGAATGACCGCATCGGGTACCAAATAGCGCACCGAATTGCCGGCGGCGAGGTCCTCGCGGATTTGTGTTGCCGACACCGGCAGCAAGGTCATGGCTTCAACCAGCACGCGACCACTCGGTGAATTTGTTAATAATTGTGGATCATCTGTGTAACGTCCGGCCAGCCACTGCGCCACAGGCCCAGTCTCGGGCAAGTTCCAACCGGGGCGGGCGGCAACGACGATATGGGCGTAGTCGCTCAATTCTTGCCAGCGCTGCCAGGTGTGTAAATTAACCAGCGAGTCCATGCCAATGCAAAGGTAAATAGCAACATCGTCACCCAGCTCCCCGCGCAGTTGCACCAATGTTTCAACAGTATAGGACAAGCCATCGCGACGCAGCTCTCTGTCATCCGCTAGCAAGCCATCGGTGATAAAACTATCGCATTGCGTCTCATCGCCAATCGCCAAGCACAACATGGCGAGACGATGCTCGGCACTGACCCCAGGCTGTTCACGGTGGGGCGGGCGGGCCGAAGGCATCAAATGCAATTCATCGAGGCCGAGGTGCTCGCGCAATTCGACGGCGGTGCGTAAATGCCCGATATGCACGGGATCAAAAGTGCCGCCAAAAATACCGACAGCTTTCAAAATTGAGACTTGTCCTGCTGACTCGCGCCAAATTTATTCACGGCTGCTTTATTCACGGCTGCTTTATTCACGCCTACTTTATTCACGTATGTGCCCATCGCCCAGCACAATATATTTCTGACTGGTCAGGCCCTCAAGACCCACTGGGCCACGAGCGTGAATTTTGTCGGTCGAAATACCAATCTCCGCACCGAGGCCGTATTCAAAGCCATCGGCAAAGCGGGTGGAGGCGTTAATCATTACCGAGCTGGAGTCGACCTCATTCAAAAAGCGCCGCCCCCGGGTGTAATCTTCGGTGACGATGGCTTCGGTGTGGCGCGAGCTATACGTCTCGATGTGATCCATCGCCCCGTCCATATCGGCCACCACGCGGATCGCCAAAATCGGCGCCAGATATTCCGCCTGCCAATCGTCTTCGCTCGCCGCTGAACACGCCTGTTTTGAGGCGGCAATAATTGCGCGGCCCCGCTCACAGGCGCGCATTTCAACGCCCTCTTCAGCATAAGCAGCGGCCAAACGGGGTAAAATTGCCTCTGCCACACCCTCGACAACCAGCAAAGTTTCCATGGCATTACAGACACCGTAACGGTGGGTTTTGGCATTGAAGGCGATATTAAAGGCTTTTTCGAGATCGGCCTTATCGTCGATATAAACGTGGCAGACGCCGTCTAAATGCTTGATAACAGGAATGGTCGCCTCGCGACTAATGCGCTCAATCAAGCCTTTGCCGCCCCGAGGCACAATCACATCGACATAATCTGACAGCGTCACCAACTCACCCACTGCGCTGCGATCGGTAGTTTCAACCACCTGCACGGCCGTATCAGGCAAGCCCACAGTGGCCAGGCCTTTGCGAATACAGACGGCAATCGCTTGATTGGAATGAATAGACTCACTGCCGCCACGCAAAATAGTTGCATTGCCAGACTTCAAACATAAACTCGCCGCTTCAACCGTCACATTGGGGCGAGACTCATAAATAATACCAATCACCCCCAATGGCACACGCATTTTGCCGACCTGTATCCCGCTGGGCCGGTAGTTCATGGCGGTGACTTCGCCGATGGGGTCGGGCAATGCCGCTACCTGGCGCAGACCCTCTATCATGCCGTCGATGCGGGCGGGTGTTAGTTCGAGGCGATCGAGCAGGGCCGCGTCGAGATCGTTGCTGCGACCACTGTCCATATCACGGCCATTGGCACTGGCCAGCAGGGCACGATCTTCATCGAGAGCCTCGGCAATCGCCAACAGGGCCTTGTTCTTTACCCCACTATCGGAGCGCGCCATCACTCGGCCGGCAGCGCGGGCGCTGACACCCAGGCTTTGCATATACGCTTTAATATCCATTCAATCTCTCTGTGCTATTTCTCTATGCTCTATCCCGGTTTAAGGCGAGCTCATCATGGTCGTCATTATAGCGCGAGGCCCGTGCCTACCGCGAGAGACAAAGGCAGTTCTATCGAGGCCTATTTACACAGTGGCCGTTTGCAGACTGGCGCTATTTTCTGCACTATCAACCTCACTTTCTAATTAATAAATACATTAATCATCAGGAGAAAAACGTGAAACAACTCGGCCAAGGCTTCTACTGGCAAGACTTAACCGTCGGCGATGAATACAAATCCTGGGGCAGGACGGTACTCGAAGCCGATATCTGCGCCTTCGTTAACCTTATCGGCCTGCACGAAGTAGTGTTTAGTGACCGGGAGTTTCTGCGTGAAAAGTCGGTGATTAAAGAGCCCTTCGCCCCCGGCGCCCTGGTTTACAGTTTTGCCGAGGGTCTGCTGCTACCCACCATGCAAGGCACCGGCATGGCTTTTCTCAATATGGAGCTGGACATGAAGCGTCCCTGCCTGGCGGGCGACACCATTCACGTCGAGCTGGAAATTACTGAAGTGCGCGAAACCAGCAAGGGCAACCGCGGCCTGGTGCGCACCTTTAATAAGGTGGTAAATCAAAACGGCGACATTGTGCTGACCTATAACCCTCTGCGCATGCTCAAGGGCCGTCCGGCTGAGGAATAAGAGAGCGCAAATAGATCTAGTCTGATCAACTAAACATAATAATTACCAGGAAGATTATGCTGTGGCTATAGAAGGATTTTTACTTACGCTAGCCCAAATTGCAGTAACTTTTGCTGGCCTGGTCGGGATTATGATTGCATTCACCGCAGGGAACGGAAAGCTAACCCTGTCTGACTCACTGCGCGTAAGAGTGATCGTAATCCTGTCAATCTACATTGTTTTGTTTTCGCTGCTCCCATTGGCACTACTTACAATTAGCATCTTTGCACCCTATGCATACTCATTCAGTGTTGTTTTATTTTTAATATTTTTGGTTATATTTTTCATCTCGCAAAGAAGACATGAACTTCGGGCTGGGAAATTAGTAATGAAGGACATCCAAGGTGCTCACCGTGATATGGCCTGGCTCATAATGTCTTTAGTAATCACGCTAAATATTGTCAACTTATCGCCACTTCTCGGCCCTGTACAACCGGGACTTTATGGGATCGCATTATTACTCTCCATGTTTGCAAGTGGCGTCGTATACATCGGCCTCATTGCCCAAAGGTTGCTGTAATATCTTAACAAACAGACTACTGCGCAGGCTTAGCTCCACGCATTCGCAGCTCAATCACCCATTTTTTAATTTCGAGCAAGCGCTCATCAACCGTCGCCATAGCCAATAGCGAGCGTTTGCGCTCCGGGTCAACCGGCAGTACTCCCGCCAAACGCCACACCAGGGTCGCCCTGGTTAAATCGGCTAAAAACACCGATTTATCAACCCCCATGTGCGTAGCCAGACTTTCCAGCATATCCACCAGATCATCTTCGGCGAAGCCGATGGGCTCATCACCATCGGCGGCGAAAATCTCGGCCTCGCCAAACATCAGACCATCATCCTCAACGCGGGTAGTGCCAACATGAATACGCTGCTCACCCTGCACTGCGATTGAAAGCAGGCCGTTGGGTAGTTGCTCAAAATCGCGAATCGTCACTAACGTGCCCCAGGGGAAAACCTCAGGCGTAGCGCCCACTTCTTTGCCTTCCACGATGGGTAAAATACCGAAGGGCTTTTCATCGGCCATCGACTCTTTCACCAGCCGCAAATAGCGCTGCTCAAAAATCTGCATACGACTACCGATGGTCGGGTACAAAATAATTTGCAGCGGGAACAGGGCTATCTCTTCTTGTCGGAACATATTAAGGCGCTCTTTATAAGGTATTATTTTTTTAGTACGTATTAATACGCACTTAGCTTACCAAGGGTCTCACACCACCGACTCGTCTAAAGTCGGTACAAGCCATTGAGCGCGGCCATTCGATAAGCTTCTGCCATCGTAGGGTAGTTAAAGGTCGTGCTGACAAAATATTCTATCGTGTTGGCTTTCCCCGGTTGCTTCATTATCGCCTGGCCAATATGAATAATCTCTGCGGCCTGATAACCGAAACAATGAATACCCAAAATCTCAAGGGTCTCGCGGTGAAAATAAATCTTCAGCATACCCACGGCCTCCCGTGCAATTTGCGCTCGCGCTAAATTTGCAAAGCTGGCAGTACCTATTTCGTAGGGAATATTTTCATCCGACAACTCTTTACCCGTTTTGCCTACGGAGCTGATCTCTGGAATGGTGTAAATGCCTGTGGGAACATCATCAACAAAGTAATTATCCTCCCCCAGCAATGCAGCAGATGCCGCCCGCCCCTGATCATAAGCGGCACTCGCCAAACTGGGCCAGCCAATCACATCACCGGCAGCATAAATGTCAGGGTTGGCTGTCTGGTAATGCTCATTCACCTCCAGCTGCCCTCTATGGTTGGCCTTTAGGTTTACCTTATCAAGCCCCAGGTTGATGGTATTACCACTGCGACCATTACACCAAAGCAGGGCATCGGCTCGCACACGCCTGCCAGAACACAGGTGTAAGGTAATATTTTTATCGGACGTTTCCAGCGACTTAAACGCTTCATTCTGGTGAATCACCACCCGCTGATCCCGCAGGTGATAACTTAAAGCATCTGAAATTTCACTGTCCAAAAATGAGAGCAAGCGAGGGTTACTGTCGACAAGATCGACCTTCAAACCAAGCCCGGCAAATATCGACGCATATTCGCAACCGATAACGCCACCCCCGTAAACCAAAATGCGTCTTGGTGTATGTTCCATAGACAGTATTGTGTCGCTGTCATAAACCCGCGAGTGTTCAAAGTCGATTTCGTCAGGGTGATAAGGGCTTGAGCCCGTTGCAATGACACTTTTTTTATAAAAAATTAAGTCTGTCGAACCCTTTTGCGTTTTAACCTCAATACAGCCATCTTCACGAAAAGCGGCTTGCCCAAAAATAATATCGATGCGATTGCGCGCATAGAGAGAGGTTCGTAACTTAACCTGACTTTCGATGATTTTTTCTGTGCGCTTTAATAGCCCAGGGAATGAAAACCAACGGGGCTCACCCACATCGCGAAACATACTGTCGGAGTTATAGCGAATAGTATGGCGCACCGAATGCCTGAGGGCTTTGGAGGGAATGGTGCCTAGATGAGCGCAGGAACCGCCGACTTCATTTCTATTTTCAATAATCGCAACCCGGTTGCCACGTTTTGACGCTCTCATCGCGGCGGCTTCACCCGCCGGGCCAGCACCAATAATCACCAAATCATAACTAAAACTGGGCATAACAATCCTTTTTGAAACAATACAGCGAGAGGGGTTAGCACGACGCTATTAAGAGTGGAGCACAATGCCAAGCGTGATCGCCTCCATTATATTTCTCTAATGGTTTTCCGGCCATGCATTTTTACAAGGGTGACAGGCACTTTTCAGGATTTACCCCCACTGATCGTTCGAGTAGCATGCAACTTCAATCAACTAGAGATAATAATAATGAATGCATCCGACATACTGACCATGAACCCCGCTCTCGTCGCCCTCGCAGGCTTTGCCGGCTGGACGGTATTGCTATTATTAACCGTCGCCAATTTGCGCGTGGCGAATTTCTTCACTGGCAAAAAAGCCATCAATGCCTTCTCACCCACCGGTGACGACCTGCCTGGCTTCGGCCAGCGTGTGACTCGTGCCCATTTAAACTGCACCGAAAACCTGCCAGTTTTTGCCGCACTGGTTGCCGCCGCTGGCCTGTCGGGACAGTTTTCAATAATGGAAAGTACGGTGATGTACGTGCTTTATGCGCGCATCGGCCAATCCGTCGCCCACATGATATCCACCGCCGCTCTGGTCGTCTGGGTGCGCGCCACGTTTTTCTTCGTACAAGTTTTATTAATGGCCTGGTATGCCATTCAGCTGGTTTTCTAACAAACGACCCAATAAGATTAACGGGGCGTTTGTTACATCGAAGACCTGAGCGCCCCATTTCTCACGCCCAAACGCTCACATCACTTATTATTAAAAATCAGGCTGCAACTGCTATCTCAAGCCACTTAATGCCAAGTCCCTTTACGAGCCGGCTCAATGTTTGAAAATGCCATCCTGCTCGGTGTCGCCTGTATTATTGCCGCACTGCTGTTTCACCCGAAAGTACGCCTATCCCGCAATTGGCGGGCAACGGTAACACCCTTAGCATCGATTATTGGCAGCGGTTTTTTAGTGGCGGCACCGCTGCTGTCCCACGCCGTTAATGGCTGGGCTTTCTTTGCCATGGCCGGTATCGTGACGCTCGCCTACGGCATTGGCGAAGTGATTCGCTTTAATATCCGCCATGGCGAACCTCTATTAAACAGCCCACAGGCACCGTCCTTATTACTCAATTTAGAGCGCCTTTCCAGCCTGGCTTTAAGTGCCGCCTATGTTATTTCGGTGGCCTTTTATTTGCGTTTGCTGGCGTCCTTTCTCTTACATGCCATGGAAATTGAGAGCGACTTTTACGCCAATTTACTGACCACCGGCGTATTGCTTAGCATTGCATTCATCGGATTATGGCGTGGACTAGAGGGCCTGGAAAACCTCGAAGAATCCGCCGTTAATATCAAGCTGGCCATTATCGCTGCACTGTTACTGGGCCTGGTTGGCTACGACCTAAACTGGCTGGCCCAGCCTGAAAACCAGTTAAGCTACACCCCGCTAGCAGACTGGCCTCACTCCATGCGCCTGTTGGCCGGCATATTATTGATTGTGCAGGGTTTTGAAACCTCGCGTTATTTGGGCGCTGAGTACGATGCCAAGACGCGTATACGCACCATGCGCTATGCCCAATTACTTTCGGCAGCGATCTATTTACTGTTTATTGGTCTCTCCCTGCCCCTGCTCGTTGGCTATCAGGAGCCACGCAGCGAAACGGCCATTATCACGCTATCGGCAATGGTCTCGCCCCTATTGCCGGCGATGTTGATTGTCGCCGCAGTGATGAGTCAGTTTAGTGCTGCGGTGGCCGATACTGCGGGTTCGGGCGGGCTTTTATCGGAATTCAGCCGTCGACGTTTAAGCCCTCGTCTGGGTTATGTCCTGGTCGTAACACTGGCCATTGTTTTAATCTGGTCGGCCAATATTTTTGAAATAATTACCATCGCCTCACGGGCATTTGCCGCTTATTACCTACTGCAATGTCTGGTCGCACTGAGCATTAATTACCGTCGCAAACGCTGGCTGCAAAGCACGGGATTTATGTTTATTGCCAGCCTATTACTGCTGGTTCTGTTATTTGCTATTCCCGACGGGCCATAGTTAATTCAAACTGGGGTTGATCAATCGCAGTTGCTCTTTGCTCGGTGCATGATAGGCTGAAAAGGTCGATAACAAGTGCAAAATAAAATGAAAAAAACGCTGCTAATCGTCGTATCTCTTTTTGTCGTGGCTGCCATTTACTGGCAACTCAACCGCGAAGAGGTCGTTGTCGTCAGGTTGACCAAAGTCGAGCAGGGGCGGGTCGAGGCCACGGTTGCCAACACACGCGCAGGCACCATCAAAGCCTGCCAACGTTCCCGCCTGTCCATGCCCATCGGTGGGCAGGTTGCCAACTTATTAGTCGATGAGGGCGACCGGGTTGAAAAAGGGCAGGTGCTCATTCAACTATGGAATGATGACCAGCAGGCCCGTGTTGCCGAGGCCGGCACCCGAGTTACCGTCGCCCAGGAAAGCGTCAAAGAGAGCTGCCATAACGCGGCCCTCGATGCTCGAGAGTTAAAGCGCAAGCAGGGGCTGGCGGCGAAAAAGCTGGTCTCCGAAGAAGCCCTGGACACCGCCCAAACCCGCGCCAGCGTGTCGTCCTTCGCCTGTGCCAAAGCCCGTGCAGGGGTTGAAACAGCCCAGGCCACCCTGGCCCTGCAAAGCGCTCTGTTTGAAAAAACCCGCCTGCGTGCGCCCTTTGCCGGAGTGATCGCCGAAATTAACGGCGAAGTCGGCGAGTTCATCACCCCCTCACCACCGGGCATTGCCACCCCACCGGCCGTTGACCTCATTGCCCTCGACTGCCTTTATGTGTCCGCACCCATTGACGAAGTCGACGCTGCTGCTATAGAGCTCAATATGGCCGCACGCATCAGCCTAGACGCTTTTCGCGGGCGAATCTTTAAGGGCCGCGTCAGCCGTATCGCGCCCTACGTTAAAGAGTTTGAAAAGCAGGCCCGCACCGTTGATATTGAGGTCGCTTTTGACGCCCTGCCCGACGATTTAACCTTACTAATAGGTTATAGCGCCGATATTGAAATTATTCTCAGCCAACGCGAGAGCGCCCTGCGCATCCCCACTGAAACGGTAATTGATGGCAACCGGGTATTACGCTACGACGCAGCAACGGGGCTGCTTAGCTACCGGCAGTTTAAGCCCGGGCTCAGCAACTGGACATCGACGGAGGTTGTGGAGGGTCTCAGTGAGGGCGATGAGATACTGCTGTCCCTCGATACGGAAGGGGCTACCGAGGGTGCGCGGGTCACACCGATTACTCAATGATTGAATCTAAGGCCATGATCGAGCCTAAAGTCATGATTGAACTTAAGCAACTGTGCCGCATCTTCCAGATTGGCGACCAGTGCGTTCATGCCCTCGATCATATTGATCTGAAAATAGCGGGCGGCGAATACCTCTCGGTGATGGGGCCTTCGGGCTCGGGCAAGTCCACCCTGCTCAACATGCTAGGCCTGCTCGATATGCCCAGCGACGGCGAATACCTGCTCAACCAGACCGCAACCAGCCAACTCAGCGAAGAGGGTCGCGCCACCCTGCGCCGCGAGCACATCGGCTTTGTGTTTCAAAGCTACCACTTAATCCCCCGGCTCACGGCGCGGGAAAATATTGAGCTACCACTGATCCTCGCCGGCATCCCACCCAAGCAGCGCAAGCCCCTGGTCGACAAGGTGATAACACGTTTAGCACTGACAGACCGAGCAGCCCATGTGCCCAATCAGTTATCGGGTGGCCAGCGCCAGCGTGTCGCCATCGGTCGCGCTATTGTCATGAAGCCCCAGCTACTGCTCGCCGATGAACCCACCGGCAACCTTGACTCGGTCTCAGGCAGGGAGGTTATTGAATTACTCGAAGAACTCAACGACGAGGGCATTACGCTGCTGGTTGTCACCCACGACCAAAACATTGGCGACCGGGCCAGGCGCGAGCTGAAAATGATTGATGGCCGCATTGCCAGTGATATCGCGACCAGTACCGCTCCCTGAACCCATGCGCACCGCCGACCTTATCGCCTTCAACCTGAAACTGATCGAACGTCAGCGCCTGCGCTCTGCCATGTTGCTAGCCGCCATCGCCATTAGCGTGATGGCCATTAATTTACTCACCGGCATTGGCGAGGGCGGCAAGCAGTTCGTTCTTGCCGAATTCAACCTGCTCGGTAAAAACGTGTTGATTATGCTGCCGGGCAAGAAGGAAACCACCGGCGGCATTCCGCCTTTAACCGGTGAAACCACTCGCGATCTCACCCTGCGCGATGCCCAGGCCATCGCCAGGCTGGGCAATGTGTCGGCGGTGGCACCGCTAATTGCCGGCAAAATGGAAATATCTCACCACAAACTCAGCCGCGAGGCCTTCACTATTGGCAGCAACCGCGCCTTCTTTGACATTCGCCAGCTTGAAGTGGCCCAGGGTAAGCCCCTGCCATTACTACCCATGGATCAAGGGCAGGCAGTTTGCGTGATTGGCAGCAAATTGCGCAGAGAACTCTTCGGCACCAGACCTGCCCTCGGCCAATGGTTGCGCGCCGGTGACAGCCGCTTTCGGGTGATCGGCATTCTCAAAGACACGGGCGAGGGTCTGGGCTTTGATATGAGCGAGTCGATTATCGTACCCGTTGCCAACGCCCAGGCCTTGTTTAACCAGGAGGGCTTATTCCGGGTTTTTATTGAATTGCGCAGCCTTGATGGTTTGCAGAAATCCCAGCAACGAATTCTCGCTCTGCTCAAAGAGCGCCACGAAGGCGAGGAGGATGTGACCATTATTACCCAGGACTCCCTACTCTCCGCCTTCGAAAATATCCTCAACACCCTAACTCTTGCGGTCGCGGGCATTGCCGGCATAAGCATGCTGGTGGCGGGCATCTTGATTATGAATGTGTCGCTGATTGCCGTGAGTCAACGCACCCGTGAGATTGGCCTGCTCAAAGCACTGGGCTGCCCGGCCCGCACCGTGGCGCTCATTTTTCTCAGCGAAGCCAGTATTATGGCCTTGAGCGGCGCACTGCTGGGCATCTTGATTAGCGAGCTCTTGTTGTACATAGCGCGGGGGCTCTACCCGACAATTCCCTTCACTACGCCCTTTTGGGCTCAGGCCGGTTCGGCGCTAATTGCCACGGTAACCGCTCTGCTGTTTGCCGCTATTCCCGCGCAAAAAGCCGCCAGTATGACCCCGGTCGATGCTCTGCTCGATAAAAAAGCGGGGCAAGCATGATAGTGCGAGATGCAGCCCATTTAATCTGGGGGTCGGTGCGCCACAGCCTGGGAAAAAGCCTGCTCACTGCACTGGGTATTGGCATCGGCATTGCGGCGGTATCGCTGCTGACCTCTCTCGGCAGCGGTTTACAGTTGTATATGCTCGATCAGTTTTCCATGTTTGGTACGCGGATTATCGCCGTCAATCCCGGCAAGGATATTACCCACGGCATCGGGGGTTTACTGTCGTCGGTCAGGCCCCTCAGTTTGGACGATGCCCAGGCGCTAGTCACATTGCCGGGCGTAGAGTTTGTGGTGCCCTTGGTGCAAGGGGCTGGTGCTATCGAGTACGGCAATCGTCAGCGCAACAGCGACATTCTTGGTGTCGGCGCACAAATGTCCAAAGCCTGGCAATTTAACGTCAGCATGGGCCGTTTTCTACCCGAGGATCCCAGCAGCCACAGTCGCGCCTATGCGGTGCTGGGTTACACCATGAAGCAGGAGTTATTCGCCAATACCAACCCCCTGGGCAAAACCATTCGCGTCGGCGGCTTGCGCTTTAAAGTCATCGGCGTGATCGAAAAGAAAGGCCAGATGCTGGGTTTTGATATGGACGATATTGTCTATATCCCGACCGATAAAGCCCTGCAATTGTTCAACCGAGAAGGCCTGATGGAAATCGACATCACCTTCAACACCACCACCAGCTCGGCGCAACTGGCAAAGCGGGTAAAGCAGGTGCTGATCGAGCGCCACGGCGATGAGGATTTTTCCATCACCACTCAGGATGAAATGCTACTGACCATGGGTAATGTGCTCAATGTGCTGACGATTGGTGTCGCCGCTCTGGGTTCAATATCTCTGTTTGTCGGCGCTGTCGGCATCGCCACCATTATGACCACCACCGTGCGTGAACGCAGTGCCGAGATAGGCCTACTGCGCGCCATCGGTGCCAGTCAGCGGCAAGTTCTCGGCCTTTTCCTGGGGGAAGCCGTGCTGATTTCACTCCTCGGTGGCGTCATTGGTCTCGCCTTGCTTGCGGCAATTGCTGCCATACTCTCGCTGTTGATACCCGCTTTGCCTTTGGCGCTTCACCCTTTCTTTCTCATTCTCGCCCTGCTTGCCTCCGCTTTCATCGGGCTACTGGCCGGCGTTGTACCCGCCTACCACGCCAGCCGCCTCAACCCCATCGACGCACTGCGGGCTGAATAACCGCAGTCAGTCATCACTGCCTGTGCCGAAAACGCAAATAGCCATCGCGTAAAACCAAAGAATAGACCAGTAGATTAGACCCAAGGGCTATTACACCCAGAGCCAGCACCATGGCTTGAGTCATACCCTCAGGATAAAGCAGTGCTATCAAGTAGTGTTCAATAAACCCACCGGCATAGGCCCCTTCACCTGCCAGCACTCGCAGCTGCTTTTCCAGTGGTGTTAAAGGGCAGGTCCACTGAAAAAACTCGATGAGAGAAATCCATACCGCTAAAGGTAAATGCAGCAACACCAACCACCAACGCCAAAAATAAAGCAGGCCACCAAGCAGGCCGTAAATTATTAGCAGTACATGACCAATCAAAACAACATCTGCCAGAACGCGATACAACATAGCCTTAGTAACCTTGTAATAACAGCAGCCCACAAAGTGGCCCACAGCCTGTTAACCGGTTAACACCTTTTACACTGACTTGGCTTTTCATCCAGCCAACGCTTGCAAGCCAACCAGTAAAACCCTATTTTTCGCACATAATAACGCTAAGGGACGTTTCAATTACCATGAACTTCACCAGCAAACTTATAGCATCAAACACAATTACACAGTGTTTTTCACACCTAAAACCCTGGAAATAGCCCCAATGAATAACCGTTCAAAAAAGGAAGCCTGCAGTGAATATAGCTAAGCCACTCAACAACGTGGCCACTGTTTTTATGGCGGGCTTCCTAGCCAGTCAGCCGACATTTGCCCTTGAATCATCGGGGCCCAGTTACTCTTTTAACGGCTTTGGCACCCTCGGTGCAGTTTATTCCGACGAAGATCAGGCCGACTTCGTCTCCAGCTGGTTGCTACAGCCCAACGGCGCTGGCCACACCAGCGAGTGGCACGCAGGTGTCGACACCAAACTGGGCGGGCAGGTTAACGCCCAGTTTAATGAACAGTTTTCCGCCGTTTTACAGGTTGTTGTTGAACGTCAGGAAGACAATGCCTGGACCCCCGCCATTGAGTGGGCCAACATTCAATATCAGCTAAACGACAACTTCAGCATCCGACTCGGGCGTACAGTACTTGCTGCGTTTATGGTCTCCGACACCCGGCTGGTGGGCTATGCCAACCCCTGGATACGCGGCCCCCAGGAACTCTATCAGATCGTACCCATCACCAACGTGGATGGTCTTGATGCTGCTTATACTCTGGATTTTGGCCACTGGCGCAATACCCTACAGCTGACCTACGGGCAAACCGACCAGGACCTAATAATCGAGGGCGAACTTCGCGCCAGAGATGCCTTCATGTTTAGCAACACCCTGGAATATGACTACGCCACCTTCCGCCTGACCTATATTACCGCCAATATCGACCTCGACACCCCCGAGTCTAATGCTCTGTTCAATGCCTATGACGAACTGGGCGAAGCACTGGCCCTTATTCCCGGGCAAGACGATGCCGAAGCCCAGGCCAGCGCAATATCTGAAAGCTATGCACTGAGCGATGCCCCCATTGAAGTTTATAGCGCCGGTCTGCGCCTGGAGCCCGGCAACTGGTTATTCATGGCCGAGTGGGCACGAGTCACCGAGGCCAACGCCCTGAGTAAGGCCGATGCCTGGTACACTACCCTTGGTTACAGGTTTAACTCAGTGACACCCTATTTGACCCTTGCCGAAGTCAATGCCGATACCCCTCAAGAATCCGGCGTCACCACCAGCGGCATGCCAGCCCCCCTGGCCGCTGCGACAGACACACTGAATGCCGGGCTCGATCAATTTTTGTCTCAGGCCAGCCACGCGCAGAAATCGATAAGTCTCGGCATCCGTTGGGACTTCATCAGTAATGCGGCATTGAAACTCCAATACCAACACATTGAACTCGATGAAAAATCTGCCGGACGCCTGGCCAATGTACAACCCGGTTTTCAACCCGGGAATCGAGCCAACATCTTTAGCGCCGTCATCGACTTTGTTTTTTGAAGATCACGCCATGAATCATAAAAAACAGCCCCGGCACCTCCTCAAGCTTGCTCTTCTAGCACTCTGCTTTTTCGTGTCTAGCGCACGCAGTGAAATCGTCGTTGTAGTTTCGGCCGCCAGCCCCATAAGTAGCCTTAGCAAAAACCAGGTCGCGAAGATTTTTCTCGGTAAAAGCCGTCGTTTCCCCGACGGCTCAAAAGCGGCGCCCCTCAACCAAAGCGAGGGCAATTTAGAACGCGATGCTTTTTATCAACTGGTTAGCGGAAAATCCCCGGCCCAGGTCAAAGCTCACTGGTCCAAGCTGATTTTTACCGGTCGTGGCCAGCCCCCCAAAGAGGCCGCTAATAATGACACTGTGAAACAATTATTGACAAATAATGGTGTGAATATCAGCTATGTCGATCGGACGGCAGTGGATGATTCAGTGAAGATTGTGGCGCTCAAATAATGCCTGACCTGCCTGATGAAAGTGAAGAACACGGCCAAAACAGCGCCTCCTCACCGATAGAGCCTAACAATCGGCATAAAATTATAGAGCCCCTCATATTTTACCCGACCGCACTCATCGCCTCACTGATCATTCTCTGGGTCACCACCTTTAATATCGTCGCAGCCAACCATCAAAGGGCTCAAGAAAGTGCCACCACCTCTGCCACCGAACTCGCCCAAACCTATGAGGCCCAAGTCGTGCGCGCCCTACGAGAAATTGACCAAGCCCTGAATGTAGTCAAGAGGGCTTACGAACTTAACAGCGGCAACGCCATGCTGTCACTGGTCAATGACTGGGGCTTACTGCTACCGGATTTTCTCTTTGTTACCAGTATTAGCGATGCCGATGGCAACATAATTAGCAGTACACGGGCCTTTGAAAAACACAATATCGCCGACCAGAGCTACTTCAGCCAACAACTAGAGTTTGATCAACTGGCCTCCAGCCAGCCCTGGCAAGACCCTTACACCAAAGTATGGAAACTGACCTTTAGCCGCAGAATCAGCACCCCGACGGGTGACTTCGCCGGCATCGCCTTGACATCGGTTGATGCCAGCTACTTTGTCAGCGGCTACGAAGAATCCCAACTTGGTCAGCGGGGTGTGCTCGGCATTCTCGGTACTGACGGAGTGTTTCGCGTACGCCGCAGTGGCCAAGATATCGTTTCCGGAGAAAAAACCAACTTTAACCAGCTCGTCCACGGCGGCGAAGAACTTGAAGAACTTGAAGAACTTGAAGAACTTGAAGAACTTGAGGTTAGACTCCAAAACAATAGCTGGGACCAGGTTAAACGCTATACAGTGGCCAGCCCTCTCTTTGAATTTCCCCTGGCAGTGGTTCTCGGCCTCTCCGAAAAAGAGCACATGCAGAAGACGACCCAGCTCAGGCGCGTCTATTTACTGCGCGCCTCAGCCGCTAGTATCGCCATCACCCTGATTACGATTGTTCTACTACGCCTCAGCCTGCAATTAAAACAAAGCCGCAACAAAGCGCTAGAAGAACATATTTCCCACGCCAAGAAAGTTGAACACCTGGCCTTTCACGATAGCCTTACCGGCCTGCCCAACCGCAGTTTTTTTAGCCAATTACTCAGCCACGGTATTGCCGAAGCCAAGCGCTATGAACGACGCCTGGCCCTGTTATTTCTCGACCTGGATCGCTTTAAAATCATCAACGATACCCTCGGCCACGATGCCGGTGATGAACTGCTCAAGGAAGTGGCACGACGTCTGACCGAAGCCCTGCGTGAAACCGACACAGTGGCCCGCCTTGGTGGCGATGAATTTGTCGTCCTGCTACCCGAAATGAACGATGAAAAGCAGCTCAGTGAGGTGGCCAGGAAAATTCTCAGCGCCGTGGGCAAACCCTTCCACCTGGCCGGACAGGACTTACGCGTGACAGTCAGTATTGGCATCAGTGTCTTCCCCCTCGACGGAGAGGATGAGCAAACCCTGCTGAAGAATGCCGATATTGCCATGTACCATGCCAAGGAGGGAGGCAAAAATAATTTCTGCTTTTATTCCGACGAACTCAGCGCCGATTCACTGGAGAGGCTGGCGCTGGAGTCCAGCCTGCGTCTGGCCGTGGATCGCGGTGAATTCGTGCTCCACTACCAGGAAAAACACGATTTACGCAGTGGTGAAATTACCGGAGCCGAAGCTCTGTTGCGCTGGCAACACCCCACTCTTGGTCTGATCCAACCCCTGCAGTTCCTCCCCCTTGCCGAGGAGACAGGGCTTATCATCCCGATCGGCAAATGGGTTATTGAGGCCGCTTGCAAGCAAGCCAATAGATGGCTGGAGGAGGGCCTGGCGCCACGCTGTATTTCGGTCAACCTGACGGAGCGCCAATTTACAGATACCCATCTGCTCGATGATATCGCCAGTATTTTGCAGACCACCGCTATTAACCCCGCTCAGCTTGAGCTGGAAATCACCGAAAGCCTCCTGCTCAGTAACTTTGACCGAGCCCTTGAAACTCTGAGCAAAATTAAAGAATTGGGTGTGCGCATCGCCATCGACAACTTTGGCACCAGCTACACCTCGCTATCGACCCTGGATAAATTTCACTTCGACACCTTGAAGATCGACGGCTCGGTGATTCGCGATATCGCCAACCAGCCCTCTGACAAACAGCTTACCGAAGCTATTATCTCGGTGGGCAGAACCATGGCCATGACGATTGTCGCCGAGGGCGTTGAGACCCAGGAGCAGGCAGAATTTCTCCTCGCCAGCTCCTGCGACCAGGTACAGGGCTTTTATTACGACAAGCCCACCCCCCCTTCATAGATCAACCCCGGCTCAGCCAAACAAGCCCCTCTCCAGTCAGAAAAGCCTACTTACCCAGCGGCCGGGTCAGCAATATCAACTTCGGTAACAAAGTTTGTGAAGCCAGCAAGGCGGTGAACATCGCTAACCCCGTTAAAAAGCCAAAGTACACCGAGGGCATAAAGTTGGACAGGGCGAGGATGGAAAAGCCGACGATAATCACGATCGAGGTGTAGTACATAGCAATACCAATGGACTCGTGACTGCGATGCATACTGGCAATATAGTCCCTGTCTTTGGCAAATTCCTCGCGAAAGCGATAAATATAGTGCAGGGTGTCATCCACGCCGATGCCCACGGTGATAGAGGCAATGGTAATGGTCATCATGTCCAGTGGGATACCCGCCCAGCCCATCACCCCCAGCACCACACAGGCGGCGAGAATATTGGGAAAAACGGCAATAAAGGCAATCAACAGCGAGCGGAATAAGACAACGAACATCAGCATGATGCCGAGAAACACCGCTCCCAGCGTAACAATTTGCGAATGAAAGAGGCTTTGCAGCATATTGTTATAGAGCACCATCAAGCCCGACAGCCTAAATTGCTCTGGCTCCAGGCCAACCTCATCGATCAAAAAGCTATTAATCTCGTCGAGTAATTGCTGGCGATTCAAGGTACTGCCACTTTCAACGGTGCGCATGGTGAGGCGCGTTTCGTCCGTCTCGTCATTGAGATAGGGCGCCAGTAAAAAACGATTCATCTCCGGCGACAAACTTTTACGCATCACCGCCAGCTCAAAATCATTCATGCGATGACCGGTGAGATCATTGGCGACATGAAAAACGGTGACCAGCGAATCGATGCGGCCAATCTCATCCATATCATCGAGATAAGTCGTGATTTCCTCCAGCTCTTCCAAACCACCACGGCTAAACCAGTAGCTGGGCTTTTGCTGATTGGGGTCCGCTTCGCCAAAAACATCATCGCCAAAGGGGTCATCCTCAAAGGGATCTTCTTCTCCAAAGGGGTCATCCTTTTCGGGAACGCCTAATGTCAGGGGAATATTAGCGCTCGCCGGCGCCTGAATAACAATATCCAGCGGCGTGGTACCACCCAGCTTTTGATCAATGATCGACAGGCCCTGATAAATTTCAGTGTGCTCCTTGAAGTAATCAATAAAGCGATTATCAACCTGCAGTTTGCTGATGCCGACCACAGAAATAAGACTGATCACAAGGGACAGAACCAGCACCAAAGTACCGTGGCGTTCTGTGAAGTTAGAAAAGTGTGCTGGCAGCTGCCCGCCCGAACTACCCGTCTGCACAACCTTTGCCTTGCCCAGCACCAGCATGCCGGCGGGAATGACCAGAAAACCCAGCACCAGCGAGACAGTCAGACCAATGGTCATCATCCAGCCAAAATCAATCACTGGACGAATGCCGCTCACCACCAGCGAGGCAAAGGCCACAATCGTCGTCAGCACTGTGTAAATACAGGGCCGCGCCATAAATCGAACCATGTCTCGCACCAGCTCCAGCTGACTGGCTTCGGGCTTTTCATGGTGTAATTCACGATAGCGCACGATGAGGTGAATCGTCAGTGCCATGGTCAAGACCAGCAACAGGGCGACAAAGTTCGATGAAATCACCGTTAAACGCCAGTCAATCCAGCTCAGCCAACCGAGCATCATGACAATGGCAAAGCCACAGGTAGCTAGAGGCAACATCACCCAGCGTATCTGACGAAAAATCACGGCAAGAGTAATGACGATAAACAGGGTAATGCCGGCGCCAAATACCTCGAGATCGCTGCGAATAAAATCCACCATATCAGCGGTTATCATGCTCGGACCGCCGAGAAAAATTTGCGCCCGATCGCGATAATTGTCCATCAGGGCTCGTACCGCTTTAACCCGCGCTTTTTCGACCACAGCCCGCTCGGTGCGGTAATCGAGAAACTCCTGGCTAATTGTCGCTAACTGAACTGTTTCCTCAGCACTTAAGCCTTCTGTTTTACGCTTATAGCGTAGGGCATCACGACCGCGCACCAGATCAATATAACGCTGGTCTACTTTAATGGAGGCGAGCAAGGCTGTTGTCTGCCCCTCGGGACCAAGGATCAGCTTGCTAAACACGGGACTATTAAGAAATTCCTGTTTCGCCATCTCGCGATCAACACCCCTCGTCAACAAGGTGCGCGGGGTATCGTGCAATTGACTAACGGGGACTTTCGGGCTGTACAACAAAGGGACGTTAATCATCGACACTACATTGACTACATCCTCAATTTGCTTAAGGTCCTGTGTTAACTCAGTCAGAGTGGCCAGGCTTTTATCGGAAAACAAATCATCGTCTGCCAGCGGGCTATAGGTCACCACCAAAAAGTCGCCGCTGCCATAGCGCTCGTTAATTTCACGAAAATAGTCGAGGTCGTTGTCGTTTTCCAGCGTCAAAGAATCTGCGGAGGCATCGAGCTTAAAATTAGGCAGGCCCATTGCCAGGCCCAGGGTAACCAGTAAAACCACCGATAGCACGAGCTTTGGGTGCAGTAATACAATTCGCTCGTAGGCGTGAAGTACGCGTTCGGACATTATTTTTCCTTTGTTCTTCTAAATTAGTTATAAGGCGCACAGGGCCAACAACGCGCCATTATGCCTAAGCTATCGACAAACTGCTTTCTTCACGCAACGACTAACCGCCCAACAAGGCAAGCGCCGCCTAACTGACGTACAGTAATAGCCCCTTGCCAAAGTAGTGAAGCCACCCATGGAAGTCTTAAACGGCGTTATTCTCGACCAGGATTCACTCCACCCCGATGATATCGACCTAAGTCCACTACTCGATATAGACGCAATAAACTGGCACAGCTACGCCAATACTGCACCCGAGCAAACGGCGGAACGCATTGCCCATGCCGATATTGTGCTCACCAACAAGGTGGTACTTGGCGCGGCCGAAATTAGCGCCGCTGCCCAATTAAAATACATTGGCATACTCGCCACCGGCACCAATGTCGTCAACCACCCTGCTGCCCAACAGCGGGGAATTAGCATCAATAATTGCGTGGCCTACGGCACGGCATCGGTGGTACAACATACTTGGGCACTCATCCTTTCACTCAGCACTCACCTTCAGGACAACAAGCGAGCAGCGCAACAGGATTGGCACAACAGCCCCTTTTTCTCGGTGCTCGATTATCCCGTGTCAGAACTAGCGGGCAAGACTCTCGGTATTATCGGCTATGGTGAACTCGGCCGTGGCGTCGCCACTATTGGCCGCGCCTTCGGCATGAAAGTTATCAGCGCGGCAATTCCCGGCTGGCAATCGACAGCCCATAACGAGACACCTCGCTTAGCCCTGCCAGCGTTTTTAGCCTCTGCTGATGTGGTCAGTATTCACTGCCCCTTGAGTGAGCAAACCCGCAACCTCATCACTACCGATGAGTTGGCTCAAATGAAAGCCAGCGCCCTGCTAATCAACTGCGCCAGGGGCGGTATCGTTAACGAGCAGGCCCTGGCTGAAGCAGTGAAACAAGGCATTATCGCCGGTGCCGGTATTGACGTACTGAGCCAGGAGCCCCCCGTTGAGGGCAACATTTTGCTGCAACTCGATATGCCCAATTTAATTGTCACGCCCCATTGCGCCTGGGGTTCACAGCAGGCACGCCAGCGCCTGGTGAATCAGGCCGGTGACAAGCTTCGCACCTTTCTCAATAGTGTCTACCGAAAAACCCAATAAACCGGAAGGCCGTGAATATTTGCGACAAGCCACTAATAAATGGAGCCTCGCCCTGTATTCGGTGAGGCTATTTTGTAACCATAGACGGAGAATTTAAATTGCCCTATATGCCCTGCAGGGCAAATCTTTAAAGGAAAAGGAAAGCACAGCATGTCAGACGCCAATGCCATTGGTTTTGAGTTTATTCAAACACTGGGCGATGAGCTCTCTAAAGGCCAGGTAAAACTACCCGCCTTCCCCGAGGCAGCCATGCGCATTAAAGGTGCCCTCGAAGACCCCAATATGTCGACGCAACAAATTGCCAAGCTAGTGGTTTCAGACCCCGTATTTTCCGCCCGTTTATTAAAAGTTGCCAATTCAGCAGCCTTGAATGTCAGCGGCAATCAAATTAAAGATATCCCCACCGCCATTACTCGCATGGGCTTTAAAATGGCTCACAGTATCGCCGTCTCCATCGCCATGGACCAGGTGATGAACGCACCCGCGAACCCTGCCCTGGCCGAACAATTCCAGCGACTCTGGCAACACAGTGTCACCGTGGCGGCACTCTGCTTTATCATCAGTAAAAAACAGGCTCGCCACCCGAACCTGAGGAAAAACAGGATCAACCCCGACGAGGCCATGCTCGCCGGCCTGATGCACGATATCGGCAAGACCTACATCCTCACCCGTGCCGAAAGTTATCCCGCACTGATTGAGGACCCCCAGGCTCTTGAGCAAGTAATGTTCGACTGGCATACGGGTATCGGCAGTGCCATTATTGAAAACTGGGAGTTTGACGAGGCGATGATGAATGTCGCCGATGAACACGAATTGTACGACCGTGAACCCTTTACACCAGGCCATGCAACTGATCTCACCGACGTGGTGCTAGTCGCAAACCTGATGGCCCACCTGATTGAAGAAGGGGATGAAGCCGACGAGGAGGAACACCTTGGTGAGTGGCGGCAGATCCCCGCCTTTGAGCGCCTCGGTCTTGATGACGCTGCAATTAGTGAGATCAGAGATAGCTCCAGGGAAGAAATTGACTCTATCGTTTCAGCTCTCGGCTAAAAGCAGCTAAAGGCAAAAATCAGCCCCATCAATCAGGGTCGCTTTTTAATCACTGTATTAAAATGACCCTGAGCTTCAATCCATCACAGGGAAGCCATCACTGGGCTGAGATGCCCGCAATAACATCGCCAACGCGAACCACTCCACCTGTAATAATGTCCGCTCTTAAGCCACCCCTGCCGACCAGCGCCGCCATCACACCGGGCTGCGTTAATTGTTCGAGATGAGGGCAGGGCTCGCAAAGACGCACACCGTATAGCACCACCTCCCCCAGTCGAAAAAACTGCCCCACCATGTCATTCAAACGAAGATCCCGAGTGACAATATTGCGCCGTGCCTGCGCTCCACTGATAGCACAACTGGCAGACAACGATTCCAGCACCTCAGCCTCGATCAGTGTCACATCACGACCCCGGCCGGGCCAGTGGGAATAACTACCACGGCGGTAAAAATAGCGATCGCCCTCGAGGCCTCTATCCGCCACTGCCACCACCTCTGCCAGACTCACCATATCTGCGCTTGCCCGCCCAGTAATAAATAAGCCCTCTACGCGACCTTCAAGCGCCACAGTCGAGACCTCGTTCAAAAAAGTGAAATAGTTTCTTGCTACACACCTGAGATAATCACCTGTTGTTATACTCATTCAAAAAATTGACAAGGATGCCACGATGCCTGCTCGTCTAATCACTACCTTGCTACTACTTCTGACCGCCGCTATTGGCCATGCCACCAGCCCAGCAAAGCTGCCAGCACCGCCCGCGCTAGCGGAGTGGGAAGACTGGGTATTACGCGATCAAACAGAGCAGCCCTGCCCAAGAATAGCCCAGCAAGCCAAGCAGCGACGCTGTGTCTGGCCCGGGCAACTGGCGATTAATATACACCCCCGTGGCGGTAAATTTTCACAGGGCCTGCAAGTCATTGCCCCTAGTTGGTTAATGCTGCCCGGCGACAACAAACACTGGCCACAGTCCGTCACCATCAATAATAAAGCGGCAGTTGTACTCGACTTCAAGGGCAAACCCGCACTGCGTGTCATGGCTGGTAACTACACCATTAAAGGGCAATGGCACTGGCAGAAGACACCGCAATACCTCAACGTACCGACAGAGACTGCGCTAATTAAGCTCAGTAATAAGGGCAAACCGGCAAAGGCAAATATCGACCTGCAGGGCCGTTTATGGCTGCGCAGTCAGAATGCCCAAACACCGCAAAAGAACCTCGAGAACACCCTTAAACTCGCCGTCTTTCGCTCACTCAACGACGCTATTCCCATGCGACTAGAAACCGAGCTGCGCCTCAGCGTTGCCGGTAAACCCCGGGAAATAACCCTCGGCCAATTCCTGCCGGCCAATGCCGAAGCGCAGTATTTCGAATCGCCCCTGCCCGCCCGTATCGAGCCCGATGGCCGCCTTAAAATACAGGCCCGCGCCGGCCAATGGGTGATTAGACTACGCGCCCGCTATCTCGACCAACCCAGCCAGTTCACCATGCAGAGCATGGATAAAGAGTGGCCAACACAAGAAATTTGGAGCTTCCGTGCAGCCCCCCACCTACGCGGTGTTAAACCTGTGGGGCTACCGGCCATCGATCCCTCACAGATCGACATCCCCCCGCGTTTCGCCCAACTGCCCACCTTTCTGATGACGCCGGATGCCACTCTTGAACTGCAGGAGCAATACCGAGGCGACGCCACTCCTGCGGCCAACCGGCTCAATTTGCAACGCACCCTGTGGCTCGATTTCGATGGCTCGGGTGCCACCAGCAAAGATAGTATTCGCGGCACCATGACCCACGGCTGGCGCCTGCATGCCTCACCCGAGTTGCAACTGGGGCGCATTGTTGCCAACGGCAGCCCCCAACTAGTAACACAGATGGCGGGCGAAACGGGGGCGGGTATCGAGATTCGCCAGTCCCAGGTTGATGTCGAAGCCATTAATCGCATCGACTCATTAAGCGATATTTCTGCCAATGGCTGGCTCCACGACTTTGATAATGTCGAACTCACTTTACAACTGCCCCCCGGCTGGCAACTGTGGCACGTCGGTGGCCCCGACAGCGTCTCGCAATCCTGGCTGTCGCGCTGGGATCTGTGGGATCTGTTTATCTGTCTGTTAATTGTGGTCGCATTACTGCGCACACTGAGCTGGCGCTGGGCATTGATCGGCGCAGCAACCCTGGCCCTGACCTACCACGAAGCCAATTCACCGCTGGTGAGCTGGGTGATTCTCGTTGCCGCTCTACCCCTGCTAAAAGTGCTGCCCAGTGGCAAATTCAAACAGTTAACCACCAGCTTCGCCTACCTCGCACTCAGCGGTTTACTGATTATTATCCTCGCCTTTTCGGTGCAACAAATTCGCCGAGGGCTCTATCCACAACTGGAACAAAACCGCGCTATTAACGCCTCTCACTATAGCTACTCCCAGGCACCGACAAGCCTCGCCCGAAGCCTTCCGAAAAAGGCAAAGGAAGTAGAGTCTCTACGTATGATGGATTCTGCCGCTTCACCAGTGCTTGAAGAAAAAGCCCAGCGTAAACGCTACCGGCCCAGTGACAATGTGCAAACTGGACCGGGCGAGCCCGACTGGCAATGGCAGCAAGTACATCTGCGCTGGAGCGGCCCAGTGAAGGTGGGTGAGCCCTTAAAGCTCTATCTGTCGCCGCCCCTGCTGACCCGCCTGCTCAAGTTCGTACAGGTGGCTCTGGTCGCCCTATTGTTTTACGGGCTGGCTGGCCCACTGCTGCGCGAGCATCGCCTGTTTGGCCGCAAAGATGAAACAGCTCTACCACCGGGTATTACGTCCTGCCTACTGCCGGCGCTGTTATTGCTTACCGGGCTGGGTCTGCACACGCCTCAGGTTCAAGCCCAGGAATCTACGAACCCTGTCCAAAGCAACCACAGCTTCCCCTCTGAAAAATTACTGGGGCAACTGAAAGCAGAGCTGCTTAAAGCGCCACTGTGCGCACCTCAGTGTGCGGCGCTACAAAACGTCGACATTAGCGTCAACCAACAACAGCTACGCCTGCAGTTTACCGCTAGCGCGGGTAGCCCAATCGCCTTCCCCCTGCCGCTGGATAAAAGTTGGCAGGCGCAAAGTATTCGTGTCGATGATAAGCCGGCAACGCTGGCGCAAGACAAAGGCAAACTCTGGGTACAACTAGAAGCGGGGGTTCACGATGTGTTACTCACCGGACTGGCCCATGGTGACAACATCAGCATTCCCTTCGCCCTGCCACCCCATGACACCCGCGTCAATGCACCGGGCTGGCGGGTTCACGGTTTAAATAAAGGTCACGTCAGTGGCGGTAGTGTGCAGCTCGAAAAAGAGAAGAAGCAGGTGGTGGCAGACACGCTGCTACCAGCCCCCATCAAGCCCTTTGTGCAGGTCGAGCGCCAGCTCAATGCCGATATTGACTGGGAGCTGGTCACCACCGTACGTCGTATTGCCCCCCAAAACGGCAGTATTAATTTACGCATTCCCCTGCTACCGGGCGAATCGGTGGTGAGCCAAAATAGGCTGGTTGAAGATCGTCATGTTTTGATCTCTCTCACGTCCAAACAGCGTCAAGTACAGTGGCGTTCCGTGCTTAAACCCACAGCAGAGTTACGCTTAACGGCAGCGCAAACAACAGACTGGATCGAGCGCTGGTCAGTGAATGCCTCCCCCCGCTGGCATATTACCGGCGAGGGTATTCCCGTTCTCAAGATGGCGCCAGCCCACCAACAAGCGAATCAACGCTGGCAGCCCTGGCCTGGAGAAACCCTGAGCCTACAAGCCGTAGAGCCTCAACCCGTGCCCGGCCCCAACACCACCATTGAAAGTATTGCCCTCGACTACACCCCCGGCAAGCGCAGTGCAGATTTAGAACTGAAGCTGCAAATACGCACCAGCCTGGGGGGGGATTACCGCTTTAAACAGCCCCCCGGTAGTGAATTGCAAAGGATGAGTATCGATGGCGTCGAACAAACCCGGCCCAAAGAGCAGGAATTTGTGGTGATACCCCTCCACCCCGGCCTGCAAACGATCGATCTCAAATGGCAGTTGCCCAGCGGTGTCGCCCTGCGTACCTTTACCCCCAGTTTTGAATTGCCAACGCCGGCCAACAATATCAATCTGAAAATACACCTGCCCCAGGGTCGCTGGCCTCTGCTACTTAGCGGCCCCGACATTGGCCCGGCCATGCTCTACTGGGGTGTGCTGGCGGTGATTATTGCCATCGCCATCGCGCTTGGTACTTGCGTGCAACGCCTGCAATTATCCATACCCCTGAAAACCTGGCATTGGTTGTTACTGGCGATCGGCATGAGCACTGTCAATATGGTCGGTAGCCTGCCTGTCGTGATCTGGTTTTTTGCCATGGAGGCCCGTCGCCGCTACAACCCTGCCTCGGCACCAAAGCTTTTTAACCTGATGCAGATTGGCTTAATCGGGCTATCGCTGGTGGCCCTGATGAGTCTGTTTTTCACCATCCCGCAAAGCCTCCTCTCGTCGCCCAACATGCAGATAACCGGCAATGGCTCCAGCGCCTATATTTACCAGTGGTATCAGGATCACAGCAGCGACAGCCTGCCCAATGCCTGGGTGTTTAGTTTGCCGCTGTGGGTTTTCCGTCTGGCGATGCTACTCTGGTCCATGTGGCTGGTTTTCGCCCTGCTGAAGTGGATAAAATGGGGCTGGCTGAGCCTGTCGACCGGCAAGCTGTGGGACAATCCGCCACCGCGACAGCCACGCAAGAAAGCCGTCAAGAAATCGACTAAGAAAGATGTCGATGAAGAAAAACTATAAATGAACAGGACGTTTCTATGAATTTTGATATCCCCGAGGAAATCACCGCCTATCTCGCCGAGCTCGATACCTTTATTGACGAGGTCATCAAGCCGATGGAGAACCGCGACGACAACATTCGCTTCTTCGACCACCGCCGCGAAGATGCCCGCACCGACTGGGAGCGCGACGGTCTGCCCACCGAGGAATGGGAGGCGCTGTTAGAGGAGTCCCGCCTTGCCGCCGATAAGGCCGGCCACTATCGCTACTCCCTGCCGAAAGAATACGGTGGCCAGGACGGCACCAACCTGGGCATGGCCATCATCCGCGAACACTTCGCCCGCAAGGGCCTGGGTCTGCACAACAACCTACAAAACGAACACTCCATTGTCGGCAACAATGTCGGCATCTTGCTGATGATCGCCTATGGCACCGATGCGCAAAAAGCCGAGTGGCTGGAACCGATGCTGGCTGGCACCCGGCGCTTTGCCTTTGGTATTACCGAGCCCGAACACGGCTCCGATGCCACCCATATGGAAACGACCGCCGTGCGCGATGGCGACCACTGGGTGATCAACGGCGAGAAAACCTGGAACACCGGCATTCACACCTCACCCTACGATATGGTGCTGGCTCGCACCAGCGGCAAAGCGGGCGACGCCTCTGGAATTACGGCCTTTCTAGTGCCGATGCAGGCCGAGGGTTTGAAAATTGAAGAGATGCTCTGGACCTTTAATATGCCCACCGATCACGGTCGCGTGTCCCTAAAGAATGTACGGGTCGATGACTCCGCCATATTGGCTGGTGAGGGTCGCGGTCTGCAGGTGGTGCAGCATTTCTTCAACGAAAATCGCATTCGTCAGGCGGCATCCAGTCTCGGCGCCGCTCAATTTTGCATCGACCAGTCCATCGAATACGCTAAAGAGCGCAAACCCTTTGGCAAGCCCTTGGCGGTCAATCAGGGCATTCAGTTCCCCCTCGTTGAACTGCAAACGCGAGCCGAAATGCTACGTGCGCTGATTCGACAAACCGCGTGGAAGATGGATACCTACGGCGCTTTCTCGGTCTCCGACAAAGTGTCGATGTGTAATTACACGGCAAATCGGCTGTGCTGCGATGCCGCCGACCAGGCCATGCAGGTACACGGTGGGCTAGGTTATTCGCGCCACAAACACTTCGAACATATTTATCGCCACCACCGCCGCTACCGCATCACCGAGGGTGCCGACGAAATACAAATGCGCCGTATCGCCGGCTATCTATTTGGCTTTATGAAGCAACAAAAGCCTAAGGGTATCGCTTAGAACTGAAACAATGCGTATTCTAGGCGTGGAGCAACTCAGAATAATCATGGACGTCTCGATGACAAAAAGAAGGACCATTAAGCGCTGGCATTCAGTGAACGCTTGTTTATACCCGTCCGTATACGCTGATGCGGCCATGGGGCTGCGCTGAAAATGCAACGTACCAAATTCCAGCTGCGTATTTTAGTGCCCATCATTGTACTGTTGGTTGGCACGACCGCTCTGGTGTTTTCCGCCCTCTACAATTACGAAGTCGCGGAACAGCGGCTGGTCGATGAGCGAGTCGATCGAGCACAACGAGAACTGAGCCTACTGCAGCAAGAAGTTGAGTATCGAGCAGCACAATCAGCGCCGATAAGTCACACCCAGCATCTATTGAGCTCGGCCAGCTTCGGCCAGAACATCGAGTCGCTGGTGCTTTTTAGCGCCTCTGGTCAAATACTGGCCAATCGCTTTGCGCAAAGCAGCCCTCTGGCCGATAGTGATCGGCTCTCTTTCTCCGAGCTTTCCCAGGCGCTGCCCGCAACTGGTCAAAGTAGAATAGACCTTAGCCTTGATGGCCAATCGCTGCAGGCCTACTTCCCTCTAAGGCTCACTGCAACGACGACTCATCCGTCCGGGGAGGAGCAAGCTCTACTCTATGCATCCTTCGACCTGGGCGTCGAAAAAGAGGCGCTTTGGCAACAAATACGCAGTGATTTTCAAGTTATTTGGTTAGTCTCAAGCCTTATTATCCTCGCCCTGGCTTTTGTCTTAGAGCGCCTTATCACTCGACCCCTGACAAAGCTGGTCGCGTTCTCTCAACGTCTCACCAATGACTATTCAGGCCTACAAAACCCAGAGTTTTACCTGGGTGAGGTCGAGGCACTCAACCAGGCTCTGAATGCAACGAGCTGCAAGGTTGCCCGCACTGTGAGCGACCTGAACACACAGCAGGAAAACCTTGAAGTCACTCTCTACTCCATTGGCGATGCCGTTATCACCACCGATGAAGGGGGACTGGTAACCCGCATGAATCCCGTAGCGGAGCAACTCACGGGTTGGTACGCCTATGAAGCACGTGGGCAGGCATTGGCAAGTATTTTTCCCGTCATCGACGCCACGACTCGCGAGACCATTGCCAACCCCATTGATAGAGTTCTCAATGAAAATGACACGGCCTATATCAACAATCAGACTACATTAATCGCCAGAGACGGCAGCGAATACCAGATAGCCGACTCGGCGGCAGCTATTCGCAATACCGACGAGCAAATTGTCGGCATGATACTGGTGTTCAATGACATCACCGAAGAATATCAATTGCGCCAGGCAGCGAGAAATATACAGCTGCAAATAGAAGCTCTATTTAACGATATGCAAACCATGGCCGGCATACTCAAGCCCGATGGCAGCGTGATCTTTGTTAACAATACGCCGTTGAAACTCAATGACATTGGTTTGGAAGATGTGGCCGGTAAAAAGCTCTGGGACTGCCCCTGGTTCAGCAAGTTCTCAGAGGCTCAGCAAATCATTCAAGTCTGCTGTAAGCTGGCGGCGGCGGGCGAACTGGGAGTCAGGGATATCCAGTTTAGCAACGCTGAGGGGGAGCCTGCCTGGGCTGAGTTCAGCGTCCACCCTGTGGTTGACGAGCAGGGCAAAGTTATCCAGTTACTCGCCGAGGGACACGACATAAGCTCAAGAAAAAGAGCAGAGGCGAAACTTAAGTCCTCCATGCAGCATATCGAGCTGTATCGAGAGCAAACACCCTTAGCGACGATTGGGTGGAATAGTGACTTCCAAATCGACAACTGGAATTCTGCCGCCGCTAAACTCTTTGGCTACAGCCAACACCAGGCAATAGGCTCCGATGCCAGTATTATCGTACCCGACTCTGCAAGCACTGAAATTAACCGTCTTTGGAATAGCATTATCCAGCAGCGTGGCAGTGATATAAATATCAGCCAGAACATCACCAAAGAGGGGCGCAGCATTCTCTGTGAATGGCACAACAGCGCCATTATCGACCCGGCCGGTCAGGTTGTTGGCATGGCCTCTTTAGTACTCGATATTACTGCCGAACAAGAGGCGAAACTCGCCCTCATCAAAAAAGAACAGGAGCAACGAGAAATACTCAGCACCCTTGCAGAGGGCATTATTACTATCGATGACAGCGGCAAGATACAGAGTATCAACCCGGCAGCTGAGAAAATCTTTGGCTACACTAGTGAAGACATCTGCGATAGAGACCTATGCCAGATCATGCCCAACTTTGACCTTGAGAAAATCGATCTATACCTAAGGAATCAGGCAATAGTTGGCGGGGCACCCATCCTCGACGGGCTTCGTGAAACCATTGGCCGACGCAAGAACCACAGCGTTTTTCCACTGCAAGTCACCGCCGCAGAACTACCGCTCGCAGCCGATGGCTCACGCCGCTTTATTGGCTCCTTGAATGACCTCACAGAGACAAAGTTACAACAGGAACATCTACTGCGCACACAAAAGATGGACTCCCTGGGTAAAATCGTCGGCGGCGTCGCCCACGATTACAATAATATGCTCGGTGTTATTCTTGGTTATGCCGATTTAATCGCTGTCAAATATCAGGATATTGACGGTCTGAAGAAGTATGCCACTCAGATTACACAGGCCGGCGAACGCGGGCGCGACCTCACCAAACGTATGCTCGCCTTTTCTAAACAGGAAAGCTCGCAGCCCGAAGCCATAGACCTGCACGCGGCCCTGGCCTCACAAAGCGAATTACTGGGTAAATCTCTCACCGCGTTAATCAAACTCAACTACCAGCTCTGTGAGTCACCCTGGTTAATCTACATCGACCAGGACGAGCTCGAAGACACGCTACTGAATTTGGCAATTAACGCCAGACAAGCCATGGCCAGCGGCGGCGTTTTAACCCTAGCCACCCACAAATGCCACCTCGACTTTACCCAGGCGCGAGCCATTGCCCTTGCCGAGGGCGACTATATGCAGCTCAGTATTGAAGATAATGGCACCGGTATCAGTGAAGACATCGCCGATAAAATATTTGATCCCTTCTTCACCACTAAAAGCGGTGACGGCACCGGCCTGGGCTTAAGCCAGGCCTATGCCTTTATGGATCGCAGTGGCGGCACCATACGTCTTGAGTCTACGGCCGATAGTGGCAGCCGGTTTTCACTCTATTTCCCACGCTATGAGGGCGCCATTGCTCAGCAAACACTCGTGCAAAACATGCCCGTAGCCACGCAAGCTAACGCTGAAAAAATTCTTATTGTCGATGACGAACCTGCGTTGAGAGAAATCACCCAGGAGATACTCTCCATGGCCGGCTACGAGGTGCTAATTGCCGACACTGGTGATGCCGCCTTAAACATACTGGCTAACGAAACTGTCGACCTCTTGCTCAGCGACATAATTATGCCGCAAATGAGCGGCTACGAACTGGCCAAGATCGTCAGCGAAAAATATCCGACTATAAAAATACAACTGGCCAGTGGTTACGCCAGCGAACAAGCTCTGCAGCAAGAGCCTCTGCAAAGCCCTATTTTGCGTAAACCCTTCCGTTCCGCAGAGCTACTCAATACCGTCGCAGCCTTGCTGAAAGTCAAGGACAATGCCCACTAAAATGACCAATAAAACCTGGCCATCAACACCCGATATCAATAGCGGGGTCGCGGCAATTGATGCGGAGCAGCAGCAACTGCTGCAACTCGTTTATCAGGCTCATCTGCTTGTCGACCAAGGCGCAAGCACAACCCAACTACTGCAACAAGCTCGAGATCTTATCGTTTGCACGGCCTCCTACTTCAGACGAGAAGAGAAGGTTATGCAGGCACTTAAACACCCCGACCTTGCAGCCACACTGGCAATCCAAAGCAACAGCTTGCAAAACTTACTGCATGACTTTAATAACCGCGCCTTTAACCGAGAATCCATCGGCGAATTTATTCTTTTTCTCAAAGACTCTCTGATCGCACATTTTAAAGCCACCGATAAAAACTTTACGCCACCGGGTGATGCCTTAAGCGGAAAAATTGCAGCCGCTCTATCCCGCACCGAGCCTCTGACAAGTCGTCACACCGTTGATATTTATATCGTCGATGACGAGCAGCAACATGTTGACCTAATGATAGAAATGATCAGCATCGCCGGCTTATCGGCAACAGGCTTTACATCGGCAAAACTTTTTGTCGATCACCCCGTTGCCGACACCGACATCATCTTGCTCGATTTAAATATGCCCGACATGGATGGCATTGAAGTAATGCGCACGCTCTACGATAAGGGCTGTATGCCAACGTACATTCTCGTCAGTGGCTTTGATGAGCGCGTACTGCACTCTGCCAAACAATTTGCAGACGCAAAAAATATTCTCGTTGCAAAAAAACTTAGCAAGCCCATCAACACTAAAGAGTTTATTCACTACATAAGCCAGCTACATATTGAATCTCGGCTACAACTCACTAAAACCTGTGTCGCGCAAAAACAAGCAACAAACACCCAACAAAAACTTTCTCTCGAACAATTAAAAACTGCCATTCGTGAAAACCAGCTGGTTCTTTTCTACCAGCCGAAGCTCAACATAAAGACCCGTAAAGTCACCGGGTTTGAGGCTCTGGTTCGACTCCAGCATCCCCAACTTGGCCTTATATTTCCCGATCAGTTTATTGCCATGGCCGAACAAAATGATTTGATTTCTGAGCTGACCTACGAAGTCTTCAGGCTCGCCACCGAAGATTATTTACGCTTTCGCGCTGCCGGAATAAACCCGGGCATTTCGATTAATATTTCTGCTCAGGATCTGCTCGACCTGTCGATGCCCGAGCGCTTTGCTGCGCTAGCCAACACAAAGAATATACCACCCGAAGCCATCACCATAGAGCTCACAGAAACGGCCATCTTAAAATCGGTATCCGACTCTCTCGATATTTTGAACCGACTGCGTATGAAGGGCTTTTCCCTGTCCATCGATGACTTTGGTACGGGTTATTCATCGCTGGTACAACTCTATCAAGCGCCCTTCACCGAATTAAAAATCGATCAACATTTTGTCATGAAAATGCTGGAAGATGACGAAGCTCTGTCGATTGTAAAAATTTGTATTTTATTAGCCAAAGAGCTGAAAATGACGTCCGTCGCCGAAGGCATAGAAAGCCAGGAAATTTGGGATAAGTTAGAACAATTAGGTTGCGATCTGGCCCAGGGCTACCTCGTTTCAAAACCTGTTCCGGTCGATGCATGCTGTGAGTGGGTAGAAAAAAACACCGCCGCTAAGCTCGCACCCTAGCTCGACTCAAGTAATTCACCGTAACCCTCCCGGAACGAGCTGTAGCGCAGTACATAGCCCAGCCGCAGCAGCCGATCATTGCGACAACGTTTATTCATCCCCTTTAGTGCCAAATTAGCCGGTCTGGCAGGTGGCGGCGGGCAAGCCATAAGCTCGCTCAACCAAAGCGCCACGTCTGCCAGAGGAACAGCGGCACTATCACTCGCCAAATACAGGTTTTCTAAGGGCTTATTGAATAGTGCTCTATCGATTAAAAAACACAAGATACCGAGACAATCCTCTTCGTGAATACGATTGCTATAGCGGGGAGGATCGTACTGTACAGGCTTGCCCTCACGCACTCCGCACAGCAGGCTTTCTCGACCTCGGCCATAAATACCACTAAAACGCACCACGATATTATCGGCACAGTGTGCCCACAATTGCTGCTCGGCCTGTACCAGGGCTTTGCCATTAAAACTGCTGGCTTGAGCCGGACTCTCTTCATCCACCCACTCGCCATTATCTTGGCCATAAACGCTGGTCGATGAAACTAGCAAGCAACGTGGGCTGGCACCCGAAGTCGACGATGAAGCATGAGTAAAGTGGCTAAGCACATTAAGCAGACCCTGCTCATATAGGCTTTGGTAGTCTGCTTTATTTCGTTGTGACGGGGAGAGTACAAAAACGACAATATCAACATCCGTCGGAATTTTTTTGACGCTCTGCTCTGCAGTAATATCTGCCAACACCACCTGCAAGCCAGCAAGAGGGGATTTTAAAGGGCTACGTTTAACCGCAATAACCGCGTGTTTTGCAGCAATTAAACGAACAGCCAATTTGCGACCAAGGTCGCCGCAACCCAACAATAATATTTTAGCCATTAGTGACCAGGCGCTTAATTTGCTTGTCCTGCCAGCGCGCCAATAAAAACTGCGCGGCTATGGCGCCCAGCAAGGCCAGCAACATATCCCACTGAGCATCCCAGATGTCGCCCTGAACGCCGAGGAATTCAATTGAACCGTCGCCACCAAATACCGCTGTCCACCATTCAATCAATTCGTAAAATGCACTAAAAGCCAGGCAAAAGCACAGTACTAGAAAAAACAACCAGCGCCCCGGCTTAACAATTTGGCGGCGAATAAATAATTCACGGGCAACTAATGCCGGTACAAAGCCCTGGGCAATGTGGCCAAGGCGGTCATAGTTATTGCGGGTAAAATCAAACCAGTCCTGCATCCAGAAACCCAGGGGAACTCTGGCATAGGTGTAGTGGGCGCCGACCAGCAATAATACTGCGTGAGCAAAGAGGAAATAATAAACCAGGCGGGTCAGCGGAAAAGATCTGCGGCTCAGCCAAAGAATAGGTAAACCGATAAATACTGGCAAGGACTCAAGCCACCAGGTTATACGGTCAAAGGGATCAATCCAGGACCAAACTGTTACCCCTGCCAACAGGCCGCATAAAAACAGTAGCTCTCTGTTATTCGCCATCAACTATATAACCACAGATCTATACGTTTAATTCTCTTTAGCCGCTTGCAGGTAATCAAATAAACGATGGTGAAAACCACCAAAACCGCCATTGCTCATAATCAATACATGGCAGGCTTCACCGTGTTCTGCCTGCGCGGCCAGAGCCGCTTGCTCAATCAAACTTTGCAAATCGTCGACCACAACATTGCTTGCATCTCCCTCCACACTTTCGTCGAGGGACCAGGCCATACCCGCATTTTGATACCAGAAGACTTGATCAGCCTGTGAAACAGCCTTAATCAACTCTGCTTTATGCACCCCCAGCTTCATGGTGTTGGAGCGCGGTTCAACGACCGCAATAATTTTTTCTGTGCCGACTTTATTACGCAGACCGTCAAGCGTCGTCGCAATGGCCGTGGGGTGATGGGCAAAATCATCGTAAATACTGATACCGTCAACCTGCCCGAGACATTCCATGCGTCGCTTAACACCCTCAAAAGCACTGAGTGCCTGACAGGCCTGAGACAAACTGACACCGACATGATTCGCCGCGGCAATGGCCGCCAGCGCATTGGCGACATTGTGCAAACCGCTCTGCTGCCAGCGCACCTCGAAGCCACCTTCACATTCACCGCGCTGGTCTTTCTGGGTATTGGCCACGGTAAAAACACTGCCGTCTGCCGAGTCGAGTTCAACTTGCCACTGGCCGCCTTCACCCGTTGTTTGCACCGGGCTCCAGACATATTTTTTGCCGTCGCTGTAGCGGCGATCAAACTTGCCCGTCAAGGTATCGCTGATATTTTTATCACTTTGAGGGTGAATAATCAGGCCATCATCGGCGATAGTTCTCACCAAGTGATGGAATTGCAGCTGAATATCGTGAAGGTTTTCAAAAATATCGGCATGATCAAATTCAAGGTTATTCAACACCGCCGTGCGCGGGCGGTAGTGGACAAACTTTGAACGCTTATCGAAAAAGGCCGTGTCGTATTCGTCGGCCTCAACAACAAAATATTTCTCACCACCGAGTCGCGCCGAGACATCAAAATTATTTGGCACACCGCCAATTAAAAAACCCGGCTCCAATCCAGCGTACTCGAGTATCCAGGCGAGCATGCTCGAGGTGGTCGTTTTACCGTGAGTGCCTGCAACTGCCAATACCCACTTACCCTGCAAAAAGTGATCCCCCAGCCACTGCGGCCCCGAGGTATAGGCCAATTGCTCGCGCAACATATATTCAACACAGGGGTTATCCCGCGACAGGGCATTGCCCACCACCACCAAATCGGGGGCCGGTTGTAACTGCGCAGGGTCATAGCCCTGAGTCAACTCAATGCCGGCGTGTTCGAGCTGCTCACTCATTGGCGGATAAACATTATCGTCGCAACCCGACACCCGGTGTCCATCGGCTTTTGCCAGCTGTGCCAGGCTGCCCATAAAGGTGCCGCAGATACCCAAGATGTGAATATGCATTAATTAATCATTCCCTACTAAGTAGTGATAATTATCACACCACCGCTGCCTAACCGCCATGCATTTAAAGGACTAATCCAGTATGATGCGCACATTTTTTACGACGTCGCTTTTGCGGGAATCTTATGGCCAAGAAAAATGCTTTTTACGCACAGTCCGGTGGTGTTACCGCGGTCATAAATGCCAGCGCCTGCGGCGTGATCGAAACAGCCCGCGCCAACCGCGACAAGATTGGCAAAGTCTATGCGGGCAAGAACGGTATTATCGGCGCCCTGCGTGAAGAACTGATCGACACCAGCAAAGAAACGCCGCGCACCATTGCCGCACTCAAGCATACGCCATCCGGCGCCTTTGGCTCGTGCCGTCATAAACTCAAAAGCTTCGACGACAACCCGGCGGAATATGAGCGTTTAATTGAAGTCTTTAAAGCCCACAACATCGGCTACTTCTTTTATAACGGCGGTGGCGACTCAGCCGATACCTGCCTGAAAGTATCGCAACTGTCCGAAAAAATGGGCTACCCCATTCAGGCCATCCACATTCCCAAAACGGTCGACAACGATTTACCGTTGACCGATAACTGCCCGGGCTTTGGCTCCGTTGCTAAATACGTCGCCGTTTCAACCAAAGAGGCCAGCCTTGATGTCGCCTCCATGTGCGAAACCTCCACCAAGGTTTTCATCCTTGAAGTAATGGGCCGCCACGCCGGCTGGATAGCCGCTGCCGGTGGCCTCGCCGCCGACGAAGCTGGCGATCCGCCGCATATTATTCTGTTTCCGGAAATCGCTTTTAATCGCGAGAAATTTCTCAAAAAAGTAGCCCAGACCGTCAAGAAAAATGGCTATTGTGTGGTCGTTGCCTCCGAGGGTGCCCAGTATAAAGACGGCACCTTAATTGCCGATGCTGGCAACACAGATGCCTTCGGCCATAAACAACTCGGCGGTGTCGCACCCACGCTTGCGGAAATGATTAAAAGTGAGCTGGGCCTAAAATATCACTGGGCACTGGCTGATTACCTGCAACGCTCGGCGCGTCATATCGCCTCCTCCACCGACGTTGAGCAAGCCTATGCCGTGGGCAAGGCTGCCGTTGAATTTGCTCTCGACGGCAAGAATGCGGTGATGGTGAGCATCGAACGCGGCAAGGGCAAGCGCTACAGCTGGAGCTTGGGTGAAGCACCGTTGGATAAAATTGCCAATGTTGAAAAAATGATGCCGCGCTCTTTTATCAGCCGCGATGGCTTTGCCATTACCGAGGCCGCTCGCACTTATCTGGCACCGCTGATTCAGGGCGAAGACTATCCACCCTATAAAAACGGGGTACCGGTCTATGCACGTACTAAAAATGTTTTAGTCGCGAAGAAACTAAAAGCTGCGTTTAAGGTTTAACAAACCGGCCTAAAAACACTAACTCACTGCCTAAAAGAAGGCTATCCACCGCTAAAATCCGCTGTGGACATGGATACCCTTCTTTACAAGTCAGCCCAAACTCAGAAAATAAATCACGTTTCCAGCAAGAAAGTCACCGGTCCATCGTTGCACAGTGAAACCTGCATATCAGCGCCAAAAACCCCGGTGGCAACCGCCGAGTACTGTGTCTTCAAGTGGCTGACAAAACCGTCATAACAACTTTCAGCAGCCTCCGGTGCTGCGGCCTTTGAAAAGCCCGGTCGCAAACCCTTCTTTGTATCCGCAACCAAAGTGAATTGCGACACCACCAACAGCTCACCATTGATATCTTTGAGGCTGCGATTCATACGCCCCTGGGCATCGGCAAAAATTCGGTAGTTGAGGACTTTGCTAATTAATTTTTCGCTTTGCTCAAAACTGTCAGCGGCTTCAATACCCAGCAAAAGTAGAATGCCCTGCTCAATGCGGGCATGGCACTGGCCGTCAATGTTCACCGCTGCACAGCTTACCCGCTGAATTAAACCGCGCATCCTCTACCCAGCCACACTAAGTTTCATCGCGGCTATTTAGCATTCTCGCCATTTGATCCGTCGCTTTAACCAAGGCATCAACAGTGCCCGGCTCGCTTGAGGCATGACCTGCATCGCGAATAATCTCGAGCGTTAATTCCGGCCAGGCGGCCTGTAAATCGAAAGCCTGTTTAACCGGGCAAACCATGTCGTAACGCCCGTGCACGGCGATAGCGGGGATATCAACCAATCTAGCCATGTTCTGCAAAATCGGCTGATCGGCCATATAGCATTGATTCATAAAGTAGTGAGCTTCAATGCGTGCCATCGCCAACGCTACATGAGAACTACCCAGACGCTCGACCACATGCTTATTGGGGTCGAGCGTTGCACAGCGCGCCTCCCAAATCGACCAGGCCTTGGCGGTGCGAATGCGCTCCAGTTCATTGGCCCCCGTTAAGCGTCGATAGTAAGCACTGAGCATATCGTTGCGCTCACTAATCGGGATAGGTGCAATAAATTCTTGCCAGTAGTCGGGAAAAATAGAACTGGCACCCTGCTGGTAAAACCACTGAACATCCTCATCGCGACAGAGAAAAATACCCCGCAAGACCATGCCCTGCACTTTATCTGGGTGAGTCTGAGCGTAAATCAAACTCAGGGTCGAGCCCCAGGAACCACCGAATAACACCCACTGTTTAATACCCAAAAATTCGCGGATAAATTCCATGTCTGCGACCAGAGCCTGGGTGGTGTTTTTCTCAAGACCGGCATGGGGTGTGGAGCGACCACTGCCCCGCTGATCAAAAAGTACAATGCGATAGACCTCGGGATCAAAAAAGCAACGATCCTGCACCGAGCAACCCGCCCCCGGCCCGCCGTGAACAAAAACCACCGGCAGGCCATCTGGATTACCGCACTCTTCGACATAAAGTGTATGGCCGTCACCAACATCGAGCTGTTCAGTTCTGAGGGGCTTGATTGCCGGATACAAGGAACGCATTTCACTAACTCCCGTGTAAGCTAACTACATGACTTAATAAGATTGTTTTATGAGACGCCTAAAAAACCGCTGAAACAAACAGGGGTAAATAGGGCAGTATTCATTTTTATTGTAAAAAAAGGGTTAACAATGCCCACGATAAAAGCTCCGCCACCCCCAAAACCACGCAAGCGCTGTGATTGGGCAAACGGCGACGCTCTCTACGAACAGTACCATGATGAGGAATGGGGTGTCCCCTGCTTCGACGATCACAAGTTGTTCGAGTTTCTTATATTAGAAGGTGCCCAGGCCGGCCTGTCGTGGATTACTATTTTACGCAAGCGAGAAAACTACCGCCGCGCCTTCGCCAATTTTAATGCTGAAAAGGTCGCACGCTTTAATAGCCGTAGCATAGCGCGACTGATGAACGATGCCGGTATTGTGCGCAATCGCCTGAAGATAGAGGCGGCCATCTCCAATGCCAAACTGTTTCTCGACCTGCAGCAAAGTCACGCTAGTTTTAATCATTATTTGTGGGGTTTTCTCGATGGCCAGCCGGTTGAAAATCACTGGGCAAGCTTATGTGAATGCCCTGCCACCACGCCAGTGTCAGACGCCATTAGCAAAGATATGAAAAAAAAGGGTTTTCGTTTTTTCGGCTCAACCATTTGCTACGCCCATATGCAGGCAATGGGCATGGTTAACGATCACACGACGGACTGCTTTCGCCACAGCGAATGCGCAGCGCTAAGACCTTAAAAAGGCCTTCTATAATAAAGTCCTACGCCAATAGCAAAAAACCCCAATAACAGCTGGTTATTGGGGTTTTTTTAGCACGTTTTTCAACGGCTAATTACGGCCCTGTTACTATCGACCCGCTCTTTTACGTTCGTTTTCAGTCAGTAGCTTTTTACGTATGCGAATATGCTGAGGGGTAACCTCAACCAATTCGTCATCTTCAATAAACTCCAAAGCCTGCTCAAGGGTATAAATGATCGGCGGCACCAGCGTCAGTGCTTCGTCTGTACCCGAAGCCCGCACGTTGGTCAGCTGCTTACCCTTGGTTGGGTTCACGGCGAGGTCATTACTGCGCGAGTGAATGCCAATAACCTGACCCTCGTAAACATCCTCGGCATGGCTGAGGAACATACGCCCGCGCTCCTGCAGGTTAAACAGGGAGTAACCGAGGGTCTTACCTTTCACCATCGATACCAGTACACCGTTTTGGCGGGACTGCACTTCGCCCTGCTTCACCTCACCGTAGTGATCGAAGACGCTGGTCATAATGCCGGAACCAGAGGTCATCGTCAGGAAGCTGCCACGGAAACCAATCAAACCACGCGATGGAATGAGGAATTCGAGTTTCACTCGGCCTTTTCCGTCGGGCTCCATATTGGTCAGCTCGCCCTTGCGCAGGCCCAGCTCTTCCATCACTGCACCCTGATGCTGATCTTCAATATCAATCACCACCTGCTCGTAGGGCTCCTGAGTCACCCCATCGACTTCACGCTGAATCACTTCCGGGCGCGACACGCCCATCTCGAAACCTTCGCGACGCATGGTTTCAATCAATACCGACAAATGTAATTCACCACGACCGGAGACGCGGAATTTATCGGGGCTGCCACCATCTTCAACGCGTAGCGCAACATTGTGAATCAGCTCTTGCTGGAGGCGGTCCTTAATATTGCGCGAGGTGACGTATTTGCCATCGAGACCGGCAAAGGGCGAGTTGTTGACCAAAAACACCATGCTCACCGTCGGCTCATCAACAGAGAGGGGAGGACGGGCTTCGACGCACTCGGGGTCGCACAGCGTATCGGAGATGCCTAAGCCCTCTATACCATTAATAGTGACAATGTCACCCGCTTCGGCAAGATCGGTATCAACACGATCAAGACCCAGGTAACCTTTTACGTTAAGCACCTTACCCTTGCTCTCGTCACCAAGATTATTAACGATGGTGACCTGCTGGCCGGGACGTAAAGTACCGCGAGAAATACGGCCGATGCCAATAACACCAATATAGCTATCGTAATCGAGAGCCGACACCTGCATCTGGAAGGGGCCGTCACGATCTGCGACAGGGACGGGAACTTTGTCGACGATCATCTCAAACAGCGGCTGCATATCCTCCGCCAGGTTATCGTGCTCAAGACCGGCAACACCATTCAAGGCCGAGGCGTAAATAACAGGAAAGTCGAGCTGTTCGTCAGTAGCACCCAGACGGTCAAACAATTCAAACACCTGATCCATCACCCAGTCGGGGCGAGCACCGGGGCGGTCAACCTTGTTGATCACCACAATTGGGGCCAAACCCTGCTCAAAGGCCTTCGAGGTGACAAAACGCGTCTGTGGCATGGGGCCGTCGACCGCATCAACCAGCAGCAGCACTGAGTCGACCATAGACAGCACGCGCTCAACCTCACCACCGAAGTCGGCGTGGCCGGGGGTGTCGACGATATTGATGTGGTAGTCATTCCATTCAACAGCCGTGTTCTTGGCCAGAATGGTAATACCCCGCTCCTTCTCCTGATCGTTGGAATCCATAATGCGCTCCGCGCCCTGATCTTTGCGATCGAGAGTACCGGACTGCTGCAGGAGTTTATCAACCAGGGTCGTTTTACCGTGGTCAACGTGGGCTATGATCGCAATATTGCGAAGTTTTTCGACATCAGACATGGGATAGGTTTTCGCGGGGAAAAAGTGGGGCGCATTATAGTGAAAAGTACACCCAAAGTCACCGCGTGACCGACAAATAAAAATCCCGCTTAAATTTAGCGCCAAGCGCCTTAAGACGCCCCGGGGCGATAGACCGCCAAATTGTCAAAGCCTTGATCTTTCAACAGCTCAGCGTGTAACTGACTCATCACCCCCTTATCGCAATAAAGTAAATACTGCAGGCTGGGATCGAGCTTTTTGTAGCTATTTTGCAGAGCATAAAAGGGCGCCAACTTGATTTCGGTGGCGCCAGCGTCGAGGGGCTTGCGCTCAACTTCGTCGGGATGGCGAATATCGAGAATAATCGCGCCCGGTTGGGGTGCTGAAAAAACCTCAACATTGGGCAGGTCAACCCAGTCATCCATCATTTGATCGATGTTTTCTTCGCGACGCCCGGCAATCGCAGCATCGAGCACGGCAAAATCAAATTTCGACTCTTCGTATTCAATCCGTTCTGGCTTGGCCTTCGTAGTCGGCTTGACCGATATCACCCCGCAATACTCCGGCATATTAGCCGCGAATTCCTCGGTGCCAATGGCACGGGCGACATCAATAATCGCATTCTTATCCATGGTCACCAGTGGCCGCAAGGTCAGCATATCGGTGACGCTGTCGATCACCGACAAGTTTGTCAGGGTTTGACTGGAGACCTGAGCCACGGCCTCGCCTGTCACCAGGGCCTCGACCTTCCAGCTTTGCGCCACCTCTGTCGCCGCCCGCAGCATCATCCGTTTTAGGACAACGCCCATTTGCGAGTTATCAACTTTGGTAAGAATTTCTGCCACCACGTCTTCGAAGGGCACGGTAATAAATTTCACCCGGTGGGAAGCGCCGTATTTATCCCACAAATACCAGGCAACTTCTTTAACGCCCAATTCATGAGCGCGGCCACCGAGATTGAAAAAACAATAGTGGGTACGTAAACCGCGCTTGATGGTCATATAACTGGCCACGGTGGAGTCGAAACCACCGGAGATTAATGACAACACAGCATCCTGCGTACCCAGGGGGAAGCCGCCCAAACCCTGGGCGGTGGTTTCCAGTACGGAAAGCACCTGACCGCGAATATCGAGGCGTATTTCAACATCGGCACCCTTGAGCTGTACTTTGCTTGCATCAGAACGCTGAAACAAACGCCCGCCCACCTCGCGCTCAAATTCTGACGAGCTAAATTCATGTTTGCCGCTGCGCTTTACACGCAGGCAAAAGCTTTTGTCCTTCAGGCTCTCGCCGTACAGCGGCCACAGTAAGTCAGCCATTTCATCGTAAGTGCCCAAAGGGTGGGTGCTAACATGGGAGTAGTTGGCCACCCCCGGCGTGTTGCCCAGCAAGCGACTAATAAACGCATCGCGCTCGACATCGAGACCCTCGGCGACGACTTCAATTTTATCCCACTGGCTAAACACCTGAACTCCGGCATAGCGCCCCTTGAGCATGCGGCGTAAGTTATCCCGCAGCTGCTTAATAAAACGTTTGCGCACGGGTGGGCTTTTAATAATAATTTCGGGAAAGAGCTTGACGACAAAATGCATGGGCTAGGGACACTACAGGTAGTTCAACGTGGCGGGCATTATAGAGCAGTCGCCACTGCGCAGATACGGTTTGTCGCCCACTCACGAAAGGCAAGTCCCGAATCTAAATCTACCGTAAAGAGAATAAACTCCTTCACAAGATGCGCTCTCTTTTGGTGCTTGTAGGTTATACTGCGCACCACATTGGAGGCCTGGCGTGCCAATTTTGGCCAAAAGCCCTCCATACAGCTGCCCCCGCATACTACAGGGGCGGTGGCACAGCTTTTGCTATCTAGAGCTTGCAGCGTTATCGCAGTAACACATAAGCTAAAAAACCGATGGTAATTCTACGACCTTGCCATTACTTTGTTCCACGCTCACTCGCCGTCTTTCTATTGCGGAAAGCGAGTGAAAGAAAACCACACTGATCTAGATCTGGAGGACATCAATGTCTGAAAAAACGTTAAATCTCATCAAAGAAAGTGAAGCTGGCTGGGTAGACCTGCGTTTCACCGACACCCAGGGCAAAGAGCAACACGTCACCATCCCCTCAACCGAGGTCGATGAGAACTTCTTTGACGAAGGCAAAATGTTCGACGGCTCATCTATTGCTGGCTGGAAAGGCATTAACGATTCGGACATGATTTTGATGCCCGACGACAGCACTTCCGTGCTCGACCCCTTTACCGATGAAGAAACTGTCATCCTGCGCTGCGGCATTCTTGAGCCGGCTACCTTGCAGGGCTACAGCCGCGATCCACGCTCCATCGCCGACCGCGCTCAGGATTACATGCGCTCTACTGGCATCGCCGATACTGTACTGTTTGGCCCAGAGCCCGAGTTTTTCGTTTTTGACGACGTAAAATGGGGCGCCAACATGAGCGGCGCATTCTACAAAGTCGCCTCTGAAGAAGCTGCATGGGCCACCGAACACGACTTCCCCGATGGCAACATGGGTCACCGCCCCGGTGTTAAAGGCGGTTACTTTCCCGTACCTCCCGTTGACTCCTTGCACGACCTTCGTGCCGCCATGTGTGGCGCGATGACGCAAATGGGTCTCGAAGTTGAAGTTCATCACCACGAAGTGGGTACTGCCGGACAGTGCGAAATTGGTGTTGGCCCCGCCACACTGACGCAAAAAGCCGATGAGATTCAGATCTTTAAATACTGCGTACACAACGTTGCTCACGCCTACGGTAAAACAGCAACGTTTATGCCTAAGCCATTAGTTGGTGACAACGGTTCCGGCATGCACTGCCACCAGTCGCTGTCTAAAGACGGCAACAACATCTTCACCGGTGACGTCTACGCGGGCATGTCTGAAACGGCACTGTTCTACATTGGCGGCATCATCAAGCACGCACGGGCCATTAACGCCTTTGCCAATGCCTCAACCAACTCTTACAAGCGCTTGGTACCCGGCTTTGAAGCACCCGTTATGCTCGCTTACTCTGCGCGCAACCGCTCTGCGTCGATCCGCATTCCCCACGTGCCGAACCCCAAAGCCCGTCGCATTGAAGTACGTTTCCCTGATCCCACAGCCAACCCCTACCTGGCCTTCACTGCCATGTTGATGGCCGGCCTTGACGGCATCAAGAACAAGATCCACCCCGGCGACCCTGCTGACAAAGATCTTTACGACCTGCCCCCCGAAGAAGCGGCCGCTATTCCGACCGTTGCCGCTTCACTGGAGCAAGCACTGGAAGCTCTCGACAATGACCGCGAGTTCCTCACTGCTGGCGGCGTCATGGATAACGACGTCATCGATGCCTTTATCGCACTGAAGCAAGAAGAAGTTGAAAAGCTCAACATGACCACTCACCCCGTTGAGTTCGACATGTACTACAGCGTCTAAGCTCATCAGAGCCTGACGCTACCGAGCGACTCAATAGAGCTAGCTCACAAAAGCCCGATCTTCCATGGAGATCGGGCTTTTTCTTTTCTACGTAGCGTATTACTCTTGATCTCCGCATCATTAAAACTGACGGCTTACAGTAGATGCTCTACTTAACAAGTGCGATGTGATCTTAACAGGCGCGATGCAATAACAAATTTCCAAGCAGGCAGTAACCAGGGTGCAACGACAATGAACAAACTAACCACAACACTCACCAGCCTGGTCTTACTGGCCAGCACCAGCCTCTTTGCAAGTGAAGTTTATCGGGTCGTTGATGCAGAGGGGGGAGTCACCTTTACCGACTCGCCTGCTGCAAATACGAAATCCGAAACTGTCAATCTCCCCAAAATCAATATCGCCACGCCACCCCCACCACGCACAATTGGCGGCGAAGGTGAAGTCAGCGGAGAAGAGGTTCCCTACACCAGCGCTCAAATTACCCAGCCACTCAACAATGCAACCATTCCTCCCGGCCAAAAGACGGTTGCTGTTACGCTAGCACTAAAACCCGCCCTACAAGAGGGTCACCTGGCTAAGCTCTATATTGATGGTCGTGCCCAGGGCTCAGCCACTGCATCCACCACCTTCTCTATCTCGAACTTGAACCGAGGAAAGCATAGCGTGTACATAGAAGTACTCGGTGGCGATAAAAAACGCAAAACTCAAACAAAGGCCGTTACTTTTCACGTCAAGCAGCACTCTGCTAACAACTGAACAGCCATTAGGTAGCTCTTCCCTGCCTACTAACTAAAAGCATCCCTCCTGCGCACCAAAATAGTGCGCCTTTGATTCTTTCCCGTTACACTTGCGCTGAAAAGACCTGTTAGCAAGGGGGCCCCTATCTTTCAAGGTGGCCTGTTATTTGCTTTAACTCACACACCTTGGCAAAGCGCTAACCCAGTAACATCGATGAACAGTAATCAAACCAACCAGCTCGTTCTGGACAATCTCAATACGGGCGTACTGCTGATAGATGGCGAACTCTCTATCAGCTACCTCAACCCGGCTGCAGAAAGCCTGCTCGCGGTCAGTGCCCATCGCCTGCTCAAGAGTTACGCACCCCAGTTATTTACCGATGCGGAGCCACGGCATCAAGTCTTCCTGAACGCTCTGAAGAATGAATCGGCATTCACCGAGCGCAAAGTTAAAGTATTACTGCCCGACCTACGAGAGATTACCGTCGACTATTCTGTGACGCCGCTGACGCAGAATGAGCAGCCATTGCTACTACTTGAAATGCTGCCGGTGGACAGAACCCTGCGCATCGACCGGGAGGAGGCATTGCTATCGGCCAACGACACCTCGCGCAACCTGGTTCGCGGCCTCGCCCATGAAATTAAAAACCCCCTGGGCGGCATTCGCGGCGCCTCCCAGTTACTGGCCCTTGAACTGGATAGAAGCGAGCTAGTCGAGTACACCGACGTCATCATTGCCGAAACCGATCGTCTGCGTGAGCTGGTTGACCGGCTGCTGGGCTCGCCCCTGCCGACCCGATTCGCTCAGCTTAATATCCACGAAGTCACCGAGCATGTGTCGACACTAGTGCAAGCTGAAACCCACGGCTCCCTCGTCATCAAAAAGGATTACGACCCCAGTATTCCCGATATTACTGGCGACAGAGAGAAGCTCATTCAAGCCGTACTCAACGTGGTACGCAACGCCATGCAGGCTCTGGATGGTGCCGATAAAATTGGCCACGGCGGTGAAATAACCCTGCGCACTCGCATTCTCAACCACTTTACTATCGGCAAAAAGCGCCACCCCATGGTCTGCCGACTCGAGATTATTGATAACGGGCCGGGTATCCCCGCCGATATCAGCGAGCGCATTTTTTATCCGATGATTAGCGGTCGCGCCGAGGGCAGCGGACTGGGCCTGCCCATCGCCCAGTCGGCCATCCATCAACACCAGGGCTTAATCGAGTGTGAAAGCGAGCCGGGCCGCACACGTTTTTCTATTTACCTTCCACTGAAACCCATTGAGGACAGGCTAGCATGACAAAACCGACAATTTGGATCGTCGACGATGACAACTCGATTCGCTGGGTTATGGAGAAGGCTCTGGAAAAAGCCAATCTCACGGTGCGTAGCTTTGAGGATGCCGGCAAGCTGCTCAGCGCCCTCGACAAAACCCCCGACGAGCCAGACACTATTATTAGTGACATCCGCATGCCGGGTATCGACGGCCTCGCCCTGCTCGACAAAATTCACGCAGAGCTCCCCCAGCTGCCGATTATTATTACCACCGCTCACTCCGATCTCGACAGTGCTGTTGCGGCCTATCAGGGCGGCGCCTTCGAATACCTGCCCAAGCCTTTTGACGTCGACGACTTGATATCCGTCGCCAACCGCGCCATCGCCTTCGCCCAGGAAAAGGCCCACAAGACCATTGAAGCTCCGCCGCTGGAAAAAACCGAAATCATTGGCGAGGCACCGGCCATGCAGGAGGTTTTTCGCGCCATCGGCCGCCTCTCCCACTCCAATATTACGGTTTTAATTAACGGTGAATCTGGCACCGGCAAAGAGCTGGTCGCCAAGGCCCTGCACCGCCACAGTCCGCGCAAAGCCGCACCCTTTGTGGCACTCAATATGGCGGCCATTCCCCACGACCTGATCGAGTCAGAGCTTTTTGGCCACGAAAAAGGGGCGTTTACCGGTGCGGCCCAACGGCGTGTCGGCCGCTTTGAGCAGGCCGAGGGTGGCACTCTCTTCCTCGATGAAATTGGCGATATGCCCCAGGAAGCACAAACTCGTCTTTTACGAGTGCTGGCCGACGGTGAGTTTTATCGCGTTGGCGGCCACACGCCGATAAAGTCCAGTGTGCGTATTATTGCCGCGACCCATCAAAACCTTGAGCAACTGGTCGACGAGCACCGCTTTCGAGAAGACCTCTTCCACCGCCTCAACGTGATTCGCATCCACCTGCCAAAACTGGCCGACCGACGCGAGGACATACCTCGCCTGATCAATCATTTTTTCCACGAGTCAGCCAAGGAGCTAGAGGTCGAGCCCAAAGTCTTGTCACCTGAGTCCGAGGCCTTTCTCAGCAACCAGCTCTGGCCCGGCAATGTACGACAACTGGAAAACACCTGCCGCTGGCTGACCGTGATGGCCGCCGGGCGTGAAGTACTGCTCGACGACCTGCCGCCAGAAATGCGCGACCAGCCAAGCGATCAAGGCGCCTCGGGAGGAAACTGGGAACAGGGCCTGCAGCAGTGGCTGAAACAGGAGCTAGCCCAGGGCAAGAAAAACATACTGGCGACAGCACTGCCCTCCTTCGAGCGCACCGTGATTGAAACGGCCCTGCAACACACCGCCGGGCGCAAACGCGACGCCGCAGAACTGCTGGGCTGGGGGCGCAATACCCTGACCCGCAAACTGCATGAGCTTAATATAGAAGTGCAATAGCACAGGTCCAGTTGAGCCTGTGCGCTCGCCAACACCCAGGCCGAAAACACCTGGGCCGAAAACAAAAACGCCGCTGAAGAGTCATCGACAGCGGCGTTTTTTTTACGAAAGCAAAACCAGTTTAATTCAGTTTGCTCGCGGGCTGGCTCTCAGGGGCTTTATTTCTTTGCTCGGCAACCGCTTGTTGAAACAGGGCGTCAAAATTAATCGGCGGCAACATCAGCGCCGGGAAGCTACCTCGCACCGATACATTGTCAATCAGCTCCCGGGCATAGGGAAACAATATCGCCGGGCATTGAGTATTTAAAAGCTGGGCTAACTGCGGCGCTTCAAAACCCTTGGCCATAAAAATACCAGCCTGCTGGACTTCAATGAGATAAGCCGTGTCATCGCCCTCGGCAACCGTAATGGTCAGGCGCAGCACCACTTCATAGTGCTCCTCATCGACCTTTTTCACTTCGGTACCAATATCCTGATTGACCTGAGGCGCCCACTGTCGCGTGAAGGCCTGAGCACCCATTGGTAGCTCGAAGGACAAGTCCTTAAGGAAAATGCGCTTTAAAGCAAATTGTGTACCGGCACCCGTGTCGAGGCCATCCCCAGAAGGGGCGCCAGTCGTTTCGTTTTCAGCCATAGTCGTCTCGGTCAATTATCAGTCAGAAAATCATTACATGCTGCATCGCAAGGAATACGCGATCAGCCATTAAGCTCAGGCATTAAGTAAGGGTAGCAGACCACCTTGCTGGTGCAGGGCAGCGAGCTCGGTATAACCGCCAACGTGTTGCTCGCCAACCCAAATTTGCGGCACTGTGCGCTGGCCACTGGCCCGCATAACTTCACCGCGTAGCTCGGCATTACCGTCGACAGCCACATCTTCAAAGTCAATGCCCAGCTGCTCTAAAAGCCGCCTCGCCGCAACACAATAGGGGCAGAAGCGTGTGGTGAACATCTTCACGGCACTCGTCGACTCACTGATCAATGTGCTCACGGATTGATCACGGGCAAGCTTTGATGCATCCACTCGCCCATGCCACCGCGCAGGCGCTGCACATCGTAGCCCGCCTGGCGCAATTTACGCCCGGCAGGAGCAGCTTGCTGGCCGATCTTGTCAACCAGCACAATTTTTTTCGTGCGGTATTTTTCCAGCTCAGAAATGCGCCCATCCAGCTTTGCACTAGGAATATTTATAGCGCTGGTAATACAACCAGCGGCGTATTCTTTACTATCGCGCAAGTCAATCAGAATGGCCTCATCGCCATTGAGCAGGCGGGTCAACTCATGCACCGACAGTTGTTTGCCGGCTTTTTTCTGCTCACTAAATGCAAACACATAAATCAACACAAGCAAGGCACTGACCAGCATCCATTGTTCACTGATAAAAACAAAAAAACTCACGTTACAATTACCTTTTCTGCAGGAAGCGGCTAATAATTTCCGGCGTAGTATACACAACTTGCACCGTCGACAGCAGCTTTGAAACCCGAGCCAGGCGGCACATTCGTCGATATTTACCCACCGATGAAATAGCGTTTGCGCCCCCGAGCGAGTAGAATTTGCGGTCACAAAAACCCTCGCTCAATCGCGCCCCTCGGCGCTCACTTGTGCAACAGACGTCAGGCTAAGCAATCGATTATGGAAACACAAAAAGCACCGCTGCTACTCCTCATCCTCGACGGCTGGGGATATAGCGAAGCCACTGAAGCCAATGCTATTTACAGCGCCAACTCACCCAACTGGGACAGATTGTGGCAGAGCAAGGCCAAAACCCTGGTGCACTGCTCTGGCGAACGCGTGGGCCTGCCAGCTGGGCAAATGGGCAATTCCGAAGTCGGGCACATGACCCTCGGCGCCGGACGTGTTGTCTACCAAAACTTAAGCCGTATCAACAAAGCCATTGACGACGGCAGCTTTTTTACCAATTCCGCCTACAGCGCCGCGATTGATAAAGCGGTTAAGGGTGATAAAAAGCTGCATATTTTCGGCCTGCTATCACCCGGTGGCGTACACAGCCACGAAGACCACATACTGGCCCTGCTCGATATGGCCGCCCAGCGCGGTGCCAAGCAGGTTTATTTACACGCTTTTCTCGACGGCCGGGATACCCCGCCGCGTAGCGCCAAAGCCTCACTCGAAAAAATGGATGATAAATTCAAGGCGCTCGGCATCGGCCGCACAGCCTCTATTAGCGGGCGCTATTACGCCATGGACAGAGACCAACGCTGGGATCGCATCGAACCCGTCTACCGCTTGCTCACCGAAGGCAAGGCTGAGTATTGCTGTACCGACGCACTGGAAGCACTGGAGCAGGCTTATGGCCGTGATGAAAACGATGAGTTTGTCAGCCCGACACAAATTGGCGCCGAAGGCGAAAGCCCCGTCAGTATTGATGACGATGACAGCATAATTTTCATCAACTTCCGCCCCGACCGCGCCCGCCAGTTAACACGGGTTTTTATCGATTCTGATTTCAGCGAGTTCCCTCGACCCAACCACCCCCAGCTGGCCGATTTCGTCACCAGCACTGAATACGCAGCCGAACTCAAAACCCACATCGCCTTCCCACCGCAAACTCTGGTCAATGGCCTGGGAGAATATCTGGCGGCCCAGGGCAAGACTCAGCTTAGAATCGCCGAGACCGAAAAATACGCCCACGTGACTTTTTTCTTTAGTGGCGGTCGCGAAGACTGTTACCCCGGTGAAGAGCGCACGCTAATCCCTTCGCCCGACGTCGCCACCTACGACTTAAAGCCTGAAATGAGCGCCCCCGAGGTCACCGACAAACTAGTCGCCGCCATCACCGGGGGGCAATACGATGCCATCATCTGTAACTTTGCCAATGGCGATATGGTCGGGCACACCGGCGTTTTCAACGCAGCTATAAAAGCAGTTGAAACCCTCGACACCTGCGTCGGGAAAGTCCTCGAAGCACTCGATAAAGTTGGCGGCGACTGTCTGATTACCGCCGACCACGGTAACGTTGAGAACATGGTCGATGCACAGACAGGGCAAATACTAACCTCCCACACCATTGACCCGGTGCCGCTAATTTACGTCGGCAAGAAGCAGATACAGCTCGATGACGGCGGCTCCCTCGCCGATATCGCACCCACCATTCTGGCACTGATGAACCTGCCACAACCGACGGAGATGAGTGGCCACTCCTTGCTTTGCAGTGCAGATACCGCGAGTCTTAGCGCTGCCCAGTAAAACGATGCTGAAAAGGCTCACAGCAAAACTCCCTCCAGCACTGACAGTGCTGGCGATAGTCGCAGCGCTGTGCTCGCCTGCGCCGCTTCTTGCCAAGGGTGAGCAAGCCCAGCTTGAAACTCTGAGCAGTGAAATAACGCAACTGCAAAAGAAACTACGGGTGACGCGCACCGAGCGCGATAAGTCTGCCGCACGGCTGCGCGAAATAGAGCTACAGAGTGCCCAAACTCGGCGCGGCGTGGTGAACCTCGACAAAGAAATACGTTTATTAGGTAGTGAGCTAAGCCAGCTATATAGCCAGCAAAAGCAGCTCGACGACCAGCGCCAAAACCAGGCAGGACAGGTTGCCCAGGAGCTCTCCGCCGCCTACCGACTGGGTCGGGAAGAGCCCCTAAAAGTGCTGCTCAATATGGAAAATCCCGAAGAGATTGGCCGCACGCTGAAATATTATGAACACGTCGTCAAAGCCCGCAGTAAGATTCTCGAAGACTATCAAACTACCATTCGCAAACTCGACGCGGTCGAACAATCTTTACTGGGCAAGCAAAATGCTCTGGCGGAAAAAAAGGGCCAGTTACTGGCTATTCAGCGCACGCTGAAGGATGAGAAGAAACAACGCAGTGCCCTACTGCAGGGCTCTCGCCAACAAATTAAAGATGAAAAGGGCCGTATCGCCAAGCTCAACCTGGAACGCAAACAACTTGAGAGCATCATCAAAGCCCTGCAAAAACATGTGCAGAATTTAAATATTCCCGACAACCAGCCCTTTAGTCAGCGGCGCGGCAAATTGCCATGGCCGGTCAAAGGACGCGTTGGCCACAGCTTTGGTTCAGCCCGCGGCTCTCACCTCAAGTGGCGTGGCTGGCTACTTAACGCCAGGGACGCGAGCCCCGTCAAAGCCATCCACCACGGTCGAGTGGTTTTTTCCGACTATTTACGTGGTCAGGGTCTGCTGGTTATTGTCGATCACGGCGATAGCTACCTCAGCCTCTACGCCCACAACCAGGTGCTTTTAAAAGAAACCGGCGACTGGGTTCACCCTGGAGAAACGATCGCTAAAGTCGGTAACACCGGCGGTCTGGATCGCAGCGCCCTGTATTTTGAAATCCGCCGTAAAGGTAAAGCTGTCGACCCCAAACGCTGGCTTAAGCCCCGCGCTTAATTACACGAATTTACGCTACACTCCCCCCACGCCCGAAGAGCATAGCCCCCAGGATACCAATAATGAAACGACTGACCCGCTATTTAGCCCACGGCGGATTGCTACTCACATTACTGTCAACGTCACTCATCAATGCTGACGATAGCGCCGAGGAGGCACGCCTACCCCTTGCAGAACTGCAACTTTTTGCCCAGGTGTTTGAGCAAATCCGCGCGGCTTATGTTGAGGAAGTTGACGACAAAACCCTTATTGAAAATGCCATTGTTGGCCTGCTGGGTGAGCTCGACCCCCACTCCGCCTTCTTAAAAGAAGACTCCTATAAAGATCTTCAAGAGCACACCAGCGGCGAGTTCGGCGGTATTGGTATCGAGGTCGGTATGGAGGATGGCTTTATCAAGGTGATATCGCCCATCGATGACACCCCCGCCTCTCGCGCAGGGATAGAGAGCGGCGACCTGATTATCAAACTGGACAACCATGCCGTGCAGGGCATGAATCTTGAAGAGGCCCTGAATATGATGCGTGGTGAAAAGGGCTCACCGTTGACGCTGACCATCGCCCGAGAAAACCAAAGCAGTCCGCTGATCATCACTGTCATCAGAGACATTATTAAAACGGCCAGTGTGCGTCACAAAACGCTCGAAGAGGGCTTCGGCTATATTCGCATTGCTCAGTTTCAAGCCAATACCGGCGAGGAGTTTCGACAAAGTATTCAAGCCCTAAAGAAAGATAAAAGCCCCCTCAAAGGCATGATCCTCGATCTGCGCAACAACCCCGGAGGCCTCTTACCCGCTTCAGTAGAAGTGGTCGATGCAATGCTCGATGGTGGCCTCGTGGTTTACACAGAGGGCCGAGCACCCTCTGCCAACACGCGCTTTTCCGCACAAGCTGGCGAGCTACTGGAAGACAGCCCTCTGGTTATTTTAATCAATGCGGGTAGCGCCTCCGCCTCAGAGATTGTTGCCGGAGCCATTCAGGATCACCGTCGCGGTGTCATTATGGGCACCAGCAGCTTTGGTAAGGGCTCTGTACAAAACATCTTGCCCCTTAGCGATGGCCGGGCCATCAAGCTCACCACTGCACGCTATTTCACTCCCAATGGCCGCTCCATTCAGGCAGAGGGAATACATCCTGATATCGTGGTGGAACGAGCTGAAATCCAACGGCAAGACAAGCAGCCAAGCGGTATCAAGGAAGCGGATTTAAGTGGGCATCTCAGCCAGGGAACAGCCTCCCCGACGGCGAGTAGCCCGACAAAGAAACGCGTAAAAATTAAAGATTACCAACTCATTGAAGCCTTAAACTTGCTAAAAGGCCTCGCCATCTTATCAGAACAACCGCCCATCGACTGAGCGTTGACCCAGAAATCCTTTACATTACGGCACAACTGTCTTATAAAGCTTGCTACTAGCCGGCTTGCTTGGCGAAGTATTTTTAATGATAAGTTGTCCTTTATAACTTGGCAGGAAGCCCTATAAGAAACTAACTACAACACGGAACAGGTGTTTAACCATGAATAATGTCGTCTACCTCACTAGGGAAAGTGATTCAGAAAGTGCCTCGACAGCTCCATTGCGTAGCAACCGCTACTTTAAACTTTCGGATTATTGGTACTTCATCACCCGAGAGGGCGCCACACTCGGCCCCTACGATTCAAAAGACCAGGCTAAGGACGCTGTGGCAGACTATATTCAGTTTGTTAATCAGGCGACTCCCGCCATGTTAAAGCTGCTGGCTACGCACTAAACCCTCGAGCCTCTCACCATAGTTACTCACGCTCTGCAAGGGCTACAAACTGCCCGCCCCTAAAAGACCAGCTACCTTATCGATAGCTGGCATCGACGGTTATACCCGCACCTCAATGCCCTGCTCCGCCATAAAAGATTTTGCCTCGGCAATACTGTATTCGGAAAAGTGGAAAATACTCGCGGCCAATACAGCATCTGCGCCACCCTCTAGCACGCCATCGGCCAAATGTTGTAAATCACCGACTCCGCCCGAAGCAATGACAGGAATATTCACCGCCTCGCTAACGGCTCGGGTTAAACCCAAATCAAAACCGTTTTTAGTGCCATCTCTATCCATGCTGGTGAGAAGAATTTCCCCCGCACCGTAGCTCGCCATCTTCACCGCCCACGCCACTGCATCAAGACCCGTCGGCTTGCGCCCGCCGTGGGTAAATATTTCCCAGCGCTGCTCGCCCTTTGGCGCATCGACTTGCTTGGCATCAATGGCCACAACAATGCACTGAGAGCCAAACTTTTCCGCTGCCTGGCGCACGAACTCCGGATTGCTGACGGCGGCTGAGTTAATACCGACCTTATCGGCCCCCGCCTGTAGCAGAGCGCGAATGTCTTCCAGCTTGCGCACCCCGCCACCCACGGTCAGGGGAATAAAAACCTCACTGGCCATACGCTCAACGGTGTGTAGCGTTGTATCCCGCCCCTCATGGCTGGCGGTAATATCGAGAAAAGTGATTTCATCGGCACCCTCCTCATCGTAGCGCCGGGCAATTTCAACGGGATCACCCGCATCGCGAATATCGACAAACTGCACGCCTTTAACAACACGTCCGTTTTCCACATCCAGGCAGGGGATAATGCGTTTAGCCAGGGCACTCATGGGCAAGCCTCAATTTAATATTTAGTCGCGAATAATGCCCGACAGATAGTGCAGCTGCCGGCCTAAGAAAAATTTTAATATTTTTTGCGAAACACCAAAACACCGGATTGTTCCGTCATTTCCACTTTATTTAAAAAGCTGTTACCGAGAAGTATGTGCTCGGGGAAGTCACCCTTAATCACTGAGGCGGGAATACTGTGCAGGGTAACACTGCCAACACTCACTTTATCGAGCACTACGCGAAAGGTCTCAACCATGCCCCCCGCCGTCGATGACATGCCAGCTTTAGCCTGGCGCAAATCAATACCCAACCGGCGAGCCTCATTAATATTCATGGCGATGGCTGTCGCACCCGTATCAACCATAAACTTCGCCGGCCGACCGTTAATCGCACCCGCAGTAAAGTAGTGGCCATTACGACTGCGGGGGATTTTTACCTCGGAAAATTTTGGCTTTTTAAACGCCGTGGATATCCGCTCAGACAAGTGCAAGGTCAGCGTCTGTCCCTCAACAAGAATATTCGCCTGCTGGCTATCACTACTCAATAACTTCACCCCTTCAGGGCTGCTCGCGCCAACCTTTAATAGACGTGACTTGCCATCAATGGTCAGCAGGGCTTTATCCTTAAATAAGCCCGAGGCGATAATCTCTGGAGAGGCAAACAGCTGCGCGCTGAAGACGGACAACAGCAACGCCGCACACAAGCCACTTATTTTCATACACTTAAACCTAGTACACTGGCGGCCAAACGCAATACCAACCATGTCATCACTCCCGCGACAATATCGTCCAACATAATACCCAGACCACCCGGTATTTTTCTATCCAGCACGCTGATGGGCCAGGGCTTGAGAATATCAAAGCAGCGGAACACCACAAAACCGCTGAGCAACCAGAAAGAGCTTACAGGAAACCCCGCCAGGGCAATCCACAAACCGACAAACTCATCCCATACGATGCTGGAAGGGTCTTTGGCACCCAGCTTCTTGGCGGAATAACCACAAATATAGATACCCGTAAGACTGGCAATTAGCAGCACCGCCAGTAGATAGCCCGTCGATAGAAACGCCAGTAAGGGTATGAATAGCAGGGCCACTACTGTGCCAGCGGTGCCGGGTGCAAAGGGTGACAAACCACTGCCAAAACCCAGACCTAGAAACAGAATGGGATCTTGACGCAAAGAGGAAAAGGTCGGTTTATGCAGGGAGGTCATTCAAGTCACGCTCTCGTTAAAAGTGTTGATAACCGGAACCGGTAATCTCAAAGGGTACACCCTGCTTATCGACACAGCGCACACCTTGCTCGTCAATAATCTGGCCAATCGGCGTAGCCGTCAACCCGCCCTCGTCAATTAGGCGCTGACATTGCGCGACCTTATCTGTCGGTACAGTAAAGCAAAGTTCGTAATCATCGCCGCCGCACAGCGCCCAGTTGAGCCGACGTTGTGGATCTGCGGAGCGACACAAGGCCTGCGACAAAGGAAGCTTATCGACGTTTACCACGGCGCCAACCTGGCTGGCTCTGGCAATATGCCCAAGATCAGCCAACAGGCCATCGGAAATATCGATGGCGGCAGAGGCGAAATTTCTTATTGCTAAGCTCTCGGCAACGCGAGCCTGGGGTCGCCAAAATCGTTCTTCCAGATAAGCGGCATCCTCTGCACGGGTCGACAACTTGCCCTCAAGCACCGCCAGGGCTCCCGCACCATCGCCCAGGCTACCCGTGGCATAAATCGTATCACCGGGCTTTGCACCGCTGCGTTTAAGCGCCTGGCCCGAAGGCACAGTACCCATGAGGGTAATACTGATAGTCAGCGGGCCACGCGTGGTATCACCACCGACCAGGGCGCAATTGAATTGACAGGCCATGGCATTCAAACCCGCACTAAACTCGGCCAACCAGTCCTGATTGGCATTGGGCATAGTCAACGCCAATTGAAACCAGCGCGGCGTCGCCCCCATTGCCGCCATATCGCTGAGATTGACAGCCAGCGCTCGCTGGGCAACCAGCCGGGCGGGAGAATCGAGGGGGAAATGAACAGCGGCTAATAAAGTATCCGTTGTTACCGCCAGAAGCTCTCCGTCGGGTGGCGCCAGTAGTGCACAATCATCGCCGACGCCCAGTAAAGTGTCGGCACCTGCGGCACCACAGGCAGAAAAATACTGGGCAATGAGGCTAAATTCATCGGTGGCCATTACTTGAAGAGCCTCTGTTCAGGGCGTCTTTGAGTAGTCAGACCGCAACTACGGGCTACTTTTATCGCCAGACTACTGGCCCTTACTACCGGCAATTTCGACACGTCGCGCTCGTGCAGCGACGCGGTCAACAACGCCATTGATATATTTATAGGCGTCTGTCGGGCCGAAGGTTTTAGCCAGATTGACCGATTCGTTAATCACCACACGGTAGGGCACATCAACACGGTGCAGTAATTCATAAACACCGATGCGCAACACCGCCAGGGAGATAGGGTCCAGGGCCTCGGGATCACGATCGAGAAACTCCCGGTAGGCAGCATCGAGCTCGTCAAGCTTGGCGGGTATTTCATGCAGCAACTCGCGAAAGAACTCAGAGTCTGCTTTCGCCATGCCTTTCTCAGCCATGTACTGGGCTTCAATGGCACCAATACTGGTGCCCGACAACTGCCACTGGTACAAAGCCTGCACCAGCATGTGACGGGCTTTTTTACGCGCGGAAGGCAGGGAAGATGACACGCAGTTAATCTCCTAACTGTGCAAACAGGGAGACCATTTCAAGGGCCGTCAAGGCGGCTTCAACGCCTTTGTTTTCATCGTTATCGCCAGAGCGATCTTCCGACTGCTGTAAATCGTCAGTGGTCAACACGCCGAAGGCAATAGGCAGGCCTGTGACCAGCGCTACTTCGCCGATGCCGCGAGCACATTCGCCGCAGACGTATTCAAAATGTGGCGTGCCACCACGAATCACACAACCCAGGGTAATGACTGCATCAACATTGCCCTGTTCAGCAATTTTCATCGCCGTGGCTGGCAATTCAAAGGCACCGGGCACACGAATCACATCAATGCTCTCATCGACCACGTTGTGACGTGCCAGGGCACTCAGAGCACCCTTCAACAGGTTCTCGGTAATATTGCCGTTCCAGCGGGCCACGACGATGGCAAAGCGGGCTTCGCCGACATTAAAGTCACCTTCGACAGGTCTGAATTCGCTCATTTTTGTATCCTGATTTGCATGTTAGTTTTGGACGTTTTGAAGTTAATAGCCTTCAAGCCCAGTGACGCTCTATTTAGTGACACTCAATATAGTCGACAACTTCCAGATCAAAACCGGAAATCGCAGTGAAACGGAAAGGTGCGCTCATGACGCGTATTTTCTTGGCGCCGAGGTCGCGGAGAATTTGTGAGCCCGCACCAATCTGCAGGTACACGGTCTCGGAGGCACTTTTTTCTCGCGCCCGCTCGGCCATCAAAAAATCCAGGTCTCGCTCTACCGTTTCGGGATTCTCTTCCTGCAAAATCACCACGATAATACCGCTGCCCTCTTCGGCAACCCGCTCCATGGCTTTGTGAATCGTCCAGCTTTTATAAGGGCCACTGCGCTCGAGGCCGAATAGATCTCTAACCACTGTCGGCAAATGAACGCGCACAGGTACCGGGGTCTCAGGGTCAATATCACCTTTAACCAGGGCAAAATGTTTCTGATTCCTCGGGCCGTCAAGATAGGTGTGCAGAGTAAACTCGCCATGGGGCGTCTGGATTTTGCGCTCATTGATATGCTCAACGGTTTTCTCGTTGACCACCCGGTGGTGAATCAAATCAGCGATGGTGCCAATTTTCAGGTCGTGCTTTTCGGCAAAAGCCTCCAGGTCTGGGCGGCGCGCCATGGTGCCGTCATCGTTCATAATTTCGACAATCACGGCCGCCGGCTCAAGGCCCGCCAGGCCGGCCAGATCACAGCCGGCCTCGGTATGCCCCGCTCGGCTCAAGACACCACCAGCCTGAGCTTTCAAAGGAAAAATATGTCCGGGCTGAACAATATCTGTTGGCCGTGCGTCACCGGCCACCGCAGCCTGTACTGTTTTAGCGCGGTCGGCGGCAGAAATACCCGTAGTCACACCTTCGGCCGCCTCGATAGAGACCGTAAAGTTAGTACCATGAGCGTCGTTATTGTTATCCACCATCAACGGCAGTGCCAATTGCTGACAGCGTTGCTCCATCAGGGTCATGCAAATCAGCCCTCGGGCGTGCATAGCCATAAAGTTAATATCTTCAGGCCGGACTTTCTCGGCAGCAATCACCAGGTCGCCCTCGTTTTCACGGTCTTCATCATCCATAAGGATGACCATTTTTCCCTGGCGAATATCTTCAATAATTTCTTCGATGGTATTCAAGTTCATGGTGTTGCCCTTTAATCTAAAATTTAGTTGACCAGCGTGGAGAGAGAAAAATCATCACCCTGGTTTGCGGCCTTGTCACCGAGCAGTAAGCGCTCAAGGTAGCGAGCGATAACATCGACTTCCAAATTAACTTTTGTACCCGGCTGATAAGCGCCAAATACCGTGTGCACCAGTGTGTGGGGAACGATATTCAGCTCAAATTCATCGCCCGACACGGCATTAACCGTGAGGCTGGTGCCATCGACAGATATCGAACCCTTGTGGGCAATATAGCGCGCCAACTCTGCCGGGGCCTTGATACGAAAGCGCTCTGAACGCGCATCCTGATGGCGTTCAATAACCTCACCAACACCGTCCACATGGCCTGAAACCAGGTGGCCGCCTAGTCGAGTGGTCGGCGTTAAAGCGCGCTCAAGATTGACCGGTGAGCCCGTTTGCCATTGCCCGGCGGTCGTGAAGTTCAAGGTTTCTATGGACACATCGGCAATAAAGCCATCGCCCGGTAGTTCAACCACCGTCAAACAAACCCCGTTGACGGCGATGCTGTCACCCAGCACCACATCGCCCAACTCAAGGCTGCCGGTTCGGATATGCAGACGTAGGTCACCACCGCGTTGTTCGGTGACGCCAATTTCGCCCAGTGCTTCAATTATGCCTGTGAACATTTATCACCACCCGGTGTTGCAGTAATGCGCCAGTCTTTGCCGACGGCGCGAATATCGGTAATTTCAAGCGCCACCGCCTCAGCCATTGCGCTAAAGGGCAGCACCGCCATGGGCATGGCATCGCTGCCAAGCAACTTTGGCGCCATATAAATAATCAACTCATCAACCAGGCCTTGTTCGAGGAAAACCCCGGCCAACTTGCCGCCGGCTTCGACCAGCACATCGCTGTACTCGCGACGCCCCAATTCCAGTAGTAGAGCCTGTAAATCGACCTTGCCGTTTTCGTTGGGCAAAGAACAAATCTCCGCACCCTTAACACTACCTTCGCTTTGCGCCGTCGCTATCAACACATCACCCGGTGGCTGAAGAATATTCAAACCTTCTGTGGTGCGTAGCCGACTATCAACAATCACACGCAGGGGCTGCATCTGTTCCAGCTCATCGGCGCTAAGGCCGGGTTGACACTCTCGCACGTTGAGCGAGGGATTATCCTCAAGCACCGTTCCAATACCGGTAATTATAGCCGCGTTTTCAGCACGCAAACGCTGTACATCACTGCGTGCGGCGGGGCCGGTAATCCACTGGCTTTCACCACTGGCCATGGCCGAGCGCCCATCCATACTGGCCGCCAACTTCAAGGTAACGCGGGGCACGCCAGTTTGACAGCGTTTAACAAAACCGGGGTTTAACGCTCGCGCTGCTTGCTCAAGCACAGGCCCGTCAACTGTAATACCAGCCGTTTCTAATTTGCCAATACCACCGGAGGCAACACGATGGGGGTCGGCTAAACCATAAACCACACGTTCAACACCCGCGGCAATTAAAGCGTCGGCACAGGGCGGCGTACGACCGTGGTGATTACAGGGTTCCAGAGACACGTAGGCCGTGGCACCCCGCGCATCACAACCCGCTTCATTAAGGGCAACAATTTCGGCATGGGGACCGCCGGCACGGTGATGCCAGCCCTCGCCAACCACCTCACCTACCCGAACTATCACACAACCCACGCGGGGATTGGGTCGAGCGGTGTACCAGCCTTTTTTTGCCAGCTGTATGGCACGCGCCATATAGCCAGTATCGGCCGCCGCTGTCATTGCCCGAGACCTTTTTTAGACACCTGCTTTGCCCGCCCCATCATCTTCTTTTTCAAGGCGATCGAGCTCGGCACGAAATTCATTTAAATCCTGAAAACTGCGGTAGACAGAGGCAAAACGCACGTAGGCGACATCGTCAAGCCCGCGCAATTGCTCCATGACTTTTTCGCCGATCATGCGCGAGGAGATTTCCCGCTCACCGGCGCTCTGTAACGAGCGCTTAATTTGTGAGAACGCTGCCTCCACTCGCTCGGTACTCACCGGGCGCTTTTCCAGTGCCCGATGCAGCCCTGCCCGCAACTTTTCTTCATTGAAGGGCTCACGGCTTTCGTCCTGTTTTATAACGCGGGGCATCAACAGCTCAGCCACTTCAAAGGTGGTGTAGCGCTCTTTGCAGGAAACGCACTCACGCCGACGGCGCACCTGATCACCCTCGGCAACCAGCCGAGAATCAATCACTTTGGTATCGTTAGCGCCACAAAAGGGGCAATGCATGGAGGTATTCCATCGGGCAGAAATTAGCCGCGCATACTAACACAAAGCCCACTGTCTCGGGCTTTGTGTTACATCAAGCAAACACAGGGGGTTAAAGCCTTTTCTGCGAGCCGGCTAACACGCCAGCCGCATCGCTAGTGGTTTCGCTAAATTCTAGATTTCTTTATAAACAGGGTGTCGCTTACAAATAGCCAGAACCTTAGCCTTTACCTCGCCAATCACCTGCTCAGATGTATCGTCTTCCAGCGAGGCCAGCACATCACACATCCAGTGCGTCAGCTCAACAGTATCAGCTTCGCTGAAACCACGGGTGGTAATCGCTGGGGTGCCAACGCGCAAACCACTGGTGACGAAAGGCGAGCGAGGGTCATTGGGCACGGCGTTTTTGTTGACGGTGATATTGGCCTGACCCAGCGCCGCATCGGCATCTTTACCGGTGTAGTCTTTGCCAATCAGGTTAACCAGCATCAAATGATCGTCAGTGCCACCGGAGACGATATCAATGCCGCGCTCGATAAAGGTGGCCGCCATTGCGCGGGCATTAACGACTACCTGCTGCTGATAGGTTTTGAACTCATCGCTCATCGCCTCTTTAAAGCTCACCGCTTTAGCGGCAATAACGTGCATCAAGGGGCCGCCCTGTCCACCGGGGAAAACAGCAGAATTAAACTTTTTCTCCAGCGCTTCATTGGCACGGGCGAGAATGAGTCCACCACGGGGGCCACGCAGGGTTTTATGGGTCGTCGTGGTTACCACATCGGCAATCGGCACCGGATTGGGATAGCAACCCGCCGCGACCAAACCGGCAACGTGGGCCATATCGACCATCAAATAAGCGCCGACTTTATCGGCGATATCGCGAAAACGCTGCCAGTCCATAATGCGCGAATAAGCGGAAAAACCGGCGATAATCATTTTTGGTTTGTGCTCAAGTGCCAGCGCTTCAACCTGGGCGTAATCGACTTCGCCAGTGGCGTTGTCCAGACCGTACTGGATAGCATTATAAGTCTTGCCTGAAAAGCTCGGCTTGGCACCGTGGGTCAGGTGGCCACCATCGGCCAGACTCATACCCAATACGGTATCACCCGGCTCGCACAGTGCCTGATAAACAGCGGCGTTGGCCTGAGAGCCCGAGTGGGGCTGTACATTGGCGTAATCGGCACCGAACAATTCTTTGGCGCGTTCAACCGCCAACTCTTCGGCCACATCCACATACTCGCAACCGCCGTAATAGCGTTTGCCCGGATAGCCTTCAGCATATTTGTTAGTTAACACCGTGCCCTGGGCAACCATCACCTGCGGGCTGGTGTAGTTTTCAGAGGCGATCAGCTCAATGTGCTCTTCTTGACGGCGCTCTTCATCTTGAATCGATTGCCAAATTTCTGGATCGAACTGGGCCAGGGTTTGCTGATTATCAAACATAATTCGGACTCTCGGGGAAAAGCGGGGATTCTACACAATCCGGGGCTGGCAGCCTATCCTGGAAAAGAAGATATCGGACGAAATGTATTTTTATGCCAGTATAAAAAGAAAGATAAGCGATAGCTTGAGCAAGCCGCTAAACAGCTTGCGCCATTCTCGCTGCCAGCGCCTTGAAGGAACCAATATTAAAGGCGAGCCCCATGTGAGACGCCTTATTGACTTCGATATTGAGGCTCTCGTCTTCTTCGGCACAGCTCTGCCAGCCAACGATGCCATCATTTCTAGAATAAATCGCAAATTGCGGCACATCAATACTGCGCGGTGCAATCATGTTTTGCACAAAGTCGCACATGCAGTAGCCGGTGCCACAGGAGGCACCCAAGTCCCGACCCACCAACTTACCCTGGCCGATCTTCAAATAGTCCCAAACCCCGGTTACTGACGGATGGGCTTCGACGATATCTCTAAAGGGCGAGCCCACCGTAACAACCCGGTTAATCAGCTCTGGTACTTTCTGCACGATAGATTTAGCCAACATCCCGCCCAGACTATGGCCGACCAGAATCACTTTTTGCCCGCTCTTGCGGTGAATACTCTCAATTTGGCGAATCAGCCTGGTCGCCGTTTTCTCAGGACAATTAGTATTCCAGTGAATATTCGCCGCGTGGGGTTTGTAGCCAATGCGACGCATCCATTGGCGCATCGGTAGCATAATAAGGTCGTTGGCGATAAAACCAGGGATGACTAGTACCGGCTCGCCATTGCCATGCTCTACTCCGCGGCCCCAAAAAACAGGGTGACAATGTAGCGCGGTCAATTCAGCGGGGAAGATAACCTCGCGCCAAATCGGAGTCAGCGTTGATTCAATTGACGGGTCATGGGCAAAAGGGCCGTCTTCACCATCATTCTCTAGATGGTCAAGCAGCTCCTCCATTACATCACTGGCATTATGTTCATTCATGATTCAAGCCTTACCTTGCGCAAATTTTTCCACCAACCCGATAACAACTCACTAAAATTATCGGTCAGCATACTACTTCAAATTGCGCCACATAAAAATGAGAGCAGCTTGGCGATGCAAGCCACTCTCATTATAGAGCTAAAACTAAGCAGCAGACTTGGTCATTTTTTCGGCAGCTTGTTTTGCATTCTCAAAAGACTTCTTAACCATATCGGTCATTGGGTTTTCAAGCCCCCATGAACGGTACAGGTTGAGCGCTGCTTTTGAAGAGCTACGCGTACCCTCAAAAAGGGATTTCGCTGTGGTATTAAAGGCATTAGACACATCGCGCTGCTCGCTAACCATCGCCTTGAAAACATCAAAAGCCTCAGCCTGTGACTGGGACAAAGACTCCAGCAGTACGCTCATGTTGCCCTGGTAATCTTTGGGGCTAGCAGCAAGCTTTTTAGTCAGCTCCAGAGCATTGGCCTGATTGTCAGCAATACGCTTACCCAGAGAATCGCTTAAGCGAACGCCGCGCTCACGGGCACTTTTAAAGGCATCGCTAACAACTTTCTGGTTTTCAATCAGCGTATCGATATAGCTCTGTACTTCTGCAGCTGTGCCGGTCTCCGTTTTTGCAGACTTTGACGATGAACTTGCTTTTGTAGCGCTGGCTTTAGATTCGGTCATGACTCTTCCTCAGATAAATTATGTAGATCTCGCAGAACATTCATTTGCTCCGTTATATCCTGAAGGTAATATGCAGCGACAAGATACGCTTGCCATTTAAGTGCAGTTTGCATATAGTGTCAAGCAATAAATAGATGCAATTTGCACCTAGACAATTATCAACACTTAAACGGAGGTCTCTAATGGCCGAAGAGAAAGAAACATCATTCACTAAATTACCTAGCGAAATGCTTCGCGCACATTTGCTAGCCCTGCTTAAAAACTGGTCGGGCTATGGCTACGAGCTCGCCAACAAACTGGAAGAAGCGGGCTACGGCGGCTACAACAGTGGCACGCTGTACCGCACATTGCGCCAAATGGAGAAGACCGGGCTGATCTCATCAATGTGGGACACCTCTTCAGACGGGCCAGCACGCCGAATTTACAGCCTGACCAAAACCGGCTCGCTGTTTCTTAACAACTGGTTTACCTTACTTGACATGCACAAGACCACTCTCAATAATTTTATGAAAATAGCTGAAAATGTCACCGAACCATGTGACAAGTCATCTAGTGGCAAAGAAAAAAACGTAGACTCCTAGCTTTAAAAACACTAAAAACCCATCAACAGCGCAAGGAATACAATATGAGCCAAGATAGAGACAACTATTTTATGGAACCCATGAGAATGTGGCGCGAGTGGGTTCAGAAGTCAGAAAAACAGTGGAGCGAAGCGCTCACCGGCATGATGGCCGACGAGAAGTCGAGCAAGATGTTCGGCCACTACTTTCAAGAATGGCTGCATGCTCAAAATATGTTCACAGAAATGATCGGACAGCAGCTGGCGGCACTCAACTTGCCGTCGCGTGCCGACGTGCTTGGCGTTGAAGACCGACTGGCGGGCGTTGAAGATGCCCTCTCGACACTAACCGCCGAAATTCATCAGCTTAAAAAGCAACTCGCGACCAATAACCAGGCGCCTTCAACGGCAGCGGCCAAACCCAGGCGAACCCGTAAGCCTCAAGCCAAGCCAGCAAGCAGCTCGAAGCAGGCAAGCAAACCCGACGACAAGTAGGCATAGTCCAATGAGCAGTCAAAGTGATGTTGACGACAAAATCAATAAGGCCGTCGAAAAAGTACTGTCGCGCAATATAGATGGCTTAAAGCACCTCGACGGCCTCGCCCTCGATCACGGTGCAACGCCAAAAGATACTATCTATTCCCGCGGCTCCATGAAGCTTTATCACTACCAGCCAGTGTGTGACGAAATTTATCGCGTGCCGATCGTGCTCGTCATGTCTCTGATTAACCGTTATTACATTGTCGATCTGGCCCCCGGGCAAAGCTTTGTTGAATACCTGGTAGAGCAGGGCTTCGATGTCTACCTTATTGACTGGGGTCTACCCAGAAGGGAACACAAAGATTTTCGCTTTGACGACTATGTAAATAACTTCCTGCCGGACTGCCTCGAAAAAGTCGCCGAAGATTGCGGCGAAGAGGAAGTGTCGCTAATAGGCTATTGCCTGGGCGGAGTTATAGCATCGCTCTATACTGCTTTGCGCCCCGACAACCATGTCAAAAACCTCGTTACCATTGCCACTCCCGTTAACACAGAGGGAATGCCGCTGTATAAAAGCTGGGCCGACAATAAAACCTTTGATATTGACAATATTGTTGATCAGCTCGGCAATATCCCAGGGGGAATGATCGACAGCATGTTGCAAGCCCTGCGCCCTTTGCAAAAAACTGCCGGCCGCATGCAATTACTCGACAATGCCAGTGACGATAAATTTCTAGAAGCACACTACCGCTTCGAACGCTGGACTGCGGATCAAGTGCCCATTGCAGGTGAGGCCGCGCGGCAACTTTTTCAGGATTTTTTACGGGATAACAAGCTCGTCAAAGGAGAACTGGAAATTGCTGGCAAAACAATCGACCTGGGGGATATTTCAGCACCCTTTCTCCATGTCACCGCCGTTCACGATCACATCGTCCCCACCGCCGCCTCCAAGGAGCTCATCGACTTAATCGGCAGTGATGATAAGTCTGAAATCGCCCTTAAAGGAGGGCATGTCAGTTTAATCGCGGGTGGCAATGCCGTATTCAGGCTATGGCCCAAGGTCACCAACTGGCTAGGGGAAAGATCGCTGTAACTATTACCGACCATTTACAATCATTGTTTTATAGAACAATTTTGCTGGAGAGTTAATTTTGGATACATTCCCCAAAGACGTTAAATTAAGAAACGGGCAAGGCTCATTGCACCTGATGTCCGCAGAGGACGCCACCAACATACAAGCTTTTGCCAAAACGTTACCGGCTCACGATTTAATGTTTTTACGCCGCGATATTCTGCAAGCCCATGTTATCGACTCGTGGGTGAAAAAAATTGAATCCGGAAAAAACATCAGTGTAATCGCCACTGTCGAGGATGAAATCATTGGCTATGGAACACTGAGTCGAGGAGAAATTGACTGGTCTCGCCACGTTGCCGAATTACGCATAATGGTCGGCCCCAATCATAGAGAAACAGGTGTGGGCCGCGTTCTTGTACGCGAACTCTTTCAAATCGCACTAGACCAGGACATTGAAAAAATCTATGCGCGCATGACCCTCGACCAAACCGGCGCCCGCAAACTCTTCCAGGAACTGGGCTTTCGCCCCGAAGCTTTACTTGAGAATGAAGTGAAAGACAGAGAAGGTAAAGTTCACGACGTACTATCGATGGCGGTGGATGTTGAAACCTTCCTCGCTCGTCGCGATAGCTACGGATTATAAGCTACGAACTATAGGCTACGAACTATCGGCTACCGCTTAATAGCCAAAGCACTCCGCACTCGCTAACAAAAGAGAAACCAAGCCCTCTTGTTAGCGAGTGCAATTAGGCGTTAATCACTGGCAGCACCAAATGGGACGCATAACGCTGGTCATGATAAACCTTCTGTAAAGCTGACTCGCTGCCAACTGCCTCAACCCCCACCTCGCCTGTATTGGGGTTGCGATCGTAACGGGGAAAGTCACTCGACGTGATAATCACTCGAAGACGATGCCCTGCCTTAAACACCATCGCCGTCGCCAGCAAATTAAGATTCCATTTCACTACTTCTCCCGGCTCAAAAGCCTGCCCCGTTTGGTGAACCTGATAAGAGGCCCGCAATACACCGTCGCACACATTAAATGTCTTGCCGTCGGCACGCACCTCGCAAAGCTTAATCATCCAGTCGGTATCAAGCGCAGAGGTACTGGCATAAATTTCAGCACTAACTGAGCCAGCCAATTCCAAATCTTCCGCCAATACATCCGAGGTATAAACCAGCACATCGCGGCGGCCGAGAATAGGCGCTTGATCGAGAGGGCCCGGAGTATATTTAGGTGGCATTAATAAGGTACCGCCACAGGTCGGGCAGGGATCTTCAGGGTCGTAAACATAACTGTCGGGTAACATTTCAAGCTGTGGTTTGTCAGGCCCGAAGCCAGCGTTGCTGCCAAGATACCAGGGCGTCGCTACTGCGCGAGCAGGTGGCCACTCCTGTTCATCACGCCAGCGATTAATGCCCTGCACAAAGACTTTAACCGGCGCTTCATTCTCAATACCGTTTTGCTCGTCCTTTAACCAACGACTAAACCAGCGCAATTGCAGTGTAGTGAGATCTTCCTTTAAATCCATAAACAGGCCGCTGCTACGAAAGCCAAAATCCACCTGCCCGACCATGTTCATAAACATACCGTGGGACCAGGGGCCGATAATGATGCGCGTGTTCTCTCGCGCCTGCTCAGTGCCCCCATTGGCTTTCATGCCGGCAAAGTGTTCGAGGTCGGCGCCGAGTAGCATGTCGTACCAACCGGCAATAATCAGTGCGGGGACTTTTACTGACTCATGCCGGTTATTCAGCAAAATGCCATCAGTCCACTCATCGGGCACCGGGTGCTTAAACATCTCATAGAGGAATGGCACAAAATTTTCATCTTCTTTATGCCCCGCGCTCAACTCGTTCAATGGCTGTTCGCAAACCAGCTCACTAAAGGCGTCATTGGCGTCCGCCAGCTCTGTGAGGCGAGCCATTAATTCGGGCAGCTCTTTACCCGAGCGAATCAAGGCGGCTGGCCCAATAATACGCAGCGCCCAGGTCATCAGCGTAGAAAGCTGCATCACGCCATCGCGCCAAAAATTATTGTGCCAAAAACTATTCGGAGCAGTGGTTGGCGAAATAGCTCGCAGCGCCTCGTGGCCCGACGCAGCTCCCAACCAGGTATTACCACCCATATATGACAAGCCGTAGCAACCGACCACACCCGCCGACCAGCTTTGCTTTGCCGCCCAATCCACTGTATCGGCACAGTCAGGCTCTTCATCACGATAAGGAAAAAATACGCCACCCTCTGAGGCCCAGCGACTGCGCACATCCTGAATCACCACCACAAAACCCGCTGCGGCAGCTCGAATCGGATCGAGTGTCGAAGCGGTAATCAGCCACATCTCCTTGTTGTAGGGTGTTCTTTGTACCAGAACCGGGTATTGCCCCTCATCGGCGGGGCGATAAACATCGGCCCTCAGTATCACGCCATCGCGCATGGGTACATCAATGTTCTTGTCTACAAGGACGCTCATTTCTGGCTCTCCGGGCTTAACCAATAAGAGCCAATATGATACGTCAATAAAACATTAGAAGGATGACACAGGACAGCTTACCCCCTCGATAGGAGGGGCAATAATTAATAAAAATGTAAAACTAGGACAATTAAAACAGGCGGTACGTTGGCTACATGTTCAATCTAGCGCCTGTTATTTCACCAGGGCAAAATAGGACAGGAATAATTTACACCCAGGCTTTAACCGCGCTGAAGCAGGCTTTCAATATCGTTGACAGCCAAGGGGGCAGAAAACAAATAGCCCTGTAATAAATCACAGCCCTCTCGGGCGAGAACTTCACGCTGTAATTCTGTTTCAATGCGCTTTGCCAGCACTGGCAGACCGAGGTTGGATGCCATGGCGATAATCGTTTTTATTAGCCGAGGATCATCATTATCCGGAGTCAAATTATCGACAAAATCTCTATCCATTTTTAGCAAGTCAATCGGCAAGCGAGCCAGCAGGGCAAGGGACACGCCACCGGTGCCAAAATTATCGAGAGCCACGTCTATACCGCGCTTACGCAACTGTTCTAATTCATCAATAAGCTCATCACTATCACCGGCCAACAGACTCTCGGCAATATCTAGCTCTAGATAAGATGGCGGCAGCTGCGTTTCATCAAGCACCCGTCCCACCATCTCACAAAAATCTATTTGCTCGCTGAACAGGGAAAAGTTAATGGCAATTTTAGCGAACGAAAAGCCCGCATCCAACCAGCTCTTCGCCTGAGTGCAAGCGGCGTGTAGCACCCACTCGCTGAGCTCATCCATCAGACCCTCTTCCTCCACCATTGGCAGAAAGTCACCTGTGGTCAACAAACCCCGGTCCGGGTGATTCCAGCGAACCAGTGCTTCCAATGAACGCGACATTGCCCCACTAGTATGAAAAACGGGCTGATAAAACAATACAAATTCATTGTTTTCCAGAGCGCGACGCAACTCTATGCTCAGCCTTTTTTTCGCTTCGACAACCCGTGTTAAACCCTCTTCATAAAAATAAAAACCATTGCGGCCTTTAGATTTGGCTTTGTACATTGCCCGGTCGGCAAAGCTGAGTAATTCCCGCAACTCCAGGGCGTCGTTGGGGAAAAGGCTGATGCCAACACTGGCCGACACCGCAGCACTGTAACCATCAGTGACAATGGGAATGGCGCATTCATCAATAATACGCTGAGCCACCTGGGTCACACTATTGAGGTCATCAATGTTTTCCAGCAACAAAGTAAATTCATCGCCGCCATAGCGAGCCAGAGTGTCGCTACTGCGCTGGCAGCGCTTTAGCCGCCAGGCGATTTCTTGCAATACATCGTCACCCGCTTTATGACCATAGGTGTCGTTGATAACTTTGAAATTATCGAGATCGACAAACAAAACTGCCAGCTGAGCCTCATGGCGTCTGGCACTGGAAATAGCGTGACTCAAAGTCATGTCAAACATCGGGCGATTGCACAGACCGGTTAATTTATCCTGATGTGCTTTGTCCCAAAGATCTTTTTCACGATCGCGGCGCTCGAGAATAATACCGGCAATATTGGCTGATTCAGTCAGTAATTGTTGCTGGAAATAACTGGGCTCTCTCTCTTCGAAGCTTGATATAGCGAAGGAACCGACCACATCACCCTCGGTATTCCTAATGGGGTGGGACCAGCAAGCATTGATACTAAAGTCGAGGGCTAACTGGCGAACATCTGACCAGCATTCATCCTCAAGGGTATTGCTGACATAGACAGGCGAGTTTTGTAAAACGGCCCGCGCACAGGAACCGGAGTGACTGGCAGGCAGCGTGCCCTTTAGTCGATCAGCCACTGCACTCGGCAGCCTCGGCCCGGAGATCACATTGAGGTGGTGCTTCGACTGATCAAAAACCATCACCGAGCAAACGGACTCCGATACTAGCAGCTCGGATGCAAGGCACAACTCATCGAGCATCTCCTGAAAATCGGCACCCAGGGCAACTCTCTCGAGGATTTTTTTTTGCAAAAGGAGGAGCTGATCTTCCCTGTTATCCATTCTTTAATTCCATTCACTGCAAGACCTTCGTCCCAGCACGGAGAGGGTCACAAGCTAATCCAGTGGTGGATCATACGCTACGGAGACAAAAAAAATAAATTGCACAGCGACCGTTGGTCGCCCAGCACTGAAATTTGCTGACAACCGTCTATCGGGTGGTGCAATAAATTACACTCAAGGTCCTATTAATCCGCTGGCTGACCAAACATCTGCTGAATACTGGAGAAATCGAGATCCGCCTGCTGCTCGCCACCGGCATTTTCGTGCAAAACGTAAAGGCTATTTGCCAGCGCACCCATCGGTGTACTGGAGTGACTGCCCAGGGCAGCTTCCATCGCCAGCCCTAAGTCTTTTTGCATCAGTTTGACCATAAAGCCACCCTCGTAGTCACGGCTGGCAGGCACGCCATCCATCACACCGGGGTAGGGGTTATATTTTTCCAGCGACCAGTTACAGCCGGAGCTTTTCAGCATAATTTCCGATAGCACAGCGGGGTCGAGGCCATTGTCGACACCCAACTGCAGTGACTCCGCCGTACCGATCATGTGCACGGCGAGCAGCATATTGTTACAGATTTTGGCGATTTGCCCGGCACCGCTGGCACCGGCATGGAAAATATTGGCACCGATATGCACCAGCACTTCACGAGCCGCTTCAACGTCCGCCTCTTCGCCGCCACACATAAAGGCCAGTGTGCCGGCTTGCGCGCCGCCCACACCACCGGAGACCGGGGCGTCAATTGCGCGAATATTGCGTTTCTTTGCCTCTTCACCGATGCGCCGCGAGCTGGAGGCCGCCACGGTGGAGCAATCAATCAGCAGCGCAGAGGGCTCAACGAGATCGAGCAAGCCAGTACCATCAATATAAAGGCTCTCGGCAATGGCCCCGTTGGGCAACATAGATATAACGAAGTCGGCACCAGCTACGGCATCTTTTTCAGAGCTGGCCGCACTGCAACCATCCTCTACAGCCTTCGCCACCGAGGCAGCTTGTAAATCAAAAGCGCAAACCTCAAACCCAGCCTTGACCAAATTAGCCGCCATCGGGCCGCCCATGTTTCCCAAACCAAAAAATGCGATTTTCTTTGCCATGATCTATTCCTTAATAAATAGCTTAAAGAGGTAGGTGCCAGCCCGCTTTATAAATCGGCCAGGGGGTTCGGTTTGTCAGCCCAGGGCCAGGTGAGATATTGCTCGCGCATTTCGCCAGTCAGCTCAGCCAAAGTCGCCGGTTTAAAGTCGGGGTTATTGTCTTTCTCGATAATTTGCGCGCGAATGCCCTCGCGGAAAACGCCGTATTTGGCACAATTGACCGTGCCGATCAGCTCGAGTTTCAAGCACTCATTTAAGGGTAGTTCGCGGCCCCGCTGATTCAATTCATAGGCGAGAAAAACCGATACCGGGCAGCCTTTTTTCAAGGTGCCAACCGCACGGCTCAACCATTTGTTGTCGCCCTCATAGGCCGTAATGGCGGCCACCACTTCTTCTAAATTGGCACCAGAGGTGACGTCATCAATCCAGCTCATGTGGGGCTCAAGCTGAGCAGCTGGGATTAAATCTTGATGCTGGTTTTGTAGAGCATCCAGCGCCACTGTCATCAACTTGCGGTCATCATCCGCATTCGCCGTCCACGCCAGTGTTGCCAGCGCATCGAGCATCGCGGCTTTTTCAGCGTGGGGAATAAACACATCGGCCAGACCGGTGTACATCGCATCGGCTGCATTAATCTGTGCGCCGGTAAGGGCCAAAAATAAACCGCTATTGCCACGGGTTTGATTCAGAAACCAGGTGCCACCAACGTCGGGCAGTAAACCAATCGTCACTTCCGGCATCGCTATGCGCGTGCTCTCGGTGACCACGCGAAAATCGGCGCCCTCAAACAAACCCATACCGCCGCCCATTACAAAGCCATTACCCCAGGCAATGATCGGCTTGGGGAAGTTGTGCAGCCGGTGATTGAGGACGTACTCTCGGGAGAAAAAGTCAGTGGCATAGGCATTGTAGCTTTCACCACACTCCACCATGGATTCGTAGAGCATGCGAATATCGCCACCGGCGGCAAAAGCCCGGTCGCCGGCACTGTCGAGCAAGATGCAGACAACGCTGTCATCCGCCTCCCAGTGCTCGGCCTGGGCGCTGATCATATCGACCATTTCCAGGCTGAGTGAGTTCAGGGCCTTTTCGGCATTGAGAGTGGCGATGGCAATTTTCTTGCCGTTGCCACAGGCTTTTTCACTAAATAATACGGGCTGCTCTGACACGCTTTTCTCCTGAAACAGCTAAACAAAAATAATGGCTTTAGCCGTTCTTCCACTCGGGGCTACGCTTTTCAACAAAAGCGGCAACGCCTTCTTTTTGGTCTTCGCTACCCCATAAATCCATAAAGGCATCGCGCTCGAACTTAAAGCCACTGCTCAAGCCCCGCTCGCGAGAAGACATGGTCAACTCTTTACAGATACGTACAGAAGTCGGGCTTTGCTTTTCGACCTTGGCACATAATTCCAGGGCTTTTTCCAGAGCAGTACCGGTGGGCACCACCTCCTGAATCAAACCAATTTGCTCGGCCTTTGGCGCCTTAACGCGCTCGCCCAACAAAATCATGCGCTTGGCCCAGCCTTCACCAATCAACCACGACAGATGCTGCGTACCCAAACCACCGGGCAATAAACCCACCGTGCACTCGGGCAGGGCCATTTGCGCCTGCTCTTCGGCGATACGAATATCGCAAGCCAGCGCACACTCAAGACCACCGCCCATGGCGAAGCCGGTAATGGCGGCAATCGAAACGCCTTCATAATGCGTCAACGCTTCAAAAGCGACGCCGAAGGCCTTAATAAAGTCGAAGGCATCACCAGTGTTGTCGTGGTTAAAACGCGTTAGGTCGGCACCGGCGCTAAAGAATTTTTCGCTTTCGCTGGTCAAAATTAGCGCGTAATTTTCTTTGTCGGCATTCAGCTCGCCAACCACCTGCTCTAAATAGGCCAGGCTCTCCGGTGTCCAGGTATTGGCCGGTGGGTTGTTCATGGTCAAGATCGCTGTGCGACCGCGTTTTTCTACTTTTAATAGTTCGCTCATTTCGCTTAACTCCTTAAATAAAGCTCTCAAAGTGTCAATAAAGATTGGCTAGCGGATACTCTCCGTTGCGCCTTCTTCTAATATTCGACGCGCTACGATCACGCGCATAATTTCGTTAGTGCCTTCTAATATTTGATGCACGCGAGAGTCCCGCAAGAAACGCTCGATCGGGTATTCACGCAAATAGCCGTAACCACCGTGCAACTGTAGGGCCTCGTTACACACCTGAAAGCCGATATCGGTAGCGAAGCGTTTGGCCATCGCACAATAGGTGCTTTTATCCGCATCGTTTTGATCCAGCTTGCTCGCGGCAAGCCTCACCATTTGTCGCGCCGCCACCAGCTCCGTCACCATGTCGGCGAGCTTAAACTGCAGCGCCTGAAAAGCCGCCAGGGGTTTGCCGAACTGCTTGCGCTCCTGAATATACTGCTGGGCATGGTTGAGCGTTGCCTGAGCGGCACCGATGGAACAGCTGGCGATATTAATGCGCCCGCCATCAATGCCCTTCATGGCAATTTTAAAACCCTCGCCCTCTTCACCCAGGCGATAGTTCGCAGGTACTCGCACATCTTCAAAAGTAATGGTGCGCGTTGGCTGGCTATTCCAGCCCATTTTCGTTTCATTCTTACCGTAGCTAATACCGGGTAAATCCGCAGGCACAGCAAAAGCGCTAATGCCCTTTGCACCCGAATCTTTGGCCCCGGTGCGAGCCATTAATACCAGCACGTCAGTACTACCGGCACCACTGATAAAACTCTTGCCGCCATTGAGAATGTAGTCATCGCCCTCACGCACCGCTTTGGTCGTAATGGAACCCGCATCACTACCGGCATTGGGTTCAGTCAGGCAATAGGAGGCGAGCTTTTCGCCCATAACCAACTGCTCACAGAAGTCGGCATGGACAGCCTCGGTGCCCCAGGTGCAGGCCATCCACGTCGCCATATTGTGGATGGAGATAAAGGCGGCGGTGGAAGAACAAGCCGCCGCCAACTCTTCGAGCACAATAGTGGCATCGAGACGGGACATGCCCATGCCACCCTGAGCCTCCGGGCTATACATGCCGCAAAAGCCCATGGCACCAGCCGCCGCAATGGTGTCGCGAGGAAAGATTTTTTCCTCGTCCCACTGCTCGGCATGGGGGGCCATTTCGCCCTCGGCAAAGGCGCGAGCCGCATCCTGAAAGGCGCGTTGTTCCTCGCTGAGATTAAAGTCCATTACCAACCCTCGTCACCACAATCAAAAAATGCCGTTCAATTATTTCAAAGCGCTTTATTTTAAGTTGATGGACATATTCGGGCCACCGGCCACTTCGTCATCAAACCAGCGCGCCGTGATCGTTTTAGTTTCAGTATAGAAACGCACCGCCTGCTTACCGTAGGCGTGCAGGTCACCGTGGAAGGAACCCCTCCAGCCGGTGAAGGAGAAAAACGGCAGGGGCACAGGAATCGGCACGTTAATGCCAACCTGACCAACCAAAATTTCATGCTGGTATTTACGCGCCGCACCACCGGAGGCGGTGAAGATGGACGTACCGTTGCCACGAAAGTCTTCATTAATGGCAGCAATCGCTTCGTCGAGGGTGTCCAGTGTCAACAGGCATAAAACCGGGCCAAAGACTTCATCCTGGTAGACGCTCATATCGCGGCTGACATCGGTGAAAATGGTCGGGCCAATCCAGTTGCCGTCGGGGTAGCCTTCAACGACACAATCGGAACCATCGAGCAGGCAAGTCGCACCCTCTTCTTTGGCCTTGGCGATAGCGGCGGTGATTTTCTCTTTTGCGACGGCATTCGTTTGAGGGCCGTAGGCAGCGCCTTTATCGGACCAGATACCGGGGCGAATTTTCTCCGCAGCGGCGGCAATATCGGCGGCCCACTCTTTAGCGGCACCGACCAAAATAACATTGGGGATCGCCATGCAGCGCTGCCCAGCCGCACCAAAGGCGGAACCGATAATATTGTTTACAACCTGACTTTTGTTGGCATCGGGCATAACAACCATATGATTGTTAGCACCGGTCATGCACTGCATGCGCTTGAGGTTAGCGGTGCCTTTTTGGTAAATATGCTTACCCACAGGCACCGAGCCGACAAAAGAACCCGCACAAATATCTTGATGCTCAAGCAGGTAATCCACTTGATGAGCGCCGCCGTGAATAATCTGCATCACGCCTTTGGGTGCACCGGCTTCTTCAAACAGCTCGACCAGGCGAGTTGGGGTTAGCGGATCACGCTCGGAGGGCTTAAGGATAAAGGTGTTACCGCAGGCAATGGCCAGCGGGAACATCCACAGGGGAATCATCGCCGGGAAGTTAAAGGGTGTAATACCCATGCACACGCCGATGGGCTGCACAAACGAATAGGTGTCGATACTGCCGGCTACGTTCTCAACGGTTTCACCCATCATCAAACTGGCAACATTGGCCGCATGCTCGACCACTTCAATACCGCGCCAGACATCGCCCTTGGCATCTTCAAAAGTCTTGCCTAATTCCTGACTGATGATTTCGGCAATTTCGTCGTGGTGCTTTTTCAGCAGGTGCTGATAGTTGAGCATAATGCGCGCACGCTGGGGTACGGGTACTTCTTTCCAGGTTTGAAAAGCGCTCTTGGCAGAGGCAATGGCGCGATCCATTTCCGCGTTAGTCGCAGCGGGTACTTCGGTCAGCAGCTCTTGCGTGGCCGGGTTGAGAACCTGGGTGCGCTGAGTGCTTTCGCTTTGAATCCACTCACCTTCGATAAATAAGGGTACAGTTTTTGGAAATGCCATGGTCAACCTCAGTTAGTCGTGCCGCCTCGCAAAAGTGCCAAGCGTGGTCTATGTCAATATCGGGGTACAAGCTGATACCTATATAAGCATAAACAGGTAACAATAAAAATTCACTATATTGCCCAGATGATGGACTATATTGCTTTACAATCGCATCAAGAAAACAAACCATCGTTTTATTATGTTGATGTTTTTATTATGAAAAAAACAGAAATCACCTCAGACTGGCCCTTGCCACCTAAAGGCATTCGTCTTTTATCACCCAAGTTTTTAGTTGACGCAATGGCCGCCGACCCACTCTGCGAAGACCTTTACCCCCTGGCCACAGGCTTCTACCCCCAGGCCCGCCACCATCGCATGAGCCGACAGCAAAACGCCAACTACCTGTTAATTTATTGTACTGAAGGTCTGGGGCATATCAACGTTGGCAAACGCCAGTGGTCAATTAAAGCCGGGGACATTATTTCTCTACCCGAGGGGCTGGCCCACAGCTATCGCGCTGACGCCCAACAACCCTGGACTATTTACTGGGCCCACTACAGCGGCACACTGGCCCGCGAATACAGCCAACGCATCGGCAGCGAACCCTTTGCCCAGATTGGCCTGCAGCCACGACTGATTGCCGACTTCGAGGCGCTGTTCTCCCTGCGCCGTGGCGGTTATTCCATCGACGCCTATATTCACAGCGCTTGTCGGCTCAAACAAATGCTCAGCTTTATCGCCTACAGCGCCCAACGCCACCAGTCCCAACCCGGGCAGGCCATCGATCTGGCGAAGGTCGAGGCGTTAATGCACTTGCACCTATGTGGCAGATTAAACCTGCAAGCTCTGGCCGACGACGCCAACTTATCCAAATACCACTTCACCCGTAAATTCAAACAAGTTACCGGCCACTCACCCATCCAGCATTTTATTCACTTAAAAATGCAGCACGCCTGCCAGCTACTCGACAGCACCGCGCACTCCGTTAAACAAATTGCCGTCGACACCGGTTACAAAGACGCCTACTACTTCTCCCGGCTGTTTAAACAGGTGATTGGCATTTCACCCAGCGAGTACCGGCGCAGCAAAGCGGCCTAAGATATTTATTGTTAGCGAGAAGATTTTAGAGAGTGCGAAAAACTTGCACCCGAGCCAGCCTCTGCCGCAGGATGTGCGCATAAAATTAATTGGAGAGAGAAAATGGAACTCGGTTTAACAGGCAAAGTAGCACTGGTCACCGGCAGCTATCGCGGCACCGGACAAATCATCGCCCAGCGTCTCGCCGACGAGGGCGCCACCGTTATTGCCCAGGGCTTTGAGCCCGGCAGCGCCGACCACGTGGTCGCCGAATCCGCTGTGCAATTCGCCGTTTGGGGCGACCTGTGTACCGAGGCAGGCTGCGCGCAAGTGGCTGAGCAGACCCTCGCCGCCGCAGGCCGAGTCGATATTCTCGTCAACAATTACGGCACCGCCGTCGAAAAGCGCTGGGCCGATGCCGACAGCGACGACTGGCTCGATATGTATCAAAAAAACGTACTCTCAGCAGCGCGCATGATTCGCCTGCTAACACCGCAAATGCGTGAACTCGGCACCGGGCGTATTATTCAACTCGGCACCGTCGGCTCAACCCAGCCCAACCACCTGCGTCCCGCCTACTACGCATCAAAAGGCGCACTGGCCAATATTGCCGTCGGCCTGGCCAAAGAACTCGCCGGCACCGGCATTACCGTCAACACCATTTCGCCGGGGTATATTCGCACCCCCGAAATAGAAGCATCCTTCCGCGCCAAAGCCAAGCGTGAGGGCTGGGAGGACGACTGGGAAACCATTGAGCGCCGCATTGTCGCCAAACGCTTCCCCAACCCCACCGGACGCATCGCCACCCGTGAGGAGGTGGCAGATCTGGTGTGTTTTGTTGCTAGTGAAAGGGCGGCTTTTATTAATGGACAAAATATTCGTATTGATGGTGGGGCATTGGATATTGTTCATTGAGTAAGTACAGAGACTAGATTAATTATCCAGGATTATCGTTCGACCACTCAAAAGCAAGGTGGAGCGCCCCGCTCCATTAAGCAATAAAAAATCTCTGGGCCATTTAGCGACGAAGGAACAGGCCCGTTTTCAAAAATGCTTTAACCTGTCGAATTACATCTTTATTTCGCATTAAAAAAGGATGAGATACGGGTACAACCAGATGGTCTTTCATGCCCTCTAGCTTTGTACTCTCTACGGAGACCTTACCGTCATCGGGGTTGGGGAGCATTTGTGAAAGTATTGGATTTATTGTCGCGCTACCGGCAATTATACCAACGGGGTAATTCAGCGCCCCAAGTGAATTGGGCACACTTGCCACACCCGTACCCAGCTGCATTCCCGCAGGGCCATTGACAAACTTAAAGCCCGGGACATGCTTAAGGGTATCGACCACTTCACTACCTTTATTTGGCGGCCCCAACATAACAACTCGGCCCATATTATTAAGCGTATTTTCGGCCAAATACTTGCGAAGCACAATGCCACCCAAGGAATGAGTAACAAAGTTCACAATTAATTTCGGTTCACACTGAGCTACCGCCTGGGGAAGATATTCTTTCGCTATTGTATCAATATCAAACTGCGTAGAAGGATAGCCGTAATTGACCACCACATAGCCCTCGGCCTTCAAAGCAATTTCCATCTTATCCATAGAGCGGTCGGTACGCGCCATACCGTGAAGTAATACCACGCACTCTTTAGCCATGGATAAAGCGCAAAAAAAACAAACAATAAAACCCAATAATATTTTACTCATACAATCTATTCTCGATTTTAAGCCAAGCTCTCCTAGCCAGCTAAGAGAAGCTAGCAAAGGAGACCCACCCTTTGCCATACCTGGAGAAAACGGAGGGGAGTATTCTAATCGAGTATTCCTTGGCCATACACACAGTTATAAGTGAAGTGTGCCACTATATCTGAATATTATTAATCTACTGGGGAATTAAAGGGGACGCAACCGTTTGCCAAGCTAAAGGGCTCTACCCCTAATGGAAAACAATCGCGATTCTGAACGAGTACAGCTCAGTACAGTGAACCCCTTCGAAAACACTCACTCCGCCGCCGCGTCAGGAAACTGCTCACGCAATACACGTTTTAATACTTTACCACTGGGGTTGCGGGGAATCTGATTAATAAATACAGCCCCTTTTGGCTGTTTGAAGCGAGCCAGCTTGCCATCGCAATGCTTCAAAATATCAGGTTCAGTGAGGGACTCCGTTTTGCCGACTACCACCGCCAAGGGTGACTCACCCCAGCGCTTGCTAGGCTGGCCAATAACCGCCACGTCTGCTACATCGGGATGCCCGAGAATAATATTTTCAATTTCGGCAGGGCATACATTTTCACCGCCGGTAATAATCATGTCCTTCAATCGATCCTGTATCGTGACATAGCCATCTTCATCCATCGAAGCAACATCACCAGTGCGCAACCACCCTTCGGATGTTAATGTTTCTGCGGTGGCATCGGGTCGATTCCAGTATTCTTTCATAATGTGAGCGCCTGACACCCATATTTCTCCAGGCTCACCGGGGTCACATTCTTTACCCGACTCATCCATGATGCGAACTTCCGTATGAAAAAAACCTTGCCCCGTTGAACCCATTTTATTCATGGCATTATCGGAATCGATAACGCAAGCCGGCCCGCACGTTTCAGTTAAACCATAAATCTGGTGAATTTCTATCCCTAGTTCATAGTATTTTTTTATTAGGCTAACGGGCAGTGGCGCTGCCCCACACAAAAAGGATCTCAGGGTGCTAAAGTCATGCTCGTTGGCACTGGGCACTTGCAACATAAAATTTAACATCGCAGGCACCAACAACCCGGAGGTTATTTTCTCATCTTCTATTAGCTTCCAGGTGAGTGCCGGGTTAAATTCTCTCACCACGACACTAGTCGCCCCGCGATAAACATATACCGTTACAGGCAACAGAGCAGCGACATGGAATATAGGTAATGCAACCAGTCCAACATCACCGAGCCTTGTATCTATGGATGCAGTCATGGTTTGTAGTGCCGCCTGAGTTGTTGCATGCGTGTGAACGACGCCCTTCGGTAAGCCAGTTGTACCAGAGGTATACATGATAAAGAGAAGATCATTATTCCCGGCCTGTATCAGCGGCTCAGCAGTACTACCACCCTCGCGAAGCGCGGCGTAATCTTTTGTAAAATCAGTAGCATTGCCTGATTCAGAAACAATCAGCCACTGATTGATATCCGTCTTGCCCTTTCTTGAATGCAACTCCGTAACATTCTCAATAAATTCATCATCAAAAATAAGGGTTGTTACGCCACTGTCCTTCAATATAAATTCCAGTTCATCGGGAATGAGTCGCCAATTAATCGGCACCACCACTGCCCCTATTTTTGCCAAGCCAAAGTAGGCTTCTAAAAATTCCGGGCCATTCATGAGTAAAAGCCCGACTCTATCGCCCGGCTTAACCCCAGATTTGACCAGTGCATTAGCGATTTTATTGCAGCGACTATTGAGCTGTTCAAAAGTAAGCCGAAGCCCTGAAGCACTGTCTACATAAGCTTCTCTCGGCCCACTTAATGCCGCACGACGGGAAAGTAACTCACCAATATTATTTGTCATATTTACACCTAATCGTATTTTTTTATTGTTACTTAATTGATTAGAGCTCAAGGTCACGTATTGCAAAGCCACATTCACTAGCTTTTATTTAAGCACAAAAATCAGGCCTTGCAATGTGAGTCTAAGCGCCACCCTTTACACTGCCCTGAAAATGCCACATTCACAGTAACGACCGGTTAGGTATGCATCAAAAAATTGCGCTCTCAGCGGGGCACTGGATATTGTCCACCAAGCGTCAAATCAACCAACGGATAAAAACTGCTCAATAAGCCCCTTTATTTTGATAAATATCAACGCGCTTTTTGAGACCCCTCGCTAGGATCAAATGGCTGTTCGCACAGTCAAGCTGGCCTAAATTTACTTATCAGGAGAACAATAATGGCAACTTCAAAAGAAACATTGGATAGACGTAAATTCATTTTGCGCACCTCCCAAGCGGTAGCCGGTGCAGCCCTTGCGGGCGGCGCGGTCACTGCAAGCACAGGCGCGAGTGCTGATGGTGAGTATTTTGTCCTCGATAGTGCGGCAGAAAATTTCTGCGGCACCTGCCAACACTGGGGTGGGCGGCGTCGAATATCAGCCGATGGCAAGTCTATTGAATTTGACAGCCTGGGCTGGTGTAACAACCCGAAAAGCCCGAATTATCGCAAGACCACCGGCCCCAAAGGTGGAATGAAGATGGTCTGGGACAAGTGGTCTGAAATACCGGCTTAAACCCCATAGCGACAGGTATTTTATATTGCTGTTTTAGAACAATATAAAATACCTACTTAAGCAGTTAATCAACAAAAGAAAAACGCGGGTTTAACCCGCGTTTTTCTTTGTTTTAAATCCGAATAAATAGCAAGCCCATTAAGCTATTCACAATAATTTCGCCATAGGCTATTGCTTAGCATCACCCATTTCTCGCTGGTAGCTGAGTCGTTTTGCCGCATCGAGGGTTAACAATTGCATAAAATTATGCACCTCGGTATCACCTCCCGTGGGTGTACTGCCATTGCTCGCACCAAACACATTCGTCGGCACGGCACGCTTGGCATAAGCCTCTGCCCAAAGCCGCTGAATTTTCACTTCGGCTTCCAGCTTTTGTGCCAACGCGTTATCGGCCTTTAATATCACGCGTTTCTGATAGGCTTCGGCATCAGCTAGTGTGCGCTGGGTATTCGCTTCAATTTTTGCCTTTTCAAAATTAATGCCGGCGGTTTCCTTTTCAATCGCCGCTTGTTCTTTAAGCTTTTGTGCCTTCGTTAAAGCCAGTTGCTTTTCTGTTTCGGCCTCAGTGGTGCGTTGTATTTGCTCTACTTTGGCGGCGGCCTGACGTTGCGCCACTTCCCGCTCACCCTTAGCGATAGCCAGTAAGCGCTGCTCTTCTTCCTGAATGCGCTGCTCGCGAGCAATAGCCCTATCGGCTGAGGCCTTTTGTTTGAGCTGCATACGCTCAACAAATTTTCTATTAGGCAGCATATCCGTAACCCGCGCGTCAACCAGGGTGACACCAAAATCAACAAATTTCTGCTCTTTTCGACGGGGCTGACCATCTTTATCAAGCAGCTTTTTAACCACAAAAACCATCTTCGCATCATCGCCATAATCAGACTGATTTTCTCCAAGTGCTGCATTCGCAGAACTCTTACCCCTGCGAAAGTCTTTGGCCAATTCCTCTTCCCGGCGCACGATAAAAATACCCGTGGTCATTTGCTGTTCGAACTCAGAGTTAAATTCGGTACGACCACCGGAATAATAAGCCTCTGCACTCATCAGCGACGCGGTGGCTTGCAGCGTTTCTTTAAAGGCCGGAATCAAGGCGGTGCGCAGCAAGTTTTCTGGGGTTCGGTATTCGTGAGCTAATTTTAAGAAGTTCTCTTCGTCTGTTGGAATAGAGAAACGCACCGTTGCCTCTGCATTGGCATCGACCTGATCGAGAAACATGATATTCAGTACAGGCAGGTCGGCACTCGTATCGCTTGAATTTTTTCCGCTTCAACCATGCCACTGGCACCACTGGTAGCCTGTACGCTCATCGCCCGCTTCCACGCGTTGTAGCGGCCAAAGGGATAAATTTATAGCCGGGGTCATAAACTACCGCTTCCTGACCGGTCACCGTGCGCACGTGATACACATAGCCCGGCTCGGCATAAAACACACCTTTACCAACCAGACCAAACGCAAAGCCCACACCGGTAATAAAAAGCAAAATACGGATCAAACCGGGGGATTGAGTTTTATTTTTTAAACCGAACTTTAGAAATGCAGCCCCTAGTGCAGCCAATATCGCTATGCCAAAACCCATCGAAGACATAATTCTTTCCCTGTAAAATTATCAAATTAAAATGTTGCGCATCATAGCCGCAGATACCCTCTGGTCAGCAAGCGGCAAAGCGGCCAAGCACAACAGCTGTCACAAAATCACCTCAACAGCAGTCAGCAGCCTCCTCTTCAAAGCCTTGCCTATACAGCAGCACCAAACTAATTTCGCTACAATGCCAGCCTATTCAAATTGCACGATGGTGACACGATGGCCCAGTACGTTTACTCCATGAACCGGGTGGGAAAAATTGTCCCGCCCAAGCGACAAATCCTTAAAGATATTTCTCTGTCTTTTTTTCCGGGAGCCAAAATTGGCGTGCTCGGCCTCAACGGCTCGGGTAAGTCGACCCTGTTGAAAATCATGGCCGGGCTCGATACCGACATTATCGGCGAGGCCCGCCCCATGGCCGATATTAAAATTGGCTACCTGGCCCAGGAGCCTGCCCTCGACCCGGAAAAAGATGTGCGCGGTAATGTGGAAGATGGCGTTCGCGAGGCTGTTGATGCACTAGCAGAACTCGACGGGGTGTTTGCCGCTTATGCCGAGCCCGATGCTGACTTCGACAAGCTGGCCAAACGCCAGGGCGAGCTGGAAGACATTATTCAAACCTGGGATGCCCACAACCTCGACCACAAGCTCGATGTTGCCGCCGATGCCCTGCGGCTACCACCCTGGGATGCCGATGTCAGCAAACTCTCCGGTGGTGAAAAGCGCCGCGTTGCGCTCTGTCGCCTGCTGCTATCGCGCCCCGACATGCTGTTGCTTGATGAACCGACCAACCACCTGGATGCTGAATCCGTCCATTGGCTTGAGCAGTTTCTACACAATTTTGAAGGCACCGTGGTCGCCGTGACCCACGACCGCTACTTCCTCGACAATGTCGCGGGCTGGATTCTTGAACTCGACCGGGGCCACGGTATTCCCTACGAGGGCAACTACACCACCTGGCTCGAAACTAAAGAAGCCCGCCTTGAGCAAGAGAAAAAAGGCCAGGCCGCTCACTACAAAGCCATCAAACAAGAACTTGAGTGGGTGCGTAAAAACCCCAAGGCGCGACAGGCCAAAAACAAGGCCCGTTTACAGCGCTTTGAAGAAATGAACAGCCGTGAATTTCAGACGCGAAATGAAACCAACGAGATTTATATTCCGCCCGGCCCTCGCCTAGGCGACAAAGTGATTGAGATTGAGCACCTGAGTAAAAGCTTTGGTGACTCGCTATTAATTGACGACCTCTCGCTGAGTATTCCCAAAGGTGCCATCGTCGGCATCGTCGGTGGTAACGGTGCGGGCAAGTCGACCCTGTTTCGCATGATTGACGGTGTGGAGCAGCCCGACAGCGGTAGCATTACCCTCGGTGAAACCGTCAAACTCGCTGTGGTCGAGCAGGGCCGCGAAAACCTCGACGACAACAAGACTGTTTGGGGAGCGATTTCTGGCGGTCAGGACATCCTGCATATCGGCGACTACGAAGTGAACTCCCGCGCCTATGCCGGGCGCTTTAATTTCAAAGGCTCGGATCAGCAAAAACGGGTTGGCGATTTATCCGGTGGTGAGCGCGGTCGCCTGCATTTGGCCAACACCTTAAAACAAGCGGCCAATGTATTGCTGCTCGATGAGCCGTCCAACGATCTCGATGTGGAAACTCTGCGCGCCCTCGAGGAAGCCACCCTGGCCTTTCCCGGCTGTGTGCTGGTTATCTCTCACGACCGCTGGTTTCTTGACCGCATCGCCACCCACATCATCGCCTTTGAGGGCGACAGCGAAGTGGTGTTTTTCGAGGGTAATTACAGCGAGTACCACGAAGACCTTGTTGCCCGTAAGGGGCAGGATGCTCAACCCAAGCGCATCAAGCATAAAACGCTAAAACATTGATGCTCTTTGTTTAATAAACTCGGATTAGCAGGTTCTGCTTAAGAGCTCTTAATTAATGTTGAGAGCTAGCCATTAAATATGGCCCCTCGGGTATTATTTTAATAAGCAAAGTAAAACGCCTATAGAACTACGGCTCTATAGGCGTTTTTTTCAATTAGTCATCAGTCTACAACTGATAACTAATTGCCATTTTCTTCACGCTTAATTGATAAAAATCTCAGGATTACCCTTCGAAGGCTTTGCGTGGTTTAGACACACCCGCTGCGTCTTCCCCTTTCAGGTAGGCAAGCATGGTGTCAGCATCAGAGACTTCAAAGGGGTCCGATCCTGCGTTATCTGCAAACCCTGCTTCTACAAAATGCTTTTCAATTTTGCCGTCGTTAACCAGCATTGAATAGCGCCATGAGCGCATGCCAAAACCCAGATTAGACTTGTCGACCAGCATGCCCATCTTTCGCGTGAATTCACCATTACCATCGGGCAGTAAGGTGATATTTTGATTGCCGATTTCTTTGCCCCACTTGAACATCACAAATGCGTCGTTCACAGAAACACAGATAATAGTATCAACACCCTGAGCTTTAAATTCTTCAAACAGCTCGTCGTAACGCGGCAGGTGGTTAGACGAACAGGTTGGGGTGAATGCACCAGGCAGTGAAAAGACAACCACTTTCTTGCCGGCGAAAATATCCTGACTGGTTTTATCTTCCCAGCGATAGGGATTTTCGCCTTCAACAGACTCATCACGAACACGGGTTTTGAAGGTAACTTCAGGGACTTCATTGACGACACACATATACGACTCCACTTCATTTGTTTGAATTACAGATGAAGTATACCCATTGAGCAGCAATCATTAAAATCATACATATTGATCGTTATGATCGAATATTTCGATTGATAGTACTGGCGTAGCGCGTCCACAAAACCATCTATTTGAGCACGCCTAAAAAATTTACGGAATAGGCTCATGCAAACAATCACAGCTTGCCTGCGGTCAATGATCCAGCCAGCTCAACAACCTTCAGGCTCCATAAACTTGAATAAACGAGTCGCCAATATGTCTTTTTATGACGGGCCTTGCATTTAGCCCGTTGTCCACCCCCGGTAAAAAACCTAAGCTTTAAGGCCTGTTATTACCCAGCCGCAGAAGCGCGTTTCCTCACAAAGAATGCAAAGAGAACGAATATGAGTATCACTTTATTTATCATCCTCGGCCTGCTGCTACTTATCGCTGGCTACCTGGTCGTCATCTACAACAACCTGGTCGCCATTAAACACCGCGTGGCAAAAGCCTGGGCCAATATCGACGTGCTGCTAAAGCAACGTCACGACGAACTGCCGAAGCTGGTCGAAACCTGTAAGCAATATATGGGCTATGAGCAGGACACCCTGGAGAAGGTCATTTCAGCCCGCAACTCTGTGGCCAGTGCCAGTGAGAGCCAAAACATGAACGCCCTGGGTTCCGCCGAGACCCAATTGCGCAGCGGCCTTGGCAAGCTGTTTGCGCTGGCAGAAAACTATCCAGAGCTGAAAGCCAACGACTCCTTTCAGCATCTGCAAGGGCGCATCACCGATCTTGAAAACGGCATTGCCGACCGCCGCGAACTCTACAACGATGCCGTTAATATCAATAACACCCGCATTGAACAGTTTCCCGATGTGCTGATTGCCAGCCGCTTTAACTTTAAAGCCCACGACCTGCTGGAGTTTTCAGAGGCCGAGCTTAGCGATGTGAATGTTAACGCTTTGTTTAATTCTTAGTTAACTATCAAGCAACATTTGAATCGTCATGAATAACTTCTTCTGTCGCCCCTGCATTGCCGCCGAACCAACGGCGCAATTTATCCTTTGGATGACGCTACAGCTTGCTGCAGCCGCCTATGCTTTGTACCTCGCTTATCGCAACTTCAAAAAATCCCGCCTGATCGAAGACATGCCCACCTCCCTCATTCGCTCTGCGAGTCAGGGTTTTACCGAATTAATCGGCATCGGCAAACCTCACGGCGAACACTTGAGTGCCCCCCTGACTGCAACGCCTTGCTTGTGGTGGTATTACGCCATTGAGCAGTACAAAAGCTCTGGCAAGTCGAGCAGCTGGGTAACGATTGAAAGCGGCACCAGCGAGCAGCCTTTTAACATCGACGACAACAGCGGCCTGTGCCTGGTAATGCCCGAGGGTGCTGACCTGACGGCGCGACACAACAAAAAGTGGCAGGGACGGCTGCGCCACCCCCTTGGCGGGTCTGGCAAAAAATCGACCAGCACATTGGGCCGCTTACTAAACACTAACATCGGCTTTGGCAAACGCTATCGCTACACCGAGCGTCTGATAAAAGAACACGACCCGCTTTATGTACTCGGCCACTTCAACACCGACAGCAGCGGTCAGCGCAGCCTTTCCATCGAAAAGATGACGGGCAATATTCTGCGCTCCTGGAAAGGGGATTTTGCGAATTTACTGGAAAAATACGACAGTAATGGCGACGGCGAGCTGGATATTACCGAGTGGAAAAGCGTGCAGCAGGCGGCGAAAAAAGAGGCCCTAAAACAGCAGCGTGAAAACTCGCAGCAAGATAAAGAACACGCCATAACCAGACCTGCAGACACCGGACTGCCCTTTTTGATTGGTAGCGACGAGCAGGACGCCCTCAGTGGTCGCTATCGCTGGCGGGCCATTGGCTGGAGTCTCGCCTTTCTACTCGCCGGCTCTGGGGCGACCTGGTATATCAGCGCGCGATTTACTGCGGGCTAGTTACTACGGGTCTATTTGCTACGGGCCTATAAGCCCCCGCCAAGACCTCTAAGCGCTCACTAAATACCCAAATTGGACAACATTGTCGCCAGCCTCTCTAGCATGCCGGCAATTTTAGGGTGTTCGACTTCGAAATGAGCGACCTGGCCGCGCAAGTTATCACTGTACTTTTGTGCGGGCTCTTCACCCTCTTCATCACTGGTCGCGTGTTCGATAATCTCGCTCAACAGGCCGCCCACTAGATAACTCTTTTCCTCGTCGATATCTCGCGCCTTTTCCAATTCATTGCGCAGAGCTTTAGCGTGCTCGAGTACAGTTTCTTCTACCATCTATCCATCCTCTTTTAAAATAGCCTTGAATTTTCAGTATAACCCCAGTCACAGCTGGGCCGCTTAATAGAGATCAAATAGCCCTTTGCAGAGCACACCAAAGCCCATCAGTAACATATCGCGCACCAACAATAGTGCAGGCGGCGCACCAAAATATTACCAATTTCGACAAAAGGGCTAGATATCTCCACCCTTTTCACTAAAATTGCACACAATATTTTTCAAGCGGCCAATATAGTGCACCTTCACCGCTTAATCATCACCAGCACATAATTAACTGCTAACAGGCGATATTCAATGCTTCCACCTCTCCAGAAACTTCTGCCCAGCGCTAGCCTACTCGCCCTACTTATGGCTCCAGCCATTGGCTTTGCCGATGAGATCAACAGCGCCAATACCGCGTGGATCATGACCTCCACCGCACTGGTACTGTTTATGACGGTGCCCGGCCTGTCGCTGTTTTACGGCGGCCTGGTACGCAGTAAAAACGTACTGTCGGTGCTGATGCAATGCTTCGCCATTACCTGTGGCGCCTCGGTTGTCTGGCTAGCCTGTGGCTACAGCCTGGCTTTCAGTGACGGCGGCAGTATGAATAACTGGATAGGTGGCCTCGATAACGCCATGTTCGCCAACATGAGCGAGTCATCTGTGAGCGGCGATATTCCCGAAAGCGTATTCGCCCTGTTCCAAATGACCTTTGCGATTATTACCCCGGCGCTGATTATCGGTGCCTTCGCCGAGCGCGCGCGCTTCTCTACCATGATGGTGTTCAGCATGCTCTGGCTAGTGCTGGTCTATGTACCCGTCACCCATTGGGTGTGGGGCGGTGGCTGGCTGGGTCAAATGGGCCTGCTCGACTTTGCCGGTGGCACCGTGGTGCACGTTACCGCCGGTGTTGCCGCACTGGTCGCGGCCATGGTTATCGGCAACCGCAAAGGCTTTGGCTCGCACGCCATGCCCCCCCACAATATGACCATGACAGTAATGGGCGCAGGCATGCTCTGGGTTGGCTGGTTCGGCTTTAACGGCGGTTCGGCACTGGCGGCCAACGGCGATGCTGGCATGGCCATGCTCGTCACCCACATTTCTGCAGCGGCGGGCTCGCTGTCATGGATGATGATGGAGTGGATTCGCCACGGTAAACCTTCGGTACTGGGTATTGTTACAGGCATGGTCGCCGGGCTTGGCACCATCACCCCCGCCTCGGGTTTTGTTGGCCCCGGCGGCGCACTACTGATCGGCTTTGGTGCAGGCATTGTTTGCTACTTCGCCACTCAGGCCATTAAGCAGAAGTTTAAAATTGATGATTCGCTGGACGTCTTCCCCGTACACGGTGTTGGCGGCATTATCGGCACCCTGCTGGCCGGTATTTTTGCCTCCGACCAGCTCGGCGTCTTTAGCGGCCAGGGCTATGCCGAGGGCATGACCATGGGCTCACAGCTGGGCGTGCAGGCAATTGGCGTGGCAGCTACCTTTATTTACACGGCGGTTATCACCTATATCTTGCTCAAAGTGCTCGACGCGCTAATGGGTCTGCGAGTGACCGGTGATGAAGAAACCGAAGGACTGGATATCGTCCTCCACGATGAGCGTGGCTACGACCTGTAAGCGCGGCAAGCCAGCGCCCTAATCGAAAAAAGCGGCCGCTGGCAATGGCTGGCGCGCCGTCTCTAACTGCTGACAAAGCAACTCGGCACCCTCTAATAAACGCGGCGTATGACGCTGCAAGAGACTAGCGGGCACAAAATAAAGACGACCCGATTTAACCGCATCCAACAGGGGCCACGCCTCCCAGGCCTTGAGCCACTCGCGGCGCTGCTCCTCTTCACCGCTGGCGACAATCACCTGCGGGTTAAGTGCTATCACCGACTCAACACTCAGTTTCGGCACCAGCGGCACCGCACTGGCAAAGACATTGCGCCCACCACAAAGCTTGATGACTTTTGAAATCAAGTGCTCACCATTAATGGTGAGCAAGGGTTCATTCCAAATCTGATAAAACACAGACAAAGGCCGCTGCTGACTGTAAAGACGGCGTAGTTCCAGCAGCTTATGCTGATACGCCAACATCGCTCGCTCGGCCTCAGGCTCCGTTCCCGCCAATTGCCCAAGCTTGCCGAGGCTGGCACCGATCGCCGCCAGCGAATCCGGTTCATCGACATACACCCGCAAACCCAAAGCCCTTAAGCGAGCGATCATCTCGCCACCATTGCCACTGCGCCAGGCCAGCACCAGGTCGGGCGATAGATTGACGATGGCCTCGAAAGAAATGGAATTATAAGCACCCACCCGAGGGATTTTTAGCGCCGCTGCAGGGTAGTCACTGTAGTCCACCGTGCCGACAATTTGCTCGCCGGCACCCACGGCAAACAACAGCTCGGTAAGATGGGGCGTTAAACTGACGATGCGTTGCGCGGGCTGGTCGAGCGTTAAGGTGACTCCCGTGCTGTCGATAACGCTGACTTCTGCCTGCACCGGCCCAACAAAACTGAGTAAAACCAACAAGGCTAAACACGCTTTTAGTCGAGCAATAATGCGCACTAAAAAACCACCAGCGGGGTTGCGTGCTTGGGGTGGGCGATCAATTCAACCTGCACCCCAAAGACACGCGCAATCAACTCGGCCTGCAGTACCTCGGCAGGCGAACCACTGGCCACAATTGCCCCGTCTTGCATAATGAGCAGGCGGTCGGCCATGCGCGCCGCCAAATTCAAGTCGTGCACGACGACGCAAATACCAACACCCTGCGCCGCAAAACGCTTTAGCACGGCAAGTAGTAAAGCCTGATGAGCTAAGTCGAGAGAGGCCGTCGGCTCATCCAGCAACAGATGGCGCTCACCGTGGGGCGAGGGCTCCCAAAGCTGGGCTAGCACGCGGGCGAGCTGCACCCGCTGCTGCTCGCCACCAGATAACGCGATGTAGTTGCGCTGGCGGAGTTGCTCGCCATCGACGGCGGCCAGCGCGGCACTCACAACTTGCCGGTCATGCCGGTAACCGCTGTTGTGGGGCGTGCGGCCGAGGGCCACAACATCTTCCACCGCGAAGGCGAATTCGAGGCTCGAGTGCTGGGGCAGCACGGCCAGTGTCTGCGCCCGATCTGTCGCCGCCCAACGGGCTAAGGGCTGCTTATTTAAACTGACGAGCCCGGTACTCGGGCTGGCATCACCCGTCAGTACGCGCAGCAAGCTGGTTTTGCCAGCACCATTGGGCCCACATATCGCGGTAATTTCTCCCGCCGCAAGCTGTAGGTCCGTCGCCTGCAATAGCGTTTTATGCTGAATTGTCAGGCTCGCGCCCTCTGCACACAGAGCCATCGTCAAGCCACCCGCGTGCGTTGACGAACGAGCAAAGAGAAGAAGAAAGGTACGCCGAGCAAAGCAGTGACAATACCCACCGGTAATTCCGCCGGTGCCACAATGACTCGCGACAGGGCATCGGCAAGCACCAATAAAAGCGCACCGAGCAAGGCCGAGCCGGGCAATAGGAAGCGATGATCGGGGCCAATCAACAAGCGGACAATATGGGGTACGACAAGACCGACGAAGGCAATGGCCCCCGCCACCGCGACCGAGACGCCAATGCCGAGGGCTGTTAGTAGCACCACTCGGCGCTTGAGCTGCTCGACATCAATACCGAGAAAGCGGGCCTCTGACTCGCCCAACAACAAAGCATTTAAAGCCTTACTTTGGCCCAATAGCCCGGCGACTATCACTGCCAGCGATAGGGCGGCCATGATTACTCGCGACCAATTCGCGCCGTCTAAGCGACCCATTTGCCAGAGGCTAATGCGGCGCAACATTTCGTTATCGGCGACAAAGCTCAAGGCGCTATTACAGGCACCGGCCAATGCACTAATGGCGATACCCGCCAGCAACATCGTCGCCACCGACGTACCCCTATTCAGTGGGCCACTGGCCGAGGTCGCCAGGCGATACACCACCAGCACGGCAATAAAACCGCCGCTAAAAGCGCCCGCCGCCATCAACGACAGGCCCAGGGCTTCATTACCCTGGCCCGCCTGCAACCAGCCACCGGCAAAGACAATCACAAAGCTGGCCCCGGCGCTGGCCCCTGCCGATACGCCAATAAGCGAAGGGTCTGCCAGCGGGTTGCGAAACAGGCCCTGCATGGCTGCTCCGCAAATGGCCAGACCGGCACCCACCAGCGCCGCCAGCAACATGCGCGGCAACCTGATTTGCGAAAGGATCAATAGCTGGCGCTCTAATTCAGGCCTAAGCTCAGGCCTCAATTCAGGCTGCAAAAAGCTATCGGTAATCGCGCTGAAGGGAATGGTGACAGGGCCAAGCAGCAAGCCAACCAACATGGCGGGCAGTAGCGCCAAAGCGGCCAACCACAAAAACGTACGGGGATTAATGCGCGACAATTGACTAAGACCTGCTCAATAGAATTGCTAAAAAGCCCATTTTAAAAATCGACGCCCAAACGCGCCTTAATACCGCTTTTATAGGCGTGCTTGATATCTTTAATTTCAGATACGGTGTCAGCCAATGCTTGCAGAGCACTGCCGCCACCCCGGCCAGTGACAACCACCGATTGCTCGGGGGGTCGTTTGCGCAACGCTTCAAGCACGCGGCTTTCATCCAGATAGTTAAAGCCCAGCATATAGGTTAACTCGTCGAGCACCACCAGGTTTAAACTGGCATCGGCTAGCATGCGCTCGGCTACCGCCCAGGTGGTTTCGGCAGCTGCAATGTCACCAGATTTATCCTGAGTCTCCCAGGTAAAGCCGGTACCCATTTGGTAGAGTTCGACCTCGGGGTGGTGCTCGCGGATAAAAATTTCTTCACCCGATAACTGCACACCCTTGATGAACTGCACCACCCCCACTTTGTGGCCGTAGCCGAGGCTGCGCATCACCATGCCAAAGGCCGAGCTGCTCTTACCCTTGCCCTCACCGGTGAGCAGAATCAGCACGCCGCGCTCTTGTTGCGCCGCGGCAATGCCCTGGTCAATCTGGCTTTTTTGCTTTGCCATTTTGCGCTTGTGGCGCTCTTGCTGATCCTGCTGTTCGCCCATCGGCTACTCTCGTTTTGGGTGAATTAACGACGACGTTAAAGCGTGGCTTAAAAGCTATACCTTAGCCCGGCATAAGCGGCAGAGCCACCGGTGTTAAAGCCAGTCACCTCTTCGTAATCGACATTGCCGACATTTTCGATACGCCCGTAAATCTCGGCCTGCTCAGTGAGCTGGTAATTAGCGCTAATATCGAGCACCACATAGTCGTCAAGATCGAGCCGACCCACGCCGTACAGCTCATCTTCACTGGCCGCTGAATAACGCAAATTGGCGATTAGTGAAAAGCCCTGGTCAGCACTGGTGAACTGGCCGCCAAGGTTGGCAATTTTTTCTGGCCGACGGATGCGTTGTGCATCATCCGGGGTTTCGGTGTCGTTGTAAGTGGCATTGCCAAAAACGCGCCACTGCTGCGCGAAGGGATAGTCAAAAAACAATTCGACACCCGTCGATTTACTGTCACCCCTGGCCTGTAAATAACCGGTGAAAGCAATCAGGTCAAAATAAATTTCGTCTTCAATGCGCTGATTAAAATAAATCGCACCCAGCTCCAAACCACTGGCGGCGTAATAGCTTAACCCCACATCAAAACCTTTGCTGGTCTCTTCATCCAAAGCCAAACCCGCCGCTGCCCCCCAGGCCCAGGGACCATCGTTATAGGCCAGTTCATTCAAACTCGGCGCACGAAATCCGGTGCCGTAACTGCCGTGGTATTTCAGGGTGTTTCCATCACCTAAGTCTTGCAAATAAGCACTGGTAAAGCGGTAGCTAAGGTGGTCACCAAAATCATCGTTATTGTCATAGCGCAGGCCTGCGGTGACAAACAGTGCATCGACCGGGCTTACCTGATATTCGACAAAGTAACCTTGTTGGTCACGATCCAGTGATGAGCCATCGCCGGTAACAATATCTTCACGCTCAAAATCAGCACCGTAAACCAAGGTGAAACTCGAAAATAAATCCGTGCTGCCGGTGTATTCAACGCGGTCAATCTCACCGTCCGTTGAAAACGATGCCAAACCCGCTGCATAACTATCGCGCGTAATATCGGTGTTGCTATAAGCCAGGTTATGAGAAAAGTGTTCGCTCTTATAGTCTGCCGACACCTGCCAGCTGGTTTGTTCATAATCACTTTCGCAATCATGGGTGGTGGGGAAACCGCAGTTATCGAATTCGACCTCGGCGTCGACGTCTCGCGCGACCACTTGCAGGCGCAGCGCCTCGCTGACATTCCAGCCAAACTTACCGTGCAGGGTGGTGTTGTCGTAACCGTCATCGTCCTGCAAAAAGGTGTCGGCAGTGCTGGTATTAAAGCCATCGCTGTGCAGATCAGTGGCCGATAGATAAAAATCCGTCTGTCTATTGCCACCACCAACATTGCCGTGAAACTGCTGCGTACCGTAACGCCCGCCCTCAGCACTCAACTGGCCGGCGAGCTCTTCGCCACCACGGGGGGTAAACAGGTTAATTACGCCACCCGCATCGGCCCCATAAATTAAACCCTGGGGGCCACGCAGTACTTCAATGCGGCTAATATCCTCACTGGCCAGCATGTGTTCAGCTTGTGGCCCCACCTGTGTGCCCGTGGGGTCAGCCAGTTTCATGCCATCGAGACGCACCTGGGTGCGAAAGCCCTCTTCGCCACGAATACGTATCGTCGCTACCTGGCCAGGACCACCGTTACGGCTCGTGGCTATACCCGGCTGGGTGCGCAGCAAATCAACCACAGAAATGTAGCCACGCTGTTGAATTTCTTCCGCGTCGATCACTGTTACCGATGAACCCACCTGACTCACAGGCATGGCCGTACGGCTGGAGGAAACAACGACCTCATGCAGGCTTGATTGGCTTTGCGGCGACGGCTCACCGTAAGATGGACTGACCTGCAAAATAGCAGGTAACAAACACGACACTGCCAGGGCTATTGGCTTAATTTTCATCAATTTTCTCCCGCGCTCACACCCGAGCACATAGTCAGCACAATGGCTGATACGGCTAATCAATAATACGGGGAGAAGTTGGGAAGGACACAGAATAAGCCCGCCCATTGAAAACAATGAGGCACGCTATTTAGACCGGACCAACCACACCCCGTAGTTCGTTTGCGTGGTGAGGGGCCGGTCTCCGGACTGGTGAGTCGATGTCCCGGTCGCCTTCCCATGCATAACGCACAGTGGCTTGATGACCGAGCATTGAGCCTACGGACTGTGTATACAGCACCGAAGAACTCACTCACTTACCGTTGCGGGGGCAGTGTTGGCCTTGTCGTTCGCCGTGTATAGCGACAGTGACGCACCAACTTCCCGTTTAACCCCAGTGCTGGAAACAGCAGCGGGGAACCTCTTACCTTGGCAAGGCGCGCAAACTACGTGGAGAAGGGGACATTGTCAATTGCTGGCGGGTAGTAGTGAAATTAGCGGCCATTGAAAATGGCCCCAGGAGTCTGCCTTAAAGGACTTTATCAAGCCCTGTCACAAACCCAGAAAGATAGGACAGCATCCAGATACCCCATACAAACAAACCAAAGCGGTGTGTGCGGAGCGTTTGCTGCTTGTTTGTGATGAAGAGAGAAAGCACCCATAAAAAATGTAACGACATCAGCAGTAATGCTGTAAAACCAAAAATAGCATGGGGCGTTAAGACAATGGCGCCAATAAACTCAACCGTTATCCAAACACCCCAGGCATCTGAACTTACGCCCAGGAAAAAGACAATTATCTGCCATAGTTGTAATTGCTGCGACTTTCGACCGCTCCATATTGCCGTTGAATATAAAATCAAAGCAAGGGTGAACAATACTGTAGCAATGATAATTTCTATTGGCATAATCGGGCCTAAATTCAGATAGTAACTGCGTCGTTAGCAGGCCGTAGGCACACTAATAAATAGCGTATTATTGTAAACGATTTGGCAAAAATACCGACGAGAATGACGATGCCCTTCACTATGAAAAATTTTACTATGAAAAATCACACGACCAATAGGCTCACTATTAAAGCCCTGCCCCTCTTCATACTCTTTGCACTGCCCAACATTGGGAACGCAGCCAGCCTCAACCAGGCCACCAACAAGTTGTGCGACAAAATAAAATCCTGCGCGAGAGAACAGATCGCACAACAGGATCTACCACCGGCGATGCAGCAAATGATGACAGCCATGTTTGAGCAAAGCTGTACCAACATCATTGCCCCCTATGCCGACCAAGCCACTAACGCAGGACTGGAGAAAAAAGCTGTCGCCTGCATAAGCAGTATCAACAGCCTCTCTTGCGGAGTGATTATGACAGCCACTGGTAGTAAAACAGCGGAATGCAAGACTTTGGAAAGCGCCGCTCAACAAGCTGGCATCGACACGGATATTCAAGTCGAGGATTTGGGCCTTAAGTAATCATGAAAAAATGTGGCGCGATAACGCAAACTAAAAGTTAGGTGATGGGGCCAGTGGTGCCCAATACGCTGTACTCCCCCCACCAAAAGTTAAAACACGCGGCAAGCAGAAGAGGTCTTGTACTGGCACAAAATGCCTAGTTGCAAGACCCACCTCGCTTCCGCGACCACTGATTCCCAGTGGTGCGCTAGAGATGCCCTTTCACATAAATGTATTTTCGAATAAATTTTCGGCCCAGCTGAACATATCCTTGTAATGATCAACACTGTGCAGTTCGGCCTGGCCTAATGATGCGGGTATGGCTTTCATTTTCTGGTCGTTGAGGTCGTAGGCAAAACCCGCTGTTAGCCAGGTAGCCGTTGTCGATGTAATGGGGCTATAGCAAGCGGAGTTAGTTGTTATATTCGCGAGCCTTTCCAGGCTGTCCACGGGCAGGCCGGCAACGACCCTGAGTATGGCGTCAGCACAAACCTTTGCCTGGGAGTTGGCCATATGGCCTGACTTGGGCTGGCCAGTACCACCGGAATCACCAATCACATAAACACTCGTGTCGCTCGTCAGTTCATAGCTGATGGGATTTACATCAGCCCAGCGTCCGGCGATGGTATTAAAGCCTAAATCGGAAATAATTTTTCCTGCCCGGTGTGTGGGTATCACGTTTAGCACGTCCGCTGCGAAAGTACCTTCTGAGGTATCAATAATGCGATTGTGCGAATCTACTTCGTTAATACTGACACCTGGAATATATTCAACGATATCGCCATATATTTCAGAAAATGCGCTTGAGAACATATGTTCTTCAACGATAATTTTGTCATTCATATCCAGCACGACAACTTTACCGCCACCCTTCTTTTTCAAGATATCGGCAACCACACACGCTCTTTCATAGGGGCCAGGGGGACAGCGGTAGGGGGCTTTAGGTACAGTCATGACGAAAGTGCCACCGGCGGGCATGTCCTGTAGCTGATCTCTCAATAATTCGGTCTGCGGCCCCGCTACCCAGGCGTGGGGGACAAGGTTGCTGTCCAGCCCGGGAATGCTATCGAAAGCGATACCCGGCGCAAGAACAACAAAATCACAGGCCAGGGTTTCACCGTTTGCCAGGGTAACAAGCTTGCTATCAAATCCGCTATCAAGCCCGGTGACAGAGCTATTGATAAATTTCACGCCATATTTCTGAGCGAGCATGGCGTGTTCAAAGGTAATGTCAGACATGCTGAGCTGGCGGTTAACCACCAAATTGCTCATCACGCAGGAAACATGTGCCGTACTGGGATCTACAACAGTGACATCAACCGTGTTGTTGCTCCACAAGCGCAGGTGTTTTGCTGCAGTCGATCCAGCAAAACCACCACCCACAACAACCACATGAACAGCAGAGCCACCAGCAGCTCGAACAAAGGAGGAGGCAGTAACCGAAGCGGAAGAGATGCCCATGAGTTTTATAAAATCACGACGATAAATTGTTTTCATTTTATGTGCCCTTAGGAATTTAATATTGATTGGCAGAGGCTATTTGGACGCGAGATTTATTCTTCGTCTTCGTCTTGTTCGCCCTCTTCATCACTTTCTATAGATGGCAAATTGGCATAATAATCGGCTATAAACCAAAGCTGCTCATCGGTATAAGCCTTTATTTGCTTATGCATAATTTCGTTATCATCATCGGCTTTCATTTCCAGTAATTCACTGTAAAGCTCATCAAAATTCTCACCCGCAATACTGTCAAAGTCCCCCAGACTATTACCTGTCGTCCCGTGACATTGCGCGCACTGGGAAGCCAATAAGCGAGCAGTTTCCGGTGATGGCTCAACGGCGCCTGCCTGCCCAAAAACCAGGAAGATAAAACTACCCATTGTCATTGTTGATAGTTTTAGGAATCTCTTGAGTGTCTTATTCATCGTCTTACCTCTTAGTCCCATTAAAAAGTTAGAAATCATACAAACGGCCAATGCCAGTTGTTAATACCAAAATGATTTATCAATCGATAGGATTTGGCGATAAGGGAAACGTTCCACGGCCTCGGCCGTTTCTTGCTATGCTTTTATAGTCAATGATCTAGATCAGGGATTGTTAAATAAAAATTGTAAAAATTAGTACGCGCTAGGCATTCAAGGTAAGTATTTTTATCCGCCATTAATCTATATCAACAACCATTGATCTATTATTTGTGATTTATTAAATACTAATCAATAGTGTTCTTGCTTGGATTTCAAACGATAACGTTTAACAAGCATTTAATATAAATTGATGCCACAAAATTATCCACGAGCGACGAAAGCTAAGACTCAACAATATGTTCTTAGCAACATTTTGGTAACAAGAGAGCAACGTAATAATGATACTTTCAATCAAAAATCAGTGGCATACGCCAAGCCGTAAAACCCCATCCATCCTCGGTGTTACTTTTGCCGTGTCCTTACTTAGTTTTTCACTCACGGCTCAAGCAGGAAAGATTACCTCAGTGCCGAGTGCAGCCGAAGCCCCTAATGCACCTGAATTTGTAGCAGGAGGGTTTGGTGGCTGGAATTTTGACAATGTAAAAATCATTGTAAATGGCACTCAAGGGGAAGTTAATAGCCTTGAGTTAAGCTGGTTCGATGAGTCGAATGGTGCTTATAATTTCGGACTTGACTCCGACTTTACCTATACTGGCCATGTAAATGACGGCTCAAGTGTAGATATGGGTGTCGTACTTGCAAAAGACTGGCCTGTAGGCGAGCCCTCTGGCATCAAAATTGTCAATGACGATACCGCCGTCAAGTTTCCTAAACCCCAAAACTGCATCATGGCAACGTCCTATCTGGTTGACCACTTCCTCGATTCAGCAGACCCTCAACAAGTCCCCTGTTCCGGTCCGTTCCAAAGCCACAAGCGATATAAATTGGCCATGCTACCAACGACAGTTGATGGTTTTGGATCCGAAAGTGTTGACTTGGTCTTCAATGTTGAAGCTGATCTAACACGCGACTATCAAGTGTTCCAAAAAATCAATAACTGGACCGATGGCCGTTTGGAGGGATTTACCATTCAGGTCGGCTTTGGTGTTGGGGCAGCTTTCCAAACTGCAGCCAATGCTGGAGTTCTTGACGAGTTGCACCTCACTGTTCCCTCGGATATCTGGGCCCCGACGCAATTGGCGAACTTCTCGGAGGGCTTGTTTGGCCCATATGACGACCATACCGAATCTATTGGCTTTTTCGACCCCGTGAAACGGGCCGGATTCTTGATTAATGAATACGGTATTGGCGTCCAGCCACTCACAGACACTCTTACTGCAACGGAAACACTGGGTAGCGATTATGCAGAAATTCCTCCCGGCAGTGGTGAAACTGATCAGTTCGGCCCCTGGCTGCCTAACAGCATGTTGCCTTACGGCATTTTCTTTGATGATGATGGCAACCCTGAAACGGATGCGGAACTTCTGGCTTGGTATGGCTGGAACCCCACCCTTTCTGCTCTTGGCTGGATGGGTGGTTCCCAGAACAGCGACGGAGCGTTCTCGGCCATTCCAGATGCAGAGATCACCTTAATGGGTCAAAACCTGTCCTACACCATGGGGGTGATCGATGATCTGGTTAATGTGGGTCTGAACTATATTGTGACGGTGGGCGATGTAAGTGAATTCCCCACAGCGGCAAATGGAACCTTCACCATTCGTATAACACCAACGGCGGATACATCTGGTATACCAGCCCCAAGTTATGTTGGAGAGGATCCCGACCCCTTACTTCTGTTCACCAGTTCGGATGCAGAGGTATTACTGGAGCCCGAAGGCGAATTTGTCATTGGTAGCTTGTTGACTGCACGCGTTGGTGATGCGGATTTGAATCTAGACCCGGCAGAAGCCGAGGAAATCGATATCCTTATTTCCAGTGACTCAGGCCTAAGTGAAACGTTGACGCTGACTGAACTAGGGGAAAATCGCGGAGTCTTCGCCGCAACCTTGCCAGAAGAGTACAGCAAGGTCGCAATTGGCACACAGGTGACGATGTCATATGACGATGCTGATACCGGTGCTGAAGTCTCAGAAACTAAAACATCTTCAACCACGGCAATTGCTGAGCTCGAGCCTATCCTTTCTGATGTAACTATCACAGGGTTTGACGCGCCTGAAAACCTGTTCGACGGTCTTAGCAGAAACTTGAAGCTTTCTATCATTAATGACAAGAATGCACTGGAAGCCGCAACAGGTAGCGTGCTTGTCACAGGAAGTGATGGCAGTGAATTCACTGGCGAATTCACTGCCCTGAGGCCCGGCGGCAAGCAGAAGCTCAGCTTTAGATGGACCGCCAGTCTTGCTGACCCCGCTTTGGAAGAAACCGTTAGCTGGATCGTAACTGTAACGGTGAATAATCAGATTGTGGACGATGCCTTTGCGAATACCCTCGTTGAGGTAAAAAAGGGAAAAAATTCGAGACAATAATCCTAGTGTAAATATCGTTAAGCGCAACAGGGGGAAGCAGCATACCCCCCCTGTTGCGCTTAACACCCAATGCAAGAAAACGCCTACTTCTATCGCTTATAAAAATATTTTTTTTAGGCGGCGCACTTCCTTAGGAAGCCGCTTTTCTCAGCTAAACCCTTGTTAATATTAGATAAGGATTAATTTACTTTAGGAAAAATTTTTAATACGTACCGAACTAGCTACGATGATAGTGAACCCCGAAAAACTGGGGCGAGTCTTACAATTCAACAAAACGTATAACCCTATCAGCCTGCCATTCACTATGCGTAATGTCACCTGTGATAGCTTTCAGACCATTCTTAATCATATTCCTGTTTTTTTACAGTCACCTAGCCTCTTAGCACACCCATCAGAATACCCGCAAAAAACAAAACCAGAAGCCCTTATGCAAACCTCCCCAACCAGCTCTGCGTCCGCAACTCTACTCGGACAATATCCAATGCTGTAACTGCTCACGGGGAAACGCTAGACTTCAGTGACAACGAAGAAGATCCGGCGAATGGTCCTTAACTCACGGGAGCCAGCCGATAATAAAAGAGAAGCCCCAGCATGACGCAAACCATAATGCAGGTGATGGATACTAGCGCCACTAAATGCGCAACACTGCCCGCACTAAAAACGAAGAGCCACGGCCAGTGGCAGACGACGACCTGGGCAGAGTATCGCACCGAAACACGGCTCGTCGCCCGAGCGCTGATGACCCTGGGTCTCGGCCACAAAGAAGGCCTCGTCATCATTGGCGACAACTGCCACCAATGGTTTATTAGTAATATTGCAGCCATTTACAGCGGGGCTATACCCGCCGGCATTTACACCACCAGTAGTCCCGAGCAATGTCAGTATATCGCTGACAATTGTAATGCCACTGTCGCCGTCGTAGAAAACACTGCGCAACTGGCAAAGTTTAAGGCCATTGCCGGCCAACTACCCAAGCTGAAGGCCATCGTGATGATGAAGGGTAGTGATTCTGCTGAGCACATACACGCCTGGGATGATTTACCCGCACTAGCCGAACAAGTTTCAGAGCAAGCACTCGATGAGCGCATTAAAGCCCAGCAGCCCGACGACATTTGCACACTCATTTATACCTCTGGCACCATGGGTAACCCCAAGGGCGTGATGCTGAGACATAGCAACCTAAGCTGGATGGCGCAGAACTGCGTTGAAACCTATGGCTGTAATTCTGATGAGCGCATCATCAGTTACCTACCCATGAGTCATATTGCCGAGCAAATATTCAGCCTCTATATACCGATGTATTGTGGTGGCTGCACTTCCTTTGCAGAAAGCCTTGGTAAACTTGGCGACAATCTACGCGAGGTTCGCCCGACCAGTTTTGTCGCCGTACCCCGAGTCTGGGAAAAAATTCAAACCAAAATACTGATCACCGGCAAAGCCAGCCCCCCACTGCGTAAAAAAATTGTCGCCTGGGCCCGCAAAAAGGGTCTTGCCGGGGGCTATGCACTACAACAATACAAGCCTCTACCTTTATTTTATAAGCTCGCCGATAAACTTGTTTTCTCAAACGTAAGACAGCAGCTGGGCTTTGACCGCTGTCGCAACCTGCTCTCTTCTGCCGCGCCTATTTCCCTCGACACTCTCGAGTTCTTTCTCAGCCTGGGTCTACCGATCTGCGAAATATACGGCATGAGCGAGTGTTCTGGCCCGGCGACTGTCGGCCTGAGCAATAATTTCAACACCGACAAACTGGGGCCTTGCCTACCCGGTACAGAAATGCGCATTGCCGATGACGGCGAAATACTCATGCGCGGCCCCCACATTTTTGCCGGTTACATCGACAATGAAACCGCCACCAGTGAGGCCATTGATAGCGATGGTTGGCTGCACACTGAAGATATCGGCGAACTTGATAGCCAGAGCTTCTTACAAGTAACTGGCAGAAAGAAGGATATTATCATCACCTCGGGTGGTGAAAATGTCGCCCCCCAACTCTTAGAAGGGAAGATAAAAGCGATCACTGCAGTCAGCCAGGTTGTCGTCATTGGCGACCAGCGTAAATACCTGTCCGCCCTCATCACTCTCGATAATGAAACCCTGAATAGCGAACTCAGCAACGCCGGTAGTAACGCCGCTGGGACAGAGGAAGCGGCCCAGTGCAAACAATTACGCGGCTACCTCCAGCGACAAATTAACGAAATTAATAGACACCTGGCGCATGCTCAGAGCATTAAAAAGTTCAGCATATTGGCTCAGGATTTCAGCATTGAAGGCGGCGAGCTAACGCCGACCATGAAAATAAAGCGCAAAATCGTCAACCTTAAATACCAGGCAGAAATTACGGCTATGTACTAAGGGCGCAGTACAAAGTACTTCCGATGACAATAGCTACGGCCTGCCTTGTACTAAAAGTAAGCAATCTTGCCAATTTAGTGCTTACCAACGGTTCAAAATGGTGCAGAGCTGCGACTCATTTTCTGGAAGTCTCGCCATTATGGTGGCTTGGGGCTCAGTAAAAATGCCAGCAAGATAGCCACAGCTCATTGTTTTTAATGTCCGTTAAAAATTGGCCCACTAGTTGCATCCCTGTCTTTTAATTGCTTTGACACTCCCTAATTACACTGCCCAACAGAGATGATTTATGAGCGAACCCAAACTCAACCTTCTGGATTTTTCCAACAGCTCCATTAAAACGCTGCACACGGCATGGTTTGCGTTCTTCCTGACCTTTGTTATGTGGTTCTCTCACGCGCCGATGAAGCCTTTCATTATGGCCGCGTTTGATATGAGTAATGCCCAGTGGAAGGCTCTGCTCATCCTCAACGTTGCACTGACTATTCCAGCCAGGATCGTGGTCGGCATTATGGTCGACAAACTCGGCCCACGAATTGTCTACAGCGTATTACTAGCTGCCTCGGCTTTCTTGTGCTGGGGCTTTGCCTTTGCACAAAGCTACGAGCAACTTGCCCTGTTTCGCTTCCTCTGTGGCTTTATTGGTGCGGGCTTTGTGATCGGAATCCGACTTGTTGGTGAGTGGTTTCCCGCCAAAACCGTGGGCCTGGCCGAGGGTATTTACGGAGGCTGGGGCAACTTTGGCTCCGCCGCCGCCGCCTGGACCCTACCTGCTGTTGCCGCCTTTATTTACGGTGGCGACGACGGCTGGCGCTATGCCATTGCAACCACAGGTGCCGTCGCTTTCCTCTACAGCTTTTTCTTTTATAAGACCGCCCGCAATACGCCGAAGGGCTCAACCTACTTTAAGCCCAAGAAATCTGGCGGCCTCGAGGTATCGAACAAGCGCGATTTCTACCTTTACGTGGCCATGAATATACCGATGTATCTGGCACTGGCGGTACTGGCATGGAAGTTATCGTCCCCCGCTATTGGTCTACTGACAGAAACCTATACCCAGATTATCTGGTTTATATTATTCGCGCTGTTTAACTACCAGCTCTACCATATTTATCAGGTCAATAAGGAGCATCTTGAGCATAGCCTGCCTGAAATCGAGCAATACAAATTTAAACAAGTTGCCATTCTCGACTGGGCCTACTTTGTTACTTTTGGCTCCGAGCTCGCTGTGGTCTCTATGTTACCGGCCTTTTTTATGGAGACCTTTGATCTCAGCCCAGTGAAGGCAGGCTTGCTCGGCGGCGCATTTGCGATTATGAATTTAGTTGCCCGTCCGGGTGGTGGCTATCTCTCCGATAAGTTCGGCCGCAAGAAAACCATGTCTATTCTGGTCGGCGGTTTGACCATTGGCTATCTGATTTTGTCCACTGTTGAAAGCAGCTGGAGTATTCCCCTCGCCGTAATGGCGGTCATGTTCTGCTCTTTCTTTGTGCAGGCTGGTGAGGGCGCCGTGTTTGCCATGGTGCCCCTGGTCAAGCGCCGCATGACCGGGCAGATTGCCGGCATGGTTGGCGCCTACGGCAACGTCGGTGGCGTAACCTTTTTAACGGTTTATTCCTTTGTCGACACATCAACATTCTTTATGATTATTGCCGCTTCCGCCGCTGTTTGCCTGGTGCTGGTACAGTTTATTGAAGAGCCAAAAGGCCATATGCATGAGGTACTGCCCGACGGCACTGTGCAGCTGATTGAAGTGTCTTAATCCTTTTGAAAAACCTCGAAGCCAAATAAAAAATACCGGGCTTGCGATCACCACAAGTCCGGTATTTTTTTAAGCCTGCTAGATCACAGAAAAACCATCGTAATAACAAGGATTACCACCAATACGAAAAGGCTTTTTTATACAGCCAGCGGTAATTTATGCACCATTCTGGCACCACCGGGCGCTAATAAAGCTCCTCGCATCAATCAGCAACACTACCGGCAAGTAAATAAACCAAAGATCTAGCTCTCGAGTGGGAGGGGTTTAATAATACCGGCGCAGTAGCGATGCCTCAATATCGGCCTCACTCGGATAAACCTCAGCAGCTTCTCCCTCGGCCGGACACTCTGCGGGCAAAGGGTTTTTCTCCTCATTACGCACCACGGTGATTTTTGGAGCATAGCCCGTAGAGACAACATCGGCGGGTAAATTGCCGACAGGTGCTCGCATCCACGCCTTTATCGTGCGCTGGTCGCAGTACTGTACCGTGGGAAAATAAATATCGAGCCGTGAAATACAAGCATCAAGTATCGGCAAGCCTGCACGAAATTCGATTACCTTATAAAAATCAGCAGGAATATTTCCACGTAACCATTGTAAAGAACCCACATCTTCTGAGCGCAGGCCGTGACTGTAATAATCGGCAACTGGCCCCTTGGGGTTTTTGATTTTTCGCCAACTACCATCCGCAGCAGGTTTAACCCCCATCACAGCGTTGGCATTGTAGATTTCCCCACCACGGGATTGCGTATAAGCAAGCCCACTCAAGTCGACCCCATTGGGCATCGTCATCACTACATTGCGCGTACTAAATGTTCTACTACCATCGCGACTAGAGCAGCCGTGGGGAATATTTATCTTCAGGTAAGCGGTTTTACCCTCTTCATAATCGCGAGCTGAAAAACCATCGAGGTTATCTTTAGGTACAAAACTCGCATGTGCGAAACAGACCCCTGGCAAGGCCAACATACCGGATAAAATTGAAACGCCAATTGTCCCTTTTACTTTGTAAAACATATTCTCTCCCTGAATTGTTAATATAAAATGCTTTTCTAAAACGGGAGCTACATTAGCAACATGTAGATAGCTGAAGAATGTGACAAATTGTCCCACCCTGTGAAATACAAAGGGTAGTGGCAAGGGGCGACGCCTATGCGTCTTGAATTTAAAAGAGCGCTATATCAGGACACGCCTGGCAGCGATTGGCAGGGCGATATTGACGGTTCTGATACTGAGAAGTGACGTATTTAAAACACTTTATAAAGCCCGGAACAGCCAAGGAAATGCAGAGAGTTCTTTATTGAAGTTGAATAATTCAGCTTACACGGTGCATTGTGGGCTGAGCATTGCCCACACTACTTTAACCCGGGCCTTTAAAACCTTCCAGATTCAAACCTAAAATACTGGGCTTGACGTTATACAAGCCCAGTATTTTATTCCGCCTGTTAAATAACCGAAAAAAGCATTTTAAGGCCGAGCACTACCAGCAACACCGCGAATATTTTTTTCAAAATCCCCACTGGTAAGCGATGTGCCATTTTCGCTCCTACCGGGGCAGTAAAAAAACTCGTGGCAGAAATCAACAACACTGCCGGCAAGTAAATAAAACCAAAGGTGTAGCTTTCTGGCGAGGAGTTCGCCCAGCCATTAACGACGTAGCCCAGTGTCCCGGCAATAGAAATCGGCAGGCCAATGGCCGCAGAGGTGCCAATGGCCTTGCGAATTTGAACGTTCTGCCAGGTGAGAAAAGGCACGGTTAAAGAACCACCGCCGATAGACACCAGCGCCGATATTGCGCCGATCCCCGACCCTGCCGCCAACATGCCTGTCGTGCCCGCTAATTCCCGACTGGGTTTGGGCTTTTTATTGAGAAACATTTGCACCGCTACGGCACCCATAAATACGGCAAAAAATATTGCCAAGTGGGCCGAGCTAATATATTTCGCCACAAAGGTTGCTAGAAAAGTACCGACAATAATCCCCGGCGTCACAGCCCTGACCACAGACCAAAGCACCCCACCATTGGCATGGTGGGCACGCATACTCGCTAGCGAGGTAGCAATGATGGATGCCATAGATGTGCCCAGCGCCAAATGCACGACCTTTTCAACCGGCACGCCCTGGAGTAAAAATATCGAGGTGAGGGTGGGCACCATAATGCCGCCACCGCCAATGCCTAACAGCCCGGCCATAAAGCCGACAAAGGCACCGAGTAATAGAAAAGCCATTACCCACTCAAAATCTAATATCATTTATTCACCAGAATTTTAGACGCAATACAAACAGGCAACTAAAGCCCGATCACATCGAGAGCTTCACTTAATTTATGCACTGGAATCACCTCCATACCATCAATAATCTGACGTGGCGCATTGCCCGCTGGCACTATGGCGCGCTTAAAGCCGTGCTTCGCGGCCTCGCGCAAACGCTCCTGACCACTGGGCACCGCGCGAATTTCACCGGCCAGGCCCACCTCGCCAAAGGCCATTAAATCTCGCGGCAAGGGACTGTCGCGAAAGCTAGAAACCACCGCCAAAACTAGCGCCAGATCAGCACTGGTTTCTAATACTTTGACACCGCCAACGACGTTAACAAAAACATCCTGATCGCCCACCATCAAACCGCCGTGGCGGTGCAGTACAGCCAGCAACATGGCCAGGCGATTTTGATCTAGACCGACAGTGACCCGCCGGGGGTTGCCGAAATTACTGTCATCGACCAAAGCCTGCAACTCCACCAGCAGGGGGCGAGTGCCTTCCCATACCACCATCACCACGCTACCCGAAGCGACCTCATCGCCGCGCTGTAAAAAGATAGCAGAAGGGTTGGCGACCTCTTTTAGTCCCTGCTCGGTCATGGCAAAAACGCCCAACTCGTTGACCGCACCAAAGCGATTTTTGTGACTGCGCAAAGTGCGGAAGCGAGTGTCGGCAGAGCCTTCGAGCATCAGCGAGCAATCAATCATGTGCTCCAGTACTTTCGGCCCCGCCAGGGAGCCCTCTTTGGTGACGTGACCCACCAGCAGTAAAATAATGCCGCTTTGCTTGGCCAGTCGAATCAGCAGCGCGGCACTCTCGCGCACCTGAGAGACACTGCCCGGCGCCGAGCTAATATCTTCGCAGTGCATCACCTGAATGGAGTCGACCACCAATATTTTCGGTTGTTGGCGCAGGGCTGTGGCGCACACGGTCTCGGCCGAGGTCTCGGCCATAATATTGACCTTATTGGTCGGCAGGCCCAAACGCTTGGCACGCATGGCTACCTGCTGGGGCGATTCCTCACCCGTGACGTACAGGCACTTATGCCCCTCGGCCAGATAACACAAGGTTTGCAGCAAGAGTGTACTTTTACCGGCCCCCGGTTCACCGCCAATTAACACGCAGCTACCCGTCACCAGGCCACCGCCGAGCACCAGATCCAGCTCACCAGCACCAGTGGCAATACGGGGTAATTCGTCAATTTCAATATCGGACAGCAGGCTGACATCGGCATCTGCAGCGCCGGCATACCCCCCTCGACCACCCGATGCAGACGGCTTGGTGACGGCCAGGCGCACCTCGCTGAGGGTATTCCAGGCGTGGCACTCGCTGCACTGGCCCTGCCATTTTGTGTAATCTGCGCCGCAATCGTTGCAAACGAATGCTGAGTTTTTCTTTTTTGCCACCGACGGTTCCACCTGCTATCGAGAGCCCGCATCCTACCGTGGCTGTCGCGGTGGAACAATCACAGCCCGGCATTCGTCAAATTATTGCGGTCACAACCACTGCTCCCCCGCCTTGGCATGAGCGCCAAGACGGGGCAAATCTGCTAGAGTGGCGCCATGTCATTGATCCCCGAAACGCCCTTGCTATTTTACCCCCAGCTCGCTGCTGCTCTGGGGCTTGAAGAAGCGGTCATGGTACAAACACTGAAAGCCTTTCTCGCCCACGCTGAAGCCGAAAACCAGCACGGTTTTGCGTGGAGTGAAGTCAATGCCGATAAGTTATTACAAATCCTGCCCTTCTGGCAGGCAGCCGATATTCAGCGTATTACCAACAACCTACGCGAGCAGGGCATATTGCTGATCGGCGCACAGACCTTTCAAGCGGGTGGTCGTTTTCACTTCGCCATTAACGAGCGCGACAGCAGTGCTATCTCTGCACAAGCAACCGCAAACCCTCAGCAAAATACCGCCTTAAGCACCGCCCCATTAAGACCGCCAACAGCGGCTATCGCCCCAGCACCTACAGCCCCCGCGCAACGCCCGCAAGCGATTGCAAAGGGCTGGCAACCGGAAAACGACCTGCTAGCCCAACTCGCCCAGTACGGCATTCCCCAGGATTTTGCTCTGGAGCAGGTCGGCGAATTTGTTACCTACTGGACCGAGCGTAACGAACCCCGCTACAGCTGGGGCTCGCGCTATCTCAAGCATGTACTGCGACTGTGGCGCAAGCAGGAAACCCGCAGCGCCCGCCAGAGTAAAGAAGTAGCGATGAGCGAGGGCTGGCAGCCCAGTGCCGATGCACTGGATATTCTCACCGTATCGGCCGGGATTAATCGCAACTTTGTCGAAGACGCCATTCCCGAATTTATCCTCTATTGGCAGGAGCGCGGCACCAACTCCAGCACCTGGAATTCACGCTTTATCCAGCACATTAAACGCCAGTGGGCGAGTTACACCCACACCCTGCAAATGGACACCACACCGCGCCCCATCAGCAACGACTGGCAGCCCGACGAGACCGTGTTCGACATACTGCAAATGGGCAACATAGACCGAGGCTTCGCGCAAAACCTGGTGCCAGAATTTATTGTCTACTGGCGTGATAGCGGCCACCTGGTCAGCTCCTGGAATACCAAGTTTCTGCAATTTGCAAAAAAACAATGGGCCTACACTCACCAGCAGGCGGTCAACACTGCCGACAACACATTGACGCACAGCCATGGCAAACAACGAACTGATCGACCAAGCAGTACACGACATAGAAAGCTCGCAGAAGAACTCAGCGACCGCAGCTGGGCAGGCTGAAGACAGCGCACTGGTTGATACCATTAACCAGATTTTCGCTCTGTTTCGAATTAATTTTCACAATCAGTTTTACGCGGCCTTTAACGACACCTCCCTGCTCAATCAGGCAAAGCGCCTGTGGCTCGATGCTCTGCGTGATTACCCCGTGGAATATCTCTTGCTGGGCGCACGGCAAATTATTGAACAGTCGGAATACCTGCCCACCCTGCAAAAAATGATTAGCAGCTGCGATGAGCAGGGCTCACGCATTGGCCTGCCCACTCCTCACGATGCTTATTTACAAGCCTGCCTTGCACCACACCCAAAGGCCGCACAGCGCTGGACACACCCCGCCGTTTATTTTGCCGGCCAAAAGACCGGTTGGTTTGATCTTGAAAATCAGAACGAGAAAACCACCTGGCCCATCTTTAAGCGCCACTACGAAGAACTGCGTCGTAAAGTCTTGTGTGGTGAAAAACTGAAAATTGAAGTACCGCCGCAGCTGCCCCCGCCGGGCAAGCCCCAGTCAAAAGAAGAGCGCCTTAAACAAATGCAGGCGCTGCGTGAGAAATTGGACTTATAAACGTCAGTCAAAATTCGCTCAACAATAATTTAAATAAAAACTATTAATAACTACGGAGAAAAACTATGAGCCAACAACAAATCGCATTAGTCACCGGGGGCGCCAGAGGTATTGGCGAAGCTATTTGCCGCGTACTGGCCGAGGCCGGACACAAGGTCGTCGTCACCGATATTTCTGTCAGCGCAGCACAAAGCCTGGCCGATGAACTCGGCGGCCTGGCGGTGGAAATGGATGTAACCAGTGCCGACTCGGTTAATGCAGCAGCAGCCAGTATTAAAGAGCAAATTGGCGACCCGACCATTCTCGTCAACAATGCCGGCTGGGATAATTTAATGCCCTTTCTCGACACCGATGAAGAATTTCAGGAAAAGGTCATCGCCATAAACTACGCCGGCCCTGTGCGCGTATGCCGCGCATTTTTACCCGGCTTAATCGCCAATGGTAGTGGTCGCATTATTAACATCGCCTCCGATGCCGGGCGTATTGGCTCCGCTCTGGAAGCCATTTACTCTGGCACTAAAGGCGGTTTAATTGCCTTTTCAAAAACCCTGGCCCGAGAATACGCACGCAATCAAATCACCGTTAACAGCGTGTGCCCCGGCTTAACCGATACACCACTGATTGGCGAGATCACTGCCATCAACCCGATTGCCGACAGAGGTATTACCGCGATTAAAAAGTCACTGCCTTTGGGCCGCATGGGCCAGCCCGAAGACATCGCCCACGCCGTTGGCTTTCTCGCCTCGGAACATGCCGGGTATGTAACCGGGCAGACCATTTCTGTCAGTGGTGGTGTATCGATGGCTGGTTAGGGCAGCCAGGGACTACCTGAGTTACAAGATGGTTCAGATATAAATACGCCGGAGGTATTTCAATACCTCCGGCGTATTTATTAAAAAGGTTGGCGCAACCGAACGTTAACGCGGCTATTCGCTGGTCACCTTGTTATAAGCATAGACTACCAACAAGGTACCCAACACCCCAACCACAATGGTTAAAATACCAAGCCCTCCCGTCGCGCCAAGAGCCAGCAATGCCACCAGCCCCCGCCCCAACATAGCACCGACGATACCAATTAATACGGTGGCGATAATACTTTCCGGCATTTGATCCGGTGTTAGCCACTTCGCTGCGTAGCCCGCTACGGCACCTAAAACCAGCCACGAAAGAATACCCATTAACAACCTCCTATGTGATAAATACTACTGCTCAATCTACGCATTATAATAGCGGTAATGAATTTACTCACCACCGAACTTCCACCACTTACGGCTATTTTCCTCTCTGGCTTTCTGGCCTTGTTCCGACCCACGGCCTAACTCCTTTTGCTCCTGAGACGCCTTTTTATCCCGCTGCTTAGCCTGGCCTGTAGACTTATCGCCATCTTCCCGGTGCTCGCGATAAGCTTTTTCTTCGCGCTCGCGCCTCTCTTCATGCTCCTCTCGACGCTCTTTGGCACCATCATCATCGCGATTCTCACGCACTTTTTCTTTTGTTTCCTTGCGGTACCTGTCATCACTACTTCGCTCATGACTCACCTGGCCTCTGGGATAATCTGACGACCCGCGACCGCCTTTACCACCACCCGAGCCACCACCTTTTGACCATGCAGAAGTACTTGCAGCAGCCGCTAAAACCAGTATGAAAACGCCTGAAATAAGTTGCCTATTCATTATTCAACACTCCTAGCTTTCGATTTTATGAAGATGGACATCTTGCTGTGGATAGGGGATGGAAATACCTTCCTGATCAAAGCGCTTTTTCACCGTTTCATGCAATGCAAAGTACACAGCCCAGTAATCCCCACTTTTCACCCAGGGGCGAACGGCAAAATTAACACTGCTGTCAGCCAGCTCAGATACGGCAATCAGTGGCGCAGGATCTTTTAAGATGCGCTCGTCAGCATTAATTATTTCTTCCAGTACCCGTTTGGCTTTATCAATGTCATCGTTGTAACCAATACCCATAACCAAGTCTATTCGACGTGTATCGTTGGCGGAATAATTGGTGATAACACCTCCAAGTACGGAGGAATTGGGCACGATAACTTTTTTGTTGTCCCCTGTTTTCATCTCGGTGGTAAAGATCATAATATTTTCAATAACCCCGGCGACACCCGCCATTTCCACAAAGTCACCTATTTTAAAAGGCTTAAATATAATAATTAACACGCCCGCAGCAAAGTTCGACAATGAACCCTGCATCGCCAAGCCAATGGCTAAACCAGCGGCACCGACAATGGCCACAAAGGAAGCGGTCTGGATACCGACCTGGCCAAGGGCTGCAATCACCACAAAAATCAGCAGGGCGTAGTACACCAAACTGGATGTGAAATTGACTAGGGCGGCATCAACCTCGCGACTCTTCATTAATCGTTCAGCGACGCGGCTTAGTTTTTTCGCCAACCATTTCCCGACCACGAAAATCAGCAGGGCAACAATTAACTTGACCCCGTAGAGGGTTGCCCAGCCAACCACTGTTGTACTTATTGATTCGACACTATCCATTTTTCGCTCCGTCTGTTGCAGGTTAAAAAGAGACTGCGCTTATTTAACGCACACCCTTTTTAACAGTAATAAAACTACTGTCAACAACTATCCGACCATAAGACGACTTCGAACAAACCCACCGCGCCCAGGCTACGATAAGCACTCAAGGCTTAAGGCCCCGCTACTCCGTTTTATTACGCGCCATCAGCATACGGCGCAGCACACCGCCTAATAAACAACTAGCGTTACCGGTAGTGAAGCTAGTGCTTTCGATGACTAGAGTAAGTGAGGCACAAACTGCGGGATTGGCACCAGGGCATTTACCCTCGTCGCTGGAGACTTGCTTGTCACCTCATCCATCACCAGCATGGATGAGGTGACTCCAGAGATCTCGTTATGAAACATACCCTTGCTATATGGTTAAGGACGGCAACGTTAACCCCCGCCATTAAACTTTATACCGAGAAGAGTCCGATTAGGGCGTAAGCAATACAGCTTAAAAGACTAATTTTAACTGACAGTATTACCAGAAGACCCGTTTAATAACTGTCGCACCCGCTCTAACAAGTCTCGAGAACTGTAGGGCTTGGCAAGCGCCTGTGATCTGAGTCTTTGATCGACCTCACCGATCTCATCAACATGACTTGTCTCGTCAAAGCCACTAACTATTAAAACTTTTATGCCTGGAAACTCAAGCCGTATTTTACCGGCTAGTTCGTAGCCAGTCATTCCGGGCATAATCACATCAGATATGACTAAATCTACCGCATTGTTACGCAGCAGACTCAGAGCCTCACTCCCACTGGCTCCACACAAGACTTTGTAACCCTGCTGGCTTAGGACATCCCTGGCCAGGGCAAGTAAGCTGGGCTCATCGTCGACAACGAGAATGCTCTCGTCACCACGCAATAAAGCCATATCCGCAGGTGAAAATGCGTCACTAACTGATGAATCCCCGCTATAGCGGGGGAAATAGAGGCTAAATCGGGTGCCCATACCCAGCTCCGAATAAACTCGAACTCCGCCTTTACTGCGCTCAATAAAACCGTAAACCTGGCTTAAACCCAGACCTGTCCCCAGTTCGCCTTTGGTGGTAAAGAAGGGGTCGAATATTTTTTCGACGGTGGCCTTATCCATGCCTTTACCGGTATCGCTAATACAAAGCCTGACATAATCACCCGCAGCAATACCCAGGCTTTCAGCATCCTGAGCACTCAAACTCTGATTCGATGTTTCAATCGATAAAACACCATCACCCACATCCATAGCGTGCATGGCATTGATACACAGATTCATTAGTACATCTTCAAAGTCACCCTTGTCTACCCAGATTGACCACAATGTCTCTAGCAAATCCATTTTGACGGATATCCTTGCGGTGACTACTTTTTCCAATAAAGAGCGCTGATCTCTCAGTAGGGCATTGACATCAAGCTTTACGGCCTCAACCATTTGTTGCTTAGAAAAATCCAACAATTTTTTCGTTAAGCTTGTACCTCTTTCTCCCGCTTGACTAATTTGCTGGCTATAGCCAAGCAGTTTTGGCTGATCTTCCAAAGCGCTCTGCAACAGCTCAGAATAGCCCAGGACAATGCCCAGCATATTGTTATAGTCGTGGGCGATGCCCCCGGTCAATTTACCCAGGGCATCCATTTTTTGGCTGCGGCGCAATTGCTCTTCGGTTTTTTTCTCCTCACTGAGATCGTGAATAGAGGCGATAAATAGCATCTTGTCGGAGCCTATTCGAGAGCTCGTCGTCACCGATAAGCGCACCGGAAATTGCTCACCCGCTTTATTTATCATTACCGTTTCATGGGCCCGATCAACAATTTCAACATCCAGGCCCTCGGCACTTTGATGTAAAAACTGCTGATAATCACGCGCAACTTCTGGCGGCATAATAAGCCGAAAGTGCTTACCGCTAAGCTCTTCACCCGTGTATCCAAAAATCTTCTCTGCCGACAAGTTATAACTTAAAACAACACCGTCTTCATCGACAGTAATGACCGCGTCTAATAAATTATCAAGGAGTTGCTGTTGCTCGAGTTTCTGTTCGCGGTTTTTTTCTTCGGCCTTTACACGCTGTGAAATATCATCGACAAATGATGCAGCGCCAATAACCTGACCACCTTCATCAACTAGAGGCGTGTTGTACCATTCACAGACCAGGGTGTCTCCCGCCTTATTTATATTTTCATTAATTTGATGGGGCACTGCTTGATTAGATAATATTTTTTGCCGAACGCCTTCTACTTCTGGGCGCACTGAAGGCGCAACGATCAATTCAGAGGAGTTATGGCCAACAGCCTCCTCTTTAGTGTAACCAAATACTTTTTCGGCTGCGGGGTTCCAGTCTATGACAACGAAATCCCTGTCCCACTCAATCACCGCTAGCGGCGTGCGTTCGATATGTAATTTCAAGCGTTTTTGACTTTCGTGTAATACCTGGCGCATGCGGTATTGCTCAGTCACATCATGAAATACCAAAATCGCGCCAATAATAGTATTACCATCGAGAATCGGCGCGGCACTATCGGCAATTTGATATTCCACAGTATTTTTTGCCCGCAAGGTGGTGTGATTACTAAGGGTGACAACATCACCCGTCGTCAAGGCCTCATGCACAGGGTTTGATATCGACTCGTGAGTCACTGCATCAACGATGGGGAACACATCCCGCACTGAACGACCCAGAGCTTCGCTTAAGTCCCAGCCGGTCAATTTTTCTGCCACTGGGTTCATACGCGTCACCACCCCTTCGCGGTCTGTGGCAATAACAGCATCACCGATACTATCCAAAGTTAAGGCAAGATTTTCTTCACTTTTTCTTAGCTCCAGCACAGACTGACTCATCTGTTTTTGCATCGCTGACAATGCCTCAACCAATATATCTAGCTCGTCAGGACTTTTACCTCGCAGATGAGGGCGATCTAACAGCAGTTGCTGCCCCAGGTTTGCCAAGCCAAGCTCCCGTGCAAAACTGGATATCGTACCCAGGTGCCGAGTAACGTGACGACTCACCAGCAATAGCACGAGCCCGGCGACCAGAAAAGTTTGGAATGCAATCATAATGATCGAGGAAAAGGCACTGTCATAAAACTGCTGATAGACATCAGCGCTCGATGCCTCAATCAAAAACACGCCGATTTGTAGTGGCTTATCCGCATAATTATAAAAAATTGGATAACGACGGATAATGGTATTTTCAGAGTGATGATTTCCAGTTTCGAATAAAACCTCTGAACCCTCAAGAACGGCAAGGTATTCTATCGACTGTAAATTTAACAATCCGCCCAGATCCAGTTTTATCGAATCAATATCAGCAACCCAAAGTCGGCCGGCAATACTCGGCAGATAGGCTTTCCCAACCTCATCAACTTGCCTATCGATATTTTTAATATCGTTTCTTAGTTCCGTGTATAAATACACACCTGACGTCAATATTGTGACAAAAATACTAATGAAAAATACCGACAGTCCCAGGCGACGAGCCAAAGGACTTGTTAATTTTGAGCGGGAGCTTCTCTCCATAACCAATACCAGACCTTCTCTTATACTCGACAAAACATCGCGACTGACTAAGCCTGATTGTTCTATTTAACGTCAGACGCCTGACCAGCACGACTGCCGCCTATAAATTGCAAATGTTTATCGACCAATTTTTTAAAGGAACCGTCCTGCTTCATTCCTTTCAACTCACTCGCCAAACGTGGCACCAGCAGCGCATGCTTGGGGTGGAGGTAAACATAAGCAGGGATTTTATCGAGCGACAAGGGACTGGCAACTAGACCCTTAATGTTATTTTCATATAAATAATATTCACCAATATTTCGGAGAAAAACAGCATAGTCGATTCTTTTTTTCTCCAGTAAGGTAAACAATAGTTTTTCATCTTTTACCGTAGTAATCATGGCATCTGCTGGAACATTTTCTTCAATAACTTTCATACCAATGATGATGCCAACTGACTTACCGGACAAAGCCTGCCAGCCCGCCCTTACGTCAACTTTTTCGTGCGAAAAAACCACAAACTCGCCCTCAATAAGCATTTCAGGGACTCGCAATAGACTCGGGAAATATTTCTCAATGGCTGGTGTTCTCAACAACTCACCATCGGCAATCCCTGCAGCAGACATTTTCAGACTTCTTTCTGTTGGCACTGTCAACACTCGCAAGCCGTAATCCATTCTCTTCAGTGCTGTCTCTAACAATTCATCCACCAGGCCGGTCTGCTCTGGCGAGTGATAAATGCCTGCCACCATATCACCCGTCACCAGTGTCAACACCGGCTCGTCAGACGCGACAACGGGCAAGCTAGCAAGGAGTAATAGAACACAGCTGAGGTATTGTAAAAACCTTTTATAAAGTAGCGACCCTGGCTTTTCACAGACTGACACAGAACCTCCTAATTAATATCTCATCTAACTTACTACGCTTAATGTATAGCATAGGCCTGTTATTTCTACCCACCATGACGCAATCATTGGTGTTCCGGTAACAATATTGCATTTGCTTTTTGAATACGGCGATTCCAGTAATATCTTCCGGCCACACAACTAGCCTTTCTCGAGCCCAATAAAAAAGGGAGCACATCAATTTGATGCACTCCCTTTTTAGCAGCTCTTATTCAGCTGTCAACTATTACTCTATGATCATGCCACTTCAAACAAACCTGCCGCGCCCATGCCGCCGCCAACACACATGGTGATAACAACGTACTTCTCGCCACGACGCTTGCCTTCACGCAGCGCGTGACCGACCATGCGTGCGCCACTCATACCATAGGGGTGACCAATGGAGATAGCACCACCATTGATGTTGAGTTTTTCGTTGGGAATCCCCAGCTGATCACGGCAGTAGATAACCTGCACGGCAAAGGCTTCGTTCAATTCCCAAACGCCGATGTCGTCCATTTTCAGGCCGTTGGCTTTCAGCAGTTTAGGGATGGCGAATACTGGGCCGATGCCCATTTCCTCTGGCCCGCAACCGGCAACGGCCATACCGCGATAAATACCCAGGGGCTCAAGACCGCGCTGTTCAGCGGCTTTACGTTCCATCAACACACAAGCAGCCGAACCGTCTGACAGCTGGCTAGCGTTACCCGCTGTGATGCTGCCACCTTCAATAACGGGGCCGAGTGATGCCAGGCCTTCGGCATTGGTGCCAGGGCGATTACCCTCATCGAGCTTCAAGGTTTTCTCAACACTGGAGACTTCTTTAGTCGCCTTATCCATGACCTGCATAGATGCGGTAACTTCAACAATCTCGTCGTCAAAAAGACCCGCTTCCTGAGCTGCCGCTGTGCGCTGCTGCGACTGTAGTGAATATTCATCCTGTGCTTCACGGCTGACATTGTAGCGATTGGCTACAATTTCGGCGGTTTCCAGCATGGGGATGTAAATATCTTTCTGCATGGCGATCAGTGCTTCGTCACGGTTGCGAAAGGCATTGGCGTGTTCGTTCTGCACCAGGCTGATGTGCTCAATACCACCACCCACTACCGTGGTCATGCCGTCGCAAATAATCTGCTTGGCAGCCGTGGCGATGGACATCAGGCCGGAGGAACATTGACGCTCAATACTCATGCCGCTGACCGTATCGGGCAAACCAGCGCGCAGAGCAGATAAACGACCAATGTTATAACCAGTGGTACCCTGTTGTAGCGCGCAGCCCATGATGACATCGTCAATTTCGGCAGGATCAACACCAGCGCGAGCGATAGCCTCACGAATAGGTATAGCACCCAGGGTTGGGCCATCGGTGTCATTAAAAATCCCGCGGTAGGCTTTGCCAATGGGGGTACGGGCACTTGAAACAATAACGGCTTCTCTCATCTTTCTTAACTCCTGTTGTCTATCTGTCTATTGCTGTTTGCTTTTTTTAAGAAACTTTTGGGTTTGCTGTCCGGCATTGGTCAAAATGCGCTGTTCGCCCTCTGCTTCGACATCCGCCCATGCGGCGCGAATATTTTCCGGCGTACGCTCTTCCAGTGGTAAATAAATACCATCGGTTTCATAAATGCGCGTGGTGGCGTAGCCACCGGCTCCGGCGGCGAGAATAGTTCGCGTTGGTGCGCCATCATCGCATAAGGTGAGTAAGCCTGTAGTCACGGCTTCGGGCGGCATTAACTCTTCGGCACTGGCATCGGAGAAAATATCAGCCGTCATGCGCGTATAGGCCGAGGGTGCCAAGGCATTGATATGAATGCCGTACTTATGCCCCTCTAGCACCAGGGTGTTCATCAAACCAACGACCGCCATTTTCGCTGCGCCGTAACTGGCCTGACCAAAGTTGCCGTAAAGACCGCTGGCAGAGGTGGTCATAACAATGCGACCGTATTCCTGCTCACGCATCAAATCCCATACTGCCTTCGAGCAATTCACCGAGCCCATTAAATGTACTTCAACAACGGCGCGAAAGTTATCGAGATCGGCTTTAGCAAAGCTTTTGTCACGTAATATACCGGCATTGTTAATCAAAATATCAACCCGGCCCCACTCGGTTTTAGCCTGGGCGACCATGGCTTCAACTTCATCGTAGTTGGCCACATTGGCACCATTGGCAATAGCTTCGCCGCCAGCAGCTTTAATTTCAGCCACCACTTGCTCGGCCAATGTTGCCGAACCCGCTGAGGAGCCATCGACTGAACCACCGAGGTCGTTTACGACCACTTTACAGCCGCGTGCAGCCAGCGCCAGGGCGTGTGATTTACCCAAACCGTTGCCGGCACCGGTGACGATGGCGACACGGTCATCAAAACGAATTGTCATTTTTATCTCTCCGAAAACTATTATTTAAGTGCCGCAGGCTAAGCTGCAAAAACCATATTCAGCCACTCGGCCTTGAGTGCAGGCTTGGCTTCGCCTTCAATTTCAACGGTAATATCCAGCTTAAACAGATATTGGCCGGGCTTTTTCTCGGTCGCTTCCATCAGTACCGCATTGGCACGCACGCGGCTGCCGACTTTAACGGGGGTTAAAAAGCGCACTTTATCGAAACCGTAGTTCACACCCATGGTGCGATTGGGTACGTTGACGCCAACACCTTTTTGCAGAAAATGAGCCAGCATCGACAGGGTTAAAAAACCGTGGGCAATGGTGGTACCAAAGGGGCTGTCTGCTGCTTTAACCGGGTCGACATGAATAAACTGATGATCGAGGGTAACGTCGGCAAAGTCATTGACCTGCTGCTGATTAATTTCAAACCAATCTGACGTACCGCAGTCATCGCCGATATGGGACTGTAAATCACTGGTATTAATTTTAATGGTCATACTTTATTTCCTTTAAATCGTCGTTAATAAAAATTAATTCAAGTACTAATTAGTAGCTCTGCTAGTAGTTCTGCAAACTGGCAAACCGCTGTACGTGATAGCGCCTATCGCCAAACTGCTGCTCGGCAACACGGGCGCGCTTCATAAAAAAGCCGATATCCAACTCGTCCGTCATGCCAATACCACCATGCAGCTGCACGCCTTCGTTAGTGACCAGAGTCACCACCTCGCTGACTTTGGCCTTACAGGCACTTGCCAACAGGCTTAACTGTGCGTCATTGGCATCTAAGGCTTGCTGGGCTTTTATCACTATCGACTTAGCCAGTTCTATTTCGCTAAACATGTGGGCCGCGCGATGCTGCAAGCCCTGATACGAGCCTATTAAGGCACCGTACTGGCTGCGCTCTTTCATGTATTGCACGGTGCGCTCAAAAACCTCCTGAGACATGCCCAGCAATTCTGCCGAGAGATGAATATTGGCGACATCAGCAAGATAGGTGATAAGGCTCACCGCACCATCTTGTTGACCCAGCAGGGTATCCGCTGGCAGCGTGACATTACTCAAACGTAGCATCGCACTATTGCGGCTATCGGCCAAGTACACCCGCTCAATTTCAACACCCGGCGCTGTGCTGTCAATAATAAACAGGCTTACGCCCTGCTCATCATTGGCATCACCCGATGTGCGTGCGCTGACAATCAGCTTGTCGGCAATATGACCATCGCAAACGAACTGCTTTTCACCATTGAGGACATAGCCTTCGCCACTCGCTGTCGCCGTGGTTGTCACCAACCAGGGGCGATATTTGGGGCCTTCATCGAGAGCTAACGCGAGTAGTAACGTGCCTTCGACAATGGCCGGTAGCAGAGCTTTTTTCTGTGCCTCGGTGCCTGCGCTATTAATGGCCGAGGCCGCCAATACCGCCGTTGATAATAAGGGCGAAGCCGTTAACGTGCGGCCATTTTCTTCCATTACCTGGCCCATACCCACATGGCCAAACTCCAGCCCACCCTGGGCTTCGGGCACTAAAATACCCGACCAACCCAGCTCGACCATTTGCTGCCAGGTGGCTTTGTCGTAACCTGCTTCGCTACGCTCATCGCGCAGTTGGCGTAGTTGTGCCACCGGGGCATGCTCACTTAAAAAACCCTGGGCGGACTCTTTGAGCATATTTTGTTCTTCATTAAGTACCAATGCCATTTTTCCTACTCCTTTTGATCCAAGCCTTTTAACCTAAGCTTTTTGACCTAAACCCAGAATACGCTTGCTGATGATGTTGAGCTGAATTTCAGAAGTGCCACCCTCAATGCTATTACCCTTGGTGCGCAACCACTGGCTGGCGAGTAATCCGTTATCAAAGGTTTCGCCCTCCCAGGCCAAACCCGCTTGACCGTGGATGTCGGTAAGCAACTCAAAGCGCTGCTTATTCAACTCAGTACCGGCATATTTGAGCATGGATGAGGTCGCACCCGTACCCGTGCCCGCCTTGGTTTCATCGTCGATACGCTCCTGGGTTAATTCAAAGGCGAGGATGTCGATTTCCCACTGGGCAATTTCGGTGCGCAGTGCGGTGTCACCCAGCTGGCCATTCTCCAGGCCACCAGCAACATCAATGGCGTGCTGGTGCAGACTTTTCTCACTGGCGGCGGTGTGGCCCATATTGCCAATCATCGCCCGTTCGTGGGTGAGCAGGTAGGAAGCCAGCTCCCAACCCTGATTGATATTACCCACTAGCTGATCTTTTTCGACCCGTACATCATCGAGGAAGGTTTCACAAAAGGGTGAGTTGCCCGAGATTAATTTAATCGGGCTGGTGCGTACCCCCGGCGTAGTCATATCAAATAGCACCAGACTGATACCCGCATGCTTGACCGCATCAGGGTCGGTACGTACCAGACAGAACATCCAGTCGGCGCGCTCGGCATAAGACGTCCACACCTTTTGACCGTTGACCAAAAAGTGATCGTCCTTGTCTTCACAGCGCGTCTGCAGGCCCGCCAGGTCGGAGCCAAAATTAGGTTCGCTATAGCCCTGACACCACCAAATTTTTCCCTTCACAATATTGGGAATATGCTGATGTTTGAGTTCCTCAGAGCCGTATTGCAAGAGCGCTGGGCCTATCATCGACAAACCCATGCTGAACAGTGGAGGTCGAGCATCAATGCGATACATCTCCTCGCGAAGAATCTTCGTCTCCTCTTTATTGAGGCCGCCACCGCCGTATTCTGCCGGCCAGTCAGGCGCCGTCCAGCCGCGCTCGGCCATCACGTCCAGCCACCTCTTTTGATCTTCGTTAACAAAGCGCCACTTGGTGCCACCCCAACATTTATCCTCAAACTCCATTACCGGCAAGCGCTGTGAGGCCGGGCAATTGGCTTCGAGCCACTCCCGAGTTTGCGCCCTGAATTGTTCAAGATCCGACATTATTCACCTCTTATTTTTAATTCCCGCCTGTAAACATGCCTTTGCTCACCTCATTAAAGAAGGAAGGCACTTCCACAAACGCATTTATTATTGAAGACAACAAACCCCAGCCCCAGGCTTTTTTTAGATAGAGCTCAAACGAGGGCGGCCCGTAACAACAGGTTACTATAGAGTAAGGGGCATAGCCGGTAAACTGCGGTCGTTGACTGGCAGGTTTTACCCTTTAGCGGAGAACGACGCCTACTACTCTAGAAGAACGCCCTGAAAAAAGTGACCCCGGCTAGCGATTATCAAGTCGATTAAAGTCGAGTATTCCCGATGTCAAAGGATAGCGTTCACGGTAGGCCCGGTGAAAGGTATCGCTAGTGGCCCAAAAGTCAGGGTCTGTCCGTCTCACTCCGTAATTATCAAGCAGGCGCTCATAGTCACTCTCCGTTTCGATGCGGCCTATTGCATCGACAAAGTCAGCCACTTCAGCGCTCTTTACCTGAAAAAACGTATTCGGATAGGCGCCGATAAAACCGGGGATCACTGACAAGGTGTCTTCTGTTGGCAGACGGTTTTCTTGCTCTTTAAACATTGAGGTCATGCTTGAATAAGCCCGGTTAGCAACAAGCGTTACATACTCATCACCTTTCACATTGCCGATTTGCACAAAAGCCATTTCGGGTAGAAATGTAACCGGCTTACCCTTGAGTAAATGCAGACTCTCTAAGGCCTCTCGTACGGGTGCTGAGCTAATCGCTGCCATTGTATTTTTAGTCGGCAGTACTTTTTCCAGCCGCTGGGCCAAAAGATCAAATAGCTCACCTTTTTCATCATTACTTTGGTAATCAATCGACGGGACTGATTTTTGCTCGAAAACTGGCAACGTCAGATAAGCATGAATTTCACTGGCATCAACCCCTTGATACCAGTGATTCCTCTCCCTATCCCGCGCCGATTCCGGCAACAGCTGTAAAAAGGCAGTTTCCGCCTCCATACGCATAAAATCCATGTACAGACGCGTTAGCAACTGGTGCCCGGCATTGCCAAAAACATCGTAGCCCGCCACCAACAGATAGTGAATGCGTTCAAGCAAACCATAACCCATAAGCCACGCCGTTTTTGGCGCTTGGCCAATCAAGCCCTTTTCTACAGTGGCACTGTCGAAATGCCTAAATACCGTCAGAGCAGCATTATCATTAATACTGTCACCATCCCAAACTACTTTTAAATTAATAGCTCCGGCTTGCAAGTGCTCGGCAAGATAAGCGCCCTGATCTTCCATTAATTTTTGCTGCTGTTCCTTATAGGCCTTCCAGCGTTTGAAGGGCCGGTAAATATCAACAAAAGCGGCTGGCAACTCTAAACTCTCTTCCCGCGTGGTCTGAAAGTCTTCAAAAATCTCCAGGCGCTTTGGATCTGGGTTGGCAAAAAACACCCAAAAATTATCCTGGATCACATTCAGCGCCACCTGCCCTCGACAAACAGTACCCTTAATAAAGGCCATGACGGTGAACTGGGCCTCGTCGAGTAAAAACTGGTAGCGAGAGTGCACGGGCATGACATCAAAAATAACAAAAGGGTTGGATGCATACTCCGGTGCATAAGACGGGAGTTGCGTAACTTCAAAGGGTTCGTCAACAAATAGAGACTGCCAGCGCTGCATGCGCTGCTCATCGAGCCGGTAGGGCATGTGTGTTTTGGCCACTACGGCATGAAGTACCGGCTGGATACGGTAATAAACACGCTCAACCCCAGGGTCATCGTAGGGGCGGCGCGTGGCAATATGTTGTACCGGTTCACCGGGGGGCGTCGCCGAGCGCACCAGGGTGAAAAACTTGCGCTGATCTAATTCCGGAAAAAATAAATGGGCAAAATATAGATGTTCAAAAATATAGCGACTGGTCAATTGTTCTTTTAAAGAGTCGCCATTCAAAAAGCCCTCCCAGCGCTTAATTTGGGCGACATATTCCGGTAACAAAGGTGGACGAGGGGTGTAGAGGGCACCCTGTTCAAGCCACTTTTTTAGCACCACCTGCTCAGCATCGGGCAAGCCCGGCAGGGCGTAAGGCATACCCCAGAGTGGATGCTTTCGAGCAAATCGACTGAAGGTTTCATCCTTGGTACACGACTGTTCACGCGATAGTGACAGGTCAAAGCTGTCTGGCAGTTGCTTTACATCGGGCAATGGATTTTTTTCTTTTAGAGCCAAGATGCGATACATAACGCCGGCCTCTCGGTTGGCCTCGGCCGTATCAGCTCGCTCATTAAGCACCGAATAAAAGCCTTTCTCTCGCCATTCACTGGTGGAATGAGCGTCTTCAAAAATACGGGTAGGCGGCGCTGCCTTAAGGCGCGTGGCGTAAACCTTGTCACTGCTAGCCCCGCGATCAATGCCTTCAATTGAACTAATTTTTAGCTGGCAAGATGCGTCATAACAACCGTGACAAACGACACAACGTTTTTCCAGAACAGGTTTTACTTCAGACCAATAATCGATAGTGCCAAGTGGCAAAACGTCAACAACTCGATCCTTCACCTCACTCTTGCCGTAATGCCTTTCAAATTGCAGGGTGCCAATGGCCGTACAGCCACTGAGCAATACAACAATAAGCAGCCAGTATTTTTTATTGATCGCAGCCAAGCATCTACTCCCACATAAGCTGATATTACGGCACCAAACCTGCATGTTACTTACAGCAGAAGCATAACCCAGGAATAAGGCCAGTTTTCTGACGGCGGGCGACAAAAAACTGGCCTGACTGACACTTTTGGTCAGACTGAAATATTATGAACAACTTCAATAGCGACACTATTCAATTCGTCATCGCCCATACGCTGAAAACCCTCGGCAACTATTCCTCGGCTGCCGTAAAACTCCTCGAACTGACCGCAAGCTTACAAGCCGAGCACTTTGGCGCAATGCCGCAAAATGGCCTGGGGTTCTACAGAATCGAGCCCAGTACTCACCTGCAAATATGGGATGACTATCTCGCCTTTAAGCCCGATCTAGCCAGTACGGTTCGCGGTCTAGCTTCCCAAAAGGCCTTTCTGCAAAACCCCCACCTCGAACTAGCAACCAATCTGGGCTACGCAAGTGCCATCGCCTGGGTGATTTATCAGCGCAGCGAATTGACACTACCCAACCCGGAAGACCAACAGGCATTGACCGCCTGCTGGACAAGGTGTTTTACGGATAGCGCTAAGCCCGTACGGCCCAGCCCACGACCACAAAGCCAGTGGTTGGAGCCCCATTCACCTGTCCACAGCGACGACAACGCGGTTAGCCTTCTAGCAGCACAGATCACAGCCACTTAAGGCTACGCCACCTCGACCCGATCCACCTTTTGAAAGCCTCGCGGCAATTTATTACCACGCCGGCCACGCTCGCCAATGTAATGCTCCAAGTCCGCAAACTTCACATTGTGGTGACGCTTACCCGAGTAAATAACCAGGCTCTGCCCCGCTGCCACCACGGCGACGGTGAGCATATACTCCTCTCTAGCCTGCAGACGCGAGGTGGGAATATTAATAATTCTATTGCCTTTGCCCCGCGCTAATTCGGGCAATTCTGAAAGCGGAAAGGCCAGCATGCGCCCCTCATTACTAATCGCCACCACCAAAGCACCGTCAGCATTCACATTGGCAATAGGCGGCAGTATTTGGCCACCCTTGGAAATACTAATCAGCGCCTTGCCCGAGCGGTTTTTGGTGTAGAGATCGGCCATTTTGGCAACGAAGCCGTAACCAGCATCAGTAGCCAGAAGTACTTTCTGCTCATCATCACCCATTAACAGACCACAAAATGTCGCCCCGGATGGAGCATTTAAACGTCCAGTCGCCGGTTCGCCCTGCCCTCGCGCAGAGGGCAATGTGTGTGCCGCCAGGGCATAACTGCGCCCGGTGGAGTCAAGTAATATTGCCTGTTGATTACTACGCCCCTGCACAGCGGCAAAGAAGCCATCCCCCGCCTTATAATTAAGGCTCGCACCATCGACTTCGTGGCCTTTGGCAGCACGAATCCAGCCTTTTTCCGAAAGCACGACAGTGATCGGATCTGCACTCAGCAAGTCCATTTCATTGAAGGCCTGAGCCTCATCCCGCTGCACAAGAGTCGAGCGACGTGCATCACCAAACTCTGCGGCAATGGCTTCCAGCTCTTTGCGCACTAGCGTTTTTAAGCGGCGCTCTGAACCGAGTACTTTCTCCAGCGCATCGCGCTCGGTACTTAGCTCGTCTTGCTCGGCACGGATTTTAAACTCTTCCAGCTTGGCCAATTGCCGCAAACGCAAATTAAGAATCGCCTCGGCCTGAATATCCGAGAGATCGTAGCGCACCATCAGCTCATGTTTCGGGTCATCTTCGTGGCGAATAATGGCAATCACTTCGTCGATATTGAGAAAGGCCGCCAGCAAGCCATCGAGTATGTGCAAACGAGCGAGCACTCGCTCAAGGCGATATTCGAGACGACGACGCACCGTTGCCACACGAAATTTCAGCCACTCACCAAGGATGACATTCAGCGGTTTAACGCTGGGGCGGCCATCCATGCCGATCATATTTAAATTAACCCGGTAATTGCGCTGCAAGTCAGTGGTGGCAAAGAGGTGGTTCATCAAGGCGTCGAGATCGACACGGTTAGAGCGCGGCACAATCACCAGGCGCGTGGGGCTCTCGTAGTCAGATTCATCGCGAAGGTCGGCAACCATCGGCAACTTTTTGGCGAGCATTTGCGCGGCGATTTGTTCGAGCACTTTTGCCGGTGAGGCCTGGTGGGGCAAGGCGGTGATAACAATATCGCCATCTTCCTTTTGCCAGACACCGCGCATACGCACCGAGCCGCGCCCGCTTTTATAGACCGCCAACAATTCCTCGGGGGAGGAAATAATTTCCGCCTCGGTGGGGTAATCCGGGCCGGGCAAGTGGGTAAACAGGTCTTCCACCGTCGCCTTGGGGTGTTCGAGCAAGTACACCGTGGCACTGATAATTTCACGCAAATTGTGGGGCGGAATATCGGTGGCCATACCCACGGCAATACCGGTGGTGCCATTGAGCAAGACATGGGGCACCTGGGCGGGTAGCACTTGCGGCTCTTCCAGCGAGCCATCGAAGTTTAACTGCCACTCCACCGTACCCTGACCCAGCTCGCCCAAGAGTAAATCAGCGAACTTGTCGAGGCGGGATTCGGTATAGCGCATCGCCGCAAAGGACTTGGGGTCATCGGGCGAGCCCCAATTGCCCTGCCCATCGACCAGCGGGTAGCGATAGGAGAAGGGCTGTGCCATCAACACCATAGCCTCGTAGGAGGCGCTGTCACCGTGGGGATGAAATTTACCGATGACATCGCCCACCGTGCGCGCCGACTTTTTATGCTTTGATGTGGAGCGCAGACCCAGCTCACTCATGGCGTAGATAATGCGCCGCTGCACCGGTTTTAAACCGTCGCTGATATGGGGCAGGGCGCGGTCGAGAATCACGTACATGGAGTAGTCGAGATAGGCTTTTTCGGCGTACTCGCTAACCGGACGGCTCTCGGCGGTATCAATGCTAATTACTGAATCTGTCATAAAAAGAGTCTTTAACGAAATTGTTTAAATAGAATTAACGACGAAGGTTTAAGCCGTTTCAGCGAGATCACCTTTCTCTTCCAGCCAGGCTTTACGATCGCTCGCACGCTTTTTGGCCAACAGCATGTCGAGTAACTCTCGGGTGTTGTCGGCATCATCAATGGTCAGCCGCACCAGGCGACGGGTGTCGGGGTCCATGGTGGTTTCGCGCAGTTGGATGGGGTTCATTTCACCCAGGCCCTTGAAGCGGGTGACCTGCACTTTGCCGCTCATTTTTTCCGCTTCAATTCTGTCCAGCACACCCTGTTTTTCCTGTTCGTCGAGGGCATAAAACACCTCTTTACCGACATCGATGCGAAACAGTGGCGGCATGGCCACGTAGACATGGCCCGCTGCAACTAGGGGCCGAAAGTGCCGTACAAACAAGGCGCAAATTAAGGTAGCGATGTGAGCACCGTCTGAATCGGCATCGGCCAAAATACACACCTTGTGGTAGCGCAGAGCACTGAGGTCGTTGCTGTCGGGGTCGAGGCCAATGGCCACGGAGATATCGTGTACTTCTTGAGAGGCGAGGATTTGCTGGCTGTCGACCTCCCAGGTATTCAGGATTTTGCCGCGCAGGGGCATGATGGCCTGGAACTCTCGGCTGCGGGCCTGTTTGGCCGAGCCGCCCGCCGAATCGCCCTCTACCAAAAATAACTCTGAGCGTTCTGGCTCACCACTGGAGCAGTCGGCCAGCTTGCCCGGTAGGGCTGGGCCTGAGGTGACTTTTTTACGCGCCACTTTTTTACTCAGGCGCATGCGCCGCTGGGCATTACTGATACACAGCTCGGCGAGTTTCTCCGCCTCTTCGGTATGCTGATTGAGCCATAGGCTGAAGGCGTCTTTTACCACCCCCGAAATAAACGCCGCAGCTTCGCGGGATGACAGGCGCTCTTTGGTCTGCCCCGAAAACTGCGGATCGCGCAGCTTGGCCGAGAGCACAAAACAGCATTTGTCCCAAATGTCATCGGGAGTGAGCTTCACCCCTCGTGGCAGAAGATTACGGAATTCGCAAAACTCTCGCGTTGCCTCCAATAAGCCCGTGCGAAAACCGTTGACGTGCGTACCGCCCTGAACGGTGGGAATTAAATTAACGTAGCTTTCCTGAGTAACCTCACCACCCTCGGGCAACCACTGTACAGCCCAGTCGACCGCCGCAGCAGCGGCACTGAGGCTGCCGGTAAAGGGTTCTGCGGGGAGCACCTCCCAACCCTTAGTTGCCGTGAGCAGATAGTCAGATAAGCCTTCTTCGTAGAGCCAGGTTTCACTCTCACCCGAGGCCTCATCCTTAAACTGCACCTCAAGTCCGGCGCACAGTACCGCCTTGGCGCGCAATACATGTTTGAGTCGAGGCAGGGAATATTTGACGCTGTCGAAATATTTGGCATCGGCGCGAAATTTTATCTCGGTGCCGGTATTGCGCCTGCCGCACGTGTCGATGACTTCAAGCTCGGAGGCTTTTTCTCCGTTGGCAAAGCTCATGCGATAAACCTGAGCCTCTCGACGAATCGTCACCTCCAACTCCAGCGACAGGGCGTTAACCACCGACACACCCACACCGTGTAGGCCACCGGAAAACTCGTAACTGTCACCGGAAAATTTGCCACCCGCGTGAAGGGTGGAGAGAATCACCTCAACCCCCGGCAAGCCCTGCTCGGGGTGAATATCAACCGGCATACCCCGGCCGTCATCACCCACCGTGATGGCACCGTCTTTGTGCAAAATGATGGTGATTTTACGGGCGAAGCCGGCCAATGCCTCATCGACACTGTTGTCGATCACTTCCTGGGCGAGGTGGTTAGGCCGCGTGGTGTCGGTGTACATGCCCGGGCGCTTGCGCACGGGGTCGAGGCCGGTTAAGACCTCGATGGAATCTGCGTTGTAATCACTCATCTTTGGATTTCGGGCCTTATAGCTGCTGGGAGCATTTTGAGTTAATTCTGCTCAATGGGTTAGAAATTCGATAATGGCAGGCAGGTGCTTTTCAAAACCGACAAAACCGTGGTCACCACCAGGTTCAACAACAAGTTGGCAGTCGGCATACTTTTCTTCCGCCAGACGATAATCGAGCACCTCGTCACCGGTTTGCAACAGCACCAAAAAATCGGCGGGCTGAGTTATTGGCTCGACATCAAGATTCTCGAGCTGGTCGAGATGCTCTTGCTCAATACAATGCACCTCGCCAGTGTGATAGTTCGCTTGATCGCCGAGCAAATACTCACGCCCCAGCCAGGGGCACACTGCCGGGTTAATCAATACGGCTCGTGAATGGTACTTGGCTGCCAGGTAGGTTGCATAGAAACCGCCCATGGAGCTACCGGCAAAATAGAGGGTGCCAGACAAATCGCCAATAACGGCTTCCAGCTGCGCCATAGCCACGCTGGGGAAAGGGCTCAAAAAGGGGCAAATAAAATCGATATCGGGGCGATTCTCAGCCAACCAGGCACAGGTCTGTCGTGCCTTGTCGGAATCTGGAGAGCTGTTGAAACCATGAATATAGACGAGTGAGGCCACAATCTTGCTTCGCGTGGGAGAAAGGCGTGATTATAGCGACTGACAGGCAATAATTAATAGCAAGCTCGCCGTCTTAAGCAATCATCCACAGCGGTAAAGGTTTTTATAAACGGTTATTAATATCCGGCAAGCGCATGATCAACCTTGTGCTCGATGTCAGACAAGTGACGCACCCCCGTGATGAGCTGGCCATCGGGATGCAGGTCAATCCAGCGATAGCCCGGCATGCCATCACTCATGGCGAAATCAGCACTCTCACTGGCAAACTGAAAACAGGTTGACGGTGTCGTGTAAACATCACACCCAGCCCATTTAGTAGAAAACTCCTGGTGCACATGACCGGTGAACAATGCTTTAACATTACCCGCCGCCCGTACAATGCCCTCAAAATCATCGGCGTTGGCAATGCGCTGTTTATCAAGCCAGTCACAGCCTACTGGCATCGGCGGGTGGTGCATGAAAATCACAAAGGGGGATTCCGGTTCGGCGCGCAGGCTCTGCTCGAGAAACATTAATTCTTCATCGACCAGCCTGCCGCCCACCTTGCCAGGTATGGCCGTATTCAAGGACAACACCCGCCAGGAACCCAGCTCCAGCAAGGGCCAATAGGGTGAGGAAATAAAGCCGCTCTGCATCACCGCAAAGTCATCGTGATTGCCCGGCAACCAGGCATAGGGAATTTCGAAGAACTGGGCTTGTTCAGAAAACAAACGGTAGGCGCTATGCTTACCTTTAGCCGCAACATCGCCCGTGACCATCATCATATCGGCATAATCACGGCGCGAAGAAATATCGGCGAGAATTTTACTGAAGCTGTCGTAAGTGCAAATACCGGCTAAACGATGCTCGCGTGTTTCACCGATATGTAAGTCAGAGATTTGCACCAGATGGCGTACGCCCCGGCCAATCATCGGACCACCCCTGCATAAGCGTCAGGTTGAACAAGTTGAGCCTGGTCAGTAGAGACCGAATGATGCGGAATTAAAACCCACTGAGCCTGATCGCTGTGAAGAGGAGCAAAAGCACTTAATGCGTCCCCCTCTAAAAGCTTATTCGCAGGTCGTATCAAGTAACGGTACTGACTCAGCCACGGCATAACCGTGTTGACGGCACAGCACCAGCCATTCTTCGAGAAAATTATTCCACTGACGCTTTTCATCAGGCTGGAACATTTGTTGATTAGGGTAAGCATTTTTAGGTCGTACACCACGATTACTGCCATAGGTAATAACTTCGGCTATTTGCGCATCATGATACAAGCGCACCGTTAACATCGGTGGTTTGAACCAGCGAACTGTGACTGATTTATCAGTCCTTTCCGACCGAGTGTCAGGTGTCTCTGCTGTACCAATTTGCCGCTGGGTAATAGACAACAGCGTGGTATAAGAAGTTCGCTCGAGAACCGTCAATACGGTTTCAACCTCAGCGCCAAGGGACAGGCCAATGCGTCGCTCATCCGCGCTTTGCAGGTTGGGAAACAAACCTAGCAGGCGAAAATAATTGGCCTCGCAGCAGGCCATAAACGCTTTTAAATCAATTCGATAACGCAAGTCTCGCCTCTTTTTAATCAATACCTTTTTAATACATTAACAGATCAGATAAGCACTTTACCCGATCTCAGTTTAGCTCTGCCTGCAAGCTAGCTCGGTTGAGCTGCAGCCACTGTAAACAAATAATACTCGCAGCATTATTACACTGCCCCCCGGCCAGAGCGTCAAACGCTTCTCTCTCACTCATAATATGCAGAAGAATATCTTCATTCTCACTGGCCAGCCCAAAGTTACCGCCTTTGTCGCGTAAATCCGCCAACCCACAAAATAGCTCCAGGCGCTCATTCGTACCCCCCGGACTCACCAGGTATTCACAAATGGGTAGCAGCTTGACGCGCTCAATACCCGCTTCTTCGACCAGCTCGCGGCTTGCCACATCCTCTGAGGTCTCGCCCGCTTCAACGATACCGGCAACTACTTCGAGCTGCCAGGGGCCTTCAGGTAAACCCATAGCGCCGACGCGAAACTGCTCAATCATGCCAACCAGCTTTCGCTCGGGATCGTAGAGCAGAACACCGACGGCCCGCCCGCGGACGAATAACTCGCGGGTAAATTCGCGGCTCCAACCGCCCTCAAATAAGCGATGGCGCAGGTGCAATTTCTCCATTGCAAAAAAACCCTGATACACCACTTCGCGAGAAAGCAGCTCAACATCACCATCGCCCAGCGACTTAATTTTCACCATCCTTCGTCACTCCTTTTCAATCGAGCGGCTTTACAAAACCACTGGGCGAGCAAGTTGTCCGCCCTACGACAGTATAAGGGTACGCAGTCGTTTCTATCTGCTAAACTAGCGGGCTATCAATTACAGACCTTATAACTTCTTATAGGAATAGGATACGTTCATGTCTAAGCTGATCTCCAAAACCCTGGGCAGCCTGCTGTTAACGGCGAGCTGTGCCGCACCGCTACAGGCGGAAACACTGGCTGAAATCTATCAACTGGCATTGAACAATGATGCACAATTAAAAGCAGCCCACGCTGCCTTCAATGCCGGCAAACAGTCCATTCCGCGTGCACGTGCGGGCTTGCTACCCACTCTGACCGGTAGCATCGAAATAGGTGATGGCGATGGCGATACAAGCTCTTTTCGCAGCCTCAACGTGCCCGGCAATGCACTTGAGGTCGGCGCAGCTGGTGAAAACGATGATGAAAGCGAATTCTACTCCCTCACTCTGACCCAGCCGCTATTCGATATGCCCGCCTGGTTCACTTTTAAACAGGGCTTTGACCTCGACCAACAAGCCAGTGCCAACCTCGCGGCAGAGCAGCAGTCCTTAATTGTACGCGTCGCCGTCGCCTACACTGAGGTCTTGCGTACCAGTGAAAACCTAGTCACCGCCAAAGCTGAGCAACGCGCTATCGGCCGTCAACTCGAGCAAACCAAAGAACGCTTTGACGTCGGACTACTGGCGATTACCGATGTCCACGAGGCTCAGGCCGCTCACGATGCTGCCCGTGTTAACACTCTTGAAGCGGAAGGTGAACTCGATATCGCGTTCGAGGCACTGGAGGTGATGACTGGCCAACCCCATACTGAATTGGCTGGCCTCTCCGCAGAATTCCCTATCAAGCCAACCGACCCCGTTGACCGGGAAGCCTGGGTAAAATTTGCCCAGGACAACAACTTCACCCTGGCTGCCGCACGCTTAAATATGCAAGCCACTGAAAAAAATGCCAAAGCCAAACGTGCTGAGCATTTGCCAAAGGTCTCCGCCCAGGTGAGCTACTCGAACCAACATATCGATGGTAATTTTTCACCCGACAGTGGCGGCAACCAACCCTTCTCAGTCGACGATGAGCCACTGGTCTTTTCGGTACGTATGGATGCCCCTTTATATACCGGCGGCCTGATCACCGCCGAGCGCAAAATTGCTCAGCAGGAGCTTATTCAGGCTCAGGAAAACCTCCTGCACACCCAGCGCAGCACCACTCAACAGGCTCGGTCGCAGCACTTAAAAGTTAAGACCAACAGTGCGCGAGTTGAAGCCAGAAGTCTGGGTATTGTTTCCGCCCGAAGTGCCCTTGAAGCCACTCAAGCCGGTTACGATGTTGGCACACGAAATATTGTCGACCTGCTGATATCACAGCGCCTTTTGTATCGCGCCCAACGCGACTACGCTAACGCCCGCTACGACTATATTTTGAGCATGCTCAATCTCAAAGAAGTCGCCGGTTTGCTGAGCCCCGACGATATCAACAAGCTCAACGCCTGGTTGAAGCCTGAGTTGGTGGTTGGCAAATCTGACTCTCGAGTAAAACTGTAAGCCTGTCCAGCGCTCCGCGGTTGGCCTCTGTCACCGCGAGCGCTGCACTAGACATCTGCTGATGCAAGTCTGCATCGGCCAATAGCGCCACCATTTGCTCTGCCAGCTCAGCGGCTGTTGCACAAATAGCCAGCCCCCCTGCCTCGCCCAACAAACGACTCACCTCGGTAAAATTGAACAGATACGGGCCACTTAACACCGGCACCCCCCAGGCGGCCGGCTCGATCAAATTGTGCCCGCCAACGTCAACCAGACTACCGCCGACAAAGGTAAAGTCACTGGCACCACAAAAACTCAACAGCTCACCCATAGTGTCACCCAGCACGATCTGTACACTACTTTCGAGCGTAGCCCTATCATCCGCCCCGCCATCACTGCGCCGCTGTAGTCGATAGCCAGCCTCGCTGCAAAGAGTTGCCACCTCGTCAAAGCGCTCGGGGTGGCGCGGCACCAACACCAACAGTAAATCGGGGCGCTGCTCTAGCACCTGACTAAAGGCATCGAGGATAATTTCATCTTCGCCCCGATGGGTGCTGGCGGCCAGGCACACGGGTCTAGCGCTAGAACCCTGCCACTGCTTTTTCAACAGCGCTGCTTTTTCGCGAAGAGCCGCGTCGAGTTGCAGGTCAAATTTAATATTGCCGGTAACCTCGAGGGCGTTATTGCTAACACCCAGCGCTGTAAACCGTTCGCCATCTGCTTTTGTTTGTGCCGCGATAACTGTCAGCTCGCGGAGCATCGGTCGAGACAAGCGCCCTACTTTGGCATAGCCGGCAGCCGACTTCGCCGACAGACGCGCGTTGGCCAGCACCACCGGGATAGCCCTACGGTGGCAAGCGTGAATTAAGTTGGGCCACAGCTCCGTTTCCATAATCACCAGCAGAGCTGGATGCGTACGGCTCAAAAATCGAGCGATAGCATCGGGCATATCGTAGGGGGCGTAACAGTGCTCGACACTGTCACCAAAGATCTTTTTCACCTGCGCCGAGCCGGTCGGCGTCATCGTCGTCACCAGCAGAGTCGCTGCAGGATATTGTTTTTGCAGGCGACGAATCATCGGCGCGGCGGCGATAGTTTCACCCACCGAGACAGAGTGCACCCAAATCACTTGTTGAGCATCGGACAGTCTCTCGACAAACCCAAAGCGCTCCCCCCAGCGACGACGATAGGCCGGTGCACGACTACCACGCCAAAGTAGGCGCAGTAGAATCAAGGGTAAGCAGAGATAAATAAGCAGTGTGTAAAGTAATCGAGCCAAGTGGTGCCTCCAGATTGGGGCAGCATACCGAGGCCGATGGATAGCCGCAAAAGGTTTTGCACAAAGCGTTATAATCTTGAAAAGCGCAACCCCCCAGGAAACCAACACCCCTATGTCAGCAAGCTCCGATACCTTTAAGGCCAGCAGCAACGTGCAAACAGATATCACCATTATTGGTGGCGGCATTGCCGGGCTTTGGCTACTCCACCGCCTCTGCAATGCAGGCTATAACGCCATTCTGCTGGAAAACAAAGCCCTGGGCAGCGGCCAGAGCGTCGCCAGCCAGGGCATGATCCACGGTGGTATTAAATACACCCTCAGCGGCCTGCTAACGGGGGCCTCTGAAGCCATTGCCGATATGCCGGGGTACTGGCGCAAATGCCTGCAGGGCGACGGCGAAATTGATCTGCGCGGCTGTAAACTCCTCAGCGACCACTTTTATTTGTGGTCGAGCGCCAAAACCACCTCACGCCTAACAACATTTTTTGCCAGTAAAGCCACTCGCGGGCGCGTCGATAAAGTCAGCGGCAAACAACTGCCCCCTCTATTGCAAGTGCCTGAATTTAGGGGCTCGGTCTATAAACTCGTCGATATGGTGCTCGACGTACCCTCCCTCGTTCGCCAACTTGCCGCACCTCTTCAGTCACGTATTTTCCAGATCGACTGGCAAACGGCAAAATTCCAACTCCAGTCCGACGGCCACCACGCCATAGAAATCGTCAGTGGCGAGCAACGACTAGCCCTCAACAGCGCGGCCATTGTGCTCACCGCCGGGCAGGGCAATGGTGAACTACTCAAGCAACTGGACGCCACCAGCCCCGCCATGCAAACTCGCCCTCTGCAGCAAGTACTGGTCAAACACCGTCATCCCCACAACTTTTTTGGCCACTGCCTGGGCGCGGAAACAACCCCTCGGGTCACCATTTCTAGCCACGCCTGTAATGACGGCAGTCAGGTGTGGTATCTCGGCGGCGCACTGGCAGAAAAAGGCGCGAGCCAAAGTAGCGATGAATTAATCCAATGCGCAAAACGCGAGCTGAGTGAATTACTGCCCTGGGTCGATCTCAGTAATGCCCAGTGGGCAACACTCCCCGTCGAACGGGCTGAACCCTTGCAGCGCAACTTTGCCCGGCCCGACCAGGCCTACGCCGACTGGGTTGGCAACTGCCAAAACGTGATCGCCGCCTGGCCCACCAAACTCACGCTGGCACCCAACCTGGCCACGCAGATTGTCGATCTATTGACGAAAAAAGGCATCAAACCACTCTATGCCTCGCCCCCTGCCCTACCACTACAAACACCAGGCATTGCACCGCCACCCTGGCAACGACTCTTTGGAGACGATGAATGCTAGCCAAACGCGCCCTCGGTAACACCGGCATGGAGGTCAGCCTGCTCGGCCTGGGTACGGTTAAACTGGGTCGCAACCAGGGGGTTAAATACCCTCAGAGCTTCAAAATCCCCGACGACAGAGAAGCGGCAACACTTATTGCTCTGGCTAAAGATAGCGGTATTAATCTGATCGACACCGCGCCCGCCTACGGCAACAGCGAGCAGCGCCTCGGTAAATTGCTCAAGGGGCAGCGCCAGGACTGGCTGATTTGCACCAAAGTTGGCGAAGAATTTATCAATGGCGAATCACACTACAACTTCTCTCCCGAACACACCCGCCTCAGCGTCGAGCGTAGCCTACGTCGCCTCAACACCGACGTATTAGATATTGTCCTCATTCACTCCGACGGTAACGATAAGGAAATACTCCAGCAATACGGCACACTGAATACCCTTGCAGAGCTTAAAAAAGAAGGCAAAATTCGTGCGATTGGCATGTCGACAAAAACCGTCGAAGGCGGCCTGCTCGCCGCCGCACAAAGCGACGTGGTGATGATTACCTGGAACCTGCAGCACCACAACGAAATACCGGTGGCCGATTACTGTCACCAGCACAGCAAGGGTGTGCTGATAAAGAAAGCTCTGGCCAGCGGCCATGCTGCCCAAAACCAGCCCTCTAGTAACAGCACTGACGATGACCCGATAAAACAAAGCTTCAAAATGATTTTTGCCCACCCGGGGGTCCACAGCGCCATCGTTGGCACGATTAACCCCGACCACCTTCGCGCTAATCTTAGTGCGATATAGCGCACAATTAGCCCAACTCAGGCTGGGTTATACTCCCCCTTTGGCAACCCGAACAAACAGGCGAAAAATACATGGCTGAAAATAACGATAAGAATCTACTCAAGTTACTGCAGTTTGAAAATGAACAGCTCAAACTGGGCCTGGTCAATGTGCAAAGCAACCTCGCCGAATCGACGGAAATTAATTATGACTCGCTGAATGAATTCAATGAAATCAAGAATGACTTCTCCGGATTGCTCAGTGACTCCCGCACCCTGACTGAAAAAATGACAGAACTAACGTCATTACTCGCCACCTCTAAATCCCGAACCCAGATCATGGCCGAGCAGATTGAAAATATTAATGGTCTGTTGCAAAAAATTGTCGGTATCTCCTACCAAACTAACTTACTGGGCCTCAACGCCACCATTGAGGCTGCCAGGGCGGGTGAGGCAGGCAAAGGCTTTGCCGTCGTTGCCGATGAAGTGAAAGCCCTGGCGCGGGAAAGTAAAAAAGCCGCTGACGAAATCACCATGGCGATAGACCAAATCAATGAAGAATCGATGACGTTTTCCCGCAGCATGGAAGAGTCCAGCGGTGGCTGTGAACAAATCAAAACGGTTGTCGATCAATTTGATCTGCGCTTGCACGAAACCAGTCAGGCAAATAACCGCTCGGTGCATAGAATGCTTGGCACCAATGATAGAACTTTCACATCGCTCGCCAAGTTAGATCATATTATCTGGAAGGTGAACACCTACCTATCGGTCATAAAGCAGGAAAAGCAGATGGATTTTGTCGACCACAAGAGCTGCCGCCTCGGTAAGTGGTATACCCAGGGCGAAGGCAAAAAGAGCTTTTCAAAATTAAAATCCTACCCCCACCTCGACCACCCTCATTCAGTGGTTCACAGTGGCACCAAGCGGGTTTTCGACCTGATTGGCCAAGATGAAAGCCATTTTCAGGAACTCGAAAGTGCCCTGAAAGAAATGGAGCGCGGCAGTGATAGCGTCTTCGAAGTGCTCGATAAAATGCTACAGGAAAAAGCTTAAAGCTGAAGTCTGCTAACCTTCAAATAGTTAACTAAACGCCAGCGGACGGCGTCCACCGCAACACAAGATCAAACGAAGTATTATTGTCTCGCCGCATTTATTCTCCCTGAATTTTTTCCACAATCGCCGTCGTCGAGCAGTCATCGAGAAAATCCAAAGCCTGCACTTGCCCGCCGTAAGATTCAACAATTTCCCAGCCCACCACTTGCTCTTTTTTGTAGTCGCCGCCTTTAACCAGAATATCGGGGCGCACTAATTCCAACAGCCTTTCCGGCGTGTCATCGCCAAACACCAACACCCAGTCGACAGATTCAAGACCCGCCAACACGGCCATACGCCGGTCTTCAGAATTGATTGGTCGACCCTCACCCTTGAGACGACGCACCGACTCATCGGCATTGACCGCAACAATCAGACGCTCGCCCAGGCCACGCGCCTGCTCAAGATAACCGACATGCCCAGCGTGAAGAATATCGAAGCAGCCATTGGTAAAAACTATGCTCTCACCGTGGGCACGAGCATCGGCCAGATCAACCAGTAGCTGATCTTCGTTGACCACACCCCGCCCGTGGCCCTGTTCGAGTTGCAGGGCGCGACGCAATTCAGGTGCACTAATAGTTGCCGTACCCAACTTACCGACCACAATACTCGCCGCCAAATTGGCCAGCACAACGGCTGCGGGCAATTCTTCTCCCGCACCCAGGGCAGCGGCCAATACGGAAATCACTGTATCGCCAGCACCGGTCACATCAAACACCTCGCGTGCACGTGCCGGTAGGTGAAACGCAGGCATATCCTGACGTAACAGGGTCATGCCGTGTTCGCCACGGGTCACCAGTAAGGCATCGAGATTGAGTTCCTTGAGCAGGGCCAAACCTTTATCAACGATAGCGCCCTCGCTTTCACAGGGTCCGACCACGGCTTCAAATTCACCCATATTTGGGGTGATCAGCGTGGCCCCTTTATAGCGACTAAAATCACTACCCTTGGGATCTGCCAATACCGGGATACCGCGTTGTCGGGCTGCCTTAATTAGCGCAACGGGGTTTTGCAGAGCGCCCTTCCCGTAATCCGAGAGCACCAGAACACTGACGCCCTCCAACAGAACGGCGACTTTGTCGGCAATTTGATCGGTATCGGCCGCCGTAAATTGTTGCTCAAAATCGAGGCGCAGCAATTGCTGATGACGACTGATCACTCGCAACTTGGTAATGGTGGGCTTATCGACTGAAACCTGAAAATCAGTGCGAATGCCCGCCGAGCTAAAACGCGTTTCAAGAGAGTGAGCTGCTTCATCCGCGCCCACGACACCCACCAGTGAGGCGCCCCCACCCAGAGCGGCAATATTCAAAGCGACATTACCAGCGCCGCCGACCCGGTCTTCAAGCTGCTCGACTTTGACCACCGGCACCGGCGCTTCAGGCGAGATACGCGAAGTCGGTCCCTGCCAATAGCGATCGAGCATTAAATCACCCACTACCAGTATTTGAGCGCTATCAAAGCGCGGCATATCTACCTTCAACTCTACTCTCCATTTAACGCGCTATTTTGAGTGTATAACTATCGTGAACTCAGGGATAAATCACTACCAATCGATGACTCTTCCACATCTGGTTGGCAAGGGGCCTGCAATGCTTCGAGAGCCTGCCACACCTCTGCGGCACTGATGGTTTTCATGCACTGAGCATCCTCACCGCTATAATCCCCAGTGTCACAATGCTGTTTATAACAGGGTGTGCAGGCGTAACCCGAGGCTTGTAAATGACGCGCCCTATTCCCGGTCGCACCAATTAAGTGAGGATCTGTCGCCCCGTACAGCGTCACCGTGGGTACATCGAGAGCAGCGGCGACATGGGCCAGACCGGTATCGACACAAACCGCCCCCGCACTACTCATTAGCACACCGGCAAGCTCACCAAGGCCAAGTCGAGGCAGCACTTTGCAATGGGGGTAAGCATCTGCGATGTGCTCGGCCTCAGCTTTCTCCCCGGCTGAGCCCCAGGGCAATAACACCGTATAACCTTGCTTGCCGGCACGCTCGATAAGCTGGCACCAGTGCTCATCTGCCCAACGCTTGTTGGGCCAGCTGGCATTTTGTACAAACACCAGAAAAGGTGCTGTCGGTAATTCAAATGGCGCCTGGGGCCACTGTTTTGAGGCGAGTGAAAAGTTCGGAGGCGAGCTCGGCAAAGGATAATTTAAAGCCTTGGCGAGAAGCTGGCGCCAGCGGTCAATGGCCAATTGATCGCGTGAAATGGAATGCCGCTTGTTATAGGCCAGGTGCGCGACCCATTCGCTAACCGAGCGGCTATCCGGCCCGTGTTTAATACCCCGGGCAAGGCGAGTCACCAGTGCACTCTTCCAGTTAGTCTGGGCATCGATAACAACATCGTAGTGGGTGCTACGCAATTCTTTAACAAAGCGGCCCAGCTCGCCATTTTTCCAAACCTGGCCCAGTGTTGCCCGCCAGCGACGATGAGCTGTCGGGAGGGTACGTCGCACCGCGGGGTGCCAGAGAGGAATTTCGGCAAAAGACTCGTCCACCGCCCAGTCGAAGCTGATATCGGGATAAGCCTTTTTTGCATCGCTAAGAGCGGGCAGGGCTTGCACTAAATCACCCATCGAGGTCAGTTTAACAATTAGTACATTCATAAATTCAGGTTTTGATGGGTAACGATTAAGGCCGGCAAGCCTGATTAAACATCGAGCAATGGTTGCGCTGGGTTACAGTTTAAGCTGGCGCGTTAGAGCTCCCGGCAAAAAGCCTTTTAAGCTTTGCGCTTAGACGGTGAAAAAATTGATGCTTGCCTTTTGCAGCCTCACCAACGAGATAGTTCATCTGTATTGACAGGCGCTTACCAACTACCGGCTTGTGACCATGCCAGCAATTATCGGTCACTTTAAACGCCATCAGAGTACCCGCGCTGGGGGGAACTTCTTCCACAAAGTTTTCGATATTTTCACCGTCGCGCAGCACCCGCAAATTGCCGCCCTCGGCCTCCCAGCTGTCATTTAAGTACAGCAACACAGTAACCACTTTCGTTTTCGAGTCGGTGTGAATACGCCCGTCTTTTTCCCGCATCACCCCTCGCACGGTGGTCATTATGGGAAAACCTTCGAGACTAAAACCAAACTTGTCAGCCACCACACGACGGAAAGCATCACCCTGCAACTCAGCCAATAACGCTCGATAGGCCTCTCCACCAGTGACTTCGGAAATAGGAATACTGCCGGGGTGCTGAATATCAGGAAAGTCTCGCAGCACAGACTCAAGCGCTTCGCCCTGGACAAAGCCGGGCACCACAAGGTAGGGGTAAGGGTCTGTTCTAAGGCGCTCGTTACTGAACGCGTCTAACTCAAGCATGGGGGCAACTCCGAGCCGCTGAAAGCTTGCGTATGCTACCACAGCGCGGCGAAGCTCCCCACACCTTGCCACAACCAACTACCGACTTTATCGGCAGGCTCAGCTTGCTACTTCAATGCCAATGGCGTGTCGGCTCAACGCAATAGTAAAAAAACCACATAATTACAGAACTTTGCCAGCACCGGCTCTGTATCAAGACCAAACCATTGGGTATACTTTTGTGAAAATTGCCTGAAAGGACTCCCAATTGGCAGAAAGCCCAATGATTCAAAGCAGCACGCTTGCAACCATCGGGTTGAACTTGCAAGAGCCATTGGTGCTGCTGATGACCACCAAGCACCTCGGTAACCTGCTCGTTTCCCTACACTGTATACAGGCCATCGTAAAAGCCAGTCAGGGGCAAAGCTTGCTCGTTGTCGATGAAAGCTACCGCGACATCATTGAGTCCATCACCGATACGGGTAAGGTCCTCTACTACCCTCGCCAGCAGTTAAAAACGGTCAGCCTCACTAGCAAAGCCAGGCTTCTCTATCACTTTTACCAACAACTGCGTCGACACCAGGCCACGTTATTACTCGACTTTGATGGTCAGGGTCAGGCCTCTACAATCACTCAGCTATCGGGCATTAAAGAGCGCATCGGACCGGCCGACGCCCACCGCTGTAAAGGCGTTTACACCCAGCAACTTGAGGACATCGGGCGCCTTTCCCACCGCTTTAATGACTACGCGCAGTATCTCTTGTCTTTTCTCGGAGAAAAGCCACAGCCACAATATCCGCAGTTAAACGATCAACCTCGCCACAGCCATGAACTAAAAGCACTACTGAGCAAACACGGTATTGACTCCACTAGGCCCTACGCCTGCATTCATGTTGGAGCAACAAAAGCCTATAAGCTTTGGCCGGCAGAACGCTATGCCGCCATCGCCGACTGGCTGGCAGATAGTGGCCTACAAGTTATTTTGATTGGCGCCGAAGCCGACGATGCAATTCGTATTGGCGAAGTCAGCGCAAAGTGTCAGCACCAACACCACAACTTGTGCGATCAACTGAGTATTCGCCAGCTGATGTCTCTCTTCCAGCAAGCCAGTTTTTTCCTCGGCAATGACAGCGGCCCCATGCATCTAGCTGCAGCCACGGGGGCAAGGGTTTACGCTATTTTTGGCCCCACCGATGAAGTTCGCTGGGGGCCACTGGGTAGCAACGCTACTGTCATAAGAAACCCAGCGGCCTGCGAGTCTAGCTGCTCGAAAAAACTCTGTCCCGTCAATCATCGCTGTATTAATACACTGAGCGTTGAGCAAGTGAAAGCTGCGCTCGAACAACACGCGTTCTGAAGCTCACCCCAAGAACTTAGGCTATGGCAGATATTTCAAAAGACCCGCGTACGGTAAAACCAGGGCGCAAACTTAAAAATAACAGGCTGGCTATGTACGGCCTAACTTGCGCGCTTAGTCTGATACTTTTTTTCGCCTACGCAACGACTAACGACACCCTTAACGACGATGGCATCAATTACATCTACGCCGCACACGCCCTGTCAGAGGGCCTACTCGACGAGGCAAGAAGCTATCGCCCGGAAGTCCATTTCTATCGCCAAATAAGCGTCATATCCGCCCTCAGCGGCCTCGACCTCTACCCCAGCGCGCAATTACTCAGCCTGTTCTGGCAGGTCTTACTCGCCAGTGGCTTTATCGCCATCGTGCGCTGCTTCGACACCTCTGTGCCAGGTCAGCTCATCGCCCTGGCCGTTTTATTTAGCATGGCCAACCTCAACCACTTGCGCCCCGATATTATTCGCGGCTTTGGCTTTTGGGCCCTGCAATTGTGGGCGCTATGGGCAGGTTTAAATTTTGTTAAACGCAAAGCCTGGCGCTTTGCGCTGCTTTGGCTGGGCTTCAGTGCTGTAGCAATTATCTACCGCGCCGAGGGCATCGTCTATCTTTTACTAATCCCTCTTTTCGCCCTGCTAGGCACCTATTTTGCAGGGCCAATTACGGTTAAAAAATGGCTTAAAATTGCCAGCATAATCGTTTTTACAGGTGCACTTGCATGGCTTTTGCTATCGACCGAAGCCAAACAATCACCCAGTGAAACCTACAGATCGACCCAATCATTGGGCTTCTCTGCCGCCGATAAATTACACAGAGAACTAACAACACTTAAGTTAGCCGCTAACAACTTCGAGCAACTAAAAGACGATATCGCCGCACTCATGCCGAACAAATGGGCCCAGCGCAGCGTCAACGATCTACTGATCGGTGGCTTTATTTTTCATGTATTGCTGACCATCATAAAAGCGACCAACGCACCCTTGCTGGCTTTATCCCTCTGTCGCAGCGACTTTAAGCGACCTTTTTTAACAGATCCTCGCTACAAATTATTAGCGAGCTATATTTTAATCGGTGTTATTGTCGGCCTGGCTAGTACCTATACTAAGTATTTTGTCAGCCCGCGCTATATTATGCTGACAGCAATTTTGCTCGCCATCCCTGTCACATTAGTGCTAAGCCAAACCTACTGTCGTCTTGCAACGTCACAGCAAACTGGTGCACGCCTGTGGAAATACACCTTATTTGCCTTGCCATTGTTAATCTGTCTCTATCCTCTCAGTCGCCAGAACGATGAAAAACTCTATATTCGCGAAGCCGGGGAATGGGTAAAAACCCACTTAAATGGCGAGCAAAATATTTATTTTAACCAGCAGAAGGTTGCCTTCTACACCGCTGAATACACTAACGACAGCTTTAAAAAACGATATGCAGACCTGGAGAGTTTGCTGCGCGAGGGTTACCAATATGCTGTATTCTACGAAGGCAAAGCCGAAAATGGCTCGGGACCTTTAGCGCAAAGTCTAAAAGAATACCGTTTAAAAACCTTCCAGAACAGCCGAGGCCGCTCAGTCAATGTCTATAAACTGCCCACACCAAGCCCCTAGGCTAGCTCAAGCGACCGTCGGCAGATTAGACTACTTAGCGCTCCTAAACCTGCACGGAAGACCCTAATGGCCAAGCAGTATCCCGACTTTATATTCGAGAACTCTGGACCCTGGCGTACTTATCGAAATAAAGCACTGCACAAAATCGAGGACTCAGCCCCAACAGGCTCTGAGCCGCCAGTAGCTCGCTTGCTTTGCGAGCAACAGGAAATAGCGTCTTCACAACACTCCCATGTCTGCAAAGCAATACTTAACAATGGCGGAGAGAGACTTTCTGTCTATTTCAAAGGTATGGATTTCAAATCCCCCCGCGACGCTATCAAGCAGCAGTTTAGTAAAAGCCGTGCTATTAAAGCCTTTGAAGCCGAGCTACTGCTTCAATCTCTCAGTTTCGGCACACCCTCCACTCTTCTCACCGGATGGCGTCAACGACTATTCTTCAAGGATAGTTTTTTCACCCTCAGCGCGGCTCTCGTCAATTACAACGACCTCTACACAACAGTCGCCCAACTCAAGGAGCAGTCCAGCTCACAGAAGAGGGCTTTTATCGAACAGCTTGCCGCGACCATCGCCCGTATGCACAACGAAAATATCGGCCACGGCGATCTGCGTGCGGGCAATGTTATGTGTCAACAAAACGGAAGCTGGCAATTTTCATTTCTCGACAATGAGCGAACCCGGCAGTATAAAAAACTGCCGGAGAATATTCGCATTAAAAACCTTGTCCAGCTAAACCTCTTATTCAACCCCGTTATTTCCAAAGCTAACCGGCAGCGTTTTTTTAATCATTACTCCGCGCTTTGCTATGGGCAAACCAACAAAGACTTGCTCAACAAGGTTGTCGACAAGACCCGCAAGCGGCTTAAGATTATGCTCGACAAAAAGAAAATAGGGGTCGCTGATTTATGGCTATAGCAGACGAACATAAAAAATATCGGGCCCTTGTAAAACAGCAGTTTAACGATGCTGCGTTATTTGAAGCGATCAACTCGACGGACATCCACCCCCCCTATCGCATCAAGGGCATGATGAGGCGAGATTTCAGTAAGGATTCGACAGCGAGCATCATCAACGGCATTGACCCGCTACTTGAAAGCGGCACTATCATTAAAACAGACAGGGCAACAACGGTTTCCAAAGTAAAGGTTGCGGGTCGCGACGTTATTATCAAACGCTACAATAATCAGGGTTTTTTTAACTCGCTAAAATATACACTGGGTGGCTCTCGGGCAAGGCGGGTATGGCGTGAAACCTATTTGCTACAAGAGATGAAGATTGCCACACCGACGGCACTGGGCTATTTCGACGTCTGCCATAAAGGCAAAGTCATTCGCTCTTATTTAATCAACGAATTTTACCCCGAACCTATTCTTCACTATTTGCTTCTCGACAAGCTTATCCCCATCACTGACTGGCCAAGAGTTGCTGGACTCGTGCGCGAACTTCTTCGAGATCTACATGGTAAGGGAGTGACTCACGGCGACATTAAAAACTCAAATATCATTTACAACAATGGAGAGCTCGTACTGATTGATCTCGACTCACTGATCATTCATCGCTCCACAAAGAAATTGCAACGCTATATTAAGAAAGATCTTACAGCATTTGAGCGGAGAATAAATTCAGACCCAGAAGAATATATAAAAAGAAAAAAAATAGAATTAAATCTTGGCGATTAAGCCGCCATAAATTTAATCACTCCTCAATCGGTCTCATATGAACTTCAAATCGCGAGGCATAAATTGTTTTTGCTGGAACATCTTTTAAAACAGTTGCCCCCGCTCCAATAATGGCGTCATCTCCAATGGTCAAACCACCAAGAATAATCACACCCGGGCCGATCTGAACTCTGTCGCCAATCACGGGGTAGCCTTCATTAAGATTGCCGATGGAAACATTATGGCGAATATTACAGTACTCACCAATTTTCACCTTACTGCCGATCACCAGTCCAACGGGGTGCCAAAATATCGTTGTTTTTGGAATTTTTGAAATATTCATATCGCAAGAAGTCAGCAAACGAAAATCCCAACCACGGGCAATCACCACCAACAAATCCCTGATAAAATTTCTAAAGCGTTTAATTTTGTGCAGTAAAGGGCGTATTACTTTTCGATAAATAGGCATGACTTAACCCTCAATTGATTATTTTTTAAAAAGACAGTACTAAAAAGGCAGCACTGGCAAGCACTTAAAGTCTCTACGGTAAAGTTGTATGGCACGCCTTGTTACGTCATTAAGCAGCGATTCATGACGAATGAAAACTTCACGCAATGGCATATCAAAATATATCTGCAAGAAAAGGTAAACATCTTTTTTTGTCAGACCAATATCGAGAGATGAAAAATAAATACTGGCGATATCTTTCACCAACCAACGGCGCGGCACTGTCGCTCGCATTTGCGCACGATGCAAGTCGACAAGAAAAAGCCGGGGGTCTTTCTTCACGGCATTCGACTTAGATGATAAGTCGAGCAAGAAGTGGCAAATATATAAATCCCGATGATTGATACCGTCACCGTGAATGGTGCGCGCTATCGTCGCCACCTTTCGAATCAATGCTCGCCGCTCACTGGGCGGCGGCGGCTTATGCGGCCACTGCTCAGCGTATTGCGCCAAGCTCAAGGTATCGCTTAATTCTTCGGTGACTAGAAAGGAAAGCTTTTTAGCCGGGTTACGGCCTTTACAGCCATAGGCAAGTGCATTTAGCGAATCGAGGCCCAGTTCGTGAACACGATTAATCGCCAGCCATTCATTCGAAGCACCGGTGACGGGCATTTTCAGTTGCAGGAAATTTTTAACAATTTCTCGCCAGCCAATGCCGGTGTGCATCTTGCGATAATAGGTTTTTCCCGCCAGCTGAAACTTCAGGGTTTGCCGCCCCTCTTTGTCGCGAACCACCTCCCCATCCACCGCCTGCAACAAAGCAAACACATCTTTATCGCGCCAAAGTTCCTGTAACTCACCCCGCAATATTAACTCAGTCACTGGCTCGCACTCTTTTCATTAACAAGCTTTTCCATAATATCGACCGCGACCTGGGGACGGCTGTAAACATCACTATTTGCGGCAAAACTTTCGCCCTTGCGATGCCACTGCTCGCCCGATATAGCGAGAGCTTTATTAATTTCCGCAACATAATCATCACCGTTAAACGGACTGGCAATCACCGCGCCCATCTCCCCATCTCGCACATAGTGAGCATAACCACAGACATCACTGGTCACCACTGGCAAACCCGCGATCATCGCTTCGAGCAGCGCATTACCGGTATTTTCTTTGTAGGCCGGATGTAGCAGCACATCGGCCGCCTGTAATAAATTCGGCACATCATCGCGACCACCGAGAAAACGTACTCGCTTCTGTAAACCGAGCTTTTGCGCCTGACGCACAAATTGCTCGCGCTTGTCTTCACCCACTACGAGTAATACTCCATCCATACCCTGCTCACACAGCGTGTGCAAAGCGCTAATACTGCGATCCAGGCCTTTGGTTTTATAGCCTGAGCCAAGGGCTAAAAAACATTTTTTCTCATTGCCTATATCTAGCTGCTTTCGTGTTTTGCTGCGAATTGACTGCCAGTCATTAGGTGCCACACGATTCGTCGCAATACCTGGCGGCAAAGTATTAAAGCGACTTTGTGCCGTACCGTAGCACTGTACAAAGCGCTCGCGCTCGGGGCGAGACACTTCAAGTATTTGTGTTTTTGAAGCAGCACCGAATACGGCTTTTTCAAGTTTTAAATAGGCTTTTGTTCTGGGCGCAAGGCGATAGAAAAAACCCCTTTCGTAGTGAGCTTTGTAGGCAAAACAGGAATCGGCGGCATAATACAGATCGAGGCCCGGCCATTTATTAAAGCCGACCAGTAAATCGTTAGGTTTTAATTTTGGGTGTAAATCAGCGGCAAAGTTTTGCATGCGCGCCGCATTACCCCAGCCCCGTGCAGGAATCACTTGCAGATTAATATCCGCCGGACAATCACCCTGCCAATCACTGCAATAAATGGTGACGCTATGGCCACGTGCGATAGCCTCAAGCGCCATCGCCAGCATATTGCGCTGCAAACCACCAAAGGGAAAATATTTGTAGAGCGCGAAGGCTAACTGCAAGGGAAGCAAACCATGAGTCCCGCCCACCGATCAGGCTGGTGCGAGCGAATCGGAATCAACGAGCCTGTCCAGTGCCGTGATAACCCGCTGCGGCTCAAGCTCCACCAAGCACTTTACATCGCCTCGTGGACATTCACGCTGAAAACAGGGGCCGCAATCAACGGGCACCGATAACACTTCGACACAATCACTCAGGGGTGGCGTAAATCCGGGGGAGGTCGAACCATAAACCACCACCAGAGGCCGACTCAGGGCAGCACTAATGTGCATTAAGCCGGAGTCGTTACTGACGACTGCCGTGGCCATTGAGAGCAAATCTATCGCCTCAGACAATTCGGTTTGCCCGGCGAGATTGCGAATATTCGTCGCGTTTTCGCCTGTTATTGATGTCGCAATACTGTCGCCCACAGCGGCATCGCTCGTCGAGCCCATCAGCCAAACCTGCCAGCCACGATCGAGCATGGCCTGAGCAACATCTCTGTAATGCGCCTCCGGCCAGCGCTTGGCGGGGCCAAATTCAGCGCCGGGGCACAGCGCCAGTACGGGCCGAGTCAGGTCGATAGAAAACTTATCACGCAAGGCCACCAAAGCCGATTCATTCACCTCCAGATGAGGACGTGGCAATTCTGAGGGCAGGGCTTTGCCTTCAGGATAAGCGAGCGCAATAAAGCGCTCTATCATCAGCGGGTAGCGCTCTTTATCGAGTAAGCGAATATCGTTGAGCAGGCCAAAGCGCATTTCACCGCGCCAACCGACACGCAGAGGAATACCGGCAAAGGCGGGGATTAAGGCGGATTTTAAGGAGTTGGGCAGCACATAAGCTTCATCGTAAGCCTGCTTGCGCAACTGTTGAGCCAATGCCCAGCGTTTCGAGAGTGCCAGCTCACCATGGCCAACCGGCATGGCAATCGCGCCGCTAACCTCGGGCATGCGCTCGAGCAAAGGGCGGCTCCAGGCGGGGGCCAGCACGTCGATACTGCAATCGGGATCGAGTTGTTTAAGACTGGTAAATAGCGTTTGCGCCATCACCATATCGCCGACCCACGAAGGGCCGACAATAAGGATTTTTTTGCTGTTAATTAGCGTATCTCTATTAATGCGGCAGTTAATAAATCAGTACTAAGCGTTGATCGGTGCCAACCACTCGGGGTGCTCGTCATTGCGACCGCGCACGGCATCAAAGTAAGCAGTTTGCAGCTCGGCAGTAATGGGGCCACGAGAGCCACAACCTATCTCGCGATTATCCAGCTCACGAATCGGTAGTACTTCAGCAGCGGTACCGGTGAAGAAGGCCTCGTCGGCAATATACACTTCGTCGCGGGTAATACGCTTTTCACGCACCTCGTAACCGCGTTCCTGGGCCATTTGAATCACAGTGCCACGGGTAATACCGTCGAGACAGGAGGTCAGCTCGGGGGTGTAGAGAACACCATCGCGCACGATGAAGATATTCTCACCACTACCCTCGGCAACATAGCCCTCGACATCGAGCAACAGCGCCTCGTCGTAGCCGTTTTGCAGGGCCTCGCGCAGCGCCATCATCGAGTTCATGTAATTGCCGTTCGCCTTGGCCTTGCACATGGTGATGTTGACATGGTGGCGGGTGTAGGACGACGTATGAATGCGAATGCCCTGCTCCAGAGATTCGGGGCTCATATACGAGGGCCATTCCCACGAGGCAACAATAACGTGGGTCGACAGACCATCGGCGCGCAGGCCCATGGCCTCTGAACCAAGAAACGCCATGGGGCGCAAATAGGCTTCTTTGAGATTATTGGCTTTCACCACGTCGAGCTGCGCCTGATTCAGCGTGTCTTCATCGTAGGGCATTTCCATGCCGACAATTTTTGCCGAGTTATGCAGGCGCCTGGTGTGCTCTTTTAAGCGAAAAATCGCCGTGCCTTTACTCTCGGTATTGTAGGCGCGCACACCTTCAAATACGCCCATGCCGTAATGCAGGGTATGAGTAAGCACATGCACCTTGGCATCGCGCCAGGGCACCATCTCACCATCAAACCAAATATAACCATCGCGATCTGCAAACGACATTGAACTACTCCTCTACGCTAACTGTTCACTACCAAATAACCGCGCCCAAATTGTGGCGACGGCCTGACGGTGAATATCAAATTCCCCAGTTTTCACCACACCCGGTAACTGCTGCAACTGCAGGCGGTGACCCACAGAGCGATAGGCAATGTAGGCCTGCGTTAATTGCTCGCCTTCCTCTGTCGAGAAAAAGCCAGCGCTCACCAGGTCATCCAGTATACGGATGTTGTCGTGCCAGTGAGCCACTGCGGGTATTGATTTTGACTGGGCTAAAACCGCGAATTGAACCATAAATTCAATGTCGACGATACCTCCCCTATCCTGTTTAAGATTGAACTCACCCTCCGCCTGAGCACCGCCCCCCGAGCCGAGGTGGTCAAACATTTTACTGCGCATAGCGCTGACCTCCTCACGCAGGGTTTCGGGGTCACGCTCCTGCTCCATCAATTGCCTGCGCAGGGCCTCAAACGCCTCGCCCACCTGCTGGTCACCGGCAATAGCTCTGGCCCGTACCAGGGCTTGCTGCTCCCAGGTCCAGGCACTTTCACGCTGATACTTTTCAAAGGCCGCCAACGAGCAAACCAGCAAACCGGAATTACCCGAGGGCCGCAGGCGCATATCAGTTTCGTAGAGCACACCCGAGGCCATGCGTGTACCGAGAATATGCAAGATGCGCTGCCCCAACCGGGCAAAAAAGGTTTCGTTATCGACACTGCGCTCGCCATCGGTATTCAAACCCTGGGTGGCGTTGTGAATAAACACCATGTCCAGGTCCGAACCGTGACCCAGCTCAATACCGCCCAGCTTGCCGTAGCCGACAATCAACAGGCCGGGTGTTTGCCCATCACCATTACAGGGCAGGCCGTAGCGACTGGTCATGTCGTGCCAGGCAATGGCTAGCACCTGCTCCAGCATGACCTCGGCCAACCAGGTTAAATAGTCGCTGACGCGCATTAAAGGCAGCACCCCCATCACCTCACAGGCGGCAACCCGCAGACCGTGGGCCAGGCGAAAATAGCGCAGGGTTTCCATCTGTGCTTCGAGGTCTTCATCGGGAATACGCAGCAATAATTGTCGTAATTCGTCGGCCAGCTGTTGGCGATCGGGCGGCGTATAAAGCGTTCTGGCGTCGAGCAGCTCATCGAGCAGGGCCGGATTGCGCGCCAGGCTGTCGGCAATCCACGGGCTGGCGGCACAGAGTTTCACCAGTTGTTCCAGTGCCGCCGGGCTCTCTATTAACAGCACCAAATAGGCACTGCGCCGGGCAACGGCCTCAACCAGCACCAGCACTCGCTGCAGAGCCTCGGAGGCATTGCCCACTTGCGCGCAGCTGTTAATCAATAGCGGCAGCAATGAGTCGAGGCGGCTGCGGCTACTTGTTTGCATGGTTTGAACAGCTGAACTTTGCACCAATTTCAGCAAGGTTTGCGCAGCCAGCTCGACATCGTCATAGCCAAGTGCAGTCAAGCGCCTGGCTGTTTGCTCGCTGTCATCAAGCTGCCAGACCTCTGCACTCTCTTCACCACCACTGTCGTCGGCATCTTCGGCAAAACCGCTGAAAATGCCGCGTACAAAGTCGCGATGCCTGTCGAGCTCCAGCATAAAACTAGCCCAGTCGGCAAAGCCAGTCATTACAGCCATGCGCAGCTGCTCCTGCTCGCCATCGGGCAAGAGCTGGGTTTGTTGATCTCGCCAGCCCTGTATAACGTGCTCCACATCGCGCAGGAAGCAGTAGCTTTGCCACAGCTTGTCACCACTGCCATCGGGCAGCAGCTTTTCCGCGTCGACCAAATTCAAGACCTGACGCAAACTTTGGGTTTGAAAGTGCAGGTCGCGACCGCCGCGAATTAACTGAAAGGCCTGAGCGGTAAATTCAATTTCGCGAATACCGCCGGGGCCGAGTTTAATGTCGTTGCCCAGGCCACGGCGCTGCACCTCACGCGTAATCATCGTCTTCATATCGCGCAGCGACTCAATGGCACCAAAGTCGATATAGCGGCGATAGGTGAAGGGCCGCAGTATGCCCATTAACTCGGCTTTCGCCGCTTCATCGCCGGTGATGGCCCGGCATTTAATCATCGCGTAGCGCTCCCAGTCTCGCCCCTGCGCCTGGTAGTAATCTTCCATAGCGGCAAAATTCAATACCAGGGTGCCGCTTTCGCCGTAGGGCCGCAGGCGCATATCGACACGAAACACAAAGCCATCGACGGTTTTATTATCCAGCGCCTGAATCAACTTCTGACCGAGGCGTATAAAGAACTCCTGATTCGTACACTGGCTGCGACCGCCCTCGGTGTCACCGGCTTCGGGATAGGTGAAAATCAGGTCGATGTCAGACGATACATTCAGCTCACCGGCACCCAGCTTGCCCATGCCCAGTACGACCAATTCCTGACGCTGGCCACTCTCCCCACCCATCGGCGTGCCCCAGCGCTCGGCAAGCATGGCATAGAGAAAATCCATCGCCGCCTTAATCGTCACATCAGCCAGCCAGGACATATCCCCGGTGGTCTCCATCGTGTCGGCCAGGCGTGTGAGATCGCGCCAAATAATGCGCAGCATCTGGCGGCGGCGGAACTTCCTCAAGCCACTGTGCAATAGCGCCTCGCTTTCATAGGCCTGCAACTCGGCGGGCACGGCATTGTCACTACGCGAGGTCAGCACCTCACCACTCTCAACCAGGTCGCGTAGTACCTCGGGGAACTGAATACAAACGTGTGCAACAAACTCACTACCCGCCCATACCCAGCGCAATTGCTGGGCGAAAGTTTCATCATCCAACTGCTGATCCAGCCAGAGCCTATCTTCTTCGCCGGCCTGTTCGTGAAAGCGCTCAAGATGCGTATCGACAGTCGCTATTAGCGCTTGCGGTAGCTGCAAATTTTTCATAAATATTGATCCATTAAGCTCTTCTCAATTCTTCACTGCCCATCGTTTCTTTATCCCGCCATGATGCAAGACCCGATCAGACAACGCATTGCGCCGAGGCAAGCACATTGCATTTTTACCGCGCGAGCTTACACTTCTTAAAGCATGTTATTTTGCAAACTATGATTCCTTACTCGAGGCCACTGGGCAAGCCATGAATTTTCTCTCCATGCTACAGGCGCTGATTGCCAGCAACTCCATTAGCAGCGTCAACGCCGATGTCGACCAGGGCAACCGCGAGGTGATCGACATTCTCGCCAATTGGCTCGACGAACTCGGCTTTACCACCGAAATTTTGCCCCTTGAAGATCCGCGTAAAGCCAATCTTATTGCCACCCTCGGCACCGGGCCCGGCGGGCTAGTGTTGGCCGGGCACACCGACACCGTACCCTGTGACGAAGGTCTTTGGCAGCAATCGCCCTTTGCCCTGACCGAGCGAGACAATCGTCTTTACGGCCTCGGTGTTTGCGATATGAAAGGCTTCTTCCCCCTGGCGATTGAGGCCGCAAAAACCTTTCTCGACAAGCCCTTGCAACAGCCTTTAATTATTCTCGCCACCGCCGATGAAGAGTCCTCCATGGCCGGTGCCCGAGCACTGGCAGCCGCCGGCAAACCCAAAGCCCGCGCCGCCTTAATCGGCGAGCCCACCGGCATGAAGCCCATCGCCATGCACAAGGGCATCATGATTGAAAAGCTGCTGATACAAGGCAAGTCCGGCCATTCCAGCAACCCCGCCCTGGGCAACAATGCCCTGCACACCATGCACGATGCCCTCGGCGTATTGCGCGCCCTGCAAAGTGAGTTAAAAGCGAATTATCACAACCCCCTCTTCGCCATCGACTACCCCACCCTCAACCTCGGCTGCATTCACGGCGGCGACAACCCCAATCGCATTTGCGGCCACAGCGAACTCGGTTTTGAAATACGCCCCCTGCCCGGCATGGACATTAACGAGCTACAGGGCTTACTCGAACAACGCCTACTCGGCCTCGGCAAAGCGGAGGGCACACAGGTGAGCATGCAACACTTTGGCGTGCCGGCCTTTGCCGCCGACGAAGGCTCTGAGCTAGTCGCCCTCTGCGAAAAACTCACCGGCCATAGCAGCGAAAGCGTCGCCTTCGCCACCGAAGCACCCTATTTACATCAGCTCGGAATGGACGCCATGGTGCTCGGCCCCGGCGATATCAACCAGGCTCACCAGCCCGATGAATATCTTGCCACCGAGCGCATTAAACCGATGTTGAAATTGCTTGAAGACGTGATTGCTTATTATTGTTTGCAAAGTCGATAATAAAAACTAAACGATGACGGACTATCAACTTTTAATAGACCTGCATAAGAGAGCAAAGCGGCAAGGGCCGGGAGGCGGTGCAGAAACAAGAATGGCCATCGACTTAGCGGGCCTACCTCACTCAACACCCTTAAAGATCGCCGATATTGGCTGCGGTACAGGCTCATCTACCCTGCTGCTTGCCCGGACTTTAAATGCCCAAATCACTGCTGTCGATTTTTTGCCTGATTTTATTGAAATGCTTAAAGCCAATGCCGAAAATGAAGGCTTAAGCAAAAAAATAGATCCTCTCGTATGCTCAATGGATAACCTGCCGTTTGACGAGGAAACCTATGATGTGATCTGGTCTGAAGGGGCCATCTATAATATGGGCTTCGAAAACGGGATCAATAACTGGAAGCGTTTTCTCAAACCCGGCGGCCTGCTCGTTGTGTCAGAAATCACCTGGACCACGAATGATCGACCCTCTGAAATAGAGAAATATTGGGCTGGCGAATATCCGGAAATAGATACCGCCTCTGCAAAAATTAGCACCCTGGAAAACAGCGGCTATTCTCCCCTCGGATATTTTGTTTTACCAGAGCATTGCTGGCTGGATAATTACTACCGCCCAATGCAAAGCAGTTTTTCTGAATTCCTCGCGCGCAATATAAATAACGAACAAGCTCAAACAATAGTCGACGCTGAAAAAACTGAAATTGCGCTCTATGAGAAATTCAAAAAATATTACAGCTATGGGGTATATATCGCCAAGAAGCTGGGTTCATAAACCATAAATGGCATAAAGCTATATCTCGGCATGACCCCGACATTATGGAGGCCTGTTTAAACACGGTCGATAAACGTATGCCGCTAACCGGACATATTGATGCCACCACGGATCTTGAAACCGTGTTTAGCAGCAGTGTCGCACACGACTCCAGCGCATTGCTAACAGCCTATCCCTCGCGGGATTTCGACAACATGGGGCTCGCTTCTTAAAGACTCTAAACCCCTCACACCTCAACCGCTAAAGCTGGCGAGTAGCGAGATTTTATTAAACAGCCGCTAGCCAGCCTTGGTATCACTCAACTTACTCAAATGCATAACCCGCCTTACCCCAGGCATGAGCGCCACCCTCAAGATTACTTAAGTTGCTAAAACCCAGGTCGTGGAGGATTCTCGCTGCGGCATTACCCATTGGCCCACCCGCGCAATACAAATAGATAGCGGCATTTTTGTCACTAGGTAGTTTATCGATATGTTGCTCAACCTTGTTATAGGGAATAAACAAATCAGTGCCTTTTATATGCCGCTGCCTGGGCGTGTGCACATCCACCAGAAAAATATCTTCTGCTTGCATGAGCTGATTGAGTTCAGCCGGGCTTATCATTTTCAGATAGTCCGGTTTTTGATAGGGGCAGCCGCTAATAATGAGGGTAAACATAGCTAGCAATGCTAGCGGGTAAACACTTGTCGTTTTTAACATAGTCAGTTTCTTTAAGGTTGGTTTACTCACCCGCACACCATCGAGGTTAATATCGAGCAATAAAAAAACACGCACACACACCTGTAGGCCTTTCTTATCGGCAGAAAGTTTAACGTCCTTCTTATCTCAGCGAAAGATTGCCTGGGCAAAGTAAGTGAAACTCACCACGCACACTCCTTATAGACACGACAAAATGTGCGCTAGCAGACTCTCATCTGGTGCAGCACTTGTTATACTCGGGCAAAATCTGTTGCTCAGCACGTAAAAGCCAAGGCCATGACCGACTACGTTAAATTTTTTCGTGAAACTTCGCCCTATATTAATCGACACCGGGGCAAAACCTTCGTTATCGCCCTGCCCGGCGAGGCTATTTGCCACACCAATTTTACCCATATTATTCACGATATCGCGCTGCTCAACTCGCTGGGCATGCGCATTGTTTTGGTACACGGTGCCCGCCCACAACTTGAGCAACGCTTAGAACAGCAACAACTCACGCTTCAATATGCCGATTACATGCCTATCACCGATAGCCAGGCGATGGAGTGTGTAAAAGATGCCGTGGGCAGCGTGCGCATTAGCATTGAGTCGCTACTGTCGATGGGCCTGGCGAATTCACCTATGCACGGTGCACGTATTCGTGTGGTCGGCGGCAACTTTATCACCGCCAAGCCCTTCGGTATTCGCGAAGGTATCGACTTTCAATACAGTGGCGAGGTACGCAAAATTGACCGCGCCGGCATACAAAGTCAGCTCGACGACTCTGCCATTGTGCTGCTCTCCTCTGTCGGTTATTCGCCCACGGGAGAAGCCTTTAATCTCAATTATGAAGATGTCGCCACTCAGGCTGCTATTACTCTTGGGGCTGAAAAACTAATTTTCCTCGGCACCGAAGCAGGTTTGAATGATGCCAAAGGCACCTTGTTAAAAAGCATTAATTTGAGCCAGGCTCAGCAGATGCTCGAAGAACTTAAAAAACCCGCCCTTTTCGGCGCTCTGCAAGGGGCTTATCAGGCCTGTTTGAGCGGTGTGCCGCGCTGCCATTTAATCAGCTACAAAGCCGATGGTGCCCTCCTTGGCGAATTATTTACCCGAGATGGCGTGGGCACACTGGTACTGCAACACGGTGAGGAGGTCATCCGCCAGGCTAGCATCGACGACATTACCGGCATTCTCGATTTAATTAGCCCGCTGGAAGAGCAAGGTGTGCTGGTCAAGCGCTCCCGAGAGCTGCTCGAAACGGAAATATCTCGCTTTTATGTTATCGCCCATCCCGAGGGCATGCTCATTGCCTGCGCCGCCCTCTACCCCTTTAATGATGGCAAAGCGGCGGAGCTCGCCTGTGTGGTGACTCACCCCGACTTTCACAACCAGGGCCTCGCCACTCGCCTGCTTGAACATTTACAAGACAAGGCCAAAAACGAACTCGAGCTCGAAGCATTGTTTGTGCTGACCACTCAGGCTGCCCACTGGTTTCAGGAAAACGGTTTTGTTGCCATCAACCTGGAGCAGCTACCCCAGGAGAAAGCCGAACTCTACAACTACCAGCGTAAATCAAAGATTTTTTATAAGCCTCTAGCTTAGAACCTTAAGCTCACACAATGCATGCGCCAGCAGAGTTCATAACAAAAACCGCTGACAGCAGGCAATTTACCGCACCAAACTATTATTTAAATAACACAGGAAGGACCAATGTTAAAAATATTTAGGCGAAAAGAAAAAACACTGGCCTCTACCCCCACGTCCAACCCCATAAAAACAGCAACCGAGAAAACTCAAGGGCACTCACCAAAAGCGGACCTTTCCCTACAGGAACGACTTCAAAATGCCGAGTCTAATAAGGGCAACGAGCTAGTAACGCTGTTAAATATGGGCACCACAAAAAAACTCGACAAAGGTGAATACCTTTTCAGAGCGGGCACAGCCGCCGACACGGCTTATGTCGTGCTCGATGGCACAATTGAAGACATCGCCGTTAGCGACGGCGAGGAAATTAGTGTTGGCAGCTATCCCAATAGTTCGTGGATCTCTTTTGCCGATTTAAATGGTTCAATTAGCAGAGAGAACGCTGCCAGAGCGGCAGAGGCCAGCACCGTGCTGCTTATCGATCAAAACCTGCTCAACAGGGTTGGCGATGACATATTACTTTTTATCTATCGCCAATTGCACCAAAGCGCTGTAGCACAAACAGCCAGACAAGAATCCGAAAAAACAGCTTTTTCCGTCCAAACTCAAAACCTTATAGACACCTTATTTGATATACACAGCCAGGCGAAAGCGCGCTCAAAAAACTCTGAACTTGCCCAAGCTGTTATCCAAAAAATTCCGAAACTGCCCATCGCCACCATAAGTCTATTAAACAAGCTTATGGACGACAGTACATCGACAAACGAAGTGGTTGAATTAGTAAAAAGCGACCCCTCGCTAACCAGCGTATTACTTAAAACACTCAATTCAGCGGACTATTCGTTTGAAGAGAAAATCTCAGACGTTAATCACGCGGTGGCATTGCTGGGCTTTGTTGGCGTCCATCAAATCGTGATGTCACAAAGCCTGCGCAAAAGCCTGCCGACCACATCCGTCTTTCAAAAATCTTATCTCCGCGCGTTGGAAATATCCCATATCGCCTTTGCGATTTCTCAGGCTTCTGGTATTGGCAAACCAGCGGAGATGGCCACCATCGGCCTGGTGCACGAGCTCGGCAATATCGTGATTGAGCTACTACGCCAGCAAAACCCCAAGCTGGAAAACCTCATCGACTTTTTTGACACCTCTGTTATAGGCGCGCAATTATTAAAAACCTGGAATTTACCCGAAAGTATTTGGCAGGCTATTGAGTATCAGGACTTCCCAGAATTTGCCCCTCCCGAGAAAATCCCCGGTGCGCATTTAAGCGCAATAGCCGTCATTTATCTGGCTCGCCTCTGTCATCAGCGCTTAAATAAAGTTTCACAAACGCGCTTGCCAACACTCTTCCTGAATGACTATTTAAGCCTGCTCAACTGGGATGGCCTTTCTCTTGGCGCCGTTCTTGGCGAAAAGGTTGTGCCAATTTTGCGCAAGAAAGGCAATGCCCTACCCGTATCACTGGCACAGATATTAAATTAGCTCACCTGGCCAGTATCAAGCCGCGCACCCGGTTTTGAAAACGGGCAACAACGTTGAACTACGAGAATAACGAAATCAGCGGCATAGCGAACCGCACCCAGTGTTGATTGTCTGAACATAAAGACGATTACCATTTGTAACCGCCAATACAGAGACAGAGGGATGAAGAGAAGTCTGCTGATTTTATTGATCGCAGCTCTGATAGCAGCGTTTTTTAGCTTTGACCTGCAGCACACGCTAACACTCGAAGGCCTCAAAGGGAGTCTCGAGCAGGCGCAGGCTCGGCTCGCTAGCGACCCGCTGCTAGTGGCCGGGAGTTTCTTTATTGCCTACGTTATTGTCACCGGCCTATCCCTGCCCGGTGCTGCGGTGATGTCTCTGGGTGGCGGCGCACTCTTCGGTTTACTGTGGGGTACGATTATCGTCTCCTTCGCCAGTAGCATCGGCGCCACTCTGGCCTTTCTGGTCGCTCGCTTTGTGTTACGCGATGCGGTGCAAACTCGCTTTGCTGATCGGCTAAGTACCATTAACGAAGGCATAGAAAAAAACGGCGCCTTTTATTTATTTACCCTGCGATTGGTGCCGATATTCCCCTTTTTTTTAATTAACCTGCTGATGGGTTTAACGCCAATTCGCACCGTCACGTTTTATGCCGTAAGCCAAATTGGCATGCTGGCCGCTACCGTAGTGTTTATTAATGCCGGCACCCAGCTAGCCCAGCTTGAACGTTTATCGGACGTGCTGTCTCCCACCCTGCTCGCCTCTTTTGTGCTGCTCGGTATCTTTCCCTTATTGGCAAAAAAGGTTGTCGCTATTATTCAAAGCCGCCGCGCCTACGCCAGGTGGCAGCGCCCGGCAAAATTTGATCGCAACTTGATTGTGATTGGTGCTGGCGCTGGCGGCCTGGTCTCCAGTTATATCGCCGCTGCCGTTAAAGCCAAAGTGACTTTAGTCGAAGCCCACAAAATGGGTGGCGACTGCCTCAACACTGGCTGCGTACCCAGCAAAGCCTTAATTAAAAGCGCAAAACTCGCCCAGCAAATACGCCAGGGTAGCCGCTACGGCCTCAATGATGGTGAACCCTCTTTGTCCTTTGCCAGGGTAATGGCCCGTGTGCAGAGCGTCATTGAAGCGGTTGAACCCCACGACAGTATTGAACGTTATACAGAGCTGGGCGTCGATGTGATGCAAGGCTATGCCCGTATCATCGACCCCTGGACAGTCGAAATCCGCCAGCCCGATGGCGCCCTTACACAACTCACCACCCGCAGTATTATCATCGCCACGGGTGCCCACCCCTCTGTGCCAGCGCTAGCCGGCCTTGACGATGTTGGCTATGTCACCAGCGATTCCCTGTGGACGGAATTCGGCAAACTCGACGCCGCCCCCCAGCGGCTAGTCATACTGGGTGGCGGGCCTATTGGATGTGAGCTAGCCCAGAGTTTTGCTCGACTGGGTTCTGCGGTGACACAAGTTCAGCGTGGCCCTCGGTTGATGCCCCGCGAAGATGAAGAGGTCTGTGCACTGGTGCAAAGTCACCTTGAAGCCGACGGCGTGACAGTGCTAAGCGAGTGTAAAGTCCTGCGCTGTGAACGTGAGGGCGATAATAAATACCTGGTTATTGAAAATAAGGCTAGCGAACAGCGTATTGCCTTCGACCAACTACTCATCGCCGTCGGCCGCGAGCCCAGGCTAGAGGGCTACGGTCTGGAAGAACTCGGCATTGAAAGCCAACGCACGGTACTCACCAACGACTACCTGCAAACCCTCTACCCCAATATTTTTGCCGCTGGCGATGTTGCTGGCCCCTACCAGTTTACCCACACCGCGTCTCATCAGGCCTGGTATGCAACAGTGAATGCGCTCTTTGGCCACCTTATAAAGTTCAAGGTCGATTACCGCGTCATACCCTGGACGACCTTTACTGACCCCGAGATTGCCCGGGTCGGCCTCAACGAGCAGGAAGCCAGGGCACAGGCTATAGCCTATGAAATCACTCGTTTCGAATTGAAAGAATTAGATCGGGCCATTACTGAAAGTGCCACCGACGGCTTTGTAAAAGTGCTCACCGTGCCGGGTAAAGACCGCATTCTCGGCGTCACGTTAGTCGGCGAACACGCCGGTGAACTACTCGCTGAATTTGTGCTGGCGATGAAACATGGCCTGGGGCTTAATAAAATACTTGGCACCATTCACACCTATCCCACCTGGGCCGAGGCGAATAAATACGCCGCCGGGGAATGGAAACGCGCCCACGCACCGCAAGGCGTATTGCGCTGGCTGCAACGCTATCATCAGTGGCGCAGGGGCTAGTTGGCTTTTCACAACAAACTCCTTTGTCGGTGTAAACTGGCAAGGCTTAATAAGCCGCTGACTAGAAATAACCACCGACTGGAAATACCCTTATGCGCGACATTGTTCAAGACTACTACGGCAAGCAACTGCAAAGCAGCGACGACCTGAAAACCAGTGCCTGCTGCGATATCAGTGCCCTACCCTCATGGCTTAAACCGTTGATCGACAACATCCATCCCGAGGTGCTATCGCGCTACTACGGCTGTGGACTGGTGTGTCCCGACTTGTTAGAGGGCTGTAAAGTTTTAGATCTAGGTAGTGGTTCCGGGCGCGATGTTTACGCCCTCGCACAACTCGTCGGGGCCAGCGGCGAAGTGGTCGGTGTCGATATGACGGATGAGCAACTGGCCGTTGCCGAGCAATACCGTGACTGGCACAGCGAAAAATTCGGCTTCGACAATGTGCGTTTTATTAAAGGTGATATTGAACGCCTGCACGAGCTCGACCTCGAACCCGGCAGCTTTGATGTCATTGTCTCCAACTGTGTCATTAACCTCTGCACCGATAAAGACGCCGTGCTCGAAGGCATTCAGCGCTTATTAAAGCCCGGTGGTGAGTTTTACTTTTCCGATGTCTACGCCGACCGCCGCGTGCCCGAAGTCGTGCGCAACGACTCCGTGCTCTACGGCGAGTGCCTGGGCGGAGCCCTGTACTGGAATGACTTTCTACGCATCGCCACAAAAGCCGGCTTTGCTGACCCCCGCCTAGTGGAAGACAGACCCCTTGAAATTACCGACCCAGAGCTTGCCGCCCAAACCGGCGACCTTAACTTCTTTTCCGCCACCTATCGCCTGTTTAAGATCGACACATTAGAAAGTGCCTGCGAAGACTTTGGCCAACGGGTCGTTTATCGCGGCACCGTCACCAACTTACCCGAGGCATTTATCCTCGATAAACACCACAACATTGAAACGGGCAAACCCTTTCCCGTATGCGGTAACACCTGGCACATGCTACACGACAGCCGTTTTGCCGCGCACTTTGATTTTGTCGGTGACTTCAGCCACCACCTGGGCCTGTTTGAAGCCTGCGGTTCTAGCATGCCTTTCGACACTGAAACTGAGTGTAATGAACCCAGCGCCTGCTGTTAAAAAAAACCCGCTTTCACTCTAGCTCAGCTAGAACAAAAACGGGAGCGGGTAAGCCATCACGCAGCAAAATTTAAGCCGTAAGTATTGCCCTGCTGCCAGACACAAGTCGCCAGGGTTTTGGCAAACCTGGCCGAACTGATGGCGATGGTATCGCTTTCCTTTAAGTCCTCATCGCAGCTAATTTTGACACCGCCCATTGGCGAGTAATCGAGTATTTCACAGCCAATGTCTTCACTGCCTGTTTGTAGAAGACCCTGTAATTGTAGTGTTTTCAGGCGCGTATAGTGACGGCGTTCATCGGTACGTGAAATAGGCAGGGTGTTAATAAAGTTAATCGGCTGGTAACTTTCCACTTGATCCATGCGCTGAATGACAGATTCATGAATAGCAATATTAATAGGCGGATTATCGTATTCACCCTGCAACTGCCGAACACCCTCTTTGACACCCAGCTTTTCCATTGCACCATAGGCCCAGCTGTAGGAGTCATGTAGATCATCAGCATGTATTTCACCCCTGTAAGAAAGGTATTCATTCGAAAAACCCAGGCCCAAGGATCTCGACTTGCTCACCATCCAGCTCAAGGCTACATTCGATAACGTCGCCTGCGCATAGCCACCCCCCACATCTGAATGCACACCGGCAAACCAGGACTGCTCCACTGTTTGGTCACTATTAATTTCACCCGTCCACAGAGCGGGCTGGAACACACCACGCCGCTCATCAATGGCCAGCGCCTGATAGGCATTTTTGATGTCAGGGCTGAGGTGGGTATTAAAAAAACCAACCAGTGGTTTGGTGAAGCGCCCTAAAATTGGCGTCGGAGCACCGAGAGCACCCACCGTATCCCACACCGCCATCAGTTTTATTTCAGGCTTAATCATTTGCTCATAGGTCTGAGCATTTCTTTTTTGGGGAGGTGTTCGGTAATATTTATACGCAGCCGGTAAGTTTTCTAGTTCATCTTTAGGGAGCAGGCCAATACTGTGTAACATGCCCCCCAGCGCCCTAGCCGTGTAGGCACCTCGGCTAAAGCCAAAACAATAAAGCTCATCACCCTGTTGATAATTGTGGGCAATAAAACGATAGGCATCGAGCACATTTTGCTCAACACCCTTACCAAAAGCACCACCAATAAATTTATCAACGGGATTATAGGTGCCAACACCCTGATCATAAAACACCACTTGATGTTTACCATCGTCACTATAGGGTTTAATGCTGCGCAATAGCTTCACAACATTGGTGGGTTGTTCGGGGGTATTCCAGGTGCCATCACAGCAAATCACGATACGTTTGTTCTGCACATCCATTTTGCTTCTCCACTTTTTAGCCTTGAGTTCAAGTAATATCTACTAACGAACTGGAAGAGTACGGCAGTCCTTGCCACGTTCATCTGACGTTAAAGTGTAGCCGACCACACAATAAACACCGCTTTTAAAAGATAACAATAAAGATTATTAAGAACTATAAAACAATAAAAATATAAACATATCGAATAAATATTTAATCCTTTCTAATAAATCTGACGCTATATTGGCTGCAACAATAAAAACAATTCCAAAAAAAAGGGCGGAAATTATCCACCCCTTCTAGCTATTTTCTAACGACGGTTAATAGGCCTCGATAGAAATCAAGCCTTTTTATCAAAGTAGCGAATTGACGGCTCTGCTGAAACCCACTCAGCTAGCTGACCAATAACGCCCGTTTCGGTGCGCCATGCAAAATATTTTTCGTAGGCCTCGCGGCTATCCCACACCTCAACGGCGACGATGTTGCAGGGGTCGTCCTGGTTTTGGTGGGCGTACACCTCAACACAACCTTCAAAGGTTCGTGTGCTTGGCAGTAACTCGCCAAGGCCAGCAATGGCGGCATCAACACATTCGGGCTTTACCTGTAATTCCAGCAATACGGTACATGTCATGATTTTGCTCCTGTATCTATTTGTTATTGAGCCGAAAATAATAGGCGATGGCTCGCCAAATTACCAACACCCTTCTATAAGGCTAAGCGATCTCCGCCACGCCCCAGTAGTTATAGGCGAAGAGTTTTGGCGTTGAGGGCAGATAACGGCTGTCAAGATCAATCATTTTGAAGCCACTCTGGGTGATGAGATCAGGAATCGGGCGATTCAAATTGCAACCACCGGCAAATTTTTTCCACACCGGGTTAATACGCTTCTGCCACTTTTCAACACTCGCATCGGGCGCGTTGCCATGCTCGGTAAAAATTAGCTTGCCCCCGGGTTTCAGTACACGGCGCATTTGCTCGAGTGCCGAATGCCAATCGGGGATGGTACACAGGGTGTAAGTCAGCAATATGCTATCGACGCTGTTGTCATCAAGAGGGATCTCTTCGCCCGGCAGGTCGATCAACTTGACCTCAAGGCCCGATTTATCGATATTTGGCTGCGCCTTTTCGCGCATATCCACAGAGGGCTCCAAACCCCAGATAAACTCCACCTTGTCGCGGTCGTAGTAGGGCAGGTTCAATGCAGAGCCCATACCGACCTCAAGTACTCGCCCTTCGGCCAGTGGAACCACCTTTTTGCGTTGATAGGTGATGGGCTTGGTGCCACAGGCGCAGTTTATAAAAGGGGCGAGAAAATATTTGTCGTACAGTCCCATGATCGTCTCCGTATATTCGTATAATCTTATATTACAGCCATCCTACAATAAGAAAGCCCTATCTAGCAAAACAATCGCCTGGACAAACACCCCCTTTCGACCAGGTCACCAACGAATTGCTAGCAATCGGCACCCATGAAAAGCCCCTAACTACTTCGGCAAAGTCCGCAGGTCTGCTATTCTTTGCCTCTTACTTTTGCACCCTTTAAATGCAGACACACCAACAAGCAGACAACAAAGGTTAGAGACATGCCGACTTATCGCTCACACACCACCACCAAAGGCCGCAATATGGCGGGCGCTCGTTCACTGTGGCGCGCCACCGGCATGAAAGATGACGACTTCGACAAGCCCATTATTGCCGTCGCCAACTCCTTTACCCAGTTTGTGCCCGGCCATGTCCACCTAAAAGACATGGGCCAGCTGGTGATTGGTGAGATCGAAAAGGCCGGTGGCGTCGGTAAAGAATTCAACACCATCGCTGTCGATGACGGCATCGCCATGGGCCACGACGGCATGCTCTATTCCCTGCCCTCGCGGGACATCATCGCCGACTCAGTCGAATACATGGTCAATGCCCACTGCGCCGATGCTCTGGTGTGCATATCTAACTGCGACAAAATCACCCCCGGCATGTTGATGGCGTCTCTGCGCCTTAACATCCCCACCGTGTTTGTCTCCGGTGGGCCGATGGAAGCCGGTAAAACCAAACTGGCTGACGCCAAGCTTGACCTGGTCGATGCAATGATTATCGCCGTTGACGAAACTGCCTCTGACGCCAAAGTTGAAGAATACGAGCGCTCGGCCTGCCCCACCTGCGGCTCCTGCTCGGGTATGTTTACCGCCAACTCAATGAACTGCCTCACCGAGGCCCTCGGCCTGTCACTACCCGGCAATGGCTCGATGCTGGCCACCCACGCCGACCGCGAACAACTGTTTTTGCGCGCCGGGGCAATGATTGTCGACATCGCCAAACAGCACTATGAAAAAGACGATTTCAGCGTACTACCCCGCTCGGTGGCCTGCTTTGAAGCCTTCGAAAATGCCATGAGCCTCGACATCGCCATGGGTGGTTCAACCAACACCATTTTGCACCTGCTCGCTGCGGCGCAAGAGGCCGAACTCGACTTCACCATGGCCGATATCGACCGCCTCTCCCACAAAGTGCCTCAGCTCAGTAAAGTCGCGCCCAGCACCCCTCTCTACCATATGGAAGACGTGCATCGCGCCGGTGGTGTACTTGGCTTATTGGGCGAGCTCGATCGCGCCGGACTGCTGCACGCCGACATCCCCACCATTTACGCCCCGAGCATGCGAGAGGCGCTGGATACCTGGGATATCAAGCGCAATCCTTCAGCCGACGTTCTTAAATTCTTCCAGGCTGGCCCGGCGGGCATCCCCACGCAAACCGCCTTTAGCCAGGACACCCGCTGGCCCAGTGTCGACGACGACCGGGCCGAGGGCTGTATTCGCAGCATCGAGAATGCCTACAGTAAAGACGGCGGCCTCGCGGTGCTCTACGGCAATATCGCCCTCGACGGCTGCGTGGTAAAAACCGCCGGTGTCGATGAATCCATACTCGTGTTTGAAGGCCCCGCCCACGTTTGCGAAAGCCAGGACGCAGCGGTTGCCGACATTCTCGCCGACAAAGTTAAACCCGGCGACGTGGTCGTGATTCGCTACGAAGGCCCCAAGGGCGGCCCCGGAATGCAGGAAATGCTCTACCCCACCAGCTACCTGAAATCTCGCGGTCTCGGCAAAGCCTGCGCGCTAATCACCGACGGACGCTTTTCCGGTGGCACATCGGGTCTGTCCATCGGCCACTGCTCACCCGAGGCCGCTGCGGGTGGCACCATTGGCCTGGTTAAACAGGGCGACCTGATCCACATCGACATTCCCCAGCGCACCATCAACGTCAAGCTCAGCGCTGAAGAACTCGCCCACCGCCGCGCTGCGCAAGACACGGCTGGCTGGGCGCCCGTTGAAGATCGCCCCCGCAAGGTCACCGCCGCACTGAAAGCCTATGCTCTTCTCGCCACCAGTGCCGACAAAGGTGCGGTGCGGGATTTATCGAAACTCGAAAGCTAAAGGCAAGGTTAAGGGAAACGAAGTATGAGTCTCGGCAAAAGCAGGCTAGAAGACGACACGCAAATCGACCTCACACCCATGCTGGACGTGGTGTTTATACTGTTGATTTTCTTTGTCGTCACCGCTGCTTTTGTCGACGAGACCGCCATCGACCTGCAACATGAACCCCCTTCAACCAGCGCCACAATAGAAAAAAGCGACGATATTACTTTTCAGGTCAGCGCCAATAACGACATAACACTCGATGGCCGCCGGGTCGATATACGCTCCGTGCGCGCCAATGTCGAAAGACTGCGCGCCAGCAATCGCGATGCGAAAGTGATTATCAGTACCGACGCCCGCGCCCGCACCGACACGTATATTCGCATTGCCGATCAGGCCCGGGCGGCAGGTGTTGGAAATATTTTACTGACAACGCGTTAATTTGTACTGCGGTTTTGGAAACGACTCCTCAGTACTGGGTATACGAGGAATCGAATTGCAGATTATTTTTATGCTCATGACTCTACGGTGAACTGAGCTGTTAAAAAAGCGGGCGACAAAGTGTTTGATTGTAAGGCCAGACCCCATTTTCGCTACAGATGAGCCTTTTTGGCCCAATGCCTGATAGAGTCTTGGTGTGCCATAGGCAGGCATATATCACCAACAAACTAAAGCTTAGCTCCTATCGTCGCAAAGCTTTAGTTTGTTCGAGCGGTTTTATTGTTAGGCAAAAAAAGCCCAGAACTATCAAGTACTGAGGCCCTCAGAAAAAAATTTCAACAATTTATACCGTTTTCTTTTTCCTTGAAAAACCTAATCCAGCTAAACCAAGCCCAAGTAGTGCTAGTGAAGTTGGTTCTGGAACTGCTGCATCGACAATAACATTATCAAGAGATATTCCAATAGAACAACAACTATCACTGGACATATCGAATGTAACGTAAGAAACACCCATTATATTCAAGCTGTTATTGCCAATTCCTGAAAATGAATAATTGCCAATATCTGTAACTAAGATAGCATTCAAATCACTACCAGTCCCTAGAAAAAATGAATTTAGGTCAAACAAACCTCCTCCATCTTTAGTAAGTGTCATATCCCTGTTATAGCTTGATGCACTATGCCATGCTAAATCGCCACTAATACTACCAAAATCTCCTATATGTCCATTATTACCTAAGAATGCAAACGTATACCCACCTTCGCTGTGTGAAGCTGTGGTACTAGGTGCATCAAAAGTTAATAGCGTTGCATTTACTTGGCTAGCAAACAAACATACAAACAAACAAACAAGTTTTTTCATTTTTTTCTCCAAATGTTAAGTTTAAGGCTCTTAAAACAAAGCACGATTAATGCCAGTATTTTAACTTGTTGTTTTTATTGAGTTTTACCCTGACTCTTATAGTTTTTATAATGATAGTGTAAAAATTACTGACACATAAAACGGGGAGGGCAAGTCTTGCAGTCAAGCATGAATAAGCGGCCCAGTTAAGAATGCTATAGCCACAGTGCAGCCCACTAGAGCGGGCCCACCCAGATTCTGACCAACCGGGATGGGCTTTGAATTACAGCATCACTCCACAAAACCCCGAGCCAGGGTCTCTGCATAGTTGCTCGGCACCTTAGGCCTTACCCTAAGCCCCACACCCCTCCAATTTTGCCCCCGCTTCACGCAGCTCTTTAACCCGCTCACCCTCGGCACGAGCATAGTTTAACCACAGTTTGGCGTTAACAGCGGATGCCTTGTGCTTACCCTCCTGTCCAAGAGCCTCCACTGTTTTCCGTAACAATGTAAATTTGACTGGGCATTACCCAATACTAAGTACACGGCACCGAGGCGTTTAAGCTGGCCTTTTTGCAAAGAATTTTGTGCCCGGCAACTCGGTTAAGCTAAGCAAAAAAACCAGCAATAGCAGGGGGCTTGAACTCGCAAATAGCACTTGAAATCAAGCCCGCCCCCCTGCGCATATTCCCAGATCGTCAGTTATATTTTGACCATTCATTCAAGTGATCGAGACTTTCCTTATAGGGTTTTAGGCATAGTGCGAACAAGATGGCAGCGCACCCCATTGCTACGGCGGGTACGATAGCTAGTGCATAACGGATCGCTTCGTCATAGCCATAAACATAATCGGTAATCAGCGCGATAGCGGTCGGCCCGGTGCTGAGACCGATAAGACTGATGACACATAGATAAATCGCCGATGCTTGACCGCGCATCTGGTTTGGCATTATTTCCTGTAAGGCGGCAGGCGCTGCACCAAAGGCAAAGGTCATAAAGAATGTTGATACTGCGATGAGAGCCAATGCATAACTTGGATCATCGATAAGCGGGAACGCGATGGATGGCAGAATAACCCCGATAGCTGAATACATTCCGGTACGGATTTTTGCGTCACGGACACCTTTAGCTAGCATTCTGTCGGAAATCCAACTACCGAAAATCACCCCCACTGTCCCGAAAACAAGAATGATAATGCCGTATTTAAGACCCACTTCTGCCGGCCCAAAATCGTGGATCCGCTTAAAGAAGGTTGGAATCCAGGCCATGCCGCCATACAGCGCGACAACCAACGAGGCAACGGCCAGGTTATGCAATGCTACGGTGCGGATATTCGCCCTCAAATAGGCAATCACCTCACGAACGGGGACACCCTGAATTTTATCGACGCCATTGACGACGCTGGTGCGAATGGTACCGCGCCGTTTAGGTTCTTTTATGGTTGCCATTAAGGCCACGATCAAAAGGCCGGGGAGTGATACAAGAATGAACACTGCCTGCCAGGATCTAATTTCACCGACCAGGAAAAAATCAATTGATCCAGTTTCCCCAACCATGCCGACAATGGTTCCGCCAATAATCATTGCCAACCCAGCGCCAAGGAAAACACCGATACCATAAACGCCAATCGCCAGTGACAGACGCTGGGGCGGGATGATATCGGCAATAATTGAATAGGCTGAAGGTGACAATGCCGCTTCACCAACACCAACGCCCATGCGCGCGAGGAAAAGCTGCCAATAATCTTTTGCAAAACCGCAGGCCGCAGTCATAACGCTCCAAAAAAAAACACCAATAGTGATGATGCCCCTACGACTTCGCTGATCAGCCAGGCGGCCGAGGGGCAAGCCCATCAGGGTGTAAAACACGGCGAATGACAAACCTTGCAGAAGGCTCATCTCGGTATCACTTATGCTCAGATCGCTTCGGATCGGGTCAACCAATAGGCTTAATATCTGGCGGTCAATAAAAGATACCGTGTAGGCCAGCATCAAAATAATGACGACGTACCAGGCATATATCTGATTTGGAAAAGGAATTGAAACGCTTACGGTCTTCTCATTATCTAACTTATTTTGCTGTTTAGCCTGTGACTCTTCGGCTGTTGGTTCGGTCATTATCTCGCCTATTGTTTTTGTTATTTTAAAAAATTACGGACGCCTTCGTAAGGCGATCCTGAATGAACTTTATCAGATAACGTTACCTACAAAACTCTACGGGGATATAGAGACGCGTCAATAAGACCTGAACAAGTGGCTGAATTACGCCAGCAATGATTAAACTCATCAAAGTAGGTAATGAGGTCCAGGTAATGGAGCCTTACTCTAAGCCCCACACCCCTCCAATTTTGCCCCCGCTTCACGCAAGTCTTTAACCCGATCACCCTCGGCACGAGCATAGTTCAGCCACTGTTTCGCATTAACCGCTGCGGCTTTGTACTTACCCGCCCGCTCAAAGGCTTCCACTGCTTTGTCATAACAATGCAAATTTAACTGGGCGTTACCCAGCACTAGCTGTACAGCACCGGGGCGTTTGAGCTGGCCTTTTTGCAGGGCATTTTGTGCCGCCGCTACGGCGCTTTCATTGTCACCAATATCGAGATAAACGCCGGCCAGTTGAGCGTAGATTTTGCCCTCACCCGAAAGAGCCGCTGCTTTTTCCAGCACTGGGCGGGCTTTTTTGCCCTCACCCGCCTGCTGCCAGGCCTGGCCGAGTAATTCCAGATGCTTGGCATTCGCCGCGACCTGCCCATTATTTATTGCGGTGTCGAGAGTTTTGGCTGCGCGGTAGGGTGTATTCGCACCGAGGTAAAGGTAGGCGAGGGAAACTAGCTCGCGTTCTTTCTTTAAGGCACCGGCTAGATAGACAACTTCTGTGGCTACCAGACGTTCAATATTTTTATTCAATTGCCCGTACAAACCACCGAGTTGATGCCAGTAACGATAGCGGGGGTAGTGCTTAATTAATTGCTTCAACACGGGCAGGGCCTGGCGATATTGCTCCTGTTCAAAATACAGCAGGCTTTGCAGTGACCACCAGGCCTCTGGCGGTAGTTTGTCTCTGTGCTGATAATCGTTAATCGCCTGTTTGATATAAGCCAGAGCGTCTTTTTTTCTATCCAGTTGATAGTAGGCCTGGGCGAGCAGCGCCCTGGTTTGTGCATCCGCTATTTGTGCATCGGCCTTATGCACACCGCCAGCTTGCGGATCAACGGAGGCAGAGGCTTTGAGCAGACGTTCCAGAAATTGGGCCGCACTGGCGTAGTCTTCAAGCTGAAAGTACAACTGGGCCACCGTGTTATAGGTGCTGACTTTCATTTTCATTTCAGCAGCGGGCTCGTCGAGCAGCCTTAAATAAGCCTCTACGGCTCGACGGTAGTGTTGCTGTGAAAAGTGCGTGTAGCCCAGATAATTCCACACCTGAGATTTTTCAAAGCTAGTGGTGCAGTATTTTTCACCCGCTAAAGTGAGCACTTGCTCCGCCTGTGACCACTGCTCGGCATTGATGGCTCTTTGTGCGGCCTCTAGTTTTTTTGCACAGCGCTGGCCCACAGCCTGGCGTCGCCGGGTGGCAGCATTGGCGTACTTACTTTGCTTGTCGGCCTTCTCTGCATGGGCCGCCAGGGCAGGTGTTGCCGTGCTGACTAACAATAGCGTCAGCAGAAGCAAAGAAATTGCACGGGTAAAACGGCTGGGCATCCCTAAACTACTCCAACCGGAAACTAAATTTATACATCACCCCCGGCACCTCGACCCCTCGCCCGTCGATGACCCGAGGTTTGTACTTGAGCTTAATCGCGGCCTTCAATGCAGCGCTACCAAAGCCATAATTAGCGGGCGACTCTTCAATTAACTTAACGCCGCGCACGCCACCCGATGTTGTGATAATGACCTCTACCACCGCATAGCCCTCGCGAGCGCGGGCCAGCGCCCGGCGCGGATACAGGGGCTGGGGCACATAGACCGGAATGTAGTCAGTATCGCGGGCAAAGTCGCCACCCAGCCCGGCCTGCAAGCTGGCCGTGGGTCGCGGTGCGGCCTGCAAACTAATGCGTGGCGCGGGCGTATCGAAACGCAGACTTTGCGTGGGCATGCTCGGCTGCATTAGTGTTACCTCTGGAAGGCGTTTGGGTTTTGGCGGCTTAACAAATTCACTCACGCTGCGCTCGGGCTGCCAGATATCGGCAATTTTATAACTGCCTTTACTGCCTGGTGCCTCACTCCGGTTGATCACCATTAGCACCATTAATATCAGCAGTACGCTAGTGACCAGTACCGCCCCGAGCAAGGCGCCGGTAAAGCGGGCAGCAATGCTAGCGCCGGACTCGTCACCGCCCTGTAGAAATCTAGTCATTGCAGCTAATCATTAAGAGTCGACACAGAAATATCGCTAATACCCAGCTGCCCCGCCAGGTCTGAAACCAGCGCAAGGCGACCGATGCTGGCGCGATTGTCGACCTGTATCACCAGGCTGCCCCGTGGGTTTTCAGATTGCAGGCGAGCGAGGGCGAACTTGACCCGATTGTCAGTCAGCGGTGATTTATCCATCCAAATAACGTCGTGCTGATCAATCGCCACCAAAATAGCGGGCTTTCTCGCCACGGCACTCAGCGCCTCGGTGCGCTCAACCTCCGGCCCCGGTAGTTTCACAAAAGAGGCGGTGACGATGAAGAAAATCAACAAGATGAAAACCACGTCGAGCATCGGCGTTAAGTCGATGGCCTGTACCGGCGAATCGTCACCACCCTCGGCGCGGCTTGCAGCACTGATAATGCGCCGATTCATGTTGTGCTGCCCGTGGCCTGTGGACTGACAAGCTGCTCATCATCCATCAATAAACTGTTTTCCAGTCGTGCCTTTGCACGCCGCCCCAGCCGGTCGATACCGGTTAGGCCGATAAGGCCGGAAAGTGCCGCCACCATGCCAGCCATCGTCGGAATGGTGGCCCGAGATACACCGCTCGACATGGCTCGCGCACCCCCACCGTCGGCCAGACCCATGGCTTCAAACACACCAATCATGCCGGTCACTGTGCCCAGCAAACCGAATAGCGGTGCCAGTGCCACCAAGGTTTTGATCATGGGTACAAAGCGGTCGATGCGCTCATTCACCTCGGCCAACAGCGCCGTCCGCACCTGTCGTGCGCGCCGCGAATGGTGGTCATCACGCTGCTGCCAAACGTCAATGCACTGGGTCATATCCCTGCGCAAGGTGGTGCGGTAGTAAATAAGACGCTCCATTAACAACAACCACAGCAGTAAAATCAGTACCACGATAAACAGCAACACCGGCCCGCCCATATCGGCCAGTTGCTGTAGATGGCTCAACATATCGAGCACGGGGTTCATGCTGTTTTTGGCTCAATCATCAGTCGTTAACCTGAAGCCTTAGCTATTTTCAGAGGGCGAATGTTGCGGCAAGCGGGCCTCTGCTTTAATCGCAACAATGCCGGCACTCTGCTCTTCAAGCACATGCAAAATGCGCCGCGCATAACCGTTAACCCAGGTGTGCAACAGCAAGGTCGGTATCGCCACCAGCAAGCCCAGCACCGTTGTTACCAGCGCCTGAGAAATACCGCCCGCCATCAACTTGGGGTCGCCGGCACCAAAAATAGTGATTTGCTGAAACACCACAATCATGCCGGTAACGGTACCGAGCAGGCCCATTAACGGGGCGATCATGGCGATAATTTTCAACAAGTTCAGCGCCACTTCAATGGCCGGGCGCTCTTTGAGTATTGCCTCGTGCAGCTTTAGCTCCATCGACTCCGGGTCGAGCCCGGCATGGGCATCGGCCACGCTAAGCACTCGCCCCAGTGGATTATTGGCCGAATACTCGTCTTGCTGTAATTGCCGACGCACACCCGCAAACACACCCCGTAAAACAACCGCCCGCCACAGGGCCAACACCAGCGCCACCGCACCGAGACCGGTAATCACATAGCCCACCAAACCACCCTGATGCCACTTTTCTACCGGCCCGGGTCTATCGGCCAGGGCGCGCAACAAACCACCACCCACGGGGCCGCTGGGGTCTATGGCAACAGGCGTAAAGCCGGCAGATGCCGCCTGTAGCGCAACGGCACCTTTGCTCAGGCCTCGGGGCTGGCGAGCCAGTTCAGCCAACACACCGTTGTCCGGGTTATAGCTTAAATAGTCGCCATTGGAGACCAGGTTAAACAAACCAATGCGAATCACCTCCTGCTCACTTTGCGCACCATCGGCACTCAGCACTGCAGTATTAAAGCGGCTGATGCGACCCGACTCGACCATTTCGCGGCTCATTTCATAGGCCAGATTTTCGATCTCTTCGAGGGAGGGCAAACGGCTGTTGCTGCTCATTTTTTCGATCAGTTCATTGAGCTGCGCCGTGCGGCCGGGGTATTGGGCACTGACCAGTGATTTCTCCAGCCGCGTTACCGTATCGCCAGCGGTAGCGGTGATGTGTCCAAATAACTCTTTTAGGGTGCCGAGGCGGTTTTCCATTTGCTCTTGCAGGGCTTCAAGCTCGCGCTCGTTATCGGCGAAAGTGCTTTCAAGCTGGGCGCTGCGGGCCTCTTCCTCGGCCTTTTGCTGTTGCGCCTGCAGCAGTAATTCGGCCTGGCGATGCTTATCGGCTTTAAAGGCGCGTTCACGCTGACGGTGTTCTTTTGACTCCCGCACTTTGGCCGTTTTGATTAGCTGTAAGAGCGCGTCGAGGGACTTAACCTCGCTGCTCGCCGCCGGGCCGGGGCTCGCTTTTTCTGCAGCAATAGCGGGTAAAGCACTCAGTGCACTCATCAGTAATACGACGCTTAAGCCAGTGTGGAAAACCCGGCTCAACACGCTCACGAGGCCACCTCCGCTTTGGCTTTACTGGCCGTCGCACTAACGGGCGCGGGAAGGGGCAATTTGATCATATCCAGCGGTGCCTGTTTTTTCGCCATGCGAATAGCATCGGCCACGGCACGACGGTAATCCCCCGCCGCCACGGTTTGCCACTGCTTGTCGGTTTTACTCCACACCTCGGTAAGGCTTTGGTCAGCCGTTTGAAACAACAGAGCAACGCGGCCAATACGCAAAAAGGCACCCTGGCGCTGCTGCCCGGCTATCGTCAGTACGCCGTCAAATTGCTCTAGGGTGGCGCTGTATTCACTTTCAATGGCATAGAGTTCGAGCACCTGGCGGGATTTTTCGGCGGCACTGAAACGGGCCGAATCCATATTTTCTCGCACCTGCTCGACGCTGCTTTGCCTCTCTTCTAACTTAAAAGGCAGGTCGAGGCGAATAAACTGCTCAAGGGCATCAAGCATATTCAGCGACAGGGGGACGATTTGGCGCTCAATCAACGCGGCGTTTTCAACGGACTCAGCTATATCGGCCATGGTCTGGCGCTGGCTGTCTATTTGCCGAGTGAGCTGGGCGTTATACACCTGCAAGCCTTCAATTTGCTTATTCACCAGCTGGAACTGGCGCAGCAGCTTGTCACTTTGCGCGACCGTGCTATCAATACGCCGCTGCGATGCCTGAGCGGCAGCGGTTTTATCGGCACCGGCCTTGATTAAAGTATCAAGCTCGGCCCCGTAAACAATCTTAGTTTGCAGCCCAGCCACAAGTAGCAGAACAAGCAGGGGGAGTAAGCCCGCTACATTTTTACGTTGTTTTTTCACGGTGCTTTTCATCCTGGCTGCTGATCCTGCTGTGACAATCGTTAATTATTTTCTATCCAGACGCACAAAACTACAGGCCGGTGTTTGCCCTTCGCCAGCCAAGTCCGCAACGGGGGTTTCCAGCCACTCGCTCAAATCCAGCTCGGGAAAGAAGGCATCGCCATCGACCTGAGTGTGTACTCGCGTTAGATAAAGCCTGTCGGCCTGGGGCAAGGCCTCGCGGTAAATCGTTGCACCACCAATAATCATTACCTCTTCAAGCGCAGAGTCGTCGGCAATTTTTTTGGCAATGGCCAGGGCTTCGTTTAAATCACTCGCCCTTTTAACACCATCGGCCTGCCAGCCGGTATCGCGGGTCATAACAATGTTGGTGCGACCCGGTAGCGGCTTGCCAATGGACTCGTAAGTGAGGCGGCCCATAATAATTGGTTTACCCAGAGTAACCTGCTTAAAATATTTGAGGTCGGCAGAAATACGCCAGGGTAACTGGTTATTGTTGCCGATAACGCCGTTATCGGCCACCGCTACAATTAGGGAAGTGATTGCCACTATTGTTCCGCCTCTCGTCAATAATCACGGCACTGTTGCAACCGCTACGGCCGCCATTATCTACCAGTCATGTTTTTGCGCAAACACATGGTCGTAAATAATTTTACAGCGCTAAAGATGGGAGAGAAAAGGCTATACCTTAGGGGCGCGGTTTAAACGACACCCATGCACCCAGCAAGCAAAGCAGAGTGATTGCGAGGGTCGTGGCAATCAATAAAATATCGCGCAGTGTTTTGCTGAAGGGGTCAAAAAAGTGCCATTTGTGCAAGTAGCTAAACGACCAGCCTTCTAGCTTGCTCGAAGGACTGCTACGAGCTGCCAGTGCCCCGGTCGCCGTTTCAACAAATAGAGTGCGCTGCGATGCATCTTCGCTTGCCCCATCGCCACCCAAATGAACCGCGTGTACCGGCATGCGCTTATTAATAAAGCCGTAGTCGCTGCTAAAACGGGTGATTTTTTCGACTGGGCTATCAAGCAGATCACCGCCTGATAAGCCCTCATAATGCGCGGCAAGATTCAGCGCATGTTGGCGCTCACAATTAGCACAGCGCTGTGAGGTCTGTGCATTGATATACACAAGACCACCAGCCGGTTTCATCGGCTTATTAGAGTGGTGCTCTTTCACCGCGGGTTTCGGTGTTTTTTCTGCCGGCTTCGGTGGCGCTAGCGCCAGACGCAAATAAGGCAGGCCATCGACTTCAACCAAACTACCCTGACGAAAATATTTGCTACCGCTCGCTTGCGTCACAGCCGGCCAATCCAATGTTAGGTTCTGCGCATTAAATGATGTCTGTGGGGCGGGCAATTCAGGCAGGGCAACAATCGGTTTATTGAGCAGGTGGTAGAGGCCAGAAAAGCAGAAGGTCAACATCAAGGCACCAAAACCAATACCCAGGCGACGGTGCCAGACACTCGTGCGACTCTGTGCTTGCGGCTGTTCACCGACACTTTTCCCGCTGCTATTTTTTGAGCGCCCCCGCCAGGCCATCCATAAACCCACAAAACTTAAACCCATACCCGCCAGCAGCATGGCGCTCATGGCGATGGTTCTCAACCAGGGATTTTTAATAAATACCCAGGAGTGCAGTTGGCGAAACACCCAGCCAACAAAGGCTTTGCGGTCATCAATTAAGGTCGCCAGGCGCCCGGTACTGACTTCGACATAGGCACGCATATTATCGGGCCGATCAAAGGTCACTTTATAAACCGGCAAAAAGCGATTGATATAAAGGTATTCCTCATCGAAAGTAGTAATTAATTCAACAGAGGCAATTTTGCTGGCGTCATCGCCCAAATAATATCCGGCCAACTGCTGTGCGTAAGCCTTGTCATTAAGCTCTGCTCGCTGGCCGCTGCGGGCGTTAATGTAGGTCGTGTTTTCACCGTGCTCAACACGATAAAAACTGCCACCATTAATATTTAATAGCTGCGCTTGCTCAAAGTCAGTAATGCCGTTGGCCAACAAAGCCGATGATAAAGGCGCTAGCTCAGCAATGGCAGCAGCCGACACTGGTGGAACCATTGCCACCGGCCGGGGATTAATACGCGACATAATTGGGTGGCTCAAGCCACTCAACGCCCAGGCAATAATGGCGATAAATACCGCCAAACCAATACGCCGATGCCAGCGATATAAGGTAGTGCTAGCCATAGTTATTCTCAATGTAGGACTAATAAATCGCACTTAAAAAGTGCGTTTAAGAAAAGTGATTTTGTTTGCGCTACAGCCCGCCAAAGTGCAGCGGGCTATCCCTTAGTTAAAAGGTATATTTCGCACCGACAAAGGCTGTACGCGGCCGGCCCGGTGTATAGGTCGGCCCCCACTTGCCGGTGGTTTCGGCATAGAGTTCATCGGTCAAATTAAGGACACGAAGAGAGACTTCGAGTTTGGGGCTGAGCAAGTAATTGGCTCTCAAATTAACCAGGTCGTGGCCGTCATAGGTATCGCGATCGGTGGCGCGGCCATCATCTGAATTCTTTTCGTCAATCCAGTGCTCGCCTTGGTGTATCCACTCCAACTCAAGGCGGCCACCGCTTAACCACATAGGGCCATAACGCAGACGCACATTGGCAAAGTTCTCTGGCGCATTGGGCATATCATTACCCGAGTAATCACCACTGCGGTCTTCCCAGTCTTTGTATTTATGCTCCGACTGGGTGTAGGCAATATAGAGATCAAGCGTTTCGCTAAGAATAAAATCCAGCCCCAGCTCTATGCCGTAGTGTTCCGTCTCACCTGCGTTGGTATTGCGGCGCACACCCGTGGCGCTGTCGAGCACACTCAGAATATCGTCTTCTTTAAGCATGTAATAAATACTACTGTCGAAGGCGATGCGCTCAGTCAAATTGCCGCGCAGACCAATATCAAAGCTATCGACTTTTACCGGGTCGAGATCGGTGGAATCGGCTGTGCTACCCGATCGAAAAAGCTGGCCACTGGAGGGCACGCGAAAGGCATGGCGATAGGAGGCATAGCCATTAATGTCGTCACTGAATTGATAGGTTAAACCCAGCTTGGGGCTGAGATGATTAAAATCCACCGACTGGTCTTCCGGGCGCAGGTGCAGCGGATCAATTACGACACCACTCATATTGTCCTGATAATCGTAATGAGAATAGTCATAGCGCAGCCCGGCGTTTAAACGCAGGGCCGATGTCAGCTGGTTTTCGTAATGCACGAAAGGCGATAGGGACAACACATCAACATCGTAGTCGTAGAGCAAGCCCGCTGGCGTATACGCCAGCCAGTAATCACCCGAGCCTGTGTCGCTGCGCTCAATGTAGGTCTGTTTTTGATAGCCATCGCTGTAATCAATATCTAGCCCAGTCACCACAAAACTGTCAGCACCCAAACTGTAATCCCATTTTAGCAGTGCACCAATAGAGTCGTGGCCGCTTTCATTAATATGCGCGTCTTGTGAATCGAGAGACGAAGGACAAGTGGGGCACCAGGGCGGCGGCGGGCTTACCCGCCCAGTATTGAGCGTCCAGGTGGCGATGTACTCCAGCTCATTACTGCGCAAAAAGGGTGTGATGCTTAACGTACTGCTCGCAAAGTCTCGTTCAAAAGCAGATGAAACACGAAAGGCCCGCACATCGCGATAACCAATTAAATTACCGAATTGCTCGGGGTCCTCTTTATAGTCCTCATAGCTCAGGCCGCTGCCGCCCGATTCATAATCGAGAATGGTGCCGGTAAAAACAGTGTTAACGCTCCAGTTGTCCCCAATATTCGTATTCCACGAACCGGTAAAAGAGCTGCGCTCACTAGAGGTTTGTTCGCGCCAACCATCATTATCGACAACATCGAGCTTACCGGTGAAGCCATGATTAGCGGTGAGTTTAGCGCCCTTCAGTTGCACGCGCTGATAGCCGTCTTCACCCCCCTCCACATTAACGCTCAACTTGTCCTCTTTGGGTGGACGACCACTGAGCGTGTTCACCACGGCACCAATCGCGTCGCTGCCGTACAGTGCAGAACCCGGGCCTTTAATAATTTCGACGCCGTTAGCGCCGCTCATATTCACTTCGTATAAAGCGTTGTGGTTGAAAAACCCCGCCGCCCGCGTCGGCACGCCATTTTCAAGGTACAAATACACCGGACTGGTCGACACCGGCTGACGAATGGCCGCCATCACCCCCTGCCCCGTAGAACCAATTTGCACGATATTAACGCCGGGGATGCGATTCATCAGCTCACCGGGATGAGTCGGATTTACCTCCTCAATTTCAGCTTCAGAGATAACGCCAATACTCGCGGCTGTATCGGCCAACGTATTGGCACTGCCGCTGGCGGTAACGACAATCGTTTCTAGCAGGGGAGCATCAACACTCGGCACATCAGTAAGCGCTTGAGCAGCAACACTTTGCAAAAATGAACAGCTCAGCAGAATGGCTGCTAACGGAGTAACAGCGGTACTTTTGCCACAAGCCCCAACTATAGTTTTTATTGTAGACACAAAAATATCCCTCAAAGATTTTCAGGCGGGAATTTTAGGTGCCAGAGCGGCATTTGTTATGTGGCGTATTGTCGCACTTCGCTGTGGTTTATTGCCGCACCCCTACCTCATAAAAAAGCTCGCAAACAAGCAGTTAACAAAGAAGATAGCCATGTGACCGTCGCTATAGCAGATGAATGATGCTGACTAAACTGTTATTTTTAACGCAGCTCTAATTAAGGTTTATTGAGAATTGTCAAAGACCCTATGACAGCAGGCAACTACAGTTAAATTATTTCTAAAATTAAAGGTTAATGTGAGTCAGGTTATGAAAAGAATTGGCTGTTTTTTAATTCCACTGACAAGTTTCGCAATGTATTCCCCCACGGTTATCTCGGATGATGCGGCTATTACTGAGGGTGACAAAACGCTGACAGAAATTATCGTGGTTGGGGAAATCATCAAACCCGGGGTCATTGGCATTATGCCCACCCAGGGTGGCATAAATGATGCGGCGGCGCTGTTAAGAGAAGTGCCTGGTGCAAACGTCAATTCAAATGGCCCGTTATCGGGCATAGCACAATACCGTGGTTTATTCGGCGACCGCGTTAATGTCAGCTCTGATGGCGCTAATTACAAGTCAGCCTGCGCCAATGCCATGGATGCACCATTAAGCCATGTACCCACCTCACTGACAGAGGTGCTGAAAATCGAGCGGGGCATTGCATCGGTAAGTAGCGGCCTCGAAACACTGGGCGGATCAATTGTGCAGGAAACGAGGAAGGGCGAATTTGCAGCATCTGATGAACCGCTATTATTAGGCCGAGCAAGCAGCGGCTACAACAGTGTTAATAATGGTCGATATGCCAGTATTTTTGTCAATGCCGCCAATCAAAATCATAAGCTACGTTTTGGTGGCAGCCATGAAAAAGGCAATAGTTTTGAATGGGAGGGCGGTGACAATATCGACACCCGCCATGAGCGCAATGCATCAACACTTGGCTATGGCTATCAAACTGACAATCACGAATTTGATGTTGGCTACAATTATAATGACACCCTGTTATCCGGAACACCGTCGCTACCGATGGATATTATTTATTCTCGAGGTGGTGTACCTAGCTTTAATTATAGAGGTAATTTTGCTGGCCAATATGAAGTTACGGGGCAGTTTCAATATCAAGATATTAAACACCGAATGGATAACTTCACCCTGCGCGGCATTGGACTAAATACACGGCAATCAGATAACACGGCACGCGGTTTTGGTTACAAATTTACCATTGCAATACCCTATAGAGACGGTGAATTACTGATGGGCCTTGATGGCGATAACATCGAACATGATGCACTGATCAGCGATCCATTTAATGGGCAATTCCAGATTAACAATTTCAACAATGTTAACCGTGATCGCTACGGCTTCTTTACCGAATGGGATGGCAACGTCGCCGACAATTGGGCCCTTGAATTAGGTGGTCGCATTAATTGGGTGCGAATGAGCGCAGGTGATGTATTCGCCAGCACATCTATATTTACCCCAGGCGGCTCGCCCATTAACGCACCAGCCAAACTACAAACCGCCTTCAACAATGCGGATCGCGATCAGGACGACGTCAACACGGACCTGGTTGCCATTGCACGGTACTTTCTTTCACCAACACTCGATATTGAAATAGGCTTTGCTCGCAAAACACGCTCACCCAGTTATCAGGAACGTTATATCTGGATTCCACTTTCTGCAACAGGCGGCCTGGCAGATGGGCGCAATTATATCGGCACGCCTGACCTTGATCCGGAAGTGTCGTATCAGACGGAATTAGGTTTCGACTGGCAAGAAGACAGTTTCTTTTTTGCTCCTCGAATTTTTTACCGCTATGTAGAGGACTACATTCAAGGTACGCCAAGCACAAATAATGCAGCATTAGCCATTGACCCCAACACGCTACAATTCACGAATATCGATGCCTACTTATACGGCTTTGACGCAGAAGCGGAATATCAACTGGATAACAACTGGAGCCTCGGCGGCATAATTAGCTATGTACGCGGCAAGCGCGATGATGAGGCCGATGAGCTCTATCGTATTGCACCGCTAAATACCACGGTGAAACTCACTTATGAAACGGACATCTGGATGACCAGCGCCGAAGTCGTTGCTTATTCTGCACAGAACAAAGTGTCCAGCTTCAACAATGAAGTTTCCAGCGCGGGCTACACATTCTTTAATTTACGCGGCCAATACAGGCCTCAATCATTAAGCGGGCTGGAAATCGGTTTCGGCATTGAAAACATATTTGATAAAGGCTATCGCGTACACCTCAACGGGCTGAACCGAAATCCACTCAATGAAGGCACCTCAGTAGGCGAGCATCTGCCCGGAAATGGGCGTAATTTTTATACCACGCTGAGTTACGACTGGTAATCTTTTGCCCAGTCTTAGTCCGTTTGAGTATCGATATTACTGGTAGTTAATTTATCGTCCGCCGAAATGACGCCTTCGACCAGCGCTTGGCGTGCTCCCAACGTGTACCGGCACCGACAAAGCTATGTGGCAGGTAAACTTTCTTGCTCCAGCGCTTGGCGGCATCCCCAACAAGGTTGTGAGCTATATCCCTCGTGGATTGACCCCCCGACAACTAAAGCCTTACTATCCGGCCCGGTATTTCACTTTATTAACCTGGACTTATTACTATGCAGTCTTTATTCGAGCCTTTAACCTTCCTGCGCGGCCCCGCTATTAAAAACCGTTTTGCACTGGCACCGCTGACCAACTTACAAAGCAATGTCGATGGCACACTGTCCGATGACGAGTACAAGTGGTTGACCATGCGCGCCGAGGGTGGTTTTAGCTTAACCATGACCTGTGCCGCTCACGTGCAGGCGATTGGTCAGGGCTTCCCCGGGCAGTTGGGTATTTTTTCTGACGACCACCTCGAAGGCCTGACACGTTTAGCCGCTGGCATTAACAAAAATGACAGCCTGTCGATTGTGCAGCTGCACCACGCGGGCCACCGCTCCCCCGAAGAGTTGATTGGCACCAAGCCTGTTGCGCCCTCTGATCACGAAGAGTCTGGCTCTCGCGCCCTGTCAACGGCAGAGGTAGAGCAACTGATCGAAGACTTTATTGCGGGTGCCGAGCGCGCCGAGAAAGCGGGCTTTGACGGCGTCGAGATTCACGGTGCCCACGGCTACATCCTCTGCCAGTTTCTCAGTAGCGAGACGAATCGTCGCGATGACCAGTACGGCGGCTCGCTGGAAAACCGTGCCCGCCCCCTGTTCGATATCATTGCCGGTATTCGCCAGCGCTGTAAGAAAGACTTCAATGTTGGCGTGCGTTTAACGCCTGAGCGTTTCGGCATTAAGCTCGGCGAGGCCATTGAAGTTGCCCAGCGGCTGTTTGACGAAGCGCAAATCGATTATCTGGATATGTCGTTGTGGGATGTGTTTAGTGAGCCTAAAGAAGAGGCCTACAAAGGCAAAAGCTTGATGGATCATTTTACCGCCCTCAAACGCGGTGATGTACGCCTTGGTGTCGCCGGTAAAATCCGCACGCCTGAAGAAACTAAGCGCTGTATGGATAGCGGGGTTGATTTTGTTCTGTTGGGCCGAGCGGCGATTATTCACCACGACTTCCCCAATCAAATCGCGAAAGATAGTCATTTCACCCCGGTGGCGAATCCGGTTTCAGCCGATCATTTGCGCGCCGAAGGGCTCAGTGACACCTTTGTCGAATATATGTCTATTTGGAAAGGTTTCGTTGCAGAGACAGATGGGTTTGTAACCCCAGAAATGATACAGGATTAGGCTAAACAAGCTGTTAGGGTTCACACCCACCAATGGGGTGGGTGTGAACAGATCCCGTTTTGCTAAGTTCTAATTTCGCAAAGTTCTATTAGTTGACGTCATAAATTAGTCGGCCAAAGGCAGCCCACTGGGCACCGATATTGGCGTGGTGTGACGAATATCAAGACTAGCGGTATCGGTCAGCGCATGGAGAAAGGCCATCAGGTCATCGAGCTTGCGCTTATTTAAACGCACAGGTTCTATCTCACTAGCGGCTGCCAAATCTGCGCGGCTGCTCGCATCGTTGTATATCTCAAAATCCACTGCATCCAGATCATCTCGCGGGGGCAGTACGGCCTGGCTAGTCGCGTAATTATCGAGTGCTGCTAGCGCGTCGAGATGGTGTTCCACCACTCCACCGAGGGTGTTATAGGCACCGTCGTGACCCCAGGGGCCAGTCAGCGCAACATTGCGTAAAGGCGGGGTACGGAAGCGATACTTGTCGGCCATATCGGCTGTCACATTAAAGCGACCAAAATCGTCCCGGCCATTCAGACCATTACCCTTTCCGTTGCCAATCTGGGGCATGGCAATGGCATGGAAGCTCATATCGGTCTGGAATTTACCACTGTGGCAACTCGAGCACTGCGCGGGGCCGTAGAACAAACGCATACCGCGCTTTGCCGCCGGTGACATGGCACGGCCGTCGCCGCGTAGAAATTTATCAAAGGGGCTATTATCAGCTCGAAAAGCAGTAGCCTCATAAGCCCCGATGGCGTTGGCGGCATGGACATAAGTAATATCCTGCGCCTGACTGACATCATCGAAAGCACTGGCAAATAAATCGACATATTCGGGAATGCCTTGCAGACGCTGAGCCAACTGATCCCAAACACCGCCCGGACCCGCCAACTGGTCGCTAGCAACGGCATTGGCAATGCTGTTTTCACCCAACTGCCCAGCCATTTCGGCGGCAGAAGTGACGGGGAACATAGCCTGTACGGCGAGGGGGTTATCTAGACCAAGGGGTAAGTCGTCACCAACGGGGCTGTCAAAGCCGGAGGGCTGAGACAAATCGATACTCACTCTGCCATCGTGAAACATAACGCTCATGCTACGCGCACCCAGATTCCACACCGGCGGTGCATTGCGCGGCACACGTTCGTGAATGGCATCGTCACCCACGCCGGTATCGCGCGCCATGCCCAAGCCATTGCCGCCCTCACCGACGGGCAAAGACAGCCCATCGCCGGTATCGGTCAGTGAATGATGACAAGAGGCACAGGCAATATTGCCGTTACCCGAAAGAATTTTGTCCCAAAAGAGCAGCTCACCCAGTAAAACTTTTTGCTCACCAGGCGCGCCATTCTCATAATAGTCGGCATCATTCACAGCGCTGGGTAGCCGGTTCGCCGCCCGTTCTGGCGGCTGTGCATAGACGGATAGCGCTGCTGACATAAGCAGTAGAGCGCCCACACTCAAGTTAAATTTCATTAGATTTTTCCAATCATTAATAATGGATGTAACAAAAAAGGGATAGGTCGTTAAAAAAAGGGGGGGGATGATTTACAAACCCGGCTCAGGAAGCCGCCAGATATAGGCCGAAACGCCCAGCCCGATACAAAGCAGTAACACGCTAACTTGCCACAAAGGCACAATAGCGGCAGATACACTCATCGTTAACCACATCACTAATAAGGTGTAGTACTTGGCCTTGCGGGGGATACCCTGACCATTCAAGTACGCAAGAATATATTTACTTAACACGGGGTGGGAAACCAGCCAGGTATAAAACTTGTTTGAGCTGCGCACATAGCACGCGGCTGCCAAAAGGAGAAATGGCGTGGTGGGGAGTAAGGGTAGGAAAATGCCCACGACACCCAGCACCACTGAAACACTACCGGCACCGAATAACAGCACACGAACAATGCTCTGTGAAAGTGTTGGCCTGTTATGCATGCTTTGCTTCGGGCTCACTATTTCAGGATTCTCTATTGCCATACGTTCTAGTGTTAGCGCCACAACATTCTCCACTTATTTATGGTGTATTTCACCGTGTTTTGCCACAGTTATTTAACCCCGTCTTGCAATGAAATACCCCGATCTGTAAGCCAGTAAGTTTTGTTGCCTGACAGGGAATACCTCCCTGTATTTTCCCTGGCAATTCCTGTTTCAAAACTTCTGCCCCCTGGTTAGTGTGAGGGCAAGTCCAGATAGGCCGTATTAGTGCTGACCTTCAGGGGTATGGACAATAATACCGTCCAGTTCAGGCGTGGCTTTTATCTGACAGCAAAGGCGAGAGCTTTCGTTACGATCATCCGTCAGCTCCAGCATGGCGTCTTCGGTCGCATCCATTGGTGCAAGCTTGTCAATCCATGTTGGATCAACATGCACATGACAGGTTGCGCAAGCACAAACACCACCGCAGTCGCCATCAATACCCGGCACCATATTGTCGAGGGCGGCATCCATCAAGCTGACACCTTCCTCAACACCAATTTCACGCTTAGTTCCATCGTTTTCAATATAATTTACTTTAATCATTTTTTACTTCCTCATAGAGATAGTTTAATTGACAAGCTTGCCGACTCAGGCAACCTTAACACCCGACGGAGTTGCCTCAGCTGGGTCAGAGGTTTCGGTGGAAACAGTTTTAGACTCGATAGCGTCTGGTACAGCGGCCAAGGCCTTTGCTGGAATACTTTCATCCTGTAGGCGTTCAGCATTCACCGCTAGCCCCTTACTCAAAATATTGCGCGCCACGACAAATTCAGCGGGGCGATTAATGGCGTCGACAGCCAACAGGCGACCCTCGAGTAAATAGAACACCGCAAAGGAACGGCTGGCAATATCACCACGCACAATCGCCTGATCGTAGCCGCTATTAATGCCCGCGGTTTGCAACTTCAGGTCGTATTGATCGGACCAAAACCACGGCACCTGGGCATAGGGTTTATCTTTGCCGCAAATTGTCGCGGCGACAGTTTTACCCTGATCAACCGCATTCTGAACCGATTCAAGACGCAGGCGACGCTGATAAATGGGGTTGGGATGATTGGCGCAATCACCCGCCGCATAAATATTGTCGACCGAGGTGCGCCCGTACTCATCAACAACAATACCGTTATCGCAGACCACCCCTGCCGACTCTGCCAGCTCGACATTAGGTAACAGGCCGATGCCAACCACGACTATATCGGCCAACACCCGATAACCACTGTCGGTAACGACGGCGGCAACCTTGCCGTCACCAGTATCATCTTCAATCGACTCAACGCCTGTATTGCAACAAAGGGTCACGCCAGCCTGCCGATGTACGTCCCGGAAAAAATTACCCACCTCGGGACTCGTCACGCGGCCCAAGGGTGTTGGCCTGGCCACCAGTAAAGTCACTTTTAAGCCGTGCTTAACAGCCACGGCAGCGGTCTCCAGACCAATATAACCACCACCAATCACGACCAGACGCGTGCCCTCGGTGAATTTATCCTGCATGGCCTCGACATCAGCCAGGGTGCGCAAATAATTGACACTGGGATGATCCGCTCCCGGGCAAGGCATCGTTCGCACACGACCACCCGTAGCAAGAATCAAATGATCGTAGTGCAGTGTTTGCTCACTGGCGAGGGTGATTAATTGCTCGCTCGGGTCAATGGCGCTCACCGTCTCACCCAGCATGTGTTCAATATTCACCTTCTCATAAAAAGCAGCAGGCTTAATGAACAGACGCTCCCTGGCTAGCTCACCGGCCAGGTAGGTTTTAGACAAGGGCGGACGCTGGTAAGGCAATACAGGTTCATCGCCAATCAGTACGACTCGCCCCTCAAAGCCCTCCTGTCGCAGACTGACCGCAGCTTGCGCCCCGGCTTGTCCGCCACCAATAATAACGACTGTTTCAGTCATGTTTGCCACCCATTAAGAAGGGTTAATTTGCACGGGCATTTCTTCATAACCACGCAAAATACAGGAATAGACACGCTTTGGTTCACCGACTACCTTGATACAAGGCTCAGGCCAAAGGTTGAGTACTTCTTCCCACAACACCTGTATTTGCATTTCTGCAAGCCGATTACCGAGGCAGCGGTGAATGCCGAAACCAAAAGCCAGGTGCTGGCGTGGGCGCCGACGATCAATAATAAATTCATTAGGTGTTTCAATGGCCTCTTCGTCTCTATTAGCCGACACATACCACATCATCACCTTGTCGCCTTTTTTAATGAGCTTACCACCCAACTCATAATCAGCAACAGCCGTGCGCCGCATGGAAGCCAGCGGTGTCTGCCAGCGAATAATTTCTGGCACCATTGATTCAACCAGCTTGGGATTAGCACACAGTTTTTTGTACTGCTCAGGGTTTTGACTCAACGCCAAAATACTGGCTGACATACTGTTTCGTGTGGTGTCATTACCACCCACAATAAGTAGGATGAGATTACCGAGGAACTGGTCAGGCGTTATGTTTTTTGTGGCATCGGAGTGAGCCATCATCGAAATAAAATCGGGAGCCGGTGGCAGTTTAGCTCGCTCATCCCAAAGCCGCGTAAAATACTCGAGGCATTTACCCAGCTCCTGCTCTTTATATTCATCGGAAATAAAATTGGCTGCACCAGGCATTGCCGTAGCCACTTCCGACCAGTGAGTGAGCAATTTACGATCTTCCAAAGGGAAATCAAACAGAGTTGCTAACATTAAGGTGGTGAGCTCTATAGACACTCGTTCCACGCCGTTGAAAGTTTCACCGATGGGAAGCTCTCTGAGTACTTTGCGTGTCCGTTCTCGAATCGTACCCTCAAGGCGCGCAAGTGTCGCCGCTGAAAGCATGGGATTTACGGTTTTTCTTTGGGCGTCATGCCTGGGGTTATCCATGCCGATAAACATTTCGACACCAAGACCCAAGTTGCCGTCGATGATGGTAATCCCGCCATTTTCAGTGGCCGATGAAAACACCTCCGGGTTCATTTCAACTTCCATAACGTCTTTATATTTTGTGATCGACCAAAAAGGGCCAAAGTCACTGTCTTTGCAATAGTGCACCGGATCTTCGTTACGCAATCGTTCAAAATACGCCCAAATACTGTTCGATTGAAACAGCCATGGGTCGGACACATTTATATCTTCAAGCGGAATAGCATTGACACTATTTTGCACGGAAGCACTAACGGCGGATTCTATAACCTTGTTTTGTTGATTATTCATTTCTGTCCCCTGTAATAAGAAATATAAGAACTGATTTCCAACCAACTCTTGCTGGCAAATCTAGGGGCAGACAGATAAAACATCAATACACTGAAAATGACATTGACGATACTAAAAGTGACATACAACTTTTTATTTCAGAAAAAACAAACAATATTATTCATAATAATTGGAATAAGCTCTTTATAATCAAGTGGATAGAAAAACGTACTGACCATTCGGTAACTTTATTTTATAGCCTAAAAATAATTCTTAAAAAGATTCGGTGCGGCAATATGCCACATGACAAATGTCAATAATATTTTAGGATTTTATACACAACAATAATCCACATGACAAATATCAATAAGACTTCTATATATCCTGAGCTAAAACATTAGGTTCTGCGACAAATTGTCGCAGGTTATTTCTGTTTTACAGAATACCTTTTACAAAATAACACCGCATAAATGACTCGATTAAGAAATAATTATTTTTACTGTCACTGATGAACACACGCAAACCGGCTCTTAGACATGCGAGGGCAGTAATCACCTCATACCCCAGGCGTGTAAAAAGCCATACTGGTATAAGCACTAGCCGCCTGATAGCCAGAACCCATAGAGCACAAGCGCCAGACTGGGAACCACCCTGGCTAATCGAAATTTTTTGACTACAGCAGAATGCACTCAATGAAAACAGTTAATGTCATCATTATGGAAGGAGCTTTAGCACTGAGTGCCAACGCCTCATTTGCTGGCGATGCAGAAGCCGGAAAGACCACATTTATTGGAAAAGTTTGTGCTGGCTGCCACGGCGCAGCGGGTGCGACACAGATACCAGACACACCTAAACTGACCGGTGAAGATGCAGCAAGCATCAAGCAGGCTCTTTGCGACTTTAAGAGCGGCACCCGTTCGAGTCCTGCGATGAATAACATGCCCAGCATGCTCAAAGATGAAGGTATCGACGATATTGCCGCTTATATTTGCAGGCAATAAGTCTTCGCCTGAGGGCTTTTGCTATGCGAAAGAGCCCTTAGCCCTTACCTGACTCTGCTATTTGAAGCCTCAAGCAATTTCTCGTTGGGGTATAATTTATCAAATAACGCACATAATAAGCCTGCTATTTTAATTCGGCCGACACCATTGGTCACGGCCTCTTTACCACAGGAATACTCAATGCCTGACAACACTATGACGAATCAAACAGCACAGTTGCTATTTAATCGTCAGCGCCTCTTTATCAAATACGTACTTGCCGTTCTGGTCGACCTCACGGTGCTCAACCTCTTCGCTCAATACTGGGATCATGTCTATCTCGAATCCTTTAGCATCTCTCTGCTCGCAGCTGCCTTATTACAGTTTTTGTTGCAGCTAACGATTGCTATCGAACACAGAGTTGCCAACTACTTTAAAAGCAAAGACGGTTTACAACACAAGGTAGCCCGAGTTCTCTCCACCTGGGCGATACTCTTCATATCAAAGCTAATGATACTCGGGGCGATTAACGTTTCTTTTGGCGATAGCGTTTTGTTTACAGGACACGTACACGGCCTGATAGCCTTTATTATTGTTGTCGTAGCAATGATTATTGCAGAACAAATTGTGACACGCATTTATCGCTCTTCAGGAGGCGAATAATGACAGCCGCAAGGCATGGTCTCATTCACTGCCAGCCTTGCTTCACCAATGCATATAGAGCCCGCTGGTAAAAGGCCCTCTTCAGAAGCGTCACAAGTGAGGGCTATAGGACGAAAAAAGCTATTTGACCAGACGCACCACTTTGGCCCGAGTAGGGCGTGGATAGAATAACATCGTGTCCCGCTGCAAGCAGTGCACTGTACAGCTCCTGGATGTTTGCTGTCTCAAATCATCATCGTTAGTCAGCACAATATTGAGAGCTGCCACCTGGCTAGCCTAACTGGCCAAAACTGCGGCCGAAAAAATATTTTTGAAAATTTGATTCAGCTTTTATTTAAATGTGAATGTAAAAGTGTCGGCTTATTAGATTGCCGGCTGACAACAGGCCCAATACTGGCAACGACCATGAATCCTACCAATTGCCGCCAAGGGACAGATACAAATCAATTTGCTGATCGAGCTGTGCGCGCTTAATACTCACCAAACTACTCTCTGCAGTGATTGCCTCTCGCTGTATTGTCAGTGTATCAAGTAGGTCTATTTCGCCTTCGACGTAACGGATTTGTGATATTTCATAAGCCATAGCGCTCTGGCGACTGACCTCGCTGAGTGTTGCTTTTCTTTCAGACAACACCCCCCCTAAATACAAATTATTTTCTACTTCAAAAAAGGCTTGTAAGGCAAGTTGTGCGTAATTTAATACCGCCTGCTCTTGCTCGACACTGGCTATCTGGCTATCAATTTTCCGGATTCCACCGTCAAGAATAGGCGTCGTTAGCGTACCTGCGAGCTTCCATGCAAATAGCACGGGGTCAAACAAGTCCGAAAGATGACGCGCAGCACCCCTCATTTGATTACTTAATATCACCCTCGGCAAAAAGGCGGCCTTTGCCTGAGCACTGCGGTTAAATGCAGCGGCAACAGATCTTTCAGCAGCAATAATATCGGGGCGTCGCTCCAGAAGTTCTGCGGGTAATCCTGCTGCTGGTGGCAAGGGCAGAGTCGGTAGCGCCTCTGCGACATCTATGGCTGCGCCTGGATAGCGACCCAACAATAGCTCTAGTGCCCTGCCAGCATCTCTCTCGGCACTTTCAACATTTAGCAGGTGCTCTTCAATTGCTGCCAGGTTTGCGCTATTTAGCGCGACATCCTGACCTGTGGCCAGGCCATTGTCATACCTTGCCCGAGTAATACGCAATGTTTCTTGAAGAATTGCCTGATTTTTTTTGGTGATTTCAGCCTGTTGTTTAGCTTCTATTATTTTTAAATAAGTTTTTGCAATTGAGGCGCTCAATGATTGTTGCGCAAAAGCATAGTCAGCCTGCGCCGCCTGAACATCCATTTTCGCAGCGTGTGCCCCCTCGCGAACCCGCCCCCAGACATCCAGCTCTAATTGTCCCGCTAAACCTGTATCCATATAGCTAAATGATTTGTTATAGCTGTCAAAATTAAAGCCGTACTGGGTCCGACCAGCTGCCACACCGAGTTTTGGTTTTAGATCTGAGCCCGCTCTTGCTGCCAAAAGCCAGGCTTTTTCGATAGCTTTTGCAGATACCTGCAGGTCAATATTATTAGCTTTTCCCTCGGCGATTAGCTCTAGCAATACAGGGTCATTAAAACTCTCAAGCCAATTATTCAGCGTCGTCGTATCATCGGGTTCTGGCTCTTGCCAGGATCGGGGTGTTGCAACGCCTTCACCAATCGCCTCCAGAGCCAACTCCTGCTTTGAAAGATTATTGCACGCCAGGCAAGATAAACTTATAAGCACCAGAGCTGTAATTCTAATGCTCCGCATGAGAAATCTCTGTCTCAGCGACTTGCATAAACACCGCATACAATGCCGGTACAACGAATAGTGTTAACAGGGTAGAAAAACCCAAGCCAAAGAATATGACAACGGCCAGGGATTGAAAAAACGCATCAAAGTACAAAGGCATGACACCGAAGGCCGTCGTAAACGACCCCAATAACACCGGGCGAAACCGACTCATTGTCGAGTCCACGATTGCATCCAGCCGCGGCTTATCATTGGCAATTTCAAGATCGATTCTGTCAACCAAAATAATGGCGTTTTGAATTAACAAACCAGAAAGTGAAATAAAGCCAATCATGCCAATATATTCAAGCGATATACCGGTCACCAGCAAACCAAACACCACCCCGATAACACTCAGGGGAACGACCAACCAAACTATCAGGGGCTGGCGTAGTTTGCCAAACAGAAAGACCACGACCAAAACCATAGCCACCAAAGCCATGGGCAGGGCTTCCATTAGTTCACTATTGGCCTGCTCTGAAAAATCTGCCTCGCCACCCCATTTAAAATGATAGCCCTCGGGAAGGGCGATCGCCTCAATAGCCGGGGCAACCCTTTTCAACAATACCGATGTCAGCTCGTCCGGGTGAGAGTCAGCCCGCACCTTTATCGTGAACACCCGGTTTTCACTGAGAATATTGCCATTGCGCCAGGTCGTTCTGAACCCGTCGGTGACCTGTGCAATTGGCACCATTTGACCACTAACAGCACTCAGTACCTGAATGTTTTTTATGTCTTTAATGCTTGAGGTTTTAGTCTCTGGCATACGTGAGAGAATGGCGATCAAATCATCACCCTCTCGATACTCCCCAACCAGTTGCCCCGAATAATAATTAAGTAATGCATCAGCCAAATCTTTGCGTGATATTCCAGCGCGGCGACCTCGAATTTCAGAATAGACCGGTTCAATGACACTGACGGGCTGCCGCCAGTCGTCTCTCACCGCGAGTGCTCCACCATCAGCACGCATAATGCCCTTCGCCTCGTTGGCTAAACGACGAAGAACTGTGACGTCTGGCCCACTAAACTCTGCCTCTATCATCGCACCACTAACCGGCCCCAACATAAAACGCCAGGCCTGCGTCTGGCCCCCGGGCAATTGCATCTCAATAAATTCGCGTACCTCTTTAAGCAGCTCATCTATTAAGCGGTAGTCATCCACACGTACCAGGAGTTGTCCGTAGGCACTGTTTATCGATTCGGGACGGTAGGTCAACATATAGCGAATGCCGCCACCCCCGACGAGGGTTTGCACCGCACTTACTCCGTCAAGAGTGCGTACGAAAGCCTCTATTTTAAGCATATCTTCTTCTGTTTGTTCTATTTTCGCACCCTCGGGCAACCAATAATCAACAACCATTTGCGGTGTCGTTGATTGTGGAAAAAACCCTTTGGTAACAAACTGAACGCCATAAAGAGAGGATAAAAATAATATTCCAACGAAGCCAAGAACCCACCAGCGGTGCAAAATAACTGAATACATAAGCCGCTTATAGAAGCCTAGAACAACCCTTTTACCCGGATTTTTTTTCAACGCAGATTTTTTTCGAAACATAACATGACAGGCCAAAGGCGTAATTGTCATGGCAAATAACCAACTAAATAATAATGCGATCATGACAACCGTAAACAAGTCACCTGCATATTCTGCCGTCCGTCCTGGCGAAAAACCTATAGGCGCAAAGGCCAAAACACCAACCAGTGTAGCCGCCAGCAACGGCCACCTTGTTTCCTTAATAACTTCGCTAACAATACTGATTCTACTTTTCTTGCTGTCACCACCTTCGACAAGTCCTGCGAAAATTGCCTCGACCACAACCACCGCATTATCGACCATCATTCCCAATGCCAGGATTAAGGCTCCCAGTGATACGCGGTGTATTGGAATCCCGGCAAGTTCCATCGAGGCAAAGGTCGCTGCCACGGTCAAAGCCAAAACCATGGCGACGATTAGCGCTGCCGATCGCCCCATAAAAATCAACAATGAAAGCAGCACAATGACCAGGGCTGAAATGACATTAAAATTAAACCGCTCAAGGGATGATTCAACGGTTTTACCCTGATGGTAATATTCAGAAACATCCATGCCCAGCGGTCGGCGATTGAGCGTTGTGGCAAGCTTTTCATCCACCGCTTTTCCGACTACGACAACATTTTCACCAGCCACTGCGGCAACGCCCAGGGCAATTGCCGGCCGCCCCTGGTAGTAAATGATTTTATTTTCTGGCGTTTTATAATCGCGATAAATATTGGCGATATCTTTTAAATAAATAACCTTTCCATCTGCTGCAGTTGACACAAGCAGGTTTTTTATCGCCTCGACAGAGTCGATAGCACCAGAGGGGTCGATGACCAGCCGCTGGTCGCCAATAACAACGCTGCCCGCCTCGACCACTGAATTTTGTTGAGCCAGTATGTCGTAGAGTTTTTGCAGATTGACACCAAGAACAGCCCGGTTTTCTGCTGAAATTTCAACAAAAATAGCTTCTTCTTTCTCACCCTGTAATTGGACCCTGGCAACGTTTTTCACCTGCAGAAGTTCTTTTTGTAACTGCTTGGCATAGGCACGTAACTCTGCCGCGCTATAGCCCTCGCCACTGACAAAATACAGCATGCCATAAATGTCGCCAAAGTCATCTTTGACTACTGTTGTCAGGGCTTCATGAGGCAGGGATGGCGCTGCATCACTCACTTTATTTCTAAGCTTGGCCCAAAAAATTTCTAACTCTGCTTTTGATTTTGCAAATTCAAATTTAACCTGGACAGTTATTTCAGACAGACCCGTTGATGATTTACTGCTAATTGTTTCCAGCTCCTGCAATTGCTGCAGAGCAGTTTCTAAAGGCTCAGATATTTCCTGCGCCACTTCAATCGGGCTAGCACCTGGATATTGCGTGAAGATTTTCGCGCTGCGAATAATAAATTCAGGTTCTTCAAATCTTGGTATATTTTGATGGGCATGCCAACCTGCAAAGAATACTAAGCAGATCGTAATAACAAGCGACAGCCGGTTTTTAAGCGAAATTTCAATTAGTGACATTGGCCTTACTTTTACGTCTATGCATCAATTTGACCAACGGCTTACCACCATGCCCTCTGATAAATAGGATATACCCGCAGCGGCAATAACTTCCTTTATTTCCAATCCCGTAATGACGTTGAGCATTTGACCAACACCTTCTTGCAACACAACATCTCTTCTCGACAAGCGCATCGAATCGCTATCTACCACCCAAACATAGCGCTGCTCACCATCGGAGGCAATTGACGCCAGGGGAATACTCACAGAGGAAAAAGCGCTCGCCATCGGTTGAGACGTCTTTAACCAGACCACCGCATTCATGCCGGGCAATATCATCAAGCCCTCTGGCTCGGAGAAGGTAAAGGTCACTTCGTACGTTTGAGATGTAGCATCCGCCTCAAGAGAAACACTCTTGAATGTAGCGGGAATATGACGTTGAGGCGCAACATTTAGAACCAAATAGCCCTCTAATTGCGACCTGTCACCGCCACCCGTTTGCGCCATAATGCGTGCGGGAAGATTGAGTTTTGCCTCTAATTCCCCTTTACCCAAAATGGTTATTGCTGGCGCTCCTGCACGCACAGCCTCGCGTTCTTCGACAGCAACTTTGGCTATAAAGCCAGAAAATGGCGCCACCAGTATTGAGTCTTCCAAAGCCTTGCTCGCTGTTTTGAGCTGGGACTTGCTAACATCGTATTGATATTCTCGTTGCTCGAGGATGCTACGCGATATGGCGTCCGCCTTAATAAGGCGCAACGCCCGTTGGTATTCGGTGTCAGCATGTTTGAATTGTGCACGCGCAGAATTGAGTTTAGCCTGCAGATTTCGCTGATCTAACCGGGCCAGCACTTCACCCTTTTGCACTCTACTGCCCTCGACAGCATTGATCTCTTTAATCACCCCCCCCACTTCAAAACTCATAACGGTTAACTGGGGAGATTGAATAACTGCCGGAAAACTTATCTCCTGAGATTGATTCTCCTGCCCTACGGTAATTAATTTTACCGGCCTAACCCACTCCACCAGCTGGACGTGATTACTATTATTTTCAAAGCTGCAAGCCCCAAGCAGAAAGAGCAGAGAAACCAGCACATAACAATGTTTATACTTTAATAGATAGGCTCTCATTCTTTCTTCCTTAATTTTTTCATGAATACTTGTACCAGTGCCAGCGCATAAACTTTGGAGTTAACAACAGGCTCTCCCTATCAATGGCAGAAATATCCATCGAAAGTATTTAGCACTAACTGTGTGTAGAAAACCTTCAGGTAATCAAACTCTACCTACCCGAAAGGTAGGCAAAAACACCAAGTATTGAAGCAGTACCAATCCCCTCATAAATACTTAACCAGGGGCTTTTTATTATAAAACCCAGGCTCAAGGCCTTATTAAGAACAACCCTAGCCCTCGAGGAAAAACAAAGCAGTATTCACCGCAGAGTAGTAACCAGAAATTGCGGCAATCAGCCAGACCAGTTACCCGCCACACTATATTCACTACTCATTTTATTTCTACTGTCAGAATTGCCAGCCCCCCCCCATCAGCTCGTGGGGAGATGCTATAAATTCAAGAACCAAAATTGAAAAAGCAGGGGCAATAATAAAAAGCTTTGTGCGCCGTAATTACCTTTGCAACGCCAACTAGCAATTCATATCTATCGCGTCGATAGGCGATGGAAATTGCTTACCTTAAGCGCTCTTCAAATAGCAATCGGTGCAGCAATCCCCGGATGGGGTTCGTAAGCCTGCAGGGTGAAGTCTTCATAGGAAAAACTAAAAATATCGCTGACAGCTTTGTTCAGCGTCATCTGGGGCAGGGGCTTTAACTCACGAGCAAGTTGTTTGTCGGCCTGCTCTAAATGATTCAAATAGAGATGAGCATCACCGAGGGTGTGAATAAATTCACCGGGCTGTAGGCCGGTGACCTGGGCGACCATTAAGGTCAGCAAAGCATAAGAGGCTATATTGAAGGGCACGCCGAGAAAAATATCGGCACTGCGTTGATAGAGCTGACAGCTAAGTTTGCCATCGGCGACGTAGAATTGGAAAAAGGCGTGGCAGGGGGCAAGTGCCATACGGCCCTGTTCGACATTTGCCTGGGGGGAGATACTTTCATCGGGCAGTTGTGCCGGATTCCAGGCGGAAACAATCAAGCGTCGCGAGTCTGGCCGGGTACGCAGCTGCTCAATAACGTCCGCAATTTGGTCAATAGCCCCACCGCTGGGCAGAGGCCAGGTGCGCCACTGGTAGCCGTACACCGGGCCAAGATCGCCGCTATCTGTCGCCCATTCATCCCAGATTGATACGCCGTTGTCGCGCAGGTATTGGGTATTGGTATCGCCCTTTAAAAACCACAGTAATTCGTGAATGATCGATTTCAGGTGCACTTTCTTGGTGGTGACGAGGGGAAAGCCCGCAGCGAGATCAAAGCGCATTTGATGCCCAAAGACACTGCGCGTGCCGGTGCCGGTACGGTCGCCTTTTTCGACACCTTTATCGCGCACATGGCGCATCAAATCCAGATACTGCTGCATGACTACCTCACAAAATTAATAGCATTGAGCCTGGCTATGCCTTCAAGCTCTTACGGCCGTCACCGTGCGCTTGCGCCAGTAGCTGTAAATTAACAGCAATATGCCGCCAACGACCATCGGCAGGCTGAGCAACTGACCACGCGTGACCCAATCGAGCAGATCGAAGCCAATATGGCCGTCGGGCTCGCGGGCAAATTCGACGAGCGATCGGAACAGGCCATAACACAATAAAAACAGACCACTGACCGCACCTTCGGGTCGTGGGCGACGAGAGTACCAAAACAAGATGGTAAAGAGCAGCAAACCCTCGAGGCCGGCTTGATAAAGCTGGGACGGATGGCGGGCAATTTGCTCGGGATCACGGGGAAATACCATGGCAACAGGCCAGTCGCTGGCGCGGCCCCACAGCTCCTGACCAATAAAGTTACCGATGCGCCCCAGCCCTAAGCCTATCGGCACCAACGGTGCCACAAAGTCGGTCACCGCCAGCCAGGGTTGCTGCAGTTTACGTGCATAAAGTAACAGGGCGACTATCACGCCGAGCAAGCCACCGTGGAAGGCCATACCACCCTCCCAAATACGCAATAGCCACAGCGGATCGGCCAGCCATTTATCGAAGTTATAAAACAGTACATAGCCGCAGCGGCCACCGAGTATCACCCCAAAGGCGGCGTAGACGATTAAGTCTTCGACCTGATCGCGACGCAGAGGTGACCAGGCACGTTTGCTACGCGATGTCGCCAGTAGCCAGGCGGCACTAAAACCCAGCAGATACATAACACCGTACCAGTGCACCGTCAGTGGGCCAATGCTGACAAGCACGGGATCAACGGTGGGATAAGTCAGCATAAATAAGCCCCCGGAAAACTCGATATTATTGTGTTTTGAGCGTCTATTGAATTCATTGAGGCCCGCAAAGATTCACCATCATCACTCATCAATTCAAGGACTAAAGATACCCTACGCCAATCACTAGGCACTGCGCAAATCCAGCACTGGCCAACCACGCTGCGTGGCCTCAGCCAGCAATAGCTCATCGGGATTAACCACTACGGCCTGATCAACCACTTTCAGCAACGGCAGGTCGTTAATAGAGTCACTGTAGAAACTACTGCCCGCCAGTGATTCACCCTTTTCCTCCAACCACTGCTGTAGTCGCGTCACCTTGCCCTGCTGGTAGCTGGGCACACCGGCAACTCTGCCCGTATAGCGCCCATTTAGCTGCTCAGGCTCGGTGGCAATAATCTCGCTAATGCCGAAGCGATGACAAATGGGCTCGACAATAAAGCGGTTGGTCGCACTAATCACCATCAGTTGATCGCCCGCCGCACGGTGTTTTTCAACGAGAGCCTCGGCTGCGGGCAGCCACATTTTGCTAATAACCTCGGTCATAAACTTGTGATGTAAATCGACCAGTTCTTGCGGCTCAAGCGCGGCGAGGGGCGCGAGAGCAAAGCGCAAATACTCATAAATATCGAGCTTGCCCTGCTGGTAGTCCTCATAGAACTGCTCGTTCATGCGCGCATAGTGGTCGGGGTCAACCTTGTTTTCATGCACCAGAAATTCCCCCCAGGCGTAGTCGCTATCGCCGGCAAGCAGGGTATTGTCCAAATCAAATAGCGCCAGGGGCATGCTTTACTCTTTATGTCGTTGCTATAAAAGCAGGCAGAATACCGACTATCTTACGCGCACTCAATGTCCTAGTTCAGCGCCATTTGCCGCACCCGGAGTAACTATGGAACAATAGCCAACAACTATTGATGCCAGGGCAATGATGGACACAATCGATAAAGATGGCTTTCGCCCCAACGTAGGTATTATTGTCGCCGATGGCAAGGGGCGCTTACTGTGGACTAAACGCGTCCGACAAAATGCCTGGCAGTTTCCTCAGGGGGGTATCGACCCCGGCGAAAGCCCCCGCGATGCTATGTATCGCGAGCTTCACGAAGAGATTGGCCTCGAGCAAAGCGATGTCAATATTCTCGCCAGTACCCGTGGCTGGTTGCGTTATCGCCTGCCCAAACGCTATATCCGCACCGGCGAAACAACGACCTGCATCGGCCAAAAACAAAAGTGGTTTTTGCTGCTGCTCAACAGCACCACCGACCACATTCGCTTTGACTGCGGCAAAAAGCCCGAGTTTGACGGCTGGCGCTGGGTTAATTACTGGTACCCCATCAGCCAGGTGGTGGATTTTAAGCGCGATGTTTACCGCCGGGCCTTGAAAGAGCTGGCACAAATCCACAGCGACTTAGAGAAAAAACTGGAACCCCAGCGGTGAGCCAGAGATGCTGAACTCACTGCGCAGTATTCTTCAGGAGGTTAATTCAGCCAGCGATTTTGGCGCCTTACTGGAGATTATTGTCAACCGTGTGAAAGCGGTGATGGGCACCAGCATTTGCTCGGTCTACTTGCTCGATGCCAAGCAAGACACCTATGTACTGGCCGCCACCAACGGTCTACTACAGGCAGCCGTGGGCAAAGTGTCGATGTCCTGCGAGCAGGGGCTGGTCGGACTGGTAGCCCACAAAGCCGAACCCCTCAACCTCGACCACGCCGAGACTCACCCTCGCTTTGCCTATTTTCCCGAGACCGGCGAAGAAAAATTCAGCGCCTTCCTTGGTTCACCGATAATTCACCACCGCACCGTGCTCGGCGTGCTAGTGGTACAACAGCAACAACGGCGCCGCTTTGACGAAAGTGAAGAAGCTTTTCTGGTCACCATTGCCGCTCAGCTGGCCGGTATTATCGCCCACGCCGAGGCTACCGGAGAGCTGGCCCGCGCCGTATCACCAGAACTAGCACCCGATAGCGCATCCGGCGAAGCTCACTATTCCGGGCTCGCCAGCGCCCCGGGTATTGGCATTGGCGTTGGCATCGTGGTTGCGCCCGCTGCCGATCTCAGTGCCGTGCCCAAGCGCCGCACTGACGATATAGAGGGTGAGCTAGCACAATTTCGCGACGCCCTCGACAGCACCATTAAGGATTTAAAAACAGTACACCAGGATTTATCGGACAAGCTGAACCCCGAAGAGATTGCCCTCTTCGACGTTTACGTCAGCATGCTCGATGACAACTCACTGGGCGGCGAAGTGAGTGAGCGCATAAAAACCGGGCTGTCAGCGCAATACGCCTGGAGCCGAGTGATCCTCGAGCATATCCGCACTTTTAGTGCCATGGAAAACCCCTACCTGCGCGAACGCGCCACCGATGTGCGCGATCTCGGCCGCCGGGTACTGGGCTATCTGCAACAGCAGCAACACGCAGAAAAGCACTACCCCGAAAATACCATTTTAATTGGCGAAGAACTGGCGGCACCCAATCTCGCCGACGTGCCCTTTGAAAATATTCGCGCCATGGTTTCTGCCAAGGGTTCGTATAATTCTCACATGGCCATTCTCGGCCGAGCTATGGGCATACCCACCATAATGGGTGCCATCGACCTGCCCTGGACAGAGCTGGACGGCTGCGAGCTGATCGTCGATGCCCATCAGGGCCTGGTGATTAAATCCCCCACGGCTCAGCACCTGGAGGCCTACGAAAAAGTCTTCGCCGAGGAAAAAGTCTTCGCCGCCGACCTGGAGGCAACAAAGGACGAACCCAGTGTCACCCTCGACGGCCAGCACGTCTCCCTGTGGGTCAACACCGGGCTACGCATCGACTCCATGCTCTCCCTCGACCGGGGCGCTGAGGGCGTTGGCCTGTACCGCACCGAAATTCCCTTCTTTATGCGCGAGCGCTTCCCCTCCGAAGAGGAGCAGCGCCAGATCTACCGCGAACAGCTGGAGATGTTCAGCCCCCGCCCGGTGACCATGCGCACCCTTGATATTGGCGGCGACAAAGCCCTGCCCTATTTCCCCATTGAAGAGGAAAACCCCTTCCTCGGCTGGCGCGGTATACGCGTCACCCTCGACCACCCGGAAATTTTTCTGGTGCAACTGCGCGCCATGATGCGCGCCAGTATTGACCTCAATAATCTACGCATTTTGCTGCCAATGATTTCCAATACCGAGGAGCTGGATAGCTCCCTGGTACTCATCAAGCGCGTCTACCACGAGCTCACCGTTGAAGAGGGCTATCGCTTTGACATGCCCGCCATTGGCGCGATGATCGAAGTGCCGGCAGCGGTGTATCAAATTGGCGAAATTGCCAAGCGAGTCGACTTTATTTCCGTCGGTACCAACGACCTCACCCAGTACCTGCTGGCCGTCGACCGCAACAACCCCCGCGTCGCCGAGCTCTACCACAGCTTTCACCCCAGCCTGCTGAAAGCCCTGCGCATCATTCTCGACGATGCAAAAAAATACCACTGCCCTGTCAGTGTTTGCGGCGAACTGGCGGGCGAGCCTCTTGGCGCGATATTGTTGGTGGGAATGGGTTATGAATTCCTGTCGATGAGCGCCGCCAACTTGCTGCGAGTTAAAGCGATATTGCGTCAATTGAAGCTGAGTGACATGCGTGAATTTGCCGAGCAAGCCAGCCTGCTAACCGACACCTTCGCCATCGAAGACTATCTGAATAAAGCCCTCAGCCAACCGGAAATTGCCCGACTGATACGACCTGCGAGTAGCCCCAGTCTGCTATAGAAGTGTTTACGCGGGGTAAGACGTCGCTTTAATCCACACTAAACTGATATTGTCGCAATTTGCCCAGCGGCTTACCCTGGGCAAAATTCTGCTCGGCAAATTCAACATTGCCTTTATTATCAATCAATAAAACGGTGGTACAGCGTGTGCCGTAGCTGGGGCCAACAATAAATGGCGATGACAGACTGCGCTCCATCTCGATGCCCAAACCCGTATCGGGCAAGAGGTGGTCGGGAAAGGTTTTTCGAGAACCCAGCACGGCCAATAAGGCTTCACTGTCCAGCTCATCATCCTCAATCGCAAGGCCGAGCCGCGCTCGCGCCAACTCTGATTTTGGCCAGGGCGTATCGAGAGAATCATTGCTCAAGGTAAAAATACCCGAATTCAAATGCTGGGTTCGGCCCCGAGCATTGGTGCAAAATAGCAACTCATCAGCCGAACCTGCGAGCAGATTAAAACCGCTATACAGCTCACCCTCCTCCAGCACCTCTTCAAAGTAATCCTCGCTGGCACCCTCGCTCAGTAAAAACCCGGTCGGGAGTCCACCCCGAGATTTATCCGCGCAATAACCACCGCCACGGGTATTGGTCACCGTCGCCCAGTTGCCCTTGCGGTCGACACCAAACCAGGTGCCGCCAGCGTCGAGATCACGCCCGGCGAGAATACTCGGACTATCGGCCCAAAACTCGGCTGGCTGAGTCGGTCGATCATAAAATTCGTCACGATTAGCCACCACAATCAGTGGGTAGCGCGGGTGATACTGAAAGGCGAGAGTAACGAGGCACATAGGCAATAAAAGTAAGTTGCTGGATTTATTGAATCAACGGCTAATCAGCCCAAATCCCGTGCAAAAATGGCCTTTAAATAAGACGTTTCTGCAATGGAGGGGTGGATGGGGTGATCTGGCCCCTGTCCCAATGACGCGAGTATTTGTAGACGACGACTGCGCGTACCACCGGCACTACGGACAATTTTTTGCAAACTCTCCGTCGGCAGATGCATTGAGCAGGATGCCGATACCAGCAGGCCACCGGGCGCTAACAGCTTTAGCGCCAGTTCATTAATTTGGTGGTAGGCCTTTTCGCCCTGTTTCTGATCTTTCTTGCGCTTAATAAAGGCCGGTGGGTCGAGCACGATGATGTCAAAACGGCGCTGCTCTTTTTGCAAGGCCTTCATCACTTCGGCCGCCTTGCCCTGCAAGCTGCTTACCCGATCACCCGCATCGTTCAACTCAGCATTGTGTTGTACCAGCTCGAGTGCATTGGCTGAAGAATCGACACACACCACAGACGAAGCACCCGCTGCAGCGGCCTGTACACCCCAACCACCGGCATAGCTAAACACGTCGAGGACACTTTTTGCGGCACAGAAACGCTGCATAAAGGCGCGGTTTTCTCGGTGGTCATAAAACCAGCCGGTCTTTTGGCCATCGACCAGCGGCGCGACAAATCGGCAGCCGTTCTCGACTAACTCAACCTGTTCGGGCACTTCACCGAAGAGCACACTTTGCTCCTCGGGCAATTGTTCAGCGACACGAAAAGCGCCGCTATTTTTGCTGATAATACCCTTCGGTTTGAGCACCTCGCGCAGAGCTTCCAGTACCATCGGCATGCGACAATCCATCCCCGCCGTGGTGGTTTGCAGGGCTAAATAATCGCCATAGCGATCGACAATCAACCCCGGTAATAAGTCGGCTTCGCCATAAGCGAGGCGGTAGCAGTGTTCGGGATAGAGCTGCTCACGCAGGGTTAAAGCAGTATTAAGACGGTCGACGAGTAGACTGGTATCGAGCTCTCTGTTGGCCTGACGACTGTAGAGGCGTGCGCAAATTAAGCTCGCCGGATTCACCGTTGCCGCGCCGAGGGGTTTGCCGCGAGCGTCTTCAACAACCACAGAACTACCGGGCGCCATGCCTTTTAGCGGGGTCGCAGCAATATCGACCTCGTTGCTGTAAATCCATAAATGACCGCCGCGCAGGCGGCGATCGGTACCTTTTTTTAGGCGTAAGACGGCATCCGGCATATCGATTTAACTCTTTGAATGTAAAACAAGGTTAGCCGCACCCTATACTTTGCGATAAAGGTGCGGGTACGGAATTTTAGCTACCGGGAGGGACTATTCCTCTTCGACGCTTTCGATATACTCATCGGCACTGAGCAGATGCTTCAGCTCTGAGGGATCTGACATTTTCAGTTTGAAGAACCAGCCATCGCCATAGGGAGAATCGTTAATGGTTTCGGGGGCGTCTTCCAGATCTTCATTAATAGCAATGACCTCGCCCGACACCGGCGCAAAAATATCAGACGCCGCCTTTACCGACTCAACCGCGCCGGCTTCGTCGGCAGCCGATACTTTCTCGCCCACTTCTGGCAACTCGACGTAAACCACGTCACCCAGACTTTCCTGAGCGTAATCGGTAATCCCCACGCTGACCACGCCGTCGCCCTCATCGAGGGTCCACTCGTGAGTTACGGCGTATTTCAGTTCTTTGGGTGTGTCACTCATTACCTTTCTCCACTAACAAGAGTTATCAATTTATTGGGTTTACTGCGCTCAGGCTACTCAACCTTACTGTGCTCATGGCTGTTCGACAGCGGGCGTAAATACTGGCTGGCCGTGGCGTACAAAACCGGGCGCAATCAGTCTCACGGCCTCCCGCTTTTTACGCATTGCCACCTCGGCCCACTCGCCCGCTTGCACGGGCACCCGAGCCAGCGCGATAGAATACCCCAGTGTCGGAGAAAAGCTACCACTGGTAATCACCCCCGGCTGTTCACAACCGGCAATATAAACGGCCTGGCCATCGCGCAGCACGCCACGCTGGGTTAATAATACGCCAACCAACTTCTCATGCAGACCTGCATCGCGGGCGGCAAGAAGTGCGCTGCGACCGACAAAATCACGCTCAAAATCTTTCCAGTCAACCGTCCACGCCATATTCGCTTGCAGAGGTGAAACGCTCTCATCCATTTCATGGCCATAGAGGTTGAGCCCCGCCTCTAAGCGCAAGGTATCGCGTGCCGCTAGCCCCGCTGGCTGCACACCGGCTGTATGTAGCTGCCACCAAAAAGCCTCGGCCTCACTGCAGGGCAGGATGATCTCCAGACCGTCCTCACCAGTGTAGCCGGTGCGCGCGATTTGCCAGTTGTCACCTGCTTGCGCTGATGGCGCAAAAACACTATTGAAAGTTTTGAGTACACGTATTTTATCGCCGATCTCTTGCCCGACGACTGAACTGACCCGCGCTATCGCCTGCGGCCCTTGCACGGCGATAATGGCAAGATCATCCCGTTGCTGCAGAGTCACCTGAAAGCCCTGTGCGTAGTCATTCATCCAGGCGATATCTTTGTCACCGGTTGCACAATTGACCACCAGGCGAAAGCCGCTGGGCAGGGCGTAAACAATTAAGTCATCAACCACGCCACCCCTGTCATTGAGCATGGCGCTGTACAGGCCCTGACCCGGCTCGGTAATTTTTGCCACATCGTTAGCGAGCAAATAACGCAGATAGGCCCGCACATCACTGCCAGCAATATCGACCACGGTCATATGGCTAACATCAAACATGCCACAGTCACGGCGTACACAGTGGTGCTCTTTGATTTGCGAGCCGTAGTGCAGGGGCATATCCCAGCCACTGAAGTCGACAATTTTAGCGCCCATTTTTTCGTGGGCTGTATATAAACAAGTGCGAGAATTCATCAATAATGGCTCACTCTTTTTGCTGGACTTTGGCTTACGTGCGGCTTGTGTACAGCTTGCGTGCGCCATCAACTAATCACAGCGCAAGTTACTTAGGCTCTCGCCGACGCTTTCGATTATTATTCACTGAATAACCATAAATATAGCGCAACAAGGCACGACTATGACAACACCTTCTGATAAAACCACTTCATCTGCCCGCTCCAAAAGTGCTGCAATACCACCACCAGCCGTCAAAAACAGTCGCAGCTTTAACGTGCACACCAAAGGCTTACACAGCTCATTAATCAATGATTTTTACTATCGGGTGATGCTCGCCACCTGGCCGCAATTTTTTATCGGCGCCATCCTGGTCTATCTCTGCATCAATGCCGGCTTCGCCCTGATCTATTTTCTCGGCGGCGACATGATCCTCAATGCCCGCCCCAACTCGTTTATTGACGCCTATATTTTCAGCTTTCAAACCAGTACCACCATTGGCTACGGTTACTTACTCCCCAAAAACGGCGTCACCCACGCCATTGTCATGGTCGATGTTTTCTCTGGCTTATTATTTGTTGCGGTATTAACCGGGTTCGTCTTTGCCCGCTTTGCCAAACCCCGAGCCAGTGTGCTGTTTAGCAAGCAGGTGCTAATCACTCAGCACTGCGGCCAACCCACCTTGTTAATTCGACTCGCCAATGGCCGCAAGCGCTCGACCATCGTCAACTGCCGTGTTAGCGCTGTTTTGATGATGGAAGACCGCGACCCCGACAGCATTTTCGAACGGCGCTTTATTGACCTCAAGCTGGAAAGAGACAATATCCCCATCTTCACCTTGACCTGGACTCTGGCACACACCATTGACGAAAAAAGTCCGCTTTACGGCCTCGATAAAGCAGGCATCGAAAGTTTCGGCACTCTGCTAGTTATTACTCTCGATGGTATTGAAGATATTTTTGCTCAGACTGTACACACCAACCACATTTACGAAGCGAAACATTTTCTTTTCAATAAGCATTTTGCCAATATCCTCGAGCAACATACAGATGGTAGTCGCATGATTAACTACACACAGTTTCACGAAGTGGAGGAGTGCAATGAATAAAATAGATTCGATTCATTGAATTGAGCCACGAAAAAAATCGCTCTACTTCCTTAGCCCCGCCCATTCCACCAGGCTAAACCAAATCCATAGCCTGACGAATAAGACGATTCTTTAAGGGCGCCAAACGGTTTAATCCGCTCATGCCGATATTGCGCAGCAGTCGTACAGGTAGCTCTTCGCGCTCAAACAAACGCTTAAAGCCTTCCATGGTTGCCATCATCGCCAGGTTATCGGGCTTGCGACGGCGCTGGTAGCGCTTGAGTGTTTGCAGCCCACCAAGCTCACTGCCCTGCTCAAATGCCCGCCCTAACTCTTCAGCCAATACTCGCGCATCGCTAAAGCCGAGGTTAACGCCCTGCCCAGCCAGTGGGTGAATGGTGTGGGCGGCATCGCCGATAAGAGCAATTCCCGACTGCACATAGTCCACCCCGTGGCGTTGGGTTAGTGGGAATTGCAGGCGTTCGGAAACCGATTCAATAGTACCCAGTGCACCTTCGCTGGTGATTGTCAGCTCACGGCAAAATTCTGCTTTATCGAGAGCCATCAAACGCTCGGCTTGTGCGGATGTTTGCGACCAGACAATGGATACGTAGTGGGCTTGGGCAGGACTGTCCTCTACAGAGGAACGCAGGGGTAAAAAGGCCAGAGGGCCGCTGGGTGTAAACCATTGGCGGGCGGTAAAACCGTGGGGCTTCTCAGTTTTCAGTGTTGCCGTAATAGCGGTGTGCTCATAGCCCCAGGTGCGCAGTTTAAAACCCATTTGCTCTCTAGTCGGGGAGTTAGCGCCATCAGCCGCAACGACCAGCGAACTGGTTAGCTGCTCACCATTGGCAAAGTTGACGGTGATCGTTTCACCCTCCCTACGCAGTAATTCAACAGGTGCAGGGCAGTACAGATCAATATTGTCCTGCGCGGCAATGGCACTCAACAAACTGGCCCGCAGCAGGCTGTTTTCAACAATATGACCGAGGTTTGCCCGCTGTACTTCGGCGGCATCGAATTCGATACAGCCAGTACCTTCGCCATCTCTCACCTGCATTCGGCTATAGGGACAAGCTCTCGCCTCACAGCTTTGCCAAACATCAAGGGTATTGAGCCACTGGCGAGAGCCTTCGGTTAACGCCACCACCTGCGGGTCAAAGATCGTTGCAGACGGGCTTACTGGCGAGGGAATAGCGCGCGCTTCGAGCAGTGCAACTCTACCGAGCTTCTGTTTACTGTTGTGACTAGTTTTATCGGTAAAAGTACGCGCCATACGCAGGGCAAATGCGGCACCGACAAGGCCGGCACCGACGACGATAATGTCGTAGTGCTGCGAGTTGCCGGTTTCTTCCCCCACTTCGTCTTTCATCTTGTCCACGTTTGAATCATTCACTTTATCTTACTCACGCAAATGCGCCCTCCGCGCCATTAAACCCGCACCAAAGCGTGCGAAGCCCTGGCGCAAGGGGGGCAATAAATCGAGAGTAACCAGGCCAATATTGCGTGCCGCCATCGCCACCGCTTCATCCATGCCAAACAGTTTTGGCAGCTTGTCACTAAGGGCGATGGTGCGACCCTGATCGTCTTTGCGCAACTTTGCATAGCGCTGCAGCACCGCCAAATCACCCGGCGCTGTGCCATCGCCATGGGCTTTAGCTAGTAACTCGGTAAGTGCCGCCATATCGCGAACACTCAAATTAAAACCCTGCCCCGCAACCGGGTGCATGCTGTGTGCGGCATTACCCAGCAGCAGTAAATGGCTGCGCACCTGTTCTGCGGCGATGACTTTTTTCACCGGGAAACACTGGCGATAATCGACCTCAAGGGCCGTGCCTGCCCGGCTGCCGAGCTGCTGGTTGATACTGCTAATAAATTCTTCAGGCGAGGTGACTTGCATCTCTTCGGCCTGCTCTGCCGACAGCGTCCAAACCAGTGAAACCCGTTTTTCACCCTCGCCCGGGAGTGGTAGTAGCGCGATGGCTCCGTCGCCGGTAAAGCGCTCGTGAGCCAGACCCTCGTGGGCCTCAGCCATGGTTAAGTTGGCAACCAGCGCTACACGTTGGTAGTCATAGCGGCGATAAGCAATACCCAACTTCTCTGCGAGTGATCGATGCTCGCCACCGGCAATAACTACCAAATCAGCCCGATATTCGCCCTCTTCCAGCGTCAAACTCATGCCGCCGCGTCGCGGCTTGATCAGCGATGGAGCAGAGGATTTGATATGGGTAATATTGGAAAATTTCGGGAGAGCTCGTTCAAACACACTGGCCAACTGTGCATTCTCAACAACATGGCCATAAGCACTAAGGCTTTGCTCTCTTGCGTTTAGACTAGCTGAACCGAGGTGGCCGCGGTCTGAGACATCAATTGCCGTGATGGCTGCTGTTTTGGCTGCCAAAGTCGACCAGAGACCCATGGTTTGCAGAACATCAACCGTGCTGGCTGAGAGGGCCGAAGCGCGATGATCCGGCTCAGTTGCCGGGGCTTGGGTGTCGATTAGCAGAATATTCCACTGAGGCTGCTCACGGGCCAGCAGCAAGGCGAGACAGGCGCCACTTAAACCAGCGCCGACAATGGCAAAGTGCCAATGTTGATTGATAACTCCACTCATGGAAGTAGCTCGAAGGATTGACCAATAAAGGATTTAGGTGTCAGTCGAAACTATACTCGGCCAGTGACCTCACGTCGCCTAAATCCGCCATTTTTCATCAAAAACGGGGCCGTAGCCCCGTGTAGTCATTTATTCAAGCAGCCTGGAAAAATGCCAAATTATCGACCCAGGTCTGCGATACTTTCTGCCCCTGCCTGCACTTGCTTGAGACGGGCAAGGTTCTCTGCAGCCAACTGAGTACTAACCTCAATCAGCCCGGCCAGTCCTTCTACCGCAACATTTAGCTCTGTAGAGGTTTCTGAAGCGGTGCCATTCATCTCCTCAATCGCGACAGCGCTGTCACCAACCTTACGCACGACACCAACAATCCCGGCACTGGCTTCGTCCATTCTTTGTGAAATATCACCCGTACTCAGTGATTGTTGCTCAGCTGCTTCGGCAATGCCGGCCACGATTTCGCTAACCTGGGTAATAACCTCAGTAACCTCGTCCATCGACACCACACTACTTTGTATGGCCTCGTAAATAATGTCGATCTTCTTCTTGATATCAGTATTGGCAACGTTGGTTTGGGCCGCCAACTCTTTTACTTCACTGGCAACTACAGCAAAGCCTTGGCCTGCCTCTCCGGCACGGGCCGCTTCGATAGTTGCATTGAGTGCCAATAATTTGGTCTGGTCAGACACTTCGGTAATTGTGTTGGTGACCTTCATTATTTCTGCAGCCGCAGACTCCAGACCGGCAAAGAGTTTTGAGGCTTTACCAACATTAGTGACGGCACGGGCGGTAATATCACAGGCCACCTGAGTTTTAGAGGCTATTTCGCTGGCTGCCACAGAAAGGTCACTGGCGGTTTGCGAGACGGCGTTAACATTATCCTGTGAGCTATCGGCATGCTGGGTAATGTCGATAACCTGAGTAGAAAGCTCCTCCATTGCAGTGGACATGGCGCTGAGCCTTTTATTCAGACCGCGAGCATTTTTCAACTCGCCTTCACCCTCATTCTTAAAAGAATCCGCCAGCTGTTTACCCTGAACCAATGCCGCGCTCAAGTCGCCCTGCAAGGTGTCGACCAGGGTCGAGGTTTGATTCGCCGACTCAGAAAACCTCATCCGAACTTTTTCTACCAACTCACCCAATTCAGACTCGGGTGCCCCGACAGAGGCGGTAAAATCACCCGCCGCTAATTTTCGCAACACGGCCATAACTGCCGGATCGGGCTCGCTGTTTAACACCGGCGGCACATTGGTGATAGCAGACTCGGCTGCCTGATTAACACCCTGTGCAGACTGGTTATCGGTTTCGCTAGCTGTATCACTCTTTTTACTGAACAGGGCCATGATTGTCTAATCTCCGAAGGTTGCAGTTTATTATTCCTGGATCTGGCAGCGCCACGGGGCAATTAATTGTTATCGACCCTATCAACAGCGCTCACACTTACTCAGCCATTAAATGGCGTGAGAAATCCCAAGGCCAAAACAGTACTCCTTCCCAGCTCTTTCCTCTCACCGAGAGCGAACAACTGTGAATTGACGCACACAGAAAAAGGCAGAAATCTTAAGTAGCCATCAAAGCTTCAATCTCAGCTACCGTTTTAGGCACGCCGGACGTCAAGACTTCGGTGCCTTTGCGAGTAATTGCCACATCATCTTCAATCCGCACGCCGATACCCCGCCACTTTTTAGCAACCTTTTTGTGGTCGGGGGCAATATAAATACCCGGCTCGATGGTCATCACCATACCGGGCTCGAGCAAGCGCCACTCGCCATCGATCTTGTAATCACCGACATCGTGAACATCTATACCCAGCCAGTGGCCGGCGCGGTGCATATAAAATTCACTATAGGCGCCGGCGGCAATCAATTTTTTTACGCTGCCCTTCAACAAACCCAGCTTAACCAGACCTGCGGTAATGACTTCGACAGTCGCTTGATGGGGTGCATCCCAATGATTACCCGCCCGCGCGGCTTCGATACCCGCCAACTGCGACTTTAACACCAACTCATAAATTGCCTTTTGCTCTGGGCTAAAGCGACCATTAACCGGAAAGGTGCGGGTAATATCAGCCGCGTAGTGCTGGTATTCACAACCGGCATCAATCAACACCAGGTCTCCATCCTTAAGGGGCTGATTGTTTTCCACATAATGCAAAATACAGGCATTATCGCCCCCGCCCACGATTGAAGTGTAGGCAGGGAAGCTAGCCCCTTCCATGGCAAAAGTGTGCTCAATTTCTGCCTGCAATTGATATTCATTAAGACCGGGTTTTGAAGCACGCATGGCGCGGCAGTGAGCTTCAGCAGAGATCTTCGCCGCCTTGCGCATTAGCTTCAGTTCGGCGGGCTTTTTAAAAAGGCGATTCTCATGGAGTAAGTGGTCGAGGTCGACAAACTCGCCGGGGGGGACGGCACCAGTACGTGCCTTGGCGCGAATGCTGTTAACCCATTCCATTAAGCGTTGGTCAAACTCTTTGTCTTTACCAATTGCCGAGTAAACTTTACTTTTACCCTCCAGCAAGCCGGGCAAAATTTCGTCCATATCGGTAATGGGGAAAGCATCGTCGGCACCGTATTGCTCGCAGGCACCCTCTGGCCCGGCGCGATAACCATCCCAGGTTTCTCGCTCTCTATCACGCTCACGGCAGAAGACAATAAACTGGCCCTGAGCTCGGCTGGGGATTAACACCAACACGGCTTCCGGCTCGGGGAAACCACACAAGTAGTGGAAGTCACTATCCTGACGGTAGGGATAGAGAGTATCTCGGCTGCGAGTTCGCTCCGGCGCTGCGGGTACAATAGCTATAGCATCTTTGCCAATCATAGCCATTAGCTCTTTTCGTCGACGCGCAAATTCATTACGGCTAATCATCACTGCCTCTTCAAATAGGTATTAAACTCAACACGCACGTGTCAATTGGGCACTGCCTTATAATCCATGCGCTATATAGGGATAATTCCGGCAGAATATGCCGTCATTACAAGAGCTGGATCTTCTCACGGAAAAGCTCGCCACCCAAGAGCGGGACAGGCGCGCCCCAACAAATAGTCTTTCTGCTACCCTGACGGTATAAAATATTTACAGGAATTTAATAATGTCGACAGCCGAGCTTTACGATGAATTCGAACAGATGGTACGCGGAGAAATACTCACCATGCCCCGCGATGAGTTTCGCCGACGTTGCGATGAAGACGACAAGTTTATCTACTTGAATATTGCGCGGAAAATTGCCAAAACAAACCGCTGCGAGCTCATTATTCATGAGGACGCACTCGAATTTATCTGCCCGCCTCCATAGCGGCAGACAGGCCTCATACTAGAAAACAGAGGCGTAAAACCATACAGCCTCTGTTAACGAGATCTTATAGTTTTAAGAATCCAGAAACTGTTCACGCAGCAATTTGCTAATCGCTGCGTTTTGCTGGTCATTAAATTGAATGCGAACAAGGCCGTTTTCGTTGCCAATGACACGAGCTTTAATCGCCGTATGAGTTCCCACACGCAAATCCAGATTGCCGCCTTTATGTACCGTAGAATTAACGCTTATTGCAGCACCCGTACGGCTAATATTTTGCACGCTGCCAAGGTGTACTTTGCCCAAGCACTCAACTTCACACGCCTTTGGCGATATCATTTCATGACGGGTATTTTCGCGCCGGTTAAAGTCTTCATAGTTTCTCAAGTTGATCAAGATTGTCGCTACTTTGTCAGATAGAGACTGAGTCGCTTCGCCAACACCGTTAGATTCGCTGGTAACCTCTGCGACTAACAAGCGGCAATCATTGGTTTTATTCGCCACATCGGCAATATTGCCGGATGATGTTTTCGTGGCACCGGCAGCTTTGAGAATATTTTGACTAATTTCCTGAGTTGACGTCAGTTGTTTTTCCGCCGCACTAGCGACCGCTTTTGAAATCTCACTCGAGGCAAGGATGGACTGGCCAATTTTTGCAATTGCCCCCGCTGTCCCCGTGGCCATCTCCTGAATACTGGTAATTTGTGTGTCGACGCGCCCTGTTGCATCAGCCGTCTGGCTGGCCAGGTCTTTCACTTCAGAGGCAACTACGGCAAAGCCCTTGCCGGCCTCGCCCGCACGAGCAGCTTCAATGGTGGCATTGAGCGCCAGCAGGTTAGTTTGTGCGGCAATTTCCTTAATAACATTGGCGATACCGCTAATTTCTTCCACCGCGTTAGCAAGCTCGTTGACAATAAAGTTGGTCTTTTCAACTTCGTTTTCAGCCTCAACCGTCGCCTTCAAAGAGTCCTCAGATTGTTTGAAAATTTCTTGCGCCGAAGACGACATGCCCTCTACCGCAGAGGCACAGGATTCGACATTGCTGGTAGTTTGATCCGATAGCTCAACCACACTATTGGCCTGTTGACCGACATCCTGTAGGTTGATCGACATATCCTCTGTTTTCACCAGCATGGTTTTACTGCTCGACTGAACATGATCAACCGCCGCTTTAACCTCGGATTCTAGATTATTGGCAAGCTGAGACATTTCCTCTTTACGCTCGGTTTCAAGCGCGGCCATATGCGTCTGGGTGGCATTAATATTTGCCGCCGCCCGGCAAAAATCACCCAGCACACCGCGTTCAATATAGCGGCGGTAAAATTTGCCCTGGGCTGCGTGGGCCAGGGCGGCATCGGACTCCCGCACAAAGGCATCGGCCAAATCGAGCATTTTATTGACATGGGCCATAGTCGTAGAGAGACCCCCGAACTTATCCCAATCGATAATGCGCGCACTCAAATCACCCACACCAGCGTGTGTGACCACCTCATCGACTTCGGTAAAGGCCTTCTTATAAAGTGACAGCTCCTGGCGCAGTTGATCAACTTCATCGCTGCTAGCAGCTGCTTCTGCGGCTACAGGTTTGGACTTTGCAAGGAACTTAATCATAGTGACCCCATGGTTGACCAAATAAATTCTGGATAGGATTGTCCCTTTTCATCCAGGATTTTACCGAGCAAGCTAGCGCTAGCCTTTATTCCCTCGTCGGGGTTTGGGTGTTTACCCTCCTCCTCAAGCAGAGTTTGATAGAGCTTGGCTATTTCCCCGACCCAGTGACGATCGGGACAGCGCCGATTGGAATGGTAACCGTTGAGTTGATGATTCTGATCGTAACTGGGTGTAACGTGGGCGAGCACCCAGTAATACTTGCCGGTGCTGGATAGGTTTTTGACGTAGGCAAAAATCTCTTCTTCTTTTTGAAGAGTGTCCCATAACAATTTAAAAACCACCCGAGGCATATCGGGGTGGCGAATCAGGTTGTGGGGTTTGCCAATGGCCTCCGAGGTAGTAATACCCGCCAGGCGACAAAAAACATCATTGGCATAAGTTATCCGGCCTACCAGGTCAGTTTTGGAGACGATGACCTCATCGGTATGAAAGCTTAACTCTTCATCAACAAGAGTTAGAGAAGAATCTGTCATTTGTTACATTCCCTATTTATGCACGTTTGTATCACGCCTTATATAGGTTCTTATTATTGACTCTATTTATTAATTAAACATGATCTAAATCTATCGCGATCTTACGATCGAACGGCAAGGCTCAAAAACGTGAACCAAGCCGTTTTTTTTGGCATTTATTTAATACGAGCTTAATGTATTGTTTTACCGCTGGTGTCGCTCAGTAGCTTAATTTCGGCATAAATCAAGGTAACCGCAACCCGGACATATTCAACTAGTTCAAAAAAACTCACCTCGTCCTGCTCATCAATTGAGCTGACGTAGGGGTCGAGTTCGTCATCGCCATGACCGCTATCGGCCATGGCGATGGCCGCCAGATCGCGCATAGCTTCTGAGACATCCTCGGCCAATGGAGCATCGCCAGAAAGGCCCGATTGGCCAAGGCCGGAAAGATAGTTTTGGCACCAATGACTCAATGTTTCAATACGCTCGTGCAGGGACTCGTCGTCATCGGGCAACAGCAGCTCAAACACTGTATTACCGTCTTCGAGCTGCTCAGCGGTATCTTTATAAAGCTGAAGCACATCACTTTCTATAGCGGCTATGCTACTCGCGCTCGCATCGAGCAGTTCAGCGGCGACCTCCAGTACCTTTTTGTCGGCCAGTTGCTGTCCGCCACAGAGTCGGCCACACAGCACGGCCTGTAATTCAGCGGGATTTGTAGTCAGACCAGCAACGGTAAAGGCACGGCAATAATGTTCAAAATCCATCAGCAAGGTTTTCCTCAAAAAGCGTTATTCTAGCACTGACTCTGCTTAAAACCGCTGGCCATTTACTGTAGTGCACGCGTCGTAAAACCACCTGCTAAGTGTGACGTGCAATTGACCCTAGGGATTAATTCTCGAATCTACATTAAGATTATTGACCCGTGTGCGTGATCGCCACTATAGTGGCCCGAGTCTTAGCGATTATTTGATGACTTGAAAAATCCCTTATGAGTAATAATGTTTTATCCAGCCTGGAAAACAAAATCGATCAGCTCGTGGAGCTAAGCGAGCGCCTGCAAAAAGAAAACGCGGGCCTGCGCCAGCGCGAGTCGAGCTTATTGAAGGAAAAAGGCCAGTTGATGGAAAAAACTGAGCAGGCTCGCTCTCGGGTAGAAAGCATGATTACCCGTCTCAAAACCCTCAACCCTGAAGGTTAATCGCCAGTGAGCACAAACCAATGAGTACAAGTGATACGGTGACTATTTTGGTGCTCGACAAAGAGTATCAGGTGCACTGCCCCCCCGATCAACGCGATGCTTTAAAGCGCGCCGCCCTTGAACTCGACCAGCGCATGCGCACCATTCGCCAGGGTGGCAATGTAATTGGCCTCGAGCGCATCGCCATTATGGCCGCGCTGAACTTGTCCTACGACCTGCTCGACGCACAACACCGTGCTGCCGACAGCCAAACGAATAGTGAAGACCTTGAGCGCCTCGACAATAAAGTGCTTCAGGCACTGCAAGCCCTCTCGCCCAAAAGCTAACTTGCTAGCCCAACTGATAACAGCGACACAGCTCTAACTGACGCAAAACATTCCCATCCTTCAACTCTAGGCTATAATGCAGCGACCTGGGGTGTTTGCCAGTCAAGAAGTTCTTGAGCCGATTTTTACACCTAGGGGGATTACCCGCGCTGCTGGTGTGCATATCCGCTTGACGGAGAGCCTAATGTTGTACGGCATCCCCCACCTTGAACCGTCGGGTTCAGGGCCACATTGACAGCGGCACTCCCGGGCCTTTTATTTCCACTCTTATTCGACATGCACCCAGCATCTAAGCTGGAACGAGGTATTCGGCATCGTCAGCACCCTCCCCTCTCTTCGCACCACTCTTCGCCAGCGACGACGCGCGCTCACTGCTCGGCAACAACAACTCGCCGCCACCGACATCTGCCAACGCCTCTGTCAGCTTAAAAAATTCCAGCATGCCCAACGCATCGCCTATTACCTGGCCAATGATGGCGAGATATCGCCCCAAACAGCTATCAGCAAAGCAGAAAAACGCGGCCAGCAAACGTATCTGCCCATCCTTCACCCGCTGAAATACAACCGCCTGTATTTCGCCAGCCATCGAAACCGGCCGCAGCTGCGACCCAACCGTTTTGGTATTGCCGAACCCCAGCTCGGTAAAAACCCGACAGGAGCCGTCTGGACACTGGATATTATTTTACTGCCGCTGGTGGCTTTTGATCGCGCCGGCAATCGCATGGGCATGGGCGGTGGCTTTTATGACCGTACTCTCGCCCGACTCAATAACAGCGCTATGAAACGGCCCCTGCTCATTGGCCTCGCCCACCACTGTCAGGAAGTTGAACAACTGCAAACACAGACCTGGGATATTCCCCTCGATATTATCGCGACGGATAAAGAACTCATCCACGTTAGCGGGAAGTAATACAAGCAGGGCTGTGTCTGCCCAGGTGAGCGTCTGGGCAGGTAAATTTCAGTTCAGGTCAAAAATCAACTACTGCCCGAGGAAGAAGCGATAGGCGTCATTTTTGGTTTCTTCTTGATACGGGTAATCGAGGGCATCTAAAAACTCACCAACACCCCTGCGCTCTTTAACGGGCACCTGTAAGCCGACCAATACCCGGCCAAAGGCCGAACCGTGATTGCGGTAGTGGAACATCGAAATATTCCAGCGCCCGCCCAATTTGCCGAGAAAATTAGACAGCGCCCCCGGTCGCTCGGGGAATTCAAAGCGATACACCACTTCGTCGGCAATCTCCGGCGCGCGCCCGCCGACCATGTAGCGAATATGCAACTTGGCGATCTCGTTATCGGTCATATCAACCACCGCATAATCTTTAGCCAGCAAGTCATCGACCAAAGCCTGTCGATCGGCATCGGAGGTCACCTGAATGCCAACAAAAATATGGGCATCGCCGGCATCGGCATAGCGGTAATTAAATTCACTAACCATGCGCTGGCTGAGCGCCTGGCAGAAACGCTTAAAGCTGCCGGGTTTTTCGGGAATGGTCACCGCCAATACCGCCTCGCGCTTTTCACCAATTTCGGTGCGCTCGGAAATATAGCGCAGGCGGTCAAAATTCATATTGGCACCGCTGTCGATCGCCAATAATGTTTCGCCGCTGCAACCACTTTGCTGCACATATTTTTTCAGCCCCGCCAGCCCGAGGGCACCCGCAGGTTCACAGATGGAACGGGTGTCATCAAATATATCTTTAATAGCGGCGCATATTTCATCGGTCGACACGGTAATTACACCGTCGATGGTATCGCGCAGTACGCGAAACGTTTCTTTACCAATCTGCGCCACGGCCGTGCCATCGGCAAACAGGCCGACTTCTTTGAGTGTCACCCGTCGGCCTTTTTCCATCGCCGCTGCCAAACAGGCGGCATCCTCCGATTCCACGGCAATAACTTTAATATCGGGGCGCACATATTTCACATAGGCAACGATGCCCGCACACAGCCCACCGCCGCCCACGGGTACAAAAATCGCGTTCAGCGGGCCGGGGTGTTGGCGTAGAATTTCCACCGCCACCGTACCCTGTCCGGCGATCACGTCGGGGTCATCAAAGGGATGGATGTAAACCAAACCTTTTTCGGCCACTAGTTTTTGCGCGTGCTCAGCTGCGCCATCGTAGGTGTCGCCCTGCAACACCACCTTTGCGCCACGGGCACGCACCGCGTCAATTTTAATTTGCGGCGTCGTACGGGGCATCACGATGGTCGCTTTAACGCCCATTTTTTTTGCCGCCATTGCCAGACCCTGAGCGTGATTGCCGGCCGAAGCCGCGATCACCCCCGCCGCACGCTCACTGTCACTGAGCTTACGCATTTTGTTGTAGGCGCCACGCAGCTTAAACGAGAACACCGGCTGTAAATCTTCGCGCTTTAACAACACCTGATTGTCGATGCGTGCCGACAGAATGGGCGCCGCATCAATCGGCGTCTCAACAGCCAGGTCATAAATTCGTGCATCGAGAATTCTTTTCACATAGCTTTTTGGCATGCTGGTACGGGTCCGCTATTTTTTGGGAGGGGTGGTGTAGTGTGGTGTAGTATCGCGCTCCAGCGCAATCGTAGTTTCTCGACAAGACTAACACCAGCTCTGTGAAGAAAATCTCCTTCATTGTATCGCCAACAATTTTCCCTGCTCGGATATAATGCGGCTCTATTGCCGGAGTTCTCTATGTCTAAAAACCAAGTGTCGCAAGATCAACTGAAACAAGCCGCTGCCCAGGCCGCCATCGATTACGTGCTTAAACACCTCGAGGACGATAGCTATCTTGGTATTGGCACGGGTTCAACGGCCAATTGTTTTATCGATTTACTCGCGCAGTATAAAGGCCGAATAAAAGGTACCGTCGCCAGCTCCGAGGCCAGCGCCCAACGCCTGCGCGACCACGGCATCAATGTGCTCGAACTGAATAATACCGGCGGCGTGCAAATTTATGTCGACGGTGCCGATGAAGTAAACCCCGCACTAGAACTCATTAAAGGGGGCGGCGGGGCACTAACTCGGGAGAAAATTATTGCCGCAGCAGCCGATGATTTCGTCTGTATCGCCGACCAAAGTAAATGGGTCGATCACCTTGGGCAATTCGCAGTGCCGGTGGAGGTAATACCCATGGCGCGCAGTTACGTGGCCCGCGAAATTTTTAAACTCGGTGGTGAAGCCGTCTATCGCCAGGGCGTAGTCACCGACAATGGCAATGTGATTCTCGATGTGCAGCGCCTGCATCCCATTGCTGCACCAAAGGCCCTGGAAGAAAAGCTCAACAATATTACCGGTGTAGTGACCAACGGCTTATTCGCCCTGCGCCCCGCCAATGTACTACTACTCAGCACCCCCGAGGGTGTAAAAACACTCAAGCCCTCTCACTAAACCTTTAACTTATCCGCGACCAGAGATAACTAAAATAATGCAACTCACCGACGCCATCCACAGCCGTATTTCAGCCCGAGGCTTTCTCAATAAGCCCGTGCCCGAAGCTACCGTTCGCCAAATTCTCGACCTCGCTCGCCACGCGCCGTCGGGCAGTAATATGCAACCCTGGCAGGTGCACGCCGTTAGCGGCAAGCGTCTCGAGCAAGTGATTAGGGAGTCTATCGCCTTTGCCGAAAAAAACCCCATCGGCAGCCACGAAAAAGAGTTTCAAACGCCCACCGAAAACTTCGTTCAGCCCTATAAAGGTAGGCGCTATGCCGTCGGCATGGGTCTCTACGACGCCCTCGGCATCGACCGCAAAGATAAGGTGCGGCGCAATGAGCAGTTAATGCAAAATTTTTATTTTTTTGGCGCACCGGTGGGACTGTTTTTTTCGGTCCACCGCAGCCTGATGCCCGGCCAGCTCGGCGATATGGGCATATTTATGGGCAATGTGATGCTCGCCGCTCGGGAGTTTGATCTGCACACCTGCGCCCAGGGTTTCTGGCAGGATGTGCAACCAGTGCTTCACGAAGTGCTCGATATTCCCGAAGACTACTTTATTTTTAATGGCATGGCCCTCGGCTATATTGACCCTGAACACGCCGCCAACAGCCTGGTCAGTGGCCGTGAAGACGTCGATGTGTTTTGTCAATTCGACGGTTTTGAGCAATAGCGCCGTCATCAAAAAAACCAAGCTTACTTTTTATCCGCACTCTCATTATTAAGAGCACAGCATGTCCCAAGATAGTTATCGCCTGATCATTGCCTGCCCCGACAAAGTCGGCATTGTTGCCGCCGTCAGTTCTTTTCTCGCCCAGGAAGGCGGGCTGATCACCGAGGCCAATCACTACCTCGACCCCGACTCCAGCTGGTTTTTTACCCGTCAGGTGATCGCCGCTGCGTCATTGCCCTACGGTGCAGACGAGTTGCGCGCCCGCTTTGCCCCACTGGCCGAGAAATTCGCCATGGAGTGGCGCATCACCGAAACCGCCCAACCGAAGCGGGTCGCCCTGCTGGCCAGTAAACAGGCCCACTGTCTGTCGGACTTACTCTATCGCTGGCGTAGTAAAGAGCTGTCCTACGATATCACCGGGGTAATCTCCAACCACAACGACCTGCGTAGTTATGTCGAGTGGCACAGCCTGCCCTACCACCATGAGCCCGTTACGCCGGACACCAAGGCAGAGCACTTCGCCAAAATTTTAGCCTTGCTCGATGACATGCAACCCGATGTGATTGTCCTCGCCCGCTATATGCAAATCCTGCCCCCCGAGATTTGCTCACTGTACGCCGGGCGTATTATCAATATTCACCATAGCTTTTTGCCCGCCTTTGCCGGTGCTCGACCCTATCACCAGGCCGCTGAACGGGGCGTCAAATTGATCGGCGCCACCTGCCACTATGTCACCGACGAGCTTGATGCCGGCCCGATCATCGACCAGGATGTGGCTCGTATCAGCCATCACGACAGCATCGACGACATGGTCAGAATAGGCAAAGATGTTGAAAAAATGGTGCTGGCCAGAGGTTTGCGCTACCACCTCGAAGACCGCGTATTAGTACACGGCAATAAAACGATTGTATTTGAATAGCCCTTACTTAAAATGTGCTCTTTTGAAACGCACCTTTAAACTCGCAAAATAAATGCTGCTCGCCTAAACGCGGTGCCGAATAACCGGCGTCTTGCGGCCAGTACGCGAGTAGCAAAACAAGGATTATATTTTGAGCGAAGTACATAGCACCGACGTTGCCATTATTGGTGCCGGCCCCATTGGTCTGTTCAGCGTCTTTCAATGTGGCATGTTGAAAATGTCATGCCATGTTATCGACGCCCTGCCCGCGACCGGAGGGCAATGTACAGCGCTGTACCCAGAAAAGCCGCTGTTTGATATTCCCGCTGCACCCAACATTAATGCGGTCGACCTGATTGAACGACTGGAAAAACAAATCGAGCCTTTTAAGCCAGTCATCCATCTCAACCAGCAGGTCACCGAGCTGGAAAAAATCGGCGATCACTGGCACTTGAGTACATCCACGGGACTTAAAATTCAGGCCCGCGCCATTATCATTGCCGCCGGTGCTGGTGCCTTTGGCCCAAACAAACCACCCCTTGAAAACATCGAGCAGTTTGAGGGTAGTTCTGTGCATTACATGGTGCAAAAGCGCGAGGACTTTCGCGACCAGCGTATTGTCATCGCCGGGGGTGGGGATTCGGCCGTCGACTGGGCGCTGTCACTGGCCGATGTTGCCGCAGAGGTTTACGTCATCCATCGCCGCGACCGCTTTCGCGCCAGCCCCGAATCGGTTGCGCAAATGAAAGCCCTGGCCGACGCGGGCAAAATTGAACTGGTAATTCCCTATCAACTGGCCTCACTGGAAGGCGAGGGCGACAAACTCAACACAGTGGTAGTAAAAACTCTGGATGGCGATGAGCGACGTATTGAAGCTGACCACCTACTATCGTTTTTTGGCCTAGCCACTAAGCTAGGGCCAATCAATGACTGGGGCCTGGATATTCTCAACGGCGTTATTAAGGTCGAGCCGACTACCTGCGCGACGAATATTGAGGGTATTTATGCCGTCGGTGATATCGCCGACTACCCCCACAAATTAAAGCTTATTCTCAGTGGATTTTCGGAGGCGGCGCAAGCGGCCCACGCGGCTTATCTCATCGTTAATCCGGGACAAGCACTGAACTTTGAACACTCAACATCTTCCGGCTTACCCATTTTATAGCCGGTCAAACACACCTTAATTTCACAATAACCCTGAGGAGACAAACCCAATGACAGCAATTACTTTTATCAAACCCGATGGTGAAAAAGTCACCGTTGAAGCCACTAACGGCGCCACCGTAATGGAAGTTGCCAAAGAAAATGACATGCCCATGCTTGCAGCCTGCGGCGGCTCTTTGGCCTGCGCAACTTGTCACGTTATTGTCGACGAAGCCTGGTACGAAAAATCCGGTGAAGTTTGTGAAGCAGAAGAAGACCTGCTCGATACCGCTCACGGCCTGACTAACACCTCACGCCTGTGCTGCCAGATGAAAGTCAGTGACGACGTTGATGGTATTGTCATGACCTTGCCACCAATGGGCTAAAAGCTCAGCGCAATATCCGATACCCGGTTTGCGGCGTAATTTACGCCCCCCGGGTATTATTTTGCCCTGCTTTTCCACTGCACTTACACAGCACTTACACAGCACTTACACAACTTTTCCCGGTTTTATCCACAGCCCACAGTTCACACTCCACAGCGACTTGCTCGCTAGACACTCGCTCGAATGAAAACTTTAAAATAGCGCCAGCGGCGGCTCTTGCAGGGCGGCATATTGCTCACGCAACTCGAGAATATGCTCACCCCAATAGCGCTCGGTGTTGAACCAGGGGAAGGCTCGGGGAAAGGCAGGATCTGTCCAGCGCCGCGCCAGCCAGGCGGCGTAGTGCAGCATACGCAGGGTGCGCAGAGGCTCAATCAGTCGCAGTTCTTTCGGGTGAAAGGTAAAGAATTCGTTATAGCCCTCCACCACTTCCGACAGCTGGGCAGTTTGCCGTGGTCGATCACCACACAGCAGCATCCATAAATCCTGAACTGCCGGTGCCATGCGCGCATCGTCAAAGTCGACAAAATTGGCCGTATCGTCGCGCCAGAGAATATTGCCCCCGTGGCAATCACCATGACTGCGAATGAGAGTCAGGTCGCTAACCTGAGTAAATTGCGCCTCTACGGCCTGAAGTAGGTCAGCCGTCAAGGAAAGGTAGGAATCCTTTAGAGAGGTGGGAATAAACTTCTCGCCAACCAGCGCAACACTGGCGTGGCCGTAATCTTCGATAGTAATCGCCGGGCGATGCCGAAAGGCTTTAACCGCACCCACCGCATGAATCCGCCCCATCAACCGGCCGAGGGTAAAGAGGTTGTCGAGATCATCTAGCTCGGGGGCATGACCGCCGCGACGCTCAAACAAAGCAAAAAAGAAATCGCCAAACACAAACAGGCTTTCACCCGCCTCGTTGCGCCAGGGGGGCACCACGGGTAGCTCTTGCTCAACCAGCTCAAAGCAGAATTCATGCTCTTCACGAATTTGCGCTTCGCTCCAGCGCTGGGGGCGATAAAACTTGGCGATCATCGGGGTCGCGTCTTCAATGCCCACTTGATAGACCCGATTTTCATAGCTGTTGAGGGGGAATAAACGCCCATCACAATAAAAACCGAGGCTCTCGACGGCGTCGATCAAAAAGCTCGGGGTCAAGGTGTCAAAGGGGTGGGAGACCTCCTCTTCATCATCGCCTGGGCGCGTTTCATCTTCCCATTTATTCAATGGCTTATTCTCTCCACAAAATCGCCCCTCAAACTAAGCTTCCAGTTGTGCCGTGGGAGTCGAGGCTGATAGTCCCTTTTCTTCGTCATCCATCTCAGCGCCAATGTCGTCAAACAAGGGGGTCGACAAATAACGCTCCCCGGTATCGGGCAACATGCAAACGATATTGCTTCCGGGGGCCGCTGACTCGGCGACTTTTAGTGCGCCGGCCATGGTGGCTCCGGCAGAGATACCGACGAAGATGCCCTCTTGAACGGCCAGCTCTCGCGACATTCTCAGGGCCTGCGGTCCGGGGATAGTTAGCACTTCATCGACCAGCTCACTGGCGACGGCATCTTGCGTCAATTGAGAGATAAAATCCGGCGTCCAGCCCTGCATGGGGTGGGGGCTAAAGCTACCGTGGCTCTTGTAGGTCGATTCACTTTCACCTGCTTGCTGAGGCACATGGCTGCTCAGTAAAGCAGCGCTCTCGGGCTCGCAGACCATCACTTTTGTCTGCGGACTTTTTTCCCGCAAGGCTCGAGCAACGCCTTTCAAGGTGCCACCGGTACCGTAACCAGAAACCCAGTAGTCGAGTTTTTCGTCTTCAAAACAGGCGAGGATTTCCGGCGCGGTGGTGCGCGAGTGCATATCGGCATTGGCTTCATTTTCAAACTGGCGACACAGAAACCAGTCATGAGTCTCGGCCAGCTCCACCGCTTTTTTCAGCATGCCGCTGCCCTTTTCTGCTGCCGGGGTGAGGACTACTTTAGCACCGAGAAAACGCATCATTTTGCGCCGCTCAACACTAAAGCTTTCCGCCATCGTCACCACCAGCGGATAGCCCTTTTGCGCACACACCATAGCCAGGCCTATACCGGTATTGCCGCTGGTGGCTTCTATTACCGTTTGCCCCGGTTTCAAAGCACCCGTTTGCTCGGCGTGTTCAATCACCGCCAACGCCAGCCTGTCTTTAACCGATCCCATGGGGTTGAAGGCTTCAATTTTGGCGTAGATATTCACGCCTTCCGGCCCCAGCTTATTAATTTTCACCAGCGGCGTATTGCCAACGGTTTCGAGGATGTTCTGGTATTTTTTGCCGCTTATCGCTGCATTATCACTCATGCTGATTCTCCTTTTTATAAAAGCCAACTCATCGAAATCGACTAATAAAACTCAACTAATACAACACCACCGAGCGAATGCTTTCACCTCGGTGCATTAAATCAAAGGCCTGATTAATGTCGTTCAAAGGCATGGTGTGGGTGATCAAATCATCGATATTAATTTTGCCCTCCATATACCAGTCGACGATAGTTGGCACATCGGTGCGCCCCCGCGCACCGCCAAAGGCAACGCCGTGCCAGGAGCGCCCGGTAACCAGCTGAAAGGGCCGTGTGGCAATTTCCTGCCCGGCACCAGCGACGCCAATAATGTAGGACTCACCCCAGCCCTTGTGGCAGCACTCCAGTGCTTGGCGCATCACTTCAACATTGCCGATGCACTCAAAGCTGTAGTCGGCACCACCGCCCGTCAGGTCGAGAATTGCCTCCACCACCTGTGGCGTTTCTTTGGGGTTAATAAAATCGGTCATGCCGAATTTTTTCGCCAGCGCCACTTTCGCTGGATTAGTGTCAACTCCAATAATCTTACCCGCACCGACCATGCGTGCGCCCTGCACCACATTCAGGCCAATACCACCGAGACCGAAGACCACCACCGTAGAACCCGGCTTAACTTGCGCCTTGAAAACCACAGCACCGACACCCGTAGTAACGCCGCAACCGATGTAGCAAACCTTGTCAAAAGGTGCGTCTTCGCGGATTTTCGCCAGGGCGATTTCGGGTAGTACGGAATAATTAGAGAAAGAAGAGCAGCCCATGTAATGGAGGATGGGCTGGCCATCGAGGGAGAAACGACTCTTACCGTCGGGCATCACCCCCTGGCCCTGGGTTTCGCGAATTGCCTGGCAGAGGTTGGTTTTTGGATGCAGGCAGAAGTTACATTCACGACACTCCGGGGTATAGAGCGGAATCACATGGTCACCCGGTTTAAGGGAGGTCACCCCGGCACCCACTTCGCGGACAATGCCCGCCCCCTCGTGACCAAGAATGGCCGGAAACGCACCCTCGGGGTCTTCCCCCGACAGGGTAAAAGCATCGGTGTGACAAACCCCCGTCGCCTTGATTTCTACCAGCACTTCCCCGGCGCGGGGGCCTTCCAAATCCACCTCGTGAATTTCCAGTGGTTGACCCGCTTTAAACGCGACCGCAGCCTGGCTTTTCATTCCCCGCCTCTCCTTGTTGCTATTTTCATGCCGAAGTTTCTCCGTACAGGGCCAGAGTATACGTTAATAGCCAACAAGGTCAGAACGCTGATTTCAAGCCAGGAAAAGCCTCTGCAAGCACTCAGCAGAAGTAAAGTCGTGGCGACTAAACAGCTTAGGGTCAAACATCAAAACCCCCAACAAATAGACGAAGTTGTCGGCTATTGAAGATAAATAGGTTTATTTTAACGACCACTGAAAGAAGTTTATCGCCAGACTCCAGCTCCTCTCTAAAGCCTGAAACCCTGCCAATGACAATTTTTGCAGCATTTTCCCGGCCAGATGGTCTATAGGTTTATTAAGCGATGTGTTGGTAGCGGATTATCAAACCTCAGCTTTTCCTGGCAGCCATCACTCGCGCCTCTATTCACATCCTCTATTCACATAATGAGGGCAGGGAGATGTTCGAGACACTGAGTCAATACGGTCTATCAGACATTCATTTGCTGTGCGACGACGCCTGCGGATTGCAAGCCATTATTGCCATTCACGACACCAGCCTCGGCCCCGCTATCGGTGGTTGCCGCTACCTATTCTACCCTTCGGATCTAGCTGCCATTGAGGATGCTGCTCGCCTGGCCCAGGGCATGAGCTACAAAGCTGCCCTCGCAGGCCTGCCCTTTGGCGGTGGCAAAGCGGTGATTATCAAGCCTGAAACCGAAATTGATCGCGAGTTGCTATTCACCAAAATGGGCGACTTTATTGCCTCACTGCAGGGCCGCTATATCACTGCTCTGGACAGTGGTTCGACCCTCAGCGACATGGATATCATGGCCACGCGCAGCACCTATGTGAGTTCCAGCAGCAAGATCGGCGATTGCAGCCTGTACACCGCAGAGGGCATTTACAGCGGCATCAAAGAGGCTTTTCAGGTGCGTTTTGCCAGTGATTCACTGAAGCAGGCGCGCATCGCTATTCAGGGACTGGGGCATGTGGGTATGGCGCTGGCGCAGCGACTGTATCGAGCGGGGGCCACGCTGATTGTCAGTGACCTCGACCCGCGCAAAACCCAATACGCCCAGCAACATTTTAAAGCCAAAGTAGTCATTGGCGAGGAAATCTATCAACAGAGCTGTGATGTATTTGCACCCTGTGGGCTGGGCGGCATTATCAATGCAGGCAGCATCCCCCGCCTGCGCTGCGCCATTATCGCCGGTGCCGCCAATAATCAGCTCGCCAAAAACAGTGATGAACAGCTATTGCGCGATAGGGGCATTCTCTACGTGCCCGATTTTGCCATTAACGCGGGCGGTCTTATTTACGCATCTATGCGCTACGCGGGCGAGCAGCAAGCAGCCATTGATGAAAAACTTCGCGGTATAGCCGTGACTATCCGCCAGTTGCTGGCAGATAGCACAGGCCAACCAGAGCCAACTCAATCACCCCTGCAGGCAGCGCTGTTGCTTGCCAAACAGCGTATCGCTGGCGGGCAAAACACAACGGCAAACCCGATGCCTATTTCCAGTTCCAGGCACAAGCCACAGATCACTGTGACAGGATAAAGCCAGCGCTTTGGGAGACAAACTATGCGCGGACGCCAACAGTTTTCCATTCACTTTTTGCAGTACCTCGACCCCGAGGGCAAGCTCGATTTGCCCCTGCCCGAGTGGACGACGGACGTGCCACTACTGCTCAGTATCTACGAAAATATGGTGCTGGCGCGCCTGCTCGACCAAAAGGCCGTGGCCCTGCAACGCACCGGACAAATGGGCACCTACCCATCCATTCTCGGGCAGGAGGCGATTAGCGTTTGCACCGGCCTGGCGATGGCTAAAAACGACGTGCTGGTGCCCTACTACCGCGACGCCCCGGCACAGATTATTCGCGGCATGTCCCCGGCGGAAATCTTTATGTACTGGGGGGGGGATGAGCGCGGTAGCAACCTCAATACCGTATCGCGGGATTTGCCCATTTGTGTACCCATCGCCACCCAGTTGACTCAAGCGGCGGGCGTGGCAACCGCGCTTAAAATTAAAGGCGAAGACAGTGTTGTGGTGACGAGCTGTGGCGACGGTGCCACCTCGAAGGGCGATTTTATGGAAGCCCTGAACCTCGCCGGGGTTTGGGATCTGCCCATTGTATTTGTGATTAACAACAACCGCTGGGCGATATCCGTGCCCCTGGCGCAACAGACCCGCGCCGCGACACTGGCGCAGAAAGCAATTGCCGCTGGCATTGAGGGCATACAGGTCGATGGCAACGATCCCATCGCTGTTTATGAAGCCATCACCCAGGCCATTGAACGCGCCCGGCAAGACAAAACACCCACCTTAATCGAAGCCCTGAGCTATCGCCTATGCGATCACACCACCGCCGACGATGCCTCGCGCTACCGCGATGCCGATGAACTCAAGGCCCACTGGCAAGAGGAACCCATCCTGCGTTTTCAACAATTTTTACACCAGCAGGGCCTGTGGGATGCTGAGCGGGAAAAGGCCCTGCAGTCCCGTTGCCAGCAAACCATTGATAAAGCCGTTGAGGTGTATTTGGCCGCAGAGGCGGAGCCCGCCACGGCCATTATTGACTACCTCCACGCTTTTTTACCCTACACACTGGAAAGCCAACGCAGCGAAATTCAGCAAAAAGAGGCCCCTGTAAACGCTGAGGGAGAGCAACGATGAATATGAGTTTTTCGAAAGCAGACTGCCTGACGACTGACAGCGCTGCAGAACCTGATGAAAGCCCCAATCCTGAAATTCGTGGCGAAATGCAGATCGAAAGCAAAGAGTGCGTACTCGTCGAAGCTATCAATATGGCCCTGCACTACGAAATGGCCCGCGACGCCAGCGTCGTTGTACTAGGAGAAGATGTCGCCACCAACGGCGGCGTGTTTCGCGCCACCCTCGATTTAAAACAGGTTTTCGGCGCCGAACGGGTGCTCGACACACCACTGGCCGAGGGCCTGATTGGCGGGCTCAGTGTCGGCATGGCGACACAGGGATTAAAACCGGTGGCTGAAATTCAGTTTATGGGCTTTATGTTTGCCGCGCTGGAACAGCTTATTTGCCACGCCGCACGCATGCGTAACCGCACTCGCGGTCGCCTCACCTGCCCGCTGGTGGTACGCATGCCCTTTGGTGGCGGCATTCACGCACCGGAGCATCACTCCGAAAGCACAGAGGCCCTGCTGGCGCATATTCCCGGTCTACGGGTTGTTATCCCCTCGTCACCAGCCCGCTCCTATGGCTTGCTGCTCGGGGCCATTCGCGACCCCGACCCGGTAATTTTTCTCGAGCCAAAACGCATTTACCGCGCCCAGGCCCAGCGCGTTTGCAACGATGGCCAGGCACTGCCCTTGGATACCTGTTTTACCCTGCGCGAGGGTGAGGATATTACGTTGATTAGCTGGGGGGCCTTAATCAGCGAGTGCACTCAAGTTGCGGCCCAAATGCACGAGCAGGGAATATCGGTGGAGCTGATCGATGTCGCCACCGTCAGCCCCCTCGACATAGCGACAATTTTACAATCGGTAGCGAAAACCGGGCGCTGTGTGATCGCCCACGAAGCGCCGAAAACTGGCGGCATTGGCGGCGAAATTGCCGCACAACTGGCCGAACACGCCCTGCTCGATCTAAAAGCGCCGGTGTTGCGCGTCGCTGGCTACGACACCGTAATGCCCTATGCCAAGAAGGAGTCTCTGTATTTACCCGGCACGGCAGAGATCAGCAGCGCAATACAACAAGTGCTCAGTTTTGCTTAAAACACCGAACTAAAACCCGACAAAAGGATGACCTATGAAGTTCTTTAAATTACCCGACCTCGGCGAGGGTTTGCAGGAGGCGGAGATTATTGAGTGGAACGTGACAACGGGTGATACGGTCAATACCGATCAGCTACTGGTGACCGTAGAGACCGCCAAGGCGGTCGTCGAAATCCCCTCCCCTCAGGCCGGGGTTATTGCCGCCACCTTTGGCCAGCCCGGCGATATCGTCCATCTCGGCGAACCCCTGCTGGAGTTTGTCAGTGACGAGGCCGATAACGCCACGGTGGTTGGTGAGTTACAAACCATGGGGGCAACACAGAAGACTGACGAGCACTTTATTGTCGGCTCGCCCAAAGCGCCCGGCCAGCATCAGGCTATTCGTGCCACACCGGCCATTCGTGCATTGGCTGAACGTTTAAAGGTTGATATCAGCAAAGTCAGTGGTAGCGGCAAGCAGGGCTTAATCAAGGCAGAAGACATTGAAAGAGTAGCTCGACTTGAGAGCAAAAAAGGCCCATCAACACCTCTCAAAGGGGTGCGCCGCTTTATGTCATTGGCCATGTCCCAGTCTCACGCCCAGGTCGTGGCTGTCACCATTAATGACGATGCTCGACTGGGTAATTGGACTAAAAAAGAAGATGCAACGGTTCGCTTACTACGCGCCATCGTAGCCGCCTACCAGGCAGAACCCCTACTCAATAGCTGGTTTGACGCCGAGGCGATGACCTATCGCAGTCTTGCAACTATCGACGTCGGCATGGCCGTCGATACCCCCGGCGGCCTGTTTGTACCGGTGCTGCGCGATGTCGCCAGCCGCAGCGATAAAGACCTGCGCAGCGGTTTGAATCGCTTAAAAAAGGACGCCCTGAAGCGCCGCATTCCCGCCAGTGAAATGCAAAAACCGACCATCACCCTGAGTAATTTCGGCACCATTGCCGGGCGCTACGCCAACCCGGTTATCGTCCTGCCCACGGTGGCCATTCTCGCCGCCGGAGTGATTCGCGACGAGGTTTGTGCCGTCAAAGGCAAGACAAAGGTGCTACCCGTCATGCCTCTGTCGCTGAGTTTTGACCACCGGCTGATCACCGGCGGCGAGGCGGCGCGCTTTATGGCCGCCTTAAAAGACAGTCTTGAGGGCTAACTTTATAGAACAGGAGCAACCTGCCGCCCTCAACACTCGTCTCAACTCGCTCGTCGTAACTAGCCCAGTACATCACTAATTGACTGACGCAGGCGCTCGATAAACAAGTCAATCTCGGCCTCGCTAATCGTCAGCGGCGGCGACATCACCATATTGTCGGCCACGGCACGACACAACAAACCATTTTCAAAACACTTATTGTGCACCGGCACACCGACGCCAGTGGGGTACTTAGCCGCATTCGGGGCAAAGGTAATGGCGCCCAACAAACCGTAATTGCGAATATCAATAATATGGGGGATGTCACGCAGGCTGTGCAGGGCGTCTTCCCAGTACTGGCCAATCGGGCCAGAGGCGCGAGTTAGCAGCCCTTCGCGTTCGTAAATTTCAAAAGCGGCGAGGCCAGCAGCGGCACCCACGGGCGCACCGGCATAGGTATTGCCGTGGAAAATCTCCGGCATACCGCCCGGTGCAGCGTCAAAAATGGTCTGCTGGATTTCTTCTTTAATAAACACGCCGCCCATGGGCACCGTGCCGCCATTGATGGCTTTGGCGGTGGTCATCAGGTCGGGGGTGACGCCAAATTCAACGGCGGCAAAGGCCGAACCGGTGCGGCCATAACCGGTCACCACCTCGTCGAAAATCAGCAAAATGTCGTTGTCATCACATATCTGGCGGGCGCGTTCGAGATAACCCTTGGGCGGGGGCACCATGCCGCCAGCACCGACGATGGGTTCGATGATTAAAGCGCAAATGTTTTCTGCACCACGGGTGGCAATGATTTTCTCCAACGCATCGAGCTTATCGACACCTTTTTCGGGCAGTCCGCGACTAAAGGCATTGCTGGGGATGTCGAGTAGGTCGGGCAGGAAGTCGACATTCTCTAAAGTCGGGAAGCCCTTGCGGTTATTGGGTATGCCTTGCAAGGAGGTGCTGCCAACATTGACCCCGTGGTAGCCCCGCTCGCGAGAGATAAAGCGTGTCTTGCTGGCCTTGCCCCGCGCCAGTTGGTAACGGTGGGCGATTTTCATTGCGGTCTCTACCGACTCGGAGCCCGAATTGGTAAAAAATACGCGGTTTAAAGCCTCTGGTGCATGCTCAACTAACTTCTCGGCAAAACGAAAGGTCACCGGCGAGCCAAACTGAAAGGGCGGGCAGAAGTCCATATCCATCAGCTGCTTATGCACTGCATCGGCTACTTCTTTACGACTGTGACCCAAGTTGGCACACCACAGACCGGCGGTGATATCGAGCACATCGCGGCCATCGGCGGTGTACAAAAAGCAGCCTTCTGCACGCTCAATGAGGCGAGGATTGGCACGAAAACCCCTGACGTTGGTAAAGGGTTGCCACCAGTTTTCTAAATTCAAATCGAGCTCTGTCATATTGTCTTCCCCTGCTTAGTTCAATATCCACGCTTATGCATGCAGGCCCACAGCTTTAAAACGCTACAGGCAAGCTTAAAAAGCGCCATTCTACCGAATGTCTCACGTTATTGATCTTGTAATTTCTTGGCAACTATAGATACTATGACTCGAATTTAAATACCGCATTTAACACATTGATATACATTAGGATTTAAACTTATGCCTGCCTATGGATTAGAGGCAGAGGGAACTGCACCACACGAATACGGAGATTTACTGCTCAACTACCTTGAGCAACTGGGCGTGGAATATGTTTTTGGCATCCCCGGTGGCGCCATTGAACCTTTTTACAACGCCCTGGCTCGAAGTGAACGGCGCGGAGGACCTCGCGCCATTACCGCCCGCCACGAAACAGGGGCCGTTTTTATGGCCGATGGCTACTGGCGCAATTCCGGAAAACTGGGGGTCTGTTGTTCGACCACTGGGCCAGGGGCAACAAACATGGTCACGGGTGTTGCATCGGCTTATGAAAACAACATACCGATGCTGGTCATTACCGCTCAAACGGCATTGGCAACTTTCGGCACTGGCGGGCTACAGGAGTCATCCTGCACTGGTATTGATACAGTGAGTATATTTAACCAATGTTGTCGCTACAGCACTCTGGTCTCCCATCAAGATCAGTTAGAACGCAAGCTGGTCACTGCAATTATGACGGCATTTACCGAGCCTATGGGGCCGGTACATTTAAGTATTCCCATTGACATTATGCGCACAACACTGGCGAGCGCGACCCCTTCTGTCGACCTCCCCAACTTAATGCGTAAACCCGGGGTCTTCGATGAAGAAGCTGTGGGGCGGCTTTACACTGAACTCAGGCAAGCCAGATGGCCTCTGTTTGTTATTGGCGACGATGCCAGTGAAGCCATTGGCCTCATTCTCAGCCTGGCCGTAAGGCTTAATGCCCAGATAGTGGTAACCCCCCACGGCAAAGGATTGATCAGTCCCTATCATCCCTTATTTAGAGGCTCGATAGGCTTTTCAGGGCACCGCAGCGCACAAGAGTTACTCACCAGTCCCGAGATCGATCGTATCTTTATTATCGGCGCACACTTCGGCGAATGGGCAAGCCAGGGTTGGGAGCCGCAACATCACACACAGCGTATTATTGATATTGAAGAAGGTCAGTCGAATTTGACCAAGTTACCAATGGCAGCCTTACATGTCAGAGGCCACCTTGAAACTATCTTTGAAACCCTGCTCAAACGCCTCGACAAAAATGACCATCGCAAGCCCTTAAAGGCTATCACGGCAAATGACGTAAGCACTGATATAGCAAGCGAATCAGTAGAAAAATTGCAACAATTTACGCTGGATGAGGAAGATAAATACTGCTCTGACGCTATTCCCATTAAACCCCAGCGTTTGATGCGGGAGCTGCCCAATATATTTCCCGCCAACACCCACTATTTAGCCGATGCTGGCAATAGCTTTTCGTGGGCGACCCACTACTTACACCCCCACGACCGGCGTATTGCCGGACGCCGGGACGCCAAGGGCGGTCTATTTCGCGCGTCACTTAACTTCGCCTCTATGGGCTGGGCCATTGGCAGCGCTATAGGCACCGCCCTCGCCCGCCGTGACAAGCCCGTGGTCTGTATAACCGGCGATGGCAGCCTACTAATGAGCGGCCAGGAAATCACCGTTGCTATTCAGGAAAAGCTACCGGTGGTCTTTGTCATCCTCAATGACAGCGCTTACGGCATGGTCAAGCACGGCCAACAAATGACCGGGGGCGAAGCGATAGCTGCCGAACTGCCAACAACCAACTTTGCCGCATTCGCTGAAGCAATGGGTGTGGAAGGCCACATCATTTATTCTGCTGACGACCTGCTACAACTTGACGGCCATGCTCTTTTCAAGAAACCGGGGCCAACTCTTCTCGACGTGCGCATTGATAAGGACGAAGCCCCACCTTTTGGTGTGAGGATCAAAACGCTGAAGCAATCCAATGACTGATAACGACAAACCGCTAGAACAAATAACCACTAAAATATGGCGCGAAGAAGCCGAGCCCGACAATCCCTTTGCCGCATCTGCTAGCTACTGCGCTGGGTACGATGTTTACGGCGACCTGCTTGGTAAAATCAGTTTTATCGAGTATCTCTGGTTACTCTTCAAACTCGATCCGCCCCGCAAAGAGCAAGCCCACATGCTCGAAAGCCTGGCTGTCGCTCTCGCCAACCCGGGCCCCCGCGACCATAGCGTGCGCGGTGCAATGAATGCCGGTGTTGGTGGTTCCACTCGAGCCTCTGCATTAATCGCCGCTATTTCTATCGGTGCCGGCAACCTCGGCGGGGCTCGCGAAGTCTTTACAGCTATGCAGTATTGGCAGCAGTGCGGCACCAATCTTGAAAGCTGGGTCGAAATCATCACCCATCCTCCCCAGAATGAACGTGCCGATGTGTGGGCTGAAATGGAGCACACACCCGGCTTTGACCCCAATGGGGCTAGCTGTCCAACACCGGTTAAACAATTACTTGAGCATCTTGCTGCCATAGAAAACAGCGAATCACTAGTCTGGCTACAGGAGCAACGCCAAACTCTTGAGCAACACACCGAGTCGCCACTGGCATTTTCCGGCGTTGCAGCGGCAACCCTATTTGCTCTTGGCTTCGAGCCCGAACAGGCTGAAATACTTTTTTTGTTACTGAGGCTACCCGGTGCCGCCGTTCACGCCCTCGAACAAGAAAAAATGGGCTGGAGTCGCTACCCCTTTTTCGGCGAAGGCCTTACCCTGACCGATGACCCAGGCGCAGTAGCCAGTAATGACTAAAAAAAATACAAATAGCCCTACAGGCCCCGAAAGACTCAAAGCCTTTGAAGATAATTGGCAAACCGCTATGGGCGCCTGGTTTCAAGGTGAACGCGTTGTACTACGTGGCAAAGATGTCTTCAACGAACTGAATGATTACAGCTGGGTTGAATACCTTTATTACGCTATTACCGGCAAACACTCGCCAAAAACCGCACGACTAATGGAGGGTTTATGGATGCTAAGTACCAGCTACCCTGACCCCCGCTTATGGAACAACAGAGTTGTAGCGCTGGCTGCCACAGCCAGAACAACAGGCGCACTTGCCGTTGCAGCTGGCATTGCAGTTTCTGAAGCAACCATCTATGGATTAAAACCCATTAAAGGCGCAATTGATTTCTTATATAGAGCCGCACACCAAAAAGAAAATGGCATAGCCATAGAAACTATTGTTAAAGAAGAACTAAAAGCCAACCGTTGTGTCAGCGGTTACGGTAGGCCCTTAGCAAATGGCGATGAACGCATAGCACCCGTTTTAAAGTTTCTTACCGAGGAAGGTGCTCACGACGGAAAGTTTATACACCTGGCATTCGAAATTGATCACTATTTAAAAAATTCCCGCTACAAATATATGATCAACATTGCCGCTCTAAACGCAGCAGTGGCAGCAGATTCAGGTTTAACAGCTGACGAATATTATTACATGACAAACCTGGCATTTACCGGCGGCATGTTTCCTTGTTATATCGATGCCAGAACCCAACCCGAAGGACTATTTTTTCCACTCAGTGTAAAGCGAATAAAGTCTATCTCCGGTAATTCCAGAAAATGGATCGAATAACTATGATTAACAAACAGTTTTTACCTTTATTACTTTTAACTACCCTCTTCGCTGCGCTACCGGTAAGCGCAGAAGAGGAAGAAGAGCTTGCCTCTTTTTTTGGCGATGAAGAATTTATAAGTATTGCAACGGGTATGGCACAACCCCTTTCTAAAGCACCTGCTGTCGCATCTGTTATCACCGCGAAAGAAATTAGCCAAATAGGCGCAACAGATATTGATGATATTTTAGAGTCTGTACCTGGCTTACACGTTTCACGAAGTGTCGGTTACACGCCTATCTACAGCTTCAGAGGCATACGCACCGCTACTAACCCCCAAGTACTTATGCTGATTAATGGCATCCCCTTGACCAATCTTTTTCACGGCAATCGAAATTTGGCCTGGGGCGGCATGCCTGTCGAAGCAATATCTCGTATTGAAATAATTCGCGGCCCTGGATCAGCGATTTACGGTGCTGACGCTTTCGCAGGCGTTATTAACATTATTACCAAAACATCATCGGAGGTTTCCGGCACTTCAGGGGGCATGCGTTACGGCACCTCAAATAGTAAAAGTTTTTGGCTACAAACTGGCGGCGCGGTCGGCGATCTCAGTTATATGGCAATTATTGAAGGCAGTAAAACCGATGGCAATAGTGAAAAAATTGACAGCGATTCTCAATCAGTTTTAGACCTACTTTCCAGTACAAATGCATCCCTGGCACCTGGCAGTATCAACCTGGAAGGTGAAACCATCGATACTCGGCTGGAACTCACTTACAATAAATTTACTTTTCGCGCGGGTAGTCAGATAAGAAACAACAGCGGCCTCGGTGCCGGTATAGCTCAAGCTCTCGACTCCAGCGGTCAAATTGCCAGCAAACGCTATAATGCCGACCTTAACTATGACAATGACAGCTTCACAAAAAATAGTGGCATAAAAGCGACCATTAGCTATCTGCAAACGAGTCAGGAAGTCGATGACGACTTAATTCTATTCCCATCAGGGTCAACAGGGTCCCCTTTAAACCCGTTCCCCTACCCCGACGGAATTATTGGCAACCCAGAAGTTTACGAGCGACATTACCGTGCGAACATTAGCGCAAGCTTCCGAGGTATTGATCGACATGAACTCATGGGTGGGGTCGGTTATTATTTTGGCGACATCTATAAAGTTAAGGAAGAAAAGAATTTTGGTATTGATCCAGCTTCCGGCCTACCCATATTTCCCGGCAGCCCGCTGGTGGATGTTTCGGGTACACCTTATGCTTTCCTAAATGAGGAAGAACGTGAAAATAGCCACATTTTTGTGCAGGATGTTTGGCATTTGGCAGATGACTGGGAGCTAACAACCGGTCTACGTTTTGACCACTATTCAGATTTTGGTGATACAGCCAACCCTCGCATCGCACTCGTTTGGTCAGCTCGACATAATCTAACCGTAAAAGCACTCTACGGCGAGGCATTCAGAGCACCCGCATTTGGGGAGACTAGCTCACAGGCCAATCCACTCGTCCTTGGCAACCCTGACCTCGAACCTGAAACACTCAAAAGTTACGAATTGGCGTTTAACTATAAACCCACCTATGACCTGACTTTCGACCTGAATTTATTTCAGTACTACTGGAAAGACATTATTCAGTTTGTCCCCGATATTGGCGGCACCACTCGTACAGCCCAAAATGCCGGTGAACAAGATGGTCACGGACTTGAGCTAGAAGCGACATGGCAGGTGAATGATTACCTGTCGGTCTTGAGCAATTACTCCTGGCAAAAATCTGAAGATATACAAAACGATACTGACGCGGCCAGTGCACCGGAGCAACAGCTCTATATACGCGCCAACACCTCGCTGCCAAATGGCTGGAACTTAACTCTTCAGGCCAATCGCGTGATGGATAGAAACCGTGCATTTGATGATCCCCGTCAGGATGTCGACGATTACACCACCGTAGACTTTACCCTGCGTAAATCATTTTTAGGTGATCAATTAGAACTATCGCTAATCAGTAAAAATATTTTCAATGATGATGCTCGCGAACCCAGCCCCAATGGCCAACCAGTGCCCAGCATCACCAATGATTTACCACTAGATAGGCGTCGCATATATGGAGAGATTCGCTACCAGCTTTAACGGAATAAACTAAATATTATGCGGATACCTATGCGTTTTTTTAATATAACCAAACTCACCAGCTCGCAGCTGGTGCGCTTATTGTTGTTCACCCTACTTTTGCCTGGGCAGGTGTTTCTACCCTGCAATGCTCTCTCCTCTGGGCTACTTATTGTCTACCCAAAAGTCAAAGCCCCCTACAATAAAATATATAAAGATATTATTAGGGGTATCAACGAGAACTATCCTGGCATAAGCCAGCAACTTCAGCTGCCAGACAATGGTGAAAACAATGTTCTGGTAGAACAAATTGAACGGCATAAACCCGATGTACTGGTGACACTCGGCAAAGGCTCTCTTAAAAAAGTGCGTCAGCTAGCATCACCTATTCCTATTGTGGCCGGGGCCATAACAAAGACAGAAGAAGTCGTAGCAGGCGTATCCATGAGCCCCGACTCAGAAGTTATTTTATCGTACTTACTGGTGATGGCACCCTTTGTAAAACGTGTTTATGTGGTTTCCGATCACCAGCGCCAGGCACAGCTCGAAGGGGCTGAGGCCTATCTATCAGAACGTGGTAAAGTCCTGAAGATAGAAGAAGTTGAATCTGTTCAGGAAGCTGCGGATAGATACCTGAAAATAATCCATCAGGCTTCATCAGAGGATGCCATTTGGCTTATGCGGGGGGGCAGCCTGAATGACCCCAGTATACTCATGCTAGTTCTTGAGGCTGCCTGGAAGAAAAAAATTATCGTTTTTTCTTCCAACCCCAGCCATGTAAAACGCGGAGCACTATTCTCTCTATATCCAGATAATGAAAAAATGGGCCGCGCACTAGCAAAAATCGCCCAGCAGCATGAGCAGGAACTCATCCCACTCAATGCAGGCTTAACACCCCTCAGGAGCGTTCACCTTATTGTTAATAAGCGTACCAGCAAGCATCTCGGCATAATGCCCAATGACATCAGTGGATTAACCATCCACCGTCTGCTGTAGGGCTTGCAATACATGCTTAAGCGCACTCGAAAAAGACTTCTCAACCTTCGCTTCAGCCAACAGCTGATCATTATTTTCACCATTGCTGTGATCCTCATGTCAACGCTGGTCTCCTATGCTGTAGGTCGAACGTCTAACGACATTCTGAAGAAGCAGATGCATGCTCAAGGCTTGCAAATTACCCAAACATTTGCCAGCCAAAGCAAACTCGCTCTACTTTATCAAAGTGAATACGCCGCTCAGGATGCCGTTAAATCGATTGCTGGTTTTCCAGACATAGAAGTCTTACAACTCAAAGCGGCCGATGGCACCGTGCTATACAACACCCGAGATATTCGCGTAAAAACTCAAGAGACGACGACTAAAACGGAGACGACAATTAAAGTCTTTGAAGATAGTAGCGAGTGGGTTTTTTCAGCGCCGGTATTTTCGGAAGCGGGTTTTGATGAGGAATTCACAGATATTTATCAAGAAGCAGAAGAAACCAGTACTTTATTAGGGTACGTAACTCTGTCGATGAGTAAAAAAACCCTGCATTTAATGCAGCGCAGAACCTATCAAACCAGCTTCATTGTCGCCTTTGCCATCGCTATTTTAATTATCGCCACCCTTTTCCGCATATCGAGACGCGTAACCAGACCTGTTGAACAGCTTGCTCTAGTAATGGGCCAGGCTGAACAAGGTAACACTGCCATTCGGGCCACTCTGGAGGGTCAGCCCGATGTGGCAAAAATGCAGCACGCCTTCAATACGATGATGGAGGGCATCGAAAGTAGAGAAGATGAGCTTCAAAGTGCTCACGATAAAGCCTTAGAAACTGCCAGAGTAAAGGGTGAATTCGTCGCCAATGTCACCCATGAGTTGCGTACGCCTCTCAACGCCGTACTGGGAATGATGGATTTAATCAGCGAAACTCGTCTCAATGCTCGCCAGTCAGAGTACATTGACATTGCTAAAAACTCGGGAGAAAACCTGCTTGAGTTAATCGAAGATATTCTCGATTTCTCAAAAATGGAATCCGGTAATATGGATATCCACTTAAAAGATATCGATATCCGCGATCTTTCCGAAGAAGTGATCCAGCTCCTCTCGTCCCAGGCACTGAGTAAAAAACTCAATTTTGGTTATGACATAGAAGATAATACTGTTTCAAGCCTTGTCTCGATCGATACCATTAAAGTCCGTCAGGTACTCATCAACCTACTAGGCAACGCGATTAAATTTACTGACAGCGGCGAAGTGTTTTTGCGGATACGCTACAAACGCGGCACTCATCCTGAACTGGAATTTGAAGTGCGCGATACAGGTATTGGCATTAAAGAAAAAAGCCAGCTGACTATTTTTGATGCCTTCACCCAGGCCGACTCGTCCACCACCAAGGCTTATACCGGTACCGGTCTTGGGTTAACTATTTGCCAACAAATTGTTGAACTAATGAATGGCACGATAAACCTGCACAGCCTGCCGGGCAAGGGCTCAACATTTACCTTCAACATTCCTGTCGACCATATAACCGCCGTAAATGAGACCTGTAATCGGCTATCTCTGGATGAACAAAAACATGCTTTACTGATCACCTCTAGTGTTATCGTCAGGCTTTTCACCACATCAGCCATACAAAACAATGATTTCCTTTGTATCACAACGGCAAGCTTGCGCGCTGCACAGCTAGAGATAACCCGGCTTGAAAAAGCAGGAATTAATTTCGAATTTATCATCGTCGACGAGGAAATGTATTACCTCCACGAAAATGAATTTCTCCCCTTATTATCACAACTCGCCTCTAATCAGGGTGTAACTATTGCTATTTTAGTCAACCCTTTTAGACCGCTTAAACTAAAAAACCACCGTTTTCTATCTATAGAAAAACCCTTACTACGATCTTCTTTCGACCAGCTTATTGATATAAAGAACAACCCAGACACCGACAGCCCACAGCAGCAGATCATTCGCGCACCAAAACAAATCGCAAGCCCTGAAAACAGCAAGCATGTTCTCATTGTCGACGACAATAGAGTCAACCAGCAAGTCGCACGGGAAATGCTCAACAAGCTCGGCTATCGCTCAGACATAGCCATTAACGGTCAGGACGCGGTCAACAAATCGCTGCGCAATAACTACGACCTAATCCTAATGGATTGCAATATGCCGGTCATGGATGGTTATGAGGCAACGCAGAAAATCCGCAAGCACGATAGAGAACAACAACCACCCATAATTGCCATGAGTGCAAACACCTCTGATGAGGATAAAGAAAAATGCTTGCTCGCCGGCATGGATGGCTCCATAGGTAAGCCCTTACGGCTCAGCAAACTTCGAGACGAACTACTTAGCTGGGTATCAGGTTCTCAACCGAGTATAGGTGAGCCTGCTTCTAACCCAGAAAAAACGAGTCAAGCCGAAGTAATTGAGGCATTAGCTTACGACCCCCTGGTCATGGAAGACCTCTTTGAAGGTATTGGTGATGTCGTTATTAAAATGCTCGAAGCCTTTTTGGAAGATTCACCGATTTATATTGACTCCCTTAAACAGGCGCTGCAACGGGGTAGCTCTAAAAACGTGCGTGAACTTGCCCATACGTTAAAAGGTAGTGCCAGCAATTTTGGCGCTATCAACTTTCTCGAGACCGCGCGAATTATTGAACACCTTGCCAAAAATCATCAGTTACACCAGTGTGATATTTACATAGAGGCGCTTGTCGATGACTTTGACATACTAAAGCGCGATATTGAAAACAACATCCTTAATCCACTTTCAAATGCCGATGAAACTCTCCAACGAAAACATAAATTACTTATCGTCGATGATGATCGCACTATCCGTCTCGCCCTGAAAAATATTTTTACCGAACAAGATTTTATTATTTTCGAGGCACGCAATGGTCAACAGGCCATTAGTTTTTGTAAGCAGGATAACCCCGATATTATTTTAATGGATGCCATCATGCCTGAAATTGACGGCTTCGAAGCTTGCAAAAGTATCAGAGGCCTGCCCAACTTCAGCGAAATACCCATTCTGATGATCACCTCCCTGGATGACGATGACGCCATTAACAAGGCCTTTTCTGCTGGCGCCACGGACTATATCACCAAGCCTTTAAATTTTACGGTACTAAAGGAAAGGGTTTCACGTCTTTTACAAGCCAATCGCGTAGAAAAACGCGTACGAGAGCTCGCCTATCACGATTCACTCACCGGCCTGCCAAACCGCAGCAAACTGATGCAGGACCTGCGATTAATTCTTAATCGCGCAAAGCTCGACGGCTCACAATTTGCCGTATTATTTCTTGATCTCGATCACTTTAAAAATATAAACGACTCCCTTGGCCACAATATTGGCGACTTATTGCTTAAAGCAGTTGCAGACCGTCTACAAAGTGCCGTGCGTGAAAGCGATTTTGTTGCTCGCCTGGGTGGTGATGAATTTACAGTTATTCTTGAAAATATTGAAGGCCCCGATACCGTCGGTAGCATTGCACAAAATATCTGCAGCTCCCTGAGCAAGCCCTTTGTTTTTATTCAACAAAAAATGTTTGTTACGGCAAGTGTCGGCATCTCTATTTACCCCGATGATGGCGACGATGTTAACGCCCTGCTCAAACACGCCGACCTCGCCATGTTCAGCGCCAAAAAGAGTCGCAATAACTTCAGCTTTTACCAACAGGGAATGGAAGACAAGGTTGCACGACGCCTTGAGCTCGAACAAGAGCTACGCCATGCCATAAGTCATGAACAGCTGGTCCTTTACTATCAACCCCAGCTTGAACTTAAATCTAACAAAGTCATTGCTGCTGAAACCCTAATCCGCTGGGACCACCCAACACATGGCTTCCTCAGCCCGGTAGAGTTTATACCTCTGGCTGAGGAAACAGGGCTCATTAAAGAATTAACTTTTTGGGTGATTAGGCAAGCCTTCGAGCAAATTTCAGAATGGCAAAAACAACACTTTGATGTCAAATTATCCATCAACTTATCGGCAAAAGACCTTGAAACACCCGGCGCCTTATCCGACTTTCTTAAATATCAATTGGAGCGAACGGGGGTTTCACCGGCACTTATCGAACTTGAGCTGACTGAAAGCATGCTCATGGATGATCCCGACAAAAGTAAAAAAGAACTTCTTGCCCTTAAAGATATGGGCTTTGTACTTGCGATCGACGATTTTGGAACAGGTTATTCATCTCTAAATTACCTAAAAAACCTGCCGGTCGATATATTAAAAATTGATCGCTCATTTATTAAAGAGATTGAAATTAATGCCGATGACAAACCTATCGTTAAAGGCATCATCGCACTTGCCGACAGCCTGGGCCTGACGACAATTGCCGAGGGTGTAGAGAACGAACAACAGCGATCTATTGTTCACGAGCTTGGCTGCGATACTATTCAAGGCTATCTCATCAGTAGGCCTCTAGCCAGTGAAGAGTTCGAGCGAAACTATTTGAACGAATTCAAAGTCAGAGGAAAATCACATAGAAAAAAGCAACGGGACAAGCCCGGGGCAGATAACCCAGACAATTCACGCCGCTAATAAATGGCTTTATTAGCGGCGTAGTCTCAATCAATACTCACTAAAACCATTCATCTTTCATTTCAAAGGTTACGCTATTACCTGCCATCAAGAGCTCGGCATACTGTTCGACTGCTGGTAATTCCCATTCAATATAGTAATTCGCAGCCTGTAATTTTCCCTGGTAGAAATTCTCATCGCTTTCATGCAGTTTAGATTTCAATGCCTCCGCCGCTATCAAGCCCTGTTTCAACCACACCCAGGCGCCAACGATTCGACCAAACATATCTAGATAGACCGTTGCATTTGCCAAACCATGATCTATGTCTACAGCCATTTGTTGCTGCAATGACTGAGTGGTTTTGTCTAATAATGCCACGGCATTTTCGAGCTGCGCCGCAAGACTTTTTATTGACTCTAATTTTTTAGCGCTGGCAATGTCCTGCGCAACATCCTCCTTAAAGAACTGGTACCCCGCGCCACCGTATAAACTTAGTTTACGGCCTAATAAGTCGAGTCCATGGATGGCTTCTGCCCCTTCATGGATAGGGTTTAAACGCTGGTCACGATAGAGTTGTTCAACCGGGTACTCGCGGGTGTAGCCCGCGCCGCCCAATATTTGTATCGCCATATCATTTGATATACAGCCATACTTTGAGGGCCATGATTTAATAATTGGCGTCAACAAATCTAATAGCTGTGCACTGCGCGTTCGCAGCTCTTCAGTAGGCGCATTATTTTGGTTTTCAAACAAACTACTACCAAACAGACACATTGCCAAAGACCCTTCAGCATAGGACTTTTGCGCCAATAATAAACGGCGCACGTCTGCGTGTTCTACCAACATAACCTGTGGAGATTGCTGGTCTTTGCACGATGCCAAACGTCCCTGAGGACGTTGCCGCGCATAATCCAGCGAATGATTAAAACCCTGATAGGCGATTGCCGCTGCACCAAGGGCAACACCGATACGCGCTTCATTCATCATTTGGAACATATAACCAAGGCCTTTATTCGCCTCGCCAACAAGGTAGCCAATGGCACCGTCTTTTTCACCAAAATTTAATGCCGCATTGGTGGTGTTGCGATAACCCATTTTATGGTTGAGCCCTGCAACCACCACATCATTGCGCTCACCGGGTGTGCCGTCATCATTGACTAAAAACTTTGGCACAATAAAAAGTGAAATACCTTTAACGCCGGGAGGCGCGCCCTTAATTTTTGCCAGTACCATGTGAATTACATTGCCCGCAATGTCGTGGTCGGCGCAGGAAATAAACATTTTCTGGCCGAAGACACGGTAGGTGCCATCATCCGCTGGCTCGGCCATCGTGGTGATATCACCCAGCGCTGAACCCTGCCCCGGTTCAGTGAGGCACATGGTGCCATTACTGCGACCGTCCATAATCAAGGTTAAGAACTTGGCTTTTTGTTCTTCAGAACCAAAGGCGCGTATTAAGTTCGCCGAACCCGTCGCTACAAAAGGATAAGCGGCCGTGCCAATATTCGCGGCATTAACATAGGCCATCACCATGCGAAAAACGACTTCGGGCATTTGCATGCCGCCCTCTTCATAATCCTGGTGGGCCGCTAAAAAGCCGGCATTGGCAAATTCTTCCCAGGCCACTTTGGTTTCAGGAATCATTTTTACAACGCCGTCTACTAACGTCGGTTCGTTTGCATCACCTTCGACCAGGTGATTGGCAAAATATTTTTCTGCAATAGTTTTCGCTGTACGCAATGAGGCATCGAATATTTCTCGCGAGTGTTCGCTATAGCGTGGTCGCTCCAGCAATTTTTCTGTATCGAGAAATTCATAAAGTAAAAATTCAACATCGCGATCATTTAACAAAGAGACTGACATAGTTAAACCCGTTTGTAATTTATTTAATGGTTGTTAAAAAACTGTAGCGACGACCCTGCTGCACTCAACTCTAAATACAGCGCAGGGTGCATTCGTTAATAACTGTATTCACTAAACACGTCGCGTAAATCTTTTTTACTGACCTTTCCCGTTGCCGTGTGGGGAATTTCATCGACGAACACGCAGTCTTCAGGAATCCACCATTTGGCAATTTTGCCGTCGAGGTAGGCCAGTAAGTCGCCTTTTTGGGGATCACTACCGGGACGCTTAACCACAATCAGCAGGGGACGCTCTGTCCACTTCGGATGGGGCACGCCAATGACGGCAGCCTCGGCAACATCCTCGTGGCCCATGGCAGCGTTTTCGACATCAATAGAGCTAATCCACTCACCGCCCGATTTAATGACATCTTTAGTGCGGTCGGTGATTTGCATAAAACCGTGTTGGTCGATGGTCGCGACATCACCCGTATCAAACCAACCATCGGGCAGGTGGGCATCAGAATCTTCTAACTTGTAATAGCTTTTACAGATCCACGGCCCACGTACTTGTAAGCGACCGGAAGCATTGCCGTCCCAGGGTAATTCATTGGCGTCTTCATCGACGATACGCATTTCAACGCCATAAATTAAACGGCCAGCTTTAAGGCGATAGGCAAATTTTTCTTCTTCGGATAAATCATTCATCCACGGCAATAAGGTGTTGTAGGTACCCAGTGGGCTCATTTCTGTCATACCCCAACCGACGTGCATGGCAACACCGTAGGTATCCATCGCCTCCATCAACGATCGCGGACACGCTGCACCACCCACCACTAGCCGCTGTAGCGTTTCAACTTTACTGCCCGACTCCTGTAAATAATTAAGTAGGGCTAGCCACACGGTTGGCACACCCAGGGCAAAGGTCACGCCCTCTTCATTAATCAATGTCGCAAGTGTTTCGCCATCACCCATTTTCGGCCCGGGGAAAACCAGCTTAGTGCCCGCAACGGCAGCTCCGTAAACACAGCCCCAGGCATTGACGTGAAACATCGGCACAACCGGCATAATAGTTTCATCCGGGGCCAACCCCAGTGTGGCTTTACTGTTTGTACCCAGGCTGTGCAGCACCGTGCTGCGGTGGGAATACAGCACACCTTTAGGGTTACCCGTGGTACCCGAGGTATAGCAAAGACTACTGGCACTGTTTTCATCGAGTTCGGGCCAATCGAAACTTTGCGGTTCGTCTTCTATCAGCTCTTCGTAACACCGTACATTTTTTAATGTGGTCTCAGGCATGGCCGCCTTACTGGTCAACACCACAAAAC